>Ga0247841_10000023_pt1 | contig 407778 bp, 359 predicted proteins | sample LaCruzMarch2015__2_FD_192410 | JGI IMG/M metagenome (GOLD analysis project Ga0247841, IMG submission 192410) | Freshwater microbial communities from meromictic Lake La Cruz, Castile-La Mancha, Spain - LaCruzMarch2015_18m | ecosystem: Environmental > Aquatic > Freshwater > Lake | place: Spain... | reverse complement strand
AGGATCCGGTTCGGGAGTATCAGAAAGAGGGCTACGACATGTTCATGGACATGATCCGCCGCGTCAAGGAGGACAGCGTCGAAAAGCTCTGCCTGGTTCAGATCCGCCGTGAGGAAGAGGTGCAGCGAATCGAGGAAAAGCAGCGGCAGAATTACATCATGTCGCGCGGGGAGGACACACCGGCGGCGGCAACGATCAAAAGGGATACGGCCAAGGTGGGTCGGAATGATCCTTGCCCCTGCGGGAGCGGAAAGAAATACAAGAAGTGCTGCGGCCAGTAATCGGAGGGAACATGCAGACAGCGGATGACTATCGGGTGCCCGGATTTCTTGCGAATGGAATCCACACGGGAATCAAAACGGACGGCGGCCGGGATCTTGCTCTGATCTTTTCGACCCGCCCGGCGACGGCGGCGGGGGTGTTTACAACGAACTGTTTCAAGGCGGCGCCGGTGCTTCTCGATCAGCAGCGGATTCGCTCCGGGATGGTACAGGCCGTGATTGCAAATAGTGGCGTTGCCAATGCCGCGACCGGACCGGAAGGCATGGCGGACGCCCTGGCCGTTTCCAAAGCCGCCTCCGTCGAACTCGGAATTGCCGATGAAATGGTTCTTGTGGCGTCAACCGGGGTCATCGGACACAGGCTTCCCATCCGGAAAATCGAAGCGGGAATCCGGAATCTGGTGGCCGGACTTCATGCGGACGGAATTCCGGATGCAGAAGCGGGGATCATGACGACGGATCGCTTTCCCAAGATCGCCTGCCGGAAAGGGGTCATCGGGGCCAAAGAAGTCTCCCTGTGCGGTATTGCCAAAGGGGCGGGGATGATCCAGCCGAACATGGCGACGATGCTTGCTTTTATCATGACCGATGCCGCGATCGCCCCGGAAGCCCTGGATCGAATCTTCCGGATGTCGATCGCCGGAAGCTTCAATTCAATCAGCGTGGACGGCTGTATGAGCACAAACGACACGGCCGTCATCCTCGCCAACGGCATGGCCGGTAATCCGCAGATCAGGCGGGGTTCAAGGGATGGGGTGCGTTTTGGTGAGCTGCTCTCGGGGCTGCTGTCCGAACTCGCCCGGGGGCTGGTTCGCGACGGAGAAGGGGCGACCAAGGTGATCGAAATTACGGTGACGGAGGCAAAAACGCGGCGGGATGCGCAACGGATTGCCTATGCCGTCGCCAATTCAAATCTGGTCAAGACGGCCTTTTTCGGCGGGGATCCGAACTGGGGGCGGATCATTTCCGCTGCCGGATCCATCGGCATCGGCCTCCCCGTGGAGAGGGTTCGGCTTTTCCTGGAGGATGTCCCTGTTTTTGCGGGGGAGAAGGGAATCGGCGGGAGAGAGCGGGATCTTGCCGAGATCATGAAGCGGCCGGAGATCCGGGTCCGCCTCGAGCTGGGGATGGGGCGCCGGTCATGGACGGTCTGCACCTCCGATCTCACCTTCGATTATGTAAAGATCAACGCCCACTATCATACCTGACAGGCTGTTGAAAAACGCTCATCTGCTGCGTTGCGCTACAAACCTCATCGCTCGACGTATTTCTATATACGCCTCGCTCTTCGGTTTTTGTGCGCCTTGCATCTGACCATTTTTGAACAGCCTGCTGGGCGGCGACTGAAAAAGTGGGCAGATTTCATATCCGCCGGGCGGCATTTCCGCTTGATTATTTAAATTCTTTGTGTTATCAGCCAGCCAAATTCGCACATCCCCGGATGGTCGGAGGTTGCCTTTTGAGATCGAAAGGTTTCCGGTCAAGAGGATGGGGATGGAGGAAAAAACAAGAGAGGAGTTCAGCATGGCCAGTATTTCGATGAAGTTGTTGCTTGAGGCGGGGGTTCACTTCGGTCACCAGACCAACAAGTGGAATCCCAAAATGAAACCCTATATCTTCGGTGCACGCAACGGGATTTACATAATCGATCTTCAGCAGACGGTCGGGATGTTTCAGACGGCCTATCAGTTTGTTGTCGACACGGTTGCACAGGGCGGAGAGATACTCTTCGTCGGCACCAAGAAACAATCACAGGAGTCCGTTCGCGAGGAGTCCGAGAGATGCGGCATGCCCTACGTCAATCAGCGCTGGCTGGGCGGCATGCTGACCAATTTTGCAACAATCAAGAAGAGCATCGATCGTTTGAACGATCTCGATCGGATGTTCGCCGATGACAGCATCAAGGCGTTTCCCAAGAAAGAGATCCTCGGGCTACAGAAGGATTGCGAAAAACTGACCAAGGTTCTGGGAGGGATCCGGACCATGAAAGGTGTCCCGAAAGGCCTTTTCATCGTCGATCCCAAACGGGAAATGATCGCCGTCACCGAGGCGAGAAGGCTGAAAATTCCGATCGTGGCGATGGTGGATACGAACTGCGATCCCGATCTGATCGATTACATCATTCCCGGAAATGACGATGCCATCCGGGCGATCAAGCTTTTTTCAGCGAAGATGGCCGAGGCCGTCCTGGATGGGAAAAAGCGGTTTGAGGAGCGTCTGCAGGCGGAAAGCGACAAGCAACGTCAGACCGTCGCGGTCCCCCGGACTGAAAACGGCGAGTCCGATGTTCCGGAAAGCGTTGAAACCAAAGGTTCCGAGTCCGGTGAAGGTCAGAATGATGCAGAGGAGGGAAGGTAAATTGGATATCACATCAGCGATGGTGAAGGAGTTGAGGGTCAAGACGGGCGCCGGCATGATGGACTGCAAGGAAGCGCTCACGGCCGAGAATGGCGATTTTGAAAAGGCGATCGATTATCTCCGCAAGAAGGGTATGTCGGCCGCAACGAAGCGTTCCTCCAAGGCGGCCAAAGACGGCACCGTTGCCTCTTATATCCACATGGGGGGAAAGATCGGCGTCATGGTCGAGGTGAACTGCGAAACCGATTTTGTTGCCAAAACGGATGATTTCCAGGCCATGGCCAAGGATATTGCAATGCATGTGGCGGCGTCGAATCCCCTCTACGTCCGGCCGGAAGAGTTATCGGCGGCGGACCTGGAAAGGGAAAAGGAGATCTACCGGAGCCAGCTTCTTGCAGAGAAAAAGCCCGAAAAAATCTGGGACAAAATCATCGAAGGCAAGCTGAACAAGTATTATGAAGAGGTCTGCCTGTTGAATCAGAAGTTCATCAAGAATACGGATATCACCGTCGGCGCTCTGGTGACCAACATGATGGCGAAGACGGGTGAAAACATCATCGTCAGAAGGTTTTCACGGTTTCAACTGGGCGAGGAGCTGAAGTAGAAAATCGTGGATCGTCCGGCCTATAAGAGGGTCCTGCTGAAATTGAGCGGCGAGATCCTCATGGGAAAACAAGCCTCTGGAATCGATCCGGTGGTGGTGGATACCGTTGCCGCGGAGATTCGGGAGGTGGTCGCCCTCGGCGTTCAACTCGGAATCGTCATCGGCGGCGGCAACATCTTCCGGGGGCTTGCGGCGAGCGCGAGGGGGATGGAGCGAACATCCGCGGATTACATGGGGATGCTTGCCACGGTGATCAACAGCCTGGCCCTCCAGAGCGCTCTCGAGCGGGCGGGTGTCCCGACACGGGTTCAGACGGCCATCGAGATGAGACAGGTGGCCGAATCGTTCATCCAGAGGCGCGCCGTCCGCCATCTTGAAAAGGGTCGGGTGGTGATCTTCGCTGCCGGAACGGGCAATCCCTATTTTACCACGGACACCGCAGCAACCCTCCGTGCGGTCGAGATCAAGGCGGAGATCATCCTGAAGGCGACGAAGGTGGACGGGGTTTTTGACCGGGACCCGGTCCAGTTTCCCGACGCGACGATGTACGATAAAATAAGCTATACCGAGGTGTTGACAAATAACCTTAAAGTAATGGATGCGACAGCCATATCCCTCTGCAGGGACAACGGGCTCCCCTTGAACGTCTTCAATCTGCAGAAGGCGGGGAACATCAAGCGGGTCATCTGTGGTGAGAATGTGGGAACGATTGTCGGAGGCTTCAAGCCATGAAGGAGTTGATTTTTGAGGAACTGCGGGAGAGCATGGAGAAGGCAATCCAGGCGCTCGAAAAGTCCTTCAGCAAGGTTAGAACGGGAAGGGCGTCCCTGGCCTTGTTGGATGGTATTCGCGTGGAATACTACGGAACGCAGACACCCCTGAACCAGTTGGCTTCCCTGTCGGTTCCCGAAAGCCGGCTCATCGTGATCTCCCCATGGGACAGCTCTGTTCTCGGGGCCATCGAGAAGGCGATTCAGAAATCGGATTTGGGATTAATGCCAAGCAACGACGGCAAGCTTATCCGTCTTTCCATACCGGCCCTGACTGAGGAGAGACGCAGGGAGCTTGTGAAGGTCGTCCGCAAGATGGCCGAAGAGGGCAAGATCAAACAGCGTAACGCGCGGCGGGACGCCAATGAGCAGCTCAAAGCCCTGAAGAAGGACAATCAGGTCGCGGAGGACGAAATGTACAACCTCCAGGATGAGGTGCAGAAGCTGACCGACCGGTATATCGAGAAGACCGACGCGGTTCTTGCATTAAAAGAGAAGGAGATCATGGAGATCTGAAAAATCGCCTGATCCGGTTTATACGGGGGGCCCGCGGGCTCCCCGTTTTGTTTGAATCCGCCCGCGGGCGGATTCCCCGTGACCTGCCACGGGGTAAGCGGGTAAAACAAAATGGATTGTCCCTCTCAAGGATTGAAGATTCTCCGCAGCAAGCTGCGGAAAATCTTCAATCGGTCTTGAAAAATCGCCGTTGATGTGTTAGTCGCTGACCAATAAGAGGTGTATTACCACCGATTGAAATGGGAATCATGAAAGAAATCGATCCCGCGAAGCTTCCTCAGCATATTGCGATCATTATGGACGGCAACGGACGCTGGGCGGAGAGCCATACCATGGGCAGAATCCTGGGACATCGGAAAGGGGCTGAATCCGTCCGGATCATCACAAAAACCTGCCGCCGGATCGGGGTCCGCTGCCTCACCCTCTACGCCTTTTCCGTTGAAAACTGGCTTCGTCCGGAAGCGGAGGTCCGCGCCCTGATGAGCCTCCTTCTGCAATACCTGGAGAACGAGACCCGGGAGATGATGGACCAGGGGATCCGCCTGACGGCCATCGGCGACCTGGATTCTCTTGAGGCTCCTGTCCTCAGGAAACTCCGGGAGACGATGGATAAAACGGCCGGCAATCAGGGGATGATCCTGAATCTGGCCCTCAGCTACGGCGGGCGTGACGAGATTGTCGCAGCCGTGCAACGCATGGTCGGGGATGCCCTGGCCGGAAAGATCGCACCGGCGGATATCACCAAGGAACTCTGTGCAAAATATCTTTACACGAACGGGATTCCCGATCCGGACCTCCTGATCCGGACCGGAGGGGAATATCGGATCAGTAATTTTCTCCTCTATCAGATGGCCTATACCGAGTTTTACTTTACCGACATTTTCTGGCCTGATTTTCGCGAAGCCGATCTGCTGACGGCGATTGCCGAATATCAGCGGCGGGAGCGGAGGTTCGGAATGACCAGCGATCAGATCGGCAGCGGACAGAAGAACACCCCGGACCTGCTCGGGGGATTGATGTTGCAGAATTCAGGGTCCGTCGCTACGGACCCCAACCCGATCCCGGGGAGGTGATGAATGACACCCCACATGAAAAGATGGATCACCGGCATCATCGCGGTTCCGATCCTGTTTTGCATCATCACCTACGGCGGGGAAAAGGCCTTCGCGGTTCTGATTATTCTTGCCTCTCTCGCGGGGATGGAGGAGTACAACCGGATGGCCTTTGGCCAGGGCCTCACCCTCGAAAAGGCGGAGACCATGGTCATCGCGCTGTTGATCCTCTTTTCGGCCTTCTTCGCGAATCTCTCCCTGCTTTTGGCCGTGCTGACCTTCGCGGTCATGACGGTGCTGATCCTGAATCTTCTTCGGATCAGAAATCAGGGCTTGGATATGACGCATGCCGGTCGGGTGATTCTGGGAGTGCTTTATATCCCCCTCCTGATGTCCCATTTCATTCTGATCCGCCAGTCGCAGTCGGGTGTTTTGTGGATATTCTTCATCCTCGTTCTGGCCTTTGCCGGGGACATAGCCGCATATTATATCGGACGGCGTTTCGGAAAACATAAGCTCCTGCCCGAGGTCAGTCCGGGGAAGACTGTTGAAGGGACAATCGGCCTTGTTGCGGGAAGCATTGCGGGCTGTCTTCTATTCAAACTGTTTCTTTTCCCGATGCTGCCGGTTGCCCATGCCGTCGTCCTCGGACTGGTGGGAAGCGTCTTGGGGCAGCTTGGGGATCTATCCGAGTCGGCTCTGAAAAGGGCGGCCGGGGTGAAAGATTCAGGCACGCTGCTGCCCGGTCACGGGGGAATCCTCGACCGACTGGACTGTCTCATGTTCATTACGCCGTTCGTGTATTATTATCAGGGTTATATGATTCGATGAAACGAATTTCCCTTCTCGGCTGCACCGGCTCGATCGGAGTCAGCACGCTGGATGTCGTCGGCGCCCATCCGGATCTGTTCGCCGTCACGGCCCTCGCGGCGGGCCGCAATATTACCCTCATGAAGCGGCAGATTGAGCGGTTCCGGCCGCGGCTGGCGGCGATGATCGATGAGGAGCATGCCGGCGAGCTCCGAAGGCTTCTGGGTCCGGCATCGGTGACGCATATCCTCTCCGGGCCGGAAGGGTATCGGGAAACGGCTGCGGCGACGGATGCCGATATGGTCGTCTCCGCCATGGTCGGCGCGGCCGGACTGCTCCCGACCCTCGATGCCATTGAGGCGGGAAAGGATATCGCGCTGGCGAACAAAGAGACGCTCGTGATGGCGGGGCATATCGTTCTTCGCAAGGCATCCGAGGGGGGGGTGAAGATCATCCCCGTGGACAGTGAGCACAGCGCGATCTTCCAGTGTCTGCTGGGCCACAGGAGCGTGGATGTCCGGCGGATCATCCTCACGGCCTCCGGCGGACCGTTTCTCCATGCCTCCGAGGAGGAACTGGCGAAGGTTACAACCGCCCAGGCTCTTCGGCACCCGAACTGGGCGATGGGAAAGAAAATTACGATCGATTCGGCTACGATGATGAACAAGGGGCTGGAGGTAATCGAAGCCGGGTGGCTGTTCGGCCTTCCCGGAGAGGCGATCGATGTGCTGATCCATCCCCAGAGCATCGTTCATTCACTGGTGGAGTACCGGGACGGGAGTGTAATCGCCCAGATGGGGGTTCCGGACATGAGGCTTCCCATCGCCTACGCCCTCTCCTATCCCAATCGCCTGACCCGGGATGAAGAAGCCCTCGATCTCCGGAAAGTCGGGACACTGACGTTTCTCCATCCGGATCCGGTTCGCTTTCCCGCCCTGCAGCTGGCTTATGATTCTGCGAAAGCCGGGGGCACGATGCCGGCCGTTCTCAATGGGGCGAATGAAACGGCCGTGACGGCCTTTATCGCAGAACAGATACGATTTGACAGGATCGTAACGGTAGTGCAGGAGGTTCTCTCCCGTCACCGTATCCAGTCGGACCCCGGCATCGACGCGATTCTCGCGGCGGACCGCTGGGCAAGGGAAGAGGCGGGGAACATCATTAAAGGAATAATAAATTGATCGGAATCAGCGTGGTATCGGTGGTTGTCTTGTTGGGGGTCCTGATCTTCGCCCATGAACTGGGCCATTTTCTGATGGCGAAGCGGGCGGGCGTCGGGGTCCTGAAATTTTCGCTCGGATTCGGCCCGCGGATCATCGGCAAAAAAATCGGGGAAACGGAATACATCCTCTCGCTGATCCCCTTGGGCGGATATGTTAAGCTCCTCGGGGAATCCCCCGGAGAAGAGTTGCCCGAGGAGGATGCAAAGAGATCCTTTCTGAACCAGACGGTCTGGAAAAGGATCTCGATCGTGGCGGCGGGACCGGTCTTCAATCTCCTGCTTGCCCTTTCGATCTTCACCCTTGTCAACATGATCGGGCTTCCCGTCCTGACGCCGGAAGTAGGTTCTCTGCAAGCGGATTCCGCAGCGATGGAAGCCGGAATCAAGGTCGGGGACCGAATTGTCGCCATGAACGGAAAGGAGGTCACGAAGTGGGATGAGATCTCCGAGATCGTTACGGCCGGCAAAGAGATACCGCTCAGGATTACGGTTCGCAGAGATGCCGCCACACTGGATTTGACCGTGACTCCGCGGCCCATGAAAACCCGCAACCTCTTCGGGGAAGAGGTCGAATCGTACAAGATCGGCATCAGTCCTTCGCCGCATACCGTCATCGAAAGGCGAAACCCCCTGTCGGCATTCGGGGAGGGCATCCGCCAGACATGGGTGATCAGCAAACTGACCGTGATGAGCCTCTTCAAACTGTTTCAGGGGGTCATCTCTCCGAAGACCCTGGGCGGTCCGATCCTGATCGCCCAGATCGCGGGGGCGCAGGCAAAAGAAGGGATCATTCAATTCCTTCTCTTCATGGCCTTACTCAGCATCAATCTGGCAGTCCTCAATCTCCTGCCCATTCCGGTCCTGGACGGCGGCCATCTGCTGTTCTACGGAATTGAATTGGTGACGGGACGCGAGATCAATGTCCGCTGGCGGGAAATGGCCCAGCAGGTTGGTTTTGTCCTGTTGATTCTGCTGATGATCTTCGTCTTCATGATGGATATCGAGAGGCTGAATATCCAATTTATCAACGATATCATTCGACCGTTTACGGGATAGCGATGATCACCCTGGCAATCGATTGCGCAACGGAAACCGTGGGATTGGCCCTCTTGGACGGAGAGGAAATTCTGGCCGAGTTTTATCTCGGTCCGGGAAGACACCACGCGGAGGTCCTGCTCCCCGCATTGGAAAAACTCCTCCTTCTGTCGGGGATCCCCATGGAAAAAATCGATCTGCTGGCCTGCACGACCGGACCCGGTTCGTTCACGGGGGTGAGAATGGGGGTGAGCACCGTGAAAGGTCTTGCCCTGGCCATCGGGAAATCCATCGTCGGGGTTTCGACGCTGGAGACCCTGGCCATGAATGCCTTTCCCACCCCGGGGCTGGTCTGCCCGCTGCTCGATGCCCGCAGGGATCAAGTCTATGCGGGATTGTACCGGATGGATCCGGACGGTTTTCCGGAAATCGTGACGCCGGAACGATTGACCGATATCGACCATTTGCTGCGGGATCTTCGGGAAGACGACATCGAATTGATCGGGGATGGGGCGGTGCGTTACCGGGATCGGATCCTGGAATCCCGGCCCGGTTGGTGCGTCCCACTCGGGAGCGGGAAACACAGCATCCATGCGTCTACTGTCGGCATGATGGGTATGCACCGTTATTCGCAGGGGAAGGGTGAAGATCCGCTCAATATTTCACCGAAATACCTTCGCCTTTCCGAGGCGGAGCTTCGGGTCGGAACCAAGGCCGGCAAAGAATGGGTTGATCGCCAGGAGACAGCCATGAGACAAGGGTTGACATCTTGATCAAATTACGGTAGACAGAATCTATTATGAATCATATAAGTTACATTGCCGGCGAAGGGCTTCCTTTTATTATTCCTCTGGGCATCGCAACTCTGCTGGCCTTTCTGGCCGGGTTCAAGGCAATTTCCCTGATTCTGTTGGGCGTAACGCTTTTTGTGCTCTGGTTCTTCCGCAATCCCCAGAGAAATACACCGGAAAAAAACAGCCTGGTCATTTCCCCTGCGGACGGCAGGGTGATCCGGATTGAAGAGACGACCAGCGATGAGCAGCCCGGGCGAACTTTTCAGAAGATCAGTATCTTCATGAATGTCTTTAATGTTCACGTCAACCGGATTCCCTGTTCCGGCGAGGTCCGGTTCGTCCGTTACCGCGAGGGGAAATTCCTGTCGGCCAACCTGGACAAGGCATCCAAGCTCAACGAAAGAAACACCGTCCTGTTGCAGACGGCTGAAGGAAGGGAAATCATGACCGTCCAGATCGCCGGACTGATTGCGAGGAGGATCGTCTGCTGGGTGAAGGAGGGGATGCAGGTGACCAGAGGGGAACGGTTCGGTCTGATCCGTTTCGGTTCGCGGGTTGAAGTTTTTCTGCCGCTCGGCTCGACCATTCTCGTCAGGGTTGGAGAGAAGGTACGGGCAGGCGAGACACCCATAGGAGAGCTGACATGAAAAACACGTCATTGAGGCGGGACCGCATGAAAAAAGGAATCTACGTCCTTCCGAATCTCTTTACCACGGGCAATCTTTTCTGCGGATTTTATTCCGCGCTTGCCTCCATGAAGGGGATGTATGAGCTTGCTGCGTGGACGATCCTGATCGCGGTGGTTCTGGACAGCCTGGACGGCAGGATCGCCCGGATGACCCATACGACGAGCAAATTCGGCGGGGAGTATGATTCCCTCTGCGATCTGGTGACCTTTGGCGTGGCGCCGGCCATTCTGTTATACAGCTGGTCGCTTCACTCTTATGGAAAGTTTGGATGGTTGGCGGCGTTTCTCTTTGTCGTTTGCGGGGCGCTTCGTCTGGCCCGATTCAATGTCCAGATCGGCGTGATCGACAGCCGGTTCTTCAACGGCCTGCCCATACCGGGCGGTGCTGCCGTTCTGGCGACAGGGGTAATTCTTTATTACTTCCTGGGGGGTGAAGGGCGTTTCTCAAACTGGTCGGTTATGATCGGTGTGGTCGCGATAGCGCTCTTCATGGTTAGCAGCATCAAGTATTACAGTTTCAAGGACCTCAATTTCTTCTCCCGACAACCGTTTATGTCCTTCATGCTGATTGTGCTTGTTCTGGTGATCGTTGTGGCCTACCCTGAGATCATGCTGTTCACTCTGTCTTTCGGATACAGCCTTTCGGGTCCGGTGTGGGGCCTCTACAGGCTCGGCAGAAAGTTGGTCACGGAATTCAGGGCACGAAAGTCGCAATGTCAGGATCATCCGCTGTAGGAAGCAAAACGGACGGCGGGTCGGAGACCTGCGAATCAGATCAATGAAATAAAGTGTAGGGAGTGTTGTATGAAAAATTACCATGTTGCCGTTGTGGGCGCCACGGGAGCCGTGGGCAATGAGATGATCAGGATTCTGGAAGAGCGTCAATTTCCGGTGGGAAAGCTGACGCTTCTCGCATCGGAAAGGTCGGTCGGAAAGGAGCTCACCTTCCGGGGGAAGGCTCTGCCGGTGGAGCTTTTGACCGAGAATTCTTTCCCGGGAATCGAAATCGGTCTTTTCTCGGCGGGGGGAGGCATCAGTGAAAAGTTTGCCCCCTTCGCTGCGCAGGCCGGTTGTGTCGTCATTGACAACACGAACGCCTTCCGCATGGTGCCGGAGATCCCCCTGGTCGTACCGGAGGTGAATCCGGAGGCCATTGCCCAGTACAAAAACCGGGGGATCATTGCGAATCCGAACTGTTCTACGATTCAGATGGTTGTTGCCCTGAAACCGATTCATGATGCGGTCCGGATCAAAAGGATTGTGGTTTCCACATATCAGGCCGTGTCCGGAACGGGGAAGAAGGCGATCGAGGAGCTGACTCTTCAGACGAAGGCCATGATGAACGGCCAGGAACCGGTCGTCAAGGTGTATCCCTACCGGATCGCCTTCAACTGCCTGCCCCATATCGATGTCTTTATGGACAACGGTTATACGAAGGAAGAGATGAAGATGGTCAACGAGACCAAGAAGATCATGAACGATCCAACGATCGCGGTCACGGCGACGACGGTCCGTGTGCCTGTTTTCCACGCGCACTCCGAATCCATCAACATCGAAACGGAGAGGAAAATTACCCCGGATGAGGTCCGGAGGCTTCTTTCGACGGCGCCCGGCGTCCGGGTGGTTGACGACCCTAAGTGGAAGAAGTATCCGCTCGCCATCGATGCCGCCGGTCACGATGAGACCCTGGTCGGAAGAATCCGGGAAGATGAATCCATTCCGAACGGCATCAACATGTGGGTGGTGGCGGACAATATCCGGAAGGGCGCCGCGCTCAACGCCGTACAGATTGCAGAGATCCTGATCCAAAAATATCTATGAGGATCATCGGAGGGGAGGCCAGGGGAAGGCCGGTTCGCCTTCCGGGAGGATGCCGCATACGGCCTACTGCCGATCGGGTCAAGAAATCCCTTTTTGACATTCTGCATCCCGTCACGGGGAAATCATTCCTGGATCTGTTTGCCGGCAGCGGGAATGTCGGACTGGAGTCCCTGAGCCGGGGGGCGCATTTTGCGGCCTTTGTGGAGAGGGATGTCCGTCTGGTCGAGGCGATCCGGAAGAGCCTTGCTCTACTCGGATTCAGTGAGAGGGCGGAGGTGATTGCCGCGGATGCGGAGAGAGGGCTGGGGCGTCTTGTTCAAAGGAAGGAGCGGTTCGATATCGTTTTTGCCGATCCGCCGTACGAGGAGGGTCTGGCCACGGAAACGCTGAAATGGCTTGAAAGGTCAGATGTCATGGCGGAGAGCGGAATCGTGGTGCTGCAGCATTCGATAAGAGAAACGCCGGAAGGATTACAGATCCGGGCAATGGTAGTAACGGATCAGAGACGCTACGGTGACACGGTGTTGTCTTTCCTCACAAAAAAATCCGAGGGAAATGCCTATGAAGAAGATCGCGATATATCCGGGCTCGTTTGATCCGATCACCAATGGCCACGTGGATATCATCAAACGGGGTCTCCGGATGTTTGATGAACTGGTCGTGCTGGTTGCTTACAATCAGAGCAAGAAGGCGCTTTTTTCCGTGGATGAGCGACAGGAGATGATCCGGGAGGTGATCCGGGACTGCAAGAATGTTCGTGTCGACAACTTCGACGGCCTCCTGGTGGACTATGTGAAAGGGTCGGGGGCAAACGTGATTCTCCGCGGGCTTCGCGCCCTGTCCGATTTTGAATATGAATTTCAGCTTGCCCTGATCAATCGCCGTTTGAACCGTGATGTCGAAACCGTATTCCTGATGACCGGGTACAAGTGGTTCTATACCAGTTCGAAGATCATCAACGAAGCGGCCAGTCTGGGAGGTTCCGTCAAGGGGTTGGTACCGGAGATCGTCTATCTGAAATTGCAGGAGAAATATTCATTCAAGAAGCAATAACCATGAATGTAAACAGCGAGGGTGGGAAATATGGGTGGGATCTTCGGGGTTGTATCGGAAGGGAATTGTGCAAAGACCCTGTTTTACGGGACGGACTACCACTCCCATCTCGGGACCGAGAATGCGGGGCTCGCTGTTTATGGGAACGGCGGATTCAGCCACGCCATTCACAGCATCAGCCAGGCCCAGTTCAAATCGCGCTTCGTACAGGATTATAAAGGAATGGAAGGTCGGATGGGGCTCGGAGCGATCGATGACGAATCGCCGCAGCCGCTCATCATCCGTTCAAAATTCGGTACCTACGCCCTGGCCGCTATCGGAATGATCACCAACAAGGATGAGCTGACGCGCAACCTGCTTAAAGAAGGCGGATCCTTCAGCGAGATGTCCGACGGCGGCGTCAACAACGTCGAACTGGTCGCGAAGCTGATCAACCGGGGCGAAAACATCGTTGACGGCATTGTCCGGATGCAGCAGGCGGTCGAGGGATCCATCTGCCTCCTTTTGATGGCCCGGGAGGGGATTTATGCGGCGCGCGACCGCTACGGCCGTTTTCCGCTGACGATCGGGAAGGAAGTCTCTCCGGCGGGATCGGTATGCGGTTACGCGGTCGCGACCGAATCGAGCTCCTTTTCAAACCTCGGTTATGAGCTGAGCCGATCACTCGGACCGGGCGAGATCGTGCGTCTTGATGGTGAAGGGATCCACAACGAACATGCAGCCGGTCAAGAGAAGCATGTCTGCGCCTTTCTCTGGATCTACACGGGAGATCCTTCATCGTGCTACGAAGGGATCAGCGTCGAAAACGCCCGGGAGCGATGCGGCCGGGCCATGGCCCGGGAAGATCAGGTCGAGGCGGATTTCGTCGCGGGTGTCCCCGATTCCGGAGTAGGGCATGCAATCGGTTATGCCATGGAATCCGGCCTTCCGTACCGCCGGCCCCTGGTCAAATACACACCGGGATATGGGCGAAGCTACACACCTCCCTCCCAGGACATCCGCGATCTTGTGGCGACGATGAAACTCTGCGCCGTTCGGGATGTGATTCGGGGAGGGCGGATGGTGATGTGCGATGATTCGATTGTCCGGGGAACGCAGCTCAAGAATTACACCATCCGGAAGCTCTGGGATAACGGTGCGAAGGAGATCCACATCCGTCCGGCATGTCCGCCCCTCATGTTTCCCTGCCGATTTGCCTCTTCCACACGAACCATCGCCGAACTGGCCTCTCATCGGGCGATCCGCGCTCTCGAAGGCGAAAAAACGGAATGTATCGACGATTACCTGGACCATACTTCCGAACGGTACCGGAGGATGATCGAGTGGATCCGGCAGGACCTGAATGTAACGTCCCTCAAATACATTCATCTCGATGATATGATCGAGGCCATCGGTCTGCCGGAGGAACAGCTCTGCCTTTACTGTTGGCGCGGCCGGTAGGGGATGCGCTTACGATCCTCAAGCAGCGTGATGTTGACCATGCCGGCCTGCCGGTCCGGGCGGGACATGCCGTCGCACCTGCGGGCAAATCCTTCCGCAGGAAATTACCCATTGATCGAACTGATCCCTTCATGTTATACATTTGCCAGGGCGATATGCCATGATGTGCGGCTAAGTAGTTGATTTGAAAGCGGCGGGGTACCTCATTGAGTCCGGAGATCCGAAGAAGAAAGACGAAATCGATTGATCTCGGGGGTCTCCGGATCGGCGGCGACGCACCGGTCGTGGTCCAGTCCATGACCTCCTGCGATACCCGAGATGTTCGGGCGACGGTAGCGCAGATCCACGCGCTGGAGGAGGCGGGCTGTGAAATCGTCCGCGTCGCCGTTCCCGATGAGGCGGCTGCGGCGGCCATCCATGAGATCCGTTCCCGGATCCATATCCCCCTGATCGCCGATATCCATTTTCAGCATCCTCTCGCCCTCCTGGCCATGGACCATGGTGCGGACGGCATCCGGATCAATCCCGGCAATATCTCCGCAGACGGTATCCGCCGAATCGTGAGGATGGCCAAGGCAAACCGGAAGGTCATCCGGATCGGAATCAATGCGGGATCTCTGGAGAAGGAAATTGCCGCCCGCCACGGTGGGCCGACCTCAGAGGCGCTGGTGGAGAGCGCCTTGAAGAACATCCGCCTGCTGGAGGAGATGGATTTTGACTTGATCAAGCTCTCGTTGAAATCCTCCGATGTGAAGACGACGATCGACGCCTATCGGTCTGTTTCCGCAAAGACCGATTATCCCCTCCATCTCGGTGTTACGGAGGCGGGCACCCTCATTCAATCGGCGATCAAATCGGCAATCGGTATCGGAACTCTGCTTTATGAGGGCATCGGAGATACGATCAGGGTTTCCGTGACCGGCAGTCCCGTGCCTGAAATCGGTCTGGCATACGGCATTCTGCGGGCACTCAATATTCGTCGGGAAGGTCCGGATATCGTCTCCTGCCCGACCTGCGGCCGATGCGAGATTGATCTTGCGGGTCTGGCCGACCGGGTGGAACGGGAGCTCCGGGGGATGAAGACCCCGATGAAAATCGCCCTCATGGGCTGCGTCGTGAACGGACCCGGGGAGGCCGCGGAGGCGGATATCGGTATTGCCGGCGGAAAGGGCGCAGGGATGCTGTTCAAGAGAGGGAAGGTCGTGCGCAAGATCCGGGAAGAGGAGTTTGTCCCGGTTCTGCTGGAAGAGATCCGGAAGATGGAGGCGGAGTCCGGTCCATCTGAAGGTCATTAGAAAAGGAGGTGTCATGCGTTATTCGGAGATGTTCCTGCCCACGGGAAGGGAGGTCCCTTCCGATGCGGAGCTGATCAGCCACCAGCTCATGATCCGGGCAGGCCTGATGAGAAAGCTGACCAGTGGTGTATATTCATATCTTCCCCTGGGATACCGGGTGATCCGCAAGTTTGAACAGATCGTCCGGGAGGAGATGAACCGTGCAGGCGCCCAGGAGGTCTTTCTGCCGATGGTGCAGCCTGCCGAACTCTGGCAGGAGTCCGGGCGATGGGTCCATTACGGCAAGGAACTGCTCCGTTTCCGTGATCGACACGATCGGGAGTGTTGTCTGGGGCCCACCCATGAAGAGGTGATCACCGATCTGGTCCGGAACGAAATCAAAACCTACCGGCAGCTTCCCCGGAATCTCTATCAGATCCAGACGAAATTCCGCGATGAAATCCGGCCGCGGTTCGGGGTGATGCGTTGCCGTGAATTCGGCATGAAGGATGCCTACAGTTTCGATATGGACGAGGCGGGTGCCGAGATCAGTTACCGGAAGATGTTCGATGCCTATCAGCGGATCTTCACCCGCTGCGGTCTGAATTTTCGTCCGGTGGAGGCGGATTCGGGAACCATCGGGGGAAGCTATTCCCACGAGTTCATGGTGATGGCCGATTCCGGTGAAGATGCGGTCTGTTACTGCGGGGGTTGCAGCTACGCGGCGAATCTGGAAAAGGCGGAAATTGCCCTGCCGGCGGCAACGAAAACGGATGGGGAAACCCTTCCGGCGGCGGAGGTTCATACCCCGGAGGTCAGAACCATTGAGGAGGTTTGCGGTTTTCTGTCGGTAGGGCCGGAAGCGGTCGTCAAAACCCTGATCTTCTCTGGTGACGGAAATCCCGTAGCCGTTCTGATCCGCGGGGATCATGAGGTCAACGAGGCCAAGGTCAGAAACTATCTCGGTTGCGACTCCCTGGAACTGGCCGATGAGGAGCTGATCCGGAAGGTCACCGGATCCCCCCGGGGATTCGCCGGCGCCGTCGGCATCCGGGCCCGGGTCATTGCCGATTATTCGCTGCTGGGGATGGACGACTGTGTCATGGGGGCCAACCGTGAGGATTACCATCTGCGCCATGTGAAGCCCGGCCGCGACTTCCCGGTGGCGGACTATGCGGATCTTCGTGTCATCCGCGAACTGGATCCCTGTCCGCGCTGCGGGTCGGAGGTCCGATTTGCCCGCGGCATCGAGGTCGGCCATGTCTTCAAGCTGGGAACAAAATACAGCAAGGCCATGAAAGCGGTCTTTCTGGACCAGGGCGGAAAAGAGAAAATCATGGTGATGGGCTGTTACGGAATCGGCATCGGCAGAACGGTCGCTGCGGCCATCGAACAGAATCACGATGCGGATGGGATCGTCTGGCCCCTGCAGCTCGCCCCCTATGCGGTGATCATCACCCCGGTGAACGTGAATGAAAAGTCGCTCTCCGATGCGGCGGAAGAACTTTACCGCATCCTGACTGAAAATGGGGTGGAAGTGATCCTGGATGACCGGGACGAGAGGGCCGGCGTCAAATTCAAGGACGCCGATCTGATCGGAATCCCCTATCGCGTTACGGTGGGTCCAAAGAGGCTGGCCGAAGGAAAGATGGAAATCAAAAACCGGCGGTCCGGAGAGATTGCGATCCTGCCGGTTTCGGAGGTTGCCCCGTTTCTCATGGCCCGTATCAGCGAAAAATGTGAGGTGCGATGAGTGAGGTGTAAAGCATGAAACTTTCTTCAACTCCTTACACTTCCCGCTTCACTCTTTACTCCTTACCCTTGGGAGGAGAGTAGCCCCGATGCTCCGCATCAACGACATCCTGGATAAGGTCCAGTCTTATCTCTCCCCATCCGAAATCGGGATGATCGAAAAGGCGTACATCTTTTCTGCGTCCGTTCATCAGGGGCAGATCCGCCTCTCCGGCGAGCCCTATCTGACCCATCCCATGGAGGTCTGCGGGATGCTGGCGGACATGAAACTGGATGCGGCCACAATTGTAACGGGACTCCTGCACGATACGGTCGAAGATACCCTTGCCACGCTGGAACAGATCGAAGAGTCCTTCGGCAAGGAGGTGGCGTTTCTCGTCGACGGGTTGACGAAGATCAGCAAGATCACCCTCGGCAATCAGGAGGAACGGCAGGCGGAAAATTTCCGGAAGATGATTCTGGCGATGTCGTCCGATATCCGGATTCTCCTCATCCGGCTTGCGGACCGCATCCACAACATGCGGACGCTCGAGTTTCAGACGCCGGACCGGCAGCTCTACATCTCCAAAGAGACTCTGGAGCTTTATGCGCCGCTGGCCAACCGCCTGGGCATCAACTGGATGAAAATGGAATTGGAGGACCTTTCCTTCCGCTATCTTGACTTTGATGCGTACAATGAGCTTGCCAGAAGGATCATCAAAAAACAGGAGAAACGGAATCAGTATGCAGAGGAGGTCCGGGGAATCATCTGCAGGGAGATGGAACGTTTCGGCATCCGGGGCGAGGTGGAGGGAAGGGCCAAACACTTCTACAGCATCTACAAGAAGATGAAAGAGCAGCATATCGATTTCGATGAGGTGTACGACCTGACGGCCTTCCGGATCATTCTCGATTCGGACAAGGAGAAGGACTGCTACGAGGCCCTGAGCATGGTCCATGCCCTCTGGATGCCTGTTCCCGGAAGGTTCAAGGATTATATTGCCATGCCCAAGGCCAACCACTATCAATCCCTCCACACCACGGTGATCGGACCTTATGGGGAGAGGGTCGAGATCCAGATCCGGACCCGGCCGATGCATGAATGGGCGGAAGAGGGGATTGCCGCCCACTGGCGCTATAAGGAGGGCCGCGCCTTCTCGAGCGATGATGACCAGATCAAAAAGCTCCGGGATCTTTTGGATGCGCAGCAGGAGATCAAGAATCCCCGTGAGTTCATGTCCAATCTGAAGGTGGCACTGTTCCCGGAGGAGGTCTATGTATTCACCCCGAACGGGGATGTGAGATCCTTTCCGAAAGGGGCGACGCCCATCGATTTCGCCTACAGCATCCATACGGATATCGGCAACCAGTGCATCGGCGCCAAGGTGAACCGGAGCATCGTGACCCTGAAATATCAGTTACGGAACGGAGATACGATCGAGATCATCACCCAGGCAGGCCATCACCCCAGCAAGGATTGGCTGAAGTATGTGGTCACTTCCCGGGCCATCGCGAAGATCCGGAACTGGGTCAAGACGGAGGAACGCAAGAAGAGCGTCGCCCTCGGCCGGGATCTGCTGGAGAAGGAGTTCAAGAAACACCACCTGAAGTTCGGCACGATTTCAAAATCAGCGGAAATGAAGCGAATATTTAAGGAGTATCATATCGATTCCATTGAAGATTTGCTTGCATTTGTCGGTTACGGAAGGGTGTCGCCCAAGCATGTGGTTCATCATTTTCTGCCGGAAGAGGAGGTCAAAAAGGATGAGCCGCTTGACCGGACGAGAAAAAAGGAATCTGGGGCTGAACCGATCGGTGTGTCGCTGACCGGGATCGATGATATCATGGTCCGGTTTGGAAAATGCTGCGATCCGATCCCCGGCGACGAGATCGTCGGTTACATCTCGCGTGGACGGGGGCTCACGGTTCATACGGCCAATTGCATGCACGTCCGGGATATGGATCCCGAACGGCTGGTGGACGTTCAATGGGACATCCGTGAAAAAAGGGAATATCCGGTCCAGATGAGGATCATCTGCCATGACAAGAAGGGGGCTCTCGCCGATATCAGCGCCGCCATCTCCTCTCTGGATGTCAACATTACCCATGCGGAGATCAACACGGCTCAGAACGGACAGGCAAATTGCGAATTCGGCGTCAATGTTAACGACTTAAATCAGTTCAATAAGATTGTTGCGGTCATCCGAAAATTACGGGGGGTCATCTCCGTGGAGAGACTCTGGCGATCCTAAAGCAGAGGCCGGGCGTTTTATCCCGATGATTCAATTGACAGCCGGCAGTCGCTTGCTGTATGAATCGCAAACGTTTTGAAAGACGGAAAGGAAGCAATGGCGTTCATGAATGGCTGGCTCGTAAAATATGTAATTTTCACATGGATGATCCTCCTGGTTTGCATGACCCCCCTGACCGGAGCGGGGGCGCCGCGACAGAATGCATATCTGGTTTTAATCGACCCGGCGCACGGGGGAGAGGATCCCGGCGTGGTTTCGGATAAACTGCGGGAGAAGGATCTGACGATGAACATTGCCCTGCTGATCCGCCAGGAGGCCCAAAAAAAATCGGGTCTTCAGGTAAAATTGACGCGTTCGGCGGACCGGGGGATGACGATTGCGGAGAGGGTCAAAGCGGCCGAGACGATGAAAGCGGACTGTCTGCTCAGCCTTCATGTCAATGCAGGTTTTGGAAAAAAGTCGACCGGCTACGAGATCTATTTCCCGGGATTTCGGCAGGTCGCATCCGGAGGCGGAGAGTCATCGCCCATCATCAAGGATATGGCCCGGAACAAATCCCTGAACGATTCCGTACGGCTTGCGCAGCAGATCCAGTCCGGACTGGAAACGGTTTTCCCTCGCAAAGGGCGCGGTTTGCGTGATGCCCCCAGCCCGTTGCTGGACGGATTGACCATTCCCGGCCTGGTCGTTGAGATCGGCTTTGCAACTCACACGGAAGACCGAAAAAAACTGACAGAACCCGAAACGCAGCGAGCCATCGCAAGTGCCATGGTGAAAGGTCTGCAAGACTATTTTTCGAAGATGCCTTAAGGAACGAGCATATGGATAGGGAAAGACCGGATGGCAGGGCCTGGGACCGGATGCGGACATTTCGGATCACGCGGCCATATCTTTTTTTTGCGGAAGGCTCTGTGCTGATCGAGATGGGCCATACCAAGGTGATCTGTGCCGCTACGATTGAGGACACCGTTCCTCCCTTTCTCCGGAATTCCGGTAAGGGCTGGCTGACAGCGGAATATTCGATGCTGCCCGCAGCGACGCAGAAAAGGTCCAAACGCGAATCGACCAGTGGCCGGATCGGGGGAAGGACCCATGAGATACAGCGGCTGATCGGCCGTTCGCTCAGGGCCGTAACCGATTTGCAGGGCTTTGGTGAACGGACCATCACGATCGATTGCGATGTCATTCAGGCCGACGGCGGAACACGTACCGCGGCCATTACGGGGGGATTCGTCGCCCTCGTTGATCTTTTCCGGAAGTTGAAGGAAAGGGGGGTGATCGGTTCCATCCCCGTGAGGGATTATGTCTCGGCCATCAGCGTCGGTATCGTGGACGGGGAGCTCAGGCTCGATCTGGCTTACGAGGAGGATTCGCGGGCGGAGGTCGACATGAATTTTGTGATGACCGGCAGCGGCCTGTTCATCGAGGTCCAGGGCACTGCGGAGCATTTGCCTTTTGACCGCGAGCGCCTTTCCGCCATGACGGACCTTGCCGCCGCCGGGATCGCAGATCTCACCCGGAAGCAGCGGGAAATCCTCGGAGGGCTGAGCTGAAAAAGATCCTTTTCGCATCGCGAAACAGCGGGAAAATACGAGAAATCAGGTCGATGCTGGTCGGCATCGGGGTTGACCTCCGGTCCCTGGAGGATTACCCCGACCTACCCGAGATTGTGGAAGACGGAAACAGTTTTCAGGAAAATGCCCTTCAGAAGGCAAGGGTCATTTCAAAGTTGACCGGTGAGACGGTTCTCGCCGACGATTCGGGATTGGAAGTGGATGCCCTGGGCGGCGCGCCGGGGATCTACTCCGCGCGGTATGCCGGTAAAGATGCAGATGATCAGCAGAACATCCGGAAGCTTCTGGATGACCTGAAGGGCATCGCTTCTGAAAACAGGGGAGCGGCCTTCCGGTGCATTCTGGTCCTCTATCCTGCCGATGGGCGCTACGAAACCTTTGAGGGGCGCTGGGAGGGGATGATTGCAGAAAAGCCGGCCGGCCAGGGTGGATTCGGATATGATCCGGTATTTTTTCTGCCGGGAGAGGGGGTAACCGTGGCCCAGCTCTCATCCGAGGCCAAGAACAGGATCAGCCATCGGGCGCAGGCCTTTGCAAAACTGAAGGAGACACTCCGCAAAGGAGCAGCCGAATGAAACGGAACGGGGCGTAGCGCAGCCCGGTAGCGCGCCTGCTTTGGGAGCAGGATGTCGAGTGTTCAAATCACTCCGCCCCGACCATTATTATAAATGATATCAGGAAATTAGCCGCCATATTGTGGCGGCCAATTTCATTTTGAAATGCAGAAAGGCTCCCGGGATTGTTCCCTGAGGCCCCCTGGCACGATGAGCCAGGGGGCCTCAGGACAACGCGGAGCACGGGGCCAAGTTCATCCCCACACTTTCAGGCCACAGCCCAGCGGCCATCCCGTAGTCTTGCATGCCCCCACTCTACCTGCAGACCCAGGAAACATTCGCGTACACGTTTTCCCGTATGAAGCCCCCTATGGCGGAAATGAAGCAGCCGAAGCGATAGGTGGTCGAACCCGTCATGTTCCAGGTGTAGGTCGAGCTCACGGAGCCATATGTCGAGGGTACAGGAACGTCCATATACCAGCCGGCGTCAGGGTCGTTCGTCGCGGCTGCGACGTCGCGCCGTGCAGTATGGACGCCCAGCCAGCCTGTGCTGTGCAGAGCAGCGGCCTCGTAGTCAAGATTACAGGTCACAAGGCAGTTGCCGTGATGGGGGAGAACGACGTCGACCGTGCCAATCGCGTACTGGGTGCCGGACTCGGTTGCGAAAAATGGGGAAAGCTTCTCGCTTCCCATCGGCATGGCTGCGGGAAGATCCAGCTTCCGGAAATAGCCCACCACGTCGCCGACGACGTGAGCGCTGCTATCGTCGGCCTGCAGACGCAGGTCTCCAGCCGTACAGGATGTAGCCGCGGGGTCACAGATCGGGACCGCCACCCCGTTTGCGAGCGCATACATGTCCGCGCTGTAGTTTATGACTGCCGCAAGGGGTGCAGCCGGCTGCGGATCGGCCACCGCCCAGCCCCGGAGGTTGCCCACCCCGGTCGGCGTCACGGCCACGAAGTTGATGATCACCGCCGTCGCGGGTCCATAAGGAATACCACAACCGCCGCTGTTGCCCCCCTGACCCGGAAACCCGCCGGCGCCGGCGACGATGAAGTTCCTCTGCGTGCCACCGACCAGGATGCCTGCCACCGAGGATCGTGTGTCAAACACGCGACAAGGCGTTACCGGTGTGTAGACCAGATCGGCGCTGCTGTCACCGACGTTCCCTCGGCTCAGTCTGCCGTTACTCCCGGCATACCGGAGTGACTCGAGCTCTTTCGTGGGGAGGGAGGCGAGGGAGTTCTTGAGTGAGGCACGGTAGACGGGGTCAAAACTCCTCCCCGTTGCGGATTCGCGCGAGGCAACCACCGATTCCGCCAGCCAGGCGTTCTGCATTGCCTGCTGGACCAGCGCATTCGATGCAGCGCGCTGGCTGTTCCGAGTCCAGTTGCCCTGGGCGTAGACGGCATTGCATGCGAACAACGTTACGAGCAGGCCGCCCAACGTATAGAAGATCCACCGGCTTGTCTTGTTCATATACTCCTCCTCCAATCATGCGTCGGCCGGATTGGCCGACTGAAAGCTACCGACGCCCGGGCCATTCCCAGACATCAACCTGGTTTCCGACACGGGGCCCGGCTCAAGTCCACGGGAGCAGATGGGGCTCCGCTCCGAACAGCCTTCCAGCCTTCCTCTCGTCCGCCCACCAAACCTCGCCCGGCTGGGGCTAAAATGGATAAGAATTTCATTCAGTCCAGCATTTCCCGGCTCACCTCCAGGACCATCTTTTCATCATCCACCAGCAGGAGCGTCTCCGTTGTGATGGTCCCGGCCTCCGTCTTTTCCCGGATCACCTCCCTCTCCGAAGCGGGAAGATAGATGTTAAAGGTCGTCTCATGACCGGGATCGCTGTCTTCTGTGCCGAGGATGGGAATCATGCTGTTCAGGTAGATTCGCTGATCTTGCTCGTCCCGGTAGAAGTCCTGAAAGTCTATATGCCCTGAACGCAGGACAATGGCGGCACGCTTCACGAGATTGGCTGCAACCCGCTCTTTCGAGTCGGGAATGGTCATCCGAAGAGTGCCCCGGACATCGAATATTATACCGCAGATTTCAAGACATTATTCAGGACGGATTCAATCTCCCTGCGGATTGCCGCCAATCGTTGCTGCGTAGCCGCCTCGAAGCGCAGAACCAGAACGGGCTGTGTGTTGGACGCCCTGAGAAGACCCCAACCATCATCGAAGATAACCCGCACGCCGTCGATATCGATGATATTATGGGTATTCCGGTAGTGTTCCCGCACGGCTGCCACGACGCCAACCTTGATCCGGTCGGGGCAATCAACGCGGATTTCGGGGGTGGTGAAGGTCCGGGGGACATCGGCGAGGAGATCGCTCAGCCTCTTTCCGGATTCGGAAAGAATCTCCAGCAGACGGACGGAGGCGTAAATTGCGTCGTCAAAACCGAAATAGCGATCCGCGAAGAAGATGTGACCGCTCATCTCCCCGGCCAGGAGGGCATTTTCTTCTTTCATCTTTCCCTTGATCAAGGAATGTCCGGCCTTCCACATGATCGCCCGCCCACCGTTCCCGGCGATGTCGTCGAAGAGTTTCTGCGAGCATTTAACCTCCCCGATAATGGCTGCGCCGGGGTTAGCCTTCAGGATGAAGCGGGAGAAGAGCAGCAGCAACTCATCGCCCCAGAGGATCTCTCCGCGATCGTTGATCACGCCGATCCGGTCGGCGTCACCGTCGTAGGCGATACCGACGTCGGCCTTCTCTTCGAGGACCAGGCGGGTTAATTCGCGCAAATTTTCAGGTATGGTGGGATCAGGATGGTGGTTGGGGAAGCGGCCGTCAGGATCACAGTAGATGTGGGTCACGCGGCAGTCATACCGCTTCAGCAAGGGGAGGGCGAAGAAGCCGCCCACGCCATTGCCGCCGTCGATGACGATGCGGTGGCCGGGGTTGACTTTCACATTCGCAAAGAGATGGTCCCGATAGATATCCGCGATTTCCTGGCGGGAGGAAGTTCCCGTGCCCTCGATATAGGCCCCTTCTTCGATGATTTTCCTGAGCGCCTGAATCTGCTCTCCGTAGATCGTATCCGGACCAATGCAGATCTTAAAGCCGTTGAAATTCTGAGGGTTGTGACTCCCCGTGACCATTACGCCGCCGTCCGTCCGGAAATGGCGGATTGCGAAGTAGAGCATGGGGGTGGCGCATAGGCCGATGTCGGTCACATCGATGCCCGCGGACAGGATCCCCCGGCATGCGGCATCCTGGTAGATATCCGAACTGAGTCGGCAATCACGACCCAGGACCATCGTCCGCACGCCGTGACGGACGGCGTAGGCGCCGATCGCCTTGCCCAGAAGGTAGACAAAATCCGGGGTCAGATCCTTGTCCACAACACCCCTGATGTCATACTCGCGAAACACCTCCGGATTCATGGTTCACCTCACGACCGGATCAAGGCTTGAAGATTGACATGGGTGCGGACCATCTGTTCGATCAGCGCGATCTTTCCCAGGTCATCCTTTGTCGGAAGGGATTCCATTCCTTCGATCTGTTTTGCGATCTCACAGGTATCCGCCGATACGAGCAGCAGCGGGGTCTTCATCTTGGCGGCCTTTGAAATGAGATCCGGCGGGGGAAGGATATTGTTGGTCAGTATGACCGCCACGGCGTTGGTTTCCAACGCGGCGACGATCATATCGCTCCGGTCGCCGCTCGTGATCACCACCTTGTTCTCCTCCTGAAAGAGGGGGTTCTTCAGCGCCGCACCGACGGACATCGAACCGATAAAGATGTTCTTGACGATCTGGTTCAGGTTCTCTTCCCCGGTGATGATCTTTGCGAAAATGCGATCCGCCAGATAACTGACGGAAAAGTAGGGAAGTTCATTGTAATAGGGGATAACGCCCAGGACCTCGATGCCCTGCTGTTTAATCTTCGGCAGGCGTGTGTCGCAGAAATCGGCTACGTTGGCCACCTTGTTGATGATGATCCCTTTGCAGTGGACATCTCCCATTTTTATGTATTTATTAAGAAAGATGACGTCATCGAGAATGGTATCATCATCGCCGCTCGCAACCACGATCAGTTGGGCCTTGAGTTCCCGTGCGAGCGAAAGGGCGTCCAGGTGGACCGATACGCCGTAGGTGATGTCCTTTCCGCACTCCGCGAAGAAGATCTCTTTGCCGTCTCCGACGCTGATCAGGAGTTCGCAAAGCTTTTCGCGCGTGGTTTCTTCATTCAACATATAGAGGAGCTTGGAGTGGTGAAAACCGATACTCATGTCCTCCGGATTTTCCTGCAGACCGAAGATGTTCGTGATCAGGGCGGCGTCGTAATCCCAGAGTCTCTTTTTGCGATAAAGGAATCGTTCGCCAAGAGGTTTGATATAGCCGATTTTCCGGTTCAGGGCCTTCGTGATGCCGATGATGACGCTTGTCTTGCCCGCACCCTGACGCAGGGATGTCACCACAAATTTGTCCACAGATCTCACCTCTTTTAACGCTTGAAGGGATAAAACTCTTGATGGAGTTCTATCCCCGGAAGGCCATTTTCAAATCGTAAACCCCGGCGTCGCTTTTTTTCTTGATATCGAAGCCGCCTTTTTCGAATACGTGCAACATCGGTTTGTTGTCGATCAGGACCTCAGCCGTAAAGCCCAGAAGGCCCTCTCTTTTGGCGAGATAGGTCAAGTAGGAGAGCATTTCCTGACCGATGCCCCGGTTGTGGTGATCATCGCGGACTGCGAAGGCGACCTCCGCCGTATGGGATTCCTCATCAATGCCGTACTGACCCACGCCGACGATGAGTTCATTTTCTGCAGACCCTACAACCCCCAGGATAACAACCTCCCGGGTGTAGTCTATGATCACAAAGTCCTGGAGCCGTTCGTGCGGCATGTCTTTGCGTTTGGAAAGAAAACGACGGTTCAGGCTTCTGTCGGACAGGGAGTAGAAAAAATCCTTCAGAAGTGGTTCATCGCTGATTTTAACGGGACGAAGGAATAGCTGGAGGCCGGTTTTGGTGGTCCGATGGGTCTCGAGATTTTCCGGATACTCGCCCCGCTTCCCGGGGATGAAGGCCTGATCCCGGTAAATGATTCCCCGTTTCTTCGCCTCTTCGATAAGCCAGGGCCGGAATTTCGGGTGGGCTATGGAGATGAGGGACATAGCCCTCTCCCGGACGTTTTTTCCGTGGAGGTAGGCGATACCGTATTCGGTGACCACATAGCGGACATCCCCCCGGTTCAGCGTGATGCCGGCAGATTCACGCAGAGAGGGAACGATCCGGGAGATGGTGTCGTTCATGGCCGTTGATTTCATCGCGAGGATGGTCCGTCCGCCCCTGGCCATCAATGCGCCCCGCATAAAATCCTGATGACCTCCCACGCCGCTGTAGAATGTGCCGCCGATCGAATCGGATGTGGCCTGGCCTGTAAGGTCGATCTCCAGCGCGCTGTTGATGGCGACCATGTTGACTTGCCGGGCGATGTTGAGCGGATTGTTGGTCCAATCGATGGTCCGGAAGAGAATGGTGGGGTTGTCGTTGAGGAACTCATAGGTTTCTCTCTTCCCCATGGAAAAAGCGGCGACGGTCTTTCCGGGGCTCAACGTTTTTTGGGAATTGTCGATAACCCCGGCCTTGATCAGATCCATCAGACCATCGCTGAAGAGCTCGGTATGCACCCCGAGATGTTTCTTGTTGAATAGGTTGGCGAGAACCGCATTCGGAAGCCCTCCATAACCTACCTGTATCGTGTCGCCGTCCTGGACAAGTCTGGAGACATGGTTGCCGATGCGCTGCGTCGTCTCATTGAGTTCGATTCCCGGGAGTTCCAGGAGGGGCTCGTCGCGACGGATGATGAACGCAACATCCTTGATGTGGATGAAGCCGTCACCATGCACGCGGGGCATGTTGGCGTTGACCTGGGCGATGATCATGGACGCCTTGTCCGTTGCCGCCTTGACCATGTCCACGCTGATTCCGAGGCTCAGATAACCGTGCTCATCGGGAAGGCAGGTCTGAATAAGCGCAACATCGATCCGGACGGAGCCGCTTCGGATCAGGGCGGGTACGTCGGAAAGGGAAACGGGTGTATAGTCGGCAAGTCCCTGATTCACGGGGCCCCGGGTGTTATTTCCGACGAAAAAAGAGTTGTGACGAAAATTACGTTTGAATTTCGGATCGGTATAGGGGGCGATGCCGAAAGAATAGACATGGATGATTTCCGTGTCGAAGAAGGCCTTGGGATGGGATTCAACATAATTCACCATGGCCCGGACAAGGTACTGAGGCTCGCCGCAGCCTGAAGCGACAAAGATATGATCCCCCCGGCGGATGTGGCTGAAAACAGCCTCCTCTTCGGCGAATTTTTCGGGATAAATTTTTTTCCAGTCATCCAGGGAGTGCATGTTGTTTTCAAAACTCATCAGGAGTACCCCTGTCGAGAGATTCGGATAAACTTGGAAATACCTGTTTAAAGGTCGGCCATACTAACCCTTATGGCTGTTTTCTGTCAAGAAAAGAATGATCCTGCTGCCGATCCAGGGGGAAGCGTGATCAGAAACAAATATTAATGATATCTAATGCTTTATCAATAATCAGGTCGGCATGGGCCGAGCGGAGATCTTCCCGCCCGGAATGTCCTGTCAGGACACCGACCGTATAGGTTCCCGTCTCTCGACCGAGAAGGATATCCTGCGGATGATCGCCGACCATGATGGCCTCGTCCGGGAGAACTCCCAGGGCTCTTAGTGCAGACCGCAGGTGGTCGGGATGGGGCTTGACGTGCTCCGTGTCATCGCGCGTCAGAAAGGCCTGACAGTGATGCGCGATATCCGGGAAGACCTTGAGGACGGCGATGCGGCAGTTTCGGGTGACAACGCCGGTACGAATGGACCGTGCTGCAAGTTCGGCCAGCAACATTCTCGTACCATCCAGAAGTGCGCCTTCATCAGCCGCCGCGATCTCCATTTTTATGACCAGTTCATGCGCCCTGGAGCGAAAAACCGCTGCATCCGCCGGTCGCAATTCTTTGAGGTACACCCCGACGGCATCGATCATTTCAAGGATATGAAGATCCGCGATCCCGCCTTCGGGAATCTGAAAATCCTCCATAAGATTTCGAATCGAGGACCTCATGACGGAAAAATCGATATTCAGCCGGGCCAGAGTCCCGTCGAAATCGAAAACGATGGCCCTGATGGAAGCGGGAGCGAATTTATGATTCACTGGTTTCCCTTCAGATAGCTCTCCAGACGGTTCATCCCCTCCCGGATGTTTTCCAGGGAATTGGCATAGGAGAAACGGAGGTAGCCCTCACAGTTCATACCGAAGTCGATGCCGGGGGCGACGCCGACGCGGGCCCGCTTGAGGATATCGAACGCAAATTCATAGGAATTCCCGGTGAAGGCCTTGACGTTGCCGAGCACGTAAAAGGCGCCGGTGGGTTCGACACGGATGCCCATTCCCAGCTCCCGCAGACGACGGATCATGAATTTCCTTCTCTCATCATAGAGCCCTCTCATCCGGATCACGTCCGGTTCCGCCTCCCGGAGGGCGGCAACTCCGGCCCATTGGACGAAGGCGTTGGCGGAGATGAAGAGATTTTGCTGGATCTTCTGCATGGGACGGATCAGGGCACGCGGTGCGATGAGGTAGCCCAGGCGCCAGCCCGTCATCGCATAGGCTTTGGAGAAGCCGTTCAGCACGAAGGCGTTGTCGGTGAATTCCAGGATGCTGTGCTCCGTTTCCCCATAGACCAGTCCGTGATAGATTTCGTCGGAGATGACGGGCACTCCGAACGAGGCGATCTCCTCCATTCTCTCCCGGCTCAGCAGATTGCCCGTCGGATTGGAAGGGGAGTTGATCAGAATGGCCTTGGTTCGCGGATGGATCATGGACCGGATCGCGGCCGGTGTGTATTGGAATCCCTCGTCTTCATGGACAGGAACGCAGATCGGTTTCCCTCCGAAGAAACGGATGAAATTGGGATAACAGGCGTAGTGGGGATCGGAGATGATGACCTCATCATCGCGTTCGAGAATCGTTGAGAAAAGGATCATCATGGCCGGTGATGTGCCGGAGGTAACGATGACCTGCTCCGGGGAAACGGTTACACCGTAACGCTGCCGGTAGTGATCGCAGATCGCCTCTCTCAATTCCAGAAGTCCCAGGCTGTGGGTATAATGGGTCTTGCCTTCGTGCAGGGCGCGGAGTCCGGCCGCTTTGATGCACTCCGGCGTATCGAAATCGGGCTCGCCGACTTCGAGATGGATGACATCTTCACCATTGCGCTCCATCGCCTGTGCGGCTTCCAGAACATCCATGACAATAAAGGGGCGGATGTCGGCCGCTCTTTGCGTAATCATCGCCATCACCTCGTTTTGCCGGTTCTCTTCATACATGACGGTGGTAAGGAAAGCTATTCTGACAGCCACCCATTTGTCAAGCCGGAATGCAGGTCAGGAGGGGGGACGTCCGGTCAGATAATCGGGATGGAGGTTTCTGACGATGACGGGTCCGTTCCGCCACTCGGGAAGACAGAAATTCATGACGATCGCGAGAAAGCTGACGATGATGTAAAAGGTTGCCCCCCAGAGCACCTCCTCCGCGCCGCCGGAATCCCGATGGATCAGGCAGGGGTATTCAAGCGATTCGCGGCCTCTGGAACCGGGGCCACCAATCCGGAAGCAGCCGAAATTTTCTTCCCGATAGAACGATGATAGGGGGATTTCAACGATCTTTTCCACCTCGCGATTCGGGCGCGGCGGTCCGGGGTTCTTAAGTAAGCCGACGAGCGGAAAAATCGTCCGCCGGAAAAGGGTCAGGCTGTACGTGGGCAGAGGGCCGAGGAAGCGGACGCGGGCCGGGGAAAGGCGGATCTCCTCCCAGGATTCACGCAGCGCGTTTGTCAGGAAAAGGGTGATGAACCGGAAGGCCAGTGTTTGTTGCTCAAGGGCATATGTCCGTGCCGCTCCCCTGAGAATGGGGAAAGGTCCGTAGAGCAGAATGGGTCGAAGCATTTGGTCCAGAAGCGGGTGCAACATGCCTCCCGGAAGGCTCAGATCGCCGGGCTGGGGGACGAGGGAGGAGCGTTTGATCAACTGAAACTCAAATTGCCCCATCCCTCCGGGGGATGCCTCGCGAAAGAGAAGGGGAAGGAGTACACCGGCTGCACGATGACGCTGATCCGTCCTGCTGCCGACATGGATCCGCTGAAAGGTTTCTTGAAAATCGGAATGGCGGGTTCCCAGCTTTGCGATGATCATCTCCGGGAACGCAGTACGGTCGGTGAACAGTCCGGGATCGACGAAGGGTTCTGTCATCCGTTTTCCTCTTGCTCGAGTGTTTCAGCGATTCTCCGTTCATACCAGCACCCGCAGGGGAAAGGATCCAGGAACCCGCAATGCCCCCCGTATGGTTGAATGGAAACATCGAGATATCGGTTCTGTGGCAGATGATGAAAATCCTCCACCGGAATGACGGGATCATCCGCGGAGGTGATGATCGTTACAGGAAAGGCGAGAGAAGCGAGGACGTTTCCCGTAAGTGTATAATGGCTGAAATATTCGCGATAATTTGCGAATTCCGTATACCAGGGCATGATCGCCTCGGTCAACGCCATGCACGTTTTGTGATGAAGGATTTCATCAAAGCGATAGAGCTCCGGGAAACAGTGTTGTTTGCGCCGGAGAGACCTCTTCCACTTGGCCAGAAAATAGATGCGGTAAATGGGGAGGCTGCTGTCGATGGCCAATGTGGCTTGATAGGGATCAAGAGCAGGGCTGATGGAGAAGGCCCGTCTGAGGTTTGGTATCGGAGAGACGGATTGGCGAAGCGCAATCCGGAGTACAAAATTCCCCCCCAGTGAAAAACCGATGAGATAACAGGGGCGATCCGGCAGAAGCCGAGCGATGTTGCCGACAGCCTGTGCCGTCTCATCCGTCAACGCGCCGTGAAAGAGCTCCCGGTTCAGGTGATGGCTTCTTCCGTGGTCCCTCAGATTGAGGCGGAAGATGTCGTATCCCCGCCGGAAAAGAAAACGTCCGGTAGAGAGGACATAGGTGGAATCGGAGCTTCCTTCCCATCCGTGAATCAGAATGATCAGACCTCGCGGCGACCGCACCGGCTGCCGGGAGTGATAACCCAAAAGACGTCCGCCGTTGCCGGCATCCATGATGATCTCCCGAGAGGCGTCGGTCATCTCGTTTTTCCCTGCTGCCCTGAGTCCCAGACTTCCGAAGATCGTCTGCACGTGGGGGCTTCTGGCCCACAAAGCCGGAAGAAAAGGTTCGGATACCATGTTCTCTCCCATGAAGGATGCACAAAAGCCCGGTCTTTGGACCGGGCTTTTGCATTCATTGGTGGCGGTGCCTGGAATCGAACCAGGGACACTACGGATATGAGCCGTATGCTCTAACCGGCTGAGCTACACCGCCTGATCCATCGGGACGCAACACGAGGCGGACCAAACAACCTTCCGCCCGTGGGGGCCTTCCATTTCATCAAGGCGCGCACCCATATAATAGATTCATTCAATTGTCAACCCCTTCTATTCGCCGCTGAGCTTGTAGGAGACAATCACACTTCTATCCTTGAGTGCGCCGCCCACGGAGAGAACCAGGGCGAGAACAACCTCGTTTTCCCCATCGTTGTCGATATCCTTGAACTGGTAATCCGCGACGTAGCCGCTGATTTTTTTTGTCCGCCAGTTCTCGACCATTCCCGTGCCGTCCCATTCCAGATTATAAACCTCCGCGGAGGTGAACAGTTTGACTCGCTGAAACGTCCGACCGGATGCGGATAGGTTTTTCACGATGATGATCTCCCGCTTTCCGTCCTTGTTCGTATCGTAGGTCAGAATCCTCAGATTGATATAGTTATAAGGGTCATCAGAGTTAACATTTGTGCCCTTCATGGTTTCGATGGTGGTGTTGCTTCCACCGAAGACATCTTCGCTCTTCCAGATGAATTCGTCGCTGCCGCCGAGCAGGGTGACCCTGGAAAGGGGTTTGTCCGTCTGCTCATAGACGCAGATGTAATCGTAGTCGTTCAAGGTGATGATCTTCTCGGCGCCGCTCGAACCGAGCTTGTCCAGGGTCAGGCCGTAAACGGAAAGGCCCTGCGGGATTCTCATCTTCGGTCCTTCCCGGTATTCGCCTTGCTGATATACGATTTCGTATATCGGGGGTTCAAAGGGCTTGTCCAGTCCCCTTCGCTGACCCAGAAGGAGGGGGATTCCCGGGGTATTGTCGATCACCCGCATAAACCAGGGGAGTCCGGAGGCAATCGTCACGAACGTCCCGTTCCGGAATTCAATGATGAAAGAATCGACCTGCTGGCCGTTGTAGCTCGAGACAATGATCTCCTTGATGCCGTTTCCGTTGATGTCGGCGACGTCAAGGCTGATATAATGGTCATAAGATTTTCCGGGGATCTGTTGAATCAGTTTGAACTCGGGTCCTTTTTTTTGATAGATGAGAATATTGTGGGGACCGATCATGATGGTTTCGTTGAGTCCATCCCCGTTGACATCTCCAATGTCCATTCCCTTGAATTCATGGGAGAATTGCTGGCTTTTCCAGAAGGTATTCCGGCCGAGCGGCTGTGCGGCGTTGATGAAGTCGGGGTTGATGGACGAGGTGAAGGTGCCTTTCCGGCTGCCCCTCATTCCGGAGATGATCTCCGCTTCGCGGGTGTTCTGGGGGGAAGGCTTGCGGGAAACGATAACCTCCTTCTGGGCCGGCGGCGGGGCGATTGCTTCGGGAAGGCTGCCAAGGATATGGGTATCGATCCGCTGCGCAAATTCATTGATTTTGGGGATGACCTCGTCCATCGTCGGGCATTGGGCAAAGATGTTGACGGCGGTCTTGTTGATGGCGATATCCACCAGTTTGGCGTCAATGCTCAGACCGCTTCCGATTTTGGTGATGCTGCCCCAGACCACGAAGTCCGCGTTCAGTTTCTTTCCCAGGACGACGACATCAGCCGACGCAATCTCCCTGCCCGCGGTTTCCCGCAGGGCGGCCAGGATCGAGTCTCTACCGATGACATCGATCCTTTCGTTGACGGAGATCCGCGAGGCGAGCATATCTCCGATTCCCTGGCGGACATAGTCGATATTTTCCGCGCTGTGGACGGAAAAGGGCAGGATGGCGACAGTGTTTTTATCCTTTGCCCACAGCGGCTGAACCAAAGCGATCCAAAACACAACGGCCGCGATCCATCTGCATGAATTTTTCATACCCTATCACCACTCCCCGGTCATAAATCGGTACGGTTGTATTGAACAGCTTCATCTAACATGTCACGGCAAAGAATTCAACATGGATTTAAAAGACCTGCGGGAGAAGGGTATCTTCGATTCGCACGGGACAAACGCAAACGGAAAAGGTCCGGTATCGTGGCCGGTGAGGAGATCTTCGGATAGCGCGGCCAATAGGGATCATTTTTTTCCGATTGTAGCACGGGATAGGGAATCTCCGGCATCCTCGAAGGGGATGTTCAGGTTGTAGATCCCGAATTCCATGACCGCGCGGATCGGGAAGGGGGCCTTTTCAAAGACCTTGAGCATCGCCTTGTTGTCGGCGATCACATCCGCCGTGAACCCTTCGATTCCCGACTCGCGTGCAACCCGGATGAGGGTTTCAAAAAGGAAAGAGGCGATGCCCCGTCCCTGAAGGTTTTCATCCACAACAAACGCAACATCCGCGAAGGGACGGTCATGGTGGCGGACATAACGCCCCTCGGCAATGAGCCTCTCCGTCCCCGATTTCTCGACGGTTCCCACAATCGACATGATGCGCTGATAATCGACGTTCACGTACTCCTGCATTTTGCGATGGGGCATCGACTTGATCGCGCTGAAGTATCGATAATAGACAGCGTTGTCCGAGAAGCGGTAGAACAGTTTCCTCATCTCCTCTTCATCGGAGGGCTTGATGGCGCGGAAGCGGACGGTCAGTCCTCCCGAGAAGGTGTGGCTGCATTCCAGCCTGTCCGGGTAAAGGGACCCGGAGTCCGGCAGATAGATCTGATCCGCATACAGGATGTTGGCTTTTTTGGCCTGCCGGATCAGTTCTTCACGGTCATCGGGATGGGCAATGTCGATCAGCGCTTGGGCGCGTTCCCGGACGGTCCGCCCGATCATCGAGGCGATGCCGTATTCTGTTATGATGAGATCGAGGGATTCACGGTTCGTAAACTGATTTGGAAAATCTTCCACGGAGAGAAGGATGTTGGATTGGCCCTTCAGATTGCGGCTGGGAAGGGCGAAGATCGTCCGGCCCCCGCGGGAGTGTTCCGCACCGGCAAAGAATTCCTGGGCATGTCCCGGTCCGGGGGTGACATTGCCCTTGCCGATGTGCAGCGCAATGCCGCCGGTCAGATCGACTTTGCGTGCAGGGAGGATGGCGATCATTTTATCGTTGAGGCTGATCCGCAGATGATCCGAGACCACATCGATCCCCTGGAACTCGACCACGGGGTTGCGGTGGAGCCACTGCATCAGCTCGGGCGTACCCAGTGCGTAGGCGGTCAGGGATTTATCGCGGAAATAGTTTTTCTTACGGTTGGTTACAGCTCCACACTTAATCAAATCCATGAGGGGATCGGTAAAGAAGTAGGTGTGAACGCCAAGGTTGTGCTTGTGGGCGAGGTGGCGGCCCAATCCCTCAAAAAGGGCGCCGGAGTAAAAAGAGATGCAACTGCCGTCGTCCACCACGGAGGCTACATTGGCGGCCACTTTGTCGATCACGTCATCGACCGGCCACCGGGGAAAGTAGATCGGGGGTTCCGTTGCCCGGACGAGGTAGTGGAAGTCATCCACATGGACGAAGGTATTTCCCATCGTCCGCGGGACGCTGCTGTTGATTTCGCCGACAACAATGGAGGCCCGCTCCATCGCGTACTTGGCGACATCGACCGATACCCCGAGACTCGCGTAGCCGGCCTTGTCCGGGGGGGTGATCTGGACGAAGGCGACGTCTACGCGGATGGCCCCTGACTCCACCAGGCGGGGGATCCGGGAAAAGCGGCAGGGGATCATGTCCACGTAACCGGAGGTGATCGCATCGCTGGCCAGCCATCCGGCAAAGAAGGTCTTCAGGCGGTATTTGTGATCATGGGCGGTGTTCCGAAAGGCGATGGCATCGCCGAGGCTCACAATCTGCAGGAGTTCCAGATCGGTCAGGTTGTTCATGTCCGAGGTCGTGAGGCATTTTACGAGGGTCCGGGGTTCGGCAACGCCCGTTCCCAGGAAAATGCTCATCCCCGGCTCGATCCGCGAGAGGAAGACATCGGGGGAGACAACCCTCTTTTCCCATCCGGAATCCACATCGTCGAACATATGGTTACCTCCCAGAAAAGATGTGATCATGCCTTATGCTAATAGGGATGAGGGAGGAATTTGTCAATCCCTTTTGATCCCGCCTTCGGGAGGATGGACTTTCTGCAGCGCCGATGATGTTCCATTCCTGCCTCTGCTCCTGCCCAGGACCCCGGCGCAAATTTCTTGACTCCAATCCGAATCCATCATAAATTGCGCTTCATTCGAGTGGTTCCCGGTGATTGTCCAATGCGGCGATTCGCGATGGACGTCCGGGGGAACCGATTATATTGAGACGGGAGGAGAAAGTTGATACCGAGATATTCAAGGGCAAAGATGGAGGCGATCTGGAGTCCGGAAAACCGGTACCGAAAGTGGCTGGATATAGAGATCCTGGCCTGTGAGGCCATGACGGCGAGGGGGGAGATCCCGGAAGTCTCGATGAGGAACATCCGGGAAAGGGCCGGTTTTGACGTGGATCGAATCGATGAGATTGAGAAAACGACGAAGCACGATGTGATCGCCTTTCTCACCTCCGTGACGGAAAAGGTCGGGGAGGACGGCCGTTTCATTCACCGGGGGCTGACCTCATCCGATATCCTCGACACCTCCCTTGGGCTTCTCCTTCGGGAGGCGGCCGAGATCCTCATCGGGGACATCGATCTTCTTCTGGCCGCGATCAAGAAGAAGGCCTTTGCCCACAAAAATACGCTCATGATCGGACGATCGCACGGAATCCATGCGGAACCGATCACCTTCGGCCTGAAGATGGCCCTCTGGCACGCGGAGATGGAACGGAACCGGGAACGTATGGTCCGGGCGAAAGAGACGATCAGCGTGGGAAAGCTCTCCGGCGTCGTGGGAACCTTTTCCTTCATCGACCCTGCCATCGAGGAATACGTTTGTGGTAAACTGGGACTGAAACCGGCGCCCGTATCTTCCCAGATCGTCCAGCGGGATCGCCACGCCGAGTATTTTGCAACGCTTGCCATTGTCGCCTCTTCCCTCGACAAGTTTTCCCAGGAGATCCGCCTTCTCCAGCGGACCGAGGTCCGGGAGGCGGAGGAGTATTTCTCGCCCGGCCAGAAGGGATCCTCTGCCATGCCCCACAAGCGGAATCCCGTCCTTTCCGAGAATCTCTCCGGTCTCTCGCGGCTCATGCGCTCCTACTCCGTGGCCGCGCTGGAGGATGTAGCCCTATGGCACGAGCGGGACATCAGCCACTCCTCCGTCGAGAGGGTCATCGGTCCTGACGCCACGATTCTTCTGGACTTTATGCTCGGCCGCTTTGCCGATCTGATCGACAAACTCGTCGTCTATCCGGAGAAGATGCTTGCCAATCTGCGAATGACGAAGGGGGTCTTTTTTTCGCAGATGGTCCTGCTGAAGCTGATCGAAAAGGGAATTTCCCGGGAAGGGGCCTACGCCATCGTTCAGCGAAACGCCATGAGATCCTGGCAGGAAGGGCTCGAATTCCGGGATCTGCTGTTACAGGACGGCGAAGTCATGTCCCGACTGAATCCGGATGATCTTGACGGGGTATTCCAGGTTGGGAATTTCCTGAAGCAGGTCGATTTTATCTTCAAACGGGTCTTCGCGGAGATGCCTTGAAACAATGCGGCCGCCTTGTCATCGGGACAATGGCTGATGCCTATGTTTCAGGTTTTACGCCATAATTCCTCGCGTGAAACGACCGTATCCTTCAGCCAGACGCGATCATTCTTTTCCGGATAGTCGAGGTTGTAATGCAAACCTCGGCTCTCCTTACGCATCCGCGCACAGGCCACGATTAGTTTGGCGGCTACGGCGATATTGCGTAGTTCCAGAAGATCCCGCGTGACGATAAAATTTCGGTAATATTCGTCGATCTCCCGGTTGATCAGGTCGATCCGGCGCTGCGCCCTCTCCAGACGCTTGTCGGAGCGGACGATGCCGACATAGTTCCACATGCAGCGACGGATTTCGTCCCAGTTGTGAGAAACGACGACTGATTCGTCGCTTTCCGTGGCGCCTCTCGGGTCCCATGGCGGGATCGGAGTCGGATCCTCCTGCATGCCGGGGAGCAGTTCCGCAATGCGCAGGAACGACCGATGCGCAAACACAACCGCCTCGAGGAGGGAATTGCTTGCCAGGCGGTTTGCGCCGTGCAATCCGGTGCAGGAGACCTCGCCGCAGGCAAAAAGCCCCGCGATGCTGGTCTCGCCCATTTCGTTCACCATGACCCCGCCGCAGAGGTAGTGCTCGGCCGGGACGACCGGGACGGGATCCTTTGCCATGTCGATGCCGAATTCAAGACACTTTTCATAGATGTTGGGAAACCGGGAAAGGAAAAAATCCCGATCCTTGTGCGTGATATCGAGCAGCACGCAATCATCCCCGGATTTCTTCAACTCGGTGTCGATCGCCTTGGCGACGACATCGCGCGGCGCGAGGCTCTTCATGGGATGATATTTTTCCATGAAGGTGCTGCCGTTCTTGAGTTTCAGTATCCCCCCCTCGCCACGGACGGCTTCGCTGATCAGAAAGGATTTGGCGTCGGGGTGGTACAGGCAGGTCGGGTGAAACTGGATGAACTCCATGTTGGCGATCTTCGCGCCCGCCCGGTAGGCCATGGCGATCCCGTCGGCCGTCGCGATGTCGGGATTGGTGGTGATCAGATAGACCTTGCCGGCGCCGCCGGTGGATAGCATGATAAATTTTGCCCGGAAGGTGTGGACTTCACCGCGGGCGATATCCAGGACGTAGGCGCCCAGGCAGCGGTCGTGTTCGATCTTTCGGCCGAGCCCGGAGGATTTCATGATCAGATCGATCGCGATATGGTTTTCAAAGATCCGGATGTTATCGTTCATGCCGGCCTTCTCGTGAAGCGCCCGTTCGATCTCCCGCCCGGTCAAGTCCTTGGCATGGACGACCCTTCGCATCGAATGGCCCCCCTCCCTGCCGAGATCAAACCGCTCCGGCTCCGCCTCCGAGCGGGTGAAATCCACCCCCCATTTTACCAGTTCGCGGAGCCTCTCAGGTCCCTCCGTCACCACGAAACGGACGACCTCTTCGTTCGAGAGCCCGGCGCCGCAGGTGAGCGTATCCTCGATATGATACTCGAAGCGGTCCGTTTGATCCTGGACGACGGCAATCCCTCCCTGTGCCAGATTCGTATTGGAGTCGGTCTTGTTCTTCTTGGTGACCATGGCAACGGTCCCCAGTTCCGCGGCCTTGATGGCGAAGCTCAGGCCCGCGATGCCGGTACCCAGAATCAGAAAGTCGGTATGTATTTCCATAGTTGTCTCTCTTCTTGAAAAGTTTGTTTGCAAATTGTCGATAATTCTATATATATTTTCCCCGCGTTTGTAAAAGAAAATATGCGGGGGGACGGTTTTGATGGTGGTTCTGGGTATTGAATCTTCCTGTGACGAAACAGCGGCCGCGGTGGTCAGGGACGGGAGATTCCTGCTCTCCAATGTGATTGCCTCACAGGTGAAGGTGCATGAGCGATATGGAGGCGTCGTTCCGGAGATCGCCTCCCGGAAACACATCGAGGCGATCGTTCCGGTGATCCTCCAGGCGCTGGAGGACGCCTCGACGACCCTTGCCGAAATCGACGGCATCGCAGTGACGAAAGGGCCAGGCCTGATCGGTTCCCTGCTGGTCGGATTGTCCGCAGCCAAGGCGCTGGCCTTTGCCCGACGCCTGCCGCTGGTCGGCGTCAACCACCTGGAAGGCCACGTTGCGGCCGCATTCCTGACAGAAAAGCCCCCGGAATTTCCCTTTGTCGCCCTCGTGGTTTCAGGCGGCCATACGACCATTTATCAGGTCGATGGCTTTCAGCGGTTCACCCTGATCGGCCAGACAAGGGATGATGCGGCGGGGGAGGCCTTCGACAAGGCGGCAAAGCTGCTGGAAATCGGCTATCCGGGAGGCGTGGTGATCGACCGCCTTGCGAAGCAGGGCAATCGCGGGGCGTTTTTATTTCCCCGGGGGATGCGGGACAGCCTGGATTTCAGTTTCAGCGGCCTGAAGACATCGCTCCTGACAAGGCTCAAGAAACGGGTCGAACCTTTTACCACCGATGAATTGCCTGATCTGCTGGCGTCGTATCAGGAGGCGATCTGCGATGTTCTGGTGGAGAAGACCCTGCGGGCCGCGGCGATAGTCCAGGCGACCCGTGTCGTCGTCTGCGGCGGGGTTGCCGCGAACAGTCGTCTGCGGGAACGTTTCCGGACCGATGCGGCCTCTGCCGGAATCGAGGTTTTCATCCCCCCTCCCATTCTCTGCACCGACAACGCTGCAATGATCGCCGTGGTCGGAACGCATCTCCTCCGGTCCGGTCAGCGGGATGGGCTTGAACTGAATGCCGTATCCCGTTGGCCGCTCGCGGTTCACCCATGACGGCTTCGAAAAGATGGCCGGATGCTGCGTTACGCTTCACCCTTCCCCTGCTTTCGCAGGGGCAGGCTTGTTGCGACGTACGCCAAAGTACGCCTTACTCCTCAGGGTTTGCGCGCCTTGCCTGCGGCCTTTTTGCGAAATCGTCCCGGATGCAAGGCTTTTACGACTTCTTACAAGGTTGACCCCCATGATCCTGAAGCGGAGATTCCGGATCTTTTACGAGAGATTCATCAGCCTGAAGGGTGAGCCCGCACAGATCGCCGCAGGATTGGCCATCGGCGTATTTGTGGGCGTGACACCGACCATCCCGTTTCATACGGCGATCATCGTCCTGATCGGTCTCCTTTTCCGGCAGAACATCACGGCCGGATATCTCGGTTCGTGGATGATTTCCAATCCGTTGACGATTCCCCTGCTCTACATCTCCCAGTACGAACTGGGTCGATTTTTGCTGGGGATGGAGCGCTGCCGTTTCGAACTTGCGGATTACAGCCTGGGCGCCATCGCGGCACTGGGCTGGGAGATCCTTCTGCCGCTTCAGACGGGCGGCATCCTCATGGCGCCAGTCTTTGCCTTGCCGGTCTATTTCATTACGCGCCGGCTGATCACATCGATTCGGGCGAGGGGAAAAAGATGACATCCGTCCGAAAAATGCTTGCCCAGTATGATATCCATCCCCGGAAAAAACTGGGGCAGTCCTTTCTGGAGGACATGAACATCATCCGCCGAATCGTTGCGCTGGCCGAACCTGCAGGGAATGAAACGATTGTTGAAATCGGCGCCGGTCTCGGTTTCATGACGGAGGAACTGGCGAAGAAGGCCGGCCGGGTGATCGCACTCGAGGTCGATCCGCGGCTGGCGGCCATTCTGCAGGAGCGCTTTGCCGGACAGGACAAGGTGGAGGTTCTGCAGACGGACGTCCTGAAGTACGATTTTTCCTCAGGAGAACGAATCAAGATCGTGGGGAACGTTCCATACCACATCTCTTCGCCGATCCTGTTTCGTCTGCTCAACTATCGACACTCCATCTCCTCCATGACCCTGATGTTTCAGAAGGAGCTGGCGGACCGGATTGCAGCCTCGCCGGGGACGAAAAGTTACGGCATACCCTCGGTCATGGTTGCAAGATATACAAGGGCAACGTGCGAATTGACGGTCCCGCCCACCTGCTTTTATCCGGTTCCCGATGTGGTCTCCTCCGTTCTGCGGATCGTGGTCCGGCAGGAACCTAAGCAGCCGGATGAGGCCCTGTTTGCCAAAATTGTCCGGGCGGCCTTTGCCCGGAGAAGAAAAACCCTCTGGAACAACCTCCGCCAGATCGGATTTCCGGACGATATCGTCGACAGGGTCTTCACCACGAGCGGCATCGACCGAACCAGAAGGGCCGAGACCCTGTCGGTTGAGGAATTTTCCCTGCTGACGAAGACATGGATCGAAACAGGTGCAAATTAAATTCCTGCTTGACAATATAAACGAAATATTTACTATTCAAACATGATCAGATCTTTTCGGTGCAGCGAAACAGAGAAGATTTTTCCTCGAGAATTCTTGTGTAAGTTCCCTGGCGACATTCGAGAGCGGGTATTGATGAAACGGAATGCTATCGATCCAGATGAATCCAAATCGTGATCAGTGAATTTGTTACTGGGGGTGAGGGGGAGACATGCAGGTTTTCTTGAAAAGGCTTCTGAAAAAAATATCCCGGAACAAGATCGTCAGAGATGGTGGATTGGAAAAACGGCCCCCGATGAGCGGCCAGGGCTCGATGAACTACCCCGGGGGAATGAAATATATGGGGGAATGGAGGGACGGTCTCTGGGAAGGCCAGGGAACACTGACATATCCGGGAGGAATGACCTGCACCGGTGAATGGAAAAACAGCAAAATAAATGGTCCGGGAAGCGTCACCTTTCCCGACGGCGCCCAGTACGTCGGCCTCTTTTCAAACGGAGAATACAACGGCCAGGGGACCATGACCTTTTCCAACGGAAAAACCTATGTTGGAGAATGGAATGGTGGTGAACAGCACGGCCAGGGGACCATAACCTTTCCGGACGGCACAAAATATATCGGTCAGTTCAGCCACAACTTATTCCATGGCCAGGGAACCATGTCTTTCCCCGAGGGTCGAACGTATGTGGGTCAGTTCAAAAACGGCCTTTTCCACGGCCAGGGAACGATGACCGAACACGACGGGGTGCATTATGTCGGGGAGTGGAAGAAAAACAGGATGGCCGGCAACGGGGTCATGACCCATCTGGACGGGCAGACTTACAAGGGACAATTCGTCGACAACCAGTTCAACGGCCAGGGGACGCTGATCGACCGGGACGGGGGTAAGTTCAGCGGGCAGTTCCACGACGGCCGGAAACATGGCCGGGGAACGCTTGTCCGCCCAGATGGGACGCAGTTCGCGGGAGAATGGAAAAACGATATCATGAACGGTCAGGGGACCGTCCATTTCGCCGACGGTCGCGTATATGCGGGACAATTTCAGGATGACGGCATCAACGGCCAAGGGACCATGTCTTTCCCCGACGGCCGGAAATACACCGGTCAGTTCCGCGATGGATTGATGGAGGGACAGGGTTCGGCAATCTTCGCCAACGGCAAGGAATACACCGGACAGTGGAAGAACAACCTCTTTGACGGCCAGGGGACCCTGACCTACCCGGACGGGGGAACGTATGTGGGCCACTTTGAAAACGGCATGCCCCAGGGTCAGGGAACGTTGACCCGGCCCGACGGACAATACAATGGACAGTTCAAGTTCGGAAAGAAACACGGACACGGAACGGTCATTTTTGCCAACGGCTCCAAATATGTGGGCCAGTTCCGGGACAACGAATACCATGGTCAGGGAACGTTGACCAACCCGGGCGGAGATAAATATGCCGGGGAGTGGCAGGACGGCAAATTTGTCGAGGTCTCCGGCGATGGGTCCCATCGCGACCTGAAAAACCATGAGCTCCCCGAGGTTGATCTCAAGGCTGCGGCGGGCGCCACTGAATCCTCACCGGCCCGTCATTCCAAGGCCCTGCGGTAACCGGCCCGGATGGCCTCCTTTTCGGATTGGAAAACGACCCGGTGGTATGCCTTGACCAGGTCATAGTATTTCATTCCCGGCAGGTGATACCGCTTCGAATCACGATTCCCGATCACCCTGATCCCCTTAGGCTGAGGGGAGATTTTTCCCTCGGTAACGCCCGGCCGCGATTGAGGGGCTTTGGGCGTAGCGACCTGTTTTGGTGATACGGTTTGCCGCTCCGCGTTGGCCAAGGGCGATTGAGGGGCTTTGGGCGCAGCAACCTGTTTCTGTAATACGGTTTGCCCCTCAGCGTTGACCAAGGGCGGGGGAACACGGTCTTTGGCAGGGTGGACGTCGATCACCGTCGCAGGCCGCAAAGGATCGGGTGGTGTTATTTCCCGCTTCGTATCGGGAATGTTCATGAGAAGAATGGTAGTGACGATCAGTGACCCGACGAAAACGGTCAACCATGCCCACTTTGCAGGGGACTGCCGGATCAGAAGCCTCTTCCCTTTGAGCATGACCGATTGGACCAGGGAAGAGTCGCCGTCTGCAAACTGCGTTAATTTCGGATATCGTTTCACCCCACCGGTTCGTTTCCACTGCCCGTCGAAGAGCCGCAATACATCAGACTCATTCAGTTTTAGATAGGCAGCGTACTGTTTGACCAATTGCATGCATTCCGAACGCCGGGCAAAGACATCGAAGTCGTCCCCTTCCAGGGCATCGATTAAGGAGCTGTTCACCCTCACGAAAAGCGCAATTTCCTGAATGGTGACCCGGTGTGACTCCCGCTCACGTTTCAGGTATTGGCCCAGTGTCTCTTTGTTCTGATACATTCCACCTCCCATGGTTCGTATCAAAGGACGGACGAAGAGGGGCTGTGTCCGTTAAAAGCCGGCGGGAGAACGCATCATTTTTCGATCATTCCGGATGATGAGTCCGCATTGGTTCATTTCGGATCTGATTGTCTTCCGCGCCGTCCACTTTCACCATATCGCAGCAGTCCCTGGTCCGACTTCTTCTCATGATATCGGTATCCGGTCAAGGGGGAATGTTTCCCATCGCCCATACTGAACCGGGTCAGCGGCGGGTCAGACCTTTACGTTTCCTGCAAAAAACCAAAAAAAGCGGCCGATCGTTCTTCAAGGCGTAATCCTTTGATGCTGCTCTTTCCTTCGTCTTCACGCGTTTGCATATGATACCGCTGTTTGCCACCTTTCCAAATTATTCTTGATAATCATTAAAGTTCTTGATGGGAATGCCGAATATACAATCGAATCCGTTCGCATCCAAAAGAAGAAATTTTAATATCATTGTCATTTTAGTTATTTGAAGTAGAAACAAAATAAATACTGCAAGGGTGGGCGAATTATGAAGGGATGTCTGAAGCTGGGAGGAGATCCTGTTTTAAATCGCGTGAACATCGAGATTTTCAGAAATATTTCAAAAAATGCCGCAATCAAGATTTTAGAAAAATACAAACTGAAGGAGCTGAAGGGTGATTGGCCTCTGATGTCTTGGCCGAAGCATCGATGCAGTGCATGCGATAACATATTATATTCTGCAGAAACATTTGAGCAACAAATGTGCTGGACACATATTCATTCCAGCCTGGTTGTGGATGTGGATGAAGAATTGAAAAAACAAACCATTTATTTACTCTGCCGGGAATGTGCTGATAAAATCAACTATGACAGAATCAATTATAAAAATATCGACGATGCCATTGGTTAAAGAAAGTTGATGTCGGGTAAGGGGATGCCGCCTTCCGGAACGGATTCTCATTCTGAAAATTCCGACAAATTTCTTGACAATCGGCAAGGCATCTGATAGGGGACCGTCGACGCTTGGATCCGGTAACGGACTGGGACGGCAGGACCTCGGAGCTCATAGATACCAAACGAAGCCTCTCGTCTTTGACGTTGAGGCTTTTTTTATGCGGGGGGATACATGAAGATCATCCAGTCGGCGGCAGAGATGCAGGGATTTGCAGAGGCGGAACGATGCCGGGGCCGGAGGATCGCACTTGTCCCGACGATGGGATACTTTCATGAGGGACATCTGAACCTGATGCGGATCGGGCGCAAACGGGGGGATTGCCTCGCCGTCAGCATCTACGTCAATCCCGTCCAGTTCGCCCCGACCGAGGACTTTGAGGCCTATCCCCGCGATTTCGAACGGGACAGAAGGCTTGCGGAAGAGGTCGGCGTCGATGTGATCTTCTCTCCGGACAACCGGGAGATGTATCCGGAAGGTTATCAGACCTATGTCGCGGTGGAGGGGGTCACGAACAACCTCTGCGGCATTTCCCGCCCCGGATTTTTCCGGGGGGTGACGACGGTTTGCATGAAACTGTTTCATATCGTAAAGCCCCATGTCACGATATTCGGGAAGAAGGATTTCCAGCAGTATATCACGATCCGGCGGATGGTCAGGGATTTGAACATGGACATCGAGGTCGTCGGCATGGATACGACACGCGAGCCTGACGGTCTGGCAATGAGTTCGCGGAATGTCTATCTGAACCCGGAGGAGAGAAAGTCCTCGCTGAGCCTGAGCCGTTCCCTTCTGCTGGCCGGGGAGCTTTACGGTAAAGGGGAACGGGATGCCACCCATATTCTGGAAAAAGTACGGGCACTGATCGCCGGTTATCCCCGCACGGAGATCGATTACGCTAGAATCTGTGATACGACGACCATGAAGGACGCGGTGCGGATCGAGGGTGAATGCGTGCTGGCCTTGGCGGTCCGGGTAGGGAAGACGAGATTGATCGACAATAGCGTCTTCGGCGAACCCTTGGGTATCGGAAAAATTCCCGCTTTAGGAGGATCATGACCATGCAGAGGTTTATGCTCAAATCGAAGATTCACCGGGCAACGGTGACCGATGCGGATCTCCATTACGAGGGCAGCATTTCCATTGACGAGCAGCTCATGGAGGCGGCGGATTTTTTCCCTTACGAGAAGGTCGATATCTATGATGTGTCGAATGGGGAGAGATTTTCCACCTACGTCATCCCGGGTCCCAGGGATTCGGGTACCTTCTGTCTCAACGGCGCGGCGGCAAGGAAGGTCTGCCGGGGGGATCTGATCATCATCGCGAGTTACGTCATGGTCGATGATACCGACGCGGCAAACTGGACTCCGAAGTGCATTCTGCTGGATGAAAAGAACCGGATCAAGCATCAGCCGGAATAAAAAGACCGCTGTAATAAACCATTGAAATCATATTTTGATTCTGGTATGCATTCGCGCACGCAATGCAATCGTAAAAAAGGACGGGAATGCATAAAAAGAAACTGAAGCGGATCTTTCTGACCGGTCTGGCCGTCGTCATTCCGGCGGGACTCACGCTCTATATCCTCTCATTCATCATCGGTATCATGGATAACCTTCTGCGGGTTATTCCTACGCATTATCAGCCTGATAATCTCTTCGGTATTCACATCCCGGGACTGGGCGCCATCGTCACGGTCATTCTTATCTTCATCTGCGGTCTCGTGACGAGGAGCTTCCTCGGAAACCGGATGGTCCGCTTCGGCGAGCATCTCGTTGGAAAAATTCCCTTCGTCCGGAGCATCTATCAGGCCATCAAGCGGATCGCCGACAGTCTGTTTATGGACAAGGCGCGGAGTTTCAAGAATGTGGTCCTGGTCGAGTATCCCCGCCGGGGGATTTACAGCGTCGGTTTCGTCACCGGAACCCCGAATGGAGAAATTCAGAATATTATCGGGCAGAAAAGCCCATGCGTCAGTGTTTTTATGCCGCTCGCGCTGACCCCGACGACCGGTTTTTTCATCATGGTTCCCCTCGCTGATTTGATCGAACTCCGCATGACCGTGGAAGAGGCCTTTACGCTGATCATCTCCGCCGGCATCGTAACGCCGACGGATCATCTCTTTGCCGGGAATGAACTGTCTTATCCGGACAAGGAAGGCTTGTTTCCGTTGCCGGATAGCGCTACCGGAAATATAAAATAAACCAAAAGGAGAAGATAATTATGAAATTCTTGAAAATAGATAGAAATCTGAACTGTAAAATTGCCGATCCCTCGCTGGCGGCCTGGGGACGGGAGGAGATGCGTCTTTCCGAGAATGAGATGCCGGGGCTGATGGCCGTGCGGGAAAAGTACGGCCCGAAGAAGCCCTTGGCGGGGCTGAAGATCATGGGCAGTCTGCACATGACGATTCAAACGGCCATGCTGATCGAGACCTTGAGGGAACTGGGGGCCGACCTCCGCTGGGCATCATGCAACATCTTCTCCACCCAGGACCATGCCGCAGCCGCGATTGCCGAGACGGGGTCCGCCGCCGTGTTTGCGTGGAAAGGGGAGTCTCTGGAGGAATACTGGTGGTGCACCGAGCAGGCGCTGACCTGGCCGGACGGCACGGGACCGGATCTGATCGTCGATGACGGCGGTGACGCGACGCTGCTGGTCCATGAAGGGGTGCGGGTGGAAAATGATCCATCCCTGCTGAAACAGCCATGCGAAAATAAGGAGTTGATCATTGTTCGGGAACGGCTTGCCCATCGCCTGAAGGCGGCGCCGCAACATTGGCATCAAGTGGCATCACGGATCCGCGGGGTTTCCGAGGAAACCACGACGGGTGTGCATCGTCTCTATCAGATGGCCAAAAACGGAGAACTCCTCTTTCCGGCCATCAATGTGAACGATTCGGTGACCAAGTCGAAATTCGACAATCTGTACGGCTGCCGGGAATCGCTGGCCGACGGGATCAAGCGGGCCACGGACGTCATGATGGCCGGCAAGGCGGTGGTTATCTGCGGTTACGGCGACGTTGGCAAGGGATGCGCCCAGTCCATGCGGGGGTTCGGCGCCCGCGTGATCATCGTGGAAGTCGATCCGATCTGCGCCCTGCAGGCGGCCATGGAGGGGTACGAGGTGGCGCCCCTCGATGACGTCATTGCCAAAGGGGATATCTTTATCACGGCGACCGGCTGCTGCGATGTCATCACCGGACGGCAGATGGAAAAGATGAAAAATGAGGCCATCGTCTGCAACATCGGCCATTTTGACAGTGAAATCGACATGCATTACCTTGAAAACACAGCGGGATGCAGGCGTCGGATCATCAAACCGCAGGTCGATAAATGGACGCTGAAATCCGGCAGAAGCATCATCATTCTCGCGGAAGGACGTCTCGTGAATCTGGGTTGTGCGACCGGTCACGCCAGTTTTGTGATGAGCAACAGCTTTACCAACCAGTGTCTGGCGCAGTTGGAACTGGCTGCCGGCAAACTGAAGCCCGACGTTTACACCCTGCCCAAGAAACTCGATGAGGAGGTGGCCCGCCTTCACCTGAAGCGTCTGGGGGCGAAACTGACGAAACTGACGAAAAAACAGGCGGACTATCTCGGGGTACCCGTCGCCGGGCCCTTCAAGCCGGACTATTACCGCTATTGAAAAAACAGGGGCCGGGGTTACAGGCGGATGGCATGCGGCGATCGATCAACCGTTGCCATCCGCCGTCAGGTCTTCACCCGCGGGACGAGAATGGCGGCAGCGGTGGCGAAGAGGATGTTGGCAAACCAGGCTGCAACAAGGGGGGGAAGGGTGCCGGAACGTCCCAGGGACATCCCGAAGGCGTACACAAGCCAGTAGGAAAAACCGATGACCAGACCCACTCCGATTCCCTGGGCGATGCCTCCGCTCCGTTCGGACCGGAGGGAAAATGAGACGCCGATCACGGCCAGGATGATGCTGACCAGCGGAAAGGCTATCTTGCCGTGGAGATCTACGACGTACCGTGTTGCGTCATAGCCTTCCGACCGGAGCTTCCCAATATAACGTTTCAGCTCAAAATAACCCATCACCTCCACATCTTTCTGCACCACCTGAAAATCGGTGGGCGTTTCCGGAAGGTCAACCACCTGCTGTTTTATTCTGGACAGAACCGGGAACTCCCCATCCGGAAAGCGGGTGATGAGGATGTTGTGGAAGAGCCAGCGGCCCTCCTTCCATTCCCCCTTTTCCGCATCCAGGCGCATGAACAGCTTCATTTCACGATCGAGGTAATGGATCGTGATCCCCTGGAGTGTACTGGTCCGTGCGTCGAACAGCCGGAAGTTGTAGATGCCCTTCTGCCCGCGGTACCAGATCTGATCCTGTTTGAAGCTGCCCAAAGACGGATGTTTCTGCACCTCGACCAGACGGATCGTCTCGGCCCTCTCATTGGTATGGGGTGTGACCCATTCGTTCAGGAAAAAAATGAGCAGGGAGATCAGGGCGGCAATCATCAGGATGGGGACGGCAATCCGGTAAAGGCTGATGCCGTTGGCCTTCATTGCCGTGATTTCGCTGTGCCGGGAGAGATAGCCGCAGGTGATGAGTGAGGCCAGAAGAACGGCGGCGGGCAGTATCTGTGAGATGACCATCGGAATCCGGAAGAGAAAATAGGCTCCCATCTGCGCCAATGTTGCGTGATTGCTGAGAAACATCCGGATTTTTTCGAAGAAATCGATGATCAGAAAAAGGGAGAGGAAGGATAGCGTAATGAACAGCATATTCCTCAGATATTCCGTAACCAGATAACGATCCACGATCTTCATGGCGATCCCTTGCCCTTCTGCGAAGCGCCGCTGTCCGGCGCAGTGGCGTCGGGCACAGGATGGGCGGAAGCGCGGCGAAACAACTTCCGAAAGGATACTTCCCGGGCGGACAAGGAAAAAAGAAGGATTCCGGCGGCGGCGAAAATCCAGTTGGGCGCCCATGTTCCGATGATCGGGGAGAGTCTGCCCGTTTCGACCAACGCCTCCCCGCTCAGGCGAAACAGGTAATAGACGAGAACCAGGAACAGGCCGATGGTGAAACCGCGTGAACGGACGGAACGGTGGGCGCGGATCCCCAGAGGCATCCCGATGAGCGCGAAGACGAGACAGGAGACGGGAATGGTCAGCTTCTTGTGCAGCTCGATCGCCAGTTCGCGTAGGGCTTCCTCCTTGACGCCGCCGCTTTTCAGCATGGATGTCAATTCCGCCAGGCTCATCTCCGTACTGGATCTTGTCGCGACCTTCTGATCTCCGCTGAGGTTCGAGGCGAGGTCCAGCCGGACATCGTAGAAGCGGAAATCCATCTTCCGGTAGTGGTTCAGTCCGGTATCAACCATATGCGTGCTGCCGTCCTCGAGCCGGAGAGTGATGACCATCGTATCGGGATTTGAAATGAGATAGGCACGGCGGGCAATGATCGTGCCCGGTTCGCGGCTGATCCGGCTGTCCGAGATGAGAACACCTTCCAGGAAATCGCCATGCACCGGAATCCTTTCCGCATAGAGAAGAATTCCCTGAAAATCGTCAATGAACACCTTTTCACGGATGCCGATGCTGGCCTTCTGGCGAGCCATATCGAACAGAAGGGCCTTTGAAGCGAGGTTCCCGTAAGGTACGAGGAAAATGGTCGTCGCCAGCGTCATCAGAAAGGCGGCCAGGGCGGCGCAACCTACCGGAAGCGACAACTGATAGAGACTGATGCCGGACATCTTCAGGATGGTCCATTCATTGTCTCCCGAAAGCCTTCCCAAACCGATCAGGATCGCGATCAGCAGTGAGATGGGGATCGTGAACATCAGGAAGGAGGGCATCAGAAAAAGGATCAACCGCGCGATGTCCGTAAAGCCGATGCCTTTGTTGATCATCAGGTCCATGACCTGCAGGATCTTCCCCATGAGCAGCACAAAGGTGAGCACAAAGAGGATCATGCAGAACGGAACTGCGATCTCCCTCAGGATATAGCGGTTGATCAGACGACGCATCTCCTTAAAGCCCGCTTCCGCGCATCCCTACATCATTAATTGCAGGGGTTCGATGAAGACAGGATCCTCCTTTTCCATGATCTCGATGATGGACCCATACACCCTCTTTTTCATCTCACCGAAGATGGGCCGTTTCTTGTTGAACGTTTTCGCAAAGGCCAGCGCCTCCCGCATCAGAACTTCTTCATTGTCACAGGCCTTGACGATGACGTGGTGGGCTTCGAGTTCCGCGGCGCCGGTTCTTTTCCCGCTGAAGACGAGTTCTTCGAGTTTGTAAGAGGGGATCGCCTTCCGCACGATCGCCAGCATTCCGGGAAGAAAGGGGATGTTGATGTCGATTTCCGGAAAACAGAAGAAGCCACGGTCGGCCTTCATGAAACGGAAGTCGCAGGCGCAGGCCATGATGGTCCCGTCGCCGAAGGCGTGTCCGTTGATGGCGGCGATAACCGGCATCGGATAGAGGAGGATGCGCTTGAAGATCCGGTTCAGACCGTACATGAAGTCCCGCATTCCCTGCAGATCGTTCTTGGCCATGGCATCCATCATCCACGTGAGATCGATCCCCTGCGACCAGTTTTTCGGATCACTGGAGGCAATGACCACCGAAGAAATCCCGGGATCCGCTTCGATTTCGTCGAATGCCGTCAAAATGGCGCGGATAAAATCAGGATTGTGTCTGTTTTCGCCGTTGATCATCGTGATGACGCCGACCGTTTCCACCTTTTTCCATTCGATTACGGACATTGCAGAGACCTCCTTGGCATGGGATGAATTGAGAAGGATGGGATCTTGATGCCGTGAGATCGCATATATTGACTCCCATGTCAAGGATGTTGCTGGTTGCGGATCGACCGTTGCTCCGCAGTTCCTTGAACTGCGGGCTCTGCCGAACGATCGGAAGATTAATCATTTGACAATGACGGCAGACCTGTGGAATAAACAGGCGCGAAAAATGTAGGATTATTTTGATTCCGGGGCGAACATCATGCAGGACAGATCCATCAAAATACTCGTTCTTTTTCTTCTTCCCCTGATGTTGTATGTGGTTCCGCTTCCCTTTACCCCTCTCATGGAGCCGGACGAGGGGCGATACAGCGCGATCCCCAGTGCGATGAACGCCACCGGCGACTACATTACGCCGCGTCTCAAAGCGGCTGTTTATTTTGAGAAACCACCCCTTGCATACTGGGCCACGGCGGTCTTCTTCCGGATTTTCGGAGAGAATGAATTTTCTTCCCGTCTCTTTGCGGCCCTCTGCGCGTGGGGGTGCATCCTGCTGGTCTATCGCATGGGGCTCTTTTTTCATGACAGGCGGACGGGCTTGTATGCGGCAGCCGTGCTGACCACTTTCCTGTATCATGTCGCCATCGGCCGGATCAACATCCTCGACATGCCGCTCTCCTTTTTCGTCTGCATGGCAATCTGGTCCGGTTTCCGCTTTTTCGCCGCTGCGGAAAAGAAAAAGCGGTGGCTTTACCTTCTTTATCTGTTCAGTGCGCTGGCGTTTCTGGCCAAGGGGCTCATCGGGATCGCCTTTCCCTTCGGTGTCCTCACGATCTGGCTTCTGATCTCGGGCCGCTGGCGGGAGATGTTCGGCCTTTTCTCCCCGGTCGGCATCCTGATCTTTTCCGCTACTGCATTCCCCTGGCTGGTTCTCGTCCAGCAGAAAAACCCCGATTTCTTCCGTTTTTTCTTCATCCAGGAGCACCTGCTCCGCTATGCCACCCGGATGCATGACCGCTATCAGCCCTTTTATTTCTATCTTCCCATCATCCTGGCCGGGACCCTTCCCTGGTGTGCCTTTCTGCCGGAGGCGATCCGGGGACTCGGAAAGCAGGAGCAATGGTTCGGCAGCACCGAAAAACGATTTCTGCTCACCTGGTTCGGCCTGATCTTCCTATTCTTTTCGATCTCTTCGTCGAAACTGATCCCCTACATCGCGCCCGTTTTTCTTCCCCTCGCGCTGGGCTTCGGCCATCTTTTCCGCCGTTATGAAGAGCGGATTGCGAAAGGAGAGGCGGAGGGGGCCGTTCCACTGCGCTACCGGTGGTCGGGAATCCTGCAGGCCGTTCTTTTCATGGTCGTTCTGGTTGGCCCTGTTTTTCTGCGGGAACGCGGGGTGGCCTGGGGGAACTGGTGGCCGTGGATCGTACTCCCGTTCCTCATGCAGTTGCTGATTCTCTTTCTCCCGGATCGGATCCGAAGGAATTCCGGCCGGAACTGGTTCGCCTCGATCTATCTGCTCTTTGCGCTTTTTCTGCTGTCGCTCACCCTGCCGGTTGCGCAATACCTTTCACCCTACAAGTCGGCCTATCCGCTTTCACAGGCGATCCGGAGTTACATTCCCGCAGATGCCACTCTTTACCAATACGGCATGTCGCTGTACGGTATTGACTTCTACACCGGGAAGAGGACGCCGATCGTCGATGACATCGGGGAGGTAAGGTACGGCAGCGAACAGCTTCCGACTGCGGAGCGGGAACAATATTTTCTGACTTCCGCATCCTTTTTCCGCCTGGTTCAGGAAACGGACGGAATCTATTGCGCGACGCAGAATGATGAAAAGTTGGAGAGGCTGAAAAAAGAGGTACCCGCCCTCCGGGTATTGTGGCATAATGATGCCTATTCGCTGATACAGTTGAGAAGATCCTAATTAAGAAGGGGTCGTCACGGAATGATGGAAATAAGAGAAGATTTTCTGCCGCTGAATCGGCCGTCCATCGGCGAGGCGGAGATTGCCGGCGTAACCGCCTGCCTGCGGTCGCAGTGGATTACGACCGGTCCCCTCTGCAAGGTCTTCGAGGAACGGTTTCAGGAGCTTACCGGAGCGCGTTATGCGGTTTCCCTCGCCAACGCGACGGCGGGGATGCATCTGCTGCTCACGGCCCTCGGTGTCGGTCCGGGGGATGAGGTGATCACCCCGTCGCTCACCTTTGCCTCGACGGTCAACATGATCGCGCTGCACGGCGCACGACCCGTGTTCGTCGACATTCATTATGACACCCTCAACATCAATGCCGACGATATCGAGGCCAGGATCACCCCCCGGACGAAGGCGATCATCCCGGTCCATTTCGCCGGAGCGCCGGCGGAGATGGACCGGATCCTGGAGATTGCCGACCGTCATCGCCTGACCGTGATCGAGGATGCGGCCCATGCCGTCGGTACGCGCTATCGGGGGATCCATGCCGGCGGTTTCGGGAAGATCGCCATATTCTCCTTTCATCCGCTCAAGAACATCACGACCGGCGAGGGGGGACTGATCACCCACAACGACGATCAGTTGGAAAAGAGGCTTCGCCTTCTGCGGTTTCACGGCATCGAACGGGACGCCTGGAAACGCTACGGGAAAGGGGGCAACCCATCGTACGACATCGAGGCGCCGGGATGGAAGTACAACCTGACGGACATCCAGGCGGCCCTGGGGATCGCCCAGTTTTCCCGGCTTGCCGAATTGAACCAGCGCCGCGCGGATCTCGTCGCGCTGTACCGGGAAGGACTCGAAGGGGTCGCAGGGCTTGAGCTTCCGGGTGATCCGCCCTATCCCCATGACCATGCCAACCACCTCTTTGTGGTGAAAATCCTGGCCATGGAACGGGAAGGATTCATGCAGAGGCTTTCGGATTACAACATCGGCTACGGTCTCCATTTTCCGGTCTGTCATCTGCTGAAGTATGTGAAAGACCGTTACGGGATGGCGAGATTGCCGGAAACGGAACGCGCTGCGGAAAGGATCCTGTCGTTTCCCCTGTTTCCGGACATGACCGACGGGGATGTCGCCTATGTCTGTGCTGCGGTCCGGGAGATCCTGGGCGATCCGCAAGGAGGCCAAAATTGATAACAATAATGGCGGCGTCGAAAAAAAGTCGTTATTCCCGCGTAGCCGGGAATCCAGACAGAATGTAAATGGTCAAAAAGACTGGATTCCCGTTTTCACGGGAATGACAGGAAAGGGTGTTTTTCGACTTTTGACGAGAGCATTGGAAATGGATACGGTTGATTTTGAGAAGATGATTTCCCTCGTGATCCCGGTCTTTAACGAAGAGGGGAATCTGCCGGTGTTGATGGGCCGGATCCGGCCGGTCATGTCCGCCTTGAATAGACCCTGGGAGGTCATCCTGGTCGATGACGGAAGCCGGGATTCTTCGCTGGAAATCTTGAAGGGGTTCACGGTGGATCCCGAGGTCAGGGTGGTGGAACTCACACGGAATTACGGACAGCATGCGGCCATCCTGGCCGGTTTTTCCATCGTTCGCGGCGGCATCGTTGTGACGCTTGATGCGGATCTCCAGAATCCGCCGGAGGAGATCCCCCGCCTGATCGCGGCCATGGAAGAGGGCCGCTTCGATGTGGTCGGCACAATCCGCAAGGGGAGGAAAGATTCCCTCCTCCGGATTGTTCCCTCGCGGATCGTCAATATGGTGGCGCGAAAAATCACCGGCGTCCGGATGACCGACTGGGGATGCATGCTGCGGGCGTACCGCCGGACGGTGGTGGAGCGGATGATCGCCTGTCATGAACATGCCACCTTCATCCCGGCGCTGGCGACCCATTTTGGCAAGCGGGTGACGGAGATTGAGGTCGCCCACGAGGAGAGGCACGGCGGCAAATCCAACTATCCGCTGCGGAAACTGATCAACCTCCAGTTCGATCTGGTGGCATCCTTCTCCGAACTCCCCATCAAGCTCATCATGTACGGCGGGGTTCTTCTGGCAACCCTCGGTGTCTGCTTCGGCGCGTTTCTCGTTGTCGCCCGCCTCCTTTACGGTGCCTTCTGGGCCGCGCAAGGGGTGTTCACGCTCTTCGCGATCCTGTTTGTTTTTGTGGGGCTCCAGTTTTTCGCCCTCGGCATGATCGGGGAGTATATCGGCCGGATCTATCGCGAGGTCCGCAAGCGACCCGAATACGTGATTGAACATGTCTACGGGGACGAATCCCTTTCGGCCGGAGGGGATGCATGAGGGTCGTGGTCCTTGCCTACCACAACATGGGCATCGAGGGTTTAAATGCCCTCATGCGCGCCGGGTATGAAATTGCCTGTATTTTTTCGCATGACGATGACCCGGGAGAAAACTGCTGGTTCGATTCGGTCAAAAATTGGGGAGGGGAACGGGGTATACCCGTGGAATCTCCTGCAGAGATACGGCAGACCCAATGGCAGGAAAAGATCGCGGCCCTTCAGCCGGAGATGATCTTTTCCTTCTATTATCGCCATATGATCCCGGAGGAGATTCTCCGCATTCCGCCGCAGGGGGCGTATAACCTCCATGGATCGCTTCTGCCCGCCTATCGCGGTCGCTGTCCCGTGAACTGGGTTCTCGTGCACGGGGAGGAGCAGACCGGTGTAACCCTCCATTACATGGTCCGGAAGGCCGATGCAGGGGATATCGTCGGGCAGAGGATCGTGCCCATTTCCCCGCAGGATACCGCTTTCACGCTCTACGGCAAGCTCTGCGATGCGGCGGGAATCCTTCTTGATGAACTTCTGCCGCTGATGAAAATCGGGCGGGCGCCGCGCATCCCCCAGGATATCTCGCTGGGAAGTTATTTCGGCGGCCGCAGGCCCGAGGACGGCCGTATCGACTGGCGATGGCCTGCAGTGAGGATCTACAACCTGATCCGCGCGGTCACGGATCCGTATCCCGGCGCCTTCTGCGGGCAGGAAGACGGATCCAGGCTCATGATCTGGTGGGGAAGACCCGAAGAGGGAAGGGAAGGGGAGGAGACAAAACCTCCCGGAAGCGTCGAAATTGAGGGGGACCGGGTTTGGGTCCGGACGGGACGGGGGAGACTTCAGCTCCTGAATGTGCAGGCCGGGCCGGAGAGAATGACCGGCCTTGGGATCATCCGCTATTTTAAAGACAGGGAAGGAATGTTGTTATGATGAAGATATTAATCTTGGGGGTAAACGGTTTTATCGGCCACCATCTGACACAGCGGATCCTCGACGAGACGGACTGGACCGTTTTCGGCATGGACCTCTCCGACGATCGTCTTGGTAAAAATCTGCAGAATCCGCGCTTTCATTTCATCGAAGGGGATATCGCGATCAACCGGGAGTGGATCGAGTATCATGTCAAGAAGTGCGACGTCGTCCTTCCCCTTGTGGCGATCGCCACGCCAAAACTCTACGTGGAAGATCCGATCGCCGTCTACAACCTCGATTTCGAGATGAACCTCAATGTGGTCAAGCATTGCGTCAAGTATCACAAACGAGTCGTCTTTCCCTCCACATCGGAGGTGTACGGGGCGTGCGCCGATCCGGAATTCAAGGAGGATGAGAGCTATCTGGTCGTGGGACCGATTCAGAAGGAGCGCTGGATCTACTCCTGCTGCAAGCAGCTCCTCGACCGGGTGATCTATGCCTACGGCACCCGGGGTCATCTGGAATTCACGCTTTTCAGGCCCTTCAACTGGGTCGGACCCCGCCTGGATTCGCTGTACGCCGCAAAAGAGGGGAGCTCCCGCGTGGTGACGCAGTTCATCGCCGAGCTGCTGATGAAGCGACCGATCAGCCTCGTGGACGGCGGCAGCCAGAAACGCTGCTTCACCTATGTCGACGACGGGATCGCGGCATTGCTGCGCATCCTGGAAAACCGCAACGACGCCTGTAAAAACCAGATCATCAACATCGGCAATCCGGACAACGAATGCTCTGTCCGGGAACTGGCCGGCATACTGAAGAAGCTTTTCATGGAGCACCCGGACCATTGCCGGGACCGGTCCTATTCGGAGATCATCGAGGTTCCGGCCCAGACCTATTACGGCAAAGGATACCAGGACATCTATACCCGAAAGCCGAGCATCGAAAAGGCCAGAACCCTCCTCGGCTGGTCGCCGGCCGTCAATCTGGAGGATTCCCTGCGGATGACCCTTTACTCCTTCCTCGAGGAGAACGAGCCGTCCCTCCGCGAATAGGCGGATGATCTATCCTTGAGCGGGAAAGAGATTTCTCCGGACAGGGGGTGGCGTGACCAGAATCCTGGGGCTGAAAATCGATGTGGATACCTACCAGGGGATGCAGCGGGGTGTCCCCCGGCTTCTTACATTGCTGGAGCAGGAGGGGCTCAAAGCCACTTTTTTCCTCAGCATCGGTCCCGACGCCTCGGGGCGGGCCATTCTGCAGATCCTGAAAAACCCCCAATTTCTGAAGAAAATGGTCCGGTCTCGCGCCGCCAGTCTCTATGGTTTCCGGACCGCCCTCTACGGGACGTTCCTCCCTTCGCCCATGATCGCCCTTTCCTTTCCCGATCTCGTCCGGCGGATCATGGCGGAAGGACATGAGGTGCAGTTTCATGCCTGGGATCACCGGCGCTGGCAGGATGAGCTGTTTGAGAAGCCGGAGAGCTGGATCCGGGACTGGTTCAGACGCGGCATCGAGGGATTTGAAGGATTGACGGGAAAGAGACCCACCGCTTTCGGCGCCCCGGCCTGGCTGATCGACGACCGCGTACTTTCCGTGGTTCGCGGCCTCGGGCTTGATTATCTGAGTTGTACGCGGGCGAAGCAACCTTTTATCCACGAGGGAACGGACCTCGTCGAGATTCCATCGGATCTTCCCTGTTTTGAAGAAACGGGGATCGAGGAAGGCGAACGGAGGATCCTCGCGGATCTCGCTTCCGGGGGGATCCATGTCCTGCCGGTTCATGCGGAAATGGAAGGCGGCATCGGCGCCGAACCCTTCGTTCGACTCCTGTGGGCCATCCGGAAAGCCGATTACACGATGCTCCCCCTCGGGGAAATCGTCCCCTTCGTCCAAGGGAAAGAGCTGGTTTCCCGAAGATTCCGCCTGGAACTCCTCCCCGGCCGCGCCGTACCCTGCGCCGTTTGAGGGAAGGATATCACGGGTGTGAATCCATCTAAAATTTCTTTCTGTCTAAAATTTCTTTCTTGACGGCCGGTCATAAATCTGATAGCGATTCCACCCGAAAAAGACAGATTCAAGTATTTCCATTCCAAGCTGAACCAAGACTGAAAACTGAGCTGATATATTCTCCATAACCATGTTGGTCCATACGGCGCATTGAAGATCGGCGCCGGAATTTATATCGATTACCGAACTGTATCGGTCGGAAAAGGTAATGGTTGGGTACGGCAGTACAAATGGTCAACATAATAAGGAGGTTGGTCGTATGAAACGTGCAGGGTTATTCTTCATCGTAGGCTTCATGGCCATGTGTATGGCAATCACCGCAAGTGCTGCGGAAAAGGTAACCGTTTATACGTCGCTGGAGACGGATGAAACGGTCAAATACCTTGAGGCGGCCAGAAGGGATATGCCGGACCTGGAGATCAACATCATCCGTCTTTCCACCGGTGAACTGGGTGCACGCATGCTGGCTGAAAAGGACAATCCCCAGGCGGATCTGGTATGGGGGTGGGCCGTTACCAACATGGAAGAGTTCATTCCCAAGGGGCTGTTCGTACCCTACAAGCCCAAAGGCGTGGAAAAACTCGAACAGCGCTTTGTGCATCCCCAGTATATGTATGTCGGAATCGATATGTACATCGCCGCCTTCTGCGTGAATACAAAAGTCATGCAGGAGAAGGGATTGCCCATGCCCAAGGGGTGGAACGACCTTCTCGATCCGAAATTCAAGGGGCTTGTGACCATGCCCAACCCGGTGGCCTCCGGCACAGGGTTCCTCCAGATCGCCAGCATCCTCCAGATGTACGGCGCGAAAGAGGGCAAGGAGGACGGCTGGGAATTCCTGAAGAAACTGGACAAGAACATCGGCCAGTACATCAAGAGCGGATCCCGTCCGGCCAAGATGACCGCCTCGGGTGAGTTTGCAGTGGGGGCCTCCTTTGAATTCGTCGTGGCCGAACTGATCAAACAGGGTTTCCCGGTCAAGTTTGTCTTCCCGATCGAGGGTGCGGGATATGAAGTGGAAGCCAACGCGCTGCTCAAGGGGGCGAAAAATACCAACGCCGCAAAGAGGTTCCTGGATTGGGCCATTACGGACAACGCGATGAAAGAGTATGCCAAATTCAAGCACGGCGTGACCCTTCCCGGGATTCCGTCACGCCCGGATCTGCCCAAGTTGTCTGAAATCAAGCTCTACCCGATGGACTTCAGTTGGCAGGCCAAAAACAGCGAGGCCATCAAGAAGAAGTGGGAGGCCCTCTTCTCGAAGTAAGCTCCTATTGCCGTTCATCCCGCCTGAAACAGGCGGGATGAACGGCATCCATTCCGTTTTTTTGGACCCGTTCTGTATAGATATCTCAACATCTAAGCGAGGAAGAAAGATGGGAAGAGACCTCAGGCTGGAAAATCTCACCAAAAGGTACGGGCACCTGACCGCCGTGGATCACGTCGATTTAGAGATCCAGGAAGGGGAGTTCATCTGTTTTCTGGGACCGAGCGGTTGTGGAAAAACCACGGTACTGCGGATGATCACCGGGTTTGAAACGGTTAGCGAGGGGAAGGTCATCTTTGACAACCGGGTGATCAACGATCTCATTCCCAAGAAGCGGGAATTCGGCATCGTCTTTCAATCCTACGCCCTTTTCCCCAATATGACCGTGGAGGAAAATATCGCCTTCGGTCTCAAGATGAGGAAGGTACCGAAGAAGGTCATAGCCGAACGGGTGGATGTCATGCTCGATCTGATCGGTCTCTCCGGCTGGCGAAAACTTTATCCGGCCCAATTGAGCGGCGGTCAGCAACAGCGGGTCGCCCTGGTGAGAGCCCTTGCCCCGGATCCCCAGGTACTTCTGCTGGACGAACCCCTGAGCGCCCTGGATGCGAAAATCAGACTCCGGCTCCGAGCCGAGATCAAGAGATTGCAGCAGGAGTTGAAAAAGACGATGATCCATGTGACCCATGATCAGGAAGAGGCCCTGTCCATTGCGGATCGTGTGGTCGTCATGGAAGGGGGACAGTTCCGGCAGATCGGACGACCCATTGACATCTACAAGAACCCAACCTGCAGCTTCGTAGCGGACTTTGTGGGAACGTCCAATTTCTTTAAAGGCACCCGTACCGGAGATGTCGTCGATATCGGCAAGAGAAAAATCAAGATCAGGAAGAACGGCGCCGGGGCGGACGAGGCCGTTTCCCTGGCCATACGGCCGGAAAATCTTGAGGTGTTCAAAAAGGAGGAGCCCCCCAAGGTCGACGAACCCATGAATCTCGCCTCCGGCCGGATTGAAGTGGTTGTTTTTCTGGGGGCTGCCGTAAGGCTTCTCATCGAAATTGACGGGGAGGAGGTCATCGCAGATATCAATGAGAAGGAGTTCGGGCAACGCTCGTTGAAGCGGGGGGATGATATTTATCTCTATTTCCCTCCTGAGGCATTTTTGATCTTTGCCGAAGGGGAGGGTAAAAAATGAATCCTGTCGAACCTTCCGGAAAGCGATTCTCCTCGTGGTTCACCGCCGACAATCTCTTCACCGGTTTGATCATGGCGTTTCTGCTGGTCATCCTGGCCGTATTCCTGCTCTATCCGGTGGTGGACATCTGCCGGTTGAGTTTTTTCAAGGACGGCGCTTTCACCCTGCAAAATTATTTTGATTATTTCGCTGACCCCCGGATTTTCCGTTCCTTCTACAACAGCATGTTCGTATCCACGGTGACGATGGTCATCACCACGGTGCTGGCCTTCCTGTTTGCCTATGGTCTCACCCGCACCACCATGCCCGGCAAGGGTTTCTTCTACACGGTATCCACGCTTCCCCTCATTGCGCCGACCATCATCCAGGCCCTGGCGCTCATCTTGCTGTTCGGCCGCAACGGCGTCATCACGCGATACATGCTGGACACGAGCTGGAACATCTACGGGGCCACGGGCATCATCGTGGGAGAGATCCTCTACTGTTTTCCCAACGCCCTTTTCATTCTTTATACCACCCTCTCCGCGGTGGACACGCGCCTTGACGAGGCCGCCCAGAGTCTGGGGGCATCCGCCATGAAAACCTTCTTCAAGGTGACCCTCCCTTCGGCGAAGTACGGGATCGCCAGCGCCGCGGCGCTCACCTTCAACCTGACCATCACCGACTTCGGCATCCCCGTGGTGATCGGGGGGGACTATTCGGTTCTGGCGACGGAAATCGTCAACAAGGTCTTCGGTATGCAGCGGTTCGACCTGGGGGCGACCATCAGCGTGATCCTCCTGGTTCCCTCCATCACGGCATTTGCAATCAATTATTACCTGACCCGGAAGAGCTATGCCATGATCAGCGGCCAGGCCCGTCCCTTCATCCAACCGTCCCGGCCGCTCAAGAAATGGGCGTTCACCGCTTACTCGGGATTCATCTGCGCCTGCATCCTTCTGGTGTTCGTCACGGTCTTCCTGGGCTCCTTTGTCAACACCTGGCCGTACGATTTTTCACTCACCTTCAAACACTATGACTTTCCGTCCCTCGGGGCGAGCGTGCCCTTCTGGACCGCCTTCTGGAACAGCGTCCTGGATCCTGGACCGGTGCGCGACATGATCGCCATCAAATACGCCCCCATCTGGACCAGCCTCCTGGTATCCCTGGTGGTGGCCGTGGTCGGGGCTTCCATCACGCTGGTGGCCGCATACATCATCGAAAAGAAGAAGCCCCGGGGCGAGCAGCTTCTCTACGCGCTGTCGGTTTTGCCGGCGGCCATCCCCGGGGTGGTGCTGGGATTGGGATACGTGCTGGCATTCAACAAACCCTACTTTCTGATTTACGGCACCATCTGGATCATCATCATCAACGTCGTGATCGCCAATTTCACGCTCGGGGTTCTCTCCGGAACGGCGAATCTCAAGCAGATCGACAAATCGGTCGAGGAGGCGGCGGTCAGTCTGGGCGCGGGACCGGTCACCACCTTTACGAAAATCGTATTTCCGCTCTCCAAGGTGGCCTTCCTCTCTACGACCACCTTCTATTTCATGCGGTCGATGACCACGATCAGCGCGGTGCTGTTTCTGGTTTCGGCGCAGATCAAGCTGGCCGCAATCGAGATCATCTTTCTCGATGTGGACGGCCGTACGGCGAGCGCCAATGCCATGTGCACCGTGGTCGTGCTGATCGTTGCGCTGTTCCTGATCGTCATGCGGATCACCACGGGCAGTTCCGGGCTTACGGGCATGAGCTCTTCAAAATGAACGGAGTCTTTGGAAATGAACATCATCGATCCGGATAATCCCATTCCCAAATATCTCCAGATCAGCGCCTGGATCAAGGATTTGATCCAGTCCGGGAGGTACGAGAAGGGCGCCAATCTGCCGTCGGAGGTGGAACTGACCAGGATCTGCCAGGTGAACCGGAATACCCTGAGGCAGGCCATTACGGAATTGACGACGGCGGGCGTTCTGCGGAAGGAAAAGGGGCGCGGAACCTTTGTCTGTGCGGACACCCCGCTGGCGATCACGCATAAGCTCAAGAGCATTTCGAGTTTCAGTGCCGACCTGCGTGAGCTCGGGATCAGGGAGAAGACAAAAATCATCAAGAAGGGTGTTGAGGAAGCGAAGGAACAGGTGGCCAGGAAGCTGATCCTGAGTCCGAACAGCAGTGTGGTGGCCATCCGTCGTATCCGGAGCGGCAACCAGGTGCCCTTTATCTACGAAGAAAGCTATCTTCCCCATTCCATCTTCGGGGAGATCCTGGAAATGGATCTGACCGGCTCCATGTACCAGATGATCAACGAGCGTTTCAACGTCACGCTGGCCCGGTCGGATCAGACGATCCGGGCCGTAAATCTGAAAGGTCGCATTGCATCCTATCTGAATGTCCCCGAAAACACGGCGGCCTTTTTCATGGAAAGCCTGACCTACGACGAAAACAATATCCCGGTAGAGCTTCTCTACTCCTATTACCGGGGAGATAAATATGTTTTTGAGGTTGAACTGGGTCGTTACCATATCAAGGAAAATACGTTGCAGGATGATTAAGCTTGATTATTTCAGGGGCTGATTGTATATACATCTAAACAATGAAAGACCATTCAATACAAATAAGGGGGATAGCATGAAGGAAAATAACCTGTTGGAGAATCTGGTCGCGGTCAGCCCCGGTATGGAGATCTGGTGGGATTCCTCGCCTGTCATCTTTGAGAACTGGTGCCGGAAGTTGCTGGCCAAGGCCCCAGAGGGTGACCTCGAGACGCTGAAGCGGCAGTTTCAGCGGATGTACGACAAGGAGAATCCGGAGGCGTCGCTGTTTCGCGGCGTCACGACCAATCCCTCCCTGTCTCTCCAGGCGATCAAGGATGACGAGCCCCGTTGGAAAGCCGTAACGATGGGCATCATAAAGAAAAATAGCGGGATAGACAAAGAGTCCCTTTTCTGGCTTCTCTACAAAGAGATCGTGAAAACAGGCTCCGACATGTTTCTGCCGCTGTTTGAAAAGACAAAATATCGTGAAGGATACCTGTCCGGACAGGTGGATCCGCGGAACTCCTTCGACAAGGAGGCGATGCTGAAGCAGGCCGCGGAGTTGGCTGCCATCAATCCCAACGTGATGGTCAAGGTACCGGGCACAAAGGAGGGGTATGAGGTCATCGAGATCCTGACCTCCCAGGGTATCGCCACCAACAACACGCTGTCGTTTGTTTTACCGCAACTGATGGACTGCGCCAAGTCCGTGCAGAGAGGGCTGGAAAAGGCCAAGGCGAATCATGTGGATCTCTCCCGCTGGCGGTCCGTGATTACCCACATGGAGGCGCGCTACGGCGATCTGGGGGGGCTGCGGGATTTTGCAAAGGAAAAGGGGATCGAACTTTCCGAAGCGGAGGTTCGCCTGGCGGAACTGGCGATCTTCAAGAAGGCCTATCGGCTCATCAAGGAGAGGAAGTATCCGAGCAAGCTCCTCTCCTGCTCCCTGCGGGTCGGACCGACCGTGGATGGTGTTCAGCGGATTTGGCATCTCGAGGAGAAGGCGGGGGCAAGCATCGTGGTCACCTGTCCTCCCTCCTTTATCGATGAGTTGATCCATTTCCAGGGACAGGAAAAAATTTCTTTTGTGAAAGGCCGCATTGACCAGGATATCCCGAAGGAGGTACTGGAAAAGCTTCTTCGGATACCCTATTTCGAACGGGCTTACGCGGAAGACGGTTACACGAGGGATGAGTACAACCATCATCCTTCACTGGTGAAGACGGCGCAGCAATTTTCCAAGGCGACCGACGACATGGTCGAGTTTGCCGGAAAATGCCTCGCATAGTTCTCAGATTAGCCATGAAAGGAGAAAACAATGAAACAGTTAAAGGATTGGTTTGTACCATGGTTGCTCACCGCACGGGAATACAACACCGCGATACTCGACAAGGCCTGGGCGAAACCAGATTACGGCCGCCTGATGCTCAATGAAAATCCTGTTCCCCCTTCCGAGAAGGTGATCAAGGCGGTGACGGATATCCTAACCAAGGGAAACCGCTATCCGGACAGCATGCTGAGGTTGAGGACCCGGCTGGGGAAACTCCACAACCTCGGACCGGACAATATCGGTCTGTGCAACGGCTCCTCGGAGATCATCGATTGCATGATGCGGATCTTCCTCCAGCCGGGCGATGAGTTCATCATCTCCACCCCCACCTTCGAGCTATTCCCGCCGCGGGCGGAACTGGCGGGAGGGAAGGTGGTTTCCGTTCCGCTGCGGAAAGAGGATCTCCAGTACGACACGGACGCCATGCTCAAGGCGATCACTCCCAAGACCAAGCTGATCCTCGTGATCAACCCCAACAACCCGACGGGCATCTTCATCGACGACAAGGACCTGATCCGCTTCTGCGAGACGGGAATTCCGCTGTGCGTCGACGAGGCCTATCTGGACTACCATCCCGAGATGCCCTCCAAGGACTTCCTGCTCAAGAAGTATCCCCAGGTCTTCCTCTCCCACACCTTCTCGAAGGCCTACGGCTTTGCCGGCATCCGCTTCGGATACGTGGTGGGGACCGAAGAGATGGTCAAGGCCTTTAACGCCATGTTCCTGCCCTGGAACGTGAGCCTGATGGCGATGGCTGCTGCGGAGGCGATCCTGGACAACCCGGATGAGGTTGTGGCTAAGGTGAAGCACAACAACCGCTGGATGGAGATCTTCACCAAAGAGCTGGTTCAGGTCGGCCTGAAGCCTTTCCCGGCGCATGGAAACTACATGCTCATCGACGCCACGATGACCGGCAAGACCACCGCCGAGATCCTGGCGGCCGGGCTGGAGATGGAGCATATCTTCCTCAAGAGCATCAAACCGATCCACGGAAAAGACGGCTATTTCCGGGTGACGCCCGGCGTGGATGAGGAAAACGACCGTTTCGTTCGTTTTGTCCGGAACTATTTCGGGAAGAAATAACATTTCGGGAGGAATTTGACCCTCCCTGAAGGAAGCACCCCGGCCCTCCAACCACATGAGGGGGAGGGCCGGGTAATTATATATCCGGTTGTCCTGTCATTGCGAGGGCTTCAGCTCGAAGCAATCTCATCAATACAATTTATGGGATTGCTTCCTCGGCCTTCGGTCTCCTCGCAATGACAAATGGCGCGTTTTTCTAAGGTCTCAAAGAGCGATTTCATGATGCAGATTTACGTGTGTATAAAGCATGTCCCCGACACCGCCGCCAACATCCGGCCTCTGGGGGGGACGGAATTCGACGAATCCGTCAAGTTCATCGTGAATCCCTACGACGAATACGCGCTGGAGCAGGCCCTCATGATCCGGGAAAGCGGCTCCGGCGCCGAGGTCATTGCGGTCACGGTCGGCAAGGAGGCTGCGGTATCCACGCTGCGGACGGCCCTGGCCATGGGCGCCGACCGGGCGATCCACGTCAGGACGGAGACCTATTTTACGGACGCCGTCGAGACGGGACGACTCCTCCACCGGGCCATTTCCCAGGACGGTTCCCCGGATCTGATCCTGACCGGCCGGCAGTCGATCGATACGGAAGGGATGCAGATCCCTTACCGGCTGGGGGTTTTCTTTGATATGCCGGTGGCCGTGAACGTGGTGGCCTTTTCCATGGCCGAGGGTCTGGTCACCGTGGAGCGGGAGATCGAAGGGGACGTCCGCGAGGTGATCGAGATGACCATGCCTTGCATCGTCGGCGCGACAAAAGGTCTCAACCGGCCGCGTTGCGCCACCCTGCCCGATATGATGAAAGCGAAAAAAAAGGAGATCCGTGTGCTGACCCGGGCCGATCTCGGCACGGCGCCGGATTTGCCGGCCGTGGAACTTCTGGAGCTTCAATCGGTGCCCGATCGTGGCCTTGGCAGGATGCTGGAGGGCTCTCCGGACGAAATGGCGCAGGAGCTCTTGCGTAACCTCAGGGCAAACCATACACTGTAAATTCGAGAATCAAAAAACCATGGCGAAGATCGGCGTTCTCATCGAAACCAAAGACGGGGAGGTCCGAAAGACGACCCTGGGCGTCCTGACGGCGGCAAGGCAGGATCCCGAAGGGGAGGTATACGCCCTTCTTCTGGATCCAAACGCCGAGGGGTGTCGCGGGTTGTTGAAGCAGTACGGCGCGGACAGGATTGTGGCAATCCAAACGCCGGAGGCGGAGATCGCCTCCCTTCCGGAGGGGCAGGCCGCAGTGCTGGTATCGGCCATCGATCATTTTAAGCTCGATGCCCTCCTCGGGTCGTCCGGCCAGGCCGGAAGGGATCTGCTGGCGCGGGTTGCATCGCTCAAAGGGGCGCCACTGGTTCTGGATTGTCTTCATGTCGATCTTGCAAAGGGGGAGGTCCGGAAATCCCACTTCTCCGGCCGAACGACGGCCGATCTCCGGTTGAACGGACGGCCCTGGATTCTGGGGATTCGGCCGAACGCCGTTCCCGAACGCGTCGATCCCCGTCCGGGGGAGATCATCGAATACAGGGTCGCGGATCCCTTCCCGAAAAGAATGGTGATCCGCCGGATCCGCCAGGGCGATGCCGGGGGACCTGACGTATCCGAAGCCGAGATCGTCATTTCCGGCGGTCGCGCGCTGGGATCGGCGGAAAATTTCCAGATACTGCGGGAGTGCGCATCCCTTCTCGGGGCGGCTGTCGGGGCCTCCCGGGCGGCCGTGGATGCAGGCTACGCACCGCATGCCCTGCAGGTGGGCCAGACCGGGAAAACCGTAAGCCCCAGGCTCTACATCGCCTGCGGCATCTCCGGATCCGTGCAGCATTTTGCGGGAATGAAGACCTCCAAGGTGATCGTTGGGATCAACAAGGACAAGGATGCACCTGTTTTCCAGAAATGCGATTACGGCCTTCTCGGCGATCTGTTCGAGGTTGTTCCGGCCTTGACAAAGGCGCTCGGTTCAGACTGAAAACATCCTGAGAGGCCTTTTGAAAAGCGCACCATTTGTCATTGCGAGGAGGCGATGAGCCGACGAAGCAATCCCATAACCATTCGATAAAAAATGAGATTGCTTCGGGCTGATGCCCTCGCAATGACAGGTAAGGTAGAAATTCAAAACGGTCTAAATCATCGTATTACCGGGGGCTTATTTCCCTGAAAAGCGAAAGGAGTGAATCATGCGCGACAGTGCACAGGTTGTCATTATCGGCGGAGGCATCGTGGGCTGCAGCATCGCCTACCACCTGACCAAGATGGGATGGCGGGATGTGATCCTCCTGGAAAAGGGTGAATTGACCAGCGGCTCCACCTGGCACGCGGCAGGTCTCGTGGGGCAGCTCCGCTCCCATCGGAACGTGACCCGGATGCTCCAGTACAGCGTGAGCCTCTACAAGACCCTGGAGGCGGAGACGGGACTCACAACGGGCTGGAAGCAGAGCGGCTGCCTCCACCTGGCCAGCACTCCGGAGCGGATCCTCGAACTGAAGAAGGGGGCCACCACGGCCCGCAGCTTCGGTCTCGATCTCCACATGATCACGCCCGAAGAGGCGTTGAGGCTCTGCCCCATCCTCAGCATGGAGGGGATCATCGGCGCGGCCTACATGCCCTCCGACGGCCAGGCCGACCCCAGCGGCCTGACCATGGCCATGGCCAAGGGGGCCATGAACCGCGGCGCCACGATCGAACAGAAGACCCTGGTTACGGGATTCGAGATCCGGAACAACCGCGTCGAAGCCGTACTGACGGACAAGGGAAAAATCCGCTGCGAAACGGTGGTCAATGCCGCGGGCATGTGGGGCCGGGAGATCGGCCGCATGATGGGTGTGAACATCCCGCTGGTTCCCTTCCAGCACCAGTACCTCGTGACCGAGGCGATCGAGGGGGTTCCGCCGGACATGCCGACGCTCCGGGACAAGGACAGCCTCCTGTACTACAAGGAAGAGGTGGGGGGGCTCGTCATGGGCGGCTACGAACGGGACGGCATCCCCTGGTCCATCCGGGGAGTCCCCAAGGGGTTCACACAGGAGCTTCTGGAACCCGACTTTGAACATTTCGAGTCCATTTCGCAGGCGGCCGTGAACCGGACGCCCTGTCTCGGCACGGCCGGGATTGCGCGCCTCGTCAACGGACCGGAGGCCTTCACCCCGGACGGGAATTGCATGCTGGGACCGGCCCCGGAGCTGGAGAATTGTTTTGTCGCCGTCGGATTCAACGCCTTCGGGATCGCCGCCGGCGGCGGCGCCGGGAGGATGGTGGCCGAATGGATTGTGGAAGGGGAGCCGAGCCTCAACATCTGGCCGCTCGACATCCGCCGCTTCGGACAGTACCACCGGAGCCTGAAGTACAATGTCGAACGGACGAAAGAGATCTACGGCAAGCACTACACCATCTCCTGGCCCCATGAGGAGCATGATTCGGCCCGGGGAGTGAAGCGCTCCCCCCTTTACTGGCTGCTCAGGGAGAAGGGGGCGGTGTACGGGGCGAAATACGGCTGGGAGCGGTCGAACTGGTTCGCACCGGCCGGGGTGACACCCGAGGATTCCCATACCTTCGGGATTCCCAACTGGTTCGAACACGTGGCCGCGGAGCATCGGGCGGCCCGCGAGGCGGTCGTGCTGTTCGACCAGTCCTCGTTCAGCAAGTTCGAGGTGACGGGGGCAGGGGCGCTTGCGTTCCTCAACCATGTCGCGGCGGCCAATTTGGACCGGCCCGTGGGATCGACCGTCTATACCCAGCTCTGCAACGAACGGGGGGGAATCGAAGCGGATATTACCATCTCCCGGGTCGAAGAAGAGAGATTCTTCGTGATCACGGGTACGGCCTTCGGGGTGCACGATTTCATGTGGCTCAAGCGGCATCTGCCGAAGGACGGCTCCGTCTCGCTGCGCGACGTCACATCCTCTTTGGCAATGATCAATGTCTGCGGTCCCTCCTCCCGGGAACTGCTGCAGCGTCTCTCGGAGGACGACTTCGGCAACGATGCCTTCCCCTTCGGTCAATGCCGGCAGGTCGTCATCGGTTACGCCCCGGTGCTGGCCCTCCGGGTGACCTACATCGGCGAATTGGGATATGAACTCTACATGCCGCCGGAATACGCCGCCAATCTCTACGAGAGCCTCTGGGCTGCCGGGCAGGATCTCGGGATCCGGAACGCCGGATACCGGGCAATCGATTCACTCCGGCTGGAAAAGGGTTACTGCTACTGGGGCGCCGAGGTATCGCCGGATTACAGCCCCTACGATGCGGGCATCGGTTTTGCCGTCAGTCTCGACAAGGGTCCCTTCGTGGGGCGGGACGCCCTGCTGAAGATTAAAAAGGATGGGCCGGCCTGGAAGCTCTGCCTGTTTACCCTGGATACCGACCGTCCGATGCTCCTCTACGGCGGAGAGACCATCACCTGCCGGTGCAAGGTGGTCGGCGTGGTCTCCAGCGGCGGTTTCGGCCACACCGTGGGAAAGACGATCGCGATGGGTTATCTGTCTGCCGGGGACTCGCAGGTTGCCGACGGCTATGCAATCGAGGTCTACGGGGAGTCCTTTCCGGCTACCCGTCAGACAAAGGCCCCGTATGACCCGGAACGCCGGCGGATTTTTCTGTAGGCCGGATAAACGATTAATGGTAACATTGACAAGAAGCAATTTGAGACCTTTGAAAAATTGCTAAAAGGTCATTGCGAGGAGGCAAGCCTTCCTGTCATTGCGAGGAGGCCGAAGGCCGACGAAGCAATCCCATAAATTGTATTGATGAGGTTGCTTCGAGCCGAAACCCTCGCAACGACAGCGTCGGATTGCCGCGGCGCTCCGCGCCTCGCAATGACAGGAAGATAGGACATTCAAAGATCTCAATTTGATGCGTGAAGAAAGCGGGCGGACGCCCGGCGATGCAAGGATGGAAAGGGGGATCATGCCATAGGTTAAACCAGATTATTTTAAAAGAAGGAGGGAACATATGACCGGCAAGAGGAGATTCATCGGTTTTGTCATGATCGCGGCTCTGACGGGTATGATGATGGTTGCGGCCCCCTGCTGGGCTCAACCGGAGCTGCGCATCTACACCCACAATGAAACGGCCGAGATGGAGAAATGGGTGCCGGTGGCGGAAAAGGCAGTCGGCATGAAGATCGTCTGGAGCCCCCGCCTCGCATCCAACGAACTCTGGACCCGCGTTCTGACGGAAAACCCCAACTTCAACGCCGATGTGATCTGGGGATTCCTGAACTCCGATGCCCAGGTAGGCGCCCAGAGAGGGTTCTTCATTCCATATCAGTCGCCCGCATGGGCCGACATCCCCGCAGAATTCAAGGATCCGGATCATCAGTGGTACGGCTATAACTACTGGTTTTCCGCCATCGCCGTGAATCCGGATCTGCTGAAAAAGAAAAACCTGCCCAAACCCAAATCCTGGGTTGACCTGACCAACCCCGTCTACAAGGGAGAGATCGTGATGCCCGATCCCGCCACGAGCGGAACGGCCTTCATTTTTGTCTCCGCCATCATGCAGATCTTCGGCGAGAACAAGGGCTGGGAGATCCTGGAGAAGATCCACAAGAATGCCGGCCAGTACACCAAATCCGGCTCGGCTCCGGCCCAGTCGGTGGCCCAGGGTGAATATGCCATCGGGGTAAGCTGGGACCAGGCCGTCTACGGAAGGGTGGAGCAGAAATTTCCGATCGAAGGCCTCATCCCTGCGGAGGGTACCGCATTTGATCTGGAGTCCGTGGCCATCCTGAAGGGGACCAAAAATCTTGCCGGTGCCAAGAAGCTGGTCGATTGGCTCGGCACCAAGGAGGGGCAGACGCAGATCGGCCTCCTCCGTTCCAAGGTGACCCGACCCGGAATCCCCGGAAAGGTGCTTGTCGATCCCAAGCTGATCAAGTATGACGCCCTCTGGGCCGGGGAGAACAAGAAGCGGATCATGACCGAGTGGGCCAAGCGTTTCTCGAAATAATGGAAGACCTATGAATTTCTGCCCTTCCTGTCATTGCGAGGAGCGGAGCGACGTGGCAATCCGACACAGTCGTTACAAGGGTTGCAGCTCGAACCAATCTCATCAATACAATTTGTGGGATTGCTTCGCTTTGCTCGCAATGACAAAAAGCCCTTGGCCTCTTCGCAATGGCCAATGGCCCGTTTTTTAAAGGTCTCAATGTATTGGGCGCGGATGGATTAAGGTTTCCAAGTTGCGCTAAGGTTTCGATTGTCAGCGCCGTCATGGGGCGGGATCCCGCCCCATGACGGCGACCGTGTCCAGCCCCATGGGAGTAGCAATGATGCCTTTCCCGGGTAGCGCCATCCTGAAACAGCAGATGGATGATTTCCGGCATATTTTGCGCCGGCCGGGCCTGCTGTTTGTAACCGCCGTCGCGGTTCTGCTGATTTTCCTCTTTATCGTCTTTCCCATCGGTTCCGTTCTGATCAAGAGTTTCACCGTCAGTTACCCGACGGTCACGATCGCCTTTCCGGCGGTCAACCCAACGGGGGTGGAAGCGGAGAAAAAGGTCACCGACTCCCTGCGCCTGATTCTCAAGGAGATCCAGGGAATCGAGCAGACCCGGTTCAAAAAGGAGGACGGGACGGCCGTCCATACCGTCCGTTTCCGCAAGGATTGGGACGATCTCAAAGGCTTCAACGACATCAAGCGGGCCATCAAGCGCAACAAGGATACCCTCGATCCCCTGGTTCTGGGTGCGAAGCTCTCCCTGGGCAGGGAGGCGACGGCAAGCCTCGCCACCTATATGGATTTCTTTTCCGGCGGCCGTTATTACCGGGCGCTGAAAAACAGCATTCTCGTGGCGATCGTGACCACGCTGCTGGTGATCCCGCTCGCCTTCTGCTTCGCCTTCCTGGGGCTCAATGGCCCGGCCCTGCTGAAGATTCCCCTGCGGCTGCTCGGTCTCATCCCGCTCGTGGCGCCGCCCTTCATCTTTTCGCTGGCCCTGATCATCATCGGCGGCCGTCACGGTATCGTGACCCGGATGCTGGAGTTGCCCTTCAACATCTACGGCTGGCGGGGGGTGATCATCGCCCAGGTGATCACCTTCCTGCCGCTGGGATACCTGATGATCGAAAATGTTCTGCGCTCCCTCGGCTCCAACCTGGAGGAGGCCGCCTGTGACATGCGCGCCACGGACTGGCAGATCCTCTGCAAGATCACCATCCCGCTTGCAGCCCCGGGGATTCTGAAGGCGTCGCTCCTGGTTTTCATCCTCTCCATTTCGGACTTCGGAAATCCGATGCTGATCGGCGGGGATGTTCCCTTTCTCTCCACCGGCGCCTATCTGCTGTGGGTTAGCGACAACAACCTGGAAATGGCGGCGGTCTTCTGCGTTTTCCTGGTGCTGCCGAGCCTGATCATCTTCGTGGTCAACGAGTATCTCCTCAAGGGGAAGGGCTACACCACCATCGGCGGCAAGCCCCAGCAAACGGAACGGAGGCCGATCGCCCCGAACATCCTCTATCCCATGCTGGGACTTGCGGCCATTGCCTCGGCGGTGATCCTTACGAGCTTCGGCATCATCTTCTTCGGGGCCTTCACCAAGATCCTGATGGTGGACAACACCCTGACCTTGGATCATTTCCGAAGCCCCAACGGATTCCGGACCCTGATCACGAGCCTCAAGTTTTCCCTGGGGGCGGCCCTGGTCGCCCCGGCCGTCGGCATTACCCTCTCCTACATCCTGGTCCGCAAACGGGTCCCACTGAAGAAGGTTCTGGAGTCCCTGGCCCTGCTGGGGTTCGCCGTTCCCGGTACGGTCATGGGGATCGGGTATATCCTGGCCTTCAACCACCCGCCGCTGCAGCTCACCGGAACCTTCATCATCCTGATTATCAACGAGGCATTCCGCAACATCTCGGTGAGCCTCGAGGCCGGGGTGAGCAAGCTCCACCAGATCGATGTGGCCATCGAGGAGGCGGCGGCGGATATGGGCGCCGGCGCTATCCGGACCTTTTTCAAAATCGTTCTGCCCCTGATCAGCTCCGCCTATGTCGCCGGCTTCATCTACACCTTCATGGTGGGCATGATCGCGGTGAGCGCGGTGATCTTCCTGATCACGCCGGGGAACGACCTGGCGGCCCTCTACATCCTGAACGTGGCCGAACAGGGGTATCTGGGGATGGCCTGTGCGATTTCCACGATGCTGATTGCCGTCGTGCTGGCCTGCCTGGGCGGTATGAAGCTTCTGGTCAAAATGACGAAAATCGAGATGTACTGAAAGGGCTCGATCCATGACGCAAAAAGGGAACACCCCGATATTGGAAATGAGACACATCGTCAAACGCTTCGGCGCCATGACGGCAGTGGATGATGTCTCCCTGGATCTGGAACGGGGCAAGCTGGTCACATTTCTGGGTCCCAGCGGCTGCGGCAAGACCACACTGCTGCGGGTGGTGAGCGGATTCACCGTCCCCGACGGGGGGAAGGTTCTCCTCGACGGGGAGGACATCACCCGGGTCCAGCCCAACGGACGCGACACGGCCATGGTCTTTCAGAACTACGCTCTTTTCCCCCACATGACGGTGGCCGCCAATATCGGATTCGGCCTCAAGATCATGAAAAAAACCAAAAAGGAGATCGCCTGCGAGGTGGAGCGACTCCTGGCGCTGGTGCAGATGGAGGGGCTCGGGGGACGACACCCCCATGAGCTTTCCGGTGGCCAGCAGCAGCGTGTGGCCCTGGCAAGGGCCTTGAGCCTCTGCCCCAAAATCCTCCTCCTCGACGAACCCCTCTCCAATCTGGACGCAAATCTGCGCCTGCTGATGCGGGCGGAGATCCGCAAGCTCCATCGGCGCCTGAATCTTTCGATCATCTTCGTTACCCACGACCAGGAAGAGGCGATGTCCCTCTCGGATGAACTCGTGGTGATGGACCGTGGCAAGGTCAAGCAGGTCGGCTCCCCGACCGAGGTCTACGAAACCCCGGTCGATGATTTCGTGGCCCGCTTTATCGGGCACATCAATTTCATCCCCGGGGAGCTCGTCGAAAAATCGAACGGCCATCTCACCTTGCGAACCCGCCATGGCGACTGGTCCGTATCGCAGGTACCGTTTCCCGTAGCCTGCGGCGACAAGCTCAAGGCCGTGGTCCGCCCCGAATCGATCGGCATTGCCGCCGCGTCCGAGTGCGCCGGGACCGGCGAGGCCAACGTGATCCCCGGACGGGTGGAGGCGGCCATGTACATCGGATCGATCATCCGCTACACGGTGATCTGCGGTGAAGACACGATGTACGTCGATGAGGCGGATCCCCAGTACCGGGGGATACTCAAGGAGGGGACGGAGGTAAAGTTGTTCATGAAGAAACGAATCCATATGCTCAAAATTTAAACTTTTTCAAGGAAAGAAAGGATCATTCATGAACTGGGCGGAATTCCTGACAACGGAAGAGATCAAGCGGGTGCACGAGGCCTCGCTTGTGATCCTGGAGGAGACGGGCATCCTGGTGCGCAACGAAAAGGCGCGCCGGATCTTTGCCCGGGCCGGATGCCGGGTGGAGAGCCAAACTGGGGTGGTCAAAATCCCGGGGAAGGTGGTCGAAGAGTACCGCAAGGCCTTTCCGTCGTCGTTTACCTTCCGCGGCCGCGACCCGCGGTACGATCGCACCATTCCGCAGGACGGTCCGATCATGATTACGGCAAGCTCCGCACCGGACATCATCGATCCGGAAACCGGGCGGCAGCGAAGGGCCACCTCCGGGGACATCGCCGGAATCGCCCATCTGGTCAACGAACTGCCGGGATACGATGTCTTTTCCATCTCGACCCTTGCCGCCGATGCACCGGAGGGGCTCTCCAGCCTGACCCGATTTTACGCCGCATTGCGGAATTGCGCAAAACCCGTGCGGAGCAACACCCCGAACATGAAGGAGCTGGAAGATGTCCTGACATTGGGGGCGATCATTGCGGGCGGTGAAGCGGCCTACCGGGAGAGGCCGCTCATCAATCATCACTACTGTCCCGTGGTCTCTCCGCTCACCATGGACGTAGAGTCCACGGAAGCGGTCATCTATCTGACCGGGAAGGGGCTGCCGGTCTATGGGACGATCTGCCCCAATGCCGGGATGAGCTCGCCGCTCAGCCTGATTGCAACGCTGGCCCAGGGGAATGCCGAGTTTCTGGCCCTGGCCGTGCTGATGCAGATGGTGCGGATCGGCGCCCCGCTGATCTATGCCGTCCTGGCCACGGTAGCCGATATGAGAACGGGAAATTACGCCCCCGGGGCAATCGAGACGGCGATGCTCCAGATGGGACACAGCCAGATGGCCCGATATTACAATGTGCCGTCCGGGGGCTATATCGGTTTGACGAACGCCCATAACAACGATGCGCAATCCGGCTATGAAACGGGCATGGGCACCACGGCGGCGCTTCTGGGAGGGATCGACATGCTCAACATGGGCGGACTCCTGGGAAGCCTTATGGTCTTTGACTTTGCCAAGGTGATGATCGATCACGAAATCGCGATGATGCTGAAGCAATTGCGGAAGGGGATCCGGTACCAACAGGAGGATCTGTGCCTGGGGCTCATCGGCAAGGTCGGACCGGGCGGAACCTTCATGGACCAGGAGCATACCCTGGAGAAGATGCGCACGGCCGCCTATCTGCCGAAGGTCGCGACGCGGGAGATGAGGGAGCGCTGGGAAAAAGAGGGGGGTATGGAGATCGGATTCCGGGCCTTGACGGAGGCGAGACGAATCCTGGCCAAGGATAATCCCGCACTCTTCGAGGCGGAGCTGGACCGGAAGATCCTTGCCCGTTTTCCCGGGATTGAAAAGGTCACCGTTTCGGGAATTCCCGTGTGATGTGCCAAAAATGGGGAGATCCATTCTGATAAGGAGGTAGGTAACATATGGCCGTCCAGGAGATATTCAATGCGGTGCTGGCCTTCGAGCGGGACCGTACCGCCGATCTGGTCCGGGAGGAATTGCAGAAAAAGACGGATCTGCAACTCATCTTGAACGAAGGGCTCGTCCGGGCCATGGATGAGGTCGGCCGGCGTTTCAGCACCGGCGAGTTCTTTTTGCCGGAGATGCTTCTCGCTGCAAAGACCATGAAGGCGGGGCTGGAGGTACTGAGGCCCCATCTCTCTTCCAACATGGGAGAGCTCCTGGGAACCGTTGTCATTGCCACCGTGAAAGGCGATCTCCATGATATCGGTAAAAACCTGGTGGCCATGATGCTCGAAGGGGCCGGCTTCAAGGTGATCAATCTGGGCGTTGACGTGGATGCGGATGGTTTCGTCCGGGCCGCGGAGGAGCACAGGGCGGACCTGGTTTGCATGTCGGGCCTCCTGACCACCACCATGCCCGCCATGGCTGCGGCGGTCAAGGCCGTTTGCGCGCATGATTCCCGGGTGCAGACCATGGTCGGCGGCGCGCCGGTGACAAAAGCCTTTGCCGATCAGATCGGCGCGACCGCATACAGCGCCGATGCCCCCGATGCGGTGGTCATGGCCCGGAAACTGATGGCCGACCGGGTTGAAAAAAAACCTTGATGCATGTCGAGAGGGCTTAGAATTTATGTTCCCTTGTCATTGCGAGGCGCGAAGCGCCGTGGCAATCCGATACAGTCATTGCGAGGGCTTCAGCTCGAAGCAATCTCATCTTCCTGTCATTGCGAGGCGCACAGCGCCGCGGCAATCTCATCAATACAATTTATGGGATTGCTTCGTCGGCCTTTGGCCTCCTCGCAATGACAAGAGAACGATGGCCTCCAATGACAAGAAAATGAGGGCTTATTTGCAACGACAAGAAAATGATGGTCTTCTCGCAATGACAACTGGCTCGTTTTTCAAAAGTTTCGTCGAATATATCTCTTTCAAATGAAACGCAGGAGGGTGGATCAATGGACAAGCTGGAGCTGTTTGAAGGGTTGAGAGACGCCATGGTTTCCCTGGAAAAGGAAAAGGTCTTACATCTAACGCAAGAGGCGCTGGAGATGGACCTGGAACCGCTGGAGGTGATCGATCATGGACTGTTGCCGGGATTGACGGAGATCGGCAAGCAGTTTGAGAACGAAGAGGTATTTCTTCCGGAACTGATGCTCTCATCGATGGTGTTTCAAAACGCAATGGCCATCCTGCAACCCCGGATCCAGGCGCTGGGTACAAAATCCCGGAAGAAGGGCACCGTGGTGATCGGCACCGTAAAAGGGGATATGCACTATATCGGGAAGAATATCGTCCGGCTGCTGCTGGAGATCAACGGTTTCGAGGTGCACGATCTCGGCGTCGATGTGGATCCGCTCAAGTTCGTCCAGAAGGCCAGGGAGGTCGAGGCCGACATCATCGCCCTTTCGGCTCTCTTGACCACCACCCTTGTGGGTCAGCGGGATGTGATCGAGGCTCTGGTAGGGCAGGGGGTCCGTGATCGCTTCAAGGTGCTGGTCGGCGGGGGGGCCGTAACGAAAAAATGGTCCGAGGATATCAAGGCGGACGGTTATGCGGAAACGGCTTACGCCGCCGTGGAGATGGCCGCTTCTTTTGTACAGGGCTAACAAGACAGGAGAGGGAATATGATAGATCTGATTGAAGTATTTGACAGGGCGGATCAAGGGCCGCTGATCTCGGACACGGATTACTACATGGGGCGCTTCGTACCGAAACTGGCCGAGGTGATCGCGCGCTACAAGATCAAATGGGATAAAAATACGATTGTCAATACCGACGATGACCTTGCCGATCGCGTTTTTCAGGCGGCAATCGATCTGCTTGCGGAGACTGGGGCGTATTGTTCGGACAGCAACCGGGTGATGGAATTCAGCCGGGACGAGATCCTCCGGTCGGTGGAACAGGCGCCGAAATTTGCCCGGTTCGGGGAGGGGCGCGAGGCGAAAAACATGTACGGGCGGGCGGTGGACGATCCGTCGCGTCCCTGGATTCACATCGGCGGCGGCATCTATACCACGGATGAGCAGATCTACCTCGATACGGTGGAAGGAATGGCCGCAATCAGCATCGCCGACTCGCTCAGCGTTCCTTCGATCCTTCACCTCCGGGGGAAGGACGCCCGCGTCCGCTCGCCGCAGGAACTCCTGTCGGCCATCAAGACGGTCATCCTGGCCCGGGAGGGGATCAGGCGCTCCGGTCGCGCCGGTCTGCCCATCATCAACGGAATCTCTGCCGCCTCCAATGCGGTATCCATGATCGCCGCCGCGGCCCCCCAGTTCGGCCTGCGCATCACGGACGGATTTCTGGTCGATTTTCTCTCCGAGATGATCGTCAATTATGAGGCCCTGCAGAAGGTGGCCTACTTCAGCAGCATCAGCGCCAACATCGGTTCCACTTCCACTCCGCTCTTCGGCGGCTATGCCGGCGGGGCGGAGGGTGTGGCCGTGCTGGCCACCTGCTACCTCATCATGGGGAGCCTCATCTACCGGGGCAGTTACCATTATAATGCGCCGCTGCACCAGAGCCTCCATCTCTCTTCGACCAAGCCCCTGCTCTGGGCGATCGGTATGTCCAACCAGGCCAATGCCCGTAACATGCGCTACCCGACGGTCAATCTTCCCTATCTGGGAGGGGGCGCCGGGAGCAAGATGGTTCACTATGAAATGGCCGCCTACATGCTTGCCGTGGTACCGGCAGGAGGCAACATCTTTTCCGGACATCCGGCCAAGTCGGTTGAACCCGATTCCCTGCTGCCCTGGGACCACCAGTTCCACGCCGAAATCGGTCTTGCCTCAGCGAAATACACCCGCAGGGATGCCGAGCCGCTGGCGCAGGCATTCTTCAAAAAATACGAGGGTATGATCAAGAGTCCGGAGGCGGGGTTCCGGTATGCGCAGGTCTACGACCTGAAGACCAAAAAGATCATCAACCAGGAGTATCTGAAGATCCAGGATGAGGTCCGGGCGGAATTCGGCCAGATGGGGTTCGAGGTTCTCGCCTCGTGAGGTATGATGCAGATCCGGCGTTGATGATCGGCGCCGGATCGCAGCGCTTGCACGTCCCGGGAATGCGCCGTTTGACCGGGTCTTCAAAAAAGTGAAGGTTTGAAAATGGAAAAGGATATCCTCAGGCAATACCGGCAATTCCTGAAGGACAGCATCCGCAAGTCAGTCGATTTTTCCCGGACGGATCAGAGCCGGGGGATCGCGGCCCCGCCGATTGAAAAACCCTATCGTAAGGACGCCCTGCGGGTGGACCTTCCACCCTTCGGGGACATCGGAAAAAAGGATCTTACTTCTGCAATTGGGAAGCGGGAGAGCCGCCGTTCCTATGGCCCTGATCCGCTGTCGATGGAGGAATTGTCCTTTCTCTTGTGGGCCACACAGGGGGTTCGGAAAAAACTGGATTCGGGTCATGCACTGCGGACGGTTCCCTCAGCCGGTTGCCGCCATGCGCTGGAAACCTATCTCTGCGTCTTGAATATCCGGGGACTCGACAGGGGGATCTACCGCTACCTTCCGCTGGAACATCAGCTTCTGTTCGAATTTGACGAGGAAGATCTGGATCGGAAAATCGTCCGGGCCGTTCTCGGCCAGTCCTATCCCGCAGAGGCGGCCGCCACCTTCATCTGGACGGCCGTTCCGTACCGGATGGAGTGGCGCTACGGGTTGGCCGCGCACAAGGTGATCGCGCTGGATGTCGGTCACGTCTGCCAGAATCTCTATCTGGCCTGTGAGGCAATCGGCGCCGGAACCTGCGCGATTGCCGCTTATGACCAGGAGGCGATCGATCGACTCCTCCGGATCGACGGGGAGGAAGAATTCACGATTTACCTTGCCCCTGTCGGGAAGCTGCCATAGGGATAATTCAAATCCTATGATTGCAGTTAACTCAGAGGAAAATGATAAGAACGAAATGAGATAGGCTGGGCCGCTCCGGCTCAGCTTTTCGTTCGCCGTGAATTGACTGCCGTGAATTGACTTGACAACGATACGATGCTGACGTACCATATGTGGTACGATTAGGAGGAAATAGAAGATGACGACTACTTTATCAGCATCTGAGGCAAGAAAACGGTTATACAATTTAGTCGACGAAGTCAAAGACTCACATGAGCCCGTCCAGATCGTAGGCAAGAGAAGTTCTGCCGTTCTTATATCGGAAGAAGACTGGAAGGCGATTGAAGAAACACTCTATCTTGATTCTATTCCGGGCATGAGGGAGTCCATCAAGAAAGGTCTCAAGACACCTGTAGGGAAATGTTCGGAGGAACCTGGCTGGTGAACTGGCGATTGATCTTTGCCAAACAGGCCCAAAGAGACGCAAAGAAAATCGCACAGTCCGGTCTCAAGCCGCAAGCTTCAAAGATCTTAGAAATACTGCAAAACAATCCTTACCAAAACCCGCCGCCATACGAGAAGCTGTTGGGTGATCTTACCGGGGCTTTCTCTCGAAGAATAAATATTCAACATCGTCTTATCTATCAGGTGCTCGATGACATTAAGATTGTGAAGGTAATACGTATGTGGACACATTACGAATAAGAGCGGCGAACAAATCGTTCCACCAGATCGCCGCCGGCTCCCGGCAACCTCGTCGTTAGCCATTCCAAAGCCTAATACTCGACAGTTCCATTCATTGCTTCATGCTTGAGTTGTGTAAGAGAGATTTACTAAAACAGCCCCGGAAGGACAGCGTAATCATCGATAATATGGGTGGCGCCGGCTTGCAGCAGATCCCGGCGCAGGACTTCCGGCTCGGCGGAAGAGACGGTGACACCCACGCCCCTGTAGCCGGTCTTTGACGCCCGGGCGGCCTGCATGTCGTCGGGCATGTCCCCCAAATAATAACAACTGTTGAACGGCCTGCCGATCAGGCCGGGGATACGATCGAGCATGTAGGGATCGGGTTTCTTCAGGGAGACCCGTGTGCCGCTCTCCCGGAATATCCGATCCTCTTCCATGATGGAATCATCCAGCGTGATCACGGCCTGAAAGTATTTCATCAGGTCGAAACGATCCAGAGGGAAATCCGCTTCCGCTTGCGGCCGGCCGGTGGCGATGGCCAGGATGTGATCCCGGGCAAGATCGGCCAGAAGAGCCGGGTCGATCAGCAGGGTCTCCCGGTGGATCAGACCCTCCTCCGTCCAGAAGCGGGGCTCTTGACCATAGTGCTTCCTGAAGAGAGAGGGGCCGAGATAGATCTCCTGGAAGATCTGCTTGATCACGTTGCCGGTGTCGACGTCGTCCCGGTAGCAGCGGGCCACGAAGGATTCGTTTCGCCTGCCGTGCCGTTCGAGGAGCTCCGTCAGCGGGCGGGCGGAGGTGTTCAGGAAAAGGGCGAGATCCGACACGTCGCAATTGCGGATCGTCTCTTCATACGTTGAAACATCCTCTGCCGATGAAGAGGCGGCGTGTGTTTTGACCGGCGCAAAGAGCAGATGAAGGGTCAGGGCGGTGAGGTCCCAGTCATTGTTCAGGCCGCCGGTCTGCTTGAGCGAGGCCAGGTCCGTCAGCGGGAAGAGGGGATCGGGCAGGCTATCGAAGCCCTTTGCCCCGGCGAAAAAGCACCGCGCTGTTTTTCGGACGGTTTCACGATACGAGCCGGAGACGTCGATCAGGACGCCGTCCATGTCAAATACAATCAGTTTCGGAGGTTTCATGTCTGCAATGGGCCGTTAAAGTATTTCGCTGCGCCAAGAGCCCGCCCTGTTTCAAGAAGAAAACTTGGACTCGCCATCTCGGCTTACCTCTATTCCATCGACGGTTTGCTGTCAAATACTATCGAAGGGACATGAGGAAATACACTTGCTAATTTAACGAACAGGATGTATGGATCATCCGGTTGAAATCTCAGGGCAGGACCCGTGTGGCCTTGCGATCATTTGGCAGTCATATCGATTCACAGCGAAGGAAAGAGGAGTCCATCGGAGCCGGATCGGCATGCGGCATGGTCGCTCCCTGAGCGTCCGGTCGAGGGTCGTCTCTTCAGGCGCGTGGGGGATTCGGATTGAGCATTGCGGCTCTCAAGAACGGTCGGCAAAACCCGGGGAAATCCTCCCTGCGGATCTGTCTTCTCACCTACCGCGGGAATCCGACCTGCGGGGGGCAGGGGGTTTACATCAAATACCTGAGCCGGGCGCTTAAGCAACTCGACCACGAGGTCGATGTCCTGTCGGGTCCCCCCTATCCGGAGCTGGATGAAGGCATCACCCTGCACAAGATTCCCAGTCTGGATCTTTACAACCCCGACCACCTTTTCAAGATTCAAAAGTTCCGCGACCTTTCCTCTCCGGTCAATCAGTTCGAGTTCCTCAGCATGTGTTCGGGGGGATTCCCGGAACCCTTGACCTTCGGGTTCCGCGCCCGCCGTTATCTGATGAGGGGCCGCAACGGATACGATGTCATCCATGACAACCAGAGTCTCTCCTACGGTCTGCTGGGCATCGCCGCAAAGGGGTATCCGACGGTGGCCACCATCCACCACCCGATCACCGTAGATCGGGAAACGGAGATTCATGCGGCGGGAAGCTGGCTGCGCCGGATGAAGGTCCGGCGCTGGTACTCGTTCCTCGCCATGCAGAAGCGCGTATCCCGGAGACTCCCGAAGATCATCACCGTCTCCGAATGTTCGAAGCGGGATATCGGCCGGGAATTCCGGCTCCCTGCCGAACGCTTTCGCGTCGTCCCGAACGGGATCAACACGGACTATTTTTATCCGCTCGAAGGTGTAAAACGGGCGGACGACATGATCCTGGTGACGAACAGCGCCGACACCCCGCTCAAGGGGCTGCGTTACCTGCTGGAGGCGGTGGCACAGATCCGCCGGGAACGGGCAATCCGTGTCGTGGTGATCGGCAAGCCGAAAGAAAACGGTGCGATCGAACGCCTGGTTGCGGAGCTCTCCCTCGCCGATACGGTACGGTTCACCGGCCGGATCGCGGATCACGAATTCGCCCGCTATTACGCGGAAACGACGATGGCCGTCATCCCCTCCCTGTACGAAGGGTTTGGCATGCCGGCCGGTGAGGCCATGGCCTGCGGTGTGCCGGTCATCAGCACGACGGGAGGCGCACTGCCCGAGGTCGTGGGAGATGCAGGGGTTCTCGTGCCGCCGGCGGATACGGAAGCGCTCCGGCAGGCGATCATCGGTCTCCTGAATGATCCCGGAAAAAGGATACGTCTTGGGAAGGCGGGGCTTGCGAGGGTGAAGGGTTCGCTCACCTGGCGGCATGCCGCACAGAAAACGGTCGATGTTTACCGGGAGGCGATGGATGCTCACGGTCGACTTTAGCCAGCTTCCGCTCAGGGCCGGAATGCGGGTCCTCGACGCCGGATGCGGGGGCGGAAGGCATCTGTGCGAGCCGTTTCGGACGTCGGGCGTCGACGTCGCCGGGGTCGATCTGAAATGGGATGACCTCTGCAAGGCGCGGGGGTATCTCAACCTCATGGCCGGGGAAACATCGGGACGATGGGTGGTGTCCCAGGCTGATGTCACGAAGCTGCCCTTTGCCGATAAGAGTTTCGACATCGTGGTCTGTTCGGAAGTTCTGGAGCATATCGAGGATAACCAGGCCGCCGTCCGGGAACTGGTGCGCGTCCTCAAGCCCGGGGGGGATCTGGTTGTCACGGTGCCGCGTTTTTGGCCGGAGAGGATCTGCTGGGCGATTTCCCGGGCCTATCACCGGGAACCGGGCGGTCACATCCGGATCTACCGGAAAACGGAGCTGATGGCGCTGCTGGAAGCGGCGGGTGTGCGGTGCCGGCGGATCCGCTACCGGCACGGCCTCCACGCGCCCTATTGGTGGCTCAAGTGTCTCGTCGGTCACAAGAATGAGACCTTCTGGCTGGTCCGGGCATACCGGAAATTTCTGGAGTGGGATATCATGCATCATCCCCCGCTGACGGACATGATGGATCGATTTCTGAACCCGCTGATCGGCAAGAGCATCATCTTCTATCTGAAAAAAGGATACCGCTGATGGAACTTCCCCTTTCCCAAGGCCTTGCGCAATCTCGAATCGATACGGATGCCATTGCGGATTTTATCACCGCCCTCCAGAAACCAAACGGCGAGATCCCCTGGTCCGCGGGCGGAAAGACCGATCCCTGGGATCATGTGGAAAGCGCGATGGGGCTTTCCATTGCCGGACGCATAAGGGAGGCGGAGCGAGCCTATCGGTGGCTTGCGGAGACGCAGTTGCCCGACGGGAGCTGGTGGTCGGCAACGCGGGACGGTGTTCCCGAAGACCAGACACGGGACAGCAATCTTTCCTCTTATGTCGCCGTAGGCGTCTATCACCATTACCTGATCACGCAGGAGCTTTCTTTTCTTCTCCGGCTCTGGCCGACACTGGAGGCGGGGATCGACTATGCCGTCGGACTCCAGGCCCAGACCGGGGAAATCCACTGGGCCAAGAACAGCGAAGGGATTGTCGATCGGATGGCGCTCCTGACCGGGTCAAGCTCGGTTTACATGAGCCTCAAATGCGCCCTCGCCGTGGCGTCCGCGCTGGGGAAAAGACGTTCGGACTGGGAGTCGGCCCTGCTGAAGTTAGGGGAGGCGATTCGTCACCGGCCCAGTCTGTTCAACATGATGAAGACCCGTTTTTCGATGGACTGGTACTATCCGGTTCTCTGCGGCGCCGTGACCGGCGCCGATGCCCGCAAACGCATCGATCGTTCCTGGGAGAAGTTTGTCGTCCCGGAATGGGGGGTCCGCTGTGTCTGCGATCGCCCCTGGGTCACCACCGCGGAGGGCTCCGAGCTGGTGCTGACGCTCGCGGCGATCGGTGAATCCGAGCGGGCCGCCATTGTCCTGAACTGGCTCAGCGACAAGAAGTACGATGACGGTTCCTACTGGATGGGCGTGACCTTTCCCGACGGTGTGATCTGGCCGGATGAGAGGACATCCTGGACGGCGGCCGCCGTGCTGCTGGCCCACGACGCCCTCAAAGAGATGACCCCTGCTGCCCGGCTCTTCCACCACCGTTTCTGGGAGGAAAAGGGATTCATGGCCAGTCGAGGTTGATGCCGGTGCGGAAAGATCATCGTCCCCAAATCCTCAAACGCCTCGATCAGCACTTCCAGCGTTGGTATGCAAACCACTTCCTGGGCCCCCAATTCGAACGGTTCGGCCGGGGATGCACCTTCATGAAACCATGGCATGTCGAAATCTTCGGCGGCCCGGTGTTTCTGGGGGACTATGCCACCGTGATCGCCACCCCGGACCGGAAGATCCGGCTGACCGTCTGGTCGGAACTGGGGACGGAGGGAAGAATCGACATTGGAAAGTACGATCTCATCTGCCCCGGTGTGCGGATCAGCGCCGCTACGGAGATCGTGATCGGCGAGAGCTGCATGCTGGCCCAGGGGTCGTTTGTGACCGATTCGGACTGGCACGGGGTCTACGACCGGAGCCTGCCGATCGGACAGACCGTTCCCGTCCATATCGAAAAAAACGTCTGGATCGGGGACAGCGCCATCGTCTGCAAGGGGGTCCGGATCGGCGAGAACAGCATCATCGGCGCGGGTTCCGTGGTGGTCCGGGATATTCCCGCCAATGCAATCGCGGCGGGAAATCCTGCCGCGGTCGTGAAATACCTGGATACGGACAGGCCGGTGAAGACGCGCGCCGACTGGCTGGCCGACCCCGGAACGTTGGCGGCGCAGTTCGATGAGATCGACCGTCATTTCATGAAAGACAACACCTGGCTTGGGTGGATCCGCTCGCTCATCTTTCCAAGAAGAGGGGATTGATTTGATACTGGAGAATTGTCGATGAAAGTTGCCATTGTCGCGCCGCCCTACCCACTCGAAGAGGCGCCCGCACCCCCGCTCGGCGTGACCTATGTTGCGGCTGCCTTCGAGGCGGCCGGCGCGGAAGTCCGGATTTTCGATTATATCGTAAGCCGCTACACACCGGAAAAAATCCATACACAGCTCGATGAATTCCGGCCCGACGTCCTCGGAGCGACCTCTGTGACGCTCAATTTCCCGGGCGCCGCGGAGATCGTCTGCGAGGCCAAAAGGCATCGCCCCTCGCTGATCACGCTGATGGGGGGACCCCATGTCTCCTTTGCAGCGGAAGGGACGCTGAGGGACTATCCGGGGATCGACATGATCGTGTCCGGAGAAGGGGAGGGGACGATCGCCGAACTGATGGCCGGGGGATTCAATCCGGGAAAATGGGAAAAGATCCCGGGACTGGTCTTCCGCCGCGACGGGCGGATCATCGATACCGGCTCCCGCCCGTTCATCGAAGACCTCGATACGCTGCCGCTTCCCGCGCGTCATCTGCTGCCGCTTTCGCGTTATCAGGCCCTCGGTTATTCGATCAGCATCATCACCTCCCGCGGCTGCCCCTATTCCTGCATCTTCTGCCAGGGACGCCGCATGGTCGGAAACCGGGTCCGGCTCCGAAAGGCCTCTCTGGTCGTGGACGAGATCGAGGAGATCCTCTCCTACGGCATCGATCGGATCAACGTGGCGGACGATCTGTTCGTCTCCAGCCGGGGGAAGGTGAAGGAGGTCTGCGACGAGATCCTCCGTCGCGGTCTCCGGTTTTGCTGGAGCGCCTTTGCCCGGGTGAATACCGTGGACCTGGAGACCCTGAAGCTGATGCGCGAAGCGGGCTGCGACAGCATCAGCTTCGGTGTGGAAACCGGAAATCCCGAGATGCTCAAATTAATCCGCAAGGGGATCACCCTGGATCAGGTCCGGCATGCCGTTTCCCTGTGCCGGGAAGCGGGGATCCTTGCCCATACCTCCTTCATCGTCGGCCTGCCCGGAGAGACGCAGGAGACGCTTCGGGAAACGGGTGAATTTGCGGCCAGCCTCGGTTCTCTGTACGGATATCATTTCCTGGCCCCGTTCCCGGGAACGACGGTCCGCGAGGAGGTGGAGAAGTACGATCTGGAAATCCTGACCGACGACTGGACCCGGTATGACGCGAACAGCGCCATCGTCCGGACATCCGCCCTTGCCCCGGAGCAGATGGAGCGTTTCGTGGCGGATTTCGAATCCATGATCACAAAGGCCTGGGAGGAGATGGTTCGGGGATATCATGACAAAACCAACACCCCGGGGATTGACATGCAGGTCGAAGGTCATTTCCGGATGAAGCTGGTCTATCGCCTGCTCTCGGAAGACCTGATCGAAAAATGGGGCAAAATATCGGCGGCGGATTTTGACGGAAGCATGGACCGTCTCCAGGAGGAGCTTTGCCGGCGCATCGAGGAAGCAACCGGCGTCGAAGGGGGGCTCATCCGCGGGACGATTCGGGGTTTCGTCGGGAAGGGTTACATCCGTGCCGTGATTTCCGGCGGAGAATGCCGCTGGCATTGGACGCACAACAACCGTGTCGACCGTCTGTATGCGGAGTCGGAGCCGGAATCAATCGCGGATTCTGGCCCATTGATCCCTTGATCGGCCGGTGAGAAGGCCGGCCGATGCCCTCCGCAGAACGCCGAGGGTAAGGGTCATGGGCAACTCCTCGAAGAGACCGGATTCGAGGGCCATCTGGTAGATGCAACGGGGCGCCTGGCCGCCTTGTTCCGGGTCGGAAAAGATATCATGGATCACCAGGTATCCGCCCGGGAGCAGATGGGAGACCCAGGCGCTGTAATCGGTGAAGGCCGCCTCGATGGTGTGGCCGCCGTCGATGAAAATCAGACTGAGCGGCGTGGCCCAGAAGCGGGCGACGACCGCGGAACGGGAGATGATCGGAACGACCGTCTCCTCGAGACCAAGCTCCCGGATCGTATTCCTGAACACGGGGAAAGTATCGACCCGCCCCGTAACCGGGTCCTGAAGCTCGGGATCGAAATATTCCTGCCCCGGTTGCTGCTCTTCCGACCCCTCGTGATGATCGATTGAAAAAAGAACCCCACCCGCTTCACGGCATCCGAGTCCCAGATAGGCGGCCGATCGACCGCAATAACTGCCGATTTCCAGGCAGGGGCCGCGATGGGCGGCGTCCAGGGCCAGCTCGTACAGGCGGGCGGTTTCCTCATCGGCCATAAATCCCTTGAAACGTATCCGCTTGAGTTCATCGAGATCCATTGCGCCTGACCTTCCTCCCGAAAAAAATGGTTTCCGCCGGGAGAACTTTAAAAACGCGCCATTGGTCATTGCGAGGAGGCCATCATTCCCCTGTCATTGCGAGGAGGCCGCAGGCGGACGAAGCAATCCCATAAATTGTATTGATGAGATTGCTTCGAGCTGAAGCCCTCGCAACGACTGCGTCGGATTGCCGCGGCGCAGCGCGCCTCGCAATGACAAAGAGGGCAGAAATTCTAAAGTCCCCCCAGTTCGTGAGACCATACGACTATTATGACCAAAAGACAAGATTGCAGTCCTGACTGGAGTCATGTTCAATGGCAAATATGGAGTGTTATTAAATTTCCATTTTTTCAAATTTACCCTTGACATATCAACATATGGTAGTATGATCGCATACAAACCCCAACATATTGCGTTTATCATCCGACCAGGGACATCATAAATCATCGAAGAAACAGGAGAGATCCATGCATACCAAGATCAAAAAGAGGGACGGTCGTCTGCTTAAATTCAACGCGGAGAAGATCACCATGGCGATCGCCAAGGCCGGTATGGCCAGCGGCGAGTTTGACCTCGCGGTCGCCAAAACACTGACCATCCGCGTTCTGAATCTGGCCGACAAGATCTTTGACAACCGGATCACCACCGTCGAAGAAATACAAGACATCGTCGAGGAAGTACTCCTCTCTTCCCCCTATCGAAAGACGGCGAAGGGCTACATCATCTATCGCGAGCAGCATGCCCGTCTCCGGGAAATCACCAACAAGATGGAGGTGGATCTGGTCGATCAGTATCTTAAAAAAATGGATTGGAAGATTCACGAAAACAGCAATATGGATTACTCCCTGCAGGGGTTGAACAATTACATCTCCTCCGAGGTCAGCAAGGTCTACTGGCTCAACGAGATCTATTCGCCGGAGATCCGCCGGGCGCATACGGAGGGAGATTTCCATATTCATGACTTGAGCCTGCTTTCGGTTTACTGCGTGGGGTGGGATCTCTTCGATCTTCTGATGGAGGGTTTCCGCGGCGTATCCGGCAAGGTCGAGAGCAAGCCGGCCAAACATCTCCGCAGCGCGCTCGGCCAGGTGGTCAATTTCTTCTACACCCTTCAGGGGGAGGCCGCCGGGGCACAGGCTTTCTCCAACTTCGATACGTTGCTTGCCCCGTTTATCCGCTACGATAAACTCAAATACCAGGAGATCCGGCAGGCGCTTCAGGAGTTCATCTTCAACATCAATGTCCCCACGCGGGTAGGTTTTCAAACGCCTTTTACCAACGTGACGCTCGACATCACGGTACCGCGCTATTATGCCGACAAGAATGTCATTGTCGGCGGCGAGCCGCAGAAGGAGACCTATGCCGATTTTCAGGAGGAGATGAATCTGTTCAACAAGGCATTTCTCGAGGTCATGGCGGACGGCGATGCCAAGGGGCGTGTTTTTACCTTCCCCATCCCCACCTACAGCATCACGAAGAATTTCAAATGGGATGACCCGAAATTCGAAGGTCTCTGGGAAATGACGGCAAAATACGGCGTGCCCTATTTTTCCAATTTCATCAATTCGGACATGAATCCGGAGGATGCCCGAAGCATGTGCTGCCGGCTGCGGATCGACAACCGGGAACTGCAAAAAAGGGGAGGGGGGCTGTTCGGTTCGAATCCGCTGACGGGCTCCATCGGGGTGATCACCATCAATATGCCCCGAATCGGTTATCTGGCGGATACGGAGGAAAACTTTATCGAGCGCCTGGAGAAACTGATGGTCACGGCCAAGGAGAGCCTTGAAGTCAAAAGAAAGGTTCTGGAGAAATTTACCGACGGGAATCTCTATCCCTATACGAAACACTACCTCCGGAATGTCAAGGAGCGGTTCGGTGAATACTGGAAAAACCACTTTTCCACCATCGGTCTGGTGGGGATGAATGAGGCCTGCCTCAACCTTCTCGGTCAGGACATCACGACGCAGGAAGGGCAGCGGTTTGCCAAAAAGGTGCTGGATTTCATGCGCAACCACCTCGTTCTGTTTCAAAAGGAGACGGGAAACAACTACAATCTGGAATCGACGCCCGCCGAGGGGACCTCATATCGTCTGGCCAAGTCCGACAAGCAGAAATACCCCGACATCCTCTGTGCCAATGAGGAAAATTGCAAGGTTGGAAAGGGTGAGCCTTTCTATACGAACTCGACCCAACTTCCCGTGAACTTTACCGATGATGTGTTTGAGGCCCTCGATCTGCAGGATGAGATCCAGTCCAAGTACACCGGCGGGACGGTTTTCCACACCTATGCGGGGGAGCGCATCTCCGACCCCCGGGCCGTGAAAACCCTGATCAAGAAGATCTGCACAAACTATCATCTTCCCTACATTACCTTTACCCCCACCTTCAGCATCTGCCCCTCGCACGGATATCTCAACGGAGAGGTTGCCTGCTGCCCCACCTGTGAAGAGGCCTGCGAGGTCTACTCCCGGGTGGTGGGATATCTCCGACCGGTCAAGCAATGGAACAAGGGAAAGCAGGAGGAGTTCAGCCTCAGAAAAGAGTACAGGTTCTAAAAGATGAAAATCGGGGGGTTGCAGAAATTCTCGCTGATCGATTATCCGGGTCGGATCAGCGCGATCGTCTTTACCCAGGGATGCAACTTCCGCTGTCCATACTGTCACAACCCGGAACTGGTTGACCCCGCTCAATACGGGCCGATTCTGTCCGAGGAGGAGGTCATCTCGTTTCTGGAAAAGAGGCGGGGCAAACTGGACGCCGTCACGGTGACGGGCGGCGAACCGACGCTGCAACCGGATATCGATCGCTTTCTTGAAGTGATCAAAGCAATGGGGTATCTCACCAAGGTCGACACCAACGGCTCGATGCCCGATGTTCTGGAGAGGCTGATTCACGGCCGTCTGGTCGACTATCTGGCCATGGATGTCAAAGGACCGCTTTCAAAATACGGGCAGATCGCGGGCACGAAGGTCCAAACCCAAAAGATCCAAAAAAGCATCGCACTGATCACGAATTCAGGGATTGATCATGAGTTTCGAACCACCGTCGTCCGTTCGCAACTGGACAACGGGGATCTGATCGCCATCGCGGGATTGCTGGAAAAGGCACGATTGTATGTGCTGCAAACCTTTGTTCCGGTCAAAACCCTGTGCCGTGAATTTATGGCCGAGACATCCTATTCATCCGAGGATTTTTCTGCCGTTCAAAAATATTTAAAAAACAAACATCTGCGCATTGTCTTCCGTTGACGAATCATATGAATGGCATTATAATGGGTTCGTCGAAGGATGCAACAGACCGGACAAAAAACGTAAGGCAGGTGAAATATGGACGGAAGAACGACCGAAAATATTCCCGATCCGACCACAGGTGAGCATCTCAATGAATCCACCGGCCACGGGGAGGCGGAGACTCGTGGATTCAGCAAAAAACAGATCATCCAGATCCGCAAACTGACGGAAATCGGCAGGGCGCTTTCGGCGGAGCGGAATATCGACCGTCTGTTCGAAATGATCGTCGAAGAGGCGAGGGAATTTACCGATGCCGACGGCGGGGCGCTCTACCTCATGTCCGACGATGAAACCGAACTGCAATTTGCCATCGTGCAGACGGAGAGCCTCAATATCCGGATGGGGGGAACCGGGGGCGAGATCATCTGGAAACCGGTCCGGCTGAAAAATCCCGACGGCTCGCCCAACCATGGCAATGTTTCCGCCCATGTCGCATTGACCGGAGATACGATCAACATCCAAGATGTCTATGATACAGGGGATTTTGACTTCCAGGGGACGAGAAAATTCGACGCCCATACAGGGTACCGTTCGAAATCGATGCTCGTGGTCCCCATGAAAAACCATGATCATGATATCATCGGCGTTCTGCAGTTGCTGAATGCCCGAAATGAAGAGCGTAGCGAGGTTGTTTCCTTTTCTCCCGAATGTCAGGAAATGACGGAATCCCTTGCCTCCCAGGCCGCAGTCGCCCTGGCCAACAATCGTCTCATCCACGACCTCGAAGTCCTGATGGAATCCTTCATCCGCGCCATTGCGACCGCCATCGATGAAAAATCACCCTATACCGGGGGTCACATCCGGCGCGTGGCCGAACTGACGATGGCCATTGCCCGGAAGATCAATGATACGAAAGAGGGGCCTTATGCGGATGTCCATTTTTCAGATGATCAGTTGAAGGAGTTGCAGACCGCGGCCTGGCTTCATGATGTGGGGAAGGTGACGACACCCGAGTATGTGGTGGACAAGGCAACAAAGCTGGAAACCATTTATGACCGGATCGAGATCCTGCGGCTCCGTTTCGAAATATGCGAATTGCGGGCCGAGTTAGGGAGGCTGAACAAGGAGGTGCTTTCCGAATCCAAGACGGCGTTGGATGAGGATGGGATCGAACCCATCCTTCAGGAGGAATTCCGGTTTTTGTCGGAAGCCAACCGCGGAAGCGAACGGATGTCGGACGAGATGATGGAACGGGTCCGGACCATCGCCCGGAGGACCTTGAGTCTGGATGGGAAAACGGAAGCGCTGCTTTCACCGGACGAGGTCGAAAACCTGAATATCCGCCAGGGAACCCTCTCCGCGAAGGAAAGGGACATCATCCAGAATCACGCCACGATGACCTACAAGATTCTTTCACAACTGCCTTTCCCGAAAAAACTGAAACATGTCCCTGATTATGCGGCTTCCCATCACGAAATGCTCAACGGCAAAGGCTATCCGAGAGGCCTGGGCGCCGCGCAGCTTCCCCTTCAGTCTCGAATCATGGCCCTTGCGGACGTATTCGAGGCCTTGACGGCCAAGGACAGGCCCTACCGGAAGGGGAAAACCCTTTCCGACACCATGAGCATCATGACCATGATGGTGAAAGGCGGACACATCGATCCGGACCTTTATACCCTTTTTCAGAAGGAAGGGATCCACCTCGACTACGCCCGCCGTGAATTGAGTCCCGAGCAGTTCGATTTCGTCAGCTATTGAGTCCAGAGCAGTTCGATTTCGTCAGCTAAGGCGCGGCATTACCCGCAGCGGTCCTATCATGAAGGTGTCTGTCGAATTTCTGCCAGTCGATGCGGTAGCGATGGCCGGCAAGGCTCTCCCAGAAAAGTTTCCGGTAATTTTCGGAGTGAAAATGCTGTTGGAGGAGTGCCGTCAGCGGATTGACCTGATAATCGACCTCCCATGATGCCTTTTGCCGCAGTAGTTTCCCGCGAAGACAACCCAGATCGATGGCCCAGGAAACATCATCGAGATTGAATTCTTCGGTATCCCGCATCAGTGCCGCCAATTGTCCCTCCCGAACCGGGTTGTAACATTTGAAAAACCTGTGATAGAGGAGCGCGGCATGAAAATACTGCGGATGGATGGCGATTCCGTCCTTACCGATCCGCATTCCGATCAGAGAGATCAATTGAAGGATTTCGCGGCTTATTCCAAGCCCCGGATGCTGTTGACCGGGCAGAGGGGGACGCTCCGGTGTAAAGGCGGCCGTAGGGTTCTGCATGCAGAGCCACTCCACCATGAGCACGGGGTAAAAATGTCCGCGACCCGGGGCGTCTTTCAGGTGGGGCGCTTCGAGGATTCCCTCGCGAAGGATCAATTCAATCAGGGTATGTCTGTCATCCTCCATGCCGGCGAAACAGACCCGCAGACGCTGCCGGTAGGGATCATCCAGGTTGAGTGTGATTTTGAGATCGGCAAACCCCTTTTGACGGATGAGGGCGAATATGCCGTACTCCTCGAAAATTCTCGTCAGACCGGCATGTGAATAGTACTTCAGAAAAAGCTCGGAAGTTCTGAAGGACGACCTACCGCGAAATAGATCTTCCCCGACCGCTTCGGGTTGTTCCTCGCTGATTTGAGCCAGGTCATCGAGCGTCAGCCGGTGAAAGATTTTCCGATACCGCCTTTCTATCCCGGATGAAACTCCCTCACGGTTCACCGTCATGACGGGACAGGGTGCGTGGCGGAGAATTCTTTCGGTAAAGGTACTTCCCTGGATCATGGCCGATCTGCTGCCGTTTCCGGTTCCCATCACGATCATATCCACATCCCCCTCGCCAATCCGGGAGAGGATAACCTCTTCCGGATTCCCCGTACTCAGGCAGGACGAGACATTCAGCCCGGTTTGCAATGCCCTGGCCTTATCCAGAAGGAACTGCATCCGCTCTGCGGGGTCGACAAGGGAAGGGTTCATGCGAATTCCGGGGACCAGATGCAGGTCCGCCAGGACATGCAGGATGATCAATACCGCGCCGGTTTTATGTGCGAGGGCGGCCGCATGGGGCAACGCCGGACCCGATGATTCTCCGAAACCGGTGAGGTAGAGAATTTTACGGGGGGACGGGGGTTCCGACTTTGCCGTGGCAGCAGGGGATACAGCGGCGACCGGAGGTTGCTCTCCGGGACGAAGCAGCAGACGGGAGGCCGGGGGATCGTGTTTCACGGTGATGACGGGACAAGTGGCCTTTTGAATCAACCGCCAGGATCTCCCCCGGAGGATCCACTCCTCCCGTCCGGAAGAAATCCGGCTTCCCTGAATGATCCAATCGGGATGGACCGAATCAGCCGCTTTCAAGATTTCATGCAGAACAACCCCTTTTGTAATCTGCCAGGAATAGCGGAGATCGCCAAGGGGGAGATCGGAGAGGAGGGTCGAAATATTTTCCTCCGCGCGGCGCCTCTCCCCCGGGGATATCTGATTGCGTTGATGGTCGTCGCGCGCCTTCGGAAAGAAAAACTTTGAGGTCATGGCAGCGGACGGGAGGCAATGAACGAAGATCAATTCTGCCCGAAAATGGCGGGCGAGACGGATGGCCAGGCGGCCGGCTTCGGCAGAGGTGAGGTCGAGCGGTACGAGAATTTTTCGGATCATGATTTCATCGAAAGATCACTGGTTCATTGAATCGATCAGCTTTTTGATCTCGCCTGCCCTGGGTTGGTCCGGAGGAATATCCTTCAGGGCGGTCTTCAAATGAAAAAGGGCACTCTCCTTTTTCCCTTTGTTCTTGAAATAAAGACCAAAGTAGTAATGTGAATCGGCTGTCTGGCCTGTCTTCCCGTAAACCATGGCCATGTTGTAGTGAATCTCCGGATCATCCGGCCGCCTCGCGTCGAGATTCGTAAACAGGCGGAGCGCGCCGTTCGTATCGCCCAGGGCCACAAGGGTTTTCCCAAGGTGAAGGTTTGCATCCACGTCGTTTTCCCGGAATCGAATGGCACGGCGGAGATTCCGTGAGGCATCATCGAATTGACCGAGTTTGAACAACGCAATTCCCAGGTCGCGAAGTATATCCGGATCGTCCGGCTCAACGTGGAGGGCCTTCCGGAAATGGTCGAGGGCGTTCCGGGTCATCCCCAGCTTGTCCTCGGTTTTGGCCAGACCGTAGAGAAAATCAGGGTCTTCGGGATGATCCTTCAGCTCTTTCTGGAAATAGGTAAGATTGGAATCCGACGCCTTTGTGTCGAGGAGGAGAAGGACCTGTATCCGTCTAAAATTTCCGAGAATATGATCCGCCCCTCCCCGGGTGTATGTGGTTTGAAGCAGCGCGTCGATGTAATGACTTCTTTCATCGGTTCCCGGATGGGTTAGAAAATAGGATGGAATCGTGTTGGAATAATATTCAAACCGCCGCATGATTTTTAAAAAATCAAGCATGGCTCTGCCGTCGTATCCGGCGGCGACCAGGTAGGACAAGCCTGTCCGATCAGCCGCTTCCTCCTGTTGCCGACTGTACTTCAGGGAAAGGGTGGTTGCGGCAGCCATGGAAAAACTGGCCACGGCGGCGGTGGCGTCCCCGCCGCCGCCCAGAAATGCGCCGGCGAGGATGGCCGCCAGTGTGGCGATGCTGAGTTTCGTCGACCTGTCGATGATTTCCGCAATGTGCCGGCCGTTCACGTGTGCAATCTCATGCGCAAGGACACCGGCAATCTCCGCTTCATTTTCGGCGAGGTTGATCAGCCCCTGATTCAAATAGACATATCCTCCCGGTGTGGCGAATGCATTGATCGCGGAGCTTTTGATGATGGAAAACTGAAAATCAAAGGGCGCCTTTTCGCCGTGGCCGAGAATCCGTTTTCCCAGAAGTGTAACATAGCTGTTTGCCTGATCGTTCTGCAGCAGGAAATTTCCCTTCTGCATTTTTTCGTAAAATTCCTTTCCCAATTTCTTTTCATCCTCGATCGTGAAGGCTGCCATTGCCGTCCCCGGCAAAATGCACCCGGACAAAATCAGGGAGAATAAAAGAAACAATATGCAGCATTTCAAATCAATGTGTCTCGGATGCAAAGCGAACCACTGACCCATTTTATGACCTTCTCCGGGATGAAAACTTTTTATATTCGTGGGTATCCTATCCTTTTTACACGCTGCAATCAATATATTATGGAATAGGACTTTTTCCCCGATCGGAAGCTTGTCCGATACCGGTCCGTGTGGTATAAAACCACCGAAAAGAGGAGGTTTGCATTGAAAAGAGAGCTGATCCACACAAGAACGATCACGGTGAACTGCTATGAAACCGATGAAGATCGTCTGATCGTTGAAGGGGATTTGCTGGATGAAAGGCTCTTCCCCTACCTGATCCATGCCCTCAATGAAAGGCGCGATGCCGGCCCCATGCACCATTTTATCCTGACCATGGAGCTCTCGATTCCCGGGATGAAGATCATTTCGCTCAAAACGGAAATGCCGGTGACACCCGATGCCGGTTGCCGTGAAATATCCGAGGCCATGCAACAGCTTGTCGGCCATTGCATCAGGCCGGGATTCACAAACGAGGTCAGGGGACTGATTGGTAAAAATGCGGGATGTCTGCATCTGACCCAACTGATTCTGGCCATGAGTTCCGCTGCCGTTCAGGGTTTGTGGAGCCTTTTCAGCCGGGAGAAAGGGGGGAAACGCCCGCCTTTTCCCGAAATCGACACATCAATGCTTCTGAACAGTTGTTATATGTGGCGCGAGAACGGTCCCTTTGTTGAGAAAATTCGTCAACACCGGATTGAGCTTCCGGGGCAACAGCATGGATGAACGGCATGAGCCGATCCAGCAATCCTGTTTCCGCCGGTCCTTTCTCTATGGAGGACCGGTTCTGGCTTATGCCGCGCTGATTTTTTTCCTTTCATCGCTGTCCGGTTTCCCCGTGGAGGTTCAGTCCTTCTTCGGTTTCGATAAGATTGCACATATTGTGGAGTACTATTTACTCGGATGCCTCCTCTACCGATGGGTTACCTCAACGGATCGATACCGGAGACGACGGTACGCCTTGCTGATAACGATTCTCATCGGAACATGTTATGCCCTGAGTGATGAATGGCATCAGTCATTTGTCCCCGGACGTGACGCTTCGCTGTTCGATGCGCTGTTTGACGCGGTGGGGGTGGGAATGGGAGCGGCGACCTATCCCCTGATCCTGCGAGGAATCTTATCACGGAGAGGAAGGTCGGGGAAAGGGGGGCCTCTTGAATAGACGTCCGATCATTACGATTGACGGTCCGGCCGGAGCCGGAAAAAGCACGATCAGCAAGATTCTTGCAGAGCGACTTTCCTTCATTTGTCTGGATACCGGTGCGCTTTATCGGGCCGTAGCATACCGGTTGAAAAGCGAGGGATGGAACGGCAAGACGGAGACCGTCGGTGATTCATGCCGGAACCTGAAGATAACCCTCCAAAGAAATGAAGCGGGACGGGTCCGGGTGATCGTTGAAGGCGAAGATGTTTCGGAGAAGATTCGGACCGAGGAGATTGGCATTCTTGCATCGAGAATATCCGCCCTTCCTCAGATCCGGGAGGGACTCTTCGCGATACAGCGAGAGTTTGCAGCGGCCGGAGGGATTGTCGCGGAAGGACGCGATATGGGAACGGTTGTTTTTCCGGATGCCGAAGTCAAATTCTTTCTCGATGCGTCGTTGGAGGAAAGGGCAAAAAGACGGTATTCGGAGATGGTCTCCAAGGGTGAACGGGTGAATCTGTCGGAGATCGAGAATGATATTCGTCTCCGGGACCGGCAGGACCGGGGTCGTTCCATTGCGCCGCTTGTCATCCCGGCGGACGCGGTCGTTGTCGATTCCTCGAATCAATCCATTCCGCAAGTTGTCGATTTCATGATATCCGTTATCGAAAGGGACTGCCCGCTCCGGAAATGTTCTAAATAATGACCATGAGATCACTGTTTTTTGCCTGAATTCACTTGATATTTAAAAATCAGTGTGTTAGTGGACTTGAAGATTTTAGAAATCACAAAACTTTCAGGGGGTGTTGGTTTAATGGGTAACGAAAATAACTTAATCTCAAATCAGGATGCGGGCAGCGAAATCGGCGAAGAAAAGACCATGGAAGTCTCCGGTGATCCGGCAGAGGGAAAAGAGGAGAGTGTCGGCTTCAAGGAGCTTTACGAACAGAGCCTGCAATCCGTTCAGATGGGCGGCGTTTTAACCGGCAAGGTGGTGCAGATCAACGCGGACAACGTCATGGTGGATGTTGGATGGAAGACGGAAGGATATATTCCGGCGAGGGAGTTGCGCGATGATCAGGGTAATATCACCATCAACGTAGGGGACGAGATCGAGGTTCTTGTGGATCGCCGCGATCAGGATGGAAACCTCGTTCTCTCGCGGGACAAAGCTGCCAAGATCAAGATTTGGGATGACGTTAAACTGGCCTGTGAACAGAATGCCCCGGTTAAGGGAACGGTGATCGAAAGGGTCAAAGGCGGCCTCTCCGTCGATATCGGGATTCCGGCTTTCCTGCCCGGCTCGCAAGTGGATATCCGTCCGGTCAGGGACCTGGACCGTTATGTCGGTCAATCCTACCTCTTCAATGTTCTGAAGTATGACAGAAAGAGAAACAACGTCGTTCTGTCGCGCAGGACCATTCTGGAAAAGGAGCGAGAGGCCGAAAAATTCGATACGCTGCAGAATATCGAAGAGGGGAAAATCGTCGAAGGTGTGATCAAGAATATTACCGATTACGGTCTATTCATCGATCTGGGCGGAATAGATGGACTGCTTCATGTGACCGATATCTCCTGGGGAAGGATCACAAGGCCTTCCGACCATTTCTCCAAGGGGGAAAAGATCCGGGTCAAGGTGCTTTCATTCGACCGGGAGAAGGAACGGGTAGCCCTGGGCCTGAAACAGTTGGCGCTGAATCCCTGGGAAACGATCAAGGACAAATACCCCATCCATTCCGTCCTCGAAGGTCGGGTTGTCAATCTGACCGACTACGGCGTCTTTGTGGAACTTGAGACCGGGGTGGAGGGGCTGATCCATGTGTCGGAGATGTTCTGGACGCGGGAAATCAAGCACCCTTCCAAGGTCCTGTCGATCGGACAGCATATTCAGGTCATGATTCTGGATATCAATACCGAAACGAAGCGCATATCGCTCGGGCTGAAACAGACGACCGCGAATCCCTGGGAGACGCTGAAGTTGAAATATCCCGAGGGAAGCGTCATCAAGGGTGTCATTCGAAACATCACCAATTTCGGGATCTTTGTGGGTGTGGAAGAGGGGATTGACGGTCTGATCCACATGTCGGACATTTCCTGGAAGCAGCGGGTGAAGCATCCTTCCGAGATGTTCAAGAAGGGTCAGGAAATCGAGGCCATGGTTCTGAACATCGACGTCGAACATGAAAAGTTTTCGCTGGGGCTCAAACAGATTGAAAAGAACCCGTGGGAGGAATTGAGCGTGCGGTATCCGGCCGGCTCGATCGTTTCCGGGAAAGTAACCAATATGACCGATTTCGGGATCTTTGTCGAAATTGAAGAGGGGATAGAGGGTCTTGTTCATATCTCCGAATTGAGTGCACGGCGTGTCAAATCTTCCTCAGAATTGTTTGCCGTGGGCGATTCCGTATCCGCCATCGTCAAAAACGTCGATCCGAAGAGCCGAAAGATCCGTCTCAGCATCAAGGATTACGAAACGGGTACGGAAGGGCACTCCGTCAATCAGTATATCAACAACCGGGAGAATATAGGGTCAAGCCTCAGCAAAGCTCTTGCCGATATCAAGATTGTGGATACGGAAGGCTGACGGAATCGTTATCGATATTTCCCCGAGACCGTAATATGAGAAGACACCCGGTAATTGCAGGCTTGTGCCTTTTGGTTGTGATCGGGGTGGTCTTCTTTGCGGCCGTTTACGGTTTGGGACTGTTCCGGGAAGAAGAAGGTGCATTTAACACCGGCGAAAAGGTCGGTGTGATCCCGATCGAAGGGATTATCTCTGATTCCAAAGAGATTGTAGCGGAAATCAACGAATTTGCGGATAACAGCAGCATCCGGGCGGTCGTACTGAGGATCGAAACACCGGGCGGCGGCGTGGCGCCCTCTCAGGAGATTTACCAGGCCGTCCGGGAGCTTCGTAAAAAGAAGAAGGTTGTGGTCTCCATGGGATCCGTCGCGGCGTCCGGCGGGTACCTGATTGCCGTTGCCGCAGAACGGATTGTTGCCAATCCCGGAACCATTACCGGCAGCATCTCAGCCGTCATGCATTATGCCAATGTCGAAGAGCTTCTGAAGAAAGTGGGTGTCCGCTCATCCGTCATCAAGAGCGGAAAATTCAAGGATATCGGTTCTCCCGTCCGCACCATGACGACGGAAGAGCGGTCCCTGATTCAGGGAATCGTCGACGACATCTACGATCAGTTCACCAGAACCGTTTCCGAAAACCGCAGAATTCCGCTGACCAAGATTATCGCACTGTCCGACGGAAGGATTTTCACCGGCAGGCAGGCCAAGGAGTTGGGTTTGGTGGATGACCTCGGAGGTCTTCAGGATGCCGTACTTCTGGCAGGCCGATTGTCCGGTGTGAAGGGAAAACCTGAAATCGTCTACGGAATGAAGAAAAAGACGACCTTCTGGCGGTATATGATCGAAAATATGACCTCTGCCGTATCGGAGGAAATCAGAAGAAACGCGGTAGAGTCAAGGGGTGCGCAGTATTTGCTGCAATAGCGGTATGGACCCGGTCAGGCAGGCATGATCCCGGGAAACGGATCAGAGGTTCATAAGGTTGGGCCATGACGTTTCGAACGATTCTTCTCGAAAATAAAACCGGTTATGCCATTGTGACCCTGCATCGTCCCGGTGAGATGAACGCCCTTACCCGCGAAATGCGAACGGAATTGGAGGATTGTTTTACCCGCCTGGAAGAAGATCAGGGGGTTCGCGTGATCATTCTGACCGGAGGAGATTATTTCTTCTCGGCCGGGATGGATCTCAAGGAGATGTCCGGAATTCCCGATACGGAAATCACCGATTACTTCTTTTCCATCACCCGTTTTCTCAAGAAAATTTATTGCTGCAGAAAGCCTGTCATTGCGGTTGTAGGCGGAATTGCGCTTGGCGGCGGCTTCAATCTTGCAACCGTCTGCGATCTGATCATTGCCTCGGAGAGCGCGATCTTCGGCCATCCCGAACTGAGGTTTGGAATCAATCCGCTTTTCAATCCGCTCCGGCAGATCATCGGCATGTCCAAGGCAAAGGAAATCACCATGCTGGGGGAGCCGATCGGTGCCAGGGAGGCCCTGCGGATCGGTCTTGTGAACAAGGTGGCGCCGCCGGAAAAGCTGATGGCGGATGCAGAGTCGATGGCGCGGGAACTGGCCAAGCGGTCGCCCGAAGCCATCGAAGCCGTCAAGCGGATCTCAGACATCGTCTCCCGTCTGGACAAGAGCTCGGCACTGGATTTTGAAATGGACGTGGAGGCGCTCCTTTTTTCCAGAGAGGAAAGAAAGGAGCACATGGCCGAATTTATGGAATCCCTGAAGAATCGCAAAAAACAGTAAACGGAACCGTCTGATTCATTGCACTTGCGGATCACTCCGCGGGATGCACCTCAAATCATATCCCATTCACTGTTCGGTGATGCAAAATCACGGAGCTGATCTCTTCTCTTCTTGTGCTGCAACTTTTTCAGGGCCTTTGCTTCGATCTGCCTGATTCGCTCACGGGTGACGCCCATCATTTCGCCGACCTCTTCCAGTGTGAAGGGTCCGAAATTGCATGCGACCCAGGTACAGTTAAAAAAGGTTTCATTCTTCAGCCGCCACTCGCAGGTGGCATCCAGGCAGATTTCCGTGATCGAAGAACCTTTTTTCCTGCATTTATAAAGATTATTCAAGGCGTCCGTCTCCTTTGAAAACATCGTTTCCGGTAAGATAAGAATTCCCTTTATGTTTGTCAATCAAAAACAATCTCCCCTCATCCGGATATGAATCCCGGACAAGGCCCCGGCCGGTTCACGCACCATCAACCCAGGATGATCAGTAGCCGACGGCCTGTCCGTCTTTTCTCGGATCAGACGCAGCGCAATAGCCGTCGGACAGGCGGTAGATGATCTGAGCCCCGCCAAAGACGGCGGTCGGGATGTCCGCCGTCAGGATATGCCCCCGCTTTTTCAGTTCCTCCCGGATTTCGGCACCGAAGCCCGCTTCCAGGGAGAGGCGGGAATCCTCGGCAACATACCAGCGGGGGGCGTCCGCCGCGGCCTGGGGATTCTGATGGCCGGCAAAGATCCGGACCATCATCTGGATGTGGCCCTGGGCCTGCATATGGGCGCCCATGACCCCGAAGCTCATCAGGGGCTTCCCGTTCTTCATCACAAACCCGGGAATGATGGTGTGATAGGGCCGTTTCCCCCCCTCGGCACGGTTCGGGTGACCCTCTTCCAGCGTGAATCCCGCGCCCCGGTTCTGGAGACTGATCCCGCTGTCCGGGATGACGATTCCCGAACCAAAACCCTTGTAATTGGACTGGATGAAAGAGACCATCATCCCCTGTTCATCAGCGGTGGTCAGATAAACCGTTCCGCCGTCCTGTGGAATCGTTGCCCCGGGGGAGGCGGCACGGTCCATCCGGATGGCGTCGGCGCATTCCTTCAAAAAATCATCGGTCAGAAGCTTGGAAGGCGCCATCGTCATCCAGGCAGGGTCTGCGATCTGTCGTAGCGACACATCAAAAGCCTTTTTCATCGCCTCGATCTGGAGATGAAGGCAATCCGGCGAATCGATCGGAAATTGTTCGACGGCAAGGCGTTTCAGGATTCCCAGGGCGATCAGAACGGTCAGCCCCTGGCCGTTCGGCGGCAGTTCATGCAGCGCGATGCCGTTCCAGGTCTGAGACAACGGCGTCACCCATTCCGTATGATGTCCGGCCAGATCCTGCTCGGAGAAGCAACCGCCGGTTTCCCGGGAAAAGGAGACGATCCTCTTCGCCAGTTCTCCGCGGTAAAGAGATTCGCCATGGGTCTCTGCCAGCAATTTCAGGGTTTGCGCAAATCCCGGTGGCCGAAACAGCTCTCCCGGAAGCGGTGCGCGGCCGCCGGGGAGGAAGGTTGCCGCGAAATCTGGAAAATCGCGATAAAGCTCCGGGGTATGCGACCATTTTCCCGCCGTGACGGGCGCAACGATGAAACCGTGCTGCGCGTAATCAATGGCGGGCTCGAAGAGGTCGGGGAAGGGCAGCCTGCCGAATCTCCGGGAGAGGGTAGACCAGAGATCCACCGCGCCGGGGACGGTCACCGCATCCCAGCCAAGCTGAGGCATCCTTGATCGTCCAGTGAAGCGGTTTGCAGACCAGGCCTGGGGCGAACGGCCTGATCCGTTCAGTCCGAAAAGTTCCTTTCCGTCCCAGACCATGGCGAAGGCATCGCTGCCGATCCCATTGCTTGTCGGTTCGACGACGGTCAGGGTAATGGCGGCGGCCAGGGCCGCATCCACTGCATTTCCGCCGCGAAGGAGCATTCGAAGACCTGCCTGGGCCGCGAGCGGCTGTGAGGTGGCCACAACATTCCGGGCGAAAACCGGCATCCTCTGAGAGGGGTAGGGAAAATCCCAGTTCAGCATAATATTCAATGTCCTTTAAAAACGAATCTTCTCCGCCGGTCTTCGCTCCGGTATGCAGACGCCTTCCGTCCCGCCCTCGTTCCACGAGGACGACACATAGAGACTTCAGTAGCAGCGCCCGTATTCCCGGATGTCATCGTCGCGATAGGCGCAGGGGCACACGATGTCCCGGTCCCAGTCGCGATTCCCGGAGGCCAGACGGCAGGGGCAACTCATGTATCCGTAGCGTTTATGGTTGGTGAGGAGGCCATCCAGAAGGTCGACGACCTTTCCGCGATCCCGGTTGAAGAAATAGCCCTTCGGCTCCTGGACCTTCCGGAGCATCTCGTAAAGCTGCTCCGCGGTCATAATCCGAGGGCCTCCCGGAGCGCCTGCTCATTGAAGCCGATGATGACCGTATCCCCAACCAGAATGGTCGGGAAACTGCATCCCGGATTGTATTTCCGGACCTCATCCAAGGTGGATTTTCTCGCATCGCCGGCCAGAAGGTCCACATCGGTAAATTCATGGGCAACGCCATGGTTTCCCAAGAATTGCTTCGCCGCCTTGCAGTGGCCGCATGTGCTCAATGTATACATCTTAACGGTCATCTTCTTCCTCCAGTATACTCCAAGTATTTTTTGTTCCGAATGCCCGTGATGATTTCTCCATCGCGGATTTATCCGTCATATGCCACCAATAATCATTATTTTCCAGAGGGTCATAGAACTTTATTTGTCGTCCCGTCAGAATCATGGGGGAGTATCCGGCCTCGTCGGCTTCGTGTTGAAGCCGGTCGAAGGTCATTACCGATCCCACCAGGGCGCCATGTTTCCTGATCGCCAGCAGGGAATAATTGGAACAGGAGGGATGATAGGCGCAGCGCCGTCCCAAGTGGGGGTTGAGAAAACGCTGATAGAATAGGATCGGGGCAGTGGCGATCTTTTCCAGGAACTCCTGTGTTCCGTCCGCCGGTTCCCGAACTTCCGCATTTGACCGGACCGCTTTTCGGGGTCCCCGGAGGAGGGGGTTTTCTGCGGAGGAGGTCTGTGGCCAGAGGAGGGTAAAGAACATGATCGCACCGAGAACCGCTGCCCGCTGCCGATTCTCCCCCCAGGTGTATCGTACCGAATGGGGCAAGGCGTCCTCGTTTTGGAAAGGTTTGTGTTTCATGTTGGTGTGCCTGCCTCAGAAAGGATAGGTGAACAGGATGGAGATGCCGCCGGGCCGACCGATCTCGCTCTCCTGGAGATTCATCCTCCGAACGCCGTTCCGGAAGTGGTCCTCGTCGATTTTATGGTTGTACTTGTGGGCACCACCCACCGCGCCGTAGATGCCACCCGTGTACCAGCCGATCTCGAAGAGGGTGAGGAGGCCCCCCAGGGCGTAGTTTCCCTGGTCGTATGCCTTGTAAGCGCCGAGAATAAAAAAGGCATTCAGCAGAAAAGAGTAGATGCCATCCTGGTACCGTTCGTTGTAGATCTGGCCGCTCCCGGGGAGGAGGGCCGAAAGCACGCCGGCAGTCTTCGGCGACTTGTAGCGGGTGCTTTTCTTTTCTTTGATCATCTCTTCGATTATGTTGGCCTCTTTTTCGATCTCCGGGCTGACCATCTGATCCTTCATGCGCCTTTCCCCCTCGTTGAACCTGTTCTGGCGGATGAGAAGGAGGATCTCCCAGCGGGCGGCCTCGCCCTTCTTCTGAAGATCGGCACTGCTCAGGACGAGTTGGAAGAGCCGCTCGGCCTCCGCGGCATTTCCCTGTTTGAGCAGAGCGATCGCCTTGTAGAAGATCACTGCGCCGGCTTGCGGCGATGAGGGAAATTTCATCAGAAAATCGTCGTAGGAGATGATCGCCTCAGCCCACTCGTGGGACATCAGATAGGCGTCGCCGATCCGGCGGGCCATCTCTTCTGCCCGCTGTCCTCCGGGGAAGAGGGAGATATAGCGTCTTGCCTCGGTGATGGCCCGAAAGTATTCACCGGCGATAAAAAGGTCGGCGGCGAACTGCCGGATTTCCATCTCCCGGAGGTCGTAATACCTGGCCGTAAAGTCGTCGGCGCAGAGCCGTCCCGGCAGCAGCAGAAGGAAAATAAAGTAAATGATATAAATATGTTTCACGTTGTCCCCGATAAAATTCCAGCCGCATCAGAGAGGAGAAAAAGCGGTCTCTCTCCCCCGCGGCTGCGCCGTATCCGTCCTTAGATTCTTTAACGGTCATTTATATCCAGATAAACAGGAAAAATCAATATCCTTTAATCTCTCTGATCCCTAAAATCGTCTTGACATACAAGACTCCTTTACGTATTCTCAAAAGATAATAATGCAAGTTATTATCGTAACGAGAGATTGATCAGATGAAAAAAATATTTATTGTAGATGATAATCACCATCTGGTTATGTACGTCGAAAATAAGTTGCGAGAGGCAGGGCTTGAGGTTATGACCGCCATATCCGGTATTCAGGCGGTGAATGCATTGAAGGACTACACTCCGGATATAATTTTCATTGATTATTTCCTTCCGAATTTCAATGGTGATAAGCTTTGTCGCATGATCCGCGAGATGAAACATTTAAAAAATACGTATCTGGTTGTGATGTCTGCTGCAGCAACCGAATTGCAGCTTGATCTACCCAAATTAGGCGCCAACGCATTAATTGCAAAAGGGACTTTTCGAGAAACAACCCAATATTTCTTCTCTGCCATAGCCGATACGGAATTGCCCCATCATGAGAAACAAATTCATGAAATTATGGGTGTTGATACGGCACATCCGCGACAGATGACGATAGAGCTTTTGCAGAAAAATAGTCATCTGCAAACCATGTTGGACAGTATCTCTGAAGGGATCATTGAGATTTACTGCGGACAGATCGTTTATGCTAATCCAGCCGCTGTCGCAATTCTGGGTATACCTCAGGAACAACTATTGGCAGCCTCTCCACCGGACTTATTTGATGAGTCCGAAAGATCAAAAGTAGAATCAGTGATGAAGTCCGGTTCTAACGATAGTGCTACTATTCACTGGAAGGTCCCCATGCAACTCGAAACGAAGATATTATCCGTAAAAAATCTTCCTTTCCAGGGCGACCCTGATACCATTATCCTTTTAACCAGTGATATCACCGATCAGGTACATACCGAGAAGACACTCCAGGACTACCAAAACCACCTTGAAGCATTGGTGCAAGAGCGCACGGATGATTTGAAGCGCACCACTGAAAAGCTTCAGCAAGCTGAAAAAATGGAAGCCATTGGACTCCTCGCGGGAGGGGTAGCCCATGATCTCAATAATATTTTGGCAGGTCTCGTGGGTTATCCGGAGCTCTTGTTGCTTCAGATTCCCGAGGAGAGCCCCTTAAGACAAATTGTATTGGCCATAGAAGAGTCAGGGAAAAAGGCTGCAGCCGTGGTACAGGATTTGTTGACCATGGCGAGAAGAGGGGTCATTAACAATGAAGTACTCAACTTAAACACGATAGTATCCGAATATTTAAACAGTCCTGAATGTAAAAAACTAAAATCGTTTCATCCGAATGTTCATATTGAAAGCAACTTTCAAGAAGATCTGTTGAACATCGTCGGCTCTCCGGTCCATCTGTCCAAGTCTGTGATGAATCTGGTATCCAATGCAGCCGAAGCCATGCCCGACGGGGGAAAGATCATTATCTCCACGCAAAACAGATATGTGGACAAGCCAATCAGTGCTTATGAAAGGATCGAAGAAGGCGATTATGTTTTGTTTACGGTTTCCGATACCGGTGTCGGCATTTCTTCCGATGAGGTTAAAAAAATATTTGATCCGTTTTATACAAAGAAGGTGATGGGGAGAAGTGGAACAGGATTAGGAATGTCAGTTGTCTGGGCAACACTGAAAGATTATAAGGGATATATTGACATACAAAGCACTGTAGGAAGAGGAACAACCTTCGTTCTCTACTTTCCTGTGACAAGACGGGAAGTGATAAAAATTAGATCGGCAGTCCCTATTGAAGAGTATAAAGGAAATGGAGAGTCGATACTGATTGTCGATGATGTGCAGGAACAGTTGGATATAGCCAATATGATCCTGACGAAATTAGGTTATTCTGTATCGACTGTTTCCAGCGGAGAAGATGCTTTTGAATATATTAAGAATAATGAGGTTGATTTGGTGGTCATAGACATGATTATGGATCCCGGTATTGATGGCCTTGAAACGTACCGGCGAATCCTTGAATTGCGTCCTCATCAAAAGGCAATCATTATCAGCGGCTATTCTGAAACGAAAAATATAACCGAGTGTTTGGAATTGGGTGCGGGGCAATATATAAAGAAGCCCTATACGTTGGAAAAATTTGGTGTCGCCATTAGACATGAACTAGACATGAATTGATATACTATTTTTCCTGCAAGGCACATAGAAGACTGCAGATGACACCATCCCACAAATTATCGAGTCCGACAAATGCTCGAAGGCATACCGGAAAAGCGGTTTTAAAATGGTATACAATGAGATTACCGACAATGGGGAGTGGTGCATATTATACTCCCGGAAAGGACTTGGGTTAGGTTGGTATGAAAATTCCGCGTACGCTGTCGGCGTTGGTCTTTCTCCTGCTTGTGGGCATGCTTATCATGGCCAGTTTTCTGGTCCGGTATGAGGCAAGGAGCAAAAAAAATGCCTTCCAGGACAAAGGCGCCTACATGGTCAGTCTCATGTCGCTCTATCACATCCAGGATTTCAAACGGGATCACCAAGAATTAATGATGCGGACCATCAGCGAAAATATATCGGGAGAGGGATTCCTTTACCTCTTCGTACATGACCTGCAAGGGAAAGATATTTTTTCCATGGCCTCCGGCGACATCTCATCTCGGATCCCGCCGCTGGTTATGACTACCGCTCTCACCAATCCGGCGCTGACAACACAGCAATACAAGCTGCTCGGCATGGACACCGGTGTATATGAGTTCTCCAAGCAGATCTTCGAAAACGGCAGGAAAGCGGGAACGATCCGGCTCGGACTGCAACCCCCTCCCTTGTCCCTCTTTTCCCGAGAGCGGATTACCCTTGTTGCCCTGATGGCATATTTCGTCATTGCGGCTCTTATTCTCGGATATTACGGCATTCTCCGTCGGTTGAAGCCACTCAGGAACATCAATAAGAGTTTCCCGGAAGATCAAAATCTGACCGCCGCTTCCCCGAGAGAGGCTGGTGACAGCGATTTGCAGACGGTCATCAGTGGCATGGAAAAGTCAGTCCAAAAATTCCACAATCAGATTCAGCGAATCAAAGAAGAGAATCTATCCCTCGTCTCCCGCCTTGGTGTGGCTACCTTCGATAGGAGACATATCTCCAGTATCCTCGATGCTATTTTTTTCGGCATTATTGTCATGGATGCCCAGGAAAACGTCGTCTACATCAACCAGTACATGCTCAATCTGATCCGCAAGAAGAGAGAAGATGTCATCGACCGTCCCCTTGCCACTGTTATCGAGAATCCGGAAATCCTTTCATATGCCGCCCAACAGGACAATATCCTGCGGACGAAAGCCCTGAAGCCCATTGAAATGACCCTTCCCGAACTGTCGCCTGGAGAACGATTTCAGATTGTCCTCAACTACCTGACCGACAGCGGGCAGGAACTGACCGGTAAAATGATCACCATCCGCAACATTACCGCCGCCAAGATGGCCGAGGAGTCTCAACAGCAGTTCATTGCCCATGTGGCCCATGAACTGCTTACGCCTCTGACCAATATCAAGTCCTACAGCGAGATGCTTATGGACGGCGAAGTGACCGACCGGGAGATGCAGCGGGAATTCTATAACACCATCAATGCCGAAACCAGCCGCCTGTCCCGTCTCATCCATACCCTGCTGAACATTTCGAAAATAGAGATGGGAAACCTGACCATCAATAAGAGTCTGGTGAGGACGGACTGGTTCCTCGAAGGCTGTCTGGCGGCCATTGAGGCCACCGCCAAGGACAAGCACCTGACGATCGAAAAACGTATGCCCGACAACTTTCCATCGCTGCTTGCCGACAAGGAATTGCTCCAGGGTGCCGTCATCAACATTCTCGGCAATGCCTTGAAATACACCCCGGAACATGGCAAGATCACCTTTGCCATTTCCGATCAGGACGAAGCGGCAACCTTTGAGGTAATCGACACGGGATACGGTATCGCCAAGGAGGATCTCCCCCACGTATTCGAAAAATTTTATCGTTCCGGCAACAAGGAGATCACTGCCCAGATGGGCAGCGGTCTGGGGCTCGCAATCACTGCCGAAATCGTCCGTCTGCATGGGGGGGATATCGATATGCAGAGCGAGTTGGGCGTCGGCACCCACGTGACCATCCGGATCCCGAAGGAAGAGCATTACCTTGGACAAACGTAAGAGAATTCTGGTCGTTGATGATGAGGCCGCTATCCGCCGGGTTCTGGAATTGAAATTAAAAAACGGCGGTTATGAGGTGTTTTTGGCAGATGATGGCAAGGCTGCCCTTCAGGTCATCGAACGCGAGAAGCCCGATGCCGTGGTCACGGACATCAACATGCCCAGGATGGACGGCAAGCAACTTTGCCTGGCGACCAATCACCTGAAACGCGAGCGAACCTTTCTGACGATTATCATGACGGCAAGGATTATCCCCGATGAGGAGCAGTGGATAACAGCGATGCAAGACACAGTATTTATGGAGAAACCATTCAGTCCAAGCTCCATCCTGGAGTGTATCGATCAGTATTTCGGTGTGAAGAAATGATGGATATCGTCCAGTATCAGGATTTCCTGAAGAGTCTCTCGGATATCAGCCAGTGGCAATTCGAGGTCTGGGATGGCAGGAACCCGGTATTTTCCACTGCCCCCGGCGGCGCCCCGGCCGGCGAACGGGAGACCCTCGTTTCTACCATCCTGACAGAGAATAGATTCCAGGTGCATCCGGGAATGGAGAGGTATCTTGCCGGCGCGCCCCTCCGGAACGAGGGGGTGCCGATAGGAGCGCTCCTCGCCTGGAACAATGGTATCCCGAACAGGACGTCCTCGGACACCGTGGCGATTGAGCCATTTCTCCTGCGCCTGACGGAGGTTCTGGGCGGCGGGTGGACCACCAGTACCGAATTGGATAAAATCACCACGGAACTAAGCCAGAGCTACGAGGACATCCATCTCTATGGTCGTCTTTCCAGCTTGATCAAGACCATGCAATTTTCTGTTCATGTGCTCGATGATCTCATCGGTGAAATTCTTGACGCCTTGCACGCCGATCTGGTCTTCGTAACCTTAGACAGGGACAAGCAAATGATTATGAAGCTCAAGCCACTCTTCAACCGGATGGCCGATAGCGCCGACTTTGCCAAACGTCTGATCGCAGTGGTTCCTGCGGATTCGCCGTCGTTGAAAGAGCATTACGTTATCGTCAATGATTCCCAGTTGGCTCCCGGCTACCGGGAACTGCACGCAGACCCGTACCGGGCGCTCCTGGTCACGATTCAGGACGGTAAAAAATTCTATGGTTGGATTGGCGTCGTTTCCTTCAATGTGAATCATATTTTCCGACGCAGCGAACTGCGCCTCATCATTTCCATTGCCGAGCAGGTAAATGTCGTCATTACCAACACAGATCTCTACAATGAGCTGGAACGTTTCATCGTCGACATGGTGAAGTCCCTGGTCCAGGCCATCGAGGCCAAAGACACATACACCCGCGGCCATTCGGAGCGAGTCGGCCGTTACAGCATGCTTCTGGCGGAAAAGATGGCGCTCGATAAAGAGCAGAAGACCAACCTGCAATGGGCGGCCATGCTCCATGACGTGGGGAAGATCGGCGTTGCCGAGACGATTCTGAATAAGCCGGGCGCCCTGACAGAGGATGAATATGAACAAATCAAAAGCCATCCGACCAAGGGACATTCCATCCTGAAGCCCCTGACGCCCCTGACGGGTGCACTGCCTGGCATTTTGCATCACCACGAACGTTATGATGGGAAGGGGTACCCCGATGGGCTCAAGGGGGAGGAGATCCCGCTTTTGGGACGTATCATCGCCGTTCCGGACACCTTTGACGCCATCAATTCGAGCCGGGCGTACCGGAAGGGAAGCTCTGTCCAGAAGGCCTTGGAAATCCTGAAATCCGTGGCCGGCAGCCAGCTCGATGCGCGCATCGTTGAGATATTTACCGAGATCATCGCCAATGAAGAAGGCTTTCGGGAAGAGGAAGGAATGGGGGAGGGACACCAGTGAAGACCTCGATCATGCAATTGGGCCACCATACCGTTATCACCCTGAAGGAGCCGATCAATCATCAGAACTGCAAGGAACTCGAAACCTCCGTCATGGGCGCAATCGGGAAGAGTAACCTTGCCATCATCCTGGAATGCAAGGAGGTCAGCTACCTGGACAGCGCCGCGCTGGAAATGCTGTTACGGCTGCAGGATGCCGTCAAAGAACGGGGAGGTTTGGTGAAGTTTGTCGCCCTGAATCAGCTCTGCCGGGACATCATGATTGTTACCCGATTGATCAACCAATTTAATGTTTATCCAAGCGTACAGGAAGCCATCAAGGAGCCTTCATGAAAGGGTATCGCGTTCCGGTGCGTAAGAAACTCGGCGAAATCCTGGTCAATAAAGGACGGATCAGCCCCGAAAAACTTATCGGTCTGCTTCACCTTCAGAAACAGAGTGGGAAGCCGCTCGGGCAGGTTCTTGTTGAGCATGAGATCCTGACCCGGGAGGAGCTGAATCAGATCCTCGGAGACCAGCTCGGCATCCCTCACGTCTGGCTCCGCAAGGGAATGGTTGATCCCCGAATCGTGCACATGCTCCCCAAGGATAAGGCCCTCCAGTATAAGGTAATTCCCATGTTCTGTGTGAACGGCAAACTGACCCTGGCCACGGCTGATCCCTATACGCCTTTTATTTTTAAAGAGGTGTCCCGGATCACCAACATGGAGATTCAGCCCGTTGTTTGCCGGACCGACGACATCCTCGACATCATGAATGAAAGTTACCGGGGAGAGTTGGACATGGCCGAGGTCATGTCCAACCTTGACACAATGGGCATTGAGGTCATGCAGGCCGGTAAGGAAAAAGCCATCAGTGAAATTGCCGAGATGGCTGAGGGCAGCCCGGTGATAAACCTTGCCAATATTATCCTGCTCAAGGCAATCCGGGAACGGGCCAGCGACATCCATCTCGAGCCCCAGGCCGACGCTTTCCGGGTCCGTGCCCGGGTCGACGGACTTCTTTACGAATTGATGTCGCCCCCGATCGAAATGCACCCGGCGATCGTTTCCCGGCTGAAGGTTATGGCCAATCTGGATATTGCCGAACGCCGGATTCCCCAGGATGGTCGAATACAGGTCCAGGTGGATGGCGGTATCGTGGATCTCCGCTTTTCTTCCATGCCCACCATCCACGGCGAGAAGATCGTGCTCCGGATTCTTGATCAGCGCCAATCGATCCTGGACCTCAATCAGTTGGGTTTCCATCCCGATGTTCTTACCCTGTTTAAGATCTTGCTGAAGCGGCCCTATGGACTCATTCTTGTCTGCGGTCCAACGGGCAGCGGGAAGACCACGACCTTGTACTCGGCCATTACCATGCTCAATGTCCCGGAAAAGAACATTATCACGATCGAAGATCCCGTGGAATACCAGCTCAAAGGCATCAATCAGAATCAGGTCAAGGAATCCATCGGCCTGAACTTTGCCCGGTTCCTGAAACATGCACTGCGGCAGGACCCGGATATCGTCATGGTGGGTGAGATCCGGGACCGGGAAACGGCGGAGATCGCGATCCAGGCCTCACTGACGGGACATTTGGTCCTGTCCACCCTGCATACCAACGACAGTGCCAGCGCCATCACCCGCCTGCTGGAAATGGGGATCGAGCCCTACCTGATCTCGTCCGCCCTGCTCGCGCCTCTGGCACAGCGCCTTGTGCGGACGGTCTGTTCCGCCTGCAAGACGACCTACTATGCGCCGAGAAACGTCCTTATGGATCTGGGCCTGGATGAATCCAAGACGGTTTCACTCGTCAAGGGACGCGGATGTTCCGTCTGTTTGGATTCAGGCTTCAAGGGACGGACCGCCATCCACGAGATCCTGGAAATGGACGACAGCCTGCGCGCCCTGATCCTGACCAACCCGACCATTGACGTTCTGCAGCGTCATCTGCGGGCACAGGGGCACCGGACACTCAGGGATGCGGGTATGGCGAAGGTTCTTGAGGGTCTGACCACCATTGAGGAGATTACGCGGGCCACGACGCTGGAAAGTGAGTGAGTGGGCGCATGCGTGAATCCGCCCGCGAGCGCTTACCCCGCGGCTTGCCGCGGGGTAAGCGAGCAAAAACGGAATGGTTTATTCCTCTTAAGGATCGAAGATTCTCCGCAGCTTGCTGCGGAGAGCTTCAATACGAAACCGGTATTTTTGTGAGACGCGACCTATGGCCATAAGCAGACGCCGACCACAGACCGTGACGGATGCCGGAAAACCGGAGGCTGCCCCCTTCCGGTTCAAGCTTCCCCGGCGCCGGGCGGTCAAATCATCGGAGCAGGTCTTTTTCTTCTCCCAACTCTCGCTGATGCTGGAGATCGGATCGTCTCTCACCGGCGGCCTGCAGGCCTTGGCAGACCAAAGCCGGAATCCTGCTTTCAAAGAAATTCTCCTGGCCATGCTCAAGGATCTCCAGGAGGGGCGGCAGCTTTCCGATGCCATGCTGCGCTATCCCCAAATCTTCAACCGGGTCTACGTCAGTCTCGTCAAAGCGGGGGAAGCGGGGGGCTTTCTGAAAAACAGCCTGGACAGCATCGTGGTCATGATCGAACGGCGACAGGCACTGATCACGCAACTGCGCGCCACCCTGACCTATCCCGTTATCCTCTGCGTGATGGCCGTGGGAGTGGTGATCTTCGTCCTCGTCGGAATCCTCCCCAAGTTCATGGTGCTTTTTGAAGGAAAGGAGAGACTTCTCCCCCCTACAACACGGGTATTGATGGCCCTGAGCACCTCACTCCGGGGCTACTGGTGGGCCTATTTATCCGGCGCCGGCGCATTGACTTTTCTCGTTGCGGCCTTTTTTCGGAGTCCACCCGGTCAGGCATTGAAAGACCGCTTCCTCGTCAGCACACCGCTTGTCGCCCCGACGTTCAATAAAATCCTCACGTGCCAGTTGCTGCGGACGCTCGGCAACCTGATGGAAAGTCATGTACCGTTGATCGAGGCCCTCGATATTACCCGGACCACCTTTACCAACAGGCACTTCGCAGCCTTTGTGGATCAGATTCGGGAACATGTCCGCGAAGGTGGGACGCTCGCTCGTATTTTCGCCCGCAATCCCTATGTCATGGAGACGGTCAAACAGATGGTGGCAACCGGCGAAGAGGCGGGTAAGTTGTCAAAAGTAATGTTGCGCCTGGCGGAATTTTATGATACGGAAATCCAGAGTGATTTGAGGATCATCAGCTCATTGGTGGAACCGGCGGCCTTGGTTATTATCGGTACGGTGGTGGGACTGCTTGTCTCCTCCGTGATCCTGCCGATATTCCGCATCGCCGGAACGGCTCAATAAGGTATCGACCATATCCTAAAGTTCCTGCGATTTTTGCCGATAATGATACACAGGTGTCGCTTCGCCCTTTGTCGGCTGATCGAACATAAATAACAGGGAGGATAAATCAAATGAACACACGTTGTCAGAAGATCGTCCGCAGGGTAAAAAACCGCGAAGGATTTACGCTGATCGAGATGCTGATCGTGATCATCATCCTGGGAATCCTGGCCATGGTCATCATCCCCCAAATCACCGTCTCCCAGGATGACGCCAAGGTAAGCACCCTGAAGACGAACTTGGGGGGGATCCGAAGCGCTATTGAGATTTATTATACCCAGCACAACAACGTCTATCCGGGTCTGGTGAAGGAAACGGATGGTACAACGGCAACATCATCAGCGGCTGAAGCAACAACGGCCATGAATGCCCAGTTGCAGCAATTCACCGATACCACGGGAAAAGTCTCAGCGACGAAGACCGGCGCCTTTATCCTGGGCCCCTATATCAAGGACAACAAGCTGCCCGATAATCCCTTCAAGGACAATGTTGTTTTGAGCGATCTCGCTGTGGTTGACATTACAGCTGCCCGAACCACCGATGGAACAACGGGTTGGAAGTACCTGCCGAAATTGGGCGTCTTTTTTGCCAATGACGGACTTGCCAGCGGCGGCACCAACCATTCCGTGTATTGAGAGGGGGCTGTTCGGCCTCGAGGGTTTTGTTTCACTTAACAAGGAGACAGGGATTCACCCTGCTGGACAGTATTATTGTGGTCGCGATTCTCGGGATTATCGGGATGATCGTCATGCCTCATATCCAGGGAGTGGTCCAGGAAACCAGATTGAATGAGGCCACCGCAGAGCTCGTTACCGGGATGCAGTACGCCGCAAATCTGGCGGTCCGTTACCGGCGGCCCTTCGGTTTTCAGGCGAGTGCCACCGGCCGCTGGTTTAAGATCTACGACAACCGGTATGCCGCCGATGCCGCCGCCCATACCTCCGATGACCCGCCGGTAACCTCCCACGGCGTAGTCTTGAACCCCCTGGACAAGAACTGGTACCAGCATGACTTCGACGATATGGAAAACTACCGTGCGGCATCCTTTACCAGCGCACAGGTCGTTTTTTATCCCGATGGCCACTCCTCCGCCTCGAATACGACGGTGACCCTAACCCTGGGCGGCGGCCAGAGGACGATCACGGTAGATGGAGCGACGGGACGGATCAGTGTACAGTGAGAAAGGTCATGAAGGGTGGATGCGTTAATGTGTAGAAGCGTGGATGCATTCGTGGGTAAATGCCTTTCCAGTTTTCTCCCGTTTACGCCTTCCCGCAACAATGGTTTCCCGCATTCAAATATCCTGCACAACAGGCGGGGATTTACGCTCTTCGAAATCATCATGAGCCTCCTGATCCTGGCTATCGCGATTGTCCCGATGATGAATGCCTTTGCCCCCGCCCTCCTTGCAACCGGTCAGGGGGAGGAGCAGGCGGTTATGAACGGCCAGGCCCGCAGGACCATGAATCGGCTTGCAGATCTTGATTTCCGGAGCCTCGATGCCAACCAGGGTAATCCGGTTAACCTTGTTGCCCTCTTCGGCAGCCAGGCGGAGGTGGATAAGGAAAGCTTTGTTTACCTCGGTACGACCTATGCGCCCGTCGTTGCCATCGCCGATGCCGGCGGTGGATCGGGCAGCCTTGTGGAACTTACCGTTACCCTCAAGACGATCCGCCTGCAGACGCTCAAGGCGAACCGTTAGCGGAGGGGTTGCAGGCGGCGGATGTGCATAATCCGATGAAAAAAGCAGGCTTTACGCTCATCGAACTCCTCATCGCCATCGCCCTCATGGCCATCATCGTGGGGACCCTCGATCAGGTGGCGGCCCGGGTCCTTTCAACCTATTCGGCTGTGCAGGCGAGCCAGAACCTCGTTCCCCAGGGCCGGTACGCGCTGGAGCGGATGGTCTCATTCATCCAGGAGAGCGACCAGATTCAAACGCCCCCCACAACAGCTCCCACGGAAATACTGGCGGTAAGCGAGCGTCTCGGCGATCAATACACCAATGCAAGCCGTATCTACGCTGCAGGCGGCGACGGTCTCCCGGATGCGGATACCAATGCCAACGGCCTGGTCAACGAGGAAAGCGGGGATCCGCCGGAGTTCATTATCTTCGATCTGGACAAGACGGACGCAGCCAACTGGAAACTGATGGAGCAGATGCCGGACTACGGAACCGTATCGACGAGCGACTTCAAGGCCAAGACAATCCTCTGCGAGTATGTCACGGCCTTTGCCTGCACGCGCCTCTCCGCGGGCATCGTGGCCATTACGCTGACGTTTCAGCAGGGAACGAAGGCGGTCACGTTGCGGACGACCGCCAAGGCCAGATGGGTGGATTGAGTGGCAAAATCAAGGCAAGAGAAAGGGTTCATTCTCGTTATCCTGATTTCACTGCTGCTTCTGCTGGCGGTGACGGCGATGTCCCTGAATTTTAAATCGGGCATGCAGGCCAGGATGTCCGCCAACCGGACCGTTGATGTGCAAACCTACCTTGATCAACTGGCCGTCATCGAACAATCCTTCTGGAAACTGACGGGGGATCCCTCCTGGCGCGTCACGGCGGGAGAGAATTATGACTATCACGGCAGAACCTACAGCCGGAAGGTATCGGGTCCTGATCAAGCCACCTATCCCGCGCTGGCTGCTTACGCTGATGCCGTGACCATCTCCGTCCAGGCGCCCAATGCCACACGCACGGTGAACAAGTCCTTCCGGTACAATATCGACACGCCTTTTTTGATCAGGAAGCCAAGGCAGGTCTACATTGACAGTGCCGGCAACATCTTTTTTGCCGATTATGACAACCATTCCATCTGGAAGGTCGACGCCTCGACCGGCGCCATCGTCCGGGTGGCGGGCAAGGGAACCAGCGGCTCCAGCGGTGACGGCGGACCGGCAACGGAAGCCGAGCTCAATAACCCGCGCGGTGTCTGCACAGATGCACTCGGGAATCTCTATCTTGCCGATTCCGACAACAACCGCATCCGTAAAGTTTCGGCAGGTTTCATCAGCACGATTGTCAACACCTCCGGCGTCGCCGGCTCTTCGGGCGACGGAGGTCTTGCCACGGCGGCACAGCTCAACAGCCCCGCAGGAGTCTGGGCGGATGCCTCGGGGAATATCTATATTGCCGATAGCGATAACCACCGGATCAGAAAGGTGACAGCAGCCACCGGCATGATCAGCACCATTGCAAACACGACCGGTAATCCAACCGATGGTACACACCCCCTGGGTGACGGAGGCGCCGCCACAGCGGCAACGCTCAATGGCCCGCGATCGGTTTTTGTGGACAGTGCCCTGAACATCTTCATCGCCGACCGGGACAATGACCGGATCAGAAAAGTGACGGCAGCCACGGGGATCATCAGTACGGTCGCCGGCACCTCCAACGGTGATGCAGGCGACGGGGGCGCCGCCACGGCGGCGATGCTCAACGCCCCCTATGGGGTCTGGGTGGATGCCAATGGAAACATCTTCATTGCTGATGCGGGAAATAACCGGATCCGAAAAGTGACGGCGGCCACCGGAATCATCACAACCTTTGCCGGGACGGGAACAGCAGGGTACGGGGGAGACGGAGGGACGGCAACCACGGCACTGATTGACTGGCCAACAGGCATCTGTGTGAAAGGCACGGGCGAGGTGATCATTTCCGACACCAACAACTCCTGCCTCCGGCAGGTGAGCATCACGAACACCATTTCCACCCTGCCCATGACGGTCGGTCGCGGGATGAACGCCCCTGGCGGGACGGCTTCCTACTATGATACCGCCCAAAAAAAGCTCTTTCTCTATATCGCCGATAAAAATAATCATCGCATCCGGAAGCTGGATACGGTAACGAACGCCTTCGTCACTGTGGCGGGGACGGGGAGCTCGGGCTCCACGGGGGACGGCGGGCAGGCGATCGCAGCCCGGCTCAAATCACCGTCGGGCGTTACCGTTGACGCCTCCGGGAATCTTTTCATCGCCGACACTGGAAACAACAAGATTCGCATGGTGACGGCGGCCACGGGCATCATCAGCACCGTCGCCGGCACCGGATCGGCCGGCTTTCTGAACGATGGTAATGCGGCCACGCTGGCGCAGCTCAACAGCCCCAAGGGGGTTTCCGTGGATGCCTCGGGAAATATATTTATCGCCGATACAAATAACCACAGGATCAGAATATTTACGGTTGGCGGCAACATCGACACGGTGGCCGGTACAGGAATCGGGTCTTACAACGAGGAGGGGATGGCGAAGGTCAAGAGGGTCAATTCACCGTCAGGCGTTACCGCTGACACATCTGGAAACATCTACGTTGCCGATACGAATAATCATCGGATCAGAAAATTTACGGTTGACGGTAACATCAGTACTGTTGCGGGAGCAGGGATTCCCGGTTACTGGGGAGACGGGTTGGCCGCCAACGCGGCGATGATTAACAGCCCCCAGGCCGTTGCCGTGGATGGGGTGGGAAACATCTATATTGCCGACACAGGCAACCATGCCCTGCGGCTGGTGAATATTCATACCGGCTTCATCCGCACCATGGCCGGTACCGGGATCCGCGGATATAATGGAGACAACCAGCCGGCGGTACAGGCAAGGCTCTACTCCCCGGGCGGCGTCGCGCTGGGGCTGACCAGAGGTGGTGGCCGCATCTACATCAGCGATACCGGAAACAACCGGATCCGGACGTTATTTCTGAAGACGGAACAGAAGGTGTCCGGGCCGTAAAATGCGATGAGGATTGAGCGTGGACTTCCAATATAGTTTATCCGATATTCCTGATATTCATTGACATTAGAAGAGAGGTGGGCTAAACGACCGACATGCGGGACCTCGCGACGACATATCCCATAGCCATTGACCTGAACGATGGGTTTCTTACGGCTGCCCAGTTCCGGAAGGGTCGCCAGGGTTCTCGGGTGCGAGGACTGTTAAGCCTGCCGCTCCCCGCGGCGTTCGGGGCAGATGCCGGCGAAGATGAAGCGCTGGTGGATGCCCTGAAGACAGTACGCTCTTGCGGTCTCTTCAAAGGGCGGCGGGTCGTCTTTAATCTCCCTCTCCAGGACTTGTCGTTCTTTCCCGTTCATTTTCCCTTCAACCCTCAGGAAGATCCGGAGGAGGGCATCCTCCGTGAGGCCGCGAAATTTCTCTCCTACCCCCCGGACGAGGCCATGATCGATTATCCCTCCCTTTTCCAGAACCAGGGGACCTTCCATGCCACCGTTGTGGCCGCCCGCCGGCAGGTCGTCGACCGTTGGCTCGTCATTCTGCGGCAGGCAGGATTTACGGCAGAGGTCATGGATTTCTATGTGGCTTCCCTTATCCGACTCCACCAGAGACTGTTTGCCCCCACGGAGCGGGCCGACATTCTTTGCCATCTCGGACGCACATGTATTATGCTGGCCGTGATCAGCAGTGAGGGAATCCTCTCCATATCGGAAATTTCCTGGGGGGTCCAGTTGCTGCGGGAGAAGATAGAGACCAATCTGGCGTTGCCGGTCGGAGGCCCGGAGGCGGTAAAGCTGCTTTCGGCCTATGGTTTAGGATACATGGAACGGGGAAATATCCCCGAAGAGATGGCCGATGACATGAGACTGGATGATGATGCCAGGAACATTTACCGGGCCATCTTCCAGATCATTTCACCTACCGTCAACGGGTTGGCTTACGAATGTCACAATACGATTGGTTATGTACGTTCGGTCCGGGAAAATGTGGGCTTTGGAACGGTCTACCTGTATGGTCTGGCGGGTCTGATTTCCCATCTGGACCGCTACCTGGAGGAACAGGTGGAGATACCCGTTCATCTGGTGGATCTCAAAGCCCATCTGGACGTTGGCGGCAGTAAAGGCCCTATCCTTCTGTCCGGGGAGATTTCCCCGGCGCCGGTTCTGGGTCTGGCTATGCGAGAGTTGCCATGGCTCTGAGAGACATCAATCTGATCCCCGAGGAAATACTGGATCGGCACCGCCTGATCCGCCACCTGATATGGTGGTTCAGCAGCCTGGTGGTGCTGGCCGCCCTCATTTTGGCCGCCCACGGATATCCGAACCGCATGGTGTATGGGGATGCGCAGAACCGGCAGGGTGCCATAAAAGATCTGACTACGGCCCTCACCAGGATAGGCGGCGACATCCGGAAGGAGCAGAAGGAACTGAACCTTGCCCGCCGGGAACAGGTGCAGTTGGTCGCCTTGATCGGGCAACGGCGGTCGTACTCATCGGTACTGGCCAAACTGGCCGATGTCATGAATGATCAGACCTGGTTGCAGCAGCTCGCCTTCAATACCGCCCAGGACCGCACGTTGCATCTCAGTCTGCTGGGATTTTCCCATTCCCATGAAGCCCTGGGGACATTCATCCAGCGGCTTTCCGGCGAGCCGACGTTCCGGCAAGTGGTATTGAAATCCGCGCAGGAATCGGAGGCTAAACTTTCGGGATCTGCTCCGGTGCAGTTTCAGATTGAATGCGATATCGAAAAGGAGGTGCAGTGAAGAGCAGACTGATCCGCTATCTGGACCGCACCGGCCTGGCCATTGTCCTCGTAACCGTCATCGGCGGCCTCCTCTGGACCGCAGGGAACATTCTCATCCGGGAGCGGCAATTGCAGCAGGAAAAGGACCTTATGGTCAGGGAATTGGCGGGTCTGAAACAGGCAGAAGGAAATCTGCAGAGCCTCCGGACAGAGCGCAGTCGTGTACAGGATGACGCAGCGGGCCTTTACCGCCGTATTCCGCCGCGTATCGAGATGGGCGCCCTGGTCAAAAAACTGCATGCCCGCATGAAGGAGCGGCAGATCACTCTGGCGATCCTTCAACCCCAGGCCTCCGTTTCCGAAGAGCTCTACACGAAGATCCCTATCCGGATGGTGTTTCAGGGTAGTTTTGTGCAAATTTATCGTTTCTTTCATGACGTGGAAACGATGGATCAGCTTTTGGTACCGGAAAAAATCACCATTTCCGGTTTGGAATCTCCCCGGGGGAATTGCCAGGTTGAGCTGACGTTGCTGGCCTTTGAACGCAAAACCACCGGATCGGGAGGTTGAGGATTTGTAGCCATGGAAAGCCGGGAACGCACGAAGCTTTATATTGTTATCGGGTTAGCGACCATCTTTGTTGCGGTGGGGTATTTCCGCTTTCTCCACGGCAAAATAACGTTATCGAACAAGCCGGAACGCGGTGTTCCGATTCAGGCTGTGATCGAAGTTCCAGGCGTCGACCTGAAGGGCATTCCGTCCACAAAATTGCCGCAACAAAGGGCTTTCGAAGGGCCGAGGGCTGGGATCCGTGATATTTTTGCCGCGCCAAAGAAGACGGCTATGGAGAAAGCAGCCGGGATCCCCTCCGCCCCAGCTACTGCTGTACCATTGAAACCGTTGCCGCCGCTGCAACTTACGGGAACGATCATCGGCGGAAAGCGGCCCCTGGCGGTCATCAATGGCAAGTTTCTGCGAACGGGGGAAATGATCGCCGGTTTCGAGGTGGTTTCCATTGCCAGGGACCAGGTCGTCCTTTCGGGAGAGGGAAGAAAGGTACTGCTCAATACACTGACCGGTGCAATGGAACGGTCGCCCTGAATCCGCCCGCGAGCGTATTCCCCGCGGCTTGCCGCGGGGTAAGCGAGCATAAACGAACTCGTTTGTTCCTCTTAAGGATCGAAGATTCTCCGCAGCTTGCTGCGGAGAGCTTCAATACGATAGCAACACTGATTCATCGTTGGACGTTCATAGCAAAGTGGTCAGGGAGGGGGAACTGCATATGATCAAGTCTGAAAAGCGGTGCTCTGCAAGCCGCTGCTGGATAAGCGTTTTGCTCGTCCTGGGTCTCATGATCCCGTTGTTTGCCGGGAAAGCAGCCGGCGCGGCAGCGAAAGAGCCTTTGGAGAAAGCGATTGCCATGTCGTCCGCACCTCCCGCTACCGAAACTGGGGCATCGTCCGCTCCGAATGGAGGTATCGCAAAAGCGCCTCACCCTCCGGATGCGCTGCAGAGAAGGAGTTACAATTACCTTGATATCGATATCCGGCAGGCCCTGTATGCCCTGGCGCAGGACCAGGAGGCCAATGTAATCATGTCTCCCGAAGTGACCGGTAAGATTAGCGTCCATCTCAATCAGGTCACCCTGGAAGAGGCCATCCGTTCTCTCGCCCTGGCCGGCGGCTTTACCTGCCGCAAAGAGGAGGGAAGCTTCTATGTCTATAAGCCCAAGCCGATCGCTGATTTTCAGGCAGGAGGGCTGCAGATCCGTGCCTTCCGGCTTAATTTTATCGCCATTGACAAGACTCAGGAAATCATCTCGGCCATACCGGGCATGCGTACGATCCGCCTCCATGAACCATCCAAAACGATTATTGTAGAGGATACGCCGGAAAATATCGCCAAGATTGAGACGCTGCTCCGGAGCTGGGATGTGACGCCACGCCAAGTGCTCATCGAGGCCCGGATCATGCAAGTCAGCCTGACGGACGACATGTCGCTGGGGGTGGACTGGCAGAAGGTCTTTGGTGATCTAACCATCGGCACCACAGGCTTCGTTGCGGCGGGTATGGGACTTACGGCCAATCTGGTAACGCGGGACCAATTTGCCGCCGCTCTCAAGGCCCTCCAGACCAAAACGCAGGTCAACACCCTCTCGACACCCAAGATCCTGGCACTCCATGGCAAGCCGTCACGGGTTCAGGTCGGTGGACGTCAGGGATACAAGACCAATACCTTTACACCGACGGGAACAACGGAAAATATCTCTTTTTTGGAGACGGGCACCATCCTGGACATCACCCCCTATATCGACAATGCGGGCCATGTTCTGCTCGAAGTTAAACCCCAGATCAATTCCGTAACCTTCGATGCGGCGGGTGTTCCCAACCAGAAGACCACCACGGTCAGCACCTCTATGCTGGCCAAAAACGGCCAGACCATGTTCATCGGCGGTCTTATAGAGAATACAAAGACGGGAACTCGCAACGCGATTCCCTGCTTCGGGAGTATCCCCGGACTGGGGCTCCTGTTTGGCCAGCAGCAGGAGGGTATCGGAAAATCCGAGCTGATCGTCCTGATCACCCCTCAGATCATCGATCCGGAGAAGCCAAACGCCGAGGGGCTGGAAAAGACCATACAGATGGAGAAGAAATTGAAAATAGAACCACAGCCCCTCCCGGACCGGCTGCTTCAGAAGTTTCCCTGATCAAGTGAGGAGAGGAGGATAGAAGATGATTCATTACAGATCGTTGGGGTTGGTCAACACGCGGGTGATGTTTGCCGCCGCCGTGCAGGGGGGATTTGCCGTTCCGGCCTACAATTTCAACAATATGGAACAGCTTCAGGCGATTATTATGGCCTGCCTGGAAACCCAGTCTCCCGTCATCATTCAGGTTTCGAAGGGGGCAAGGGATTATGCGGACCGGACGCTCCTGAGCCATATGGCACACGGAGCGGTGGAGATGATGAAGCGGGCGGCCGCAGATAAGGGATCAGGCGAGATCCCGATCGTGCTCCATCTGGATCATGGCGACTCTTATGACCTCTGCGTCTCCTGTATCGAATCGGGCTTTTCGTCCGTTATGATCGACGGTTCTCATCTATGCTACGAAGAAAATACGGCCCTAACGCGCAAAGTCGTCGATTATGCCCATCTTCACGAGGTAACGGTTGAAGGGGAGTTGGGTGTCCTGGCCGGAGTAGAGGATGAGGTCGCCGCCGAAAGCCATACCTACACGCGCCCTGAAGAGGTGGAGGATTTCCTCGCCCGGACAGGGGTTGATTCCCTCGCCATTTCCATCGGAACCTCCCACGGGGCGTACAAATTCAAGGTGGGCCAATCCACGCGCATCCGCCTCGACATCCTTCATGAAATCGAGCGGCGAATCCCGGGTTTCCCGATTGTGCTGCATGGATCCTCCTCCATCCCACAGGATGCCGTGGAAACGATCAACCGCTATGGCGGAAGACTTAAAGATTCGGTGGGTATCCCCGAGGAACAGCTCCGGGAAGCCGCCCGTTCGGCTGTCTGCAAGATCAATATCGATTCCGACGGAAGGCTCGTCATGACGGCGAAGATTCGCGAGATCTTTTCCCAAAAACCGGAGGAGTTCGACCCGCGAAAGTATCTGGGTCCGGCACGGGAGGCCCTCCGGGAGATGTATGCGCGCAAGAATCGGGAGGTGCTGGGGAGCGCCGGCCGGGCGCCGGAAATCATCAGAGCCCTGAAGGGGTGATCCGGCTTTTAAATCACGCAGGGACCTCACCAATAATATCTTGAATTCATATCATTTATTCTTGACATTTCCCGGCGCTCATTGTATGCGGATTTCGCTTTTTCGGGAGTCTGCCCGATGGAGACGATTTGCAGCAAATATAAGGAAGATGGTCCACTGATTCTATACGGATGAGGAACAATATGGCACTCGCAATTGGTGATCTGAATGTACCGCAACGTCTGCTTCTCGGCCCCGGCCCCAGCGCCGTTCACCCCCGCGTGCTGCGCACGATGAGCACGGCACTGATCGGATACCTCGATCCCGAGTGGCTCTCCCTGATGGATGAAGAGCAGGCCCTCCTCCGGGCCGTCTTTCAGACCAAAAATTCCATAACCTTCCCGATGTCGGGAACGGGCAGCGCCGGAATGGAAACCGCTTTCTGCAATTTCGTCGAACCCGGCGATACGGTCGTGATCGGCTGCAACGGTTATTTCAGTGACCGGATGTGCGAAATGGCGAAAATCTACGGCGCCAATGTGAAGCGGATTGAAAAACCCTGGGGAGGCGTATTCACCCTGGCGGAGCTCGAAGCCGCCCTCGCCGAAAACAAACCGGTCAAGATCCTGGCCCTGGTCCATGCGGAGACCTCCACCGGCGCACTCCAGCCCCTGGAAGGATTGGCCGAGGTCGTTCACCGGCACGGCGCCCTCCTTCTGATCGACTGCGTTACCTCCCTGGGCGGCGTCCCGCTGAACATCGACGGCTTGGGTATCGATGTGGCATACAGCGCCTCGCAGAAATGCCTCGGCTGCCCTCCCGGTCTTTCCCCCCTCACCGTCAGCGATCAGGCACGCGAGGCCCTCTACCGGCGGAAAAACAAGGTTCCGAACTGGTACCTCGATTTGACGATGATCGAAAAATACTGGAATAATGAGCGGGTTTATCACCATACCCCCTCGACGACCCTCCATTACGGTTTTCGTGAAGGGTTGCGGCTTGTCCTTGAAGAAGGTCTGGAGGATCGCTGGTTCCGCCACCAGGCCATCGCCGAATATCTCTGGGACAAGATGGAAACCCTCGGATTGAAAATGTTTGTCCCCCGCCAGGACCGACTGCCATCCCTGAGCACGGTCTGCATTCCCGACGGTGTCGATGATGCAACCGTTCGGACGCGCCTGCGCGAGACCTATAACATCGACATCGCCGGCGGATTCGGACCCCTGAAGGGAAAGATCTGGCGTATTGGGCTGATGGGCTTTTCCAGCAGGAGGGAAAACGTAACCCTCCTCTCCGAGGCCCTGAGGGAGATCCTTCACGCAAAGATCTGAGAGAATCTGAAATATTGCTGAAATATTGCTTGACAATCTGAGCGGAATCGAATATTGTCCCAGCCCTTACTCGACATCGTCATCCACAGTGGATCCCCCATCTGGTGTGACACATCCCCATGGGGGTTTTTTTTATTTCGTTGAATGACCTTCGGGTCCTTCGCAGCAGGAGCAAGCAAAAGGAAGAGGCATGAGCAGCACGGTTGAGAAAGTTCGGAATATCGGAATCAGCGCCCATATTGACTCGGGGAAGACCACCCTGACCGAGAGGATCCTGTTTTACACAAAGCGGATCCATGCCATTCACGACGTGAAGGGCAAAGACGGCGTCGGCGCCACAATGGACTCCATGGAATTGGAGAAAGAGCGCGGCATTACCATCGCTTCGGCGGCGACGTTCTGCCAATGGCAGGACCATGAGATCAACATCATCGATACCCCCGGGCATGTGGATTTTACGATCGAAGTGGAACGCTCCCTGCGGGTGCTTGACGGCGCCGTGCTGGTGCTCTGTTCCGTGGGCGGCGTGCAGTCGCAGTCCATCACCGTCGATATGCAGATGAAGCGCTACAAGGTTCCCTGCATCGCCTTCATCAACAAATGCGACCGAAGCGGCGCCGATCCTTCCCGCGTGATCGCACAGCTTCATTCAAAATTGGGTCACAACGCCGTGGCCATGCAGATGCCGATCGGCCTGGAAACGGATTTCCGGGGCGTCATTGACCTCTTGTCCATGAAGGCCGTCTATTTCGAGGGCGATAACGGCGAGCAGGTCCGGATCGACGAGATTCCCGGGGAGTTGATGGACGCGGCGCGCCTGAAGCGTGAAGAGATGATCGATGCCGCTTCACTGTTCTCCGATGACCTGACCGAGGCTATCCTCGAAGAGAGCCCGATTCCCGACGCGTTGATCGTTGATGCGGTCCGCAGGGGAACCCTGGCGAGAAAACTCACCCCCGTTTTCCTGGGGTCGGCTTACAAAAATAAAGGTGTCCAGCCGCTCCTGGATGCCGTGAACCGGTATCTTCCCTGTCCGGCGGATGTCGAGAATACCGCCCTGGATCTGGATCATGACGAGGCCCTGGTGCAACTCTTGCCCGATTCCTCCCTGCCGATTGTGGCATTGGCGTTCAAGCTCGAAGACGGCACTTACGGACAACTGACTTACGTCCGTGTTTACCAGGGGACGCTGGCCAAGGGTGCGGTGATAATCAACTCACGGACCGGCAAGAAAACAAAGGTGGGACGCGTTGTTCGCATGCATGCCGATCAGATGGAAGACATCGAGGCCGCAAACGCCGGTTATATCGCGGCGCTCTTCGGAATCGAGTGCGCCTCCGGCGATACCTTTGTTTCCCCGGGCATCAACCTGACCATGACCTCCATGTATGTACCGAAACCGGTTATATCGCTTGCCATATTTCCGAAGGATAACAAATCCCAGATCAACATGTCCAAAGCCCTCAACCGTTTTACGAAGGAGGATCCTACCTTCCGCACCCATGTGGATGATGAAACCAATGAGACGATCATCGAAGGGATGGGCGAACTGCATCTGGAAATCTATGTGGAGCGGATGAAGCGGGAATACGGAACCGATGTCGAAACAGGAAAGCCACGCGTGGCATACCGTGAGACGATCACCCAGCGCGCTGAATTCAATTACACCCATAAGAAGCAGACCGGCGGCTCCGGCCAGTACGGACGTGTGGCGGGTTACATGGAGCCGATCACGGAAGGCGATGAGGACTTTATTTTCGACAACCAGGTCAGGGGCGGGTCGATTCCCACCCAGTACATTGCTGCCTGTGAAAAGGGTTTTCAGCAGTGCATGGCCAAAGGCCCGAAGATGGAGTTTCCGGTCACGGGCGTGAAGATCGTCATCAACGATGGGGCTTCGCATGCGGTCGATTCCTCCGATATGGCCTTTCAGGCTGCCGCCCGCGGTGCTTTCCGCGAAGCGTACTCCAAGGCCAAGCCCGTCATTCACGAACCGATCATGAAGGTGGTTGTGGAGACGCCGACCGAGTTCCAGGGTGCGGTGATGGGTCTCCTCAATCAGAGACGGGGGATGATCGTCGGAGCGCAGGACGAGGGGCCGATGACCGTGGTCGAGGCACAGGTTCCGCTGGGCGAAATGTTCGGTTTTTCGACGGTTCTGAGGTCCTCCACCCAGGGCAAGGCGCAGTTCACAATGGAATTCGCCCTCTATCGACAGATTCCCCAATCCATCGCCGAGAAGATTGCGGAAGATGTTGCCCTCCGGAAAAAGAGTGCGGCATGACGGGGATTTTGGGGAACGCATCTCCTTGATCCATCAGCCGGATTATCAAACGAATAAGACAGGAATCATGATATGTTGAAACAAGAACTAATCCTTCGCAACCCCTTGCGTCAGCTTGGTTTCGAGACAGAGGACATCCTGCCCGCCGGGGGGTTTGGTGCCGTGCTTGCCCATGCCGGCGTCGGGAAGACCGCCCTGCTGGTTCAGCTTGCCATGAACGGCATGCTCAGAAACCGAAACGTACTCCACATCAGCCTCAACGATCCCGTCAACAAGGTGAATCTCTGGTACGGCGAGCTTTTTCATCATCTCGCCGGAAATGATGAAGGGAAGCAGATCTCCCGCCTGTGGGAATCGGTCCTGCCGCATCGATTCATCATGACCTTCCGCGTCGAAAGCTTCACCGTTCCGAAGCTCGAAGAACGGCTGAGCGATCTGACCGAACAGGGTATCTTTACGCCGGCCATGATGATCATCGACGGTCTCCATTTTGACGAGTCGTTGCGTGCGGATCTGAATGACCTGAAGGCACTGGCCTCCAGAAACGGAATCCATATCTGGTTCACCGTTCATACCCACCGGCACGAGTCGCCGGGACCGGATGGTCTTCCGGTATCCTTTTCAGCCGTGGCCGGCCTGTTCGATCTCGTCCTGGAGTTACAGCCGGAACATGCGAATGTCCATATCAAACTGCTCCGGGGCAAGGAGTCGACAACGGCCGGTTCACCGCTGCTTCTGGATCCGTCGACCATGCTGATCAAGGATAAGGAGTTATAGAGGTTTTTGAAGGCCAAAATTAACGAATAAAACTGGGCGTTTCGGGTAGTTCCGAGACGCCTTTTCCTTAGATTCACTCTTCCCAATAATTGTTGATACTTAATCCCTGTAGCATTTTGTTGAATCGGGATCGAAACATTGGTATATTCCGATCGTGAATAAGCAATGCCTTATCCATGATGGTTTGAAACACCAGACCGATAACGGGAAACGGTCCATATCATTTTTCATGATTTAATCCGGGAAGGAATCTGTCGCCATGACCCATCAGATCGTCCATCCCAACCCTCTGCCGGATGATCTCCATCCGGCCGCAGATGCCCTCATCGAGCGTCTCCACCCCCATTACCCGGACATGAGCGGATTCACGGCCATTTCGATGACAGGCCGTGGTCGCGACTTTTTGCATCACCTCGTCCATACCCGGATCGGTGGTCTCCTCCCGACCATCCTTTCTTTTGACGACTACAGAACCCGTCGTATCGCCGAGGCGACCGGCCGCATGGCCCTGCCGGAGGATGAGGCCTTTCTCCGTTTCCATGCCCTTCGGTGCCATGAAGAGGGTCTCTCCCAACCACCGGCCGACACCCAGCGACTGCTCTCGTTTTTGACCACGATCGCCGAGTTCTCCGTGACCATTCCGGAGCTGCGCACCCTGGACCGAATCGGGCACGAACAACTCGATCGGATCGATCGGTTCTTTGCGACGATGGAGGCATTCCGCGCCCGCCTTGCTCGGGAGGGGCTGTTCTATCCGCCGTTCGAAGCGGCGCGGCTGGCCGAACTCACGCCAGGTAATGATGAATTTTTCATCGGTCTGCCCCTCATGACCCCCATCAACCAGGGCTTTTTCAGCCGTATCTCGTGCGAGCGGCTCTTTGTCGATGCACCGCTTTTCGGCCCTCACATGCCGACGGAGCCGCCCGATTACGAGACAGCCCTGTCGCTCGTCCGGCATATCGATGTCGCCGAAAGGCGCAATACGGGTGAGGGAATTGGTTTCACCGAGCTTGCCGAACGGGCCGCCATTCCGGCGCTCCTCGCCCGGGAGATTGACGCCTTTTTGCGCAGTTCCCGGGGCGATGGGGAACAACTCTTTATCGTGCCTCTTGACGAGAGGCTCTCGTTCTATCTGTGGGAACTCCTCTTCCGTCCGCTCGGCGGACAGGTCAACTTTGCACCGTGGCTTCCCTTCACCCACTTCGCGGCGGCGCACCGCCTGCGCGAGGCGATCCGCGGCAGAATCGGGCTGGCGGCTGTGCGGCGGGATCTCGTCGCCGAGCTCACTACCCGGTGGAACGAACTCGACGAGTCCGACCATTCCGCATTCGAGGGGGCGATCACGCTGTGCGACGAACTGGATCGTCTCCGCCCGTTCATGGGGGATGATTGGTCAACACTGGCCGAGTACATGATTGCAGTCAAGAAACTGCGGCTGCGCGGCAAGCGTAGCGCACCGATCCAGGTGGTGGGCTTAGGCGACGCGACCGGCATCCCCTATGGGCGCGCCGTCATTCTGCCGATGAACAGCGGCATCTTCCCGAAAAAGCCCTTCAACGGACCCTACCTGAACCTGATCCATCTGCCGCGCATCCACCGGGCGCAGTACGAGGCGGACGATCTCAGCCTGCGGCAGTTTCTTTCCTTCGGCCACACGGCCCACATCGCTGCCCTCTATGACCAGGCAAACGGAGAGGCCCCGTCATCCCACTTCTCGTTCCTTGCCACCGAATTCGGCCAGAGAACGGTGAAGCGGCGGATGGCTCCGGTGCCGTTCCATGTGCCGGCTGGCAGCCTCACCATCGAGAATACGGATGAGCTGAAGGAGAAGCTGCAGCGGCACACGTGGTCTTTCAGCTCCCTGAAGCGCTTTTTCACCTGTCCGTGCCGCTTCATCCTGGAAGAGATCGAGGGCGTGACGCCGCCCCCCTGCTTTGAAGACGAAGAGAGCGCCAATCTCCTGATCGGAGATTTCCTCCACCGCTTTTTCGTGGAGCTTAAGGGGCATCGCCCTGCGGTCGAACGGTGGCAAGAACGCTTTGAAAAGAGTTGGGAGAACGACACGGATCTCCGTGCGAAGCTCCCGGACCAGGCCGTCCGCAAGGCCATCGTCGAGAGCCATCTGGCCGATATCGCCGCCTGGGAGAAGGAAACGGGCCGGCCGCTCCTCTTTTCCGACGAAGTGAAGGAGGCCGAGCTCGAACTGACCGCCCCTTTCGGCGGCGGACGATACCAACTCAAAGGGCGCATCGACCGCTTGCAGCTCCAAGGGGACAAACAGCTCATCGTCGATCTGAAATACAAGGAGAAGAAAAGCTACTCCGGAAGGGAGCGGCTGGTCGACCGTCTGGAGAAGACAGACTCCTTCGATGATCGGTTCCAGTTGCTCATCTATGCCTATCTCGCCCTGCACAACAAGAGGGCGACGCCCGGCCGGGTCGATGCGGCCCATCTCTTTCTCAGGCCCCGGGTGCGCGGCGATTATGAGTGTCGCCTTATGGAGGAGGATCTTGCCGCCTGCGACGCCACGATGGATCGTATCGCCGGGCTGCTCGACGCTTTGCTGGCCCTGGAGCGCTTCACCCCGAACTTCCGCGCCGCCTGCTGTTCCTACTGCCCCCACAAGGCGCTCTGCCTCAAGCCGGACCTCTACAGGACGGGAGGCCACCCATGGTGAAAAGCCTCTTCGTCACCGCCTCGGCCGGTTCGGGGAAGACCTTTCGCCTCACCCAGGAGGTCCGCCGCCATATCGGGCAAGATACGGAATTTATCGTCGCCGCCACCTTTACCCGCGCCGCGGCGGCCGAGATGGAAAAACGGATCCTCGAATCCATCGAGAAGGGAGAGGAGAGCCCTGCCGACAAACTGCGGCTCATCATGCGGGCAGCCAGGGTCCACTTCTCGACCATCGATGCGCTCTTCCACCGGTTCCTCTCGACGGAAGCGTATGTGCCGCAGGTGGCCGACGAACACGAGAAAGCGCTCATCACCGCGATTGCCGACGAGCGGTTTTTCCAGCATCCGCGAATTCTGACCGACATCGAAAGCATCCTGATCGCAGCGCGCATCCTCCACATGCCGCCCGAGTCGCTGATCGAAGCGTTGGACAAGGGCAAAGAGGCGCTGGAGGCATGGGAGTGTCCTGAAAGACTGCTCGACGAGCTCAAGGGCAACCAGGCGCGCCTTACCGCCGAGTACGAACGGTTGCAGGGACAGGTGCAGGCGGTTGCGGTGGCGACGAGGGGGGCCCTGCGCACGCAGGTGGCCGACCCCCTTCTCGATCCGCTGGCCGAGGTGGATCTCAAACGGGCACTCTTCCTGAAATCCGATCTGGCGGAGGTTAAAGTTGCTGCCGCCGACCGCGAAACGCCCGCCTACGCCACCCTGCGGGAGCTCTACCCCCCGATGCGCCGACTCGTCGCCCGGCACCTCATCAACACCAAGCGGCTGCGGAGCGCCCTTCTCAATCGGTTCAGCCTCCTGCGCGCCGCGGTGCTCACCGAGGAAAAGGAAAAACTCGGCCGGCTCTATTTCGACGATATCCCCAGAGCGCTCCTCGCTCTCGATGGGCCATGCAGCCGCGAGCGGCCGCTTTTCATGGCGCGCCTCTATGAACTGGGGTTCCACCGGACGGCCCATCTTCTCCTGGACGAGTTCCAGGACACTTCCAAGATCCAGTTCGACCTGCTCCGGCCGCTGATCGAGGACATCCTCGGCTCCGTGGGGGAGAATGCCGAGGGGGAGCGGTCGGTCTTTCTCGTGGGGGACTGGAAACAGTCGATCTATCAGTGGCGGGACGCGGCGCCCGATCAGCTCCGGGCCTCCATTGCACCCGCCCTCACGAGCGGACAGATCGCCACCGAGACGCTCCCCTTCAACTATCGCTCCACACCGCTCCTCATCGATTTTTTCAACCATCTGGTCGTCGAGCTCTTCTCCGGGACCGACAAGGTCAACCTGCAGGCACCGCCCGAAAAGCCGAAGCATCCCTATGGCGGCATCTCCGAGGTGGCGGTCATCCCGGCCGCCTGCGGCGCCGGTGACGATCCGGCCTATGAGCGGCTCGTCGAGGCCATGATCCGGAAAAAGACGGAGTGCGGGTGCCCCTGGGGTGACATCGCGGTCCTGTGCCGCACCAACGGGCATATGGACAAGGCCGCGGCGGCGCTGGCGAGGGCCGACATCCCCATCTCTGGGATCCGCGGGCGTGAGCTTTTGTCGCTGCGCGAGGGGACGGCGCTCTACCTTTCCCTCATTGCGCTTTTTACCGGCCATGACGGTCGCTTCATCCCCCGCGCCCTCGCGTCCCTGGGTTACGACGAGGCGCTGACGGCCATCGTTAAACGGCTTGCCGGAACCGTCGGCAATGCGCCCGAGCCGCACCGTTTTGCAGCCCTCGCCTCGGCCCTACGTGACCTGATGCCCCATTTCCCGCGCTCCCTCATCGAGACGCTCTGGGACGAGGCGGAGCGATACTTCGACCGGCCCGACGCCGTCGATGCGCCTGCTTTCCTGCGCTATCTGCTCACCATGTCGCACCTCATCACCGTTCCCGAGGGAGAGCATGCCGGCCGGGTGAAACTGGCCACGATCCACGGCACCAAGGGCCTCGAGTTCCCCCATGTCTTCCTCTTCTGGAAAGAGGGGCTCGACAGAACACCCGAAATCCTGCACCCCGCTGACGGTTGTCCGATCGGCCTGAGCAAGGACGAGTTGGCCTTTCTCGCCACCGGCCCGATCGCCGGAGCGGCAACCATCGCCGAGGCTGCTGCAACGGTAAAGGAAGAAAAGGCCGAAGAGACGGCCAACCTCATCTACGTCGCCGCGACCCGCGCCTCAAAAAGCCTGACGATCCTCCTGCGGGCCGACAAGGAGGGTGCACTGAAAGGCTTCGGTGAGCTGATGTCCCGCACGGCCTGGACAGCCATACCGGACGCCGAGCGGACGGAATTCGGCTGGCGGCATGACTACGGCACTGAGAAACCGCGGCCTTCGGACCATGAAGAGCTGACAGCGCCCGAGCTGGTCGAAGGCCCGGCCGCGCCAGCCGAGGGTGAAGAAATGGACCCGACGCTACGCTCCGCCGACATTGAAGCGGGGATCGAACGCGGTCTGCGCATCCATGAGGCGCTTGCCCGACTCTCAGGTAATATAAGAACGCTCGCCCCGGGCAGCCTCGTCGAAGAGGAACAGGCTGCCGTGGAGAGGTTCCTGGGCGACCCCAATGTGCGCGAGATCATCTTCCGTCCCGGGAAGGCGCTCACCGAACAGCACATCTCCGACACCCGCTCGTTCGGCATCGCTGACAGGCTCATCATCGTCCCCGACCGCATCACTCTCATTGACTTCAAAACGGGACGCGTTGGCCATCTTGCCGATAAGTACCGTTCCCAAATGATCCGCTACCGAACCATCCTTCAAGGTCTCTTCGACGAGCGCCTGATCGAATGCTACCTGCTGTTTGTTGACGAGCCGAACCGTATCGTGACTATTCCATAGGCGTTGCTGCGGTGCATCCGGAAAAGAGAAATCCATGCCCTTTACCTTGGACGGTCATTCCATAGTTCGCGCTACGAATCTCTACCCATTATCGACCAATAATCAAAAGACAAGATCCGCAAGCCAATCGAAGAATGGTTACAGATCACACCGCAGAACCATAGGACGCATTTACGAAAGTCCATGAGAGCTTACGGAAGCTCCGCATGGGTGATTTCTGGTTATGTTCATAGTGAGCGTGAGGTATGGGTTCTTGGCATCAGGTATCGAAAATCGATCTACTTCGATATTGGAAAAGGTAGGAAGGAATTTGCATGTCCTCTACTGCTTTGATCTTCCTCAAAGAGTTAAATAGACATACATAATTTAAGTAATAGCTTTCTATGGTTAATTGTGATATCGAACCGTCACTAGAAGAAGCAAAAAACGTGAGAGTACCGTTTCTCGCAGTGCCGGGTATCTTAAGAGGTGCTTTCAGTGACAGTAGAAGAAGCTGTCGATCTTGCCATACGTAATATTTGCTTGGAAGGGTTGACGGACATTTTCCGTTGTCCTTGTGAACTACAGTACTTCAAAAATGCTGAGGCTGCCACCAAGGTTTTTCAGCGGATCGTTGCTAATCTTAAGAAACACAATTTTAAAGATCTAGGGTGCGAATATCTTAGTCATGTTCTCGTGCCGAAGAGTAGTCTTCAGTATGACTACCGTCGGGCGGCTTTACTTTCACCCGGCTGTACAATCAGCTATCTTGCATTGACCTTGCTGGCTGCTGAAAAGATTGAGCAGAAGAGGATTCCTGTAGCTCAGCATGTAGTGTTCTCCTATCGATTCGCCCCCCATGGGGATCAACTATTTTCTGATGAAGGTGGTTACAATAAATGGAGGGAAGAAATTGTCCGAAGACGGACTTCCGGAAGGTGTCGAGTTGTCGTAAAGTGCGACCTTGCTGCCTTTTATGATCGTGTCAACCTCCATAGGTTACAATCAACGCTTGAATCAATAGGGATCGAGAGATGGATATCGACAACCCTAAATGATCTCCTGCTCTACTGGTCGCGTAAGGACTCATACGGCCTTCCTATTGGAGGTAATGCAAGCCGCATTCTTGCCGAGGCAGTGCTTATCGACATTGACGATTACCTCTGTTCTGAAGGCATTGAATTTGTTCGTTATGTTGATGATTTTAGGCTCTTCGCACCGAACCTCGTGACAGCCCAGAAGTGGCTTGGCATGCTCACCGCGCGGCTGTTCGGGCAAGGGTTACTACTCAATGCATCTAAGACCCACTTCTACGCGGCTACAGCCGTAGAAAGAGAAGAAGTACCTGCTCCGGATAGCGCGGAGAGAATTCTTGAAGATTTCATTGCAAAATCAGGTAAATACAGAACAATTCCAAGATTATACAAAAAGCCATCAACTGAAAAATTCGAGGCATTTAAGATAGTAGATATTCCAACAGAGATTAGCAACCTTGAAGAAGCTCCTATCGCTGAGTTCAGCTCAATTCAAAAAATCCTCATAGCAATATTGGCTAAACAGGAATTTACAAATCTTTCAAAGATTGATTTTTTTCTGATGCGCTGTGTCTATAGTGTAGATTATGTTATCGATATGCTACAAAAGAATTCACAGGACATTCCTGAAGATGTACGGCGTGATATTACATCAAACCTTGAACGACTGTTGAACTCAGCATTTTTCCGTAATCTTGACTGGTACGAGTACAAGATTATCTGCCTTCTTGGTACTGATCCTTACTTTTCGAAGCGTGCTCTTATAAACTACGTACGAGACGCAACTAGAGAAACCTCTCCTCTTAGCACACTTACGGCATTGGAACTCCTCTTTGATAGGGTTACCCGAACTGATGCTCTAACTATTCGTGAGTGGTACGACCGCTGTGGAGAGTGGGAAAAGCGGCGTATCATGAAAATCGTCGCATCATCAATGCCTACAGAAGAGGCCAAGGCTTGGTTTAGAAGCATCCGGGCCAATGTCGGACTCAACTTTATCACTGATGTCGCATATAGTCTTAACACGCCGTAGTCAGAGATTGACCTTAATCTGAAAGGATTTCAACAAGGGAAGAGGTAATCATGTGGTCGCCGCAGATTAAGTGATTCCGGCCGCCGAAGGATTTAAGGAGAAGACGATGGCCGTCGAAAATAAGGAACCGCGGACCATCAGGCCCACCCACCCGTGAGAGATGCTCCGGGAGGATTTTCTTCCCGACTATGGGCGGACGACGGCCTGGTCAGCGGCAACGTTGGGTGTATCGCGTCAGACGATCAATGAGGTCCTTCGGGAGAAACGGGCCATCAGCCCGGTGATGGCCCTGCGACTGGCCCAACTGTTCAGCAACACCCCTGAGTTCAGGTTGAATGCCCAGCGTGCCTATTATCTATGGCAGGTGAAACGGGACAATCAGACAGAAATCGAAAAGATCAAGCCGTTACGCGCCGCATGAGGATTCGGCGCCGGCAATGCTAGCCGATCCCATCGGCCGCACGGTGTTCAACAAGAGGCATGGCTTTCTTTCGCCTTCATCGATTTGCCAGCCATGCGGACAGGGAGGGCACACTGAGAGGCTTCGGTGAGCGGATGTTTCGCACGGCCCGGACAGCCATACCGGATGAGGGGCATACCGAATTCGGCTGGCGGCATGAATACGGTCCCGAGAAACCACAGCCTTCCGACCACGAGGAGCTGACGGCGCCCGACCTGGCCGAAGGCTTCATCGCGACGGTGGACGGCGACGAGCTGGACCCGACGTTGCGCTCCGCCGCGATCGAGGCGGGGATCGAACGGGGGATTCGCATTCACGCGGCGCTCGCCCGGCTCACCGGCGATTGCAAATCCATTGCCCCGGGAAATCTCGCCGAAGGGGAGCAGGCTGCCATCGACCGGTTCGTGAGCGACGAGAAGGTGCGCGAGATCCTCTTCCGGCCCGGGACAACGCTCACCGAACAGCATCTCTCCGACACCCGGTTCTTCGGCATCGTCGACAGGCTCATCATCGCCCCCGACCGCATCACCCTCATCGACTTCAAGACGGGACGCGTCGGCCATCTTGCCGACAAGTACCGCCCCCAGATGATCCGCTACCGAACAATCCTACAGGGGCTCTTCGGCGAGCGCCCGATCGAATGCTATCTGCTGTTTGTCGACGAACCGCACCGAATACGAACGATCTGAATGGGGCATCCATCGAAGCACTTCGTATCCTTTGAGACTCATTGATTGCCTCGTTTCTCTCCGGTCCGTCTGCCGGCCCATGAAACGGTCCCTGCGCCGACATCACCCGCTCATGTCGCTGACCCGGGTTCGATTCACCTTGACAATTCAGACCTAATCCATTAGCATTTTGACATATCGGAACATAGGGAGACAAATCATGATCGGTGTACTGATCACGACCCACGGCAACTTGGGGAGCGAAATGATCAAGGCAGCGGAGTTGATCCGGGGCAGCCTGAAGGGGATCGTGCACATCTCGGTCGACCAGACCAAGGGGGTCGAGGATCTCAAGAAAGAGATCAGCACGGCGATCAGGAAGCTGGATCAGGGGCACGGAGTCTTGATTCTGACCGATCTCTTCGGCGGGACGCCGTCCAACATTTCCCTTTCCTTTATGAAGGAGGGGAAGGTGGAGGTGATCACCGGTGTCAACCTCCCGATGCTTCTGAAGCTGCCCGACATCCGGGAAGGTATGGCATTGAAGGAGTTTGCGCAGTTCATCAAGGATTATGGAATCAAGAACATCTCCCTGGCCAGTGAGATTCTGAGCAAGAAAGTCATCGGATAGGCCATTGCAACCTTCATTGGATATAGCCCTCGTGCGGGTAGACAACCGGCTGGTTCACGGTCAGATTCTGGAGGCCTGGATTCCCTTTCTCAGGGCGTCCTGCATCGTTGTTGTGGATGATCAGGTGGTCTCCGATTTCTTTCGCGAGACGGTGATCCGGATGGCGGTTCCAAGCGGCGTCAGGGTGATTATCTGCGGTGTCGCTGAATTCGCGGAGACCTACCAATTCAATCGGGGCAAAGGTCCGAAGACCATCGTTCTGTTCAGCAAGATCTCCGATGCATGGACGGTCCACCGTCTCGGGTTCCTTTTTGATCAGTTGAACATCGGCAACATCTACAACGAGGAGTGCAAACTCTGCTGCACCCCCTCCGTCCTTCTGAGCGACGCTGATATCCATGACATCAACAGCCTCCGGGATGCCGGGGTGAGGATCGAATTGCGGCGCGTTCCCCGGGAAAAACCGATCGATCTTTTTGAAATCGTCCGGAAAATGCAATCTTGATAAACGGACAGGGCGGTGTCTTTGGGCTTCCGGTCACAACCCATGTTTGCACGGCTCAGGCGAATCCTATGATCCTGAATGTTCTGATCGTATCCATTGTCGGCGGGATTCTCTGCCTGGATCGTATTTTCGTACAGGCTCTGATCTCCCGGCCGATTGTGGCGGCCCCCCTGATCGGTCTGATCCTGGGCGATCCGTACACGGGTCTCATCGCCGGCGCGTTCATCGAACTCTTCTGGATCGATCGCCTTCCGATCGGCGCCTACATCCCTCCCCACGATACCATCGCCGCCGTCCTGATCGCCGCCGGCGCAATCGAGAGTGGGCGAATCCTGGGGCATCTGCCGCAGGGACTGATCGCGCTGGCCGTACTCGTTTTTATCCCGCTTGCCATGCTTGGGAAAAAGATGGAGCTGTGGGTTATCTACGGAAATGAGAAGCTGGCCAGAGATGCACTGAACGCCGCCGCCCATGGCGATATCCGTGCCGTTTCGAAAAATCATCTCCGCGCGACAATCAGGGGCTGGCTTCTTCCGACAGGGATGATCCTGATTGCTCTTCCGCTCGGTGTGGGCGTGATGACCTGGGGCTATCCCCGTCTTGCACCCTGGACCATTCGGGGTCTGAACCTGGTATACGGCATGCTTCCGCTGATCGGCGCCGCGGTCGCATTCAACACCATCAACCTGCGCGGCGCGCTCCCGATCTTTTGCGTGGTGTTTCTGATGATGACCGTAATATTGCAATATATCCATTATTGAGTCAGTATGGACCATGACGACCTATCCATCGGTCAATATGAAGAAGGGGATTTGGTAGAAATCCTCGAGATCGAAAGAGACTCTTTCCCGACCCCCTGGTCGCCGGGACTTTTCCGCAGCGAAATGGCCAATTCCATTTCACGGATGCTTGTCGGAAAGGCGGCACAGGCGCAGGGGAATGCGGTTGTAGGATATGTTGTTTTCTGGCGGGTGGTGGACGAGATTCACCTCCACAACATCGCGGTGCGGAGGGATCTGCGAAAGTGTGGGATCGCCTCCCGGTTGCTCTCCAAGGTGATCCGGGATTGTCGACCGGAAGGGGCGCGCTGGGTGACCCTTGAGGTCCGCTCCTCCAACCTCCCGGCGCAGAAATTGTATGAGAGGTTCGGATTTTCGGTAAAAGGCGTCCGTCGCGGCTATTACACGGATACGGGGGAGGATGCGCTGATCATGTCGGCGGATCTGGAACAGATGCCGTCGGAGGCTTAAACCGCCGCCCGAACAAAGTGGAGCCAATCATGAAAACAGCGGATGAACATCCATCCCTGGCAAGCGGAATGGTGATCGGTAATCCGAGCGTTGCCCCGGACCACTTTCTGCTTACCCTCCGGCTGCCTCCCTCCTTTGCCACGCCGCAACCGGGGCAATTCGTCATGATCCGTGATCCGGAGCGGGGAGAACCCCTGCTTCCCAGACCGCTGAGCGTTTACGGATTCCACCGGGAAGGCGATCAGGCGATCCTGGATCTTCTCTATCGTTCGGCGGGTCGAGGGACTTCTCTGTTTTCCCGGATGAAACCCGGAGCTTTATTGGCCGTCCTGGGTCCCCTGGGCCGGGGGTTCACACTTCCACGCGACGTGCGAAAGGTGATCCTTCTGGCCGGCGGCGTCGGCGTGGCCCCATTGACCTTTCTGCTTCAGGATAGCCGCTTGCGGGATACCTCTGTGCAAAAAACGGAAACCACGGCCTATGTCGGTGCAAGAACGGCGAAGCTCCTGGCGGGCATCGAACGCCTGGAGGGTCTTTGCGACCTCCGGATAGCCACCGATGACGGAAGCGCGGGGTATCACGGTCTCGTCACCGATCTTCTGCGCCGTGATCTCGGTGGTTACGACACCGAGGGAACAATGATTTATGCGTGCGGACCGGCTGCGATGATCCGGTCTCTCGCGTTTATCGTGAAGGAGTCCGACATCCGCTGTGAGGTTTCTCTGGAGGAGAGGATGGCCTGCGGCATCGGCGCCTGTCTGGGATGCGCCGTGGCGATCACAGACAGTGATGGAAAACGCGCCTATCGGAGGGTCTGCCACGACGGCCCGGTTTTTGATATCCGGGAGATTTTCCCGAATCCTTGCCCGGATGAACAGGACAACAGTTATGGAAGCAGATAAGAACAAAATCAGTCCTCTTGCGCTCAAGGTGCGGATCGGCGGTCTTGCCCTCAAAAATCCCGTCATGACCGCGTCGGGAACCTTCGGCTATGGCGGGGAATTCGCACCATTTTGCGATTTGAACCGCCTGGGAGCGGTTGTGGTCAAGGGGCTATCCCTTGAGCCGCGACTGGGAAATCCGCCGCCGCGGATCATGGAAACCCCCTGCGGGATGCTCAACGCAGTCGGGCTTCAGAACATCGGCGTCCGGGCTTTCATTGATGATAAATTACCTTATCTCAGACAGTTTGACGTCGCCGTCATCGCCAACATTTTTGGCGAAACGGTCGATGAATACCGCCGCATCACGGAAATCCTGAGCGGCGTCGATGGGGTACACGGGATTGAGGTCAACATCTCCTGTCCGAACGTGAAAAAAGGGGGCATCGCCTTCGGCGCCAGGCCTGAAGTTGCCGCCGACGTAACCGAAAAAATCCGTGGGGAGACCGATCTTCCCGTGATCGTGAAGCTGACGCCGAACGTGACCGATATCACGGAGATCGCACTGGCGGTCGAGGCGGCAGGCGCCGACGCGGTATCCCTGATCAACACGCTGACAGGGATGTCGGTGGATATCGAACGCCGGCGCCCCCACCTGGCGAACATCACCGGCGGGCTTTCCGGTCCGGCCGTCAAGCCGGTCGCCCTCAGGATGGTCTGGCAGACGGTTCGCTGCCTGAAGATCCCGGTCATCGGCATCGGGGGGATTGCAACCGCCGCCGACGCCCTCGAATTCCTCATCGCGGGGGCGACGGCTGTGGAGGTCGGAACAGCCAATTTCATCCATCCCGCCGTCACGATGCTGATCCTGGACGGCATCGCAGAATACATGACCCGGCACGGGATCGATGGGATCGACGAGTTGATCGGATCGCTCAAAACCGATCCATAAAAAAGAGGCAACTGTGAAGCCGTAAAGGGGATTGGATCTCCAACCATTTATATTGACACTTCTATGCAATTAACATAGATTATCCTATATGCATCGGCCGTTTATCGGATGACTTCAAGGGGTTCGGAAGGATCGTATGAAGATAAAATCGTCGCGGAAAAGAGCGTGTTTTTTGATTGGCGCCGTTCTCATCCTCTTTACGATCCTCAGCATCGTCTCGCCCCCCCTTCATGCCGGCTTCTGGAATCAGGTCAATGAAAGACTTCTGCTTGAGCGCCTGATCGGCGAGGGTCGATTCGTCAGCTATCAGCGAAACGTGGATACGAGAGACCCCCTTTTCCCTTTTGAGGTCCTCAATGACGGTTTCAAAATGATTTCGGTCTACAGGGATTTTCCCGGCAGCTACATGGTCGAATGGACCTGGCGGGTGGTTTTGAAAAACAGGTCATCGCATGCGGTTGTAATTGATGTTGAGTATAAACTTCTGGATAAAGATGCCTTGTGGGTGGCATCGAGCAAGGAATTATCCAAGAAAATTGCCGCCGGTGAGACGGTTATCATCGAGAAAACCGATCATCTCGCATATGAAACGGCGCAGCGGGTCAAGAAAAGCAACTGGTACATCCATCTTCAAGACTGATGGGGCCGGGAAAGCAAAAAAGTGCAAAATCGCCGATCAGTTTAAGGTAGGACAACCATTTTACAGCATTCTCTCGATCTCCCCCATGCGGACATCTATGCGCTTGCGCGAGATCGGGATGGCCGTTTTAAGTTCCTGGGCGAAAAGCGACACCTTGTACTCCTCGATCATCCAGCCGAAATCATCGAGCGCCATTTTTTTTTCCGCGGAGGCGAAGGCGGGAAGTTCGCGGAGCGTGGATTCCCGCCAATCATTCAAATCCCTGATCTCTTTCCCGCGCTCAAGGGCCTTCTGCAGGTGAACGCTCCCCCGCTCCGCGCGTACCGACAGGGCACGCAGATAGCGGCCGATATGGTTCAGCCGCTCATCCGGGTAGCGGACCAGAAAATCCGGCGACAGGAGCCGTGTCGACTCATCCCGCAATTCCGCCAGAAAGGCCAAAAGCGGCCCGTTTCCCCGGTTGGCACCCTCCAGGTTCCGGAGCTGCTCAACAGCTTCATAAAGGTCCTTGAGCGGTGGCCCGGCGAGCCGGACAATGGCAATACCCCGGGGAAGGATTTGGGGCCGGATCCTCTCGGCGTGTTGCACAAAATCCGCCTCGGTTCGCACATCCGCATCGAAGAGATCCGCCATGACCTTCTCCATGATCGCATTTTCCAGCGGCTTCACCCCCCCGAAGGCCGCCGCCCAGATTTTCAGATCGCCGGTCGGCGCCACCGTCTTGTGCAGATGCTTGAGGTCTTCACGGAAGCGTAGTGCCAGAAGAGCCCTAACCCCTTTGCGGTGGGAAAGCAACGCTGTGTTTGCGGATCGAAACAGCCGGATGGCAACACCGGTTTCATCGGCAACCAAAGCGGGAAAGGCGGGCGATGCGTGAATGCCGCCATTACGGAGCGGGATCTGTTCCGGCAGATGGCCGAAATCCCACATCGTCAGGCCGCTCCTCTCCCAGGTTTTTCGGGCCTCCGCAAAAGCCCGGGATTCTTCCTGATCAACAAAGCTTTTCTCCAGGATTGCGATATCCCGTCCGGACGCGAGTTCCATGTCCTTTCCGTCCACGACGGAAAAGCGGAGCTTCAGGTGCTCCTCCAGGCCGTCCAGAGGCCAGCGTTCCACGGGAATATTCACCCCGAACCGCTCGTAGAGGAAGCGGCCGAGGGCAGTGATCAGCGTCCCCTCCCGGGGCATTTGTGCCAAAATGATATCACAGGTTCCCGAAATCGGCATGAGCTTCTTGCGGAACTCCTTTGGAAGGCCCCGAAGGAGGGCGGCGATCTTCTCGCGGAGAAGACCGGGGACGGCCCAGTCCAGCGCGGCGGCGGGAACGGAAGGCACCGCCTGAACGGGGATCTTCAGCGTGACTCCGTCCTCCGGTTTCCCCGGATCGTAGCGGTAAACGCAATCCAGACGCCAGCCGCCGGTCGATACGGCTTCGGGGAAGAGGGCGATCTCCGCGGAGTCGGGTGATTTGACCAGAAGATCCTCCTCCCGCATCCGGAGAAATGCGTCGTTCCCGCGATCGCGGACCATCCGTTGGAGTGTCCGGATATCAAAGATCCCGGGGATGCGCTTTTCATAGAATTGGGCCATCTCCGCCTCCCCGACCAGGAGATCATGCCGCCGCACCTTTTCCTCCATAACGCCGATTTCCTCGATCAACGCCTGATTGTGGACGAGAAAGGGGAGGGGGCGCTGCACCTCTCCATCAACGAGGGCGCTCCGGATAAAGATCCGGGAGGCCTCCGCGGGATCGATCCGGCCGTAGGAGACGGGTCTGCCGGGGACGATGATCAGACCGAAAAGGGTTACCTGTTCGGAAGCGACCACCTCGCCCCGGTTCTTTTCCCAGTGCGGGGCAAAATAGGTGCGCCGGCAGAGATCTCCCCCAAGCTCCTCCAGCCAGGCGCTTTCGATATTTGCCGCCGTCCGGGCGAAGAGACGCGAGGTTTCGACCATCTCCGCGGCAACGATCCAGTTCCCCGACCGGTTGAAGAGACCGGAACCCGGAAAGATCATCGCCTGTCGTCCCTGGGTCGCCGTGTAGAGGTTCTTCTCTTTTTTGACCGCGATGTGTCCGAGGTAGCCGCTCAGAATGGAACGATGGATGGCCGCGTAGAGCTCGACCCCCTCTTTTCGGGTTGCAGGAGCTCTGGTCGAAAGAAATTTCTGTTCCGTCAGGATCGTCCGGAGCTGGTCATGGACATCCCTCCATTCCCGGATCCGCCGGTACGAGAGGAAGTGCTCCCGGCAGAAACGTCGAATCCGGTTCTGCGTCTTCGGTGAATCCCCGGCATCATGGCAACGCTGCCAGATCCGCAGCAGCGAGACGAAATCGGAGGCGGGATCCTTGAAGAGGGCGTGCATCTGGTCCGCCTGCGCCTCCTTCTCGGCCGGCCTCTCCCGCGGGTCCTGAATGCTGAGCGCCGCGGCGATAATGAGGATCTCCGGCAGGCATCCCTCTTTTTTGGCCTCGAGGATCATCCGGGCGATGCGTGGGTCGATGGGGAGCCGGGCCATGATCCGCCCCCTTTCCGTCAGCCGCCAGGGATCGGACTTTTGCCGCGATTCATCTGCCTCCCGTTCGATCGCCCCCAATTCCAGCAGAATGTCGATCCCGTCCCGGACGCTCTTCGGGACGGGCGTGTCGATGAAGGGAAAGGCATCGATATTCCCGAGCCCCAGGGAGAGCATTCGCAGAATCACCCCGGCCAGGTTCGCCCGAAGGATCTCCGGCGATGTATAGAGCGGCCGGCCCAGATAGTCCTCTTCCGTGAAGAGGCGGATGCAGATCCCGTTTTCGACCCGGCCGCAACGCCCCTTCCGCTGATCGGCGCTGCTCCGGGAGATCGCGCGCACGGGAAGGCCCGCCGTCCGCGAGCGGGGGTTGTATTGGGAAATGCGGGCGAGGCCGGTGTCGATCACATAACGGATTCCCGGGATCGTAAGCGAAGTTTCCGCAACGTTGGTCGCGATCACGATCTTCCGGAGGCGCATCGGCTGGAAGACACGCTCCTGCTCGGACCGGGTGAGGCGTGAAAAGAGCGGCAGGATGGCTGCCTCTTCCCGGAGCCGGCCATTCAGAAGCTCACGGGTCTCGCGGATATCCCGTTCGGTCGGCATGAAAATCAGGATATCGCCGGGCCTGCGGCGTCCTGTCAACTCCTCGACGGCCCGGACCGCCGCATCGATATGGGTGACCTCCCCCTTTTCTTCAAGATCGCGGTTGAGCGGGTCATACCGGACCTCGACGGGAAAGAGCCGCCCCGACACCTCGATAATCGGGGCGTTATCGAATGCCCGGGAGAATTTCTCGGTATCGATTGTCGCCGAGGTGATGACGACACGGAGGTCGCACCGTTGCCGGAGGATGTTTTTCAGGATCCCCAGGATGAAATCGATATTGAGGCTCCGCTCGTGCGCCTCGTCGACGATGATCGTATCGTAGGCCCGAAGCAACGGATCGGTCTGCGCCTCCATCAGCAGGATCCCGTCGGTCATGATCTTGAGAAAGGCGCTTCGCGGGGTCCGATCGTCGAAGCGGATCTTGTAGCCGACCGATCGGCCGATTTCTTCCCCCAACTCCTCGGCGATTCTCCGGGCGACGGTGGTTGCCGCGATCCGCCGCGGTTGCGTGCAGCCGATCAGACCGGCGAGACCCCGCCCCGCCTCCAGACACATCTTCGGGATCTGCGTGGTTTTCCCGGAGCCGGTTTCCCCGGTGATGACGACGACGGGGTGCTTGCGTACGGCAGCCACAATCTCCTTCCGCTTCTCCATGATCGGCAGGGCAGGAGGGTAGAGGAGCTGCGGTAAACGGGCGCACCGTTCATCCATCCTTTTCTTCAGACTGTCGGATCGGGACAAATCCTCACCCCGTTTCTTCATCGGGCGGCAATAGGGTTGCCTGCATCGAGAATGAATAAATGATCGACGTCATTTGCATCAAAATTAACCATTCCAACTCTTTCCCATTCCTCCGGATTCCGAAGAGTTTCACAGCACCGGTGACGAAAATCTTGCATTCGTGCGATCATACCTGTACCGGTTCCGGATGTCAAAGGTAGCTGTTGATTTTGCAATCATATTCATCTATATATTGAACAGGGTAGCATTTGATCAGACGTTGAGGTGTGGATATGCCGCTCGCCACGTTTTATTTTCAGCTTCACCAACCGTTCCGGCTCCATCCGGACCGGGACAAGTTTCTCTGGGATGAGAAGAACAGGGCCATATTCCTCAAGGTCGCGGATAAGTGTTATCTGCCGGCGACGCGGATGTTTACCGAACTGATCACCGCCTATCCGTCATTCAAAATCGCCCTGTCCATGTCCGGGACTTTTCTGGAACAGGCCGAGCTCTACCAGCCGGACGTTATCCATGCGCTCCAGGAACTGCTGGACGCCGGTGAGAAGAACACCCAGGTCGAATATCTCGATGAGACCTACTACCACTCCCTGACCAGTCTCTTCGAGGATTCCCTGAAACTGGAATTCCGGGAGCAGGCCTCCCTCCACCGGGAGATGATGAAGAGGCTCTTCGGAATCTCTCCGACCTCCTTCCGGAATACCGAACTCATGTACAACAACCCGATCGCGGACTCCGTCGCTGATATGGGCTACCAGTCGATCCTCTGCGAAAAACGGGACGACATGTTCATCAACGAAGAGCAGGCCGTCTCCCCCAACGCCATCTTCCGGGCGAGGGACACAAACCTCATCGTAATCCCCCGGAACAGGGAACTGAGCGACGATATCGCCTTCCGCTTTCCCCACGCCCCGCTTACGCCGGAGATCTATGCGCAGTACATCGCCCGAATCGACGGCGAAGCGGTCATGATGGGCTACGACTTCGAACACATCGGCGAGCATATCTGGAGCAATCTGGGGATTTTCGAATTCTGGAGGGGTCTGCCGGAGGCTTTACAAAAACATGAAAGCATTGTGGCGGCGACGCCGACCGAGATCGCGCAAAGATTCAAGGATGCGGCGTGCCCAACCCTCAACATCCACGGGTTGGCCACATCCTCCTGGGCGGACGCCGGCAAGAACACCTTCGGCTGGCTGGGCAACCCCACGCAATATGAACTCTTTCGAGACATCGAACGGATGGAAACGACGGCAAAGAGGGCAGGGGGGAAGTACCTGACCCAATGGCGCCACCTGACCACATCCGATCATGTCTATTTTCTTCATGAGCGTATCGGGGAAGACCACGCGGTTCACGCCTACTTTAACCCCTATGAGAACTCCATTGCCCGCCCGACACACGTCCTCACCCGTAAAATCGACGACCTTGATGTGGTGATCAGGCGTTTCGAGGTCCTCAAAAAGAGAGAGACAACGGCCATCCTGATCATCTCACCGGAAACGGGACGGTTGCCCGAAGACATGGGGGCACTCGCCCGGTTCATATCCGGCAAAAGCGGAGGGCAGGGTGAGGTCGTCTCCGCTCTCTGCGAGGGGCTTACCGAACGGGGGTTGGATGTCCATCTGGCCATCCTCAATCTTAAAAAGAGGTTTCAGCGTGAGGCGCAGATGAGTGAACGCCAGTGGCGGGAGGTGCGATACAAAATCGATTCCGATAAAATCCACCTGATCAGCTCCGCTGTGTTCGCCGACAATCTGAGCGCTTACGCAGGAGACCCCATCATGACGGCCGTGGAATTCCAGCGGGAGATCGTCAACAATGTCATCAAGATGGTTAGAGCGCGGAGCGAGGGAAGGCTGATCATCCACAGCCATGACTGGATGGCCGGGGGGGTGATCACCGCGTATGCGAACGCCACCGGCCTGCCTGTTCTCCATACGGTGCACAACGTTTTTACGGCATGCCTTCCGCTGGATCTTTTCGGCGGAATCAACCTCGGCAGTATCTCCGATCGTCTTTATTTTTCAGAAATGAATGGAAATGCGTGCATCGACTCCCAGGCCACGGCGATCAAGAACGCCACAATGATCAATTTCGTGGGTGAGCAATTCCTCCGGGAGGTTGTGGAAGGTTACTTTCTGGATCGGGATCTGGTACCGCCGGGTGTCCGCCAGGATGTCAAGGAGAAATTCACCCATGACGCCGCCCGGGCGATCATCAATGCACCTTCATCGCAGATGTACCCGGAGCGATGCGATGCGCTGGTCCGGAAGTACGGACCCGATGACAATGTCCTGGAAGCAAAGCGGGAGAATCTCGTCGCATTTCAGCAAAGGACCGGACTCAAAGTCAATCCCGACGCCCTTCTCTATTTCTGGCCCTCGCGTCTCGACCCTTTTCAGAAGGGGGTCGAGCTCCTCGAAAAGATCTGTATTTCCTTCATAGAACAGCATCCCGAAGTGCAGATCGCCATCATCGCGGACGGGATCGGCAATGACCGGACCCATGTGGATATTCTGGGTGGAATCGCCTGGAATTCCAACGGCCGGATCACCTGCCAACCCTTCAATGAGGAGCTGTCCCTCCTGGGATATGCGGCCGCCTGTGATGTATTTGGGGCATCGCTCTATGAACCCTGCGGCCAGATCGATCAGGTGGGGAATCTCTTCGGGGCGACAGCCACCAACCGGGATACGGGTGGCTACCACGACAAGATCCGCAAACTTCGACTCAAGGCGTTCGGAGCGCCCCAGGACGTGGGCAACGGTTTCCTCTTCCGGGATTATGACGCAGGCGGGCTCTGGTACGCCCTGGAAAAGAGCGTCGCCTTTCACCGAATGCCGGCTGAGGTCCGCCAGAAGCAGATCCGAAGGATCATGCGGGAGGCGCGTGAACAGTACAGCCTCGGACACATGGTCGCCGAATACATCCGGATCTACGAAAAACTAAACGATGGCCGACCGCTCGTATAAACACTTGCCGGGGACCGCTCGATCCGGGTTTAACGTGGTTGGTTTTCCAGGCTTCTCCGAACACGGTCAGCAATCTCCCGGACGCGCCGCATGGCTTCATCCTCATCGATCGTGAGAAGCTTACGGTTTTGCATGACAACCTGACCATTGATCAGAACCGTGTCCACGTCCGAACCGTTCACCGCATAGACCAGGTGGGAGTATTCGTTATATAGGGGTGTCAGATGCGGTTTGTTGAGGCCGATGATCGCGATATCGGCCTTTTTCCCCGGCAGCAGAGATCCTGTTTCCCGCCCCATGCCGAGGACTCTCGCGCCTTCGCAGGTCGCCATTCGCAGGACGTCCCGAGCGGGCAGGATCGTGGGATCGAGCGCGGCGACCTTGGCCAGCTTAGCCGCGGTATCCATCTCCCGAAAGAGGTCCAGGTCGTTGTTGCTTGCGCAGCCGTCGGTTCCCAGTCCCATGGGGATGCCTTGCTTCCGCATCGCGGAAACGGGGGCGACACCGGATGCCAGCTTCATGTTGCTCTCCGGGTTATGGATCACACGACAGCCATGGTCGGCGACCCTCCGGATATCTTCATCCTCCATGCAGACGCAATGGAATGCAAGGAAACGGTCGGTCAGCCAGCCGATCTCCTCAAGAAATGTCAATGCGGGTTTGCCGAACCTCTCCCTCAGATTGACCGCCTCCGAGCGGTTCTCCAGAAGATGCGTCGCGTAGAGTGCCTGGAATTCATCCGCCAGCGCCTTGGAATCTTTTAGAAGAGCAGGGGAGCAGGTATAGAGCGCGTGGGGTTCGACGACAATCCGGATCAGAGAATCGCCGGCCCATTTTTCAAGCAGACTTCGTGTATAGGCGAGGCCTTCCGCCGGCGTCTTGAAGTTCGGTGAGGGAAAATCAAAGAGCACCTCGCCGATGAGGCAGCGCATCCCGGCCTCTTTGGCTGCCCGCGCCGTCTCCTCCTCGAAGATGTACATGTCGCAGAAGGTCGTGGTTCCGGAGCGGATCATCTCAGCGCAGGCCAGGCGGGTTCCCCAGTAGACGAGATCAGGATCGACATTCCGCGCCTCGGCCGGAAAGATGTAGCGGTTAAGCCATTCCATCAGCTCCATGTCATCGGCGATCCCCCGGAAGCAGGTCATGGCGGCATGGGTGTGACCATTGACGAGTCCCGGCATGATGATGGAGTCCCGGGCATCGATCTCGGCCCGTCCGATAAAGTGTTCCCGGATCTCCTCCCGGGGACCCACGGCTGTTATCCTCTCCCGGTCGACGGCAACAGCCCCCGCCGGGAGGATCGTATCCTTTTCATCCATCAAGAGGACACGGCCTCCGATAATCAGCGTATCGACCTCTTTCATTCCGAATGCACTCCTTTCCCTGGCCCTTTAGTGAAAACCCGCTTCACCAATTCGGGACGCAATCCGTCGAACCTCTTCCATGATCGACGCAGGATCGATCTGAAGCAGGTTTCGCTCCTTCATGACGATCCTTCCGTCGATGATGCTGGTGACCACGTCAGCCCCGCGGACCGTGTAGACAAGGTGGGAAAAGGGGTTGTAAAGGGGTGTCAGGTGCGGTTTCCTCATGTCCACAAGGATGATGTCCGCCTGCTTGCCGGGGACGATCGAACCTATCCGGTCCGCCATCCCGAGGACGCGTGCCCCACCGATGGTTGCCATCTCTACGACCCTCTCCGCCGTCAGGGCGGTCGGGTCCCCTGAAAATACCTTGTGAAGCTTCGCGGCCATTCCCATCTCTCCGAAGAGATCGAGGTCGTTGTTGCTTGCACAACCGTCCGTCCCAAGCCCCACATCGATCCCCCGCCGCAGCATTTCCAGCACGGGGGCGACGCCTGCGCCAAGCTTCATGTTGCTCTCCGGGTCATGCGCCACCTTGACCTTGCCTGCCGCCAGAAGATCGAGCTCTTCCGCGTCAAGCCAGATGCAGTGCGCGGCAATGGTATCTCCATCGAGGAGATCCAGGTTTCGGAGATGTTGCACCGGCTTTACACCGTAACGCTCCCGGATCATGCGGACCTCCTCCCGGGTCTCCGACAGGTGAATTTGAAAGGAGACACCGGTATGGCGCGCAGCGGTTTTGACGGTGCGCAGGGTATCCGGCGAGCAGGCGTAGGGGGAGTGACAGATCAAGGCCGGGGTAATGAGGGGTGAGCGGTTGCGCCATCTCTCCACGAAACGTTCCGCAACGGAGGCCTTGTCGGAATCCCCGGCCTGGTCGGGCATCGGGAAATCGAGGAACCCCTTGGCGATGACGCCGCGCATCCCCGCAGAAATTGCTGCCCGACCGACCTCCCCCTCGAAAAAATAGCCGTCGCAGAAGGTCGTGGTTCCGGAAAGAATCATCTCCGCGATGGCGAGCATCGCGCCTGCATGGACGGTCCTGCGGTTGATGAACTTCGCCTCGGCAGGAAAGATGTGGTCTTTGAGCCAGGTCATCAGGGGAAGGTCGTCGGCCAGCCCCCGAAAGCAGGTCATCGCAAGATGGGCATGGGTATTCACCAGTCCCGGCATTACGATGCAGCCCGATGCATCGATTACCTCAGAGGCCTCTCGGCAATGATCGGTAAGATTTTTCCCTTTTTCGATGAAATCGATCTTGCCGTTGCGGATCCCGATGACCGGTTCCTCCACGATTTCCCCGGGAGACGCCATCGTCAGAAGCGTTCCGCCGGTAATCAAGAGATCCTGTTTTTCATAATGGATGTTCATGGAAAATCACCATTCAAAAATTTCGGAGAAGACTTACACAAAAAGGGGAGAAATTCCATCAAAAGATAAAGATAGAGTAGGCTTTGGGGAAGAGAATCATTTGTCCGGAGATGCCCGTTCAACGCCAACAAGCCGGGAAATGAATCCCGAGAAATGAATTCCTTGACACACATTTCCGGAAAGCATATAGATTTCCCGCACAATGAAGCTTGCCTGGGTGGCGGAACTGGTAGACGCAAGGGACTTAAAATCCCTCGGTCCTTGAGGCTGTGCGGGTTCGATTCCCGCCCCAGGCACCACGAGATCACCACAAAGAATAATCCTTTCAAGAACCAAGCCTCTCATGATAAGATCACACCAGTTGTATTTGCATGAAGTTTTATCCTTGCTTCATACGATGCATCAATAACAACAGCGGTATAAAGAAAGGAAAAGGAGTGAAAAAGGAAAATGTAATTCTTTTCAGCGGTGGCGCTGAAGGGGCTGAAGCGGAATTTGGCGCGAATGCGGAGCGTTTTGGGATTGAAGAGGTGAATTTCACGTTTGAGGGGCACGCCCGGGGACGCCAGCGAGGTGTGCGCATCCTGAACCACGAAGAACTGAAAAATGGTGATGTGAGCCTCGAATATGTTTCGAAATTGATGAATCGCCGCTATACGCAAAGCCCTCTATTGCGCAAGGTGTTGCAGAGCATCTGGTATCAGATCAACAATGGGCAGGGAATTTACGTGGTCGGGGAGATCCTGGCAGACAAGACCGTAAAAGGCGGTACAGGTTGGGGCGCTGAATTTGCCAAAATCTGCAACAAGCCGTTGTTCGTGTTCGACCAGAAGCGTAATGCCTGGTTCAGATGGAATCAGGTGGATTGGGTTGAACGGGAGAGGGGGGACGAACCGGTCATCAGCCACCCGCATTTCGCAGGGACCGGGACGAGGTTTCTCCAGGAGAACGGCAAGAAAGCCATTGCGGAGTTATTCGAGAGAACATTCGCATGACCGACAGATCCCGGTTCCATACCGGGATTCTGTCCGGACGATAAAACCGAAGCTCGCTTTGGCCAAGGAATTTTCCGGGAATGGAACCATCGGATCGGAGATGAGCTGGAAAGTTTTCGCATGCCGAATAAAAAGACTCCCCATTGCTGGGGAGTCTTTCAAAGTAATTTAAAAATCAGATTTTACAGTTTACGAACATTCTCCGCAGCCGGACCCTTTGCACCGCTCACAACATCAAAACTGACCCGATCACCCTCGGCCAGTGATTTGAAACCCTCTCCCTGGATTGCGGAATGATGCACAAATACGTCCTTGCCACCGTCCTGCTCAATAAAACCAAACCCTTTTGTATCATTAAACCACTTCACTTTTCCCTCTGACATCTTTTATCCTCCTTTGTGTTGGGTCTCTCCGTGGAACCACCTGTAATATCGCCGAATCATTCGGCTGGCCATCTGTTGGTGCAAAACAGCAATGCACCCCTCCCTGATACTTGTGCAGTATTCATATTCGTATTTCAGCACGAACTGAAAGGTACTGCCTAAATATAAAGATAAATAATTTCTTCTGAAAATGCAAGATATTTTCTTATTTTTACGAAGGCATCAAGACGATACCCTAATAATCGCTGGTCATGATGAACAAGGGTTTGGATTCGAAGCTCTCGTAGTAGGGGCGAAGCCGGTCACAGTTATAATATTTTTCGATCGCTACGACCTTCTTAACACTGGTGACCACGTCAAGCGGAACATCATCGTATCGGCCATTTTGCAGACTGACCAGCCTTGCATGGGAATGGTTCAAAATCAGGTTTAATGCCAGATTCCCAAAGGCCATGGGAGCGATGGAATCGATGGCATCGGGATTCCCGCAACGTACCAGATAACCCAATCGCTGATTGATCACATTTATTTTTCTACCTTTGTTGAACTTGGCGGAGGTCTCATGAATCTGAGCGGAGACACGATCTCCAATACCACCCAACTTCCGGTGTCCGTATTGGTCACTGTCCTCTTTCTCGAAGACCATCTCCCCCTCCTCGAACATTGCCCCCTCCGATACCAGGGCGACCGAATAATGGCTCGGATTGGTGAACCGGTCCTGAACCAGCAATTCGGTCAGGCGTTCTATCTTGAACCTGTGCTCCGGAATGACACAGCGGTTTGCCGCCCCCGCCATGGTGGGCAAAAGGGCCGTAAATCCTGCATATCGGCCGAATACCTCGAGCACCAGAATCCGTTCGTGGGATCCGGCTGTGGTACGCAAGCTATGGGTCATTTCGATAGTCCGGGTAATGCAGGTGCTGAATCCAATGCAGTAATCCGTACCGGGGACATCATTATCCATGGTTTTGGGGATCGCGATGACCTTGACCCCCATTTTCGATAAGTGCACGCCGTAACTCAGGGTATCGTCGCCGCCGACGGCAACCAAATAATCGATTCCTAAAAAATCGAGATTCTTCAAGACTTCCGGCGTGAGGTCATTGATCTTATCTGGATATTTGTCCTGCAGATGGTCCGGCACGTCGTCCTTGGGGATGTGGCTGGGACGGGTGCGGGAGGTATGGAGAAAGGTCCCCCCTGTCCGCCCAACTTTGTTGACAATCTCTTCCGTCAGCATCTGGAAACATTCATCCTGGTCAAGATTCTTATCCCGAACGCAGGATATCAGACCTTTCCAACCTCTGCGAAGCCCGATCACCTTGAAACCTTCCCGGATAGCCCGGATGGTGACGGCACGGATCGCCGGGTTGAGGCCGGGGACATCTCCTCCGCCCGTCAGTATGCCGATGGTCCCCTTTTTCCTTTTGATGCCGACCATTTTAATCATCCCCCTCATTTTTCCGGATGATTTAGTTTATAATATTTACACATGGAAATCCACAACAAAGAAACTAACTGATTCTAAACGAATTTGCGTCGTAATGGGTGATGTCGAATTGCGATGAGTTTCCGACTGGCAGGCAGATGGAAGATGGCAATCTGCTTTTGACCGCATTTCGATTGACAACATAGCGATTGGGTGTTTATAAAATAAAAAATCTTGCAGGGGGAAGATCATGATGGATGCTGTCTACAAACGATTGGCCAAGGTGCTGGATACCCTTCCCAATGGGTTCCCCTCCACGGAAAGCGGCGTGGAAATCAAACTGCTGAGGAAGGTTTTTACCCCGGAACAGGCTGATCTTTTTTGCGAGATGCGGTTGACCTTCGAAACGGTTGAAGAAATCGCGGCGCGCACGGGACGGCCTGTGGAAGGTTTGAAGGAGATGCTGATCGACATGTCGAAATCAGGGCAACTCTTTACGATCAAGCTGGGAGAGACACGATACTTCAAGATGCTGCCGTGGGTTTTTGGAATCTATGAGTTTCAAGGTGGACGTCTCGACAGGGAGTTTGCAGAACTTCATGACGAGTATGAACCGGTCTACGGCAAGCAGTTTTTTTCAACGATGCCCCAACTGATGCAGGTGCTGCCCATCGAGGAAAAAATCTCCGACAAGGAAGAGGCCCTGCCTTATGAAAAGCTTACCTCAATCATCGAGAATGGCCAGTCCTTTCTCGTGAACGACTGCATCTGCAAGAAAAAGAACGGTATTTTGGGGAAACCGTGTGACAGGCCCGTACAGGTGTGTCTCGCCATCGCTCCGATCCCCGGGATTTTCGACAACTCTCCCGAGGGGCGGGTGATTACCCGAAGCGAGGCGTACCAATTGATGAAAATGGCGGAGGAGACCGGCCTCGTGCATCTGACCAGCAATGTCCAGAATGGTTCTTTCTATATCTGCAATTGCTGCAAATGCTGCTGTGGGGTGCTGGGTGCGATCAATGAATTGGGCCTGCCGGCTGCGGATGTCATCAATTCTCATTATTACGCCGAAATCGATCTCGACCAGTGCACAAGTTGCGGGCTCTGTTCGGAAGAGAGGTGTCAGGTGGGCGCCATTGAAGTGGTTGAAGGCGCCTACAGGATCATCCGTGATCGGTGTATCGGTTGCGGTCTTTGCATCAGTACATGTCCTGCGGAAGCCATCCGGTTGATTCATAAAGACCAACGAACGCTGCCTCCCATCACGGAAGAGGCCTGGTTCGACGAGCGAGGGAAAAAGCGAGGTGTGGACTTCTCGGCGTATAAATGAGTTGCGGTTCTTTGATTTCTATAGTCACCCCTGCGGGTGGAAAGGAAACGGTATGGAAATGATCCGGAAGAGCTGGTCACGACGAATTCATTATGCTTTCATTCTGACCGCTACGACGATGCTTCTCTTGGGAACCGGCAGATCAACTCTTGCAGCAGAGAGCGTCGAACTGAAACTGGCCCATTTCATGTCGCCCCTGCATGTCCAGCATCAGGAATCGTTTCTGCCCTTTGCCCAGAATGTGGAGAAACTGACCCAGGGTCGGGTACGGATCAAGATCTATGCCGGGGGCGCCTTGGGCGGACCCATGCAAATGCCCGATGCCGTACGAACAGGCATCACCGACATGGTCTTCATCGTGCCCTCCTATGCTACGGGTCGTTTCCCCAGGAGTTCCGTGCTGGATCTTCCCTTTCTCTCCGATCAGGCTCTGAAAGCTTCGCGGATATTCTATGATCTATATGACCCTCATCTAACAGACGATTATCGGGACTACAAGGTCCTGTGGCTATACAGCAGCGATCCCGGACAACTCTTTACCGTGACCGGGCCTGTCAAAACCCTTGAGGATCTGAAGGGGAAGAAGATCCGTTCCCCCTCGGCAGCCATGAGCACCGCTCTGGGGCTTCTGGGCGCCCATCCGGTCAGCATGCCCATTTCCGAACTCCACAGCGCCCTCGACAAGCGGGTGATTGACGGCATGCTCGCACCCACAACGGCGATCCATGATTTCAATCTCTACGATCAGATTCGCTACGGGACACGGATCAACATGTTCAGTTCCCTGCTGATGGTCGTGATGAACAAGGAACGGTTTTCATCCCTCCCCGATTTTGCCCGGAAGGCTCTGGATGAGGCATCTGGAAAAAACTGGGGGCTCAGGGCCTCCGGGATCTATGACCGTCTGGATGCCGATGTTATGGCGAAGCTGAAGGGGTCCGGCCGGGTCTTTTTGGAGACGATTTCCACTGTGGAGAGGCAACGTTTTCTGGAGCGACTTAAGCCCATGGAGGCCGACTGGGCGGTTCAGCAGAACGGCCGACATATCCCGGCTAACGATATCCTGACGGCAATGCATGCCGCCATCACGGGAAACCGGTAGAATGAACCCATCCCCTCTTTGTAAAGATCAACTTTCCCGAATGTTTCCTGCGGCGAGCGGTCTGGCCGGAGGTCTGAATCGCATCGCCGGCGTGATCCTTTTCTTGATGATGCTCCTGACCCTGATCGATGTCCTTCTCCGGAAGCTCTGGAGCCATGGCATCCTGGGGGGATTGGAGCTCTCGGAGTTCATGCTGGCGGGAATGGTCTTCTGCGCGCTGGCCCAGGCGGAGATTCAGAATCGCCATGTCCGCGTTGATCTGTTCGCCGGTTGTAATCAGGCGCGGGGCGCGAAATGGCGGACTGCGTTTGTTCAGTTGCTTTCCGCCTTCATGGTTGGCGCGATCTCCGTCTCTTCCCTTCTCTATGCCATGTCCGTCCGAACGGTGGAGGAGGTGTCACCGGATCTCGGCATTCCCCGCTATCCCCTGATTCTGCTTGCCACATTGGGATTTGCGCTTCTGTGTCTCGTTATCCTGATCCGTTGCCGGATGACATTTTCCGAGAAGAGGGGCCCATGAACCCTTTGCTGATCGGCCTGCTCGGCCTGCTGCTGCTCATCACGCTCCTTCTGCTGCGAATGCCCATCGGCCTGGGTATGGCCCTGACCGGATTCCTGGGCTTTTCCATGCTGTCTTCCTTCCACGCGGGCTTTTCCATGCTGGGGCTGGTAACCTACCAGACCGCGTCCAACTATACCCTGACGGTGATTCCACTTTTCATCTTGATGGGACAGTTCGCCTGTCATTCCCGGATGGGCGCGGATCTCTACCAGGGCTTCTACCGCTGGATCGGTTTTCTGCCCGGCGGATTGGCCATGGCGACCGTGGCGGCCTGCGCGGGCTTTGCCGCCGTTTCCGGTTCCTCGCTGGCCACGGCGGCCACCCTGGGTACGGTAGCCCTTCCGGAGATGAAGCGGTTCCACTACGATGACCGGCTGGCCACCGGTTCCGTTGCCGCTGGAGGCACACTGGGCATCCTGATTCCGCCAAGCACCGTGATGGTGATCTACGGAATCCTGACGGAGCAGCCCATCGGGACGCTCTTTGTCGCCGGGGTCCTTCCGGGACTCTTGCTGAGCGGTCTTTTTCTGATTACAATTTATATCCTCACGGCACGCAATCCGGAACTGGGACCGGCCGGCCCCCGATTTTCGCTTCACGAGCGAATCGGAACGCTCCGGTCGCTGGGCGGTCTCTTAAGTCTTTTCATCCTGGTGGTCGGAGGGCTTTATGCCGGCTGGTTTACCCCCACCGAGGCAGCCGGAATCGGCGCATTCGGTGCGTTGTTCGTAACCCTGTGGAAGAGATGTTTGAACAGTGAAAATCTGCTGGCATCGCTCACGGAAACCACATTAACCTCGGCCATGATTTTTCTGATCCTCATCGGCGCCAATATCTTCGGCTATTTTCTTGCGGTGAGTCAGATTCCCGAATGGGTCATCGGCCGGGCAACATCGCTGGGGATGAACCGTTACCTCGTTCTGGGCGTCGTCTGCCTGGTCTATATGGTCCTCGGCTGCCTGATGGAAGGGCTGGCCATTATGGTGATTACCCTGCCCGTGATCTATCCAATCATGATGAACCTTGGATTTGATCCGATCTGGTTCGGCATCGTCATTACGCTCTTCATGGAAATGAGCCTGATCACGCCACCGGTCGGCATGAACGTCTTCCTGATCAGCGGCGTGGCCAGAGATGTTCCAATGGCTGTAATTTTTCGGGGCATCCTGCCCTTTTTTCTGGCCATGGTGGTCTGCCTTGTTCTTCTGATCATTGCGCCGCAGATCGCCCTTTTCCTGCCCGGAACCATGTCCCGCTGAGTCCAGGCGAATATCCCCAACACTCCTATGAGATGGGTGCTGAATGCCGACATATTTTGATTCGGAATCGAATTTTCCATTGTATCTTGTTGCTCCCCTCGCTATAATTCAGCAAGATTAAATTCTAATGAATGGAGTTTTTTTGAATCAAGAATGCAGATAAACGATACCTTTCATATTCCGGGAAAATCCGCTGAATCCCTTCGCCGTCTGCTCCAGGGTTTTTCAACCCCCTTTACGGCCGGTGAGAGAGTGGGGATCAAACTCCACTGGGGGGAGAGGGGAAACAGAAACTTCCTTCACCCGCGTTACACACGCGAGATCGTCCGGTGGCTGCTGGAATCCGACGTCCGGCCCTTCGTGTTTGACACGACCGTCCTCTATTCCGGCGGAAGGAGAACCGGGGCGGACAGCCTGAAGACCGCAACGGAACACGGCTTTACGGAAGATTATCTCGGCTGTCCCGTCCTGATCGGTGACGGCATGGACGGACGCGATATCATTGAATTGGCCGGAGGATACCGCCATTTCCCTTCAGTCCAGGCCGCGGCGATCATTCGGAAGACGGACGGTTTCGTGATCTTTTCCCACTTCAAGGGGCATATGGAGTCCTCCTTCGGCGGGGCTATCAAGAACATCTCCATGGGGATGGCGTCCCGCGCCCAGAAGCAGCGGATGCATGCGGACGCCCATCCCATTTTGAATCCGAAGAAGTGCAGCCGGTGCGGGCTTTGTGCCGAGGTCTGTCCCACCGGCGCCGCGATCCTGCCGGCGGATGGAGACCCTGTTTATGACCTGAACGCCTGCATCGGCTGTTCCCAGTGCATTGCCCTCTGCCCTCAGACGGCGCTGAAGATCTTCTGGGATACGGACATCACGGCATTCCAGGAGAGGCTGGTGGAGACGGCGGCGACCATCTGGCAGGAGATCGGCCCGAAAACGGTTATCGTCAACGCGCTGATCCGGATCGTAACCGAGTGCGACTGCCTGCCCGGAAACCATCCGGTCATTGCAGCGGATTCAGGGTTCATCGCGGGCAGCCACCCGGTCACCGTCGATGAGGAATCCATCCGTCTGATCGGCGCGGAACCGTTTGATCGCGCCCATGCCCACATCCCCTGGAAGCGGCAGTTCGCCTACGCCCGCGAGATCGGCTTTGTGCCCTTTGCATGACACGTCTTGCGATTACAACTTTGTCACGGCATCGCCCTTCCGGTAGCGACCGTTTTCCGAAAGAACAACCCCTCGTTTCTGAAGGTGTTCCAGGTGCTTTATCATATGAACCCGCTCCCCGAAGGCAAAAAACGCCTTTGGTTCCCGTGGTCTCCCGTAAATGATCCAGGAATTCACAATCTCCTCCAGTGTCCTGGGCCGATCAAGGAGGACCAGCAATTTTTTCTCCCTTTCCGTGATCACCGAACCATACTGCCGCCAGAGTTCCGCAGGCGGGTCTTCGAAGAAGCCGGTTTCATGGCCGGTCAGAACGATATGGGTCGGAATCTCACGAAGGCAGCCTATAGATGCCCGTGTTGCATCGATATCGGAAAACAGGTCTCCGTACCAGGGACCGAAACGGGTAAGGTCATAATCCCCGGTGAAAAGGATGGAGGGTTCCCGGAAGAAGAAAGCGAGATGGCCTGGGGTATGCCCCGGGGTCGCAATCACGTCCACGGAAAGGTTATCCAGGTGGAGGGTCTCCCCGTCCTGCAGGCACCTTGCGGGCCAGCGCGGCCGAAAATGGAACTGTTCCCGGAGCAGGGGTTCCCATAATTTTTTTTCCTCCTCATCGAGCCCATACCATTTCAGCAGAACTTCCAGATCAGCGAGCGGCGGAGCATCCCGAGCAGACATCCAGAGGGGAAGGTCGTCGAAGAGATCCAGGTGCATGAAATGGTCCTCGTGCCAGTGGCTGAGCCAGACCATCTTCACCTCCTCTTCGGCACGGAGGCGGATCAGCCTTTCCCGATTCGAGGCCGGATCGATCAGGATACCCGCGCCTTCGATATAGAGGGAATGGCAGAACGGGTAACGGCCCCGGTTATCGCCGGGGAGGAAACGGATCCGCCCAAAGGAATATTCTTCCATGGAAATGACCTGAAAATAGTTGATCGGAAATAACGGAGGCATTTGCAACCAAACGAGACTATAGAAAGTACTCGCTTGATCTGTCAAGAAAAACCTAACCGCTATAATCTTGACCGGCAAACCATTTTAACCTATAGTCCCGCACCATGATCGATTATGAAAAAGAACTCAATACGGAACAGCTCTGCGTTGTTCTGGAGAAGGAGGGACCGCTCCTGGTGATCGCCGGAGCGGGGAGCGGGAAGACGCGGACCCTCACCTACCGCGTTGCCCATCTCGTAGAAAGCGGCGTCCCGCCGGAGAGGATCCTGCTCGCCACATTCACGAACAAGGCCGCCCGGTCCATGCTCTCGCGCGTGGAGACGCTCATCGGCCGTGATATCGGCGGACTCTGGGGAGGCACCTTCCACCACTGTGCCCAACGAACCCTGCGGGCGCATGCGCCCCGTCTTGGTTATGCGAGCAATTTTTCCATTCTCGACAGCGAAGATTCCCGGCAACTGATCAACACCTGCATCACGGAAATCGGAATCGACGGTAAGGGAGAGAAATTCCCCAAGGGAGACGTGGTCGGCGACATGATCAGCCTAAGCGTCAATACGGAGGCCCCTTTGCTTGACGTCGTCGCCGGACGCTATTCCTTCTTTGCCCATCGTGCCGAGGAGATCGCCGCCGTTGCCGCACATTACCGGAAACGGAAGAAGGAGCTCAACGTCATGGATTTTGACGACCTCCTCTTTTTCTGGCGGGAGCTTCTCCTTCGCTTCGACGATGTCCGCGACATCTATGCGGGGCGGTTCCTCCACGTCCTCGTCGACGAGTATCAGGATACGAACCGGCTCCAGGCTGAGATCATGGACCTCGTTGCCTCCCGACACCGGAATCTGATGGTCGTCGGCGATGATTCCCAGAGCATCTACTCCTTCCGGGGTGCGAATTACGAAAATATCATGCGTTTTCCCGACCGCTATCCGGAATGCAAGATTTTCAAATTAGAGACGAACTACCGGAGTACACCGGAGATTCTGCATCTGGCGAACCTGAGCATCACCAACAACGAACACCAGTTTCAGAAGACCCTGCGGGCGGTGCGCGAGAAGGGGATACGACCTGTCCTCGTTCCAACCCGGAATGTGCTCCAGCAGGCCGATTTCGTCGCCCAGCGCATCCTCGAACTTCACCGCAGCGGCATCCCTCTCGGAGAGATGGTCGTCCTGTACCGGGCCCACTATCATTCGATGGAGGTCCAGATGGAGATGACCCGCCGAGGGATCCCTTTCGAGATCCGCTCCGGAATCCGTTTTTTTGAACAGGCGCACATTAAGGATGTGACGGCCTACCTGCGGATCCTCGTCAACCCCCGGGACGAGCTTGCCTGGAAGCGGGTACTCGGGTTTTACGCGAAGATCGGCCGGGTGACGGCGGACAAGGTCTGGCGGTTCGTCTCCGGAATTTCCGACCCCCATGCGGCCGTGTTCACGGAGGATTTCAAGAAGTGCGCCCCCCGGTCAGCGGCCCCGGGGCTCTGCCGCTTTCAGGAGACGTTCCGCGCCCTTCATGGCTGCGACAGCACAAACCCGTCCATGCTGATCGATGCGATCATGAAGGGCGGTTACAGTGATCTTCTCCGGGAAAGGCATACCGACGCCCTGTCCCGGGAGGAGGACCTGATCCAGTTTGCGAACTTCTCTTCCCGGTTTGCATCCCTTGAGGATTTCCTCAGTGAACTTGCACTGCTGACCGGAATCAATGAAGAAAGCCGCGAGGAGGAGAACCAGAAAGACCGGGTCGTTCTCTCTTCCATTCACCAGGCGAAGGGGCTTGAATGGACAGCCGTTCTGATGATCTGGTGCAGCGAAGGGATGATGCCGCTCGCCCGAGCCCTGAAGGAGCCCGGAGGAGAGGAGGAGGAGCGACGGCTCTTCTATGTCGCAACGACCCGCGCGAAAGATCAACTCTACCTCTCCTACCCTCTGACCGATTATGCGCGGGGAATGGGAAATCTTCCGGTGAGCCCCTCCCGTTTTATCATGGAGCTTTCCTCCTATTCCACGAGGGAAAAGGATCGTCCGTATGACCACTGGCAGATCGATGAATTGTGATGGAATAAAAAAACGGGGGGCGCAAAGCGCCCCCCGTTTGTAAGCCTTGCCTGCCTTTTAAATCCATCGATCCGATTTCGATTTAGCCTCGTACTCCTCCCGGAGTGCGATCTGCGTCGCCTCCGCGATATCCTCCACCCTCTTGACCCAGTCCTCGAACTTGATGTCCACGCCGAAGACCCCGACCATCTCGTCCTTCTCGTCGACGATCGGCGAGGAAACGGTGATGCAGAGCGCCCCGGTCATCTTGGAAATATAGAAGTTGGTCACATGCATTTTCCCGGTCTGGATCGGTTTGATAAACCACTCGCGGTCGGACTGGTCCGTCCCGACGCCGTAGTTCTCGTATTTGGCCCGATCGCCGATGTTCGTGATGTTTTTCGTTGTCTTGCGGCCGTTCATATCCACGACATAGGCGAACTGGATGGAGGGATTCTCCTCGATAAACTGCTGCATGATCGGTTCCTGCAGCTCCGGCTTCATGGTCTTCATCACCGGGTGCTCGATGACATGGTTCACGACAGCCACAGCCGCCTGCGCCGCCATGAACTTGATCTTCTCCAGATCGGACATAAAGAGTTCGGGCATGTACTTCCGGATCCGCTTCTCCAATTCCTCGTTCGAGATGCTGGTCATTCGCCCCGCATCGTACTGTTCGCCAATCCATTTGTGGATACGGGAGATGCCGGGGTGGCGCTTGTCCACGGCGCTCTCACCCGTCAAACCGAGATGGGCGTTGATCCAGAAGGCAATTCCGGACTTGCCGGACTTGTCGGTGATCATCGGCATGATCGGGCGCTTGAGGATCTTCGTCGTGTCGAAGATGTTGTAGATTTCCTCGCATTTGATCAGTCCGTCTACATGGACGCCGGCACTCGTCACGTTGAAACCGGCGCCGACGAAGGGGAAACTCGGCGGGATCCGGACGCCGATCTCTTTTTCAAAATAGTTTGCGATATCGGTGATGGCCGTTGTATCAATCCCGTTCGTGTCGCCGTGAAGACTGATGTATTCGATAATGAGCCCTTCCATCGGCGGATTGCCCGTCCTTTCACCCAGGCCGAGAAGCGTGGTGTTGGCGGCACTGCAGCCGTAAAGCCAGGCGGTGGTTGCGTTGATCATCGCCTTGTGAAAATCGTTGTGGCCGTGCCATTCGAGGAGATGACCCGGGACGCCGGCGTCCTCGATGAATGCGCGCACAAGCTTGTCCACACTCCGGGGGAGGGCCGCGCCGGGGTAGGTCACGCCGTAACCCATGGTGTCGCAGAGGCGGATCTTGATGTCGACTCCGCTCTCCTCCCTGAGCTTCATCAGTTCAATGGCGAAGGGAATGCAGAAGCCGTAGATATCCCCCCGGGTGACATCTTCAAAATGGCAGCGCGGTTTGATCCCCGCATCAAGGATCGATTTGACGATCCCGAGATAGTCGTCCAGCGCCTGCCGGCGGTTCTTGTTCAGCTTGAGAAAGATATGGTAATCGGAAACGGAGGTCAGTATCCCGGTTTCCGTCAAACCTGCCTGCTTGACCAGGGGAACATCATCGCGGGTGGCGCGAATCCAGCCTGTGATATCCGGATAGCGCAAACCGAGGTCCTGACATTTCTCCACCGCCTCCCGATCTTTGGGGCTGTACAGGAAGAATTCCGACTGGCGGATCACACCATTCGGACCTCCCAGACGGCTCATCAACGCGTAGAGATCGACAATCTGTCGGACACTGTAAGGGGGTCTGGCCTGTTGACCATCCCGGAAGGTGGTATCGGTGATGAACATGTCCTCCGCGGGATTGATCGGCATGATCTTGTGGTCGAAATCGATCCGGCACACCTCGTCATATGGAAAGACATCCTTCTGGAGATTCGGTACATCCACATCCTTCAGATCGAACTTCCAGAACTGCGTGTGCTCGTGATCCAGAACCTTCTTATCCGTGTTCCATTTTGCCATTTTCGCATCCCCTCTCTGTCGCATCACAGCCTGTTCAGCAAGGACCTGCTTTCCGAGACCACCTTCATGACAACCAAAAAAAAAGGGCACCTGAAATTACCGTGCCCTCGCTGCCCATGACGCCCCGGATCTCTTCACCCGGATGTCCAGACGGCGCGCAGCGGTGTCGGCTGCGCGTTCCTGTATTCAGTCTTTCCGTTGACCCGTTTTGCGTTCATAAGCGAAACTTCACTGTCAAACAAATGATTCCGTTACCGTCACTGCTGCGCGATCAATATACCTATGGTCTGTAATCGACAATAAGCATATCGTTCGCCGTTGTCAATTAAATAATTCCGGGTAAACAGGACCGGGCACTATGTCACGATTTTGAGCGAAAGCTCCATGAGCTGCTCCACGCTGACCCTTGAGGGTGCATCCGTCAGCAGACAGGAGGCCTTCTGTGTCTTGGGGAACGCAATTACGTCCCGGATCGACTCCGCCCCCGTCATCAGCATGATCATCCGGTCGAGGCCGAAGGCGATTCCTCCGTGTGGCGGCGTACCGAATTCCAGCGCGTCGAGGAGGAAGCCGAACTTGCTCCGGGCCTCTTCTTCACTGAGGCCGAGCGCCTTAAAGATCAGCGACTGCACCTCCTTCCGGTGGATCCGGATGCTGCCGCCGCCGATCTCGGAGCCGTTCAGGACCAGATCATAGGCCCGGGCATGAACCTTTCCGGGATCCGTTTCAATGAATGGGACATCTTCAAGAACCGGCGAGGTAAAGGGATGATGCGTCGAAACGAACCGTTTCTCCGTCTCGCTGTAGTCGAACAGCGGGAATTCCGTTACCCAGGTGAAGGCGAAGGCCATGGGGTCGATCAGGCCCAGTTTTTTTGCCAGATGGATCCGGAGGTTTCCCAGCGCGTCGCGGGCGACATTGGGTGAATCGGCGACAAAGAGGATCACGGCCCCCTCGCGGGCCTCCATTCTCTCGTTGATCGCGGTCACTTCCGCCGGAGTCAGAAATTTGAAGATCGGTGAGGTCCAACCGTCCGGATTGACCCTGGCCCAGGCAAGACCTTTCGCTCCGTATTGGGCGACGAAATCCTTCAGCTCGTCCAGATCCTTCCGGGAGAGGCCCTTTCCATCTTCGACCTTGATTGCCCGGATCACGCCGCCGGAGGCTGCGATCTCGGAGAAGAGCTTGAATCCCGATCCCTTCAGGATGTCCGTCAGGTCGCGGAGTTCCAGACCGAAACGGATATCGGGATTGTCCTTCCCGAATCGGCTGATCGCCTCCCGATAGGCGATCCGGGGGAAGGGGAGGTGAAGCTCCCGGCCGAGACAGGTCCGGAAGAGATGGGCGATCATCCCCTCCATGATCCGGATCACATCCTCTTCGGTGATGAAGGACATCTCCACATCGATCTGCGTGAATTCCGGCTGACGGTCCGCCCGGAGGTCTTCGTCGCGGAAACATTTTACGATCTGAAAATAGCGGTCGAATCCGGAAACCATCAGCAATTGCTTGAAGATCTGCGGGGACTGGGGAAGGGCGTAGAACATCCCCTGACTCACCCGGCTGGGGACAAGGTAGTCCCGGGCTCCTTCCGGAGTGCTCTTTGTCAGAAAGGGGGTTTCGATCTCAATGAATCCTTCGCGGTGAAAATAGTCGCGCGTCGCCGCGGCGACACGACTCCGCAGAATCAGGTTCTGCTGGATCTCGGGACGTCGGAGATCGAGGTAACGGTATTTGAGACGGACGTTCTCGGAGATCTCGGTCGTACCATCCAGCACAAAAGGAGGGGTCCTCGACTCATTGAGGATCTCCAGGTCATCCGCCAGCACCTCGATCTCGCCGGACCTCAGATCGGAATTCTCCATCCCTTCCGGCCGCCGGCGGACACGCCCATGGATCGCGAGCACAAATTCGGTCCGGATCCGCCCGGCTTCATCGTGACAGGCAGCGTTGGTATCCGGGTTGAATACGACCTGGACGAGCCCCTCCCGGTCGCGAAGGTCGATAAAGACCACGCCTCCGTGATCCCGGCGCCGGTGGGCCCAGCCCATCAGCACTACTTCCTCACCGGTGTGGGATGCATTGACATCCCCGCAGTAATGGGTCCTTTTTCGTACGGTCAAAAAGTCGGACAAAATCGTTACCTCTCTATTTTCATGATTGTTTCTTCCATGCTGTCCAGGCGGATCTCTTCCTGGGTGCTCTCACGCATGTTCCGGAGAAGGGCTTTGTTCTCCTGGATTTCCCGATCGCCCAGGATCAGCGTATAGACGCTTTTCAATTTGTCCGCCCGCTTCATCTGGCTCTTGAGACTGCGGCCGGCTTGGTCCATCTCCACATGGATGTCCTTCATCCGCAGACGGTTGCAGAGAAAAAAGGCCTTTTCCTGGGCCGTCTCGCCAAGGGCCGCAATAAACAGAAGAGGGGCAGGGGAAGCGTCCCCGTCTCCTTGCGGGATCATGGCGGCAAGTCTTTCAAAACCGATGGCAAAGCCGATCCCCGAAATATCGGGACCGCCGAGATCCCGGACGAGGTGGTCATAACGGCCACCGCCGACGACGGCATTCTGGGCGCCCAAAAATTCGGTGGTGACCTCGAAGGTCGTCCGTGTGTAATAATCGAGCCCCCGGACCATTTTCGCATTCAGATGAAAGGTGAGATCGAAGAGCCGCAAACAGGATTGAACCTTCTCGAAATGGTCCCGGCACCCGGTGCAGAGAAAATCGGGAAGAAGCGGGGCCTGTGAAATGATCGCAGCGCAGGTTTCCACCTTGCAGTCGAAGACGCGGAGCGGGTTGGTTCCAATCCTTCGCCGGCAGTCGCCGCAGAGTTCTTCTTCCCGGCCTTCCAGAAAAGAGAGAATCGCCTCCCGGAAGGCGGGACGACACTCCGCGCAGCCGAGGGAATTGATTTCCAGATTGAGGTTGGTCAATCCGAGTACACCCAGAAAGTGGATCAGCATCAGGATCAGCTCCGCATCCGTTCGCGGGTCATCGGGACCGAGGATCTCGGTATCGATCTGATGGAATTGGCGGTAGCGCCCCTTCTGCGGTCTCTCACGACGGAACATGGGGCCGATGGTGTAGAGCTTCGTCACCGTTTCCGCGGTATGAAGGGCATGTTCAAGGTAGGCGCGGATAACCGACGCCGTCGCCTCCGGACGGAGCGTCAGGGATTCCTCACCCCGGTCGAGGAAGGTGTACATCTCCTTTTCCACGATGTCCGTGGATTCCCCGATCCCGCGACTGAAGAGTCCCGTCTTCTCGATCAGAGGAACGCGGATCTCCCGATATCCGAAGGCACGAAAGACCCGATGGGCCGTCATTTCGATATGACGCCACTTGTCCGTCTCCGGCGGAAGGATATCCTTGAACCCTCTGACGGCAGTGATGATTTCCATCGCTTGAAACCTCTCCTGATCCTCACATTTTAGGGCGCTTCTGATAGCATAACGATCGGATAAACGCAACCAAAATGATCTGACATCTTTGTAAAAAACGGCCATATGATGCGCTAAAACATTCTGATTGCATTCTGCCGGTTCACTGCTGGTTTCAGTCATGGTGAGCTTGTCTAACCATGCGCACCCTGCCGCTGGAGTTGTTCTGAATCCGGACCAAAAAGGATGCGAAAAACAAGCGATCAGGGTTGTCCCGAACCGAAAGCGGCGATGGCCAGTTTCCGGCCATCCGTGGTGATCGTGACGGCGCCATTGCGATCTGTCCGATAGACCCGCGCTCGGATCATTTCGTACCGACGGAGGAGATCCGGATGGGGGAAGCCAAAGACGTTTTCCACGCCGCAACTGACCACGGCGATTTGCGGTTTTACCTTTTCAAGAAAGGGTATGCTGCTGGAGCGGTGGCTCCCGTGATGCGGAATGAAGATCACATCGCTCTGCAGATCGGTCCCGGCATGAACCAGACGATTCTCGATGATCTCCGATATATCCGCCGGCAGCAGAAAACGGATCTTCCCGAAGGAGAGTTTCATGGTGAGGGAACGATCGTTTGCGTCATCAAAGATGTGGGCGGCGGATTTCATGACAGACGATGGAAGGGCAGGGGAGTGTCGAATCTCATGGGGATTCGTCATCTCCTGCCGGATGCCAATTCCCTCGGGATTCAGAAAATGGATTCCGACACCGGAAACATCCATCGCCGGCGTTCCCTCCGACAGGGTCCGCAGCATAATCCCTTTTTCCCGGATGATCCGAAGGAATGAAAGATATAGTTCCGTATCAGACGTCTCGCCATTGGTCCAGACCTCCCGGACATGAAAGTTCTCCAGAATGAACAGGAGCCCCTGCAGGTGGTCCGGATGGGGATGGGTCAGGACCACCGTATCGATCCGGGAGATCCGCTCATGCCAGAGGTAGGGGGCCAGTACAAATTTCCCAAGATCGAAACTATCGTCGAAGAAGCCGCCGCCATCCACAAGCATCTTTTTCCCGCCGGGAAAACGGATCAGGATGCTGTTTCCCTGACCGACATCCACGGCGGTCAGGGAAAGGCGGCCCTGCTGAATCCACCGGATATAGAGATGGACTCCGTCAATGGTAAAAAAAAGGGCGAGAATAAGCGGGACAACCTTCATCAGCAGAGGCATTTTTAGAGTTGTTTTGGAGTTCCGGCGCGCGGTGAACCATTGGAGCAGCAGACCAGTCCAGATCAGAAAAAGATAAAAGGCGCCGATTTCCGGTAAGGTGGGCGTCGAAACGCAAACAGAGGCCCATGGGATGGCCGCAAGACGGTCAACGAAAAAAAGAGAACTTTGAACGAGAAGCTCAGAGAGCCGGATCACCCCGTCGGCCAGTGTGGTTGAGAGCGGTACCGCCAGGATGATGGCCAGACAAACCGGGATCGCCAGGACACCGAGGATAGGAACACAGAGGAGGTTTGCCGCAAGGGTAATCAGCGATAATCGGTTGAAGTAGAGAAGAATCAGCGGCAGCGTGCCCAGGGTGGCACTGAGCGAGGCGAGGAAAAAGATTACAATGCCCCGCAAGGCTTTATAAACCTGCCGGAGGGTCCATTGCCGCGTCAGGCCTCCAGCCGATCCCGGAGGAGGGGAGGGTATGAGGGCGAGCCACTTCGGCATGAAGAATATGAGCGCCGCTACCGCAGCGAACGAAAGTTGAAAAGAGATGTCGAACAGCGAATAGGGGGTAAGGACCAGGATCAGAAAGGCGGCCAAATAAAGGCTGTTGTAAAGATCACTTTCACGGTTGAGGAGAATGGCACACATAAAGACTGCGACCATGATCGAGGCCCGGACAACCGAAATGCCGGTTCCGGCAATGAATGTGTAGAAAATGACGATGAAGATTGCAAAAAACATCGAGATCCTGGCTACATTCCATTTCAAGAGAAGGTATTCCGTTTTCAGGCACAAACGTGCCAGAAAAAGGGCAAATACCGCTACCATTCCGATATTGAACCCCGAGATCGCGATAATGTGGCTTGTGCCTGTCCGATTGAACTTTTCCATGACCTCTTTCGGGATCGCCTTCTGATCACCCAGGATCATTGCCTGAATGATTGCCCCCTCCGTTCCCGGCGCCCTTTCCAGAATGGCATTGCGAATCTGGTCACGAAAATGCTCCAGCCTCGACCGGAAAGGATTGCCTCTCCCGCTGCGAAGAACGATAAATCCCGTCGCGTCTTTGACGAATCCCCGCACCAAAATTCCCCGCAAACGGAGATATTTTTCGTAATCGAAACCACCTGGATTCTGGAAATTTTTGGGGATTCGCAACCGGGTATGGAAACGGATGTAGTCCCCGTAGCGGAAAGGATAGGGATCGCGGACGTTCAGCAGCACGCGTCCCGAAACCGTAAGATAGCTCCCGTCACGCAGGATCCGGGAGGCGGAAACAACCAGTTCCGTTTTGTCAGGCGATACTTGAGGGTTCTCGCAAATCATCCCTTCAACAATGATTTTTTCATGATTAATAAAATTCCGAATATGATCTTCCCCGACATACGGATGAAGGTACAGATTGATATCCAGGATACCCAGGAGAAACATGCAAATCAGAAGGAAGGTATGGATCAGGGGTTTTTTGATGAATGACCAAAAAAGGGGAATCATGACCAGGATGATGACAAGAACAATCTGAACGGGAAGATCCGGAAACCGGTAAAGGCTTCCGCAGGTGATACCCGACATGAGTGACGCCGCCAGAGGTAGAAACGGTTTTGTCATCGCTTGAACCGTCCATACGTGGTATCAGGTTTCTTCAAGGAGTTCGGAATGGGAGGTCATGGAGAAGGAATGATTATAATCATAGAAATAAATCGACTTTCTGTCAACATAATATCCGGAATAGCCCTCGAACGTGTATACTCTCCCGATTAAGGATGAGTTACCGACAGTCGATGCCTTAGACTGAAATGTGATGAATTGGGTCGCCGCCTGTGCCCGCCGCCCGTGAACGATGTTGACTTTTTTAAAGACTGAAAGTAGCCTGTCCCCAAGAGTGTGCTTTCCAAGTTTTATCCAAACGAAAACAGCCCGTGAGTCCGTATGATCGAAAATAGGATGTTTCCTGAAAATACAACACCGCGTCTTCGCTGGCTGATGCTGTCGAGAGTCGCTATTGTGACCTTTCTTCTCGGGATCGCCACCTTCGTCGAGGTCAAGGAGATGGAGACCCTTTCGGCGATATCGGCATCCACCCTCTTCAAAACAATTCTTCTGACGTACATCCTGTCCATTGTTTATCTTTTTCTCCTGAAGTATGTTCAAAACCTTTTATGGAATATCTACGTCCAGAGTCTCTGTGACGTCATCCTGATCACAGGAATGGTGTATGCGACCGGCGGCATCCACAGCATCTATTCCGTTTTTTATCCCCTGGTCATCATCTACTCCGTCCTTTTTCTGGGAAGACGTGGCGGTCTCGTCATCGCATCCGCTGCCGGTATCTTTTACGGGCTTTTCGCCGACCTGGAATACTACGGGGTGATCTATCCCCTGTTTTCGATCCCCAACCAGGATAATGTTCCGAATGCCGCATATGTATTCATGAGGATTATCACCCACATCATCTCATTTTATTTCATCGCCTTCGTTTCGAGTTTCGTTGTCGAGCAGGAAAAAAAGGCAAGAACCCTGCTCAAGGAGAAACAGAGCGCCTTCGATCAACTCGATCTGCTGCACCGAAGTATTATCGAATCGGTGGACACGGGCATCCTGACCGTTAACCTGCAGGGACAGATCAAATCCTTCAACCGGGCCGCCGCCGAAATCACCGGCTTTTCGTTCCGGGAGGTCGAAAACCGGATCATCTCTGATGTTTTTCCGAACTTTCCATCCTTGCCGAAAGAAAAAACCCCAGAAGGGTACCGACAGATGGCAAGAATCCGATTTGAAACAACATTCAATGCCGGCGACAGGAGAAGCCTGAACCTCGGCGGCTCCCTGTCACCCCTCCGCGATCCCCATGGTTTAACCATCGGAAACATAATCGTTTTTCAGGACCTAACGGAAATCAACGAAATGAGGGAATCTCTGGAAAAGAGCCGAAGACTTGCCTTTATCGGTGAGATGGCCGCCGGCCTTGCGCATGAAATCCGAAACCCGCTCGCTTCGATGAGCGGCTCCATTCAGATGCTGAGTCAGGATCTTTCCCATAGCGAAACCCATCGTAAACTGATGCATATCATCCTCCGGGGAAAGGATCAGTTGGAGAGTTTTCTGAAGGATTTTCTGCTGATGGCAAGACCGGCTCCCGGTGTCCGGGAAGAGATCGATCTCAGGGACATGATTATGGATGTGATCGATTCCCTTCACTTTGTACCGGATTGGCATGAATCCGTCCGGGTGGAAATGAAACTGGAGGACGAGCCGTTATTCATTCAAGCCAATCGTACCGAGAGCAGGCAGGTTCTCTGGAATGTGATTCTAAACGCCGTACAGGCCATGCCGGAGGGGGGGGCGTTGACGGTTGAAGCGCATAAATGCCGTAATGATGAAAGAGACGGTGTGGAAATCCGGATTCACGACACGGGTTGCGGCATTCATAAAAATTGGCTCCCAAAGATTTTTGAACCTTTCTATACGACGCGTGATACGGGAACCGGCTTGGGACTGGCGGTAGTCAGCCGGATTCTGGAGGGATACAACGGAAATATCGACATTCAAAGTGAGGAAGGGAAGGGAACGTCCTGCGCGATATGGCTTCCCTGCCGGACTTTCCCGGCTGACGGGAACCGGACCATTTCATAGAAGGGGTTGAGAAAGCAATGGCCAAGATCCTTGTGGTGGACGACGATCAGGGCATGCGGGAATTTCTGGAGATCATGCTGACCCGTGAGGGATATCGGGTCAGCACCGCCGGCGATTCGGGAAAGGCCCTCGGACGATGTCGAAAGGAAAAATTCGATCTTATCATCACGGACCTCAAGATGCCGAAAATGGACGGAATCGGCTTTCTCAAGGAGGTCAAGGAACTTGCCCCGGAAACGATGGTCATTCTGATTACGGCTTATGCGTCCGGAGAAACGGCGGTCACCGCCATGAAAGAAGGCGCCTATGACTACATCGAAAAGGATTTCGCGATCGATGATCTTAAACGGATCGTTCGGAACGCGTTGTCCGCCAAAGGGGTTAAACAGGACGACGCCCTATTTCTGAAAGAGGTGGGAGAAGCCTTGGGCTTCGGGAAAATGGTCGGGAACAGTCGGGAGATGGTCAAGGTGTATGCGACAATCAAGAAGGTCGCAGACACACCTGCAAATGTCCTGATCCTCGGCGAGAGCGGCACGGGCAAGGAGCTGGTGGCCCAGGCCATTCACGAGAACAGTTCCCGCCGGAATATGCCGTTTGTAGTCATCAATTGCGGTGGCATCCCGGAGAACCTCCTGGAAAGCGAACTCTTTGGTTACATCAAGGGGGCCTTTACGGGCGCCTATTCGGACAAGGCCGGACTTTTTGAGATCGCACACGGAGGAACCATCTTTCTCGATGAAATTGCGGAACTTCCGCCTCTGCTCCAAGTCAAGCTTTTAAGAGTCGTCCAGGAAAAGACATTCCGCCGCATAGGGGGCACCGAAGATAACCGTGTCGATGTCCGCATCATCTCCGCCACAAATCAGAGTCTTACCGATAATGTGAAAACGGGAACTTTCCGGGAAGATCTCTATTACCGACTCAATGTAATTCCGCTTCATCTGCCTCCTCTCAGGGAGAGGAAAGAGGACATTCCGGTTCTGACAACACACTTCATCGAAAAATATTCACGCGAATTCGGCAAAGAAATCAAGACGATCTCCACTTATGCTCTTGAGCTGCTGATGAAGTATCCATTTCCGGGCAATATCCGTGAGTTGGAGAACATCATCGAACGGAGCATCGCGCTGGAGACCTCAAATATCATCTTGCCGGAAAATCTTGTTCTCTCCAAAGAGATGGGACAAGGGCAGGCAACTGTCCTTCCAGAACTGACCGATGAAGGTCTCAACCTCAATGATGAGCTTGCAAAATTCGAAAAGGGACTGATCGAAAAGGCATTGGAAAAAGCGGGGGGATCCAAGACCAGAGCGGCTGAACTTCTCAAAATCAGCTATGATTCACTTCATTATCGCAGTGAAAAACTTGGGAAACGTCCCTAATCGAATATTTTTTCCTTGACAATGAAGCTTCTCCTGTTTTATAAATCCTCATCAAGGAGAGTAAAAGGAGAGTAAAGTGATGTCATGCATCATGGGATTGAGAAATTTTCGGCGGGGCGACTTTTTTAGCTTCTTTATCGGGGTCTGCCCGCCGCGTCTGTAACCCTTGCATGGGTCATACGCCGTGGACAGACCTGATCGTCGCCCACGGTTTTTTGTTTTCAGTAAACCGTGGATGTTTTCACGGTTTTTTTCATTTAAGGAGGGGAATATGAAAAGCGCGATGAGAGTCACCATTTTAACGAGCCTGGCCCTTGTTCTGCTCTGGCCCGGAACGGGAATGTCCAAAAACATCAAGGTCGGCGCCGCCATCAACTTGACCGGCCCGGCATCCACCTGGGGGCAATTCCATGCCAAAGGTCAGCAGGACTATTTCCGATATGTGAACGAAGTCAAGGGGGGCGTTGCCGGACGCAATATCGAGATGATCCTGGTGGATACCGGCTACAAAGTGCCGGAGGCGGTGGCAGCCGTCAGAAAATTTGCCGTGCAGGATCAGGTCGACATGATCGCCACCTGGGGGGCCGGGGAGGGACTGGCCGCCAAGCCGATCATCCAGAAATACCAGATCCCGACAATCAACTACTCGACAAGCTGGGAAATCCTCGAACCGCCGATCGAGTACATGTACCTTCCCTTCGGAAGTTACCGCCTGGATTGTGAGGCCGTCCTTGATTACATCCTCGCCATCCACAAAGGCAAGGAACCGCCGAAGGTTGGAGTGCTGACCTACAACAACGCCTATGGCCGCTCCATTCACAAACCTACCCGGGAATACGCCGAGAAACAGAAGATCAACATTGTGGCTATCGAGGAATTTCCCCCCCAGACCGTCGATCTGACAACGGAACTGCTCCGTCTGCAGAAAAGCGGCGCGGAATATCTCTTCATTCAGATGCTTCCCTCGGCCATCATTACCGCCTTCCGAAGCGCGGATCGAATCGGTTACGACCCGCCATTTTTCGGAACCTGGACCTCGACCGATCCGGATTTCTTCAAGATGGGACAGGGGCTGACTCGGAACCGGCTCCGCATTCAGTTCCCCGGAGCTCTCCCCGTGGACAATAATTCGGGCATGAAGGTGATGCAAGAGCTTTGGAAACGTTACAAAACCGTTGAAAAATTTGACGCCTCTTACTGGGAGGGGGTCGTCGTGGCCATGATCATGGAGCGGGCCATGTCTCGTGCCGGCGAGAAATCAAAAGAGATCAACCGTGAGACGATCAACCGGGCCATGGAATCCTTCCGCCAGGAGGACTTCGGTGGTCTGATCCCCGCAGTGACCTACACTGCGACGGATCACGGCGCCTCTTTCCGGGGCCGGATAGTCCAGGTGAAGGAGGACGGCTCCTATACCCCGCTGACCAACTTCTACATTCCCGGGAAAGAGAAGATTCAACTCCAAAAATAGTTTCACATCAATAGCGGACGGGGTAATACAGTGACAAGAAGCGAGGGTCACAGACGATGAAGGCGTTCCGGGGGCGACCTTCCATTTACGACCAAAAGGATGCGGGCGCCAGGCGGGCGGATTTGGAGGTCCAAGGGGTTTCCTTGCGTTTCGGCGGGGTAATGGCCCTGGGCGACGTCCATCTCTCCGTCCGGACGGGTGAACTGTTCGCGATCATCGGTCCAAACGGCGCAGGAAAGACCAGCCTGCTCAACTGCATCACTGGTTTTTACCGTCCACAGCAGGGAAGTATCCTGTTCAACGGCTTGGATATCACCCATTTGCCTCCGCACAAACTTATCCGGGTCGGCATCGGGCGCACGTTTCAGAATATCGAGCTCTTTCCGGGAATGACGGTTCTTTCCAACCTCTTTCTTGCCCGCCACACACACTGTCGCTACGGTCTTGGTCCGGCCAGCCTCTTTCTGCCGTCGGTTCGTCGGGAAGAGATGCGACATCGGCGAATCCTGGAAGAGATCATTGATTTTCTGGAAATCCAGGCGGTCCGCAACAAACCGGTCGGCGCTTTGCCCTATGGGATGATGAAGCGGGTGGAACTGGGACGCGCCCTGGCCCTCGAGCCGGCTCTCCTCGTTCTGGACGAACCTTTTGCAGGCATGAATCTCGAAGAGAAGGAGGACATGGTCCGCTTTCTGCTCCAGATGAACCGGGACTGGGGGCAGACAATGATCCTCGTCGAACACGACATGTCGATTGTGATGAGCATAGCCGGGCGGATCGCCGTTCTGAATTTCGGGGAAAAGCTGACGGAAGGTACGCCGGACGAGATCATCCGTCACCCGGAAGTGATCAAGGCCTACCTCGGGGATGATGATACGGTGTGAGAGGGAAGGGGTTTCCGTTGGAGAGTGACGAGCAGATCATACCATCCTTTGCGGGAACGTTGCCGCAGCTCCTTGTGTCGCAGGCGGCGCGTTTCGGCGCCAGTCAGGCGGCGATCCGGGAGAAGGCCTACGGTATCTGGAAGACCCATACTTGGGAGGATTATCTGCGGCATGTAAAACATGCCGGTCTGGGGCTGATCGCCCTCGGCTTCCGGCGAGGGGAGACGGCCGGACTTATTACCGGCAACCAACCGGAATGGCTTTTTTCAGAACTGGGGACACAGGCCGTCGGGGGGATCACACTGAACCTCTTCACTTCGGCCGTCGCCGATGAGCTGTCCACATCCCTCAAGCGAATCCGGGCGTCTTTCGTCTTTGCCCAGGACCAGGAGCAGGTCGATAAGATGATCGCCGTCCGCGACAGGCTCGACCATGTCCGGCACGTGATCTACATCGACCCGACGGGCATGGGTTCCTATCAGGATGATCCTTGGCTCATTTCCTTCCGGGATCTGCTCATCAAGGGCGAAACGCTGGATCATGATCGCCCCGATCTTTTTGAGGCTGAATTGAGACGGGGAAGAGCCGAGGAAACGGCCCTGATGATCCAGACTTCCGGGACGACAGGCCTGCCGAAGATGGCCAGACTGGCGCACCGTAATTTGACGGCAATGGGGGATAGCTGGGTCCGGGCGATCAATATCCAGCCCGGGGAGAACTGGATTTCGATGTCTCCTCCCGCCTGGATTGTCGATCAGATGTGGGGCCTCGGTGTGGCGCTTCTCGGCGGGATGACGATGAACTTTCCGGAAATGCCGGATACGGTACAGGAGGATTTCCGGGAAATCGGCCCGACGCGGATCATTACCGCCTCCCGATTCTGGGAGGATCTGGCTTCCCGAATCAGGGTCCGGATGGCGGATGCCGGATGGATCAAGCGGCGGCTTTTCGCGGAGGCCGAACGGGTGGGCCGCTTGGTGGTCTCCCGTCAGATTCGAAAAGAACCGGTGCCTCTCTATCTCAAGATCCTTCATCGTCTGGCCGCACTGATCATCTACCGCCCCCTCCTTGATCGGATCGGCTGCGCAAATTTCCGAAGCGCCTACACGGGCGGCCACCCCATCAGTCCCGACGTGATCACCTTCTTCCGCGCGATTGGTCTGAATTTGAAGCAATGTTACGGTCTGACGGAAGCGGGCGGTATCTTTCAGATCCAGCCGGACGATGAGGTTAAGCCGGAGACCGTCGGGAAACCCCTGCCTGGTGTTCAAATCCGGATCGCGGCTGATCAGGAGGTTCTCGTTCGCAGCCGCGCCGTTTTCCAGGGATATGACCAGGATTATCAGGCAACCGAGGAGGCATTCATCGATGGTTGGCTTAGGACCGGCGATGCCGGTTATCTGGACCCCGACGGGCACCTGCTGATCATCGGCCGCAAAGAGGAGATCATCCGCAACAAAAGCGGAGAAGCATTTTCCCCTGATTTTATCGAAACCCGCTTGAAATTCAGCCCCTTCATCAAGGAGGCGGTCATTTTCGGCGAAGGGCGCCCCTATCTGACGGCCATGATCAACATCGATTTCGGCAACACCGGAAACTGGGCGGAGGGAAGGATGATCCCCTATACGACCTACCTCGATCTTTCGCAACAGAAGGCCGTCGAAGAGTTGATCCAGTCCGAGATCCGGAAGGTCAATGATCCCCTACCGGAGGTAATGAAAATCCGCAAATTCATTTTGCTCTACAAACTATTAGATGCCGACGAAGACGAATTGACCCGGACGGGAAAGGTCCGCCGGCGTTTTGTTTACGGTCTTTACCTCCGGCTGATCGAGGCGATGTACAACGGCGAGGAGGAGGTACGCGTAAAAGGGAAGATCCGCTATCGGGACGGGCAGACCGGGGAGATCGATACCCTCGTCCGCGTAATTCAGGCTTTATAAAGGGAGGGAAAGATGGATTTTTTTATGCAACTGCTGGTCGGCGGCCTCTCGATCGGCTTTCTCTACGGTCTCTCGGCGATGGGATTCGTGATGATCTTCAAATCATCGAGTGTCCTCAACTTTGCCCACGGCGAACTGCTTGCAATCGGCGCCTATTTCTTTCTCGCTCTCGCCACCTGGGCGAAGCTTCCCATCCCGCTCGCCTTTCTCCTTGCACTGGGAGGTTGTTTTGTGCTCGGACTTCTGATCGAGAGAATTTTCCTCAGGCCGCTCATCGGCGAGCCGCTCATCTTTGTCATCATGCTGACCGTAGGACTGGCAGCGATGTTCAAGGGGCTGATCCTCCTTCTCTGGGGCGGCAATCTCTATACCTACCCCGATTTTCTGCCGAAATTCCTCGAACTCCGCTGGGAAATGATCCGGATACCACCTGTTTATGGGGCAGCCCTCCTCATCGGAACGCTTTTTCTGATTCTCTTCGGCCTCTTCTTCAAATTCTCCTCGCAGGGGATCTACATGCGTTCCGTCGCCGATAACCAGCGTGCCGCCCTCTCTCTCGGGGTGAATGTTAAACGCGTCTTCGCCTTGTCATGGGCAATCGCCGCCCTGGTAGCCGGGATGAGCGGCATGGTGCTGGGAATCATCAACGGGGTCAATGTGCACAACCTCTCTGCGATCGGGCTAAAGGTCTTCCCCGTCGTCATCCTCGGAGGTCTCGACAGCATCGGCGGCGCCATTATCGGCGGTATCATCATCGGTCTTCTGGAAACCTTCACCGGCGGGTACCTTTCTCCGTCGCTGCGTGATGTCGTCCCCTATGTCGTCCTGGTACTGATTCTGCTGATCAAGCCTTACGGCCTCTTCGGACTGAAGGAGATAGAACGGGTCTAAACATGAGAAGAATCCATTTGCAGCCCTGCGGAAATTTCCGCGAACGCTATGACCAGGAGCTGACCATCTTCACCACCGATTTCGGCCGGCTCTGGGCCGGGATCGGCCTTGTGCTGCTTTTTGCCATCCTGCCATGGCTCGCCAGTCCCTATATGGTGTATGTCTTCAACATGATCGGGATTGCGGCGATCTCTGCAATCGGTCTCAATATCCTGATCGGCTTCACCGGACAGATCTCCCTGGGCCACGGCGCCTTCTTTGGCGTCGGGGCCTATGCGGGGGCTATTTTCGCAACCGCCCTCCACCTGCCGATGTTCTTATCCATTCCCGCAGCCGGTCTCGTCACCGCCGGAATCGGGATGATCTTCGGAATTCCCTCCGGACGACTGAAGGGGCTCTACCTGACGATTGCCACCTTGGCGGGACAGTTCATCATCGAATACCTTCTGATCCATTGGGAATTCCTCACCAAAGGGACCATGGGGATCACGCTCCCCCCGGTCCGAATCCCGGGCTTTCCCGTCCTGGGGGACGTCGGTTTTTACTACATCATTTTCATTGCCCTTGCCGGCATGGTCTGGATGGCGGTTAACCTGATGCGGACCCGTTACGGACGCGCCTTCATCGCCATCCGGGATAACGATCGCGCTGCCGAAGGGATGGGGATTCCGATCTTTCCCTACAAACTCCTTTCCTTCGGCATCAGCTCCTTCTATGCCGGATTCGCCGGAGCCCTGTGGGCTTTTTACATGGGCAGTATCACAGCGGAACCTTTCAATCTCGGACTCTCCGTCGAGTATATCGCCATGGTCATCATCGGGGGCCTGGGAAGCATCCCAGGGTCTATTTTCGGGGCCGTCTTCATTACCCTCCTGAACGAGACTCTCCGGTTCGCAACAGAAATGCTGATGAACACCGGCATGATCTCTCAATCCGGCCTGAATGTGGCACCGCTCCGGGAATTTGTATTCGGACTGGCCATCGTCCTGTTCATCCTGCTGGAACCGCGCGGCCTCGCGGAGGTGTGGCGGATCATCCGCTCCGGGTTCCGCCTCTGGCCATTTTCGTATTAAAGGATCAGATTGATGGAACAAATCCTCCTGCAATTGAATAACATTTCTGTAGTCTATTCCGACGTCATCCAGGTGCTAAAAGGGGTCTCGCTTGCCGTGGAGAAGAACCATATTGTCTCTCTCCTGGGGAGCAACGGCGCGGGGAAGACCACGACTCTCAAGGCCGTCTCCGGACTCCTGAAACCGGAAAACGGCAGGGTCACAGACGGGACAATCCTCTACCGTGAGGGCGAAATCCAGAACCGTGCGCCGGAAACGATCACACGGCATGGGATCATCCAGGTTCTCGAAGGACGTCAACCCTTCAAGTATCTGACCATCGAAGAAAATCTCCGTGTTGGAACGGCGACAAGATGGGGAAAGCCCTACCGTGAAGATCTGGAGCGGGTTTACAGGTACTTTCCCGCCCTCGAAAAACGACGGCGAAGTCTGGCCGGCTATTGCAGTGGCGGTGAGTTGCAGATGCTCGTCATGGGACGTGCCCTGATGGCCCACCCGGAACTTCTCCTCCTTGATGAACCCTCTTTGGGACTCGCCCCCCTCGTCGTCCGGGAGATCTTCCGGATCATCCGGCGAATCAACGAGGAAGAGGGAACGACTATCGTACTGGTAGAACAGAACGCTCGGATGGCCCTTCAGATCGCCCATTATGGATATGTGATGGAGAACGGCAAGATCGTGATGGAGGGAACGTCGGATGCCCTGCGGGAAAACCCGGATATCCGGGAATTCTATCTTGGGATGTCCGCGGCGGGCGCAGTCAAATCCTACACGGATATCAAATCCTACCGCCGCAGGAAGAGGTGGTTGTAATTTAATACAAACCTCTTCATGTAAATCCGCTTTGAAAAATTGAACGTTTCGTATAACCGGGTTCAACGTTTTTCCTGCGAGAGTCCATCGCAGGCCGCCTTCCGCCCCTTCCCGAGATGGTTCAGTAGATTTTACCTTTATAATATTATATAGATATAAAATTATTTTCAACGCTAATGAATTGGCACACTTTTTTCATTAAGAGAAGCCAAAGATCTGAAGCGATCCGATCCGAAAAAAAGGAGGAAAGGAATCATGAAGAAATTCTTATCGACAATGCTTGTGGCAGGGGGGGTCGTTCTGCTGACGGCCACCTTCGGGTTTGCCGAATTTACCGCAACCGGGGCATCCAACTTCCCCTATTTTCAACTGGGCTGCCTGATCGTGGGAGGACTCATTATTATCTCCCTAAAACACAAATACCATGGGATGTACACCGGCGAGGCGGTCGGAGCATTTGCTCTCTACACCGTTTTTGTAGCCCTGTTTACCTCTCCGGTCATTGAAGCAATCAAGTTGATCGTTACATAATTATACATTTGAAAGAAAGGGGGCATGGTCATGTTGATCACACCGAAATTGCATCTTTCGATGACGGCATATTCCTCGATTCTTCTTCTCAGCGCATGGGGCTTCGTCATCGCCATCGCCTCCTTTCTTTTTCTTTATGCCGGTTACTGGCTGGACCAACTCTTCAGTACGTCGCCCACCTTCATGCTTGGTCTCTTTTTCCTTGCGGTATTTATGTCCATCTGGAGACTTTTCCAGGAGGCTTGGCAGCGACGCAACGGATTGTAAATCTCATCCCGGTTCCTCCGCAATCAAAAGTGGAACAATCATTAACTCCTTCTGCTTTTTTAAAAAACCTTCCCATTCCTTATCAACCGCCTGACATGATAAACGACAAAATCATTGCCAAAAATCATTGCGACAAAAATCATTGCCAAGCTTGACACGGAATCGTTCAGGACATATACTTTGCCAGTTCCTTGGATCTCAGCTAAAATATGCTTGCAGAGGGAGGAAATCCCATTACGGATGTGAATCGATGACGGCTCATGAATGCGACAGGATAAACACGGTAACTCTCCAGGTGCCAACAAAAAATCAGATCCTGCAGATCGCAGGCCTCTACCGGGCACAGGAGTGGTGGCAGGTTGGCGATGACGAAAGCCCCCAACTTATCCCCAAACTGATCTCTGGCAGTCATTGCTTTGTAGCGGCCCTTGAGGGAGAGGATATCGTGGGAATGGGAAGGGCGATCAGTGATGGTGTCAGCGACGCCTATATTCAAGATTTAACCGTACGCAGCGACCGCCGGCACCAGGGGATCGGTCGGCGGATCCTGCAGACCCTTCTGGAACGTCTCCGTGCCGACGGACTCCACTGGATCGGACTCATCGCCGAGCCTGGTTCACGCAGCCTCTACCTCCGGGCAGGTTTCCGGGAGATGTCCACCTGGGTTCCCATGCTGATGAACGAGAAGCCATGAATTTAAAAGCCGTTTCCGTTTCTGATTATGCAACCCTGAAACCTTTTTTTTCCAACCACCCCTACAAGCTCAGCATCTATTCTCCGGCCTCGATCATCGCCTGGAGCTACCGTACATTCAAGGCCTATTACGCCATAGAAGACGGCATACTTTTCGTTGCCGGTCAAACCGAAGAACAGCCCGAAAATCGTCATCTCATCCTTCCCCTTGCGCAGGAAATATTATTCACACCATCCGGACTGTACGATGTTGCTCTCAAATTTGGATTTGACAGGTACTGGTATGCTCCGGGGGATTATCTGGAGACGCTGCATCGCTCCGATCTGGAGGCCCATTTTGTCCTGGAGGAGCAACAGGGATTTGAGGATTACGTCTATCTTACGGAGGATCTAATCCATCTCCGGGGAAACAGGTTTTCCAAGAAACGGAATCTCATCCATCAGTTTTCGCGGGAATATCTCCGGAAAGACCGGGTGAAGGTCGAAGAGATCCTTCCGGAGAATGTCGAGGAATGTCTAAAATTTCTGGAGATCTGGTGCGAGCAGCATGAATGCAATGAAGACCAGGAGAGCAACCTGGCTTGCGAAAAGAATGCCGTGATCACTACGCTCAAGAACATGGCTCACCTCGAATCGAGGGGCATCCTGGTCCGTGTGGACGGAAGGGTTTCCGCTTTCGGCATCGGATCGAGATTGAACGGAACGACCGCCACGCTTAATTTCGAAAAGGCCGACTCCGGAATCAAGGGCCTTTATCAGTTCCTCGACAACGAATGCGCCAGACGGCTGTTCAGTGGATTCCTCTATGTCAACAAGGAGAGCGACATGAATATCCCCAATCTGGCGGAATCCAAGCAGTCCTATAACCCCATTCTGCGCATCAAGTCTTACTGCCTGAGGCTCCGCTGACAGGCTGCTGACCAACCAATGAAAGGATCAGAGCGTTTCCAGCATCGTCTCTGAAATCAACTCCCCGCTGGTGACGAAACGGGCGTTGATGCAACCGATCCGATTACAGACGCCGATGCAATCGGCGAAACTGGCATCGCGGGTCAGAAAAAGCGCCGTCAGATCGGCTCCACAGCCGCAGCTTGCATAGCGGGGCAGACCAATCCCGCAGGTCGGGCAAAAGAGATTCACGATGCGATCATCGGGCAGATCGATATCGAGCGAAACCCTGGTTTTGTCGCCGCAGATCGGGCTGAGGGCTACAAGGCCTTTGCTTTCATTCAAGCCGACCCCGAGGAGGATTCCCGGATAACCGTTGAATATGGCTCGTTCGCTGATCAGGCTGTGCCCGGCCGGACAGAAGAGTTCACGGACGATCAATACCTTCACCGTGCCGGCAGCCTTCTGGACGGGGTTCGGAATGACGATCATACCTTTTTTATCAAATCTTTCCATTGTCATACCTCATGAATGATTTTGTCGTTCATCTTAATGCTCTTTTTCGCTTCGAGTCTCGGCCGCATCGCGCATCGATTTTTGTCGGCGAGATGATACCCGGGATCACAGGGATTCAGGAGTTTAACTGCACCGCGATATCCTTCATTTTGAGCTGGATATCCGAAGAACCGTTCCAGGTATTGATCTGCGGGGTGAATACGATATCCAGAATCGCTGCGGAAAGATCCTGCAGGAACTGTCCTTTGCTGAACCAGATAGAGTTTCGGGAGACCCCATCCCCGTTGACCCGCATCTTGAGATGGTTGTTCCCGACGATGGAAGGAAAAGCCACACTGACATTCCGGACGCAGAGAATCGGCTCGGGGTTCCGGCTCCCGAACGGTGCCAACTGTTCGATCTGTGAGAGGAGTTCATGGGTAATGTCCGTCAGGCTGCACTGGGCGTCGATGGTCGTGCAGGCCGTGAAATCGGTTTCGGGATCATTTTCGCGAAGGATCTCGCGGAACTGTTTTGAAAAGGACGCGATATCCTGTTCCCGGATGGAAATGCCTGCGGCGTACCGATGTCCTCCGTAGGAGATGAGAAAAGATTCACAGCGTTTCAATCCTTCGTAAATATTGAAATTGGCAATACTTCGCCCCGATCCCTTGCCGATCCCGTCTTTCAGGCTGATCAGGATAGCCGGCCTTCCGAAACGATCGACAAGCCTCGATGCCACAATTCCGATGACACCGGGATGCCAGCTCGGCGAGGCAAAAACCAGCGGTCCGATTTCTCCGGCCTCGTATGAATCTCCCACCTTTTCCAGAAGCTCGCTGAAGATCACCTTTTCCATGGCTTGGCGTTTCCGGTTGAAGCCATCCAGTTTCCGGGCAAGCTCTTCGGCCCGATCCTGATTTTCGGAAAGCAGAAGCTCGACGGCCTCGGTTGCCGAGGCGATACGTCCCGCTGCATTGATTCGCGGGATTAGCGCAAAAGAGGCTTTACCCGAATCGATCACTTGCTGTTCGATTCCGGAGACCATTTTCAGGGCACGCAAACCGATCCTTTTATCCTCAGAAATCAGATCGAGGCCGATTTTGACAAATATCCGGTTTTCGTCCACGAGGGGCGCGATGTCGCCGATGGTTCCCAGTGCGACAAGATCGAGATATTCTTTCAGGTTGGGATATGCGTCGTTCTTCCAGAACCCGTTCCTGCGGAGGACGCCACGGAGGGCGATCAGAAAGTTGAAGACGATGCCCACGGCAGCAAGGTGCTTGAATGGGAAGCGACAATCCGTGCGCTTCGGATTGACGGCCGCCGCCGCCGCCGGAAGGGCACCGGAAATTTCGTGATGATCCAAGATGATCGTGTCCATACCCAGTTGCTGTGCATAAGAGATCGGATCATGATCCGATATGCCGCAATCCACCGTGATAATCAGACTGATCCCCTCGGATCGGAACCGCTCAACCGCTTTCCGATTCAGGCCGTATCCTTCGGTGATTCGATCGGGAATGTAGTAGATCACTCCCGGGTGGATCTGCTTGAGGAAATGCAACAGAACAACGACCGAGGTGATCCCGTCGGCATCGTAATCACCATAGACGACCATCTTCTCGTTATGATAGATGGCGCGGACGATACGGTCGACCGCCTTATTCATATCCTGCATCAGGAAAGGATTGTGAAGATCCCGCAGGGAAGGGGAGAGGTAGCGGCGGGCATTATCCGGATTGCAGATATCGCGGCTCTCCAGAATCCGGGAGATGAGCGGACTGAGACCCAGCTCCCGGACAAGCAAATCCTGGGTATCCTGGTTTCCCTCACGCAATTGCCAGCGGGTCGTGGGAAGTGTTCTTGCTGCTGTCATTTTGATCGTGAGCCTTTCACAATACACGGCATTTCAAAATCTACGGAGATGATCATATCAAGGTGAAGTCGGTTGTCAAGGAGAGAATTCCTCATCGAAGGCACGACCCTTGTGGAAGGGAAAAGGGGGAACGAATATTCATCATTTCGTTTGATAACATTGACCAGATATCGTTCTACATGAATGTGGAGCGATTGACCGGCATGATAAGGCTTCGTGATGGGAGAACGTTGCTTACCCTGAATATGACCCAGAAGGTATTTGGCCGGACGAAGTATGGCACCTTTCAGATCAAGCTTCCGGGTTTGAAGAAACAGGTGATCCGGACCGCAACACCGGGGTGAGATTAAATTACAAAGGCCGGAGCAGCTATATCAAGCCGCACCGGCCCGCAATGGTTTCAAGATCATCCCGCTTCAGACGGCCTTTTTGAGAAAACCCGAACGAATGCACCGGGTACATGCCTTTACCCGCTTGACCTCCCCCGACTTGCCGTCGACGCACCGGATCTTCTGAAGGTTTGGGTACCAGGTCTTTATGCTCTTGTTGTTTGCATGACTGACCTTGTGACCCTTCACCGGCTTCTTGCCACATATCTCACAGATTCTCGACATATCCAAGCTCCTCTCTAAAAATGCTGCGGGTACGTAAACCAAATCCGGTCGGAATGCAAGCATTTTTTGATGGATCTGGAAAAAATGCTCAAAGACCTTGCGGGGGCCTTTTCACGAATTGGCCATTGCTTATGGATCATTTCTCATCAAGGGAGGCTGGCCCGTGGCCTCGAGGACCCTCATCCAAATGTTTCCCCCAGGATCGACACTGGTTCCCGAACGGATGATCCTCAGGGGAATATGCACATATTCGTCCTTCATGAGGCCGACGAGCATGCCTGTTTTCCCGGCCATGCCGGCGTGAACCGCGTATTGCCCGAGGGCGCCACAGTACATGCTATCGCTGGCGTTGGCCGGAACACTACGAATCATATAACTCGGATCGATATACTTCAGGTTGATCTCTAATCCGCTTTTTATGAAGTATTCTTCAATGGTTGTTTTTAAAAATACCCCGATATCGAGCAGGCGGGGGTTTCCGGAGGCATCCGTTTCCATGGGCTGTCCCTCCCGCCGGAGATGCTCCTGACCGGCACCTTCGGCAACCAGGATCACACAGTGTGAACGCTCCCGTAGACGCCTCTCGACGGCCTTCAGAAAGCCCTTGTCTCCATCGAGGTCGAAAGGCACCTCAGGGATCAGCACGAAATTGACATCCGTCTGCGCCAAAGCGGCGCCGGCAGCGATGTGTCCGGACTGGCGACCCATGATCTTGACCAAGCCTATACCGTTAGGGGCCCCCCTGGCCTCAACATGGGCGCATTGGATCGCCTTGACCGATTCGGAGATGGCTGTATCAAAACCGAAGGTCTTCTGAATGAGGTTGAGGTCATTGTCAATGGTCTTTGGGATGCCGATTACCCCGATATTGAGACCCCGGCGCGTGATCTCCCCGGTGATGCATTCGGTCGCCCTCATCGTCCCGTCTCCCCCAACGCAGAACAGGAGATCCACGTTCATCCGTTTGAGGGCATCGATCATCTCGCCGATGTTCTGGCGCCCCCGGGATGAGGAGAGGATCGATCCGCCGAGGGTATTGATTTCTTTGACGTAGTCCGGAGTCAACTCCACGATCGGATAGCGGAATTTCGGGATCAAGCCCTGAAAGCCATAACGTATTCCGATGATATTCCGGACGCCGTACCGGTGATGGAGTTCCATCACGATGGTCCGGACAACATCGTTGATCCCTGGGCAGAGTCCTCCGCAGGTGACGACCGCAGCCTTGGTCTTTGACGGATCGAAGAAGATTTTCTCCCGCGGTCCCGCCACCTCCACGGAAAGGGGCAGCCCATCCGGTGCTTTGAGATGGTCGTACTGGTGGAGGTAGATGTTGAACAGAAGCCTTTTACTTTCCGGCGTAAAATAACTGACATTGACGGGAGAGGGAATCGTACATTCACCAAGGTTCTGAATGCTGAAGTCATAGGAGGTACTTTGGTCCATATTGTCAATTCCCCTTTCCTGCCCGAAGTGCGGCGTCCATACCGGCGATGATCTCTCCCTCAAAACCAAGCCCTGCCCTCAGGATACCGCCGGTCAACAGCACGTTCGATAGCCGGGTTTTGGGAGAAAGAGTGTGCATACCGAAAAATGGTCGTCTTCGTGTCCGGTATTTCCGGTTAACCATTTCCTGATATCTCCTCGAGAGAGAAATCGATTGATCCACGCGAAGATAATCAATGTTGTCCCGTAAAAACGGCAGGAATTCCTCCAGGGAGTCGATGATCTTTGCGGCCGCATCCTTCAGTTCCTGATCGTTGAGACGCAGCGGTGAATCCGCAAGGTAAACCGTGGCAGAGATCGCCCGCCGGCCATCCGGAGCACGCTCGTTATCGCCCGGAAGACTTGTTTGAAGAAAAACGAGATCGCGGTTCGTTACGGGACCCGTTCCATCGCGTAACACCACAACATAACCGGCCATGCTTTCCGGAAGGCCCTCTTCATGCACGCCCATATGAAGGCAAAAGGGATAGGCAGCGGAGCGGATGGATGCGAAGCGTCGGCTCGGTCGGGGCAGAACCATGCGAGCGGGAAGCAGGAGTTCTAACTTTTCCCACTGTGCACTGACAATGAGCTTCTTCCCGCAAAGCGTGGAGGAAGATCCCTCGCACTCCAGATCTACGGTAACTTCCGGTTCGGTCTCCACGCGCATGACCGAACACCCATCCTTCAGAGTGCCGCCATGCTCCGTAAATGCGCAGCGAAGGCGGTTCATCCAGGCGATCATTCCTCCACGCGGGTAAAAAAGACCCCGCATGGGGAGGGAAAGAAGATAAGCCGAAGATAGGGGGAATGGATTACCGTCCACCTCCAGATTGGACAGAAAATTCAGTTGGGCTTCCACCACCCTCCTGAATGCGTCGTCCTTGCCATTCTTCCTTATCATCAGGGGGGAACGACTCGTCATTGCAACGGGAAGGCGCATAAGTTGGCGAAGAATAACGCTGATCAACCCCGAACGGTCGGTTTCGTCTTCTTCAATCCAACGCTCGACCAGACTGCCGGCCTTCGAGACAGCCCGATAGAAACGTTTGATCTCCTGCACATTTCCGGGAAATTCGCGAATCAGATCATCGATCAATCGCTCCCTTTCCTGAAAAAGGTCAATCCGATGTCCGGGAAGGATCACCTGGAATGCAGGATTCATGATTCGGTTTGGGGATAATTCGTCATCCGCAGGGATCATATCCCCGAGAAGACGGGAAACGATCTGGCGATCCGACAAACCCGACAGGGGTCGAGGGTCAAAGGGAAATGCATATCCCCCATCCCGATACTCCATCTCGGAATCCCCTTCCATGACCAAAACCGTTTTTCGACCTTCTCGGACGGAGGTAAGGGCGGCAATCAATGAACTCAAATCCCGGCCTATGATCAACGTATCGTACATATATTAACCTGTCCGGGTATGCAATGAACCGCCGCACCGGTATGCGGTAAGCAAATAAAACCGGGTGAGAGTCCGATTTTATGACATTTTTTCTGTTGTCCGGCAGATGTTCCGGATTCTGACTCTGCGGCCTTCGATAACGATTCTTCCTTCCGCATAATACTGAACAGCCTGGGGATAAATTTTATGTTCTTCCTTCAATATCCTTGCGGCGAGACTATCGGCGTCATCCTCATCGTACACCGGAACAACGGCCTGGATGATGATCGGTCCCGTATCCACCCCCTCATCGGCAAAATGGACGGTACATCCGGAAAACTTGACCCCGTAATCGACAGCCTTCTGTTGTACGTGCGTGCCGGGGAATGCAGGGAGAAGCGCCGGATGAATGTTCATAATCCGCATGGGAAAGGCCCAGAAAAATTCGCTGGAAAGAATCCGCATGAAACCAGCCATAACGACCAGCTCCACGCCGGCGCTGTTCAAGAGTTCAATCATCCGGCAGTCAAAGAGCTCTCGGGAAGGGAATTCGCGATGATCGACTACGACGGTCGGAATCCCATGTTTCCGGCATCGTTCGAGGGCAAAGGCGTTGGGATTGTTGCTGAGTACAAGCCTGATTTCCGCATCCAACGTTCCCTGGTCGATATGGTCAATCAGGGATTGAAGATTGGAGCCGCTCCCAGAAACCAGAACGCCGATGGAGATTTTTTTCACCATGGCCGCTTCCCGGCTTTAAAAAGAAAAGTGATCCTCATTTCCTGACCAGACCCGCGTTTCTATACTACAATACAAAGGAGACCGTCGGTTGATTATTATCCCTCTTTTCAATCCCCCCGAGGGGGTAGGCCCTCTCTCCTAACATTTCCAGTCGCTCCAGGATTTCAATCTGATCCCTCTCGGCCACAATGATGATCATGCCGATCCCCATATTAAACACGCGGAACATCTCCTCCTCCTCGACGCCTCCTACCTTGCGGATCAGATCGAAAATGGGAGGTATCGGCCAGCTTCCTTTCCGGATAACGGCCCGGCAAGGTCCGGGTACGATTCTGGGGATGTTGTCGGTAAACCCCCCGCCGGTGATGTGGACAATCCCACGGATATTAAAGTTTTTAATGAGATTTAGAATCGATTTAACATAGATTCTCGTTGGTTTAAGAAGTGCAAGGCCAAGAGGTTCATCGAGACTTTCGATTTTGTCTTCCGGCCGAAACTTTCCCTCCTCGAACAGAACGCGCCTTGCCAGGGAAAAACCGTTGCTGTGAAGTCCTGAAGAGGCGATCCCGATGATCCGGTCCCCGACACGTATTTCAGAACCGTCGATCAGTTTGTCCGCCTCGACCACGCCAACGCAGAAACCCGCCAGATCATACTCTCCGTCCGGATAGAATCCCGGCATCTCTGCCGTTTCTCCCCCGATCAGAGCGCATCCGGCCTCCTGACATCCCCGGACGACACCTTCAACGATCTGAACCGTCGTCTCAACAAGGAGCTTTCCCGTCGCAATATAATCCAGGAAGAATAGTGGTTCCGCTCCCTGAACCACGACATCGTTTACGGACATGGCAACAAGATCGATGCCGACCGTATCATGTTTGTCCATCATCTGCGCGATTTTCAGCTTGGTGCCCACGCCGTCCGTCGAAGAGACGAGAACGGGATCTCTGTTCTTGCTGATATCCAGATGAAAGAGCCCGCCGAATCCCCCGATGCCGCTCATCATCTCCCTGCGCGAGGCGGCCTTGATCAACGGTTTTATCCTCTCCACAAAGGAATTCGCCCGATCAATATCAACGCCTGAGTCCTTGTATGTGATTTTTTCCTGCATATAACCCCCGTATGGGTTGCGCCCTTGGCCAGGACAAATGAAATTCCGATTCGTGAACGATGTCGGATGAAAGACTACCGGATGTGCAGCACTTCCGCTCCCTGCAAGAAGGCAATTTCTTCTAACCTATGTCATTTTGAATGTCAATTCTTTCCTTGCGGTAAGGACCAATATCTGATATTCATAGAACCGCTTTCTACTCGATATCATTATATGATTTATGATATTTATAGATCGGTAGGTTGATGGAGTCCCTGGACAAGATCGTGCAAAAAATGGAAGCCCCGATTGCATTTGCATCCGGAGATGCTTACAGCCGCCTCTCTCAGATCAAGAATCTCGAGAAGGTCATGATCTCACTCCTGCGACGCATGAAAGAGGGAATCCGGGGTGAAGAGTATCTGTCTCGGAAGAATGAACTCGACGGACTGTCTGATTCGCTGAGTAACCTCTTCGGCGGTTATGACACGCTGCCCCAGGAACAGAAAAGAGATCGTCTTTCCCGGGCAACGCCTCTGCTGTCCGAACTGAAAAATACCCTGAGAAGCTTGTCCGGAACGGATAAACAACTCCGTCAAGGTGGAGACGGCGGCGATCGGAATGCCCCGAACATTCTCTCACAACCGGTCCAGTTCATCCAGGGGGTCGGTCCGCGGATCGCCGCGCTTCTCGCCAGAAAAAACATCTCCATTGTCGAAGATCTTCTCTATTTTATTCCACGTCGGTACGAAGATCGGCGGACGGTTTCCCGGATTGCGGAAACGGTTCCCGGGATCCGCCAGACTGTAGTGGGTCGAATCGCACAGACCGATTCCCGTTTCTATGGCCGAAGAAGAATTTTTGAGGTGCTTGTCGATGATGGCTCCGGTATCCTCAAGGCCAAGTGGTTCAAAGGACGCGAGGCCGTCCTGAGAGGCGTCTTCAGACCGGAGGCGCGTGTCATCCTTACCGGAGAGGTTACCGGATTCCCCTTTGACAGGGAAATGGTCCATCCCGACTTTGAGATCCTCAATGATCAGGATGACCAGCTCCTTCATTTCAAGAGGATCGTCCCCATCTATTCGGAAACGGAAGGGTTGCATCAGAAAACCTTGCGACGTATCTTGTGGAAGGTGGTACGCGATTTTTCCCATCTCATACAGAGCCCCATACCCGGGGAGATCAGCCGGAAACGGGATCTCATCGAGATCCGGGAGGCCATCCGTCAGGTTCATTTCCCCGGGAACGATCAGGAGATCGATGCGTATCAAGAGATCCGCTCGGATGCCCATCGGAGGCTGATCTACGATGAGTTCTTTTTTTTCCAGCTCGGCATGGCCTTGAGAAAGAAGGGGGAGGGCCTCGAACAGGGAATTCCCTTCCTGATAAAAGGGAACCTGTTGAGGAGATTTTACGAATTGCTTCCTTTCAGGCTGACAGCCGCCCAGCAGCGAGTCATCTCGGAGATTGAACAGGATATGGCGTCTGCCCAATCTATGAATCGCCTGCTTCAGGGGGATGTCGGTTCCGGAAAAACAGCGGTGGCTATGGCCGCCATGGTCACCGCCTGCGAGAACGGTTATCAGTCTGCGATTATGGCGCCGACAGAGATTCTGGCGGAGCAGCACTACCGGAATCTGAAGATCTGGGCGGAGCTACTCGGGCTCAATATTGTACTCCTGACCGGAAGAATGAAGCCGACGGAAAAAAGGCAACTCCTAAATCGAATCGAGAACGGTGAAATTGATCTGATCGTCGGAACCCACGCCCTGATCCAGGAGGGGGTTGCCTTTCGCTGCCTGGGATTCGTGGTGATCGACGAACAGCACCGCTTCGGAGTTGTTCAGCGGGCGGCGCTGCGAAAAAAGGGACTTATTCCGGATGTCCTCGTCATGACCGCCACCCCTATCCCGCGAACCCTGGCCATGACGGTCTACGGGGACCTTGACGTCTCCGTGATCGATGAAATGCCCCCGGAGAAGAAACCTGTCCGGACGAAGGTTTTTTCCGATACCCAGAGGACACGCGTCTACGAGATCATCCGCCGGGAGGTGAAAAAGGGGAATCAGGTCTTTATCGTCTATCCCCTCGTCGAAGCATCCGAAAAACTGGACCTCAAGGATGCGACATGCATGGCGGAGCATCTCCGGAAGGAGATCTTCCCGGACTGCCGTATCGGTCTCGTCCATGGACGAATGAAGGGAAGTGAAAAGGATCTTGTGATGACCGATTTTGCCGGTAAGCGAATTCAGATCCTTGTCTCAACTACGGTTGTTGAGGTCGGCATCGATATCCCCGCGGCGTCGCTGATGGTCATCGAGCATGCGGAACGCTTCGGTCTTTCGCAACTGCACCAGTTACGGGGAAGGGTTGGGCGAAGTGAAATCCCCTCCTTTTGCATCCTCCTGACACAGAAGACGGGTTCTGAGGATTCGCGCAAACGTCTCCGGATCATGGAGCAGACCAATGATGGTTTCCGGATCGCCGATGAGGATCTGGCCATCCGGGGGCCGGGAGAATTCATGGGGACACGGCAATCCGGTCTGCCCGGCTTCCGGATCGCCAACATCGTTCGTGACAGCCGTATCCTGGGCGATGCCAAGACGGATGCTTTCGGCCTTGTTGAGAATGATCCGCGTCTGGAAAGCCCTCAGCATCGAGAGCTCCTGAGCGTGCTGCTCCACCGATGGGACGTCAGACTGGAGTTGGCCAAGACCGGATGACGGATGAATTCTTTTGACAAAACAGGATAATTTGATATAGGACCTACTTCGTTTTGGGTTGTGGTTAAAGACGCGATCGCATGAACCTCCGGATATAAGACCATGAAGAAATTGATATCCATAGGGCTTATCGGTTTTGGAACCATCGGCACGGGTGTTGTTAAGCTTCTACAGCAGAATGGTGATCTCATCGCCGGGAGACTCGGTGCGGAGATCCGTCTGAAGAGGATTGCGGACATCGATATCCGGAAATCCCGGGGGATTCAGGTCGATGAAGCAATCCTCACGACGGACGCCGCTGATATCCTCAATGATCCGGATATTGACATCGTCGTCGAGCTCATGGGCGGTTATGAACCGGCCCGGACCTTCATTCTGGCCGCGATGCACAAAGGGAAACACGTCGTTACGGCAAACAAGGCCCTGCTGGCAACGCATGGGGACGAGATCTTCCGAAGTGCCGCGCAACACGGGGTCAACATCGGCATAGAAGCCAGTGTCGGCGGGACCATCCCCGTAATCAAGACAATCAAAGAAAGTCTGATCGCCAACCGGATCCAATCCATCTCTGCAATTGTAAACGGAACATCCAATTTTATTTTAAGCAAGATGACGGATGAAGGCGGCTCCTTTGAGACAGTTTTAAAGGAGGCCCAGGACCTGGGATTTGCCGAATCAGATCCCACGTATGATGTCGAGGGTATCGATGCTGCACACAAACTGGCGATCCTTCTCTCCCTCTCCTACGGGAAAAAGGTTCATCTACATGATTTGTACCGGGAGGGGATCAGCCGGATCGGCGAACAGGATATCGCATTTGCCCGGGAACTCGGTTATCGGATCAAACTTCTGGCCATTGCGATCCTCAGAGACCGGGAGATCGAAGCCAGGCTTCACCCGACGATGATTCCCTTCGATCACCTGCTCGCCAATGTCAACGGAAATTTCAACGCTTTTCACATTGTCGGCGACGCAGCCGACTCTGTATTCCTCTACGGTCAGGGCGCAGGCAAGATGCCGACGGCCAGTGCCGTAATCAGCGACATCGTCGATATCGCCCGCGACATTCGGAAGGGAATCGCCGGTCGCGTCCCTCCGCGGGTCCTCGACGAAGAGTGCATCGAGGAGATTCAACTGATGCCGGTTGACCGGATCTGGACGAATTACTATTTCCGTTTTTCCGCCGTCGACCGTCCCGGCGTCCTTTCCCGGATCTCCGGAATTCTGGGTGAAAATGATATTAGCATTGCCACCGTCATCCAGAAGGGGAGAATGCAGGGGGGTGCCGTTCCAATCGTGATGACCACCTACAAGGCCAGGGAAAGGGATGTCAGGAAAGCCCTTGAGGATATCGACCGGCTCGATATCGTAATGGGTAAAACCATGCTGATACGAATCGAGGATGACAAGCTCTGATGAAATACGTAATTCTGCTTGGCGATGGAATGGCAGACGATCCTGTAGCCATACTGGGAGACAAGACCCCCCTGGAATATGCCCGCACCCCCCATATGGACCGGATGGCAGCGGAGGGATCCCTGGGGCTCATCGATACAATCGTTCCGGACCTTCCCCCGGGAAGCGACGTCGCAAATCTGGCGGTACTCGGTTACGATCCACGGAAATGCTATACAGGAAGGGGACCCCTTGAGGCCGCCAGCATGGGAATCACCCTTGCGCCGGAAGATGTCGCTTTTCGCTGCAATCTCGTGACGCTCGGGGTCGGCAAGGATCCTGTCATGGAGGATTTTACGGCCGGCCACATCTCCTCCGAGGAAGCAGCGAAGTTTATTGAAGATCTCGGGAAGGGAATCGGGTCCGAGACGTTTTTATTCTATCCGGGCGTCGGGTATCGCCATCTTCTGGTCTGGAAGGGGGGAAAGGACGACATTACGGCAACGCCGCCTCATGATATTACCGGGAAGGGTATCATCCCCTATCTTCCACAGGGACGGTACGCCGAACCGATCAAACGCCTTATGCAGCTCTCCCGGGAATTCCTGGGGGATCATGCGCTCAACGGGGAAAGGAGCGCCCGGGGACTGAAGCCCGCAAACGCCATCTGGCTCTGGGGGCAGGGCAGGGCGCCACAAATGCAGAAGATTTCGGAGCGATTTCATCTACGCGGCGGTATGATCTCCGCGGTGGATCTTCTGAACGGTATCGGCATCTATGCCGGTCTGGAGATCCTGCCGGTCGACGGAGCCACCGGATACACGGATACCAACTACCTCGGCAAAGCGGAAAAGGCCTTGACCGCCCTTCGCGAGCTCGATTTCGTCTTCATCCATGTCGAAGCACCCGACGAGATGGGTCATGAAGGTAACCTGGAAGGGAAGATCAAAGCCATAGAGGATTTCGACGATAAAGTCGTCGGGACAATACTGGACGGGATTCCCCGTTTTGGCGATTTCCGCGTAGCGGTCATGAGTGACCATCCGACACCAATCCTCCTGAGGACGCACACCTCTGATCCCAGCCCGGTTGCCATCTTCTCTTCCCGGGATGAAGAAAATCAGACCAAGGGGATCCCTTTCGGGGAAAGTGGGGCAAGAAGATCGGGCAATCTGATTTCTCCAGGATACCGGTTTATGGAGAACTTCCTCGGCGACTGGAGGCGCTTTCTTGAACAGAACACCCGTTAAAATCCGCGCCATCTACGCCGATACCGATGCCATGGGCATCGTATATCACACCAATTATATCCGCTGGTTCGAGATTGGCCGCACCGAGCTCTTCCGGGATATGGGAATCCTCTACTCGGAGGTGGAGTCGGCCGGATTCAATCTGCCTCTGACACAGGTCTATTGTCACTACAATCTTCCGGCGCATTACGATGAGATGGTCCTCGTAGAAACAGAGTTCGCATATCTCAAACGGGTCAGCATGAAATTCACCTACCTCATCTGGAATGAAAACCGGGAAAACGTCCTGACCGAGGGTTATACGGTTCATGCCTGCACGGACCGGAGCGGAAAGATCATCCGCATCCCGGCCCGTATTTCGGACATCATTCGATCATACTATCCAAAAACATAAGGAGCATAGGCAAACCCATGGCAACGAAAATAGATATGAAAGAACTCATGGAGCCGGATAAGCTGCAACTTTTCTTTCTCAGCGTCCGGGCGTTTGTGGAAAAACACCGAACACGGATATATGCCGGAGCGGGGATTTTCCTGCTGATCATCTTATTGTCTGTCGGCTGGTACCTCTATCAGCTCAACTACGAGACAAACGCCGGAAAGTTCTACAACCGTGTCTTTGATGCCGCAGCGAAGGCTGGTCCTCCTTCTGGCGACACAGCGGCGATCCAAGGATACAAAGATCTCATCACCCAGTATCCGCGGAGCGATGCTGCCCTCACGGCCTACTACCATCTCGGAAATCTCTATTTTAGTCGACAAGAGTTCGATTCCGCGATCGACGCCTATCAGGTCTTTCTGAGAAATGCCTCCCCACAAAGCGATCTGATTACCCTGGCGAACAGCGGTATCGGAAGCTGCCAGGAGGCGAAGAAGGATTTTAACAAAGCGCTGGAATCCTATGAAAAGGCGATGAAAACGAACACGGCGTCTTCTTTCGAGGTTCTGATTTACAGCAATATCGCAAGGATTTATGAAGAGTTAAACAATCCCGCGAAGGCTGCGGAATTTTACCGGAAGGCTTTGGGCAAGACGACGGATCCGCTTATGACGCTTTATTTGAAGAGAAAAATTTCCATCTTGGGCTGACCTGACGCCATCGGCATTCGCAATGTTTCACCGATAGCGGCGTAATAATCGGGAAAGGGGTGTTTTGTGAAAGAACTGATGTCGGGAAATGAGGCAATCGCACGGGGCGCTTTCGAATGCGGAGCAAGATTTGCGACTGGATACCCGGGAACACCAAGCACGGAAATCATGGAGGCCTTCGCAAAGTATCCAGGGGTATATGCGGAATGGTCACCGAACGAAAAGGTCGCGATGGAGGTGGGGATCGGCGCGGCTCTGGCCGGCACCCGGGTGATGGTGGTCATGAAGCATGTCGGTGTCAATGTGGCGGCTGATCCCCTGTTTACAGTGAGCTATACGGGGACAAACGGCGCCCTCGTCGTCATTACCGCAGACGATCCATCGCTGCACAGTTCTCAGAACGAACAGGACAACCGACATTACGCGCGATTTGCCAAAATCCCCATGCTGGAACCCGCCGACAGCCAAGAGGCGAAGGATTTTATAAAACTTGCATTCGATCTGAGCGAGCGATTCGATACCCCGGTCTTTCTCCGTTCGACCACGAGGGTCTCCCATTCAAAATCGGTTGTGACCTTGGAGGACCCTCGGACTGTAGAGGATCGGACGGCCATCCGTTTCAATGCGGAAAAATTTGTCATGGTCCCCATGAACGCCCGCAAAAGGCGCGTTGTCGTCGAAAAACGTATGCAGGATCTCCGGACCTTCGCTGAAACCTTTTCCGAAAACCGCATCGAGATTAAAAGCCCCGACGTCGGGATCATTACGTCTGGGATATCCTACCATTATGCGAAAGATGTGTTTCCGGAATACTCCTATCTGAAACTCGGAATGGTTCATCCTCTGCCCGCAGGCCTGATCCGGGAGTTTGCCTCTCAGGTCCGCAAAATCTACGTGATCGAGGAACTGGATCCGTTTCTGGAAGAGCAGATCCGCGCCCTCGGAATCGAGGTGACGGGGAAGGAGATCTTCCCCTACACCGGCGAGTTCGATCCGGGTGTCATCGAACAGGCGATCACCGGCCGCCGGGAGACTGCACGGGCGCTTCCGGAAATCCCGATTCCCCCGCGACCGCCGAATCTCTGTCCCGGCTGCCCCCATCGCGGACTCTTTTACATCCTCGGGAAGCTCAAGGTCTTCGTCACCGGCGACATCGGCTGTTACACCCTCTCCTTCATGAAACCGCTCGAGGGGCTCCACTCCTGCATCTGTATGGGCGCCAGCATCGGCATGGCCCACGGGATGAGCAAGGCGCTCGGGGACAAGGGAAAAGGAAAGATCGTCGGCGTCATCGGTGACTCAACCTTTCTCCATTCCGGAATTACGCCCCTGCTCGACATGGCCTACAATCGCAGCGACGCCGTCATCGTCATCTGCGACAACCGGACCACGGCGATGACGGGGATGCAGGAACATCCGGCCACCGGGTTTACGCTGCAAGGTGAAAAAACGATGGGCGTGAATATTGCCGACTTGGTAAGGACATTGGGCATTGAAAGCGTCAGAATCGTCGATCCCTATGATCTGAAGGCCGTTCGAACCGTCCTGAAGGAAGAACTGGCCCGTTCAGGCCCGTCCGTCGTCATCTCCAGACGTGCCTGCGTCCTCTTCAAGCGCGAAATCCAAGCCCCGCGAAAACCCTTCCGGATCGATCCTGAGAGATGCACCGGCTGTCGTCTCTGTCTCGGTCTCGGCTGTCCGCCCATCGCCTGGCAAAAAATCGAAAACAGAGCTGATGGCATAACGAAGGAGACGAAAGGGAAGGGCAGGGAGGGGATCGCAGTCATCGATCGGAATCTCTGCACCGGTTGCGGCCTCTGCGAACAACTCTGCAAATCCGAGGCCATTACGGAGGAGAAAGAATGATGGAAACCAAAGGGATATTGCTGGCCGGCGTCGGTGGACAGGGAATCCTCCGCGCAAGTGACATCCTCTGTCGCGTCTTCATGGCTGCGGGTCTTGACGTAAAGAAGAGCGAAGTGCACGGTATGGCTCAGCGGGGCGGGTGCGTGACCAGCCATGTGCGTTACGGGGAGAAGGTTCATTCACCCCTCTCCAAGATCAACGATGTCGATATCCTTGTTTCATTTGAAAAGATGGATACGCTCCGTTACCTGGATTATGTCAAAGAAACGGGAACAATCATTATCAATACGGAGGAAATCTACCCGCCGTCCGTCAATCTGGGCGACGCGCCCTATCCTGGAAACGTTGGTGAGATGGTTCGTCGTTTTTTCCCGAAGTCCCTGACGGTCGATGCCGCAGCGCTCGCCCTCCGGGCCGGAAATATCCGCGCCGTCAATACGGTCCTTCTGGGCGCGCTTTCCTCAAATCTGAGTTTCGCCATTGGCCTTTGGGAAAAGGTATTGCAAGAATCCTTCCCGTCGAAACTCTTCAGAGCGAACCGGGAGGCTTTCTTCCTGGGAAGGGACATGTAAGAGTTTATAACGCCTTGACAAATCCTTTTCCGTGAATTATCTATAACTTATTTCGTGATATGAGGTCGGTGAATATAGCATGGCAGATGACTACTACAAGACTTTGGGTGTTGAGAAAAACGCGGATCCGGAGGCGATCAAGAAGGCTTACCGGAAGCTTGCCCTGAAGTATCACCCCGACCGTAACCCTGACAACCGCGAGGCAGAGGAGAAATTCAAGAAGATCAGTGAGGCCTACGCCGTTCTAAGCGATCCGGAAAAACGAAAACAATACGAAAGTTTCGGATCCGATCAATTCAGCAGGCGTTACAGCCAGGAAGAGATCTTCAGGAATTTTGATTTGAATGATATTCTTCGAGATTTCGGCTTCGGCGGCATGGGGGGAAACGAAAAGGTATTCAGGGGCGCCGGCAGACGCAGCGGTTACAACTTCCGCACCGGCGGCGATCCGTTACGAGACATCTTCGGACAAGGCCAGTCACATTACTCAGCCCCGCAGAAGGGGGAGGACCTGCATTACAATCTATCGATTACACTCGAGGAATCCGTATCAGGCGTGGAGAAGAAACTTGCTTTCCAACAGGATCAGGAAGTCCATGAGATCAGCGTTCGCATTCCAGCGGGAATCAGCACCGGAAAGAAACTACGACTTGCCGGTAAGGGATATCCCGGCGCCCAAGGCGGTCCGGCGGGCGACCTCTATCTGAACATCACCGTCCTTCCCCATCCGATCTTTGCAAGGGATGGAAACGATATATATATTGAGAAATCGGTTTCATTTACCCAAGCTGTTCTGGGGATCAGCATCGAGGTCCCTACGATCGACGGCACGATCAGGAGGATCAAGGTTCCGGCCGGTACGCAAAATGGGACAAAGATACGGATGAAGGGCTACGGCGTTCCCGGCCTCAAGGGATCCGGATCTGCCAAAGGTGACCAGTTTGTAAAGATTGGCATCGAAGTACCCCGGAAGATCAACGACAAACAGCTCCAGTTAATCAGAAAACTTGCCGAGGAAGGGATATAAAACGCATGCCGTGTAATGTCTTATAAGATATGTTATGTAAACTAATCAATGGTGGATATTGTTGAGATCTGTTTATTCCTTTACCAGTTCAATGTTACCTACCACGCCCAGTTGATCGCCGATAATGATCACGATCCCCAAAACGCCTTCGATCTGCATACCGGTGTTGAGTCCATTCTGAATATCTTTCTTCGATTTGACGATATTTCCAATTGCCGTCGCAGCGGCATCGGCAAGCGCAACTGATCCCGACTTGACGCAGCAAGCATCGGCACAGCCGAAGCTGAGCGAATGCCCCACCGTTCCAGATGAAGTGCAGACACCCAGAGGCATATCCTCTTTCCGGACCATGATCGATACCCGGCCACTCAGCGGCGATCGTCCCGCATACAGACCAACACGCGCATCCGTATTGGATTTCAAATAGATATCACCGCCATTTTCAATAATTACGTTTCCCGTATGAAGAAGAAGATCACGCCCGACGTGCTCCGCCATGGCGCCTGCAACGGCCGCCATGGGACCGACACCTGCCTTTGCGGAAGCCAGCATCATCTCACGGACGATTTCCGGTGCCCATTCATCATAAACCACCGGGTTCAGGGAGGTTAAAAATTCGTGATGCGCGTTAATATATGATTCAAGGGAGGAGCGAAGCCGATGGACAGAGTCAAGTGCGATAGAGGTCAGATTAGAATCGGCACTAATGAATAGGTCTGTTTCTCGAACAGTTACATTGAATCCTATCAGGTTATTCTTTATGGTCCAATTGCGATAGAATCGATCACGATAGTCCGCAGGATTTCGTTCCATATATGAAATCTGCCCAAGAGGCTAAACAAATTGTATTGCACCGACCCCCAGAATCTGTTCGGCTTCCTTTCTTAAGGACAGGGTTAAATCCAGTCTCATATCTTCCCCAAGGTAGATTACCGTCTCGCTCTTCCCTTCGACCAGTTTGATATAACCCTCCTGCTTTCCGCCGTGTTGTCGAAGACAGCGGGAAAGCGTCTGGATCTCGTCGGCGGATCGATTCACACCAATCGTAAAATAAGCCGAGTGATACGGTTTTTCAGCAGCCGTTGCCAGAAGCGTTGCCTCTGCAGCAATAACCTTGACGCTGTCTTCTCCGATATCGACGGTTCCCTTCACCAGAAGCGGATCCTCGCCATGCAGGAGATCGTAGCTGCCCTTGTAGATTTCCGGGAAAAAGATCACGGTTGTGGATCCCTTAAGATCTTCGAGCGTTATGTATGCCATCGTTTCTTTCCGCCGAGTTTGAACCTCACGGATACCGCTGACGACACCGGCCAGGATCAGGGCTTCCCGATCGGTCCTGGCACCAAGATTTGAGGAATCCGCCGTCACGATCATCGGCAGACGGTCGGCATAGCGAGACAGGGGATGTCCTGTAATATAAAAACCGATGGTCTCTTTTTCGTTCGCCAGCAGTTCTTTATGATCCCACTCGGGTAGGTCGGGGAGGCCGTTGTCCGAACCTCGGTTTTGGGGCGTACAGTCAGTCTGTTCGAACTGTTCCAGAAGGTTCGCCTGACCGCTGGCCTTTTCCCGCTGGCGTCTCTGCGCCTTGTCCATGATCTCTTCGCAGTAGGTCATCAACTGCCGCCGCTTGTGCCCCATTGAGTCGAACGCCCCACATTTTATCAGACTTTCGACAACCCTTTTATTCGACTTTCGCGGATCAACCCGGTCGCAGAAATCGAAAATGGAGCGGAATGGTACCCCATACTCCCGAACGGCAATGATCGACTCAATGGCACCGACGCCGACATTCTTGACCGCTGCGAGTCCGAAACGGATATTCTCACCCACAACACTGAAATCACTCATTGATTCATTGATGTCGGGTGGGAGGACATTGATCCCCATCTCCCGGCAACTGCCGATATGGCTGATGATCTTGTCTCTGTTATCCTTCTCGCTGGTCAGCAGCGCCGCCATGAATTCCGCCGGGTAATGGGCTTTCAGATAGGCCGTCTGATAAGAAATGATCGCATAAGCGGTGCTGTGCGATTTGTTGAAACCGTACTTCCCGAAGGTTTCCATTTGTTCCCATATTCTTGAGGCCTTTGCCTCGGGAATCTTCTTCTTCCGTGCCCCTGCCAGAAATTTAGGTTTTTCCTTGCCCTCCATCTCTTCGGTCTTTTTTTTGCTCATGACCTTGCGGAGGATATCCGCCTCGGACAGGGCATACCCGCCGATTGCCACGGCGATCTGCATCACCTGTTCCTGATAGACGATGATCCCATAGGTCTCCTTCAGGATCGCCTCCAGTTCAGGCGCCTCGTATACGATTTTTGTCTTGCCCTGCTTTCTCGCGATAAATTCCGGAATGTTGTCCATCGGACCGGGGCGATACAGGGCAATCAGGGCGATGACGTCTTCAATGCAGTCCGGTTTCATCCGGACCAGGACATCCTTCATTCCGGAACTTTCGAGCTGAAAAATCCCATCGGTGTCGCCCCGCATAAGCAATTCATATGTCTTGCGATCATCCAACGGAAGGTTTGTGAGATCGATTTCCATCCCCCTGCCCTCTCGGACAAATCCAAGGGCGTCTTTGATCACGGTCAGGGTCTTCAGTCCGAGAAAATCAAATTTCGTCAACCCAACATCGGAAATTTCGTTCATCGCAAACTGCGTGACGACATCCTCCTTGGGACTTTTGCATAGGGGGATTCGGTCCACCAGAGGCAGATCAGAGATCACGACGCCCGCCGCGTGGGTCGAGGAATGGCGGTTCAGTCCTTCCAGTGCCAGGGAAAGATCGAGAAGTTTCTTGATCCGGGGATTGCCCTTCTGCTCTTCCTTCATTCGGGGTTCCCGCCTGATCGCCTCATCCAATTTTATATTGAGAACGTTGGGAATCAATTTGGCAATTCGGTCCACCTCACCGTAGGGGATGTTCATCGCCCTGCCGACATCCCGGATGACGGCCCTTGCCTGCATCTTCCCGAAGGTGATGATCTGGGATACCTTGTCGCTCCCGTATTTGTTCGTTACATAGCGGATAATCTCATCGCGTCCCTCCGGGCAGAAATCGGTGTCGATATCCGGCATACTGATCCGGTCCGGATTGAGGAATCTTTCGAAAAACAGGTTGTAACGGATGGGATCGATGCTGGTGATCCCGATTGCATATGCGACGAGGCTTCCGGCAGCCGAACCTCTTCCGGGTCCCACCGGGATATTTTTCTTCCTGGCGTAATCGATGAAATCTGCAACAATGAGAAAATATCCGGCAAAACCCATGGAACGGATCATCTCCAGCTCCTGCTGAAGCCTCTTTTCATATACCTCCCGGAGTTTTCCGTTCTCCCCCCGCAGAATATTCGGGAGAATCATCGCGAGACCTTCTTGAGCCGCCGTTTTCAGGCGTTCGTCCAGCGTTTCATTAGAATTGATCTCAAAATTGGGCAGAAAAAACTTCCCGAATTCCAGGGTAACATTACATTTTTCAGCGATTTGGATCGTATTTTCGATGGCCTCGGGGCAATATGAAAACAGACGTTTCATTTCGTCAGGAGAGCGAAAATAGAACTGATCCGTTCCAAACCGCATTCGGTCCGCATCATCTATTGTTTTGCCCGTTTGAATGCAGAGAAGGACCTCATGCGCCTCGGCATCCTCCTGCTTCAGATAATGGCAATCGTTTGTTGCCACCAGAGGCAACCCGAGTCTACGGCTGAGTTCGATCAACCCCAGATTGGCCTTTTTCTGTTCGGGAAGGCCGTTTTCCATGATTTCAACAAAGTAATTTCCTTCACCGAAAATATTGCGGTACTGCTCCGCCGTCCGGTCGGCTTCCGTTGAATTTCCCCGGAGAAGATGGGATGCAATTTCACCGTGCAGGCAGGCACTCATACCGATGAGCCCCTCATGGTATTGATTCAGGAGCTCTTTGTCTACCCGCGGCCGATAGTAAAAACCGTCCAGAAACCCCGCAGTCGATAATTTCATGAGATTCCGGTATCCTTGCATGTTGCGGGCCAGGACGATCAGGTGATGTGCCGTTTCTCCGATTCCATAACCGTTCTTGTCGAAACGGCTTTTTGGAGCGACGTACATTTCGCAGCCGATGATTGGTTTGATTCCGTACCGATAGGCGTGTTTGTAAAAATCGATCGTACCATAGAGATTGCCGTGATCGGTCATGGCCACGGCCGGCATCTGATATTCCTTCGCCTTCTGGAAAAGATCGTCAAGACGAATCGTGCCGTCCAGCAGGCTGTATTGAGTATGAACGTGAAGATGAACAAAGTCTGCGTGCTTCATGTTATTCCAGCCAGTAGTTCGGGGCTTCTTTGGTAATGATCACATCGTGGACATGGCTCTCCCGGAGCCCGGCGGAGGTGATCTTGACGAAGCGCGCCTTCAGTCTCAACTCCCCTGTCGTTCTGCATCCGACATAACCCATTCCCGCCTTCACCCCGCCTAGCAACTGATGAATGCTGGCCGACGCGGATCCCCGGTAGGGAACCCTCCCCTCGATCCCCTCCGGAACCAGTTTTAGGTTGCTTTCCATGTCATCCTGATAATAACGGTCCTTGCTTCCCATCTTCATGGCCTCCAGCGAGCCCATCCCGCGGTAGACCTTGTAGCTTCTTCCCTGAAAGAGGATGGTTTCCCCCGGGCTCTCCTCCGTCCCCGCAAAAAGACCACCGATCATGACAGAATGGGCCCCCGCAGCCAGTGCCTTGACGATATCGCCAGAATATTTGATGCCGCCGTCGGCGATGATGGGAATGTTGTATTTTGCACCCATCCTGTAGGCGTCCCGGATCGCGCTCATCTGAGGAATTCCTACTCCGGCGATGATTCGCGTAGTGCAGATGGAACCCGGTCCGACGCCCACCTTGACGGCATCGACTCCGGCCTCGATCAAGGCTTTGGCCCCTTCCGCCGTTGCAACATTCCCGGCAATCAGTTCACAGGTCGGGAAATTGGCCTTGGTGGACCGGACTGCATCCAGAACCCCCGAGGAATGGCCGTGGGAGGTATCGATGATGATGACATCGGCACCGGCGGCCAACAGTGCATCGATCCGTTCTTCCCGATCGACGATTCCCACAGCGGCTCCTACCCGAAGTCTCCCCAGCGAATCCTTGCTGGCAAGAGGATATTTCTTAATTTTTTCGATGTCTTTAATCGTGATCAGTCCCGTCAGATGGTAATTTTCATCGACAACGAGAAGTTTTTCGATCCGGTGTTTGTGCAGTAGCTTCTTGGAGTCATCAAGAGAGATGTGGGACGAGGATACGGTGATCAGATTTTCCCGCGTCATGACATCGGCTACCGGTTGATCGAGATCGGTTTCAAAACGAAGGTCCCGGTTGGTCAGAATGCCGACGAGCACCTTGCCCTTGACGACCGGAACCCCGGATATGCGGTAACGGTTCATCAGTTCAAGGGCTTCACGAACCTTCTGTTCCGGTTCGATGGTGATCGGGTCCACAATCATGCCGCTTTCGGACTTCTTGACCTTATCGACCTCGATCGCCTGCCGCTCGATGCTCATGTTCCGGTGGATGATTCCAATCCCGCCTTCCTGTGCCAGGCAGATTGCCGTCGGCGATTCCGTGACCGTATCCATGGCCGCGCTGATGATGGGAATATTCAGGCTGATGTTGTTGGTCAGCAGGGAAGAGGTATCCACATCGCGCGGCAGAATACTCGACTCCGCTGGAACGAGCAGCAGGTCGTCAAAAGTCAGTGCTTCAACAATATGGTCATCCAGCATGGGGTCCTCCATTTTCGTTTGGTTGATGTACGGCAAGGTTGTACGAACGATTCCCTATCGTAATATAATAGAGATCCTGTTGCGGATCATGATTCATATTTTCCGCGAGCTGATAATAGGCCTGACGGGAAAATCGCGCCTCGTGTTCGTTTTTTTTCACACGGCAATAGAGGATGTCCTTTGCGCCGATCCTGATGGTTTCCGGATCCAGTTCCTCGCAGCTTCCATCCGAAAGTGAGATGACCATGCCGGCGGGCTGCCCATCCGCCCCTTCCACCCCCGAAGATACGCTTCGGATGACATACGGAACATCATCCACCTGGATGCTACAATGTTCGTGATTCAGCTCAATTCGATAATGTCCCTGACAGTCCCGTCGGAGATGTTTATAAAAATATTGAACGATTTCCGTTCTTATCATCTCCATATTCCGGTAATACCACACGCCGTCCCGATCAATCCGGATTTCCGGCGATTCATTCTGCGATCGCTCCGTCATTGAGACACCCGTAAAAAAAGCGGCCATTCCCCTATTTGCTTTTTGTCACCGGGAATGGCAGAAAAACGGTCTTCCATTTTGATTCGAACCCAATGTCTTTTTTTGAACCTGCTTATTCTAAAATATTCGTCTGCTGTCCAAGAGCATCGTAACCGGTCCGTTGTTGATCAGCTCAATGGACATCATGGCCTGGAATTCACCTTGAGCCACATGATTGATTTTATTCTTTATGTTCCGGATGAAGTAGTCGCAAAGCAACCGGGCGCGATCCGGATTCTCTGCCCCCGTAAAAGAGGGTCTTCTCCCCTTCCGGCAATCCCCCAGAAGGGTGAACTGGGAAACCACCATCATTTCCCCACGGATATCAAGCAGAGAGAGATTCATCTTTCCCTTTTCGTCTTCAAAAATCCGGAGATTTATGATCTTGTCGCAGAGATAATCCGCATCGTTTTCCAGGTCCCCTTGTTCAATCCCGAGAAAAACCAGGAGGCCTCTTTCGATTTCGGATATCCTTTTGTCACCGATGTGAACCCTGACCCTGTCAACCCTTTGTACTACAGAACGCATCTTACCCGCCTTGTTGGATATGGCATGTTAGCAACAAACCCTATCGGCTTCAAGCTAATTCTCGTGATCTTTTGCCAAAGGCAACGGAATAAAATATATTGAATTCAAACGGTATGTTAAATATGGAATATCGGGACACTGATAATCCATCAGCACGCAATCCTTACCGGAGGTTCAGTATCTCGGTCACAGGAAGTGTATCCATTCCCGATACTTTATGGGCTTCATGATATTCCGGCGGAACCAGATCCATGATCCGCGAAAATATGTTCTCGATCAAGATGTTCCGATCCTGTTGCCGAAGGTGAATACCGTAACGTATTTTCTTTCGTTCTTCTTCCGTCAACCGGTTCATGAGATTTTTCGTTGTCCAGATGGAACCGAAAGGGGCGAGGTCAGCCAGATGACCGGCATCATGGCCGGTATTCCCAATTGGTGTAAATTCGGTCGCCTTCGATACCGGAATCATGCCGCAATATTCTTCCCCTTCGTTGATCCCGATGTTCAAACACAATTCGTTGAGCCATTGCTTGTTCATTTTCCATTCATTGCTCAACTTCTTCATGCTTTTTCTCACATCCATGGCGCAGAAAATTGTATTTACGAGGTATTTAGAATCACGATCCTTGAGAAAGTAAAAACACATACCGTCCCGGGTGTGTTTTGCGTAAGTGCCGCAATACCTCTTGAAAGATGCCTCCAAACATTCCCAGATCTGACGAATCAGAGCAAAATATTCATCCGGTGGCAGTTCTGCATATATTCTGACCGAGTCCTGAAGTTTAGCAACCAGGATTGAAAAAGAAACGCGGATGGGCATCCGTTGCTTTAGAAAATCATGGTCGGGCACTGGAGGGTCTCCTGTCGCTACGACACTGCCGACACATGTTTCCCGTCTTGCGTTCCCTTCTCCCTTGGAAGCCTCATTCCGCTCGACCATTTCGCAACCTTGAGCGTCCGACAAATCATCGTTTATCAAGGGTAGAAGAGGACCGATTTCCTTCATATCGCGTCCCTCCTTTTTATACAGTTTAATTTTTTCAATCCTATCGATGACGGTATCCCTGAAATAGCCCAGCCGCCTCGCCTTCGAAGCAGGATCATCCGGCTTTCTGACAATCGGAGGGGAGATCATTCCCATGTTGATATAATTGTTCAGTGTGGCCCGCGATATACCCGTCCTGTCGAGAAGCGTGGTGCTGCTGATAAATCTTGTCCCTGCTTTTTCCACTTCCACCATACCCAGTTCCCGCATATTTAGACAGTCAATCGGCTCATTCGATGATAATTTAATAATGGCTAATATTTATACAATCTAAGTATAATTGTCAACCAATATTTCTATGATATATATTTATTTAATTACATTTATATTTATTATATTTGGACAGTTCAATATTATATTATACTTTATATATAATGATTATAGGCCTTAGATATTGTATTTTTTTCCTGTATGTGATAATTATCAAACATGAATTGTCACATTCTCCTCATCAACCCATGGATCTATGATTTTTCAGCCTATGATTTCTGGTACAGGCCGCTGGGGCTTCTCTCCCTGGCATCCCTTCTCCGGATGAATGGAGTCCGTATTTCATGGATCGATTGTCTCGATCCTGATCATCCGGATATGCACCATGGGTCACATGTTCGGATGCCCAAAAGAAAAAAATCCGGAGAAGGATCCTACGCATCGGAACGAATACCGAACCCTCCGCCGCTAAGCCACATTCCGAGACATTTCAGGCGTTACGGCGTTACGCCGCACATTTTTCTGAGCGCCCTGAATGCAATCCCCAAGCCCGACGTCATCATGATTTCATCCATGATGACCTACTGGTATCCGGGCGTCTTCGATACCATCCATCTTGTAAAAAAGACCTTCCCCGGCGTACCGGTTGTCCTCGGTGGAAATTATGTGACCCTGTGCCCAGGACACGCATCAATGTCCGGGGCGGATTTCTGCCTCTCCGGATCTGCCGAATCATCCGTGCCTTCTTTCCTCAGAGATCTCTTGAACATGGAGATGACCTTTCTCCCCGATCTTCAGGATCTCGATTCATACCCCTACCCTGCCTACGATCTGATCCGCAAACGTGATTGCGTGCCAATCCTGACCTCCAGGGGCTGTCCATACCATTGCAGTTACTGTGCTTCCCACATTCTCAACGATTCCTTTCGCAGACGAAATCCATTTCGCGTCGCCGATGAAATCGAATACTGGTATTCGCGGTTTGGAATACAAAATTTTTCTTTCTATGACGACGCTCTTCTTGTCAATGCTCCGGAAATGGCCGTACCTCTTTTGCATGAAATCATCCGGAGACAATTGCCGGTTCAATTCCATTGTCCAAATGGCCTTCATTTGCGGGAAATCACGCCTGAGTTGAGCTCGCTTATGTATAGAACCGGATTCCGAACGATCCGTTTCGGGTTTGAAACCTCCGATTCGATCCGACAGAAAGAAACCGGGGGGAAGATCAGCAATGATGAATTCATCGAAGGCATAGAACATTTGAAGCTTGCGGGCTATCGACCACAGGATATCGGCGTCTATATTCTCTGCGGGCTTCCCGGACAACCGGCAGATGAAGTCCGGGAGAGCATCCGCTTTGTCCGCTCCTCAGGGGCGCGCCCGCTCTTGGCCGAATATTCGCCGATACCGGGATCGGCATTGTGGAATGATGCCGTTGCATCTTCGCCCTATCCGATCGATACGGAACCCCTGTTCCATAACAATACCCTCCTCCCCTGCAAAAGCGCCTCTCTGACATACGGAATGTACCAGACACTGAAAATGATGACGCGTCTTCCGCTTCAGCCTGAAGACCCTTGACAACCGGTTTTGATATCGGTATACAGAGCCGACGAAGGATTATCTACGCCCGTTGATGAGTTGCAGTTAGGGCCGGTCCAATGAAGAGAGATGAAATCCATGGGTTCATACTTCTGGTGGGGGAAAATGATCCTGCTCGGCTTTTTTGCCCTTTTTTTTCTCATATTCGGCATCGAAACCCTGATCGGAGCCTTTCATCTCAAAAACCCTTTGGAGTTCATCATGTATTTCTTTTCCGCCAGTCTCATGATTCTGGTGAGTATTGTCGGAATTCTCTATCCGGTTTTTCAAGTCCATGCCTACCTTAAAGCGGGCAAAGTCTATCAAGATGAAAAATAGTGTTTCTTTTGCTTTTCACCATCCCTTTGGTAAACGTCCGTTCATTTCCGGCGCCATCCTCCTCACTGCCTTGGGAATTTTTCTCCTGCTGCTTCTCCCTTCTCGCATTTCAGCTCAGGAGTTGGGGAAAAAGGTTCAACGTTTCACGCTCAAAAATGGCCTCCGGTTGATCATGCTGGAAAGGCATCTCAGTCCCACGGTTGCCATTTATATTCGCTACCGGACCGGGGCCGCGGATGAGGCGGACGGTAAGACGGGAACGGCGCATCTGCTTGAACACATGATGTTCAAGGGAACAAGAACCATCGGAACCCGGGATTACCGTCGAGAAGAGAAGATTCTCCACCGAATCGAGAAGATCGGAACGGCTTTGGATCGTGAAAATGCGAAAGGCAAGGCAGCCGCTCCGGCCCTTATTAAAACGCTCACAAATCAATTGACTGCGCTTCAGAAGGAACAGCGGCTTCTCGCCATTTCGAATGAGATTGACCGTCTCTACACGGAAAATGGTGCTGTAGGTTTAAACGCCTCCACAGGACAGGACCTCACCACGTATCAGGTCAGTATCCCCGCAAACCTAATCGAACTCTGGGCCAGAATCGAATCGGATCGAATGGTTCATCCCGTATTCCGCGAATTTTATTCCGAGCGGAATGTGGTGATGGAGGAGAGGAGACAGCGTTCCGAATCGGATCCGGATGGTAAACTTCTCGAAGGTTATCTCGCCGCGGCTTTTCTCGCCCATCCCTATCGGAGACCGGTTCTGGGATGGCCGTCGGATATGAAATACCTCGATATGGCCTACATGAAGAGGTTTTTCAAAAATACACACGCCCCGAACAACACGGTCATCGCCATTGTTGGGGATATTCAACCCTCTGCCGTTCGGAGGATTGTTGAGAAATACTTCGGCCGGATCCCCCCGCAGAGGCTTTCTCCTGCATTGATCACGGAAGAACCCCGCCAGTCCGGAGAAAGGCGGGTAGAACTGATTTTTGCCGCTGAGCCGCAGATGATCCTGGGCTACCACAAACCTCCCCCGCCTGAATATGCGGATTACGTCTTCGATGTCATCGAGTCCCTCCTCACCCAGGGGCGGACATCGCGACTTTTCAAAACACTCGTCGATGAGAAGCGTATTGCTGAAAGCGTTCATGCGGCAAACGGCCTGCCGGGGGCGCGTTATCCGAATCAATTCTTACTGTTTGCAACACCGCGCAACCCCCATGGCTGCGGCGACCTGGAGCAGGCGATTGATCAGGAAATCGAAAGGCTCAAGCGCGAACCCGTTTCCGACAAGGAGTTGAATAAGGTTAAAAATCAGATCCGGACGGATTTCATCCGAGGGCTCAACTCCAACAAGGGTCTTGCCGGCGTGCTCTCCTATTATGAGGCGTTGCTCGGAGATTTTCACTACTTTATCAACTATACCGACACCATCGACCGGATCACCCCGGAGGAGATTCTCCAGGTCGCACAAACCTATTTGACGAAGGAAAACCGAACTGTCGCCACACTGGTCAACAAACATTGAATGACATTGAACCATGAGATACACACCCATTTTTCATAACCCATCGCCCCGGATACCCCTCATCTCCCTGGGTGTGATTTGGCTTCTGGTCTGTTCCGGATTGGCCTTGGCAGCAGCCCCTCCGCCTTTTCCCGACCCCGACCGTATTCGCTACAAATCTCTTTTGTTTAAACCACCCCATGTGGAACGCGTCCTTTTCGACAACGGGATTCGCCTCTATATCCTTCCCGACAGAGAACTTCCCCTGGTTCAAATCAAGGCCGTCATCAGAACCGGCAGCATGTATGATCCCCCCGGCCAGGAAGGACTTGCCGAGCTGACGGCAACAACGATGAGAACCGGAGGAATAGCCGGCATGAGCGGAGATGCCGTTGATGAGACGCTGGAATCCATGGCGGCAAACATTCAGGTCACCGTCAATCGAGATTCAGCCGTTTTTTCCTATTCGGTTTTGAAGAAAAACCTTGACCGGGGATTCGAACTTTTTTCCGGAATGTTGAGGCAACCTTCTTTTGAGGAAAACAAGCTGATCCTCGGCAAGGATCTGAAGATCGAGGAATTGAGAAGAATCTTTGACGATCCCCAAAAACTTGCCTTCCGGGAGTTCGGACGTCTCATGCATGAGGGAAGTCCCCGCGGGAGACTTCCCTCAAGTGACTCCATTCGCGCAATCCGCAGGGATGATCTGCTTCGCTGCCACAGGTTATTTTTTCACCCGAAAAACATCATGATTTCAATTACCGGAGATATCGATGGCAAAGAAGCGGCAATCCTCATGGACCGCTACCTCGGGACATGGACGGCGATGGAAGAAAAACCGGAAACCCCTCCCCTCCCCCGAACCCAGGAAGGGAATATTTTCTTCCTGACCAAAGATGTTCCACAATCGATTGTGATCTTCGGCTGGCCGGCGCCTGCCAAAAGGGACATCCAGTTCTATCCATTCGAGGTGCTGGACTTTATCGTCGGCAGCGGTGGATTCCGCTCCCGGATTTTCCAGGAGATCCGGACCAATCTGGGTCTTGCCTACAGCACGGGCACTTTTTACAAATCAAGTTCGGATTACGGACTGTTCGCCGCTTATGCCTTGACAAAATCCGAATCAACCCTCAAAGTCTTCACAAGCATACGGGACATCCTCCGAGAGATGGGCGAAAAACCGGTTCCCCCAGTGGAACTGGAAAGGGCGAAGAAGGCAATGCTGAACAGTTTCATTTTTTCCTTTACATCCGCGGAGCAGATCTCCCTCCAGAGATTGATGATCGATTATGATGGCATGCCCGACGATTTTCTCACTACCTATCGCTCCAAAATCGGAAACGTGAGGGCCGAAGATATCCGGGATAATGCGGTGCGGTATCTTTCCCAGGCCCGGGCGATTATCCTGATCATCGGAAGCGACCGGGTTTATCAGGAGATCTCTGCAAACTTCGGCAAGGTCACCCGGATTGATGCAAGATTTTAAAGATACCGCATTAATTCGGGACCTTGGATCGGAACCATACTGAACGACAAAGGATGAACGCCATTTCATGGAAAAGAAGCAGACCGTCATCACGGAAAAGGTTGATTTGGCCAACAATGATGTCCTGCGAAATCTCTGCGGGGAACATGATAAGAATCTGAAACTCATCGAAAAATTATCGACGGTCAGACTGGAAGTCCGTGGGAGTAACGTCTCCATCAGCGGCGACAGGAGCTCCGTTCTTCATATCCGGAATCTGCTCTCGCAATTGAATGAAATCTCCAGGAAGGGATACCTCATTTTCCCTCCCGATATTGAATACGCCCATCGGATCCTCTCTGAAGATGCCACCGCGGATCTGGAGCGGATCTTTCTCGACACCGTCTTCATTTCATCGAAAAAACGGATCATCACCCCCAAGAGCATCGCGCAGAAACTCTACATCGACGCCATCCGGAATACGGACATGGTTTTTGGTATCGGACCTGCCGGTACCGGAAAGACCTATCTGGCCATGGCCATGGCCGTAGCCGCATTGCTGGATCAGAAGGTCACCCGCATTTCACTGGCCAGACCCGCAGTCGAAGCAGGTGAGAAGCTTGGTTTTCTTCCAGGCGATCTTGCAGAAAAGGTTAACCCGTATCTGCGTCCCCTCTACGACGCCCTATTCGATATGCTCGATTTCGACCGGGCATCGGCACTGATCCGCAAAGGAGTCATCGAAGTTGCTCCGCTCGCTTTCATGAGAGGACGGACATTGAACGACTCCTTTGTGATCCTCGACGAGGCCCAGAATACGACAACAGAGCAGATGAAGATGTTCCTGACGAGACTCGGATATGGATCCAAGGCAGTGATCACCGGGGATGTGACGCAGATTGATCTCCCGACCGACAAAATATCCGGTCTTGTGGAAGCGGAGGAACTCCTCCGCAAAACGGAAGGTATCCGCTTCGTCCACTTCTCCGAGTTGGATGTGGTAAGGCATCCACTGGTACAGGAGGTGATCCGTGCCTACAACCACATGGATCACCAAAAAAAAAGGACGGATGGCCGACTTAAAGAGGAAACAAAAAAATATCGATAAGGTGAATGGAAGGTCAGATGTCCATTTCTATTCAAAATCGACAGAAAAGGCAAAGGATAGACACAGGCAGGGTGCGGAGAAGCCTGAAGCGGCTTCTGAGGGAACTCAACTGCAAGGATAGCGAAATCAGTCTCCTTCTGGTCGACGACGATCAGATCCGTGAGATCAATAAGGCTTATCTTAAAAGGGACTACCCAACCAATGTGATCTCTTTTTCGATGACGGAGGGCTCTTTCGGCCACATCCATCCGGAGATGCTGGGGGACATTATCCTTTCCACCGAAACTGCAGCCCGGGATGCCCTGATCGGCCATCTTGATTTTATGGATGAAGTGGAATTTCTGCTCATCCACGGTCTTCTCCATCTCATGGGATACAATCATGAAAACACAGGTGCCGATGAAGCGGAGAAAATGAAAAACCGCGAGCGGGAACTCTTTTTTATGTTAAGGCATTATAGACTTGACTGACATCCCCCTCTATTGGAGAAGGATAACCTGTCCGGGATGGATACTATCCTTTTGCGCCATTCGGTTCAGTGTGAGCAACTTCTCAAGCGACATATTGTTTTCCCGGGCGATCCGGTTCAGACTATCCCCCTTTTTGATCGTGTACTTCTTCGGGGCCGTCGATTCCGAATCTTTTACTGACGGTGATTTTGTCCCCGTCCTGGCACTCCCCTTTTTTTCCGGACTCTCCCCCTTCTTCCGTTCCTTTTCCTGAACTTCTTCTTCATTACCCTTCGCAAATCGAAGTGTCTGGCCGATCTTCAGGGTGTCATCCTTCAGGTTATTGAGCTTGCGGATCTCTGCAACGGAAATGTCATATTTTCGAGACAGGGAGGCCAGCGTATCTCCTTTTTGAACCCGGATGGTCTTGCCGGGCTTGATCTCCTTCTCCGCTGTAGCCGACGTTTTTTGGCTCCGGAGCGGTACATTTAACTTCTGACCCGCCACCAAACGCTTCTTTGACAACTGGTTGGCGGAACGGATCGCCCCGACGGAGGTCTTGTATTTCTGGGCAATAGAATCGAGGGTTTCCCCCTGCCGCACCTTGTGCTTGATGACCACTCCGCGAACCGCTCGGAAAGAGGCATGCGGTTTATCCACTTGCGGAATTTCAGCGACCATCCTGAGCATCAAATCCGCCTTCTCCGGCGGAACTTTCAGTTTGTAGGGTCGGTCCGGCGTCATTCGATGTCGGAGCTCGGCATTCAGAATGTAGATGGTCTCCTCCGGTGTATCGAGTTTCTGGGCAATATCCTGTAAACGCATGCAGCGGTTGATGTCCGCAACTTCATAAGACAAGATATCTTTTTTGGGATCCCCCGATCCGAGGTCGATGCCGTATTTCTGCGGATCCTTCACAATGAGCAAGGTGGCCAGAAAGCGGGGTACATACCGAGCTGTTTCGTAGGGAAGACGCTGATATAGATCCCAGAACCGATCCAGGTAATTGATGTGCTGAGAGGCGATCGTCCGCATGACGCGCCCCTCACCGCAATTGTATCCGGCAAGGACCGTGAGCCAGTCGCCGAACATCGCGTGCAGATCCTTCAAATAATCAATGGCCGCGCGTGTGGATTTTTCGACATCCATCCGCTCGTCTACCCAGTCATCCCGGTTCAGTCCATATTTATAACCGGTGGAGGGGATGAACTGCCATAAGCCAAGGGCCCTTGCAGACGACAGCGCACTGATCTTGTAGCCGCTTTCCACCAGCGGCAGCCAGGAAAGCTCATCCGGCAGACCCGCCTTCTTGAGCTCCCGCAAAATCACGGGCCGATAGATCATCGACCGCTGATAAGATGAGATGAAAAAATCGCGTTCGGCCGTCTGAAAGAGACGGATCTCCTTTTCGACATCCGCATTGGTGATGATCGGAATCTCCCCGCGCTTGCCCTTCGCAACGGACTGGAGTGAGCCGTATATGGCCAAAATTCGCTTCGAAATCATGAGCCGTAGATCATCCTTTTGCCGCGAGATGTCCATGTTGCCGTTGGTGTCGAGCAGCAGGGCATAGGCCTGATCCAGCATCTGGAGGGCATCTTCCAGTTCACCCTTGACCCAATATGCATGTGACTCATCCAGAAGCAAGAGGGCTTCTTCCATGATATCCCTTTCCGTCTCCTCTTCGCGCTGACTAAGCGTTTCCCGAGGATTCGATTTTAAGGGATTCTTAATATTGTTGTTTATTACCGTCAGGCCTTTCTTGGGCATCTCCGACGATGGGGTCGTTGGAGGAGTTCCTGCCGGGAGAACAGATTTTATCATCTCACTATTATTTTTCGGAATATCGGTGGCATTCTTAATCGGAAGGTCGTTCACGGGATGTGAAGACCCTTCCACGCCACCTTTCTCCAGAAGATTGGTCTTTTGATTCAGAGCGGATTCTTTGCCCAAAGGCTGGGGAGGCAACGGAGACTCCGTACCAGCCGACTCCTGAATGGTCGGGGGGGGTAATATATTCAAGGCTTCATGGCTGGATGCCACGCATGACATCAGCGTCAAACCGGACAAACAAATCATTATAAGGATAATCGGGATCATCGAAATCTTATTTCGGAACATCTTCGACTCCTTGCTGTCAAATTTAAATCCGCCCATGATGAAAATGCCGTTTTTATGGCTGCGCAGTGCTATACCATATTTTTCCTCTTCCCCCTAATTTTAATGCAACAGATACGCCTCGATAAAATCATCGATATCGCCATCCAGAACACGGTTTACGTTGCCGGTCTCGACATTCGTCCGATGATCCTTGACCATTTTATAAGGGTGCAGCACATAGGAGCGGATCTGGCTCCCCCAGGCAATATCCTTTTTCGTCTTGTTGATCTCATCAAGCTTTTCATTCTGCTCCCGGAGCTTCATCTCATAGAGACGGGAGCGGAGGTATTTCATGGCCATCGCTTTGTTCTTGTGCTGTGAACGCTCGTTCTGACACTGGACGACGATTCCCGTCGGAAGATGGGTGAGCCTTACCGCGGAATCCGTTTTGTTAACATGCTGGCCGCCGGCGCCGGTTGATCGATAGGTATCGATGCGTAAATCCTTCTCATCGATTTCAATCACGATCCGATCGTCGACCTCGGGATAGACAAAGACAGACGCGAATGACGTATGACGGCGGGCGCCGGCATCGAAAGGGGATATTCTCACCAGCCGGTGGATTCCGATTTCCGCCTTGGCATAACCGTATGCGTATTCGCCCCGTAGCGTCCAAGTCACGCTCTTTATACCGGCTTCGTCACCCGGCAGGTAATCGATAATGGTGGCTTCGAGGCCTTTTCTCTCCGCCCAGCGCAGGTACATCCGCAGCAGCATCTCCGCCCAGTCTTGCGCCTCCGTTCCACCGGCTCCTGCATGTATCGACAGGATCGCATTCATGGGGTCCTGTTCGGAACCGAGCATCATCTTCAACTCATCATCACGAACGGCGGCATTGAGCGATTCCAATTCGGATCGGATCTCTTCCTGAGTCTGGTCATCCTGTTCCTCGGAGGCCATTTCGGAAAGAATCCGCAGATCGTCAAGACTGCTTTTCTGCCCCTTCCATTTCTCAACCGCATCCGTCAACCGACTCTTTTCCCGAAGGATCCCGCTGGCCTTCTCCGGATCATTCCAGAAACCATCCCGCTGGGATTCCTTTTCCAGTTCTCGGATACGCAATTCCTTTTCCGGAATGTCAAAGACACACTCCGAAATGTTCGATTCTCCGGGCCAGATCGATCAACGTTTCATGAATTCCTTCCAGCATGGTTCCTTCTCCTTTTTTGTATGTAGACATTCAGGATCAACAACAATCCGCACAAGTAAACAAACAGGTCCCCATATGCCGCATAAAAGGTCTTTTCGTCAATGAATTTCACCTCACCCTTGAGAACCGTTCTTTCAAAGACACGCGTCCGGGAGAGAATCGCCCCTGTCGGATCGATCACCGCGCTAACCCCGGTATTGGCTGCACGGACCAGATAGAGGCGGTTTTCAACCGCCCGGAAAACCGTCATCGAGAGATGCTGGTATGGGGCCGAGGTTTTTCCGAACCAGGCATCGTTCGTGATATTCACCAGAAGATCGGCCCGATTGCGTTTGTAATCCCTTGCGGTTTCCGGGAAGATACCCTCATAGCAGATCAGGACACCGAGACGGCGGCCGTCGATGACGAGAGGATCGAATCCTTTCCCCGGCCGGAAGTCGCCGACTCCGGCCACGAGTTTGCCGATGAAGGGGAAGAGTTTCCTTAAGGGGACATACTCCCCGTAAGGAACCAGATGCACCTTGTCATACCGACCCGCAACGATCCCATCGGACCGGAGCAGGTACGCGCTGTTCATAAAGGAAGCCCTTCCTTTTTCCTCTTCATAACTCGGACTGCCGAAGAGAAGCGGTCGGCCGGATATCCGGGCAAGATCAATCACCGCCTCCCGAAGCGGATCGGGCCGTTCAAAGTAGAAGGGGGCCGCCGTTTCCGGCCAGACGATGAGTCCGCCCGGCGCCGGGATGGCACGCAACGAAAGCGAACGGTAAATATTCAGTGTTTCCGACTGGTATCGTGCATCCCATTTGATGTTCTGATCAATATTCCCCTGAACCAGGGTCACCTCCATGGGGGATGCTTTCTTCAACGATTCCTGAATATCCGCCGTACGAAAATGGCCGTATCCGTAGATCACCGCCAACACGGCGCACGCGGTCACAATTTCAACCCCCGAATATCGTGTTCCGTGGTATTTTGCCGTCAGGACATTGTACAGAACCGCATTGATCAGAACGATCGTAAATGTGATTCCATAGATTCCGGTGATATCGGCAATTTGAATGATGTTACCGAAGAGATACTGCGAATAGGCGAGATTTTCCCAGGGGAACCCGGTCAGAAAATGAGAACGGACAAATTCGAGGGCAGTCCATAGCAGAGATGCCGACAGACAAACAGGGGTTCCTTTTTCCCGCAGATACACAACCCCCACGGCAAAAAATGCCGTATAGAGGCTCAAGTACGCGGCAAGCAGAAGCATAGCCGCAATCCCAGCGTAAATGGGAAGATAACCGTATTGTACCACGACATAGGCAATCCAGTAGAGGATTCCTATGTGCGCGATCAGACCGGTTAGAAAACCAATTTTTAACCCCTCTTTTGGTTTCGCATCCCGTAGGGCATGGAAAAGGGGGAGCAGCGCCACCCACGCCAGGATTCCGTTTCCGAACTTCGGAAAAGAGAGAAACAGAAGAAGACCGGACAACAGGGCCATCGCCGGACCTGAAAATGCTTTTAAATGCGTCTTATTCAATGTCATGGATTATTATTTCTTAAAGCGCACGTAAAAATTCCGGCCGGAGCGTTCCTGGATTTCTCTGCTCCAGAACGTGTTCGATCATCCGCACCGTCTTCTCCTTATCCAGAGGAAGGCGCGCCCTTACGGGAAGATAGTTGGATGCGTGGTTGGATGTAAAAAAACAGTTGGTGAAGGAGGAGTTTTGCACAATCAAAGCAAGTTCCCGGAGAAACCCAAAGGTGTCGGGCAGCACAAACCGGCCATGCGTATAATCATCATAGAGCGGCGTTCCGGGAACCAGCATCAGCGTCAGGGCGCCGACAAAATCGGGATCGATTTCAGTCAGAATACCTGCCGTGTCCAAGGCATGTTCGATGCCTTTTTCAATACCCCCGATCCCCAGAAGAATCGTCACGGAGAGGGTCATTCCGGCCGCCTTGATCCGCCTTCCGGCCTCGATCAGTTGCGCAGCATTTGCCCCCTTGGCGATTGTCCGGAGAAGCTCCTCGTTTCCGGTTTCGACGCCCATATAGACCATCCTGAGGCCCAGGGAGTGCAATGCTGCAAGGTCCTCGGGTGATTTTCTCAGGATGCTCTTCGCATTGGCGTAGGTTCCAATTCGGTCAACCCCACGAACATGCTCTTGAATGCAGGCAAGGATCTCCAGGAGCCTCGTCTGTGGAATGATCATGGCATCTCCGTCGCAAAGGAATATGCGGTGAACCGACATGCCTCTTCCCATCTCTCGAATATCCTCTTCGATTTCCGCAAAGGTCTTGATCCTGAATTTTCCACACTTGTACGTCGGACAGAAGGTGCAACGATTGTGGGAACAGCCCACGGTTACCTGGAGAAGCAGGCTGTCCGCCTCGCTCGGTGGTCTGATAATGATCCCTTCGTACTTCATGCCTCAGATCATCCCTTTCCGACTGCTCGTTCCGGAGCAGGTATCGATCATTTCAGTTCACAATACAAAAGGGGGCTGACCATGGTTGGTCAACCCCCTTTTGTCGATTGGCGGGGTCGATGGGACTTGAACCCACGGCCTCCGGCGTGACAGGCCGGCGTTATAACCAGCTTAACTACGACCCCGAATAAGTAACTCTATTCCCGTTTGAAACCCGCTTTTGCAGCTCCCTGTGATTCGGACCGGAGAAGCTTTAAGGATTTCGCTATTTCCATGGTAGGCGGAACAGGACTTGAACCTGTGACTTCCACGGTGTAAGCGTGGCGCTCTCCCAGCTGAGCTACCCGCCCGGATCACCTTCATTTTCGCGAGGTACTTAACAGCGATTCCCCCTGTTGTCAAGGATTAATTGAATCCCCGCCGCTCAACGGCATGGCTGCTAAGAGAGGGAGAGGCTTCCCCTCCAGTCGGATCATCGTCTGGCATCATCGCTTCAGAGCGCGAATCGGTCTGCCCTTTCGTTTCTTCTTCCGGCAGAAGCGCAACCTTAAGGACCTCATCGACATGCTCTACAAGGATAATTTTCAAATTTTTCAATACATTTGCCGGAACATCCGCCAGATCCTTTTCGTTGTCCTTGGGAATAATCACGGTCCGAATATTCGCCCGATGGGCCGCAAGCAGTTTTTCTTTCAGTCCCCCGATCGGCAGAACCCTCCCCCGCAACGTGATTTCACCCGTCATGGCCAGATCCCCGCGAACTTTCCGGCGGATGAAGGCAGAGGCAATGGAGGTCGCCATCGCAATGCCGGCGGAAGGTCCGTCCTTGGGAATCGCCCCTTCCGGTACGTGAACATGGATATCCGTCTCCTTGTAGAAACTTTCCGGCAATCCGAATTGCCCTGCCCGCGCACGCACGTACGTCAGCGCCGCCTGTGCCGACTCTTGCATGACATCCCCTAACTTTCCGGTCAGGGTCATCTTTCCGGTTCCCTGCATGATGGAGACTTCGATGACCAGCAGCTCCCCTCCGACCTCGGTCCAGGCGAGCCCAATCGTGAGTCCGATTTCGTCACGTCCTTCTGTTTCCCCGTGACGGAATTTCGGCACGCTCAGATACCCGTGAACCGCGTTTGAGGAGATCCGGATCCGTTTATTGCCCCCGTCCGCCACAATCTTCCGGGCAACCTTCCGGCAGATCGACGCGATTTCCCTCTCCAGATTTCGGACACCCGCCTCCCGGGTGTATTGACGGATGATCGTCAACAATGCCCCGTCCGTAAAGACCACGCCGTTTTCCTTCAGCCCATTCGCCTCCATCTCCTTACGCACCAGGAAACGTTTTGCGATGTTGAGCTTTTCCTGTTCGGTGTAACCGGCAAGACGGATGACCTCCATCCGGTCCTGAAGTGGAGCGGGGATGGTCTGCAGGACGTTGGCCGTGGTAATGAACATGATATCGGAGAGGTCATAGTCGACTTCCAGATAATTGTCGTTGAAGGCATTGTTCTGCTCCGGATCGAGAACCTCCAACAGCGCCGAAGACGGATCCCCCCGAAAATCGGAACTCAGTTTGTCCACCTCATCGAGACAGAAGACGGGATTGTTCGTGCCGGCCTTCTTGAGAAGTTGAATGATTTTCCCCGGCATGGCCCCGATATAGGTCCGTCGGTGGCCGCGGATTTCTGCTTCATCCCGGACGCCGCCGAGGGAAAGCCGGACAAACTTTCGATTGGTTGCGCGGGCGACGGATTTTGCGATGGAGGTCTTCCCGACACCCGGCGGACCGACGAGACAGAGGATGGGACCCTTGTTCTTCTTGACGAGGGTTTGAACGGCCAGATATTCGATGATCCTCTCTTTGACCTGTTTGAGACCGTAATGGTCTTCTTCCAAAATGGCTTCCGACGCCTTCAGGGTGTGGCTGTTTTCCGTTTTTTCGGACCAAGGCATGTCGAGCAGCCAGTCGATGTAGTTGCGGACGACCGTTGCCTCGGCAGACATCGGGGCCATCATCTGCATCTTCTTGATTTCCTGCTTAACCTTCCGATGTGCCTCTTCGGATAGTTTTTTTTGCTTCAGCCGTTTTTCAAGCTCTACGATCTCGTTGCGAAAATCGTCCTTCTCTCCCATCTCTTTCTGGATCGCCCGCATCTGTTCGTTCAGGTAGTAGTCCTTCTGGGTCTTTTCCATCTGCTTCTTGACCCGTCTTTTGATCTTCTCCTCAACATGCAGGATCTCGATCTCCGAGAGCATCAGTTCATAGATCGTTTCCATTCTTTCGGGCACATTGCAGATCTCGAGAATTTTCTGCTTGTCTTCCAATTTGGCGTTGATCTGCGAAATGACGACATCGGCAAGCTTCGAGGGGTCTTCAATCGAAGCGATGGTCCCGACCATCTCCAGATGGACCTTCTTGGTCATCTTGGCGTAGGTTTCAAAAGATTCCCGGATGCTCCGCATCAGGGCTTCGATTCTGACATCTTCCGATTTGCCAATCTCTTCGAGTTCGTCAGCCTGGACCAGAAAATATTCCTCGCAGGGGAGATATTCGCGGATGATCCCACGTTTTTTCCCTTCAACCAGAACCTTGACTGTACCATCAGGCAGGCGCAGCAACTGGATGATGATCCCGATCGTCCCGATGCGATAGATTTCATCTTCACCCGGATCATCCTTATGGGCGCTCTTCTGGGCAACCATGAAGATCTCTTTCTCGTCCTTCATCGCGGATTCCAGCGCGGCGATCGATCTTTCCCTCCCTACGAACAGCGGAACGATCATGTGGGGGAAGACCACCACATCCCGAAGGGGCAGAAGGGGAATGCCCAGCGTTACCGCGCTCCTGTCCCCGTTTTCTTCATTGTTGAACATCATCTCATCTTCCTGTTTCGCTTGAATTCAAGCGGTTTCCGCTTTCTTTTCAAAAAGGAGTATCGGATTTTCCTTGTTCATCACGACTTCCTCGCTGATGACGCATTCCCTCACGTCAGGCGTGGACGGCAGTTCATACATAATATCGAGCATCGTATTTTCCAGAATCGCACGCAGACCTCGCGCACCCGACTTCCGTTCGACGGACAGTGTCGCAATGGCGCGAAGCGCGCCATCCGTAAATTTCAGTTTGACCCCTTCCAGTTCAAAAAGCTTCTGATACTGTCGGACAATGGCGTCCTTGGGTTCAACAAGGATTCGAATCAGATCTTCCTGCGACAATTCATCCAGCGAGGCAATCACCGGGAGTCGACCGATAAACTCAGGAATCAAGCCGTATTTCAGCAGATCTTCCGGACGTACCTCTTTGAGCAACTGATCCGTATTTTTATTCTGCTTGCTGCGGATTTCGGCCCCAAAACCCATCGCGTTGAAGCCGGTCCGGCGCGCGATGATGCCGTCCAGATCATTGAACGCCCCTCCGCAGATGAACAGGATATTGGTCGTGTCGACTTGGATGAATTCCTGCTGAGGGTGCTTTCTCCCCCCTTTGGGTGGAATGTTGGCCGTCGTCCCTTCGATGATCTTCAGGAGGGCCTGCTGGACCCCCTCTCCCGAAACATCCCGCGTGATGGATGGATTTCCGGATTTCTTGGCGATCTTGTCGATTTCGTCGATATAAACGATCCCCTTGGACGCCTTTTCAACATCATAATCGGCATTCTGGAGGAGGCTGAGAATGATATTCTCCACGTCCTCCCCCACATAGCCCGCCTCAGTCAGCGTTGTCGCATCGGCGATTGTAAAGGGGACATTCAAGATCCTGGCAAGGGTCTTCGCCAGCAGCGTTTTGCCGGACCCGGTCGGCCCGATCAGCAGGATGTTGCTCTTGTGGATATCGACTCCGTCCATATCGATGCCGGAAAACAACCGGCGGTAGTGATTGTAAACAGCAACGGACAGAACCTTCTTCGATCTTTCCTGCCCGATGACATATTGATCGAGAAATTTTGCAATACCCTTCGGTTCCGGAATTCCCTTGCGGAACTCCTCCGTTCCGGGTTTCTCACACTCTTCCTCCACGATGCAGCGACAGAGCTCGATGCATTCATTGCAGATATAGGCTGTTGGGCCGGCAACGAGCTTCTTGACCTCGCTCTGATTCTTCCCGCAGAATGAACAGAACAAAAGTCCCCGTCCGGTCTGCGGATCTCTTCCTTTTCTAACCATACGACAATACCCTCTTTATAAAATCATTTCTCTTGAACTCGTTTGACGATGATTTCATCGACGATGCCGTATTGCCTCGCCTGATCCCCCGTCATGTAATAGTCCCGTTCGGTATCGGCCGTAATCTTTTCCATCGGCTGGCCCGTCAGATTCGCCAGTATCTGATTCAGTTCATCTTTCAACCGCAGGATCTCCCGGGCCTGAATGTCGATATCCGTCGCCTGTCCCTGGAATCCCCCCAGGGGTTGGTGGATCAGGATTCGCGCATGGGGCAGGGCATACCTCTTTCCCTTTTGGCCCGCCGCCAGCAGAAGGGCGCCCATGCTCGCCGCTTGTCCCATGCAGACAGTAGATACCGCAGGCTTGATGTAGCGCATCGTATCGTAAATCGCCATCCCCGAACTGACATGACCGCCGGGGGTATTCAAATAAAAAAAGATCTCCTTGTCGGGATCATCCGATTCCAGATAAAGCATCTGCGCGATCACAAGGTTTGCCACCTCATCGTCGATGGCCGTCCCGAGGAAGATGATGCGATCCCGGAGGAGCCTCGAATAGATATCGAATGCCCTCTCCCCGCGACCATCCTGCTCGACCACCATAGGGATCAGAGTCATTTCCCCTCCTCCGTCATCTGCGGCTTTTCATTCTTTACCGTGATTACCTTCGCATTTGCCTCCAGGAATTCATAGGTCTTCCGGTTGAGGATTTCGCTCCGGATGTTGTCGATCAGATCGTCCTTTTCGAGTGACTTCTTCAGTGTTTCATAATCCTGGGCCCTCTGCGCGGCGATTTCCCGGATATGCTTTTCCACCTCGTCGTCTCCCGCGGTCAACGCCTCCTTGCCGGCAATACCTTTTAACAGAAGCACCGTTTTCACAATCTTGGCTGCCTCCTCCCGGAACTGATCATGTAGCTTGAAACTGAATTCAGCCGCTTTTTTCGAATCCATTCCGCCGGAGACCATTCGGCGCTGGGTGTCGGACATCATGTAGTAGACCTGACGTTCCACAAAAGATTCCGGAACCTCGAACGCATTTTTCTCCAGGAGTCGGTCGCTGATCTGTCTTTCAAAAGCCGCATCGATCTTCCGCTTCTTCTCTTCTTCAAGGTTTTTGCGGATATCGTCCCTGAGGGCCTCCAGGGATTCATACTTTTCAAAATTCTTGATAAACTGCTCATCGATTTCCGGAAGCTTCTTGATCCGCATGCCTTTGATCAAGACGGTAAATTCGACATCTTTTCCGGCCAGATGCGCGGCGTGGTAGTTCTCCGGAAACTTGACGGCAACGGATTTCGACTCATCTTTCCTCATGCCGATCAACTGCTCCTCGAAACCGGGGATAAAGGTTTTCGAACCGATTTCGAGCAGGTAATTCTCCGCCTTCAACTCCTTGAGCTTCTCACCGGCAAGGGCTCCCTCAAAATCGAGAGTAACGAAGTCTCCTACAAGGATCCCGCGATCCTCACCCACCTCTTCCATGGTGGCAAACATCTGCCGGATTTCCTGCATCCTTGCTTCCAGGTCCTCTCCGGTCACCACCGGCTCTTCCTTCTCCAGTTCAAGTCCAAGATAATCCCTCGGTTCAACGACGGGCTCAATTTCGACCGTGGCCGAAAAGGTAAAATTCTTTTCTGCTTCGATTCCCTTCTGTTCGATCTCCGGCTGCGTCACCACCGGAATTTCTTTCTCCTGTAGCGTCTCCCAGTAATACCGGTTCACCAGGTTGGAGACCGTTTCTTCCTCTGCCTCTTCGCGGTAATGCACCTCGAGGAGACCTCGTGGAATTCTGCCCGGTCTGAATCCCTTGATCTTGGCCTTCTTCCCCACCTTGCGGTAAACCGCATCCAGTTCATTCTTCACATCCGCCCAGGGGATATCAAAGGATAGTTTCTTCTTTACGGTACTGATATCATCGATTTTTACGGCGGCACTGATGTCACTCACGGCAATTTGCTCCTTTTTTCAAATATAATGTAATCGGATGATCCACAGATTGGTGCGAGAGAGGGGATTTGAACCCCTATCCGCTCAGGCGGGCTGGATCCTAAGTCCAGTGCGTCTACCAGTTCCGCCACTCTCGCATGGTAGAAGCCACACTTTTATAAACATTGCCCCACGGATTGTCAATATCCATTATCGGAGAAACATCCGTAAAATATTAAAAAACCGCCTTTTCGGCGGTTTTATTTTCATTGGTCGGGGCGAGTGGATTTGAACCACCGGCCCTCTGAACCCCATTCAGATACGCTACCAGACTGCGCCACGCCCCGACATGAATCAGCTCAATTTTCAGCGCTCTTACCACCAACCATGACCCGTGTCAAGGGCTGAGATACAAAATACTTGAATTCAGACAATGGTTCAAGTATATATAGATATCAGTCATCGGCTATGCAATGGCTGGAGGCAATGTAAATTAGGATGATGTATATGTACAAAACACCGTTTTTAATTTTTCTGGCTGTACTGTTCTTCATGGCCCCCCTATGCCATGCGGATATCTACAAATATACAGACGCGGAGGGGGTCATCCATCTGACCAATGTCCCGACGGAACACGATGTCCCCTATGTTCTCGTCATGAGGGAGAAGCGTGTCATTATTCAGTTGAAGGGGGATATCGTGCCTTACGACGATCTGATCGCCAAGGCCTCGGAACGATACCGGATAGATTCAGCTCTCGTGAAAGCGGTCATCAAGGCGGAATCGAACTTCAATCACCGGGCCGTCTCACCCGTCGGCGCACGGGGATTGATGCAACTCATGCCCGCCACTGCGGCAACGCTTCAGGTAAAAGATTCCTTTCATCCCGAGACCAACATCGACGGCGGCGTCCGCTACCTCCGTTACCTCATGAATATGTTCAACGGCAACCTTCCGCTTGTCTTGGCAGCCTACAATGCAGGTGAGAACGCTGTCATGCGGCACAACAACCGAATCCCCCCCTATCCGGAAACGCAGACGTACGTGAAACGTGTGCTGAGTTATTTCGACGGGTACAGCAAGATGAGCGGTACCCCCTGAAATCGATCAAGGTGCCGGCCTTACAATCAGATACCCTTTGAGACTGTTCAGTTTTTTTTCTTTAATTCCGGATAACGCCACGAGATCCGTAAGATCCTGAAATCCGCCCCTTTCCCTACGCAACTGAATGATCTGATAAGCCATTTTTTCGCCGATGCCGGGTACCAGGGAAAGCTCTTCCTCCGAGATGCGATTGACGTCGACCGGCAAACCCAGGGCCAGCTTCCTTGCTGCGGTCATCTCCCCGATGTTCACCTCCTCCTGGGGAGAGACCATCAAGACTGAACCAGCGGAAATTTCCACACGGTCGGTCTTCCCCGGGTAATTCATTCGCGTAATACCGGCAATATCCAACACGTTATCGACGGTCATTCTCTCCGGCAGAAAATAGATTCCCTCCTTTCCATGATCACCTTTGACCTCCACGGCCATCAACCCCTGCTCCTGATTTCCCCAAGGGAGTGGTGTTTCCCGGAACGGCTGCCGTGCATGGAGAAGAGAGATTCCGTAAATGGTCAGACAGATCATCAGAACCGCTATGACACCCAGTCTTTGCACATCGGAGACCAGCATTCAGGATTCCTTGCCCAGACCGAAGGCGTCGTGAAGAACCGTGACGGCCAGCTCCGTGTACTTCGCCTCTACGACACAAGAGACCTTGATCTCGGAGGTGCTGATCATCATAATGTTGATTCCCTCACGCGCAAGCGTTTGGAACATCCGGGCCGCAACCCCGGAGTGGCTGATCATGCCGACGCCAATGATCGATACCTTCGCCACATTGTCATCGACTTCGATTTTTTCCGCGCCGACCTCCCGCATCACCTCGGTGATAATCCTCGTCGCCTCGCGGATATCCTTTCGGGAAACCGTAAACGTGAGATCCGTATGTCCCTGGATGCTCGCATTCTGGATGATCATATCGACGAGAATGTTGTGTTCCGAGAGGGACGTAAACAGCCGGGCAGCCACCCCGGGACGGTCCGGGACATGAATCACCGTGATTTTGGCCTGATCTCGATCATAGGTTACACCTGCCACCACTTCCTTTTCCATATCCTTTTCCTCCCTGGTCACCAAGGTTCCTCCCTCATCCGTAAAAGAGGATTTTACATACACCGGCACATTGAATTTTTTAGCCAGCTCAACGGAGCGCGGCTGTAAGACTTTGGCCCCGGCCCTGGCCATCTCCAGCATCTCATCGTAGGTGATCCGATCCAGCCTTCGGGCGTTGCTGCAGATATTGGGATCCGTCGTGTAAACCCCGTCAACATCGGTATAGATGTCGCAAACATCGGCCTTGAGTGCAGCGGCCAGAGCTACGGCGCTGGTGTCCGATCCGCCTCTCCCCAGGGTCGTGATGTTGTTTTCGAGATCCACCCCCTGAAAGCCGGCCACGACCACAATGCTCCCCTTCTTCAACTCATTGCGGATGGCCTCCGTATCCACGCTCAGGATGCGAGCCTTCCGGAAGGCCTGATCGGTCAAGACCCGCACCTGAAATCCGAGGAAAGATTTTGCCGGATATCCCATGCCCTTCAGCATGATTGCCAGCAGGGTAACCGTTACCTGCTCGCCCGTGGAGATCAAGGCATCATACTCCCTGGGATCAGGTTCGTCCGCCGCCTTCTGCGCGAGTTGGATCAGACGATCCGTCTCCCCTGACATTGCCGAAAGGACGACGACCACGTCATTGCCCTCCTCCTTTGTCCGGATCACCTTTTTCGCCACGTTCGCAATCTTATCGAGATTGCCGACCGAGGTGCCGCCGTACTTCTGAACCACCAGAGCCATCTGCTAACATCCTCCTTCCTTGAGGGTCCGCTGCCAGAAACCGATTCGGTCCGGGCAGCAGGAAATCTCGATTTTTCTGATATATTCATCCAGATATGTCATGAAAACAAATAGGGCGCCGACCGGAACAGCCTCCCGAATCTTCTCCGCCCATTCAATGACCATAACGCCTCTGCCGGACAGGTACTCATCATACCCCATGTCGGGAAGGTCGGCGCATCCGGCCAGGCGATAGACATCCAGATGATACAGGGGCATCTGCCGTCCCGGATACTCGTTGATCAGCGTAAAGGTCGGCGAGGTAACCGCATAGCCCTCCGGAACGCCGAGCCCACATGCAATTCCCTGGGTCATGCAAGTCTTGCCGGAGCCCAGTTCTCCGGTCAGCGCAACGACATCCCCCGCCTTCAGGCCATTCGCCAGAACGCGTCCGATCCGAAAGGTCTCCTCCGGACTTTTTGATAACAGCACAATAACCGATCGCTCGCCCGAAATCATCTTACGCCCTCAGCACGGAGTCCGCTACGGCCGCAACCTTCTTCATCATCGCAACGTCATGAACCCGAACGACCTGTCCTCCATTGAGGATCGCAGCCGTGACCGCCGCTGCCGTTCCCGCGTCACGTTCCACCGGCGTCCCCCCCGTGACCCGGCCGATAAAGGCCTTGCGGGACGCGCCAACCAGAATCGGCCTTCCCAAAATCCGAAATTCATGGAGGTAGCGGATGAGGCGCATGTTGTCCTCGGCGGTTTTGCCAAAACCGAGGCCCGGATCGACCATAATCTGTGTCGGATCGATTCCCGCATCCCCGGCCCATTCGATCCTCTTTCTTAAATAAGCGATAATCTCACCCCGCAGGGAATGGTATGCAAGATCCCCCGCCTGCATTGACTTCGGCATCCCCCGCATATGCATGAGTACGACGGCCGCACCGGCGTCGGCCACAACCTTTGCCATAGCCCCATCGGACCCCATCGCACTGACGTCATTGACGATTTCCGCCCCTTCCTCCAGGGCTTTCCGTGCCACGGACGCCTTCATGGTATCAATTGAGAGTGGAAGACCGGTCCGCGATGCAAGGGCTCGAATGACCGGGATGACCCGCCGCATCTCCTCTTCCGGGGAAACGGGATCCGAACCGGGGCGGGTGGATTCTCCCCCGATATCAAGGATATCCGCCCCTTCCTCTGCCATCCGGATCCCCTCTTCAACGGCTTTTTCCGGGGAATCGAACCGGCCGCCGTCCGAAAAGGAATCCGGTGTCACATTGATGATCCCCATGATCAGGGTCCGTTCCCCGAGAATGATTTCCCTGCGGGGTGTCCGAAGCTGGAACGAATCCGCAAAGACGTTTTTCAATATCCCCCGGAGCTTTTCCGAAATCGCACCCAAACCGAAGGGCTGCGCTGAAATCTTATCGGCAAATCGCTGTATCTGCTTGTGCGTCCCCATCAGGATCACATCCGTTCGGGTGACGCTGCATGCAACCGTTCCCCGCGCAACGGCGGCGTCTCCTCCCAGGGAGAGCATCTCCTGTTTGATGATGTTGGCAACCCGGCACTCCAGCTCCTCGATCATGATGTTCAGATGAAACATCTTCGGGAGCATTGCCTCAATGCCGTAAGGATCCACTTCCGCCCGTTTCAGGGCATCCAGGGCCTCATTTTCAGAGGTCAAATGCAGGAATCTTATTCCAAGTTCAACCATGGCGCTTCCTACCACAAATGAAAATGGAGCAAAAGAAAAATCGTTATTTCCTTTCCCGAAATGAGCGCCTCCATACCGAATATTCGTTGACAACCCATCTCGGCATCCGATAGAAGGACGTTTAAAACGGATAGGATCCTGATCCGTGCAACCTTAACAACAAAGAAGGTATTCCCTTGACGGGAACATTGGTCAATACGGGCGCCATTCTCGCCGGCAGCCTGATCGGAATGGCCGCCGGGAAACATCTCCCCGAAAGGCTCAAGACCATCGCAATGCAGGGGCTCGGTCTTTCGGTCATTCTGGTCGGCCTGCGGATGGCCCTCCCGGAGCAGGGATCGCTGGCAGCCATCGGCTGTCTCCTGCTGGGCGCCCTGACCGGCGAGCTTCTCCGGATCGAACAGGGGATAGAGCGGATCGGCTCGTGGCTGAAAAGACGAGCCGGTTCCGGTTCTACGAGCTTCGTCCAGGGATTCGCCACAGCCTCGATACTCTACCTGACGGGGGCCATGGTCATCGTCGGCTCGATCCAGGACGGTACGGTGGGGGATGCGAGCACCCTTTATATTAAGTCCCTTCTCGACGGTGTGGCCTCTGTCGCACTTTCTTCGACCTTTGGCATCGGTGTGGCCTTCTCGGCTCTTTCCGTCCTGGTCGTTCAGGGCGCCATTACCCTGCTCGCTTCGCACCTTTATTTTCTGCAAGAACCGCTCGTTCTGAACGCCGTGACCGCGACCGGCGGTCTGATGATCCTGGGCATCGGCATCAACCTCCTGGGAATGGCGCGGATTCGTATCGGAAACTTTCTCCCGGCCCTGCCCTACGCGATCATTTGGGCCGTTTTTACGGGATGAATGAGGTACCTTGAATCACCCCTTCGCAATCGAACATCGGTCCCACATATACGGTTTCCAGGGTGAAGGATGAATTTCATGAACGATAACGTGAAAAGGAGATCAGAATCATGAGCGATTATCCGTTTTTTCAAGTGGAGAAAATTCCGGAAAAAAAGATGGCCATCCTCTATTTCAACCGTCCTGAAAAACTCAACGCAATGAACTGGTCCTTCTGGCAGGATCTTCCCCGGGTGATCGACGAACTGGAATCCGATCCCGCGATCCGTGTCGTCGTCATCGCCGGACTGGGAAAATCCTTCAGTGTCGGCATCGACGTCTTTGAATTCTTCATGAACAACCAGAACGCGCTAACCGGGGCAACCGCAGACGCGAGGGAGGAGCTCTACAGGCTCATCCTCCGCATGCAGGAGGGCTTCAACCGGATGACCGCCGGGAACAACATCTATATCGCGGCCATTCACCGGCACTGCATCGGCGCGGGTCTCGACATCAGTGCTGCCTGTGACCTGCGCCTTGCCGCACGGGATGCCGTCTTCTCCCTTCGGGAGACGAAAATCGCCATCGTGGCCGACATGGGCAGCCTCAATCGACTCCCGCGGATCATCGGTCAGGGAAATACCCGGATGATGGCCTTCACCGGTCGGGATTTCACCGCTGAAGAAGCCCTGCGGATGGGCCTCATCAATGAAGTCTACGAAACCCGGGAGGCGCTTATGGCCGGGGCTCTGGCGCTTGCCTCCGAAATCGCAGACAACCCCGCCCCCGCTGTCCGGGGATCGAAGCGGATACTGGCCTACATGGAAGACCACAGCGTGGACGACGGTCTCAAGTATGTCGCCGCCTGGAATTCCGCCTTCCTGAACACACGCGAAATCCAGGAGGCCCTTCAGAAGGCGATGGAGAAGAAGGCAAAGAAGGGCTGACGAATGTTGGCGGGTTATCCTTGGAGAAATCATCATGGCGAAACGAAAAGTATTGGTCACCGGCGCCGCCGGTGTGATTGCCGGCCAGGTTTTGCCGGCGCTGCGCGTTCGGTACGACCTGACATTGCTTGACGTCCGCACCGCGGATCGAAGCGGCAACCTGATTGAAGGGGTGCAGGTGGCCGATCTGGTGAATCGCAAACGAGACGGCTATCGCCATCACTTTCACGGGATCGACACGGTGGTCCACTTTGGCTTTATCCGCAACGACCGGTCACAGCCCGATGCCCATTTTTGGGACGAACTCGACAATGTGCAAATGGCCTACAACATTTACCAAACCTCTTTGGAAGAAGGTGTAAAACGGGTGGTGGTGGCCAGTTCCAACCACGCCGCCGACTACTTCGAATCGCTTATTTTGGATGGCAAGTTGGACTTTGTCGATCCAAACGGGCGCGCCCAATCCGATAACTTCTACGGCTGGGCAAAGGAGGTTTACGAACATCTCGGTTTCGTATTTGCCACCGGCCACCAAACCGGCAAGCCGCTGGAAAATTTGCAGATCCGCATTGGCGGTCCGCGGGAGACCGATGTCGCAAATTGCCCGTTGGGCGATTTGCGCAGCATGCGGCGAGCCCTGGCCGTCTATATCAGCGACCGGGATATGCAGCAGCTTTTCATCAAGAGCATCGAAACCGGGGATATCCGCAATGAGCAGGGGGTTCCCTTTCAGATCTTCTACGGAATCAGCAACAATCCCCATGCCTTTTGGAGCATCGCCAATGCCCGGAAAGTCATCGGTTACGAACCGCAAGACAACAGTGAGATCCGTTTTATCGACCTTATTGCGAAACATATCCGGGCGGCTGCCGGAAAATAAACCGCACGAAACGTTTTCAAAGGGGATCTATTTACGATCTCGCCTCAGGAACAAGAGAATCTCAGTACGCCAAATTTATCGCTTCCCGGGGAAGAGCCGCTGAAAACATACGGGATGGTATTGCTCCAGGAGGCGTATCTGTCCCGCACGCGGTGAAAGGCCTTTTCCGCCTCAGGTGTATTCCACCCGAGGATGGCTACCGTCCCGCCGGCTCCGCCGCCGGTGATCTTGGCGCCCAGCAGATCGTTGTCTTTCTCACCGCGCACCAGTTCAACGATCTTATCGGTGGCTTCGGACCCCAATCCGCACTCACTGTACCCAAGGTGGGCAAGATACATCAGTTCACCCAGAAGAAAACCCGTGGTACCCTCGATCATCGTCGCGGGCTTGGAAAGGAGGCTGAAAAAACTGTGCACACGCCAGTTCTCCTCTACGGCATAGCGGGTTGCGGCGCGCACCGGGTAAATCACTTCCGGGCGGACGGGTGTGAAAGGATCAAGATGTATGGGATAGATCCTGGTGAAATCCTCGCCGGAGATGTTTTCCGGAAGACGGCTTTCATAGTGCATGCGGAACTGGGAGGGAGATATGTTTGCCAGATAACCGTTCCATCTGGTCTCCACCCAGCGGGGCAGGGCTCCGCTCTCATCCAGTGTGGGTGCAAGTTTCTCCCAATCGCAGAGAAAACGGTATCCCATAAAGGTCGCTGCGCGGGCCGATTCGTATTCAATTCCTGCCACTGAATGACGGACACCGGAATCCATGCCCCAAAGCCGCAGATTTTCGGGCAGCCGAACGAGCGGCTGGGGTTGGCAGGGCTGACAGAGCATGGGGACAAAATAGCCTTCATCTCCCATCACAACGCTGAGTTGATCCATGATGCCGCAGGCGGATTGCGTCAGGGCGATCTCCACCCATTGCGTCCAGGAGGCCAATTCCACGCCTGCAACCTGAATACCGTACATCTCCGCGATGGCCTTCATCGGAGCGACTTCCAGCGCGGCGGAAGAACTGACCCCCTTACCCAGCGGCACGTCGGATTCAAGGTAGAGAGAGAAGCCGTGCTTGACCTTCCCGGGGTATTGCTTGAGCAGAAAATACAGATTGCCGAGCACATAGGCACACCATGAACGCGTCGGGTCCGTGTTGATCCAGGCGCGCACGGCCTCCAGCGGTTTGACGCTATCGCTCTCCATCAGGTCGGCCAGGGAAAATTCAATTCGTTCGCTCCAGCCCAGAGACTTTACCGCCGGATTGAAAAAACAGACCGTTTGATCCAGACGCGGCTGGACGGCCACCAGGGTGGCTTCCCGGATCGTGGTTTCGAATACCAGGCCGCCGGTGTAGTCGTCATTGCCTCCCATCAAATCCAATCGCCCAGGGGTTCTGTTGATCAGGATGTCGACGCCTTTCCGGAAATATCCCTCACCGATCCGTTCTTGAACGCCTTGCATGAATTTCGCCAGATCGGGATATTGCCCCGCCAGCCTTTCGAGCGTGTCCTTCATGGTCGAAACCTCCTGATTTGTTGATAAAATGTCTAATGCGGCGTTCCAGATCCGTACACAAATGAATGAGATGCTGCATTCTAACATCCACAAAACGAAACGTCAAACGAAATAAAACGAAATAATTATTGTTGACATTCGAAATATGCGGCGTACAATACAAAAAAAAGCGAGAACCCTGGCATGCCGCCTTCAAAGAGAAAAACCGGTTATAATTCAGATTGGGTGCGTCTGATCCCGTTCCTGCTTTTTTGCCTGGTATTCGAGATTGTGCCGATTTTGTTTCTGATCCGCGGAAGCGTCGTGGATCGAAACACAAGCCAACTCACCATCCAGCATTATCTCACTTTGAATCAACCCTTGTATCTGAATTCCTTTTTGAACAGCATCAAGATTTCGGGTCTGACGGCCATTGTCGGGGTCCTGTTCGGTACATTCATCGGTTATGCCATTTATCGCTGGCCTTCCAAACGTATCCAGGAGATCTTGATCACCCTTTCGGATGTGACCACAAACTTTGCGGGGGCTCCGCTGGCCTTTGCCTTTGTGGTGATTCTGGGAATGAACGGCGTCATTACCCAATTCTTTCTCGAATATTTTCAGTATGAACTCTACCCCACATTCAGCATTTACTCCTTCTCCGGATTGACATTGGCCTATATCTATTTTCAATTGCCCCTCATGGTTCTGCTCATACTCCCCGCCTTTGCCGGGATCAAGAGAGAGTGGCGGGAGTCCGCCCAAAGCCTGGGCGCCAATACTTTTCAGTTTTGGCGGTATATCGGTATCCCGGTGCTGATGCCGTCCCTCATCGCCGGAGTAACCCTCCTTTTCGCGAACGCCTTCGGCGCCTATGCCACCGCTTACACCCTGGTCGAGGCCAAGCTGTCCCTCGTAACGCTTCAAATCGGATATATGATCGCCGGTGAGGTCCGAAAGGACCCGGCCATCGGCATGGCCATGGCCGTTGTCTCTTTAATCATCATGGGTTTGAGCATCGGGATTTATCAGGCAGCGACCACCCGCGCACGCCGCTGGTCAAAATCGTAAACCCTTTTTGAAGGGAATGGGACAACCGGACGCTCATGAAGAAACCGCAAAAACCGTCACAGGAATTGAATACGTGGATCCGGCCGGCCGGCTGGCAAATCATCACCATCGCCCTCTTCCTTTTCTACATGCTGCTTCCCATCGTATCCACCTATATTTTTTCCGTAGCCACGCGCTGGGATCGTACGATCCTGCCGGAAGGATACACCCTCGAATTTTACCTCCGGGCATTTCAAACCTCCTACTTTGTCACGACGCTCAGGAACTCGCTCATCCTGTCCGTCGCGACCATCCTGGTCAGCCTGATTGTCATCGTACCCACGGTTTACTGGGTTCATACCCGTTTGACCGGCTTCAAACCCCTGCTCGACGTGTTGATGATTCTTCCGTTCGGAATTCCCACCGTCGTGCTGGCACTGGCCCTGGTCCAGGTGTACAATGTTCCGCCTCTTGCCCGGTCGCCGGTTCTGCTGATCGGCGCCGTCGTCGTCTATTCCATGCCGTTCATGTACCGACCGGTTTCCAATGCCATGCAGGCGATCGATGCCCTTACCCTCACGGAAGCGGGACAGAGCCTGGGAGCCAATGTTTTTCAGATCCTCTCCAAGATCATCATTCCCAACATTCTACCGGGAATCCTGAGCGGCAGCCTCCTGGTTTTTTCGACGGTGTTTGCGGAATATACGCTGACCTCCCTGATTGTCGGCGCCAAATTCAAAACGTTCCCGCTGCTGCTCGTGGAATATACCCGCATCAATGGAAATATTGCAGCGGCCTTTTCGGTGGTCTCCTTTACCATCGCCTGGCTGGTCTCCATCCTGATCCTCTGGGTGGGAACCAAGGGGCAGGACGGAACGGCGGAAACCATACAAGCCCGATAAACGAAGGATAATGGCATGGCCTATCTGGATTTAAAGAACGTGTACAAATCTTACTCCGGCGTGGACGTGGTCCATGATTTCAATCTGGAGATCGACAAGGGATCGCTCGTCTCGTTCCTGGGACCTTCCGGCTGCGGCAAAACCACAACACTCCGGATGATTGCCGGGTTCACAAAATTGGATGAAGGTACCATCCTGTTGGACGGGGAAGATATCACGGCCGTTTCGCCGAACCGCCGTGACATTGGAATGGTTTTCCAGGCCTATGCGCTGTTTCCCAATATGACGGTACGGAGGAATATCGCCTTCGGTCTTCTGATGAAAAAGATGCCGAAAAAGGAGATCGAAACAAGGGTGGATAATGTGCTCGACATGGTGCGCCTGCAGGACGCGGCCGATCGCTTCCCCCACCAGCTTTCCGGCGGGCAGCAGCAGCGCATCGCCCTGGCGCGCGCGCTGGCCGTCCAGCCACGGGTTCTTCTGCTCGACGAACCCCTGTCCGCGCTCGATGCCGAGGTGCGCGTCGTACTGCGGGGGGAAATACGCCGCATTCAATCGGAACTGGCGATCACCACCGTTTATGTCACCCACGATCAGGAAGAGGCCCTCTCCATCTCGGACAAGGTGGTGGTGATGAACAGGGGTCTCATCGAACAGATCGGCGCCCCGGAGGAGATCTACCGCAGGCCGCAAACGCATTTCGTGGCCACGTTCATCGGCACGGCCAATCAGTTTTTCGGGAAGGTTTCCGGCAATAACACGGTCATCTGCGATCACTTCACCCTGCTTGCGGATGATGTGAAAGGTTTCAGCGATGGGCAGCGCGCAGTGGTCCTGGTCCGCCCCGAAACCATCCATGTGGAACCGGAGCAGCCGAAACGCGACGGCTGGAACGCCATTCCCGGCGAGGTGGAAACCATTACGTTCCATGGTGCGGTGACCCGGCTGGGGGTCAATTTACATGGGCAACGGGTGGTGGCGGATATCACGGTCGCCAACACCAAGCCGATCTCCCTGAACCAGAGAATCTGGCTCCTGTTCCCGCCCTCGGCCTGTCAGGTGATGGCCGTAGACGAACGATGATCAACGTATACAAATGGATATTTTTGCGTATTCGATTGAGAAAGGAGGTGGGCCGCCCAATCAATGCAAAATGGTTTCATGGACCCCATGGGTGCAGTTCAACGGTTCAATCCCGGATCTGAAATTTTAAAGAGGAGGAGAATTAAGATGTCTATAAAAAAAGTACCATTCGGATTATTGATAGCCTTCGTTCTAACGGTGCTGCAGCTGACTCCCGTCGCTGCTGCACCTCCTGCCGGCCCCTCGGCCCAGTTGATTCAGGCGGCGAAAAGCGAAGGGACGATCATTTCCTACGGTTTGCCGAACAGTTGGGTGAACTATGGCGGGCTTCTCCAGGGGTTCACCAAGGATTACGGCATCACCCACAAGGATACCGATATGGACAGCGGCACGATCATCAACACGCTGATCGCCGAGGCCTCGTCTCCGGTGGCGGATACGACCGACCTGGGGCTGGCCTTTGCAAAGCTTGTGGAAGACAAAAACCTTTCAAAACCTTACATGAATTCCTATTGGTCTGAGATCCCCTCCTATGCCAAGGATCCGAAGGGGCGCTGGTCCGCGGCATTCTATGGCGTGATGGGCTTCCTGGTCAACGCCGACAAGGTCAAGAACGTGCCCAAAACCTGGGATGATCTTCTGAAGCCCGAGTACAAAGGCACGATGTGCATGAAGAATCCGCGTTCATCCGCTACGGCCCAGATGTCCGTTCTGGGCGCCGCCTTTGCCCATGGCGGCAGCGAGACCAATGTCCAGCCCGGGCTCGATTACTTCAAGAAGATGATTGATCGGGGTATTCCCAACGGCGTATCGCCCTCTTCCGCCAACATCCAGAAAGGGGAGTGCCCGATTACCATTCAGTGGGACTTCGAGGCGCTGCGCAACAAGGATCAAAACCCGAAGATGAACCTGCAAGTGGTCATCCCCTCGGATGGCACCGTGGCCGGGCTGTATATTCAGTTCGTCACGGCCGGCGCCCCGCACGCAAATGCCGCCAAACTCCTGATGGAATATGAATACTCCGATAAAGGCCAGTTGGCGTACGCCCAGGGTTTCGTGCACCCGATTCGCACCAGCGTGAAACTTCCCGCGGATCTGCTGGCGAAATTCCCCCCGGCAGCGGCCTACAAGTCCGTTTCTTTCCCCAAGGACTATGTGGCGCTCGATAAAGCCGGAAGCGCAATTGCAGACGGCTGGACGTTGATTGCAAAATAAACGTATAAAGAGTCGGTTGCCGGGATGGAGCCGCTTACCTCGGCTCCATCCCGGCAACGTGACCGGCCCGTGGAATTCGAGACGTTATTTGAGTTGTATTTGCCATAATGCGTTCAGTGGATATGGAGGAGTTCGTTATGCCTGTAACAGGTGAAGCAATACGCTTGTCAAGATTATTTTCCGAAGGCAAGAATGCCGTCGTCGTGGCCGTGGATCATGGTCTTTATTTTGGTCCCTTGCCGGGAATGATCGATCTGCCTTCGGTCATCCATAAGGTCTCCGGCGCGGATGCCGTCTTGATGGCTCCCGGAATGCCCGCACATTGCCAGCAGGTCTTTTCGAAGCGCGGCGCACCTGCCTGCATCATTCGCCTGAACTGGGGCTCCAACTATGCGGCCATGTGGAACTACAAGCATTCCCACAGCGTCCCCATGGTTTCCGTGGCCGATGCAGTGGCCCAGGGCGCTGACCTGGTCATCGGCAGCCTTAGCCTGAAGAATCCCGATGAAGCGGAAGACGCCCAGAATGTAAAAGTCTTTTCCGATTGTGTTGCCCAGAAGCGTGCACTCGGCATTCCGTTGATTGGTGAAGTCTATCCCACCGGCGGGGACAATCATCAGCCGGAAGATCTGCAAGATGAGATTTTCATCGGTTGTCGCATTATTGCCGAACTGGGCGCCGATCTGGTGAAGACTTTTTATACGGGCAAGCGATTCAACGAAATCGTGGCGGCCACACCGGTGCCGATACTGGCGCTGGGCGCGAAAAAATTCGCCAAGGAGAGCGATGCGCTCAAGCTCGCGGCCGTTTCGGTCGAAGCGGGGGCACGGGGGATTGTGTTCGGACGAAATGTGATCCAGTCCAAGGCCCCGGATCGCCTGCTGGATGCACTCAAAGAAGTGGTCAAGGAATTCAAGGCGCCGGATAAAGTCGCCGGAAAGTACAAACTGGACTAAAGATGGAATTGCTTCTCGCCATAGATGCCGGAACGACCTCGGTCAAGGCCGGACTGTTCGCACCGGATGGTCGCTGTTTGGGGATTGGACGACAGGAATATCAGCTCGAGACGCCTGCCCCCGACCGCGTCCAGCTTGACCCCGAGGTTTATTGGCAGGCTTGTCTGAAAACCATACGCGAAGCGATCCGACAGCCCGGCGTGACGCCAAAACAGGTGAAAGCTATGGCGGTCTCCAGCCAAGGCGAAACCACGATCACGCTCAATGCTACGGGCAAGGCGATTTATCCGGCCCTGGTCTGGCTGGACAACCGCGCATCCGCTCAGGCTTCGTTCCTGGCGGAGAGATTCGGCAAGGCAGTCTACGCACGGACGGGGATTCCGGAGATTGTACCCACCTGGTCCGCCTGCAAAATATTGTGGCTGCGCCAGAACGAACCCGAAGTCTTTTCCCGGGCGGACAAGTTCCTGCTCGTTCAGGATTATCTGATTTACCGATTGACCGGCCGGATCGTCACCGACGGCTCCGTCTCCTGTACCACGCTGAATTACGATCTTGTCAACAATATCTGGTGGACGGATGTCCAGGATGCCATCGGTATCAAAACGGGACAGCTTCCCGAGATTGTCCCGCCGGGCGCCAAGGTAGGGACGCTCTCCCCGGAAGCGGCGCTACAGTTGGGATTGACCACGGAGACCTGCGTGGTGACCGGCGGCATGGATCAGGCCGTCGGCGCCATCGGCGCGGGAAACTTCAAGCCCGGGAGGGTTTCCGAATCGACCGGCGCCGCGCTTGCCATCCAGGCCACCGTAGCCGACCCGATGATCGACCAATCCGGCGTGGTGCCCGTCTATTGCCACAGCGTACCCGGGCAGTATCTCTTGGTTCCGGTTTGTCCAACGGCTGGCATGGCCTTCAAATGGCTCCGGGATTCCTTTTTTCAAGATGAAATCAAGAGGGCCGGTGATAAAAAAACCGATGCTTATGACCGCCTGACCCGCCTCGCAGAAGCGATTCCGGCCGGTTCGGACGGCTTGATCATGCTGCCCCATCTGATGGGCGCCTTCAGCCCTGAACCGAATCTGTCGGCGCGCGGCTCCTTTACCGGCTTCACATTGCATCATACACGCGGCCATTTTGTGCGCGCGCTGCTGGAGGGGGTGGCATTTCTGTTAATGCGAAACCTCGAGTATATCGAGCGTACCGGAATGGCGATCCCTGAAATTCGCTCCACCGGCGGCGGAGCGCGCAGCCGTTTATGGAATCAGATCAAGGCCAACGTCTGCAACCGGCCGATCGTGACCCTCGCGAACGAAGAGACGGCTTTGCTGGGAGATGCCATCCTGGCGGGGGTTGCAAGCGGCCTGTTCCGGTCCATCGAAGAGGGTTGTAATTCGATGGTGGTTGTAAAGGAAAGCATTCAACCCAATGGCGACGCCGGTGCCTATATCGATCCCTATCATCTGTACTGCGATTTGGATCAGCGGCTCTCCGATTATTTCAAGCGGGGCTATGCCCATCAGGCATAGCGGGGTCCAGTAGATAAACCTCATTGATCGAAAGGGAGATTTCAATGGCAATCAAACCAAAAATCGGCGTACTGGTCATGGCATTGCTCGAAGACGACTACAACAAGACGGCGCATGTCCGGCCGATGGCGCAACAGGTGGCCGATAAGATCGGCGGCATCATCGGTCGATATGCCGAGACGGTTTGTCCCCCGCTGGTCGAGGAGGAATATCAGGCCGCTGCCGCGGCGCAGATGTTCAACGCGGCCGGTGTCGACCTGATTGTTGCGGTCGAGGTGGCCTACACCAAAGGGCTGGTGCCGACCCGTTGCTTCCTGGATACCACGGCGCCGGTGCTGGTTTGGAATACACAGCAGATCGAGTTTCTACCCGAGAATGCGGATTTCGATCTGATCATGCTCAACTCGGGGATGGCCGGCGTGCCGGAGATGACCTCCGCCCTGCTCCGGATGGGACGACCCTTCTGGATGGTCACGTCCCGGATGGACGATCCGGCCGGTCAAAAAAAACTTGCCGGGTATATTGCCGCGGCCGGCGTGATGCGGCGGCTGAAGACCGCGCGCATCGCGGTGTTCGGACATGCCTTCGAAGGCATGACGGACCTGATGATCGATCAGCTCAGCCTGCGCCAGTTTGTGGGTCCGGTCTGCTGGCCTGTGGAGCCCGAGAAGGTCTCGGTCGCCATGGACGGCATTTCGGCGGCCGATCTCAAGGCACTGGTTAAAAACGAAACCGCGCGCTATAAAATCGATATGGATGCCGCTCAGTTCGAACACTCCTGCCGCCTGGCATTGGCCCTGGAAAAGGTGACCCGCGACGGCAAGTTTGATGCGGCGGCCTCCTTCGACCAGGTCTGGCTGACCGACCCGCGCGTCGGAATTATCCCCGCCTATGCCACCGGACGTTTGTGCGAGATCGGCCTCCCCTGCTCCACCGAGGCGGATATCACCACGGTAACCGCGATGCTGATGCTCCAGGAACTGACCGGCAAAGCCACCTTCCTTGAAAATTATGTTATTGACTTCAAGCAGGATGCAATGATCCTTTCGCATGACGGACACGGCAATCCTGCCTTGGCCGCCAAACCCGCGGACGTCACGATCAAGCACAGCATCTACTATCAGGGGGTGAAGGGTTTCGGCGCCAGTTACGAGTACGCCTATGCCCCGGGACCGGTCACCAATCTGGCGCTGGTCAACGTCGCAGGACGCTGGCGGCTGAACATTGCCGAAGGCGAGTCCATCGCGATCAAACCGCGCCCGGTGGCGGCGCCGCAGATGCTGTTTAAACCCAAGAGCCTGCCGATTCAGGAGTGGTGTGATGCCTGGTGCAAAGCCGGCTCCCCCCACCATATGGCGCTGGCATACGGACACCTGTCCGGGCAGATCAAAACCTATGCGGCAATGCAAGGTCTGGACATCGTCGAAATCTGATCATCTGCGCCCGGAAATCCCCCGGGCGCACGGCAGGGTTTGAGATGGACAAAAATGAGAACCAACTTGGTGGGACGAATATGATGGACGATCCGAGCGCTGCGGAACGAAGATCGCTGATCGCGCAAAAGGTATTGGAGCAGGGTCAGGTGTTCGTGGCCGATCTGGTCCGGGAGTTTCGGGTCACCGAAACCTCCATCCGCCGCGACTTGACCCTGCTGGAAGCCGGCGGCCGCCTGAAGCGCGTCCATGGCGGGGCGATTCCCCTGCCCGGTACCACGCGCACCGATTCCTTTTCCGAAAAAATGGAACTGCACATCAAGGCCAAGGAACGCATCGGCAAAGTGGCAGCAGGCTTGATCAAGCCGAAGGATATCCTGCTCTTGGATTCAGGGACCACCACCCTGCAGGTCATCCGTCATGTCCCTTCGGCGCTCCGCAGCAGCAATCTGATCTCGCTCGTGACCAACTCTCAACCCATCGCCCAGGAGGTGCTGACCTGGCCTTCGCCCAATTTGACCATCCTGGGCGGACTCTATTTGCCCGATTATCAGGCCACCGTCGGGCCGCAGACGCTGGCTCAACTGCAGGAGTTGATGGCAGACAAGGTTTTCCTGGGAACCGACGGCTTGACCCTCGGCAGCGGCGCAACCACGGCCAATATCTTCATGGCGGAGGTGGACCGGATGATGGTTGAGCGCTCCCGCCAGGTCATCCTGGTGACCGACAGCAGCAAAATCGGCCGCGTCGGTTTTATTCCGGTCCAGCCGGTCAGCGCATTCCACATGCTGATCACCGATACGAATGCGCCGCCGGATATCGTTCAATCCATCCGCGACAGGGGCGTGGAAGTCATTCTGGTATAGCGAGGAGAGCGCATCATGTACAGGGGACTTGAGATCACCCCACCCTTCTTTGAAATCGGCCCGAAGGCTTATCTGTATGGCAAGGATGTTCTTGAGCTTGCCCGACACGCCGACAAAGTCGGCGGGAAATATGACGTTCAAGTGATCATCACGCCGCAATACGTCGACATTCCTCTCCTTGCACACGATATGGAGAATGTTCTGGTTTTTGCCCAGCACATGGATTCGCTGGAGGTGGGAAGAGGTGTCGGCTCCGTTCTGCCGGAAGCGCTTAAAGCAGCAGGCGCCGTTGGGGTTTTGTTGAATCACGCGGAGAAAAGATTATTGAAGGATGAATTGGAGTATACCATAAAACGAGCCGATCAAATCGGGCTTGCAACCATGGTGTGTGCAGACACCCTGGAGGATGCCGCAATGATTGCGCAGATGGAACCCAATATCATCATTGCCGAGTCTCCCGCTCTGATCGGAGTCGGCAAACGGGATGCGGATGACCGTTTGGCCATTGATCGCATCAACCGGACGGTATGGGCAATCAATGCTGAAATCCGCGTCCTGCATGGCGCGGGAATCAGTCGAGGTCAGGATGTTTATGATGTGATCGCAGCCGGGGCTCAAGGTACCGGTTCCACCAGCGGCATAATCCTGTCGGCTGATCCGTTCGGGATGGTCGAAGAGATGATCAGGTCCGTGCGCGAGGCATGGGACACGATACATTGAAGCTCTCCGCAGCAAGCTGCGGGGAACGGCTCGCTGGCGGATTCACAGAGGAGGTTTGGCAATGACGGTTTATCATGAGACATTCAAAATCCAGTCGGACAGAAGGCCGACATTCCATGATGTGACGGCGCAAGTGCAGGAAGCCTTGCGTAAATCAGCCATTCGGAATGGCATCCTGGTCGTGTTTTCACAGCACACCACGTGCAGTGTGCTGATTCAGGAGGCATCCGACGATACCAACTATTGGGGTACGGAGCTGTTGATGCAAGACCTGGTAACCGTGCTTGAAAACATCATTCCCACCTGCCGGACGGAAGGACAGTATCTGCATCCCGGCCCCAAACATATCGAGGCTGCGGCCGGGCGGGACGAGCTCCCATCCTGGTCTCTCAATACCGACGCGCATCTCCGATCCGTTCTTCTGGGACGATCGCAATCCATTCCCGTGGTCGAGGGCCAAATGGAGCTTGGTGAGTTCGGGCGCATCTACTTTGCCGATTTCGATCAGGTTCGCGCCCGGGAAAGGATCGTCCGAGTTCAGATTGTCGGCGAGTAACTGCGTCATCCCCTCCGGTCCGGGCGCTGCCTGCCTGCTTTTCACATCACCGGATTTCCGGCGTTCCGCGGCATTTCCCACCTGTCTGAAACATTTTCATGACTTGCTTTTTTCCTGTTCCATACTTACCTTACAAAAGTTGTTCTATATGGAATGAATTATAATCCGATACAGTTCCGACAAGGTGGAGCAAGGAATAAAAGATGAATGGGTTCAGATTCGCTAAAAAATCAATAACTCAAATGTGTCGTCCGATATTTCGGCTTTGGGGTTTCAATCCGCTGCGAAAAACCCCAAAAGCCAAAACGGATTCTGTTTCTCATGAGAGCCCCGATACGGGCTTGAATTTAAGCATCATGAGTTTCAATATCCGACGCGGAACCGCAAAAGATGGCAGGAACCACTGGATATTTCGCTGCAGCCGGGTGCACGAGATCTTGAACCATTATCGCCCGGATGTTGTGGGGCTGCAGGAGGCACTGGATTTTCAAATTTCTGAAATCCGCACGATGCTCCCCGGATACGAAATGGTCGGCATTGGAAATTTGGGCGGCAGCAAAGGATTGCACAATGCCATTTTTTATGACGCGACTCGTTTCGTTCCGTCCGCGGAGGATACCTTCTGGTTTTCAGACACACCCGATATTCCGGGGTCGAAGGGGTGGGGGAACATCATCCCTCGAACCTGTACCTGGGCACGGTTCATTGAAAAGGAGTCTCAGCAGGCTTTTTATTTCTACAATATCCATCTGGATCATATATCCCTGCGTTCGCGAAAAAAAAGCGTGGTCTCTTTGACCCAGCACATTCATATGCGGCCTTCTCCGGACCCTTTCGTACTGACAGGTGATTTTAACGCCAGGGAAAGGAGTTCACCCATCCAATATTTAAAAGGTAAAAGTCTCATAAAAATTAGCAAACAAGGTAGCCTATTGAATCCGGAACCATTAATGGATACCTTCAGGGTACGATATCCAAATCGTCGTAATGTCAAAACCTTCCATGGGTTTCGGAAATATTTTTTCCGCTTCAAGCTTGATTATATTTTTGTCCCTTCTTCCGTCAGTGTCCAGGACGCAAAAATTATTCAACTGAGGTGGAAAAAGTGTTATCCCTCGGACCATTTTCCGCTGGTCAGCCATATCAACATGAATCCCTCTTGAGTCGTTACAACGGAACATCCAGGGGCATAGCCTATCGTGAAGGGCAGGAGCCTGGAAAGGAATCCCATGAAATTCTCAATATCCCGCCGCTGGGCAATCTTTTCCATGGCCTGTTTGTTGTTCGTGCTCTCCCAGTTTTACCGGGCCTCGATCGCGGTGATCACACCCAACCTGATCTCGGATCTCGGACTGGATACCCGTGGGCTCAGCCTCATTTCCGCCTCGTTCTTCTACACCTTTGCCATCATGCAGATTCCCATCACCATGTACCTCGATGCGATCGGGCCGAGGATCGCGATGACCGCACTGTCGCTTTTGGGGGTGGCCGGGGCATTGGTTTTTGCCTTTGGGGATTCGATCGGAGCACTGGTCGCCGGAAGGCTTCTTCTCGGCGCCGGGATGGCCTGCAATCTGATGGGGACTCTAAAGCTGATCACCTTATGGTTCGGGCCGCTGAGGTTTGCCACGCTCTCGGCCCTGGTGCTTTCCTTCGGCACCCTGGGCAACATGACCGCGGCAACCCCGCTGGTATTGATGGTTCAATCCGTTGGATGGCGGATGACCTTCATGGTCTTTGCCGGAATCAATCTGCTGTTGACGATGCTGTTTTTCGCCGTGGTCCGGGATCGGCCGAAAGAGCCGGGGGATGGCGAAATCCCCCAAGCCGTCTCGACCGACCTGCGGGAAATCCGGGCGGACATCCTGAATCTGATGAGAGAAAAGGACTACTGGATCATTTCCCTGACTACCTTCTGCCGGTACGGGATATTCGCTGCGGTGCAAGCCCTGTGGGCCGGCCCCTATCTGATGAAGGTGATCGGGATTTCACCGGTGGCAACCGGCAACATGCTGCTCTTGATGGGCGTCGGACTGATCATCGGCAGCCCTGTCTGCGGCTGGTTTTCCGACTCTTTATTCCAAACCCGGAAAGGGGTGATTGTTGCGGGATTGACCGGCATGTGCTCGGTGCTTGCCGTCCTGGCCAGCCTTCCTCCGGGCGTCAACCTGACTGTTTTGTCGGCGCTCTTTTTTGGTTTCGGTTTTTTTACCAGTTCCGGACAGATCGTATATGCACACATCAAGGAAAGGATGCCCGCGAAACGTGCCGGAACGGCCATGACCGGGGTCAATTTCTTTACGATGGTGGGCGTTGCCGTATTTCTGCAAGGGCTGGGCAACCTCATGCAATACCTCTACCCCGGTGAATCGCTGGGCGCCCCCGCCTTCCGGGCAGCCTTTTATTTCTGTACCGCGTGCCTGGTGTTCACCTTGGTGCTCTACTGCTTCACGGTTGAAACCATCGGAAAGGTCAAAACTCCTTCTGCTCGCAAACCCTAACCCCGGAGACGCCGTTCGCCGAGACGCATCGGAAGGACCACGGCAAGGATGCAGAGGAGCAGCACGAGGGAAAAAGAAACGACCAGCCATACCCACTGCAGTCCGGAAAGGCTCCGCCCATGGAAACCTGCCATGAAGACGGCATAGACCGGTCCTGCTTCGAGAACGATCACCAAGGCGATGAAACCTGCCGCAAGGAGCATGAACAGCAGCCCGCCAAAGCTGGTGACCGCCTGGGCGGGGTTCTCGGACTGGAAGTCGGGATAGGCCGCGCCAAGACCCACCCCCAGCGCAACCACGCCCGGCACCATCAGAAAGACCGTGACAACCGACAGGGCCATCATGAACGGTGTGACCTGAAGGAGGATGTTGGAGCTCACGATCAGGATCTCCGCAAGGATGAGCAGCGGCAGATAATAGACGGCAAATTTGACCCAGAGAAAGGTTCTAAGTGTAATGGGTGCTGCCCGGACGATCCAGAAGGCATCCCCTTCGAAGCTGACCGCCGGATAGACGAACCGGGCGGCAACCGCTGTCAGCACGAAGGAGGCGAGCCCCATGTTCAGGAAAGAAAAGATATTCTGCAGATAGATCGTCTTGATCTTGGATTGTCCCAGCGGCAGGACCGAAAAATTATAGAGGTAGATTGCAATCAGGGCCGCGATGAGAAAGAGTTGCGGCCATTGGGTCTGGTCCCGGAAGAAGGTCCGGAACTCCTTGACGGCAAACGCCCATGCCGGTCCGGAGATTCTCTCCAACAAACGGTGCCGGTTCCCGCGCAGACCCTCTTTGAGAGGGAAAAGCCTTTCCGCCGTGGTCTGCGCCTTCGTGTATCCGGCAAAATAGAAGGCCCCAGCCACCCATGTCACGACAAAGGCGAGTGCCGCCGCGCAGCTCCAGGCGAGCGAGAGATGAAACAGGGACTCGCCCATTCGACCCGAAAGCGCCGCATTGAGGCTGTCAAAGGCCCAGGTGGTGGGAAGCAGCGGTGAGCCGGGCGTTCCCATCTCCCGCAGATAGAGGACCAGGCTGGCAAAGGTCTCCGGATTGACCAGCCTCTCCGGCCGCATGAGTCGGAAGGCGACGATGAGCGCGACGATCAGCAGCAGACCGAAGAAGACGAATACCGTTCTGATCCGTCCTGCCGGAAGAAGGACGGCCGTAATGACGACCGTAAGCGCACTGATTGCGGAGGCAATCAGACAAAGCGGGATGAGCGCCATCCCCGCCGCCCAGTAGAAAAACGGCCCCGCGTGGTAGACGACACCGTACGAGAGAAACACGGGCATGCTGAAGAGGATTACCATCCAGGAGCTGTCCACCGTGCTTTCCAGCCAGCGCGCGAGGAAGATCTTCCCCGTCGATACCGGAAGCGAATGGACCAGCAGCAGATCCCGGCTGAGGTAGAGTTTGGAGAGGGAGGCGATGATGCTGCTGAAGACGAGGAGCGAAAAAAAGGTCAAAAGAACCATCGAGAGGAGCTTCCGGGCCAGCACGTCGCCGAACTCCTCGATCCCCTGGAAATAATGGAGAACCCGATAGAGCATGAGGAAGGCCCCGACCCAGAAGGCAAGACCGATTGCGGCAAAGAGAAGATAACGGATCCGCCGGTTTCCGGCGCTTTGGGATGCGCTCCCGTTCTTGAAGGAGAGCAGCCGGGGCCGAAGCAGTGCATAGATCTCATTCATGGTGATCCCAAACAAGGTCATTAAAGTATCGAAAATGAGACGGCATCGTAAAAAGCCCGCAGGCAAGGCGCGCTAATTCCGAGGAGTGAGGCGTACTCTGTCGTACGCCGCAACGACGAGGGATGAAGCGTAACGCAGCATCCGGGCTTTTTACGGTGCCGTCCTTCATGGTGTCTCCTTGCCGGTCAGCCTCAGGAACACCTCCTCCAGATCCCCTTCATGGAGGCTTGCCGTTCCCCGCAGATCGTGCGTGGTTCCGAGCGCGATCATTCGTCCCCGGTGGATGACGCCGATCCGGTCACAGAGGTCCTGTGCTATTTCCAAAGTATGGGTGGACATGAAGATCGTCGTTCCCCTCCGGGCCAGCTCGCGGAGCAGGTCCTTGACCATCCGTATCCCTGCCGGATCGAGCCCGACCATCGGTTCGTCCACAATGATCACCCGGGGGTCGTGCAGCAGGGCCGAGGCGATGATCAACCGCTGTTTCATTCCGTGGGAGTAGGCCTCGATCAGATGATCGCCCCAGTCGTAGAGGGAGAACTGGATCAGCAGCCCTTCGGCCTTCTCCCGGAAGAGCCCGTCTCCGAAACCGTAGAGATCGGCGATAAACCGCAGGAACTCCATGCCGGTCAGCTTCTCGTAGAGGAAGGGGCGATCCGGAATAAAACCGATAATCCGCTTGGCCGCCTCCGGATCCGCCGCCATGGGGATCCCGTCAATCCGAACCGTCCCCTCCGTCGGCCCCAGGACGCCCGCCATCATCCGGATCGTCGTGGTTTTTCCGGCGCCGTTGGGTCCGATGAAACCGAAGATCTCCCCCTTCCCCACGGAAAGATTCAGATGGTCCACCGCCAGGGTGCGTCCGTACTGTTTGGTCAGGTTCGTCAGTTCGATCATCGTTCCATCTCCAGAATGTCCAGCTTCAACCTGCCGATGAGCCCCACCAGATCGAGCTGGCGTTCGGCCTCGCCGCGGACGAAACGGATGTGCGTCACGTCCGCCGGTAACTGTCCCAGCACGGCGTCGGCCGTGACCCAACCGCCCCGGTCCCGGAGATAAAGGATATTCCAGGCGTGATAAAAGAAACGGCCGCGCATATACACTACCCCAGCCTCCACCTCAGCGGGCAGACCCGCGGCCCGCGCCAAAGCAGCCAGCAGGACCGCGTGCTCGTTGCAGTCCCCAATGCGGTTTTCCAGCGTCTCCAGCGCGTTGGGAACCGACAGGACCGGACGCTTCTCCAGGTTTTTGTGGACCCAGGCCAGAAGTTTGTCGGCCTTCACGCCGTCCGGATCCCCCGTACCGACGATTTCGGTCATTTTCTGCCGGATCTTCGGGTGATCGGATTGGATAAAGGGGGTGGGTTTGAGAAGCGCCGCGAGGTCCCCGGGGGCGGCTCTCACACCGGCTGAAGGATCGGCAGCGGATTCACGGCGGATCGTGACCACACCGCTGCGATAGTGCTGACGGCCGCCGTCGAGCAGGAAAGAACCCTCCGGGAAACCTTCCAGACGAATCTTCAGGACCTTCAAGGCCGCGGCATCATCGATCATTTTCGACGAGGGGATGGCGGCGATCTCCGTCAGATCTGCACTGACTGCGCCCTCAAGGCCCGCCAATGCCTCCTCCCGCGTGACCCTCGTGAGCGCGATTCCCAGCATCCCCTCTTCCCGGAGCACCGCGCCTTCCGGGTCGACCCAGGCCATCTGTTTCATCCCCATGAAATCGACCGACAGTTTTCTGGTCTGTCGACTTTTTCCCATGATCGTCAGGGACTCTTCACCGAGCAGGGTTACGCGCACCGGCCTTTGGCCCAGTGACGCCGGATCGAATACCGGATAGGTCCTCCCCTCCCCGGCCTTAAGTCCCGCCACCCCAACCGATTCCAGGATACCCCCGCCCAGATAGGGCTGATCCTGAAGGGATATGACGCTGACCTTTTCCTCGCCCGGTCCGCCGATCCGCACGGTCAGCTTCTTCCCTTCCACCGCACCCCGGGCCATGAACTTGAAAAGGTTCGACCCCAGATCGAATTGAAAATTCAACAGGGTCCGATCTGGTTTAAGCTCCGCCATCGTCCGGACCGTCAGAGGCTGGACAATGCCCATTGTATTGATCCGCATGAAGATATTTTCGGTAAAGCGAAACCCCTCTTCCGTTTTGGCGTAAGTCCGCTGCGCGTAGCCGATCTTTTGACTGCCCTGGGTGATATTCATCCAGGATTCCCCGACAGGAACCCCTGCCTGAATCGGGATGACCGTCTCCCCTTCCCCGGAAAGAAGTTTCCCCGGAATCCCCAGGCGAAAGATCAACAGCACGCCGAAGAGGAGGATCGCCCCCACCCCCGCATACACGTGCCAACGGTTTTTCATTCTTGCCATTGTCCGCCGCCTTAAAATCGACTTCCGCCGGATATCCGGATTTTCCGGATGGATTATAGGGAATGGCCGGATGGGTGTCAATGCCGATGCTGACCCTGCCGTTGCCGATCAAAATGAGTCTTGTCACGGTCGGTCATTTCTGATAGCCTTCCGTCCACGTAAAGAGTGAACGCAATCCAAAAGATACCGCCGGTTCAAATCGGCTTACAGAGGTCGCATCATGGAAAAGGACGAGTCCATCCTCCAGGCAAGGGAAGTGCTTCGGCTCGAAGCGGAAAGCATCCTTCAACTCATTGACCGGGTGGGAGAGGAATTTTCTCAGGCGGTTGAACTGATCTACCGCTGCAAGGGACGCGTGATCGTCGCCGGGCTCGGCAAATCGGGCCTCATCGGAAGGAAGATCGTGGCAACGCTGACCAGCACGGGCACGCAGGCCCTTTTCCTCCACCCCGTCGAGGGTCTCCACGGGGATCTGGGGATCGTGACCAAAGACGATGTCCTGCTCGCCATCTCCCACAGCGGTGAAACCGCAGAACTCAACATGATCGTTGAGAGCATCCGCGCCATCGGCGTACCGAGGATTGCCTTCACTGGAAACCTCACATCGACGCTGGCACGGGCCTGTGGCATCGTGATCGACGTCGGAGTCGACAGGGAGGCCTGCCCCTTCGGTCTGGCGCCAACATCAAGCTCCACGGCGGCCCTGGCGATGGGAGACGCCCTTGCCGTCGCGCTGATCCATCGGAAGAATTTTCAGGAAAAGGATTTTTTCAAATTCCATCCCGGCGGAAGTCTCGGCGCCAGACTCCGGGCCAAGGTTCGAGATGTCATGATCAGCGGAACGCAGATCCCGCGTGTCTATGAGGGAACGCTCATTCTGGATGCGATTCGCGAAATGGACCAAAACAACAAAGGTTTCGTCCTGGTTGTGGACCGGATGGAGACCCTTCTCGGCATCCTGACCGACGGGGATGTACGGCGGCTTGTCCGTCGCGAGAATCATTTCCTGGATCAGAAAATCGACGTATTCATGACCCGCTCTCCCAAGACGATTCATGAGGAGACCTCCGTCGCCCAGGCCATCGAATACATGCAGCGGGAGGAGATCACCACCCTCGTCGTCATCGACGAGGCGACCCGCCTGAAGGGCTACATCCACCTGCACGACATCCTCGGCCGGGGAGGCACCCTGAAGATCACGCTCTCAGAGTAGACCGACATCCAGCCTTGATTCATGACCCCGCACCGGAACGGAAGGAGAAGATCGTCCCCCGCTCCGGCGCTTGTGTCCGCTATGCGCGATGCGGTTTTTTCTTCGGCGACACCACCGCGGTTCCGCCATCATCGAGCGCCTCAGGAAGTCGCCCCTCCACCAGGATGATAAGCTCCCGCAGATCGCTCAGGAGCGCCTTCAGATCGCTTTTCTTGAAGGCGTCGACCTGTTCCTCAATACCGCTCCTCACCGACTGCACGCTGCGCCTGTACAGGGAGAAGGATCTTTTTCTCACATTCTCCGTCGTCGGCTTCCGTCCCTTCTTCAGCGCCCTCTCCAGCCCGGCATTGGTGAACCCCTCCTTGTCGATGGCCTCCTGAAAGATCTCCATCAGGCACGGGTGGTCGAGGTTGGCCGCAAAGATATAGCCCTGCGAAACACCGATCGTCCCCTCCCGAAGGGCGTTTTGGATCTCCTCGGGAAGCTTCAGAAGCGAACAGATTCTCTGAACTGATCTTAATGATTTTCCTGCTATTTTCTGAATTGTAGACACAGTGTCTACAACCTCCTTATTCACCCGTTCCGGCTCCCTTTCCAGGAGGATCAGCGTATTGATGATTTCTTCCGTATCCGGTTTTTCCTCCGGATATCGGGCCTGGAAATATCCGACCACTGCCTGGGCCGTATCGATCGGATCGAGGTCCGCGCGCTGGAGGTTCTCCGTTAGTTGCAGGGCGAGGATCTCGTCCTTTGCGGTGACCCCATCGATCAACCGGGCGGGGATCGTCGCCAGCCCCAGCTTCCGGCAGGCCAGGAGACGCCGCTCCCCGGAAATCAACCGGTATTTGCCGTCCCGCAACGTCACGATAACGGGCTCCAGGATCCCCTTCTCCCGAATGGATTCGACAAGCGCCAGAAACCCCTCCCCTTCCTGGTCGATCCGGGAACGGATCTGCCCTGCCACGACGATCAGCTCCGGCGGGATGTCGAAGAACGCTCCCGATGGCGCCGCTTCCAGTGCCTTTTTCGCCTTCTTGCTCTTTTTTGTTGCCATTTCCGTCACCTCCAAAGTCATCTGTAAAAGTCCCTCTGCCATGAACGGCGGATCTGCACACGCCTTGTGATCAGGTACGGTTTTCGACAACAGGATGAGTTGAGTTTCAGGCGCTTGCTGGAGATTGCACAGGTGAACGGGATTCAGGGGAGATCGAGAGGGTGATTGAGAGAGGATCAAACCACCGACAGAGGCTCTTCAATGGGATATGAGGACATGTCGTGATCAGCGGATCCGGCCGCAGTACGTTATAATCTTGAGTAAAAGAGTAGAAAGAATGTCGATCTTTGTCAAGGCCAAAATCAGGCCTGTAAGGCCTAAATCGGACAAGCAAAAAAATAAAAATCAACAAAAAAATCTGAAGCGGACTGATGCGCAACATCTCTCCCACCCGCATGTAGTCAGGAGGAGCATTCCTGCAGCACTTGCTCATCAACACCTTTAGCCGTACAATGATAGGCTGTTTGTTTATTGAAGTCATCAAGAGATGTTGTTTTGATTTTATCACCGCTTTCAACCGGTACTCTTTGACCACTGGGTTAGCTGCCCCCGACTATCGATGGTACAGATGGCCCATTTTATTCATTACGTTTTTCACGTCCCAACCGGCTCATTAACAAACGTAGCTTGATAGTCTTTGCGGCTCAAAACCGTGTCGTACAGACCGATGTCCTCGCCTTCGTGTTTGTTGATCCCGGTGTAACTCAAACTGGAATCTTCGTAGCGTTTGAACTTGTACACCGCGTCGTTCATCAGGGCGCTGTTGAAGACCCCCAGGCCGACCAGCAACTCGAAGTCCTTCACGGTCAGGCCCGTGACCTTCTTGAACAGGCCCGGTTCCAGTTGCCTGATCACATCCTTCAGCATCCGCTCGCGGTAGTCGGTCAGGTACATGAAGATGGGAAGCCTGGTGGCGAACTTGATGAGCTTCTCCTGAATCTGCTTCCGCAGGCCCTTGTACTCCTTCTCCTCCTCGGTCAGTTCCTTCTTCCGTTTCGCGGACATCTCCCCTTCGTTGGCCTCCTTGCGCGCCTTCTTCACGGCTTCCGACTTGTTGATGATCGTCTCGATGTCCTGGTTGAGATTGCGGAAACCCTCGATACTCATGAGGGCATCCATCGCCTCCTTGTTGTCCATGAGGCGCCGCAAGGTGCCGTTGTCCACATTCACCAGCAATGCGCTTTCCCAGCGCCGCGCCAGCAAGGTTGCCGTCGTGCCGCTCATCGCCATGTCGAGAATTCCGGCGGCGTCAATCTGCTTCATGGAACTGCCGTCGTAAGCCAGGACGGGCAGGAAGCTGATGAACTCCTCCACCTTCTTTTCCGGGTTTGCTTCGTTGATATTCAGCCGGCAACTGTAGTCGGCGATCTGCCGCAACGCCCGGTCCGGGGCAAAGTCGAAGACGTAGCACTCCTCCTTGATGATCTGCTCCTCGTTCGGGGATGCGCCGTCCGGGTTGCGGACCGTCCAGGGCGATTGCACCCGGAAGGCGGCCTGAAAATAGGTTTCCGGGCTGGAGCAGTTGCGGAGCATGAGGATGCCGGTCCAGGGCTTGACCGTCACGCCCGTGGTGAGTTTGCCGCAGGAAAGGGTGATCGTTTTCGTCGTGAGCGGATCGTCCATCGCTTCCTTTACCGGCGGCAAGGCCTCGACGCCGATTCCGGCGGCGTTTCCCGCTGCCAAGACCACCCGGTAATCATGATAAAAACGGTTCTGCTTCTTCGCCAGCAGGTTCCGCATGGCATGGCACGAAGCGACGCACGGCAGAAACCAGAACGTGTGCGACAGGACGTTCAGCAACCGGACATCCGAGAACGGCATCGGCGGCCTCTGCGCGCCGAGCTTCAGATGATCCACACTGGTCGGCATAAACGCCCCCCGGATCAGGTCCAGCCACTTTTGAACCTCTTCTCCATACTTGAACTTCGCCTTGTTACCGATGCCCTCGGCGGAAAAGAAGACATTCAAGTCGAACTCGTTGAACTCGCCCTGCATCGCGATTTCCCGGATCGCATCCGGCAGTTGATAGGTCAAAAGCACCATCCGGGGCAGGGCCGCATAGGGGTTGTCCGTGCCTTTCCAGTCCCGCTTTGCCCGCTGTTCGTCGGAGTAGGTCCAGTTGAAGATCTGCTCCTCGATGAACTCGCCGGACGCGATGGCCCGAAACGGCGTGCCGGACAGGTAGAGATACCCGTCCGTGGTGATGGGCATGATGTCGCCAATCTCCTCGTCCCGGTCCTTCAGAAATTCCGCGGCCTGCCCTTCGCCGAACTCCGCCTCCTTCTTGTCTTCCGCCTCGAACAGTTCCTTGGCGTTCTCTCGCCAGGCGCCGTAGTGGTACTCGTCCAGAATCACGCAATCCCAGTTCGTTGTGTGAACCCACTCGTTCTTCGGTTTGATGCCTCCAGCCGAGTTCCGGCCCAAGTAGTCTTGAAACGATCCGAAACAGACGAACGGCTTCTTCTTGTCGGCCTCCTCATAGGTCAGCCCGCCGGGCTTGATGAACTGCCATCCCTGAAAATCCCTATGCAGTTTCAGGTCCTCTTCCCAGGCGCTTTGCACCGCCGGCTTGAAGGTCAACACCAGCAGCTTGCGCCAGCCCATTTTCTTCGCCAACTGGTAGGCGGCAAAGGTCTTGCCGAAGCGCATCTTGGCGTTCCAGAGAAAGTGCGGCGGTTTATCCTCGTTGTCACGGCGATAGCTCTTGAAATAGGCCGCCGTCTTCTCGACCGCCGCTTCCTGCTCGGGCCGCATCTTGAAATCGAGCGACCGGTTCTCCTCATTCAGTTGGCCGGTGCGGACCGCGATGAGGGCTGCCTTGACCTGGTCAAACGTGCAGCGGAACCACTCGCCTTCCGGGTTCTTGACGCCGTTGATTCTGAGCATGCGGTGAACGTCGCGGTCCGTGAACACCGTGCCGTCGCTCCGCATGGCGGGTTCTTCCAACACAATCCGATAGGGCGGCTTACCCGGCCGCAACGTCGGGTACTGCTGCGCCACGCGGCTCTGGGCGTCCACGGTCGTGTAACCGACTTTGAGCAACCCGCCATACTGCGGGTGGGTATCCTCGTAAGCATAGATGGCGGGCCGCGATACCGGACGGGGCGGGAAGAAGTCCTTACTCATGCTCGGTCCCCTTCATCTGCTTTCTCACTGCGGTCGGCGGAAGGAAATTTTCTCCGGTGACCACCTTGCGCCCGGTCTTTTCTTCAAGCTCCAATCTGGCCTTCTTCGCGATCCTGCCGCCTTTTTTCCCGGACTCGGCATTTTCCGGCATGCCCGTTGCGTCCACGCTTTCGGCGATCTGACGGGTGGAAAGTTCCGCCAGGGCCGTGAAGATCAGCTCTGCTTCGCTCATGTGGTCGCGCAGGTTCTGCGTTTTCAATCCCTTGAGCTGCTTGTGCTTCTGGACCGAGACCCCGCTCCATTCCTGATGAATGATGTTGGTCAGAATAGCGTACTCTTCTTCGTCCGTGATCTCGTGATCCTGCCAGTAGTCCGTGAGCTTGTTGCGGGTTTCCTGCCCCATCATCCGCTGCTGGATCCACTTTTCGCTCCGGCCATGCTGCTTCCAGTATTCGCGGGCGCGGTCCAGCGAACGGGCCGGATCGCTCATGTCCTGAATTCGTTCATAGCCGACTTTCGCCAGCCAGAGTTTGATCGGCTCCGCTTTCGGGCTGGGGACCGACTGAATCAACCGCAGAAGCGTCTCGGGATCGGCCACATCGGTCAAATACGCTTTTCCGTCGGCCGCAGGCAATTTCAGTCGGTGACAATTTGTCACCGACTGACTGCCTTCCTTTTTCAGCCGCTCCTTCAGCTTGTTCCAATACTTCCTTGCCGTCTGGTAGTCCGGCTGCTGAATCAGGGCCGCGATGATGTCCACCACGGAAAAATACCAGATCTCCGCCTTCTCATCATAAAGGCGGCGGATTTTGAAGTCTTCAAAGACTGCCAGAGCGCTTTTGCTACTCATCGTCAACCTCCTTTTCTGCGTCCCCTGTGCCGGCAGACATCGGGCGGACCATGGACTCGATGAAGGCAATCTCGCCTTTGGTGAGTCCATACCGCTCATAGAGCTTCTCGTCGGTCCATTCGCGGTTCAGGGAAATATCGGGGACGAATGCGTATACACCTCGATTCGCGTGCTGAGTTGATTTGCGAAGCGAGACGAGGAAGCGGACAATGCGGGTCCGTAAATATGCCGCGTAACGTTGAGCGGTCTTCTCGGCATTGAAACGTCCGGCGACGAGATAGGTCTCCGTGCATGCCTCGCCCGGCCCGGCAATGATGGGGTTGCTCAGAAACATGGTCTCGACCGCGGCGCTGGTCCCTTGCACGGCAGTCATGAGAACCTTCCAGTCATCGATCCAACCCTGATTCTGCTCAATGGCCGAACGTTCGACCCAGGAGATCCGCTGCGACCCGTAGAGCTTGACCGGTGCCTTTAAGCCCTGGGGAGAACTGGCACCATGAAAATTGGTCGGAAAACCAAAAGGCTTCCTGCTGGACACCCGCCCTTCCAGTGTCGGCTCGGGCTTCCCACCGACGCGGTAGGCGCGGACCTTGTCGAGAATGGATACGGCTTCGTTCCGGCGGACCAGCACGTCATAAGCGTCCAGCCGCCGCTTCATCGGTGGTCCGAGCGGTTCGCCGTCCCACATCGTCTGTACGGAACAAGGACCGCTGTAGTCGCGGTCCCAGAGGAAGTACGAGACCCCTCCGCGGATCTTCACGCCGGGAAAGCCGTCGTACAGCTTCGGGTAGTCCACGAGGTGGGAAATGCGGCGGTCATGGAGCATGGCATCGCGAAAATCATCCAATCCCTTTCCGCCGGCGAACCATCGGGAAGGAATGATCATCGAGAGGTAACGCGGATTGAGCTTCTTGGCCTGCTCAACGAACAGGTGATAAATCGGTCGTGCGCTTTCTCCGAACCCCCCGTCGCTCAACTGGTAAGGCGGGTTGCCGATGATGACATCGAATTTCATTGTGAAGATTTCCTCCGGCTTGTCGGTGTGAATAAAGGCGTAGGCGTGGCTCTCCAGTTCGTCGCCCCGCTTGTAGTTCTCCTCGTTGGCCCCGCAGTGCGCGCAACGGCCGTGCTTCCAGGTGTGCTCCCCGCGTCCGGATCGGATGTTGCCTTCGGGGTCGTCAAAGGCTTCGCAGACGGAGTATTGCCCATTGGCCGTCTTGGAGCAGTAGACGGACCGGCGCGCAAGCAAGGCGGTCAACTCCGTGATCGCAATTCCATAAAGCTGCTTTTTGAAGATGTGATTGATCCGCTTCTGGCGGTCGTGGATTTGTTTCTCCAACCCTTTGTCGAGGCGTTTGGCGATCTCGCGCAGGAACACGCCCGACTTGCAGCCGGGATCGAGAAACGTTGCCTTTTTGTCGCTCCAGAGTTCCGACGGCAGCAGATCAAGAATCCGGTTCGCCAGTTGCGGCGGCGTGAAGACCTCGTCGCTGCTGAGGTTGGCGATACAGGTGAGCACGTCGGGGTTATAGCTGCTGTCGGTCAGCATCGGCTACCTCCAGGAAGTGGGTCAGCGGGTATTCCTTTTCCGGCGTGGGGATGAACACATCCTCGCCAAGATCGGAGAAGAGCGGCAGTTCCTGCATCGAAGCGTGTTCCAGCAACCCGTGGAACGTGAAATCCCGCCGCTTGAGCATGCTCCCGTTGACCGGGGACCATTCGGAAAAGACGATGGGGCCGGGTTTCTCGCCTACTGTCTTGAGTGTCAGGGCGTCGCCCCAGATAATGTTCCGCTCCAGGATGTAGCGGACGGATTCACGGCAGTGATCGTTGGTCTTGTGCTTGAACAAGCGCAAATAGTTCAGATCGAATATCCCGAAAAGCCGGTGGCGGCACTGCTGCACGTTGTCTTCGAGAATGTCTATTCCGTAGATGGATGACACGGCCAGGATGGCATAGCGCTCAAAATCGAGCTGGCTCTTGCCGTAACGGGCCTCGACCACGCGGAGCTTGCGTTCGAGGATTTCCGACAGGAAGTTGCCCGTGCCGCAGGCGGGTTCGAGGAAGCGCGAGTCGATCCGCTCGGTCTCCGACTTCACCAAATCCAGCATGGCGTTGACCTCTCGTTTTCCGGTCAACACCTCGCCATGGTCGGCAACCCTTTGTTTTGATTTAACCTGCTCTTCCATCGGTTCAGAATCCATCTCGTTTCGTCTATTGGAATATGTGTGTGTATTTCCTTTCCAGAAAATGAATAGCACCTTCATCTGAAAAAATCACGCTGAATTCCGCACGTTTCAACCGGTTATCGTTGATCCGTTCCGATCAGCCAAACCCTTGACTCGTATTTGCTATGGGTGCATCCAGATTATGAGATTTCCTATCGCGGAAAAGCGCAAAACGTTAAAGGTTATTTTTTCAGATAGCTCACGGCTTGGTCCAGGGTGATCTTCTGCTCCGGACGCAGTTTCATCACCTTAGCCAGCATGGGGCGATCGATATTCGAGCGCACCCGCACAGCCAAACCTGCGGAGGCACCGAAGAGGTACACATTCTGAGCGGCCAATGCGGCGCCCGCCGTGGCATTGATTAACATGGTCTCTTCGGTTCCTTTGTTCATTCGGGCGTAATCGGACACATAGATGAGGACGACGGCGGCATCCTTGAGATAGGCTTGGCTTCCCGTTTGGGCGCGGATATCTTCCTTAAGAACTGGCAGCAGGGCATGAGCCTTGGGCTCATACAGGAACAGACCGTCGGCGGTGGCGACGTAAATATCCAGCTCCTGCTTGTTGGAGGCAGTGGGCGAAGTGCGCTTGCCATCGGAGCGGTTGACCCCCGATGCCGCCCAGAGCAGATTGGAGAGAACCTGGGGCGAAAGTTTTTCGGAACTGAATGCCTGTGCCGATTGTCTGGCCCTCAAAGCTTCCATGAGGGGCTTTCCGCCCTCCATTTGTGGCGAGGGGAGCGGCAGCGGTTTCGTCTCCTGGGCAAAGGACAGGACCGTGCTTCCCAGAGCCAATGCTGCACCCGCGACTGCCGTTACCTGCAATAACTCCCTTCGATTCATTCCTTCTGGCATGGCTTCTCCTCCTTGTTCTGATTTTTCCTCCAAACGGAGGGAAGAATTCGCATCACCGTTATCAAGTGAAAGCAAGTTCAAGAATTCATAATCTTGACCTATTGACTTCAGTCAAGGAGGCCTTCGATCATCTAAAAAATTCCCTCTCTTCAAATCGAAGCAGAGGAAACGGTCAAAGAATTCCATAACGGGCAAATACTTCTGCCAGCTTATCACCACGTTTGAGATCCCTTAGCGTGTCATGTTCACCCGAGACTTTATTGAAGGCAATCTCCAGTACATCCTTTTCGGTACTTTTTGGAATAACCACCAAACCATCTGCATCCCCCATGACCAGGTCCCCAGGCTCGACCTGAACACCCGCACATCGGATGGGGATATCTAGTGCCATGACTCGACCTCGACCTTTGCTATCTAACGGTGCAATTCCGCCATGGAAAACCGGAAATTTCATGGAACGGATGGCACGCACATCTCTCGTACAACCATCCATCACGGCCCCGGCAGACCCGCGAGCTTGTGCGGCTGTTGAAAGCAGTTCGCCCCAAGGTCCAATCCTTGAAGAGTTTGAACATGCAAAAACTGGTACCTCGAAAGGCTTCAAGCTATCGACCAATTGAATCTCCAGCTCGTACGGATTTGTTCCGACCTCGTGGTGCCAAACTTCCATAAAACTAGCTGTCCTGGCTCGCCCCACCAAAACAAGATCGTCATCCAATGGGCGTATTCGAGATGACATCGCCTGGTGTCTTTGCCCCACAGAGTCCAACGCATCGGAAACAACTGAAGTGAACAATTTTGATCGAATTTTAGCAAAAAGAATCTGGTCGCGCGCACGGGATGAACTCATTGAAGCACCTCTTATTGTTTGGTTGTTGAGTGCCACGACATCGTGAACACTCCTCTTTGATTCAATTTCTCCACCTACCTTGGCTTGCTGTTGCTAAAGCTGTGCGACTGGCTTCTCTATCTGACATCTTGCAGTGCTCCGAAAACTCAGTCCAATCAGGCCTAACGATGTTTGCATTGCCGTAAGCCCTACCGGAGCGGCTCCCGCATTCCGCTTGCTGCGGAGTCGAGGGAGAAACCCCCCGGCGACCCGATTGTACCATCAGATTCCGACGACCTCGCTCCGGCGCTCCATGAGAACGTTGTCCCTCCACTCCCCTTGGAACGGACCATGTGTCATTCTCCCGATCCTGAGACGAATGCCGACTTCGCGAAAGCCGTGTTTCTTGTGCAATTCGATGCTTCGAGTGTTCTCAGGGAACATCTGGCCCTGAAGAGTCCAGATGCCTTCTCGCTCGGACAGAGCAATCAACTCATCCAGAAGGATGTGTCCCACGCTTTTCCCACGATGAATCTCGGCTACGTAGACGCTCACTTCCGCTACTCCCCGATACACATACCGGACAGACACAGGGGAAAGCGCTCCCCATCCGAGGATTTCCTCGGCTTCCTCGCAGACGATACAGCATTCAGGCAGCCGCTTTGAAATCCATTCCTCCCAGGCAACTGGCGGGGCAGATTCGAATGTCGCAATCCCGGTGCGAATTCCCTCGGAATAGATTCGGGAAACGGCGGTCCAATCAGATTTTAACATGCGTCTCGTTTTCATGAGCACACGGCCTTATATTGTTGCGGTTTACTACCACGATTTGCATTTTAAATCTACTAATGTAGTGAAATTATTCGACCTAACGTTTACAGGAAGGAGCGGATAACGTCATCACCATGAAAAATCAGACTCGAAATTTCGAGCCTTTCACATCGTTATCATTGAATCGGACCGATTAACCAATGTGCTGATAAGTATTTGTTACCGTTGTAGATCTCGGCGATAACGAAAATCCATCTGAAAGATATGGTTTGGGGGATTCACAAAAGGATCTTGCTATTCATTGATGTCAAATGGTGCTATCCGGCCGCTCTTCAGTGATTCGCCCATCCCGAATCACAATGACACCAACTCCTGCCTGAAAAGCCTTTATTCGTGCTTTCCGGGCCGCTCGCTTCAAAGCAATTTCGGCATTCACAAAATCAAGATCGCGCTCCTTTTTTTTGTCGGGGACAACCATTTTCTTTGCACTCATTGGTTTACTCCTTCTTCGATCAGTTTCGGCGTTGTGAACGAATTGTCATAAAGTACCCATTCATCAACGATCGGTTTATATATTTTTTCATAATTACGAAGACCAGCCGCAAATCTTCGGCGGATCGTCTCTTCGGGCACATTGTGACCACCCGCTTTCACACGCTGCCGTACGCGGGCGATGGCCAGTTCAGGTGAGGTTAGACGTAGAAAAAAAAGCTTTATAATGAAGCCTTGCTTTTTCCATACGGGAATGTGCCGGGCATAGCTTCGGCCGCTCAGAGTCGTTTCAAAGGCAAAACTCCTGCCCCGGAGAACATGGTCAAAGATTTCCTCCAACATAAGTCTCCCGGCCTTCATTGCGGCCCGTTCCGGGTTAAAGGGGGAAAACCCGGCGGCAATAAGGTCAGCATTGACAAAAATAGGGCAGTCGGCCTCGTTAGGCAGAAACTCCTCGGCAAATGTGGTCTTCCCGGCACCGTTTGGTCCAGCGATGATGAGGATTCTGTTTTTCCCTTTTCGGCTCATCTCGTGGCCTCGCGTATAGCACTATCCTCCACTATTCCGTCCAGTGTTTCCAGATAGTTTCGCACGGGGTGATTCGGTTCGTAAATGTTGGCAACTTTTTTTTGGATAATGGCTATCTCCTGTGTGATGCTTTTTATGCCCCTGAATCGTGAACGATGCAGATTATGAGGATCGTAAACCGGGACGGGATGAATGTCAAAGAACTTTTACGGGTGCAAAAAGGATGTGTGCAGACGATTCTTCGGCCTTCAACATAAAAAATGGACCAGGTTTTTGGGGGCAGGTCAATAATGTTCAAATTCAAACTACGACATTACAAAATATGTAATAATTTGAAATATCCATGGTTATACGATATACTATTCACAGATTCACAATTCCCGTAACAGATACCACCTGTATTTCTTCTTAACCGACGCCATTTATCAAAACAGAGGGGGCCAGATGAATGACCACGCCCACACAAGTGTGGAATCGATTTATGAAATATCTTATTTAAATGAGAGAATCAAGGAACTGGAACAATCAAAATCCGACCGTAAAAAGGCGGAAAAGGCGCTACGGGAGAGCGAGACTCGATTTAGGGAGATGTTTGATAATGCCCCTATTGGCTACCACGAGTTGGACACCGAGGGACGTATTACCGGCATCAACCGCACTGAACTCGCGACGCTGGCCTATTCTGCTGAAGAGATGCTGGGCCACCACGTGTGGGAGTTCGTTGATGAAAAGGACATTTCTCAAAATGACGTATTGGAAAAGCTCGCTGGAATTTTGCCGCCGGGGCAAAATCTTGAGCGAACCTATTGCAAGAAAGACGGAACAAGAATACCGGTGCTCATCCAGGATTTGCTCCTTCGGGACAAAGATGGCAAAATCACTGGGATCCGCACTACCGTGCAGGATATCACCGAGCGAAAACGGATGGAGAAGGTGCTACAAGAAAGCGAGGAGCTATTCAGGGTCTCTATGGAGAAAGCCCCTGATGGCGTTTACATGAATGACCTTGAAGGAAATATCCTTTACGGCAACCGCAAGGCAGAGGAAATCATCGGTTACAAGTGTGAAGAACTCATAGGTAGGAATTTCCTCGATGTCAATTTAATTGCCGAAGGCAGTCTGGGCAAGGCCATCGAGCTGCTGAAAGCCAACAGTGAAGGCAAACCAACCGGTCCCGATGAGCTTGAGCTCATAAGGAAAGACGGTCGTCACATCCTGATAGAAGTTAACACGACCCTGATACAGAGAAGGAACAAAAATGATGTGCTGGCCTTTGTCCGCGACATCACCGATCGCAAGCGGATGGAGGAGGCACTCCGAAAGAGTGAAGATCGGTATCGGACATTGGTGGAAAATGCGACGGATATCGTCTACAGGACGGATGACACTGGACACTTCACCTTTGTAAATCCGGCGACGCTCCGAATTACAGGATACGAAGAAGATCAGATTATTGGAAAGCATTATACGGTATTGCTCCGCCCGGACGTGCGTGACGACGCCATGAAGTTCTTCGGGCGTCAATTCGTAAAGCAACTTCAAAATACCTATTCAGAATATCCCATTATTACGAAAGACGGCCATGAGCTCTGGTTTGGGCAAAATATACATTTAATCGTTGAAGATGGCAATGTCATGGGCTTCCAGTCAGTGGCCCGCGATATCACCGAGCGTAAGCGCGCGGAGGAGGCACTGCGGGATAGCGAAATCCGATATCAAAGCATCTTTGAAAACACCGGGACCGCGATGCTGATTATTGAAAATGATATGACGATATCCTTTGCAAATGCCGGGTCTGAAGAGCTTACCGGTTACCAGCGAAAAGAGATTGAGGGGAAGAAAAAATGGACGGAATTCGTTGATAAATCTGATTTGGAAAGGATGATTCAACAGCATCAGTTGCGGAGAACGGATAAGGATCTTGCGAAAAGAAGTTATGAGTTTCGACTTGTGCATCGGAACGGTCGTATCAAGGATATCTATCTGATCGCTGACATCATACCCGGAACGAAAAAAAGTGTGACCTCCCTCATAGATATCACCGACCGCCATCAGGCCGAGGCGGAGAAACGAATTCTGGAGGAGCAGTTGCAGCATGCGGACAAGATGGAGGCGGTCGGCACGTTGGCGGGCGGCATCGCGCACGACTTCAACAATCTGCTTATGGGGATTCAGGGGTATGCATCGCTGACGTTGCTGGATCTGGACCCCTCCCATCCGCATTATGAACGGCTCAAGCGGATTGAGGAGCAGGTGCGGAGCGGGGCGGATTTAACCAAACAGTTGTTGGGGTTTGCCGCTGGCGGAAGATATGAGGTGAAGCCCGCCGATATGAACGACATCCTGGAAAAGAGCTCCTCGATGTTCGGCAGAACCAAAAAGGAGATCTCCATCCATCGGAAATACGGGAAGGACCTATGGAGTGTGGAGGTGGATCGGGGACAGATGGAGCAGGTGTTCATGAATCTTTTTGTGAATGCCTGGCAGGCGATGCCGGGGGGCGGGGAGCTCTATCTGGAGACGGAGAATGTTCTTTTGGATGATGAACAGGCGATTCCCTACTCCGTCAGGCCGGGGAAATATGTGAAAATATCAGTTAGCGATACCGGTACGGGGATGGATGAGAAGACCCGGGAGCGGATCTTTGATCCCTTCTTTACGACAAAGGAGATGGGAAGAGGGACCGGCCTGGGACTGGCGATGGTCTATGGGATCATCAAGGGTCACAAGGGCATGATTAATGTGGACAGCGAGCCCGGTCATGGGACGACATTCAGCATCTATCTCCCCGCTTCAGAGAAGGAAGTGGTAACGGAAAAGACGGAGACCGGGACCATCACAATGGGGACGGAGACGATCCTGCTGGTGGATGATGAAAAGATGGTCCTGGAGGTTAGCAAAGAAATGCTGGAGTCCCTGGGGTACCGGGTCTATGCGGCCGGGAGCGGTCAGGAGGCGCTCGCCGTTTACATGGAGAAGCGCAACGAGATTGACCTGGTGATCCTGGATATGATCATGCCGGGGATATCGGGAGGGGAAACCTTCGATCGTCTCCGGGGGATCAATTCCGCTGTCAGGGTTCTTTTGTCCAGTGGTTACAGCATCACCGGTCAAGCCCGGGATATTCTGAACCGCGGTTGCAACGGGTTCCTCCAGAAACCCTTTCATCTGGAGAAACTCTCCGGAAAAGTTAGGGAGATACTGGACTGAAGGAGAGGGATTGTTTATAAACTGCTGTTATGTCGTTATGTAAACATCTCAGGGGTACTCGGAATCGATGTAAAAGTGATCATTATGCATTGAAGCCTTGTATCCATGCAAGAAAGGCAAAGGCAGGTCTGTTGACTTTCAGGAAGAGGATGATACAACCCCTGCCTCATTAATCACGGTTAAAAATCTGCGCATTTCCCCCCGAATCCGATAGTCTGGGCTGATTCCTGCAGGGGAGGAGGCTCAGTGTTCAGGCAGACAGCGCTTCTTCGGTGGAATTTGATAGATCTCATCGAGGCGCTCGTGGTGAATGATCCCAAGTGCCTCGCGAGTTACAATCAGGTAGTAATAGCGGGTCTTGACGTGGTCGCGTTGACGATTATAGGCGCGGATCTTCCCGTTGATCTCACCGCGAAGACTTTGCGGGTTTCTTCCGCCGTTCTCCACCTCCCTGTGCCAAAGGACCAATGATTCCGTCAGATCCTTTTCGATCGACCGGAGTTTTTCCAGCGCGTCGGTAAGTCGCTCCCCTGCACGGGCGAGGGTGCAGGCTCGCTCACGCAGTAGGTCCTCTTGCAGGAGATCCTGCGTTGTCTTTTTCGTGTTCAGCATAAAGGGGAGTCCCGCGCATCGCAATCGTATTCAGTTCACTTACCATTTTTGAGAAAATCAGTCCAGATTGCTTCTCAAAGCAGTAAAAAATGACGAAATCATAGACTGCAACCGACATTGAGGATATAATGAAATCGTTAACCAAGAGGAGCGGTTATGAAGAAACCAACAAAATATGCGATTGTAATTTCGTGCTGTATATCAATTTTGTTTATAAGCTTTAACGTCCTTGCACAAACAAATCACAATAATATGTTTTCTCCAGTAGTCAATGAACTCAAGACCCTTTTAGACAATAAGAGGCCTGACCTTAAGAATTCCTTGATAAAATTAATCAATACCAGTGCAAAGGACAAGAAGTCCTACTGGCATAAGCACAATAGCTTGGAAGAATTTTATAAATTCCTGGATACATGGCGAACTTACACTCCCAATACGATCGCAAACGCTCAAGACTATTCAGAACGATTCAAGTCCTTGTATCGGAAAAAGGATATAAAAAACAAAACTTACTATATCGATGATGGAATTAATTTTGTGCGGGACAAAGACATCACGGACTGGATGCAAAAATTTGTCCACGAACGCGGGGTGTTTATGGACAGCAAAGAGTCTGCTGCCGCAGCGAATAAGTGGATCAATGATGGCACGCTCGATATGAGTTCCTATCAGATACCCGATGGAGGTTTTATATCCTTCAATGATTTCTTTACACGTAAATTGAAATCCGGCGCACGCCCCATTTCGAATCCGGATGACCATGCCGTACTTACATGCCCTGCCGATTGCAGGGTATCCCCTATCTCTTATGCCCTGACCTCCGATCAGGACTTTGAGGTAAAAGGGGATACCTACAATATCGCTGCGTTGCTTGGAAGTGTTGAACTGGCCAATAAATTTGCAGGAGGAGCTGCTATTGTGTGCCTTCTTTATCCCAAGGACTATCACCGCTTCCATGCACCGGTCACAGGCAAGATAGTCGCCAAAGGGTCTCTTGGAGACAAACATTATTATTACGGTTTTAGAGGCCTTGAAAAATACTTCTCTGAGTATCATCGCGCCTACTATCTTATAAACACACAAAATTCGGGACAGATAGGTTTTGTAGCCATTGGGATGAGCGACATCAACTCTGTAAACATGCCCCATCCGGTCGATTTAAACAGAGAGATCAAGAAAGGCGAAGAAATTGGTCATTTCGCATACGGTGGCTCTGGGATCGTCATGCTTTTTGAACCCGGTATGCTAAAAATGTCCCCGCTTACAGGGTCAAAAAACAGGAATGCTACTTTGAATGGCGGGCGTTTCTTACAAATGGGAGCGATGATCGGTAACTTAAATACTAAATAATCATTTGGGCATCCAATTCCCTTGACAGAACCCGTCCGCCCTTCTATCGTCACAGCGCATGATTTATCAAAAAGAGCAAAAGGATAAACAGCCGCGCTCCGGTACGGCGGGGAGAGAAGAGAGCATGAGTATGTGCGATAGAAGAGTAAAAAGCATTTATCGAAACACCGTCGTGGACAATCAACATAGCGGTAGCGCAACGTTCGGCAGCAAAGGCGGGAGGTGTTTCCGGCGGCTGTTTCTGATTCTGCTCCTGATCCTGTTATTGCCCGTTTCCTCAATGGCTGAAAACCTTACCTGCAGCCGCCTGCCCATGCTGATGGAACGGTTCCTGGCCAATCACTACGCGATGAAGAACATGACCGGGGAGATCAACACTCAAGCCGTCGACCAGATGATCAAAAGCCTTGATCCCTCTAAGACACTGTTGTACGAGTCCGATTTGGAAAGGCTAAAGCTGGTTCTGCAAGGCACGTTTGTAAGCATGCGGTCAGGCAACTGTGCTTCACTGCAGCAGATTTACGATCTGCTCGTCGCGCGGGCGCGGGAGAACGAGTCCATTGTCAAAATGATTCTGGGGCCGGACTACCGACTCGACGAGACGGTTGAACTCAACATCAACGCGAACAAGCGCCCCTATGTGAAAACGACGACGGAAAAGCGTGGTCTCCTGAAAAAGATCGTGCAATTCCAGATCGAAAACGCCCTGCTGGCAGGTATCGACCTGGCGGAGGCCAAGAAGCAGCAGATTCACCGCTACGAGCTGCAGACGATGCGGGTGGTCGAGCACAATCCCGAAAAACTCATTACGAGCTTCGCCAAAGCCTTCGCCCGAGCCCTGGATCCGCACACAAGCTACCTATCCCCCGAAAACTTAGATGACCTCCGGATTCAGATGCAGCTTTCCCTGGAAGGGATCGGAGCCCTCCTCAGCAGTGACAACGGCTTCACCGTCATTGAAGAGTTGATTCCCGGAGGGGGAGCTGAGCGCTCGGGCCTGCTGAAACCAAAGGACAAGATTATCGCCGTGACCCAGGAAGGGGAAAAGCCGGTTGACGTCATCGACATGGACCTGCGCGACATTATCAAGATGATTCGCGGCAAGAAAGGCACGCAGGTAACGCTAACCATCCTGCGTCAGGCAGAAAACACGGATCGCTTCGATGCTGCGATCACGCGTGACAAGATCGACATCAAGGAGCAGGAGGCTAAAATCGCCTACGAGACGCGGACATTGAACGGCAGGCAGTACCATTTCGGAGTAATCGATCTTCCTTCCTTCTACGGCGACGAGAAGGATAATAAGTCCTGCTATGAAGATGTGAAAAGCCTCCTCGCTGAGGCCAAGCGTCGGAATGTCGATGGGATCGTACTGGACCTTTCGCGGAACGGCGGGGGATATCTCAGGGAGGCGGTGCGCCTTGCCGGCCTTTTCCTTGACAAGGGCGGAATCGTGGCGACCAAAGACAGCCGCGGGCAGGTGACTATTCTCGCCAATGGTTCGGCCGCTTCAAGGACAAAAGGCGACAAGCGCAACGTGATTACGGTCCCCACGAAAAACCTCCGCGAACTCTACACGGGCCCCCTCGTTGTACTGACGAGCCGTCTGAGTGCATCGGCCAGCGAGATTGTGGCCGGCGCTCTCAAAGACTACAATCGCGCTGTGATCATCGGGTCGGACCATACCTTCGGCAAGGGGTCCGTGCAGGAAGTAACACCTCTGCCCTGGGGACTGGGCGGCATGAAAGTCACCACGGGACTGTATTTCCTGCCCGGCGGCAAATCGACGCAGAAGATGGGCGTAGAAGCGGATGTCCAACTGCCGATGTGGTTCATTCTCGAAGATATTGGTGAAACGGAACTGGATTATCCGCTTCCGGTCCAGGCGATCACCCCCTTCCTCGCCGTGCCGAAAAACGCTGCGCCGCTCTGGAAAACTCTGGAGCAACCCATGCTCGCGGAGCTGGCAGCAAGATCCAGGGCCCGGGTTGCCAAAGACGCTAAATTCGCCGAAATCATCAAGAACAACAAAGAGGCCGCCGCCAAGAAGGGCATTATCCGGCTCGCCGACTTACGCAAGGATAAGGAGAGGGAGAAGGAAGGCGGCAGCAAGAAGTTGGAGACGCCAACCGAGCTTAAAAAGAAAGCCCGGGACCAGTATGCTCCCTTCGTGAACGAGAGCGTCAACGTTCTGCTCGATATGGTGACGCTGGGATCATCCCGGCATATTTCAAACCGTATTCAATAACCCGTGCACATCCGTTGTCGTAAAGCTTTGTATTTTTTATCAGCAAGAATGATTTTGATAGGCAGACATTAATCGCTCCGCAGCACCGATATGCCAATGTGTTTCTTCATTTACCTTTTTCATTTGCCGCCAACGAATCCAATTTGAGAAAGGAATTTTTCAACTTCTCCGACCCAGATGGATCTTCCCTCAAAATCGGAAAATAAACTGTGGCCGTCCTTTTTGAAAGGAGGAAGTGCGATTAGCCTGGCCCGCCCGCCGTTTTTTCTGTACTGTTCATAGGCCATACCGGCGGTGGTCGGTGAAAAGTAACTGTCATTTTCCGTGTAAAACCAGAGGGAGGGGATTTTGGTCGTTTTTGCATAGACACCGAAGGCACTGGCCATGTCGGACTCCCACATGGCCCTGCTGTTTCTCAATCCTCCGGCAAAATTGATGATCCCCTTTACGTTCGGATTGTCCATACTTCCATAGGCCAGTGAGGCCAGGCCGCCCCCGGATTGCCCAACCAGAACAATTTTTTTCCCATCCACGTAGGGTTCCCTGCTCATAAAGTCAATTGTCGACTGAATATCTTTGGCGTCTTCCATGCCGAAGGTGCCAATATTCATGTCAGCCTTATTCTTCTGTCCCCCTGACTTGCCATACCCACGCCGCATGGGAATGGCGACCACAAAGCCGCGTTTCACGAATTCCTGACTCTGCAGGCAATAACGGTGTCGTGATTTGACTTCCGATTCCAACACCTTCTCAAAGGGAACGCCATGACTGATGATCACCAGTGGAAACGGACCAGATCCGTTTGGTTTGTAGACGGTTGTCTGCAGTTGGACCTCTCCCCAATCACCCTGCCCGGGAATCAAAATTACCTTTTCATTCAGGAAATAGGTTTCGTTTTCTGCAATGGGCAGTGAAAGCTTCTTCCCGTCGATCCAGTCGCTGATGGTTGCGGTCGCCTTTGCTTCGAGGCCGAAGAGACCGTGTTTAGTCCGTAATGCGCAAGGATCTTGGTCTTTGTCAGGCTCGCCGCCGGAAAACGGGAACAGGGTAAACAAATTTTTTTCGGCGATTTCCTTTGCCTCAATAACGGGAGAGCTCTCACAGATGTCCCCCACGTGGTGGATCATTAGAACCGGCATTTTCACGGCCGAATGGTCATATGCATGCAACTGGCTGGCGTCCGCCCCGGCTAAAACGACACCGTCCAAATCCCCGCCGAGGTTTCCGGCAGCAAATAGTGCGGAAACGCCACCGCTCCCGCTGGTCGCAAAATAGATTTTGCTTTTCGGGTAACGAGTTTTCAGATCTTTCAGCACCGCCCTGAGATCATCGGCATGTTCGCGGCCCTTGCGGAAGGTAACGTTCACACCCTTGCTCCGGTCTGAAGGAACATCAGGTACTGCCAGGCCTATCGAGCGCTCATGAAACATGGTCGTGCTGCGAATGAATAAATTATACTGGAGGGCATGCCGGATTCTTCCATCCTGTGTTTTTAGATTGATCATCCCGTTGCCTCCCGGGATAACAAGCAAAACGGCTTTAGGATCACCGTTCGTTGGCATGTCGAGAAAATAGGAGAGTGTGATGTTCGGCCCCCCACCCATGACATTGTACCGGCTGGTTAGTGTAACCATCTCCTGTTTTGCATGGACAGGATTTGTGATTAATAAAGGAATAATAATCAGTATAAAAAAGGGGTTGTATAAGAATATATTTTTCATGATCCTCTTTCCCGAGAACTCCATAGCATACCTCTCCCGAGACCCAATTCGCTCTCCCCTGAAGCGAGACTATAAACGGCTCAGCCTTCCGTGTGAAAATAAAGCAGTTAATAGCCTGTAACCACGATCACATGAAAATCAGAGGGCCAGGTCAAAGGTTTAACGATGGCGCCGCCACCCAACTGTGTCGCCACTTGTTGCGCTTCACTCTTATAATTCCGAGCATAGTAAATCGTAGTCACATCGAAATCCGTTCGAGGAGCCAATCCCGTGTTTTGAATCTTGTACCCCAACTTTTTTAACTTTTCCGACATCTCCCGTGCAGAAGACATTTTACCATTTCCACTCAGAACCTTCAGCCTGAGCCCCTTCGGCTCAATTCCGTTTTTAATGGTCGTTGTCTGAGGGGCACCCTTTTTGTACCCCAACTTTTTTAACTTTTCCGATATTGCCCTTCCAGAAGACATTCTGTCCTTTTCATTCAGAACCTTCACCCTGGGCCTCTTCGGCTCAACTCCCCTTTTAACCGTCGGTGCTTGAACGGCATCCTTTTTTTCAACATCCGCTTTTAGATCCTGTTTCACGCCTTCCTTTTCAGAACCGGAACCCTCAGACTTCTTGTCTTCGACAGTAATCGTTTTTTCTTTCAGTGGACTCACTTGATATTTCTGGGATTTATCCTCTCCATCCGCTATTGCAATCTCATTTTTCTTCGCCTCTTTGGCCTTCTCCACTTCTGTTTTCAGATCTGCCATCTCCTTATTGAGATCTGCCACCTGTTTGGTTAATTGATCAATTTCTCCCTTCTTCTCCTGAATGGTGAGACGGCAGGCTGCATTATACTGTTTCAGCATCTTCGTCTCGTTCCACAGCTCATCTTTGGATACTCTGAATTTCATCGCATCCTCATCTGTACTTCCTGAAAGAGACTTCATCGCCGCACAACCCGACATGGTCATACAAAGAATGACGACAAAAACCAAGGATACCCTGCGGAACATTTTGTTACCTCCCAGATGTAATCCCAAAATCTTTCAAAGCCTTGACCAAATTTAAATTGAGAAGAACGGATTCATCATACACGGAGGAAAAAAGGCGTCAAGTATTTCCACACTTCATCCGGTATTGAAGCTCTCCGCAGCAAGCTATTGTATGTTTCTCCATCCGCTTATATCGTTTCGATGTCGAGCTTCGTGACCCCCTTCTTGACAAAGCCGAGCTGCTTGGCCATCGCATAGGAGACGTCCACCTCCCGGCCCTTGATATACGGTCCCCGGTCATTGACAACCCCTTCGGCGGATTTTCCGTTATCGGGGTTGACAAGCCGGACCTTGGTCCCCATGGGCAATGTCCTGTGGGCCAGGGTGTTTTGGTACATGTCGAATTTCTGACCGCTGGCCGTCAGCTTGTTTTGATGTTCCGGTCCATACCAACTGGCGGTCACTTCCCCCCTCACATTGGGAGGATCGGGTTTTGGGGGAGCAGGATTGATGATCAATTTCTGGCCGGGCCGGATCAGGTTTGGGTTGGCCAGGCCGTTGTCCCTGGCGATCTGAAACGGGTCCCTGTTGAACATCTGCTTCCCGATCTTCCAGAGGGTGTCTCCCTGCTTGACGATATATTCAATCGGCTCATTCTTGGCCGGAACAGGTTTTGCCGGCTTAGATTCAGGATTGGCCGAGGCAGACGTTGCCGGCTGCATTTCCAAGCTGGTCGTTAAGATCTCTGAAAAACTTTTTGACGGCTTCCGCGCCGAAGGCCGGATAACGGTTTTCGTGGAAAGGCCCTCTCCGGCATTTACCGTGGGTGTTACCTCCATGGTGTTGTTCGTCTCCTGATCAGGGTTTGTGTCAATAAATTGGCTTTGTGCCATTTCATGGGAACAATCTACGCCGTTTTCGTGAAGCATGTAAAGATGTTCCCTGCATCATCCTTGCAGGAGATTGATCTATTGACCATCTCCCGACTTTTTATAAGCAAATTTAATGCCGATCTTCATCAATAGGGGCTCCAACCCGGTCAAACGGCAAAGACCGCTTCCGGGTGTTTCAAGGCATGACCATAGCCGGCCTTCATTTCGTCAAAAGGCTCCAAACCTGTCCGGATTCCATCAAGAAAAAGGGGTTGCGGCATTACCCGTAACCCCCTTAATTTACGTAGAGTGCTGGATCACGAGCATGTCTCGACGAAGCAGTTCTATACGCACGCCTCTCCGCGCTCCCCAAGCGCGTATCGACAAGTTCTAAAGGGGAAAGATACGATCATGATCATCTTATGAAGAGGCGTGCGCTTTCGTCAATCTTTCCCGCACCCACATCCGGACCAAGCTGGAAACGCCCAAACCTTTTTCGTCGGCTACCTTCTTGAGTTCGGAAACCGTCGAATCGTCCAGCCTCACTGTCACAAGACGCTCCTTCCGAAAAACAAGGTCTTTCGGGCGAGGAAGAAAATCTTTCACCCTGACTGCATTTTCCAGATCGATATCCGATGGTTCATCCGCGTACAAAATTTTCTTTCTCATAGCGCTTTTTTCCTTTTCGCCAAAAGGCCGCTCCGAAAATCCTGACTTTTCCACCTCGGTACATGAACCGGACAGTCATGATCTCATCGCAGACTTTGCCAAGGCAAAAATACCGTTGTTCATTATCGCTGTGACGCGAATCTTCCAAGATGACTCGCTGTTCATCCTGGAATGCCTGCTGCGCATCTTGAAACGACACCCCGTGTTTTGCGACATTGTCCAGGTTCTTACTGTCGTCCCATTCGAAATCCGGCGCTCTCATGATTCTGATGTATTACAAACATCATCGTTTGTCAATGGGAAAATCCCCCTCCGACAGCCTCACCATTCCGATTCACACCCCGAACCAGATTGCATACCGGACACTGGCCAAAGCCCCCTTCCCTCTTCCTCAAGGTAAGTCGCAACTCCTTGATCATCGCGTACCTTACAACGACTCCTCGGTGTCCATATTTTTCAACCTATCTCATTTCATTCCCTACGACATTTCACGGCTACGTACCTGCCGACCAAGAGCAGATTTCCTTGAAGACGGTTTCTGGTCTTTCAAGGCACAAGAATCTCCGAATCACGGAAATCTACCTCCACCATTTGGACCCCTCGCACAAGGCAGCAATATCTAAAATGGACGAGCTTTTTGAATCAAAAAAAGAAAATCCGCAAGCATCGCCCGCAAGCAGAAAATAAAAAGGGGTTACGGCATTACCCGTAACCCCCTGATATTCATGGTAGGCGGTACTGGGATTGAACCAGTGACTTCTACCGTGTGAAGGTAGCACTCTCCCGCTGAGTTAACCGCCCAAGCGCGTTATGCTATATCCTAAAGAAATCCCGTTTTCAAGCGAAAAATCACTACGGCCGCTGTTTCATCAGTTCCCCGTAATATTCGATCCTTCTGCTGCCGAAGATGTCGTTGTAAGGATTGATCGCCTTGTTTCGTGCAAGGGTAGGATCAATCTCGACCACACCGCACTCCTCCGTAGCCTCCCCTCCCCGGTAAAGGATCGACCCGTCCGGGCCCGTAATCTGACTTTTCCCCGTAAAGTGAAGTTCCTTTTCCTCCCGGGTTTCCGTCCCGGTCCGGTTGGCCGTGACGGCAAAAACGCGGTTTTCCAGACAACGGGTGACCATCGCATCCTGACAGTAGGGAAGGACCAGATTCGCGCAGTGGCCGATCACATCGGCTCCCTTGAGGGCCAGGATCCGTGCTGCTTCCGGGAAGATCCAGTCAAAGCAGATCATGAGCCCCACGCGGCAGATGCCGATGTCATGGACGGCAGGTTCCCGATCCCCCGGATCGAACCAGAGGGTCTCCTCTAAAAACAGATGGATCTTCCGGTACGTTGCAATATATCCATCCGGACCGACCAGAACCGATGCGTTGCAGCATTTATCTCCGGCCTTTTCGATCAAACCGGCGATGATATAGGCGCCCTTCGTTTTCGCCAGCCGACAGAGGGTCTCCGTGGTCTTTCCGCAAGGGATCTCTTCAGCCAGTGCCTCAGCCTCCTGCCGCGAGGTAAAATGATAACCGGTATTGCACAATTCCGGCAGGACGATCAGGTCCGCCGCGGTTTGGTTCACAAGCCTGGATATGCTCTGAATGTTTTGGTTGATGTCGCCGAGGACCGGCGTGAACTGGATGAATCCCACCTTCATTATTCGCCTCCGGAGGATATGATGACCGCATCATAAACCGGCGGTCCCGTATTGTAAAGACCGGACGCTATCCAAAAGGAAAGGCCATGGTCTTGCGACCATGGCCCTTCCAACTTCGGTTTACGGCTTGCAGGACAGCGGTTAGCGCAACTTCAACATGAACGTGAGCATGAGCGTGAGCATAAGAGATTCAGATTCAGGTTCCGCTTCCACAGGAGATCAGATTCAGCACATTTCTACAGCATTTCATAGATTCCCGCTGCTCCCATACCGCCACCGATACACATTGAAACGATCCCTCTTTTTGCCTTTCGCCTTTTCAACTCATGGAGGAGCTGGGCGGTCAGCTTGGCGCCTGTGCATCCCAGGGGATGACCGAGGGCGATGGCGCCGCCGTTGGGGTTGATGTCGCCCGCATTCAGACGGTCCTCAATCCCGACCGCCCTGATCGAATAGAGCGCCTGGGAGGCGAAGGCTTCGTTGATCTCGTAGACATCGATGTCCTTCGCCGTTAGCCCGGCCATTTTGAGCACCTTGGGAATGGCATAGGCCGGACCAACACCCATCTCTTCCGCCTTGCAGCCGGCTACCGCGAAGTAGGCCAGTCTGGCGATCGGCTTGACTCCGATTGCCTTCGCCTTCTCCGCCGTCATCAGCAGGCAAAAGGCGGCGCCGTCCGTCATCTGTGAGGAGTTGGCGGCCGTTACCGTGCCCCCCTGCTTGAAGGGCGATTTCAGTTTGGCCATGTCCTCGATTTTGGCGGGCCATCTCACACCGTCGTCCGTATCGAAGACGACCTTTTCCCGGACCCGCTTCCCGTTCTTGAGGACCTTGTATTTGTATGCCGCAATCGGGATGATCTCTTCCTTGAACTTTCCCGCCTTGATCGCTTCATAGGCCCTGCGGTTGCTTTCGAGACCGAACTTGTCCATGTCCTCCCGGGAGACGTTGTAATTGGCGGCCACATTTTCCGCCGTAACCCCCATGGAGACATAAACGTTCGGCATCGTCCCGTCAAATGCCCAGTCCGGGCTTGGACGGAAGATGCTCCCTCCCATCGGGATGTGGGACATCGTCTCACAGCCGCCGGCAATCATGACCTCGGACCATCCCGCTCGAATCTTCGCTGTAGCGTCCGCAATGGACTGCAGGCCGGAAGAGCAGAAACGGTTGACCGTCATCCCCGACGTCGAGATCGGCAGACCGGCGCCCATGGCGATGATCCGGCCGTAGTTCATCCCCTGCTCCCCCTCCGGAAAGGAACAGCCGACTATCACATCATCCACGTCCTCGGGTTTGAGCGCGGGAACCCGGGCCAGAAGACCCTTCATGACCTGGATCCCGATCTCATCCCCCCGGGTACCGGCAAGACCGCCGCGCTTGTAACGACCGCCTGGACTCCTGACCGCTTCGACAATAACAGCATCGCTCATCGTATTCCTCCTTATTCAATGGCCGTCGGCCTGATTGGCCGGCTTGCGATATCTCTCCCAAGCCGGCCCCAGGCCTTCGCCCCTGTTTAGTTGCGCAATGGTTTCCCGGTATTGAGCATGTGCATGATCCTGTCCTGCGTCTTCTTTTCTCCGCAGAGGCTCAGGAAGGCTTCCCTTTCCAGCGCCAGGATCTCCTCTTCCGTGACCAGGGTCCCCTCAGCGCAGTCCCCGCCGGAGAGGATATGGGCCACCTTGCGGGAAACATGGACATCGTAGTCCGAGGCAAAGTTCCCTTGACGCATGTTGTAGAGAATCGCGTCGGTCATGCCGCGGAAGTTCTCGCCCATCACGGGGATCAAGGCCGGGCGGGGCTTCTTGTAGAATTTCGCGAGTCCCAGGACGACCTGTTTGGCGTCCCAGAGCTGCTGATCGCGTCCCAGGCTGATGTTCTCCGTCTTCCGGATGTAGCCGAGTTCCATCCCCTCGACGGCGCTCGTCGCTACCTTGGCCAGAGCGATATTTTCAAATGCCTTCGCGTACAAGGTCTGGAGGTTCAGACCCGCATCGATCACGCCGTCGGGAAGACCTTCCGTCATCCGGACCATCAGCTCCTTGCAGCCTCCGCCGCCCGGGATGACCCCGACGCCGACCTCGACCAGGCCGATGTAGGTTTCTCCGCAGGGTTGGCATTTTGCCGCGTGCATGGCCATTTCGCAGCCGCCGCCCAGGGCAAGACCTGCCGGCGCACTCACCACCGGTTTGGAGAGATACTTCATCCGCATATTGGCGTTCTGGAAAGCCATGGAGAGCTGCTCGATAATATCCCAGTCCCCCTTCTGAATGCCCAGCAGAACCTTGAAGATGTTTGCCCCGGCCGAGAAGTTCGTTGCATGGCTGCCGACGACCATCCCGACAAAATCCTTCTCCACGATATCGCAACTGGCATTGATCATGTCGATCATTCCGTCATCGACGGCGTTCATCTTGGTGTGGAATTCCAGGCAGGCCACGCCGTCACCGATATCGATGAGCGATGCGCTTGCATTTTTCTTGATGAGTTTGTTCTGCGCCTTCAGATCGGGCAACAGGATGATCCGGGGATTCGGCTCCAGCTTCACGTACCCCTTCTTCTCGAAGTCGTAGAAGTAGAGACCATCTTCCTTTTTTTCATAAAAGGTCTCGCACCCCTTCTTCAGCATCTCTTCGATCTTCTTGGGGACCTTCAGCTTCAGCTTCTTCATCACGTCGACGGCCTCGCGGACGCCGACCGCATCCCATGTTTCGAAGGGCCCCAACTGATGGTTGTAGCCCCACTTCATCGCATTATCGATGCCGATAATGGTGTTGCAGATCTCCGGAACGCGGTTCGCGGCATAGATGAAATTGTTGCAGAGGTACTCGCGGGTCACCTCGCCGGCGATGTCCGTCCCGTTGAACATCACCTTGAGCGTTGCTGCGATCCCTTCATCGCTCTTCTTCTTGGCATCGGAGACGGAGGCAAACTTGGGTTTGCCGGCCGGGACATACTCCATCGTGTGGTAGTCGAGCATGAGTTTGGCCTTCTTGCCCTTCGCGTCCTTCGTCTTCTTGTAGAACCCCTGCTTGGTCTTGTTCCCGAGCCACTTGAGCTCCATCATCTTCTTCATGAACTCGCCCGGCACGAACATCTCCCGCATTTCATCATCGGGAACGGCCGCATATAGGTTGTTCATGACGTGGTATCCCGTATCCAGGCCGACCAGATCGAGCGTTCCGAAGATCGAGGTGCCCGGCCGTCCAAGCGCCTTGCCGATGATGGCATCCGCCTCGTCAAGCCGCAGGTTCTTCTCGACCGTGAGCCGAACGGCGTTGGAGATGTCGAACACGCCGATCCGGTTGCCGATGAAATTGGGGACATCCTTGCAGATGACCACACCTTTCCCCAGCACCTGCTCACAGAACCGGGTCATATACGCCACAACCTCGGGTTTTGTCTCCTGCCCCGGAATGATCTCCAGAAGCTTCATGTAGCGGGGCGGATTGAAGAAGTGGGTCCCCAGAAAATGTTCCTTCAGCTTCGCCCCGAATTTTGCGGTGATGTCCTTGATCGGGATACCGGAGGTGTTCGTGGTAACGATGCAATCCGGCCGGACGATTTTTTCCACCTTGGCGAAGAGTTCCTGTTTGATCTTCAGATTCTCGATGACGACCTCGATGATCCAGTCGACATCGGCAAGCCAGCCCAGATTGTCCTCGAAATTGCCGACCCTGACCATGGAGGCGTTCTTCTTGGTGAAGAATCCGGCCGGTTTGGATTTCACGACACCGGCCAGCCCGTTCGCCGCGAACCGGTTCCGCCAGGCCGGGCTTTTTTCCGTCAACCCCTGCGCCTTGTCGGCCTCGGTCAGTTCAAAAGGAATGATATCCAGAAGGACGCATTCGATCCCCGCATTGGTCAAATGGGCGGCAATGGTGGCACCCATAACCCCCGCACCCAGAACGGCCGCTTTCTTGATTTCGTATGCCATAATTTTCCTCCTCTTATTGGTCTGTGAACGGGCAGCCGATTTATGTCCGCAGATCCAATCGGCGCCCGCCACACCCTTTATGCCTTTGAACGCTCCGAATCGACTAACACGTAAAGGATTCGTCCGCCATCTCGATGGGGATCTTCTCCTCGGATTTGATCGCCTCGCACCTTGCCTTCACCGTGCAGAGGACCTCTACGGCAAAGAACTTCGCCGTTGCAACCTTGCCCGTGTAATAGGCCACATCGGCATTCTCATGAATCAGCGCCCGCTTTTTCCCCTTGGATTCCTCCGCCCCCTTCTCCTGATAGATCGCCTTCAGTTTTTCCGTGGAGAGGGCTGCCGACTGAAGGAGGAAATGACCGACCAGAACATCGCCGAAAATGTCGAGATAGGAAGAGGCATTCAGGATGGGAATGAGAAAGCTGGAGCTCTTTCCGAGTTGGGCCAGCGTCATGGTCATATCGACCAGGGCGTTATAGGCCTCTTCCAGACGGGTCGCATAAACCTTCAGTTCGTCAATGCCCTTGGCCTTGGCCACGGTAGTACTGATTTCACCGAACATGGTCATTACATTCATCCCTTTTTTCTGGCCAAGCTTCCGGCCGACCAGGTCAAGGGCCTGAATCCCGTTCGTCCCCTCATAGAGACAGGCAATCTTGCAATCCCGCATGTACTGTTCCACGGGATATTCCTGACAATATCCATATCCTCCGTAGACGTCGATCGCCTTCGAGCAGACCTCCATCGCCTTGTCCGAGGAGTAGGCCTTGCAGACCGGCGTCAGCAACTCCACAAACCCCTGCCACTTATCTCTTTCCGCCGGAATGGCTTTCGCCATGTCCATGGCGTAGGCCGCAAAATAGTTCAGCGCCCGAATCCCTTCCACATGTGCCTTCATCCAGAGGAGGTCCCTCCGGACGTCGGGATGCTGGATGATCGGAACCGCCTTTGCGTCGGGATTTTTCATCTCCCACACCGGCACGCTCTGGATCCTCTCCTTCGCGTAACCGATTGCGTGTTCGAGTGCTGCAGAGGCATGACCGAGCCCCTGCATGCCGACCTCGAGACGCGCTTCGTTCATCATCAGGAACATGACCTTCATCCCCTCGCGTTCCTTGCCGAGGAGTTCACCGACACACTTGCCCTCGTCGCCGAAATTCAGCGTGCAGGTGGCCGATCCCTTGATCCCCATTTTGTGCTCGATGTTCCCGGTATGGACGTCGTTGAGCTCCCCTACGCTGCCGTCCGGCTTGACACGGTACTTCGGAACGATGAAGATCGAAATGCCGCCTGTCCCGGGAGGATCGCCTTCGATCCGGGCCAGGACCGGATGGATGATGTTTTCAGCCAGATCGTGATCTCCGCAGGAGATGAAACACTTTGTTCCGGTGATGCTGAAGGTCCCGTCGGGAAGCCTCTTCGCCGTCGATTTGAGCGCCCCGACGTCGCTCCCCGCACCCGGCTCCGTGAGACACATCGTTCCCGTCCACTGACCGGCAAACATCTTGTACATGTATGTATTTTTCTGCTCTTCCGTCCCGAAATGCTCGATCAGGGCGGCAGCCCCGTGGGTCAGTCCCGGATACATCAGGAAGGCAAAATTTGCGGCGTAACACTGTTCCAGGGCGGCCGTGGCCATGCTGACCGGCATCCCCTGACCGCCGACATCGACCGGCTGCGTGGGGCAAAGCCAGCCCGCCTCGACATACTTCTTGTAGGGCTCGTGATAACACTTCGGAACGGAGACTTTTCCGTCCTTCAACGTACACCCTTCCTGATCGCCCACGGCATAGGTCGGAAGGATCACGTTGAGGGCCATTTTCTCCGCCTCCTTGAGCATCATCAAGGCGTCCTCTTTGGAAAAATCCTTGAACGTTTCCGTCTGGAACAACTTTTCAATACCCAGTTGTTCAAAAAGCAGAAACTCCTGATCTCTCTGATTCACCAACAAATTGCTCATACCTTAAACCCCCTTTCCTTTTTTTACGTCCAATAACATTTAGAAACCATTAGGACCGTTCTGTCCGTTGCCGTCATCCGTTACAGGACCAAGGATCTTACCGCGGCGTCTCACTCCACCCATAAATCATGTTGCCGCAATATCAGTATATTCAGGATGAACCAGTAAATCTCTTCGAGACGCCTCACCGCACCGGGAGAGTGGTCATGATACCGCGAATGTAGATGTCAAGGCCTGCCTTGATTGTGCTGTGAATCACATCTGCCCGTTTGGCTTCGATGCCGGTAAAGAGATGGAGAGAGATGATTCCGTTGAGCATCCCCCAGATGGCGTTCCGATTCAGGCGCAGATTGAGCGTCTCGGGAAATTCGCCCCGTTCGACGCCTAATTTGAAAACCTGTTCGATGACATTGATGGTTTTATTGGTGGTTTTGATGATGTGGCTATTGATATCCTCCGGCAGATTCATGTCGCTGGTATGAAGCATGAAGGTCATCAGTATTCTGAACAATTCCCGATCATTCAAAAAGAAATCCACATAGATGTTCGCAAGATGAATGAGTGCCTCGGACGCGGTCGCGGGAGGCTGAAGAATATCGGAGATGCGGTTGTGAAACTTGTCGATATCGCTCAGCAGGATCTGGGTGTATATCTCTTCCTTGCTGTTGTAATAAAGGTAAATCGACCCTTTGCTCAGCTCTGCTTTCTTGGCGATGCTCTCGACGGTGACCGTCTTGAAACCCTTCTCAAAAAAAAGCCTCCGGGCCGCCTTCAGGATGGCGTTCTTCCGATTCTCGCGTTCCCGTTTTCTTCTTTCTTCCAGTCCCAAGATCTGAACCCTTCTGAAAAATTGAACCGTCCTGCACTACATGAACGTGCATGTAATAACAACGGATATCTATCGAAATCCGCAACAATCCATCCGCAAGACGACAAGGTAGGAGACAAACTGAAAAAAATTTCAGGGCACAACCCCTGCGATTCCCCGATGAGTGACCCGCGATCACATTCTGAACTATGGTCAATATATGACCGCGGGTCACGGAATTACCCCTATCTCATTATTTTTCTGCTGTCAAGAAAAAAAGGAGGGCCATCGGAAATATTTTTATTTCGGCAGTCTGTATTGAACTTATGTTGTAATGTTGAGTTGTTATATTCAGTTCCGTCTGACCGCACGGATGAGGAGGACCGACGAAAGGCATCTCGGTGCGAGACGGGCATCCAACCAGACCGGCGCAGCGTAGAGACGATTCAGCCAGCCGAACAGGCTGACGAGTAACCTCGCTGATGCCGCCTTTTCCCCACGCTTTTCGTCCCGTTTTTCCTTCCGGAAACGTTTGAACAGCAGGATCAGTGAGATGACCGACATCATGGTGATCTTTTCAAGTGGGCCAAGAACCTTCCGAATCTCTTCCGTTTTCATTCCTACTTCCTTCAGATTCGTTTCCATCTCGGCCAGTTCGTAACGGCGGAAATGGTTCACGAAACGGTCGTCACCGGCAAAATATGCGCGTCGGTGGGGAAAAGTCAGGATCAGCGAGCCTCCCGGTTTCATGACCGACGCGATCTCGCGCAGTGCCGGCCGATCCTCCGGCAGGTGTTCCAGCACCTCCGAACAGATCACCTGCGAAAATGAACCCGCCTTGAAGGGGAGATGCGTGGCGTCGGCCACGACATAAGCGCCCCTTCCCCAGCGGCTTTTCAGCGTCCGGAGGGCTGGAAATGAGAGTTCGGAATAGACGATCCGGTCCGAATTCTGCGTCATCGGTGAAAGGCCGCTTCCAACCTCCAGGATCAGCTCCCCCATCTCGGATTGGAGGCATTTCCGCACGGAGCGCCGTCGCAGCAGGTAATTGTACAGATGGTTCTTCAGCAATACGTAGGCGTCATCCGCAAAGAAATCTTCAAATCGGTTGCCGACGGACGGAGTCACGGGTTCACCGAAAACAGTCTGGAACGGATGATCCCCATTTTGGCCATACGGAAATTCAGCGCCGTCCAGAGGCAGCCAAAACCATAGCGGATGCTCCGCCTGAGGTTGATCGAGGAGGCTTCCGTAAAGTATTTCGTCGGACAGCTTACCTCGGCGATTGTGCAGCCCTGCCAGATGATCTGCGCCAGCATTTGGTTGTCGAACAGGTAGTCGTCCGAATTGCTTTCCAGCGTAAGGTTTTGCAGGAGTTCCCGGGAGAAGGCGCGGTATCCGGTGTGATACTCGGAGAGCTTCGCTCCGAGCAGGATGTTTTCGGCCAGCGTGAGAAACCGGTTGGCGATGTATTTCCAGACCGGCATGCCCCCCTTCAGAGCGTACCCTCCCAGAATCCGCGATCCGAGAACGCAGCAATAAAGATCGTTTCCGATCATCGCCGCCATCGCCGGAATCAGCTTTGGCGTGTACTGATAGTCGGGATGGACCATGATCACGATATCCGCCCCCGCTTCCAGGGCCATCCGGTAGCAGGTCTTCTGATTGCCGCCGTACCCCTTGTTCCGCTCATGGACGTAAACCTGCGTATGAGGCAAAAGTGAAGCGATGGCCGAGGTTTCATCATGGCTCGCGTCATCCACGAGAATAACCAGATCGACGATCCCTTGTTCCATGACCTCGTCGTAGGTCTTCTGCAGCGTCTTGGCCGCATTGTAGGCCGGCATAACAACGATGATTTTTTTATTCTTGAACATAACGGTCTGATACCCTTAATCCACTTTTCGATCAAGAACTTTTCGTGGAGCATCCCTGCGTTCAACAGCCTGCAACAGGGCCGCCTTCAACCCGGGATCGCCGGGATGACGAATCAGGGCCGCCTGAAAAAAGCCCGCTGCCTTCTCATAACTTCCCGCTTTCATCGCCAGGATCCCCCGTTGATAAACAGCGCCGACATGATCCGGATTCTCACGCTGAGCCGACTCGTAATGTCGATCGGCATCCGGGAATCTTGCCTGACTTTCCATTGCCAATCCGAGGTGATAATGGGCGTTCGCATGATGGGGATTGAGAGCCAGCGCTTTCCGGTATTCACCGATGGCCTCGTCGATCCTCCCCTGACGGGCCAGAACCGCTCCCAGATTGTCATAAGCATTCGCATATTTCGGATCGATCCGGATCGCTTCGCGGTAATGCGCCTCTGCCCCCCTCCAATCCCCTTCCCCGAAAAGCGCATGGGCCAGGTTGCTGTGCGCGATCGGGTTACCCCCTGTTATGGCAAGGGCGTGTTCAAAGAGAGTGCGGCTGTTCTGCCAGTAGCTCACCTGTTGCCGTGTCCAAATCGAAGCGGTCGTAATCAAGATCACCATGATTCCTGTCAGGAGAGCCAAACCCGCTCTTCTCCCTCCCAGGAGATCCGCCGCCCCCCAGACCAGCAGGATCAGAAGACCGATCAGGGGAAAATAGACATAGCGGTCCGCCATTGCCTGAAGGCCCACCTGCACCAAACCGATCACCGGAACCAGCGTCCCCAGAAACCAGAACCATCCGACGCAAAGATAGGGACGTTCACGATACCATCTTAGAATCAGCGCGGTCACAGCGGTGAGCAGCAGTCCCGCCCCGGCCGTCCGCCAGAGGGAAAGACTCCCCGGATGTGGATAAAAGACCGCTAAATCAAGCGGCTGAAAGATTTTACCGATGTAAACCGCATAGGCGTAAAGTGCATTCCCCAGACGAATTGTGAGAGGAAAATGTTCCAGATTTTTCAGGGCGCCTCCCCTCTCCGCTGCCAGAAGGGTCACGACAATCGATGCGACGGAGAGAACGATCAGGGGGATCTTTTCCGATAACAGCCTGTAAAAGGAAATCGGCCTCATTGGGTACGGCGCTTCGCCCGGAACCGAGGAATGCCCCGCCATCGCGAACATCCCAATGGTACGTCTCCCGGGCCAGTAATCAAGGAGGATCAACAGAAAAGGCAGGGTTACCAGCATTGGTTTGGCCGTCAGTCCCAGGGCACAAGCCCCGAAAACGGGTAAATATCGCTTCCATCCAGGCCTGCGGATATAGAGTGCATAGAACAAAAGGGTCCAGAGACCGAAAAAACCGCTCAGGAGATTTTTCCGTTCAGCCACCCAGGCCACGGATTCCACATTGAGAGGATGAAGGGCGAAAAGGGCTGCCACGCAGGCGCTCCTCCATATGGAACCCGTCATGAAGCGGAGGAATCCAAACAGAAGGATCGCATTCATGGCGTGCAGAGCAATGCTGGTCCCGTGGTGCCCGCCGGCGTTATCTCCAAAAAGTGACCAGTCCGTCATGTGCGACAGCCATGTCAGAGGGTGCCAATTGCTGCTTCCGAAATCCCGGAGAGCCCAGAGCAGGCTCTCTGTTGTAAATCCCAACTGAACATGCGCATTTTGAGTTAAATAAAGAGGATCGTCATAATTGATAAAACCGTAATTGATCACCGGCCAATAGGACATTGATACCAGAAGGGTCAGGGCACATGAAATCAAGATCTCCGGGAAGATGCGGGATAGGAAATCGGATTTGAGAATGATTCGTGCCTCCTATATTGCAAAATAGCTCGCGAAAGAACCAGCCGCCCAGCAGGCAAAAAGACCATACACGGCCGCTCTAAGGAACCGCTGCCTCGTCAGGACCTCAAATCCGGCGGTGCCGATCAGGGCGAAACAGGGGATCAGCCCAAGGGCATAGGTCGCCTTTGCGGAACTGAGAATGGGAACGGTCAGGAAAATATAAAAAATAGCCGCCAGATAGAGGGTGATCGTACAGGCAGAAAACCGTAACATTCGGCAATATGGTCCGTCTTTTAAGTACATTGTCACGGCAAAACCGATCAGGATGGCCGCCGAGGGCAAAAGCGACAGCAAGGCGCCGCTCACCATGAATCCGAAGTTCCAGGGAGGGGAATCATATGCGCTCATGAAGCCGTCCGCCCAGAAAGAGGAATAAATGGCGTCCCAGAATCCATAGATTGAGGAAAAAATCGGATAAAAGATGGATTCACCGAAAATGTAACATTGCCGGAAGGTTCTGTATCCCGGATCCTGCCACCAGACGATATCCCGCATGGCATCCCATCCGCCAACGAAAAACCTTCCCATCTCGATCCGGTTTCTCAGGTAATACCATCCGGCGACGGTCAGCGCGATACAGAAAGCGATGATTAAGAAACGCGCCGCTGACCGGATACCTTCGCCCGTAGAGTCGCTCCGCTTCATAAGCTCGGCGGAGACAAAGAGAAAGAGCGGTGGAACAATCAAAATGGCTGTCACCTTGGTCAGCAGGGCGAGACCAAGTATAAAACCCATCAGGATTGCCGTTTCTCGGGTTGCTCCCCTGATTCCTGCAAAAACCTGAAAGGATAGCAGAATGAGCAGGGCGATCAAAACACCGACGAGGGGCTCATTTCCCAGGGATTGCGACATGTAGAGGTTCATGGGAAGCAGTCCGCCCAGCAGAATCCCGATCACTTGGAGCGATTCTTTTTCCGGGTAGGCAATCTTGAGCGTACGATAGCAGATCTCGACCTGGGCCATCCCGCACATAAATGACAGGAGCTTCACGATGCGGATGACGGTTTCCTCGCTGAAAAGAGCGAGAAAAAACTGGTAAACGGCGGCCGACAGAAGATAGTACAGGGGCGACTGAAACATCTGCCATCCTTCCGTGGCCAGCGGTATGCGCCCATTATCGAACAGGTAACGGATATACTGAAGATGTCCATTGGCATCCATCCCCATCGTAAGGGGAAGTTCCCAAAAATTTTTGAAGGCCATGCAAAGCCACGCGCCAAGGACCAGCCATCGGACGGAGCTCGCAGACAGCGCTATATTATTTTTGAGCCCGGGAGGTGACAAGCGTGCATCCGACCGCAGGCTCCAAAAGAAAACCAAGGCAAAGACCGAGAGGAAGAAAGGAATTAGCGGCCGGATGGCCTGATCGGACCGGGGAAATCGCCGGGAAATGCGCAGGGGCGGTATCTGATCTACAGGAAGCGCCGCTATCCATTTGTGACCGTCGGTGTTTGCCTCCCAAGATTCTCCGCTGACAATACTCAAGGATTTACCATATGCCAGAAGCGCTGGATGACCATTCCTGTTCGACACGTCGATCCGCAGCTCGTGCTTGCCAGGCGAAAGCCATGGTGCCAGATCCAGGCGATGAGCTTCTTTCCATCTCTCCAGATCTGCCGACGTGCGAAAAATGAGCCGCCCATCCAGGTAAACATCAGCCTTTTTCATCGCACGGAAGGTCAGTACAGCTTTTTCAGGGGTATCCCGGATATCCAGACGGACTCGGAAACTTGAAGAGAAACTTTCCGACCAGTATATTGCCAAGCGGAACGGTTTTGGAAACCGTATCCATTCCGCACCACCTTCGTTGACCAGCAGATTGAAACCGGGATCCGTCCAGAGCCGGAGCATTCCTGCTGAGAGGATAAGGATCACAATGAGAACGACAATATAGCGAATCATAAGGGTTCGATGACCCATGAAGTCTTTGACCCCAGCCGCCCAGTGCCCCTTTCTCAACGCTGCACACTCCTTGCTTCATTTGCTTCCAGCAATTCTCCAACAATATAAATGGGGCGATGTTTGACCTCTTCATATATGCGGGCAATGTATTCTCCGATGAGCCCCAGACTAATCATGATAACGCTGCCTATTCCCAGCGTAACAAGGATGACCGTCGTAAAACCCTCTACGGCCAATCCGCTTATTTTCATCCAGAAGGTCTGGACACCCAGTATCAGACTCATCAGGAAGGTGGCAAATCCGAGCCAAGTGACAAACCTCAAGGGTATGACTGAAAAGGATATCAATGAGTTTCTCGCAAATTCAAAAAGGCTTTTTATCGTCCACCGCGATTTCTTCTGTTCTCCTAAGCGATCAGATGGTGAATAATAAATAACATAAGAGGAATAACCAAACCATTTCGTCAAGCCACGGAAGAATCGAATATTCTCATGCAGGTTCAGATATTGCTCGATCAATTTTCTGTCCAGCAACTTATAATCACTGGAATTTCTGAGATCCAATCCCGCAGCTTTTAAAAACAAATGATAAAATACATAAGATCCGATGGCCCTTATTTTTGATTCTGCTTGCCTTTTTTCTTTTACTGCCTCGACAATATGGACACCCGTACGCTCCCAAATTCTGATCATTTCAGGCAGTAGATCGGGTGGGTGCTGCAAATCGGCATCCATAACAACGGCAGCCGTCCCCAGAGACATCTTTAAACCTGCAACTATGGCAGACTCCTTTCCAAAATTTCTGGTAAAGCGAATACACCTGAGTTGCTCGTTATCAAGAACACATGACTTTAAGACACTCCATGTATCATCTTCAGAACCATCATCAATGACGATGATCTCAAAATCCATCCCCGTTTTGGACAGATTCTGAGTTATCTCTGTTATTAAAACTTGCAAGGTAAAGGATTCATTATATGCAGGTATCACAATTGAAATTTTTTTATTCATAAGACCTGTTTTCCTTTTATGAAGCGCCATCCCGATGCGATTTCACCTTCGCCAATTCATTTTGCCAATTTGAGGTGAAATCTTATTGAACTTGAGAACAGGGGAATAGGTTTTCCATCCCTCATAGGACTCGTATTTTACGATGATATAATCGTTTTCCAAATCAAATTCACGATCCATCTCCCCTTCCCTTTTCACCTGAATCAACCCTGAATCCCAACCATTTAAGAATATCGAATATTTCCCTTCTCTGTAGGGACCAAACTGCCATTTCAATTTACCGTTTGTATAAGAGAAGTCAATTTTTAATTCTCTCTTGTCTCCGCAGTTCTCCGGCGTTTCTTTCTCCATTTTGCCGGAATATTTAAATAACTGACCATTGATGTTTACCCATACCTGTTTATCCGGATAAAGATAAGGGCAGATACAATCCCTGATGCAATAGCTTGCACCTTGCGATAAACCAAGAACCGTTTTTCTTAAGGCTGAAAATGCCCAGTAACAATGACCGTGTGCGGTCACAAGGAGGTTGTTGGGGTCGTTATTGTACAGGAGAAACTTTCCCTCGACACTGATCTCTTTCCCATATGCCTGCCACCCACTTATATTCTTCTGAACATGAAATACACTGACCCCGATGGATACTACGGCAATAATGACAACCATCTCGTATTTGAAAGTTCTTAAAAAGGGAGCCTCACAGAGGTATTGAAGCCCGAATCCAATACCAATATAGTAGACAAAGGAAAACAAAAACAGATAGCGTGAATACAGGGTACTCGCAACGGGCAAGATCGGCAAGACAACACATATTGCCAGAAACAAAATAAAAACATTGCTGCGCCAGGTATTCTTTAAGATATAAAGGACAAAAGCCATAGACGGCAAACCGATTATTATCAGTTGCCATATATTATCCCATCCCATGGTTTTGATGATCGACAGGGGAAGATTAAAAATATCCTTTCCCGTTACAGGGATATGCGGATAAGCGGATAGCATGCCTGACGAATTGAGCATATAGAATCGCCAGAGCGTATAGCCGACGGCAACCACCACAAGTGGATACAGGGACTTCAGGCGTGACCTTATCATTGGCGGTGGAAAGGCCGCCATGATTACGATTAAAGGCACATAAACCTCTTTTGCCAGGCAAGCCAGGAAATAAAAAAAAGCGCTTCCATAGAAAAAATTTACGTCATCCTTTTCCTGTGCCTTCATAAAAAGATAAATGGAAATCAATGCAAAGATAAGCCCTTCGATGTAATGGCGGGTCATTAAATGATTGGCAGCGTCACACAGAGGGACAGATGCAACAAATAAAGATAAACTCGTTGCGACAACAAAGGGTGACAAGAATCGAAGCAGAATAACATTTGCGCACAGAAGAAGAATGGACAGGCTAAGCATATGATGCCAATAGAACGACAGGGGATTAAAACCGAACACCAAATAATCTATCCCCAAAGACAGCGGTTCCCATGGCGTAAAATTAATGGGGGAAAAACCTCTCGCCGGATCAAAGAAGGCCGGATATATGCCGTTTTGCGAAATATAAAACAGGTGACAGGGATCATCGATTAACCACCAGTTTCCCAAAACAGGATGATATAAGATCCACAGAAGGATAACGGGGATTGCAAATGAAAACAGGAAGGCCATTCTCTGTACGGGAGACCATGATGTTTCCCTATGCCGCCCCTTATTCATAAAGAATATTTCAGATATTGTTTTCACTCGTACCTTTCTGGATGGGCAGTACCTGTTAGACAGAACTCTTTTGAACACCCAAGACGAATCATGAACAACCTAAGGCCTGACAGACCCTTTCAATTCCATGACCTTCGCCAAGTTATCCCTTGCCTTCTGGTAGTCGGGATTTTGCCTGATGGCTTCCCGGAACCGGATGGCGGCCTCTTCGTGCCTCCCCTTGCAGGCCAAAGCCACACCGAGACCATTCAGGATCTTAACATCATTGGGACTGACCTCCAGTGCCTTGCCGTACTGGGCAATGGCGTCTTCAAAGAGACCCTGCTTCATGTACACAATGCCCAGATTATTCATCGCCTCGTGATAATCCGGTTTGATCCGCAGTGACTCCAGGTAATGGGAACGCGCCTTCGGCAGGTCTCCCCGACCAAGCCACACATCACCCATACCCATCTCGGCAATATGGTTATTTTTTGTAACATTCAGCGCCTGTCGAAACGCCGCCTCATTGTTTTTCCAGTCCGGAAGCGCCGACTTCGTGCAGAATGCAAAAACGAGAATCAACGCAACCGAGGCTGCCGGAAGATACCGGCGCCCGGAAAATCGTTTCAGGAGATCCGGCACCCCCCAGGTAACGATAATGAATATTCCGATCAGAGAGATGTAGGCGTACCGGTTTGCCATCGACTGGAATCCCACCTGAACGATTCCGATGACCGGAAAAAGCGTAATCCCATACCAGAACCAGCCGGTGATCAGATAACGGTTCGTCCGCCCCTTCAGGCAGACGAAACCGGTCGCCGCGGCGATGAACAGAATGGACAACGCGACCTGCCAGAGAGGACGGACTGCAGGATAGGGATAGAAAATGGCCAGGTCCGTCGGCCAGACTGTTTTTACCAGGTACATCCCATAGGAAATGAAGCCGTTTTCAATTCTGCCTAACAGAGGAAAAACGGAGATCGCCTTGACCGCGCCGCCCACCCTGGCCGCATGAAAGGTAACCCATGCGGATAAAAGCGACATGAGGATCAGCGGCACTTTTTCCATCAGCAGACGGGTTATCAGTTTCCGTCTGACTTTATGATCGTGACTGAACTCTGACCGATCCCGGTTGGAGAATGAAAAGCGTTGCAGCGGCCAGTAATCGAGAAGAAAAAGAACAAGGGGCAGCGTAACCAGAATCGGTTTCGCCATCAGGCCGAGGGCAAAGAACAGGAGGACCGGCCAGTACCGCCCCCATTCCGGTTTTTCCGCATAGCGGACGTAGGCCAAGATGGTCAGGATCCAGAAGAGGGTGCTGAGGAGATTCTTCCGCTCCGCGATCCAGACCACGGATTCAATGTTCAGTGGGTGGACGGCAAAAAGGGTTGCCACCACCGCAGATCTCCCGTCTTTGCCGGTCATCCGCCGTAGCAAAAGGAAGAGAAATAGGACGTTCAGGATGTGTAAAAAGAGGCTGGTGCCGTGATAACCGGCGGCGTTCAGACCGTACAACTCATAATCCGTCATAAGAGAAAGCCACGTCAAGGGGTGCCAGTTCGTCGCGTCGAGCGTGGTCATGGCCCAGGCGATGCCCTTGTAAGTAAGCCCCTTTTGAATATGCTGATTTTCAATTACGTAGAGATTATCGTCTAATTCGATGAAATCATAGCCGGTGACCGGCCAATAGACGGCCAGGACGACGGCAGCCAACAGCAGACAGAGGATGATCTGGCGGGATTTTCCATTGAATCCGTTTATATTCACTGCTTGATCCTGCCTCGTATAACTGCATCACGCGGGAAACGGATGCTTCGCGATTATAGGACATTAAAAAAGGGCGAGGTTGCCCCCGCCCTTCGGAAACTTCTTCACATTGTCCTATGGTGTAATTTTACCCTGAGCATCCACCGAAAAAACAACGGCCGGGCTGGAGGCGGTGTGCGTGGAGGTTATCGCAAGGGCGGCCTGAGTTCCGGCTGCCGTGGTGTTCACATTAGCCGTGGGCACAAAGCCATTGAGGTTTCCAAAGGCGACAATGGTCTCCGAGGGGTAGTCGGAGAAATAGGCCTGTGCCGCCGTGTAGGCGTTCTTCGCGTCGGACTTGGCCGCAGTGCTGTAGCCCCTCTGCTTGTAGGCGGTGAACTGCGGAATGGCGATCGCCGCCAGGATGCCGATGATGGCGATAACGATCATGAGTTCGATCAGCGTGAAGCCCTTCCTGTTCTTCTTGTAAAATGCTTTAATCATTTTCATTCTCCTTTATTTTTGGTTGTTTGAATATGTGATATTGGATGATTCCCCGATCATGAAATCCCTGGACTCTTTCCGCAACCACCCCCTTTTCAAATCGTTCGTCTTGATTCCAATCCAAACCGTTTTCATGATAACTGCAATGATCATACCATGATTGCTGATCCGGCAGATTGCTGGATAATAATTTAATATATCGTATTATTCATGATGGTTATCATAGGTGCATCTGGTAAAATGATTTACCGCTTTTCTTTTGCCGTTGGCAATTTCCGTAATTTTCAAGGCTTTCATCGGCATTTTTCCATATCCTTCGCGATTCCGCTTTACGCCTGATTGTCTTCATGATAAGAATTCTCACTGATTATCGCCACAACCCGGGGAAGACATGCGGGCGACACTGGTTCAACACGGAGTAACAATCCTTTTCCTGTCCGGTTGGCTCCTGATCACGACCGGTGTCGGGCGACTCTGCCTGACCAGAACGGCCATCCGCTTCGCCTCCCGGAGTGAAGGACTTTTTCTCTCGGCATGCATTGGTCTCGTCATCACCGGTTACGCCGTTTTTCTCCTCGGCGTTACAGGCTCTCTTGCCGCCTCCGGCATCGGTCTTCTGCTGATATCCCTGGCGTTGTTTTCCGCAGCGGGGTGGTTGCATCCCATCCGGACCGCTCCGGCAGAGCCGTTCGTGCGTTCCGTTTGGGAACTCTCGGCCTCGCTTCTCCTCGGTATCCTCCTTCTCGCAGGTTTTGTGTTGACCATGACACCGGAGATAGGCAAAGACGCGCTGATCTATCACCTCGCCGTGCCAAAACTGTATCTCCTCCACCATGGCTTTTATTTCATCCCGGGGAATGTCTTCGCAAGCTATCCCCTCCTGGGCGAGATGCACTATCTTCTGGCCCTTTTCCTTCAGAACGATATCCTCGCCAAGGCGATGAATTATGCCGTCCTCTGCGGTATACTTCTCGGAATGGCTCTTTTTGCAAAATTCCTGCTGCAGGAACACGTTTTTCCCACCCTAAGCATGCTGCTCTTCCTCTCGATCCCCTCTGTCTTCGCCGTTTCCCATATGGCTTATAATGATCTGTTCGTAACCCTTTTTACACTTGCGGCAGTATATTCTTTCCTCCGCTGGTCCGAACAGGGAATGACGGTCTGGTTGATCCTCTGCGGCGTTTTCTCCGGTTCAGCCGCTGCATGCAAATACACGGCCCTCCTGCTGACACCCCTCGGTTGTCTCGGCATTCTCTGGTACGCCTTCCGCCGGAAGGCGGAAACCCTTCAGACCCTGCAGTTGCTTATGCTCTTTGCCGCGGCGGCTCTCATCGCCGGCAGCCCCTTTTATCTCAAAAACTGGATCTTGACGGGAAATCCCCTCCATCCGTTTTTCTATGGAATATTCGGGGGCCGCGAATGGGATGGCGATCAGGCGCGCCTCTACGACCTTTTCATCCAAAGCCTCGGCATGGGAAGAACCATTTTGGATTATCTTCTCCTCCCCTGGAATGTGAGCCTCCGGGCGAAGATGGACAGCCCGCAGTTCGACGGCATTCTCGGACCGATCTTTCTTCTGACCCTTCCCTTCCTTGCCGGTCTTCGCCGCTGGGAAACGCCGGTTCGAGTGGTTCTGGTCTACGCACTGCTTTGCTTCCTCTTCTGGGCCTCTTCCGCCCAGCAGATCCGTTACCTGATTCCCCTTTTCCCCATTCTCGCCCTTGTAACCGGTGCGATCGTGACCCGCTATCGGAAGCAGAAGCGGATCTTCGCCCTTCTTCTCTGCATCGTCGCCGCGAGCCTTGCCTTCAATGGCTATCACATCATCCGCGGGTTCATGAAGATCTCCCCTCTCCGTACCGCCGCCGGCATTGAATCCCGCGACGAGTTTCTATCCCGTACGCTACGGCACTACCCGCTGTACCGTTTCGTCAACCGGAATCTCCCGCCGGATGCCCGGGTATTTCTGCTCTATATGAAAAATTACACCTTTCTCTGCGACCGCGATTGCTATGCGGATTCCATGTTCGAGGCACATACCCTCCAGACGATCCTGAAAGAGGAATCTTCCGCGGATGGAGTCTGCAACAGACTGAAAACAATGGGATTCACCCACATCCTCTACGACGGCATTTTCCTCCTCGGCGAACCGAGTCCCCTTTCGGTGGAGCAGAAAAAACTCTTCCTCGACTTTCAGAAAAGCCATCTGCGTGTTGTCCGATCGGAGGGACCCTATCACCTCTACCATCTGCCGTAGCATTGTAAAGAAATCTCTTTCACGGACTGTATTCATTTTCCCGCATAGCCATCCGGATCGTTTTGTGATAGGGATAGGCCAGAACAGTTGAGGTAGATCTCATGTACGAAGTCACCATCCGGAAATCCTTTTCCGCCGCCCATCTGCTCCGGGAGATCGGCGGCAAGTGTGAAGAGCTCCACGGACACAACTTCATCGTCGAAGTTTCGGCCGCGGCTGATTCGCTCGACGAAGAAGGTCTCCTGATTGATTTCCGCCTTCTGAAGCGCTGGACAGACGAGGTCCTCGACGGGCTCGACCACAAATATCTGAACGAACTCGAATGTTTCAAAGGCATGAACCCCTCTTCCGAACGGATCGCCCGTTTCATCTACGAGGGAATCGGCGATAAGGCGAGGCAGGCGAAGGTCCCCCTGACCCGCGTGACCGTCTGGGAATCGGAGAACGCCCGCGTCTCCTACAGCCTATGATCGACATCCAGAACCTGAAAGACGAACGGAATATCGACATCCAGAAGGTCGGGGTCAAGGGGCTCAAATACCCCATCGTCGTGCTGGACCGCGCCCGCGGGACCCAGCCGGTCAACGCCACGATCAACATGTACGTCAGCCTCCTCCACCACTTCAAAGGGACGCACATGAGCCGCTTCGTCGAGGTCCTCAATGAAATCCGGGAGCAGGTGAACATCCGGACCTTCCAGAGCATCCTGGAAAAGATTCGCGAGAAATTGCATGCGGAATCGGCGCACATCGAAATCGAATTCCCCTACTTCATCGAAAAGGCGGCGCCCAAGTCGCGCGCGAAGAGCCTGATGGAATACCGGTGCCGGTTTCTGGGAACGAGCGACGGCAGGGGGATGGATTTCATCGTCGGCATGGAGGTCCCGGTCACGACCGTCTGCCCCTGTTCCCGGGAGATCAGCCGGGCCGGCGCGCACAACCAGCGGAGCATTGTCACCGTCATGGTCCGGTTCCGCAAATTCTTCTGGATCGAAGAGGTCATCCGAATGATTGAGGAGTCGGCCAGCGGCGAGGTCTATTCGCTTTTAAAGCGCGTCGACGAAAAATACGTCACGGAACGGGCATACGACAATCCAATGTTCGTTGAAGACGTCGTCCGGAATGTGGCGGAACGCCTCGGGAAGGATCCCAACTTCACCTGGTACCGGGTGGAGGCCGAGAATTTTGAAAGCATCCACAACCACAGCGCCTACGCCTGCGTGGAGAAGGAGTAGCGATGGTAAACGAGGGCAAGGATCAGTTTTTTAATCTTTATCACCACGGATTCATCCGAGTTGCCGTCTGCACCCCGACGGTCAAGGTGGCCGACGCCGGATTCAACGCCGGAGAGACCATCCGGCTCGCCCGCGAGGCCGCGGAAAGGAAGGCCGTTTTCGCCCTTTTTCCGGAACTGGGGCTTTCGGCCTATTCCAATGACGACCTCTTCCAGCAGGAGGCCCTTCTCCAGGGGGTCATCCGCGCGATCGAGCGGGTTGCCCGCGAGACGGAATCCCTCAACCTGATCCTGGTCGTCGGCGCACCCCTGCGGGTCGACTCCCGGCTGTTCAATTGCGGAATCGTTCTCTACCGCGGCCGCATTCTCGGGATCGCCGTTAAATCCTACCTCCCCAATTACCGGGAGTTCTACGAGGGACGCCAGTTCAGCCCGTCGGAAGAGGCGATCGCGAAAACCGTCCGACTCTGCGGCCAGCAGGAGATTCCCTTCGGCGCCGACCTCCTCTTCGAGGTCGGCAACATCCGCCATTTTCGCTTCTTTCTGGAGATGTGCGAGGATGTATGGGTCCCCATCCCCCCCTCCTGCTTCGCCGCCCTGGCCGGGGCGACCGTTATCGGAAACCTGTCCGCCTCCAACGTGACGATCGGGAAAGCGGAATATCGGCAGAGCCTGACGGCCAACCAGTCCGCCCGCTGCATGGCCGCCTACCTCTACGCCGCCGCCGGCCCCGGGGAATCAACAACGGATGTTGCCTGGGACGGCCACGCGATGATCTGTGAAAACGGCAACCTCCTCGCGGAATCGGAAAGATTTTCGGAAAATTCCCGGCTGATCTTGACCGATCTCGACCTCGACCGTCTCGCCCAGGACCGGATGCGCCAGACCACCTTCGGCCGGAACGCATTCACCCACCGGGAGGCGCTCCTCAAGTTTCGGCGTGTCGAGCTGAATCTGGACCCCATCGACGGTCGTCTCCTCCTCGAGAGGGAGTATGCCCGCTTCCCCTACATCCCGTCGGACCCTGCGAAAAGGGATCAACGCTGTTATGAGGCTTACAACATCCAGGTCCAGGGCCTTGCCCAGCGCTTGAAATCCTCGAAAATCGACAAGGTCGTCATCGGCGTCTCCGGAGGGCTCGACTCCACGCATGCGCTGATCGTTGCCGCCCGGACCATGGACATGCTCAAGCTGCCCCGTTCCCATGTGCTGGCCTACACGATGCCCGGATTTGCAACATCCGAGCAGACCTACCGCAACGCCCTTCGCCTGATGAGGGCGCTCGGCGTGGAGGTCAACGAGATCGACATCCGACCAAGCTGCATGCAGATGCTCAAGGATATCGGTCACCCCTTTGCGGAGGGAAAGATCGTCTATGATATCACCTTCGAAAATATCCAGGCCGGGGAGAGGACTTCGCACCTGTTCCGCATTGCGAACCTGAGAAACGCCCTCGTGATCGGCACGGGCGACTTGAGTGAACTCGCCCTCGGCTGGTGCACCTACGGCGTGGGCGACCAGATGTCCCACTACAATGTGAACACCAGCGTCCCCAAGACCCTGATCCAGCACCTGATCCGTTGGGTCGCGCGGTCCGTGCAATTTCCCCCCGAGGCCGCCGCGATCCTTCTCGACATCCTGGAGACGGAGATCAGCCCCGAATTGATCCCGGGCGATGCGAAGGCACAGCCCTCCCAGAGGACGGAAGCGATTGTCGGACCTTACGAACTCCAGGATTTCAATAATTTCTATACAACACGCTTCGGTTACCTTCCGACCAAGATCGCGTTTATGTCTTATTGCGCCTGGCGTGACCGAACGCAGGGACAATGGCCCGACGTCCCGGAGGCAAAGAGAAACGCCTACACGATCGGCGAAATCCGCCACTGGCTGGAGATATACCTCTACCGGTTTTTCCAGATCAGCCAGTTCAAACGCTCCTGCATCCCCAACGGCCCCAAGGTCGGCTCGGGGGGATCCCTTTCGCCGCGGGGCGATTACCGGGCGCCGAGCGACAGCGAGGCCGCCGTCTGGCTGGAGGATGCGCAAAGAATTCCGGAAAGGGATGAAGGATGAAACGGGAACAATACAAGGATTTTGACGCCACGGAGCTCTTCTGCCCCAAATGCCGGAGGGCCGTCCCGGTGCGGAAGCGTCTCCTCCTCGTCCTTTCAAACGGGGAAAAATACGACTACACCTGCGTCTACTGCGGGACCTCCGTGGGCGACAAGATGGTTTCGGAACGGGACAACATCAGGGTCCTGCTCAAATGAAAAAGGGCGGCCCGAAAGCCGCCCCTCTCTTTTGTTTAATCCTCATTCCTCCTGCAATTCCCGGATGCCCGCATAGTGGTCCAGGGCCTCCGGATTCTTGAGCGCGTCCTTGTTCTGAACGGCCTGCCCCTCGATGACCTTTTTGACCGAAAGCTCGACCTTCTTCATGTTCAGGGTATAAGGAATGTCCGGTACGGCGATGATCTTGGCCGGAACGTGGCGCGGGGATGCATTCACACGGATCGTTTTGCGGATCCGGTCGCGGAGTTCGTCGGTCAGCTCCTTGCCAGGCGCCATCTTGACGAAGAGGATCACGCGGACGTCGCTCTTCCAGTTCTGCCCCACGACGATGCTGTCGGCAATCCCCTCGATGTTCTCCACCTGACGATAGATCTCCGCCGTCCCGATCCGGACGCCGCCGGGATTCAGCGTGGCGTCGGATCGTCCGTAGATCACGACGCCGCCCCGTTCGTTGATGCGGATGTAATCCCCGTGCCGCCAGACATTCGGATAGACATCGAAATAGGCGGCCTTGTATTTCTTGTTTCCCGGATCGTCCCAGAAGTAGATGGGCATGGAGGGAGACGGCGCCGTGCAGACGAGTTCGCCCTGCTGGTTGATTACCGGCTTTCCGCTTTCGTCGAAGGCCTCGACCTTCATGGCAAGCCCCCGGCACTGGAGTTCTCCGGAATAGACCGGCCCCATCGGATTGCCCAGCGCGAAGCAGCCGTTGATATCCGAACCGCCGGAGATGGAGGCGAGTTGAAGATCCTCTTTCACCTCCCGGTAGATGAACTCGAACCCGTCCTCGGAGAGGGGCGACCCTGTCGAGAGAATGGATTTGAGGGCGGAAAGGTCATACTCCTTGCCCGGCCGGACCCCCTCGTTCATCAGTGCGGCAATATACCCGGCGCTGGTTCCGAAGACCGTGATCCCTTCGTCTTGGGCGGCGCGCCACAGGGCGCCCGGATGCGGATGGAAAGGGTTTCCGTCGAAGAGGAGAAGTTTCGCTCCCACGGCCAGTGAACTGACGAGCCAGTTCCACATCATCCATCCGCAGGTGGTAAAGTAGAAGATCGTATCCTCGCGCGCAAGGTTCGTATGGAGGACCAGCTCCTTGAGGTGGTGGATCAGAATCCCGCCGGCACTCTGGACCATGCACTTGGGAAGACCGGTCGTCCCCGAGGTGAACATGATGTAAAGGGGGTGGTCGAAGGGGAGTTGCGCGAAATCAATCTGCAGACCACTTTCCGTCGCCAGGAATGATCTGTAATGAACGGCATTGCGAAGGGAACTGATGTCGGGCGCGTTTTCCGTATAGGAAACAACGACGACCTTCTCGATCGATGGAAGATCCTTGAGGATCTCCGCCACGCGGGAGATGGAATCGAGGTTCTTCCCCTTGAAGAAGTAACCGTTGGCCACAAAGAGAACTTTCGGTTTGATCTGCCCGAAACGATCCAGCACACCCTTGATCCCGAAATCGGGAGAACAGGAGGACCAGACCGCCCCCAGAGTGGTCGCGGCGAGCATTGCCGTCACGGCCTCGGGCATGTTCGGCAGGAAGCCGGCGACACGATCGCCGACACCGACGCCGCACGCCTTGAGGCTCTTCGCCAGCCTCGCCACCTCATCATAGAGCTGGGCATAGGTCATCTTGACCGTCGGATGATCCTCACCCTTGAAGATCAGGGCCACGGAATCATCCCGGAAGCGCAGCAGGTTTTCCGCAAAGTTCAGCCGGGCGCCCTGAAACCATTCGGCTCCGGGCATTTTCCGCTCGTCGTCGATCACCCGATCATAACCCCGCGACGCCTTGATCCCGACGAAATCCCAGACCGCGGCCCAGAATTCGGGGATATGGTTGACCGACCAGGCGTAAAGACCATCATAATCCGTAAAGGTCTGCTGGTGTCTTTTGTTGACGAAAGACATGAAGCGGTACATGTTGCTGTTCTTGACGCGTTCCTCCGAAGGCTTCCACAACAGCTTCCCCATCCCAGTCCCTCCTTTATGTAATGAATCATGATGCATCTCTCTTCCGGCGCAGGTTCCGGTTCCCAGGGAGCCTGCACGAGAGACATTTGGCGTGATGGATACGGATTGAAAATGAATGCGGTTTCTAATCATAAATTGATTGACGGGTCAATCAATTTTTTCCGGAAAGAGATGTGCAAATTTTTAAGAGGGAATGACGGCAGCGGATTACGGGGAGGATTTCTTTTTTTCCAAGGCCTTCTGCAGTTTCTCGGCGAGGGCGCCCATTCCTCCCGAAGCAGCTTCGTCCCGATAGACTACGGCCGCCTCGCGCGAAGCCGATCTCCCCCCCAGGTAATCCCCGAGGAGTCCCCGGCTGTGGACATCCTCGTGGCAGTAGGCGCAAAGATTTTCCCAGTTGCTTCCATCCGGCGTGTTGTTATGGTGATTGCCGTCCTTGTGGTGCACCGTCAGCAGATGGCGGTGCGCGGCATCAAAATCCCGGCCGCAACGGCCGCAAACCAGACCGTGCAAGGCCAGTGACCTCTCCCGATACTCCTCTCCCCCCGAGGGCTGTGCCGCCTTGATCTCCCGGACAACCTCTTCGGCTGTCCGGACAGGTCCGGCCTTTTCCTGTACCGTCCGGACCAGCACCCTCCCCCCCCTGTTTCCATACGTTACACCGGCCATATCGCATCACCGACTTTTAAGAGCGCACTGCAAGATCAGCGCGGCGTTTGAGCCTTGCCGCCTCTTTCGCCCGGAGATTGGTCCGTCAACCCTCCCACAAAGGCCCGGACCCCCTTGACCACCGCCAGGGAGGTCATTACCGTCCTGGTAAAAGGGAAGCTCATCCGGTGCCTGAGAACCTCCCCCACCCCAAGAAAAACGCCGATGATCCCCTGAACCCGCCTCAAGGTCAAGGAGAGTTCGGCAACCTCCCGATTTACGGTGGTGGTGGTCCGGTTGATGTTGGTCGTGATCTCCTCCAGATTTCCCATGATCACAGGGAGGTCCCGATTGAGGATCTCAAGGGTCTCCGACATCCGCTTTGCCGTCCGCCAGATCTGAAGCAGAAAGGGAATGGAAAATCCGGCAAACAGCAGAAAGGCAATGCTCAATATGATCAGAATGATCTCTATCATGGGTCATCTCCATCGATATCCACGTTCAGACGGTCTTGTTCTGCTCCTCCCGGAACGCCTCCACACCTGCCTCGATGGCCTTCTTCAGCCGGGTCTTTCCCTCGTGAAGGGATTCCTTCCCGCGTTCGGCAAGGTCTTCCGCCTCTTCCACCTTCTCTTTCGCCGTCTCCTCCAGCGCCTTCAGTCGCGCTACGGTTGCATCATATGCCCTTTTGCTCTTTTCGACGGCATGGTCGTATTCCTCTTTTGCCTTGGACAGAAGATCTTCGGCCTTCCGGCCGAGTTCCTCTCGGGTTTCCTTGCCGCTTTTCGGCGCATACAGGATGCCGATCACCGCGCCGATCAAACCTCCGACGATCAAACCTCCGATAAAATCACCGCTCTTGCTGCACATGGCATTACCTCCCTATTGTTTTTTAATGATTTGATTATACAACAGCCAACCGGTTGCGGTCAAAAAGAATTATTGCGTGGAATCGACGGCTTTTCCGAGTATAAAAAAGGCCCGGCATCTTCATGCCGGGCCTTTTTTCTTTTCAACTTCTTCGGATCCTACTTTGTTGCAGGGGCCGCAGGTGCAGCAGGGGCTGCAGGGGCTGCCGGAGTTGCCTCAGGAGCCGGAGCGGGTGCAGCTGCGGGCGCGGGGGCCGCAGTCTCAGCAGGTTTTTGCTCCTCTGCCTTCTTGCAGCCGACGACTGCAAACGACAATGTCACAAAGAAAAGCAGGGAAAGAATGATAGCAGATACCTTTTTCATGAATACGTAACCTCCTTTCACAGATTTTACACCGACGCCGGTTCGCTTAAAGCATCGCCGACGTCGTGGCGGAACATACGCCCTTTATTTGCCTTGTCAAGACAATTTTCTCATTATATAAGCTGTGCACTCCAAGGGTGAGGCGGCGTCATGATCCTGGGAATAGATGTGGGCGGCACACATACGGATGCGGTTCTGATCGATCAGTTCGCTGTTCTGAAAAAGGCCAAGGTTCTCACGGACGGGCGGAACCTTCTTACATCCCTCCTCGCGGTTACAAACGAACTGGTCGATGAATCCACCGTCGGTCAATTGGAGCGGGTTGTCCTCAGCACCACCATTTCCACCAATGCGATCGTTCAGAATAAGGTCGACCGCGTGGGAATGCTGGTCGTCAGCGGCCCCGGCCTTCCGCCGGCCCTGTATGACGTCCACCAGGACACCTATTTCATGTCCGGCTACATCAATCACCGCGGGATGGAGATCGCCGGTATTGATCGGAAAGCGGCACTCCGCATGCGCGACCGTTTCCACTCCGAAGGGATCCGGAACGTCGGCATCGTCGGTAAATTTTCCACACGCAATCCCCGGCAGGAGATCGAACTCCGGGAGATCGTCCAGGATCGGCTCGATCATGTTACCTTGGGCCACCGGATGTCCGGCCATCTCAACTTTCCCCGGCGGATCGCAACGACCTATCTCAACGAGGCGATCTGGGGCCTCTATCAAAAATTCGTCAACGAGGTTCTTCATTTTGTCCATACCCGGGGCATCAACGTACCGATCTACATCCTGAAGGCGGACGGCGGAACCTTCGACATCTCACAATCCGCTGAATTTCCCGTTCAGACGATCCTTTCCGGTCCCGCCGCCAGTATCATGGGGATCCTGACAACGACCGGCTGCGACAGCGACGCCATCGCACTCGATATCGGCGGTACGACGACGGATATCGCCGTCTTCGCCGATGGGGTCCCCCTTTTCGAGCCCTTCGGCGTAACGATCGAAGGTCACAAAACGCTGATCCGGGGACTGAGAACCCGGTCGATCGGCGTCGGCGGCGACAGCGTTGTCCGTCTTCGGGAAGGAGGGCTCTATGTCGGACCGGATCGGGAAGGACCTGCGGCCGCCTTCGGAGGTCCTTTTCCGACGCCGACGGATGCGATGATCGTTCTCGGGATGACCGGCATCGGCTGTCCGGATAAGGCCGCGGCCGCAATCATCCCCCTTGCCGACGCCCTTCATTGCACAGTCGGCGAGGCCGCCCGGGCAATCTATCGTCAGACCTGTTTGCAGATTGTAGGCCAGGTCCGGGATTTCGTCGAAGAGATCAACAACCAGCCTGTTTATACGATCCACGAGATGCTCGACGGGAAACGGCTGAATCCCCGGCTCCTCTATGTCGTGGGTGGACCCGCCGGCCTCCTGGCGCCCGAACTTGGCAGGCTCCTCGAGTGCGAGGCCCGCATCCCGATCCATGCCGAGGTGGCCAACGCCATCGGGGCCGCCCTGGCCCGAACGACGGCGGAGATGACCCTCCTTGCCGATACCGAACGGCGGACCCTGACCATCGGCGAAGAGGGCCTTCAGACCACCATTCCGCAGCACTTCACAATGGAGGACGCCGTTTGCGTCGGCAGGGAAAAGCTCCGGGAAAAAGTTTTGAACATGGGCGCCGCCCAGGAGGACATCGATATCGAGGTGGTTGAGGCCCAGGAATTCAATATGATCCGGGAGTACTGTACGACCGGAAAGAATATCCGGGTCAAGGTCCAGATCAAGCCGGGCTGCATCGCCGACCTCAAAGGAGGTAACGCGCTATGCCGATGAAACCGCAAAAGCGAACGGGTCTGATCTTCTTCCCCGCCTTCGACTGGGCCATCTCGCCGAACCACCCGGAGCGGGAGGAGCGTCTTCTCTACACCCAGGATCAGGTTTTCGAGGAGGGACTCCTCGATTTTGAGAACATCCGGGAGTACAAGCCCGGAATCGCAACCGCGGAGGACATCAACCGGGCGCACATTTGCGTCCCCGATGCATGCAGTGTGGTCACGGAATCGCACCTCATCTCGGCGGGAGGCGCCATTACGGCCGCGCAGAAGGTCCTCTCCGGCGAAGTCGACAACGCCTTTGCGCTGGTCCGGCCGCCGGGCCACCATGCGATGCTCGTCGTCCACGGCGCCCGCGGCTTCTGCAACGTGAACATCGAAGCGATCATGATCGAATACATCCGCCGGCACTTCGGCCCGAAAAGGATAGCCATCGTGGATACGGACTGCCACCACGGCGACGGCACCCAGGACGTCTACTGGAATGACCCGGACACCCTGTGCATCTCCATTCACCAGGACGGCAGGACCCTCTATCCGGGAACCGGTTCCTGCCACGAGTTCGGCGGGCCGAACGCCCTCGGGGCGACCGTCAACATCCCGCTTCCCCCGCAGACCTCGGATCAGGGATTCCTGATGGTCCTCGACCGGGTGATCCTGCCCATCCTGGACGAATTCAAGCCGGATCTGATCATCAACTCCGCCGGTCAGGACAACCACTACACCGACCCGATCACGAACATGCGTTTCTCCGCACAGGGGTATGCGCTGCTGAACGAAAGACTCGCCCCGGATATCGCGGTTCTGGAGGGGGGGTATTCCATTGAAAAGGCCCTCCCCTACGTCAATGTCGGGATTATCCTGGCCATGGCCGGTCTCGATTACAGCCACGTCCGCGAACCGGACTATGACCCGGTCGCCCTGCGACAGTCCGCCGATATCACCCGAATCATCGAAGACGAATCGGCCAGAGTCATGAACCTCTGGAGGGAGCGGCATGAAATGAAGGGAAGGCTGGTCGGCTCCGCCCGTTACGTGAAGCGGAAGAAATGCATCTATTACGACACGGACGGCATCACCGAACAGCAGGAGGAAACGGTCCGCGTCTGTGATGACTGCGGCGGACTGGTCATGATCGAATCGGTCGCCGATACCGGAAACCGGATATTCGCCGTTATTCTTCCCGGACGCTGCTGCCCCGAATGCCGGAGCCACGGGGAGATGTTCTACGAGAAAACCAACCGGGGGAAACACAACCGGATCTACTTCCAGGACCGGGAACGGGGCGTCTTTCTGGTCAAATGAAAACATCATTGAGGAGTGCATCATGGCAGACGAGATTGATCTCAAGACTCAGGAAACCGCGAGGAGGCTCTTCGGCGGCGGCGTCAAAATGGACCCCCCCTACAAAATGTGGAAGGCGTTCGACCGGGATCTCGCCAACGATTTTTCCCGCTTTATCACGGGGAATCTATACTCCCGCACCGTCCTGACCCCCCAGGAGCGGCAGATGGTCGCCTGCGCGGTCCTTGCGGCAACGCGCTCCGGTGACGAGCTGAAGCTCCATGTGAACGCAGCCCTCAACGTGGGGTGCGACCCGAAGAAACTTGCCGAGCTTTTCTTCCAGGTGGCCACCTACGCCGGCATGCCCGCCGTCAACGAGGCATTGGCGGTCTATCGCGACGTCCTCACGGAACGAGGCGAGTGGCCGATCCAAAAATAAGGACGGATCCATGAATGGCAGCAACCGATCCGACATCGCACCCGGCATGCGGGTGAGAGTAGTCCGGAAAGAGGATCAGCGAAGCGGCGCCCTCACGGAGGGTGTCGTCCGCGATCTGCTCACGAAATCGCCCCACCACACCCACGGCATCAAGGTGCGGCTGGAGGGGGGGATCGTCGGCCGGGTGAAAGAGATTTTGGCTACCTGAAGGGGGCCTTCTTTTTTCCGAGGAAAGGAGCTCCATGAAGATTTACGTCGATGCGGACGGGTTTCCCAGGGCAGCGAAGGAGATCCTGCTCCGGGCCGCCCTTCGTCTGGGCGTGCCCCTCGTCTTCGTAGCCAACAAGCCCATCCGCCGGGAGCCGTCGCCCCTGATTTCGACCCTTCTCGTCCCCGAGGGGCCGGACATCGCCGATGACCGGATCGTGGAGTTGGCAGAGGCGGGCGATCTGGTGATTACCGCCGACATCCCGCTGGCGGACCGGGTCGTCTCCAAGGGCGCCTTCGCGCTGAACCCCCGGGGCAAGCTCTACACGGAGGAGAACATCAAGGACCGCTTGGCCGTGCGGGATCTGCTGAGCGAACTGCGGGACGGCGGCATGATGACGGGCGGACCGCCGGTCTTCGGGAAGAAGGACTGCCAGGCCTTTGCCGACCAACTCGATCGTTTCCTGATCCGCCGGTTGAAGGAGGAAAGGGGCTAAACGGTAGCGTACCTTTATTCCCCCTTGAAGACGGGCTTCCGTTTCTCTGCAAAGGCGGCCAGGGCTTCAAGCCTGTCCTTTGTGGGAATGGTCGCCTCATAGGCCTTGGACTCCAGCGGGAGGGCCACCCCCAGCGAGGCCTCCATCCCATTGTTGATCGCAAATTTCGCCTGGGCCACACCGATCGGACCGTTCTTTGCGATTTCCCGGGCAAGCTCCAGCGCCGCCGGCATCAATTCCGCCGGTTCCACGACGCGGTTTATGAGACCGATCTCCAGCGCCGTTTTGGCCTCGATCCGCCGGGCTGTGAAGATCAACTCCTTGGCCATGGCGATCCCGACGATCCTGGGAAGTCTTTGCGTTCCACCCGCCCCGGGGATGATTGCCAGGCTCGTTTCGGTGAGTCCCAGGATCACATTGGAGGATGCAATCCGGAGGTCGCAGGCAAGCGCCAGCTCCATCCCGCCGCCAAAGGCGAAACCGTTGATCGCGGCGATGACCGGAACCCGGACCTGCTCTACGGCGGTGAAGGTGTTGCGAATCGTGAAGATGAACCGCCGGACCTGATCCGGACTCAGCGTCCGGCGCTCTTTGAGATCCGCACCCGTTGAAAAGGAGGCCTTCTTTGCATCCTCACCCCCGGCGCCGGTTATCACGATGCAGCGCAGGCCCATGTCGAAGTTCGCCTCGCGGATCGTGTCGCCAAGCGCCGCGAGCAGATCGAAATTGAAACAGTTCATCGCCTCGGGACGGTTCAGCGTCAGGATCAGGATTCCCTCTTCCGTTCTTTCCTGCAGCAGGATATCGGCCATGCAATCCTCCTTTACCGATCAGCATGCATTTGCGTTCCTATGGATTCCCTCTTCTGCTTTTTCTGGACAGATTTCACCGGAATTGCTTATTCAGCAATTCGATGGGACAGACTGTTCAAAAACGGTTAGATGCAAGGCGCGCAAGAACCGAAGAGCGAGGCGTATATAGAAATACGTCGAGCGATGAGGTTTGCAGCGCAACGCAGCAGATGAGGGTTTTTCAACAGTCTGTCAAACCTTCAGATCCCCCCAGACGGACTCCCGTATGGGAACGTGCAGTGCGATCTCGAAGGCGCGGGCGAGCTTCTCCCTCGCCTCGGAAAAGGCGATGACGCCGTCGTGGAAGAGGAGCGATCCGGTGTAGAAGGGGTGCCCCTCCTCGTCGTAACGCTCCCGCATATCCTTTCGGAAGCGCGCCATCTCCTCCTCGTTCACCGCCCCCCCCTTGTCGGTGATGTTCTTGCGGCGAACCGTTTCCAGGATGAAGCCGGCCGTCTCGCCGGACATGACGGTCGTGCGGCCCCGCATGTTGGTGAAGGCGAAGCGGGGCTTGAAGGCCCGGCCGCACATCCCGTAGTTGGCCGCCCCGTGGTCGGGGCCGATCACGTAGGTCACTTTGGGAACGTCGAGGCAGGTGCAGGTGCGGACCATGTCGGAGCCGTACTTGCCGATCCCGCCCCACTCCTCCGCCTTGCCGACCATGTAGCCGGGCGACCCCTGGAGGAAGAGGACCGGAATCCGGGAGTTGCCGCAACGGATCATCCACTCCGTCGCCTTCCGGGCCGCCTCGATATAGATCATCCCCCCGGCGTTGGAGGCGATCACCCCGACGGGGATCCCCTTGAGCCACATCTTCCCGCAGACGATCGACTCCCCGCGGGCGAGGCCGTATGTGGGCTTGTATTCGTGGAAATAGCTGTCGTCGGCGAGGCATTTGAGGGTGTCGCGGATCTGGATGTGCTGGTAGGTGTTGACCGGGGTGGCGCTCATCATCTCCCGGAAATCGAAGCGGGGTTCGCGGGACTCCCGGCGGTCGATGAAGAACTTCTGCGACGGTTCAAACTCCATCATCGCCCGGAGCTTCTCGATCCCCTCCTCCTGGGTCCGGACGAAATGGTCGCACCCGCCGGAGTGTTGCGTATGGACGTAGGCGCCGCCAAGGTCCTCCATCGAAACCGTCTCGCCGATTGCCGAGCGGACCATCGGAGGGCCGGCGAGGAAGGCATAGGCAAGCTTCTCGATCATGATCGATTCAGAGGCGAGGTAGACGATGTAGGCCCCGCCTGCGGTGTTCCCGCCGGTGGAGAGGGTGTACTGCTTGATCCCCTTGGCCGACATCCGGCACATGTTGTAGAACATCGTCCCGAAATGTCCGTCGTCGGCGAAGCAGCCGACCTGGAGCGGCAGGTTGATCCCCCCCGAATCGGCGATGTAGATGCAGGGAAGGCCGCACTGCTCGGCGATCGCCTGGGCCCGCATGTGCTTCTTCAGTGTGATCGGGAAATAGGTGCCCGCGGCGTAGCGGTTCTCGTTGGCGAAGATCATGCAGTCCTTCCCGTGAACGACGCCGACGCCGGTGACAACGCCGCCGCCCGGGATGTGTCCCCGCTTCTCCTCCTCGTAGACGGGTCCGCCGTAGAGCCTTTTCTTGCCGATGTCATATCCGGCGTCGAGTCCCAGTTCGAAGAATTCCGTCTCCGGATCGACCAGCATCCGGATCATCTCCCGCATCGGTTTCTTCCCCTGCCTGGCAAGCCGTTCCGCCTACGTTGCGCCGCCGATGTCGTACGCCTCCCCACGATGCCGGAGAAGGAGCGCATCCTGCTCCTCCCAGTGTTTCAGATTGGCCTCCCGCTCCTGTTCCTGACGCTCCGCCCGCGTCAGACGCGGTTTCGTCTCTTCCGCCATCTCTCATCCTCCCCATGAAGTCGAATGGAATTCCAGTTGAATTTATCGAGAAAGACTTTATTCCCGGTACATCGACTCGATCAGATCGCCGTATTGTGCATTGATGAACTTCCGTTTCACCTTCATCGTCGGGGTGACCTCCCCGTCCTCGGTGTAGAGCTTCTTGTCCAGGATCCGGAACTTGCGGATGTTCTCCACCCGCGCGAGCTGGGCGTTCACCTTGTTCAGCTCCGCCTGGATAAGATTGACCACCTCCTCCGTCCGGGTCAGCGTCGCGAAGGTGGTGAACTGCACCTTCTGGTCCTGGGCGAACTTGACCACGTTCTCCTCGTCGATCACGATGATCGCGCTGACGAATTTACGTTTGTCGCCGATGACGACCGCATCGTTGATGTACGGTGAAAACTTCAGCAGGTTTTCGATATACTGGGGGGCGATATTCTTGCCGCCGGCCGTGATGATCAGGTCCTTCTTGCGGTCGGTGATCTTGAGGAAACCCTCCTCGTCGATCTCGCCGACATCCCCGGTGTGCATCCAGCCGTCGTGCAGCGCCTCCCGGGTCGTCTCCTCGTCCCGGTAGTACCCCTTGAAGATCCCCTTGTGGCGAACCAGGATCTCCCCGTCCTCCGCAATCCGGACCTCGGTCTCGGGGAGGGCTCTTCCCACGGTCCCCAACTTGAAGTGCTGTTCATCGGACATGTGGGTGATCCCCGTGGTCTCCGTCATCCCGTACCCCTCGCGGATCGGGATCCCGATGCTCTGGAAATATTTCATGATGTTGTGTGATATGGGGGCCGCGCCCGAAAAACCGATCTTGACCCGGTCGAATCCCAACCGTTCCTTGAGTTTCCTGAAGACGGCAAAGTAGGCAACGTTATAGGCAAGGCTCAGCAGAGCCGATGGCGAACGTCCGGCCAGCTTGGCGTCGTTGTACTTCCCGCCGATCGAGAGGGCGTTCTTGTAGACGAATCTTTTGAACCGGGTCGCGTCGGCCATCTTCAGCACGATGCCGGAATAGTATTTTTCCCAGATCCGGGGCACGGCATGGAAGAGCGTGGGCGAGACATCCCGCATGTCCGCCATCACCGTATCCGTGTTCTCCGTGAAATTGATGATGTGGCCGATCGTCAGGTGTACCATCAGGTCGTAGATCTGCTCATAGACATGGTTCAGCGGAAGGAAGGAGATGGTTTCGTCGTCCCGCGTCCCCCGGCTCACCGCGGTTGCCTGCTTTCCGACCCAGAGATACCCTTCGTGGGCAAGCATCGCCCCCTTCGGGGGACCCGTGGTTCCGGAGGTGTAGATGATCCCGGCGATATCCTCCCCGCGCCCCTCCGCGACCAGCCGATCGAAGAGCAACGGATCCTCGTCCGCCGCCTTCCCGCCGAGGAGCAGCAGGTCGTCAAAACTCATGACCATCGGATCATGGAAATCACGGAGACCCTCCATGTCCCAGACGATCATTTTCCGGAGCGCCGGCGTGCTCTGACGGAATGCAAGCGCCTTGTCGAGCTGTTCCTCGTCCTCGCAGAGATAGACCACCGCGCCGGAGTGGCCGACCACATACTCGCACTCTTTGACCGGGTTTGTCGTGTAGATTCCGACAAATGTCGCCCCGGCGGACATCGCCCCCAATGCCGAATAGAGCCACTCCGGCTGATTCTCGCCGATGATTGCGACATGATCCCCCTTCCGGACGCCGAGCTTGTGCAGTCCCAGGGCCACATCCCTCACCTTTTCCAGGTATCCCGACCAGTGAATGTCGTGCCAGATCCCGAGTTCCTTGTGCCGCATCGCAACCCGTTCGGGCTGAGCCGCGGCAATCCCAACCAAGGCTTTCGGCAGTGTATCGATCACCATGTCTTCTCCTCTACCGGAAACGAACCTTTCTCCGGTACCGTTTGTAACCCTTGACCGACGTCTCCTTGGCGATGCCGAGATAAAATTCCTTGACGTCCTCGTCTTCACGGAGCACCTCGGGCTTGTCCGCGCGGACGATCCGCCCGTTCTCCATCAGAAAGGCAAAATTCGCATATTTCAGGGCCATGTTGACGTTCTGCTCGACCAGCAGGATCGTGACGCCTTCTTTCTGATTGATATCACGGATGATCGTGAAGATCTCCTGGGTCAGAAGCGGTGACAGTCCAAGCGATGGCTCATCCAGCATCAGGAGCTTCGGACGGCTCATCAGGGCCCGGCCGATGGCGAGCATCTGCTGTTCCCCGCCGCTGAGATGGCCTGCCTCTTGATCCTTCCTGGCCTTCAGAATCGGAAAGAGGGCAAACACATGGTCAATGTCATCCTTGACCCCCTTTCGGTCCCTCCGGGTATAGGCGCCCATCATGATATTTTCCAGCACGGAGAGCTCCGGAAAAACCTCCCGGCCTTCCGGAACATAACTGACGCCCATGCGGACAATCTCGTCCGTCCTCTTCCGGTCGATGCGTTCGCCCAGGAACTCGATGGTGCCCTTTTCCGGCTGTTCCTCCTTCAGATCATAGAGGAGACGCATGATGGTTTTCAGGGTGGTCGATTTCCCCGCCCCGTTGGACCCCAACAGGGCCACAATGTCGCCCTGCTTCACCTCGAAGGAGATGCCGTGGAGCGCCCGGATCAGATCGTACCAGGTTTCAATGTTGTTCACTTTCAGCATCCGTGCTCCTCCCCCAGATACGCCCGGATGACCTCCGGGTGGCTCTGGACCTCCTTCGCCGTCCCCTCGATGATCTTCTCCCCCTGGTTCATGGCCAGTATCCGGTCGGAAATGCCCATAATCATGTTCATATCATGCTCGATCAAAAGGATCGTCACCCGATAGTCGGCCTGGATGTCCTTGATCCAGAGGTTCAAGTCTTCCTTTTCCTCCGTGTTCATGCCGGCGGAAGGCTCGTCCAGCAATAGTATCTTGGGTTCCAGCGCGAGGGCGCGGCCCAGCTCTACCAGTTTGCGCTTGCCGTAGGGGAGGCTGGCCACGTAGTTGTTCCTGACCGATTGGAGGTCCAGAAAATCGATGATCTTCTCGACGATCTCCCGGTTCCGGATCTCCTCCCGGGCGGCCCGGGAGCCCCTCCCCCAGAGGAAGGCGCCGGAAAATACCCCCGTCTTCATGTGGATATGCCGCCCGAGCAGGAGGTTGTCCATGACGGTGGCGTTGGAGAAGAGCTCGATATTCTGAAAGGTGCGGGCCACCCCCTTGCGGGCAACGCGATCCGGGGAGAGTCCCACAATGTTTTCACCATCACAGATGATCCGGCCGCTGTTGGGTTTGTAGATTCCGCTGATCATGTTGTATATGGTGGTCTTGCCGGAACCGTTGGGACCGATGATCGAAAAGATCGAATTCTTCTCGACGTCGAAGCTGATGTTGTTGACCGCCTTCAAGCCGCCGAAGCTGATGCTCAGATTTTCAACCCTGAAATGATGCATTGCCGGAGCTTCCATTCCATATTCCTTTTGAATCCGGGAAAACAGGAGGGTAAAATCGGGGGCAGTCCTCAAACCCGATGCCGGGCGAGGGCTGCCCCCGGAATGATTACTTCTTCCAATGGGCCAACTCGTTTGCCGTCCAACCCTGAAGCTCGATATAGCTTCCATTGGGACCGCATTTCTGAATCACCACCGAATCCGATCCCTGGTGCTGCTTCTCGGTAAAGTTGATCTTCGGACCGATGGTCTGGTAATCCTTGATGGCGTTGAGTGCCTTCACGACCGCCTCGGTGCTCAGGTTCCGCCCCACCTTCTTCAGCGCCTCCACGATGGGATCGGCGAAAAGGATCCCGGCCGAGTAGAAGGTTCCCCAGCGCTCCTCCGGCGAAAGCCTCTTGGCCGCTGCCTTGTATTTGACCATCAGGGGATTGGTGGAATCCGGGATCTCGCCGAAGTTACCCGTGATGACCCCTTCCCAGAGTCCCCCGGAGATCTTGTGCATCAGCGGATAATCGGAAAGGGTGTTGGAGGAGACCCACTGGGGCTTGTAGCCGACGTTGGCGGCGGTCTTCAGCGTGATCACGGCCGTGGTCGGATTGACATACATCAGGACCGCTTCCGCGCCCGAACTCTTGAGCCGGAGGATCTGCGAGGCGAGATCCTTTTCCGTGGGCTCCACCGGAATCTCTGCCACGAGAGACATTTTGTAGGTGGCCAGACGCTGCTTGCAGCCGTCATAGCCGTTTTTCCCGTAGGAATCGTTCTGATAGAGGATCCCGATCTTCTTGAGTTTAAGGGTTTCGACGATGTATTTCGTCAGCACACTGGCCTCGTCTTCATAGAGGGGATAGACGCTGAAGAGGTAGGGCTGGACAGGGAAGACGTACTCCTTGACGGAGGTGGCCGGCCCCACCCAGATTACCTTGTTCTGGGCCAGATAGTCCTTCACGGCAAGACCGCCGGCCGCGGAGACGCCGCCGACAAAGGCGAATACCCCCTGACGCTCCACCAGCTCCTTCACCACCGCCGCAGTCTGGGCGGGGTTGTACTGGTCGTCCCGGATGAAATACTTGATCTTCCGGCCGTGGATGCCGCCCTCTTCGTTGATGATGTCGAACAGCAGTTTGCTTCCCCGGGCCACCGATCCCCAGGGCGCTGCGGGTCCGGTCTGCGGCCCCCATTGGCCGATCCGGATTTCGTTGTCGTCAAAACCCGCAGGATTGGCCGCCGGCGCCGCATTGGCGATTGACAGGACAGCCAGTACCGCAATCAATGAAATCAGCATTTTTGTTCTGAACATCAGCGCATCCTCCTTTTTGATAACCATCTGGTTTCTTGGGAAATAACGGTGCATTTTTACCTCTTCCGCAATCATAACAGGCCACAATCGGCCGTAAGTCTTCGTTGATCCGTTACACCTTCTTTACAAAATGTTTGGCAAAAAGTCCGCTCGGTCGAAGACAGAGGACAAGAATGATCACGATAAAGGCGACGATGGGCTTCCAGTGCGGAAAATAGTAGCCGAAGAAATTTTCGATCAATCCCAACAGCCCGCCGCCAATGATCACCCCCGGGATGCTCATCAGCCCTCCGAGCACGGCCGCGGCGAAGGCGCGCATGAAGGGCTCCATCATGAAGGCGGGGTCGAGCGTAGCCCGGGAAGCAAAAAACATCCCCGCAATGGCGCCGATCATGGAACTGAATCCCCAGGCAAAGGAAAACACCCGTTCGGTACGGATGCCCATGATTTTGGCGGCATGCTTGTTTTGCTGGGTTGCCCGCATGGCGACCCCAAGCTTGCTGTGTTTGAAGAACAGATAAAGAAACAGCATGAGACAGGCGGTCACGGCAAACACGGCGATCGCCCAGTTGTTGATGATCATCCCTTTTACGGGCTCATAGGTGACGGCGGCATTCAGCGGCAGCGAAAAATATTTCTGCTCCGCCCCCCATTTCCAGCCGGCCAAGCCGACCAGAAGCATCTCCGCCCCGAGGGTGATGACAATCAATCCCAAGATGCTCGGGTGCTTGGCGGGACGCAGGAAGAGATACTCGATCAGGATCCCCAGCAGGATGGAAAAGATCATCGTGACGACAAAGGCGGCCCAGAAGGGCCATTGATAAACGGCCAGGATGTGAAAGGCGACGAAGGAGGAGAACATGGCCATTTCGCCCTGGGCAAAGTTGACCACCTCGGAGGTCTTGTAGATGATCACCACCGCCGTGGCAAAAAGACCGTAGCAGGCGCCAATCGCCAGCCCTTCCACCAATAGCTGTCCTACCGGCATCTTGAACCACCTTTCCTTGTCGTTAAAAGGGCCATGTCATCCAGTACTTCTTCATGCGAATCCAGAGACCGAACATGCCGAGCGGCTCGAAAATGATGATCCCGATCATGATGAGCCCGATCGCGATGCTGCTGATGTTTTCGAGCCCCACCATGGTGAACCACTGTTTGGATACGGCCACCATCAGGGCGCCGAAATAGGGGACCTCGGCGATGTTTTTCAGGAGATCATACTGGAGGTAGGTGATCAGCGTTGCCCCCAGGACCCCCCCCAGGATCGTCCCCAACCCGCCGACCACCACCATCACGAGAAAGATGATCGACAGGATCATATTGAAGGTAAAGGGATCAAAGAACCCCAGCACGAAGCCGAACAGCCCCCCTGCGATGCCTGCATAAAAGGCGCTGACGGCAAAGGCCAGGGTCTTGTAAATGGTCAAATTCACGCCGATGACCTCCGCGGCAATATCGCTGTCCCTGATCGCCACGAAGGAGCGTCCAACCCGGGTTCTCAGAATATTTCTCGCGCCGACCACCATGATGATCGTCATGATCAATATCAGGTAGTATTTCTGGAAGTCGGTTTTCAGGATCCAACTGATTCCAAGTTGCCTGATCCCCAGATCCAGCGGCGGCACCTTGATGCCCATTCGGCCGCCGAACGCATCCACCCCCCCGATGATATGCATGATCGTCAGCCCGAAGCCCAGGGAGACGATCGCCAGGTAGGGTCCCTCCAGACGCAATGCGGGCAGCCCGAGGATAAAGCCAAAAAAAGCCGCGATAAAAGCGGCAATCAGGATGGCAAACACGAAAGGGATCTGAAGCAGGGTCATCAACAGCACCGTCCCATAGGCGCCAATCGCAAAAAACCCGGCATGTCCGAGGGAGATCTGACCGGTGGAGCCCACGAGAATGTTCAAGCCTACGGCCAGGATGATATGCACCATGATGATGTTGAGAAGATAGACGTAGTAACTGGGGGTATAAAGGGGGATGGTGAAGAGAACCAGCAACAGCATGACCGTCCATGCGAGAACCACACCGCTCTCAAAGAGCTGAATGTCCTCGTAGTAGTCGCGTTTCATATCCATAGATGTCACCTCAACAGGAAGAGTATGTTTATCACTCAAGGGTCGGCGCATCCGCAGGATGGGTTCAGGCGCCGATTCCGGATTGAATCCGCCAGTGAGCCATTCCCCGCAGCTTGCAACGGAGAATTTTCAAATGGCTTCAATTGTCACTGATAAGAAAGGGCGGTTTCCACTTTGAGCGCCTTCTATGTGCAGTCTATATTTTCGGTACTTTTGTTAGATCTTTCCGGATGGCCGGGTCCGTTCCGTCTGCGGCAGCCGAAATGAACCCGGCTGGAATGGAATGCGCCGCCATACGCAACAGCACCTGATAAAACGCGAGTTTTCTAACAATCTTTCCCGACACTGTCAAGAATTATTTCCCAGAATTATTTCCGATTCATCCAGGTCATATTTGTAGCCAAATTGGCTGTCGTCAAATTGTCTTGACACGCAAGACATTAAGTTCTACTGATTAACGGTAACAAGGGGAATTCTTTTCAGATATTGAACCAATCAAATAATTATTATGATCTTAGGAGGAAATATGAAAAGTAATAAACGGATCAAGGGTATTTTTCCTTTCATTGCACTCTTCATGCTCATGGGGTGTGCCACACAGAAGGCTATGACTCCCGTCATCACAGCGGTAGACCTTAACCCGAAGATTGTATCGGGCCAGCTTGCACAGAAGGCCAATGCCTTTGAAGTCATCTTCGATTCGACGCTATCGATGAATGATATTTATAAAAACAGCACCAAGCTCAATCAAGAAAAATCTTTGATTACCATGTTGAACGATACGATTCCAAATCTGAAGCTGACTGCAGCCGCAAGGGCTTTCGGTCAGTTCAGCACCTTTGGCGACCCGACATCGCAGCTCCTTTTTGGCCCGACGGATTATGCAAAATCATCCCTTCCACAGGCCATAGCACCTTTTACAACCGGAAGTGGGTTTAGCCCCCTGGATGCAGCTCTCGACGGCGCCACGTCTGATCTGCGATCCCAGACAGGTCAGATGGCTGTTATCGCCTTCAGCGATGGCGAAGATATGGAAAAATACACACCCGTCGCCGCGGCGCAGAGGATGAAAAGCGCCTACGGGGATCGAGTTTGCATCTACACGGTCCACCTCGGTGAAAATGCCGGCGGCAGGAAACTGTTGCAGCAGGTCGCCGATGCCGGTCAGTGCGGTTTCATGGTGACGGGAGACAGCATCTCCTCACCCGCAGGAATGGCCGACTTTGTTGAAAAGGTCTTTCTGAAGACCAATGTCGCAGAACGGCGCCAGGAAGTGGGCGCCCCGGATTCCGACGGCGATGGCGTCTTCGACAACCTTGACAAGTGCCCGAGAACGCCCGCCGGCGTGAAGGTGGACCAAGACGGATGTCCCCTCGATACCGACGGTGACGGAGTTTACGACTATCTCGACAAGTGCCCGGGAACGCCCGCCGGCGTGAAGGTGGATCAGGACGGATGTCCTTTCCCGGTGGTTCAGAAGTCTGCGCCCCAGGCAGCGAGCGCCGTGGAGACCTCGATCGTAGAAAAGGGAAGGGTCACCCTGAACGTGGAATTCGACTTCAACAAGGCTGACATCCGCAAGACGTCCCATCAGGAGATCGGCAATCTGGCGGAAGTCATGAAAAAATACCCCGGCATCATGATCCTGCTCGAAGGGCATACGGACAATGTCGGAGGGGTCAAATACAACGAGAAGCTCTCCCAGCGCCGGGCCGACGCGGTTAAGAAATACCTGGCGGAGAAATTCAGCATTGAAGCCTCCCGGCTGACGACAAAGGGCTACGGTCTGACCAAGCCCGTTGCAACGAACGCCACGAAGGACGGCCGCCAGAAAAACCGGAGGGTGGAAGCCGCCGCGGAATACATCATCAAGAAATAAAAATAGGGATTTTCAAACCTCTGAGAGGCCGTACCGGCAGCATGGGTACGGCCTCTTATTTGGTCTGTGGGTTGCCGGGCCTGCGGCTACAAGATCGCAGCGGCGAGCCTTTCATCACGTTAACCATATCCCTGGAGCCCTTCTGTTTCTTGCGGATGGTGATCCTCAATATTTATTCACACCAAAGGCAAGGTCAAATCAACTTTACCTTTTCATTTACAGATTGCTGATCGGTCTCAGTCAAAATGACCACTGTCCCATTTAAGAAGGCAGCTCTTATCAAAGCCTTCTTTATGGGTTGCCCTGTCAGAATTGCCTTTGACAAGTGTTATTGACTCTGATAGAAAAAAGACGTATAAAAAACCAGATCATGGGTATGGTCGTTTGTTTAACCATTTCACTGGAGGATTGGAGGAGAGACATTATGCTGAAAAGAAGAAGCCGTATTTCATCTAAGTCTAAGCTTTTTTGTTTGTTGTCTTTTATCCTGCTTATCACTGCGGTGTTCGTCATGACGGCAGGCCTGACTTTTGCCCAGGCCAAGAAGGCGGTCGAACAGAAGGCTCCCGCCGGTCTCGTGGACATCAACAACGCCAGCGAAAAAGAGCTGGAAGGGATCAAAGGGGTTGGTCCGGCAACGGCCAAGAAGATCATCGACGGCCGTCCATACAAGTCCGTGGACGACCTCTCCAAAGCGGGACTCAGCGCAAAGGTCATTGAATCAATGAAACCGCTTGTGACCGTTGGCAAGATGCCGGCGGCAGCCGCCAAATCCCCTGCACCCCCTGCACCGGCGGCAACCGCTGCAAAAGAGGCAACCAAGCCCGTTAAAGAGGTAAAAGAGGTCAAGCCGGCGGCCAAATCCGCTTCCGCAGTTGTTCCAGGAGCGAAAGTAAACATCAACACGGCGGACAAAGCGGCTCTTGAGGCGCTTCCCGAGATTGGTCCGGTAAAAGCCCAGGCGATCATCGACGGAAGACCCTACAAGACGGCTGAAGACGTCATGAAAGTCAGTGGAATCAAGGGAAAGACCTTTGAAAAGATTAAGGACATGATTACCGTCCGTTGATACGGGGATGCCATCATTTTAATGGCCATTACCAAACCATTGACATCGAAAAAAGGAGGGATTTATGAAGAAGATTCTGATTTTAACATGTGTGGTTCTCTTTGTTGCCGCGGTTGCTTTCGCGGCAGGACCCAAGACGTATCAGGTGACCGGGCCGGTTCTGGAAGTGACGGCGGATGTGATCGTTGTTGAGAAGGGAAAGGATAAATGGGAAATCGCCCGTGACGCCGCCACCAAGGTGACCGGTGATTTAAAAGTGGGTTCCAAAGTGACCATCGAATACACCATGAAGGCAGCAACCGTCGAAGTAAAGGATGCCAAGAAGGCAGAAGCCAAGAAAGCCGAACCGAAGAAGAAGTAGTTGCGCCCACAGGGGATGAGTTCTGGAGAATGGTTGCTTCTGTCGATTGCATGGGGGCGACCATTTTTTTCTGCCGGCGACTCGGCAGGAGGAAGGGAGATTATCATGGGACTGTTCGATAAAATCGCATCTATGGTCGGGGACAATATTTCCGGAGGTACGGAAAACAAGGGTTTTCTACAGCAGGCTATCAGTCTGATTGAGAGTCCGGAAGTCGGCGGACTGTCGGGGCTGATTGAGAAATTTCAGAACGGCGGTTTGGGGGATGTTGCCGGCTCCTGGGTGGGGAAAGGGGCCAACCAGCCGGTTTCCGGTGAGCAGGTGATCAACACCCTGGGAAGTGAGAAGATCCGGGAGATTGCCGCAAGTCTCGGCATTTCCAATACAGCGGTGGCGGATGGTTTGGCGTCCACATTGCCCCAGCTCATTGATAAGCTGACGCCCGATGGAGCGATCCCGGAAGAAAGCGTTCTCAAACAGGGATTAGGACTTCTTACAAAGCATTTTTTAAAAGGCAAGAATGATATTGTGTAGCGGACCGTCCTTGTCCAAATAGTTGACACAAAAGCGATGATCACAGAACAAGGGATACAAAGAAAAATTTCCCCTGTTGTATATTCAGAATCATTACGATTTTTTATTCGTTGTAAAATCCGCCTTTCTGTATTCAGGGTCAGGATATTTATAAAAACCCTCTCCGGATTTTGTTCCAAGCTGTCCCTGATCGATATACCGTTTGATAAAGTCGGCATTTTTTCTGAATTGAGCATGATTTAACTTTGTCGCCCAGAAGTCGCTGACCTTCCAGACCGTTTCCAGACCGATCGAATCGATGATCCCAAAAGGTCCGATCGGCATATGGAAAACCGCCATCCATGATCGGTCGATATCCTCCACGGACGAAACTTCGTTTGCGGCCAGTGTTTCCGCGGAATCCAGCAATGCCGACAGCATCGCATTGAATACATAGCCGCTGCTTTCCCTTTTCAATGTGATGGGATTTTGTCCGATTCTGCACGCGAAATCCTCAATCAGCTTGACCGTTGCTTCCGACGTTCCCGGATGGGGCATGATGTCCACGAGGTTCGTGAACCGGACGTCATGGAAATGGAAGGCGGCAAACCGGTCCGGCCTTCCTGTCGCTTCAGCAAACATGGAGGGTACCAGCGTCGAAGTATTGGTGGTGAATATGGCATGATCCGGACATATTCGGTTGAAAAGCGCAAATACCTCACCTTTTAAAACGGGGTCTTCGGGAATCGATTCGCTGATAAAATCGGCACCGTGGCCGGCCTTCTCCGGATCGTTTGATTGTGAGATCCTGCTGATTGCAGTATCGGCCTCCATTTGCGATAACCGTCCTGCGTTTACATATCCATGCGCCATCTTCCGGATTCTTGCCATAGCCTTGACCAGCAGCTCCTCCGACAGATCATAGAGCGCCACGTCATAACCATTCATTGCGCAGACAAAGCCGATCTGCTGCCCCATCGTCCCGGAACCGATGACCAGGATTTTTTTGATCTCTTCCACCTTCATTGTCGCCCCCTTTTTCAATCTACCGTTTTAATTGCATGGTGCAAATGGATCCCGGTGAAGCTTTCCGGCCGGGTTTTTTTGAAAAAACCGATGGCTGTTCCGGATCTGCGGTTCCCCATCCTGAACACAAAAGCAAATCGCATATCAATGGAGTGAATTCAAGGATTATCTGTATTCCGCTTTGCATTTTTTTCGCCTTGACACTTCCGGGTCATCCCTCTATATAGCGCGAGGGTGCTGCCGCAGATGGTTCAACTTGCCGTTTTGGCGCATCGCTTTGGGAAGGGGCGGTTGTCGTCCTTGATAAAAAAGTTTCATTCACTTTCTTCTATCTTGAGAGGCATGCCATGCTGAACGGAACAATCATCGATCACCTCCGGCAGAAGGTCGGCGCCGGAAACGTATATCATGAGAGAGAAGATCTCCTCGTTTACGGTTACGATGCTACACCTGAACTCAAGGGAGTACCGGATGTGGCCGTCTTCCCGGAAAACCGGGCGGGGTTGGAGGCCGCTGTTGAGGTGGCCCGCCGGGAGGGTCTCGCGATCACCCTCCGCGGCGCGGCGACGGGACTCTCCGGGGGAAGCATACCGGCGTCGGGCGGCATGGTCCTGGGCCTCACCCGGATGAACCGGATCCTGGAGATCGATGAGGAGAACCTCACCGCAACCGCCGAGGCGGGCGTAATCACGATCGATCTTTTCAATGCGGCCGCGGCCCGGGGTCTTTTCTACCCGCCCGACCCCGGATCCCAGAATGTATCGACACTCGGCGGCAATGTCGCAGAGAACGCGGGCGGCCTCCGGGGCCTCAAATATGGCGTCACCCGGAACTATGTGATGGCCCTTTCGGGTCTCCTGTATGACGGCACCGAGTTTGTCGCCGGGAACAAATGCGTCAAGGATGTGGCCGGCTACTCCCTGCGGGATCTGCTGGTCGGCAGCGAGGGGACACTCGGGATCATCACCGAGGTGACGGTCCGCCTGATCAACCCGCCGCAGGACAAGCGGACGCTGCTCGCCTATTTTCGGGATATCCGCACCGCCGGAGAGGCCGTCTCCAGGATTATCGCGGCCCGGATCATCCCCGCGACCCTCGAGATCATGGATAAAACGACGATCAACTGCGTGGAGGACTACGCCGGGATCGGCCTCCCCCGCGAGATGGGGGCGCTCCTGCTGATCGAGGTGGATGGCCACCCCGCGGTCGTTGCCGAGGAGGCGGAGGGGGTCCGGAAGATCCTCGAAGAGGTCCGGGCGGATGTGATCCGTCAGGCCGCAAACGCCCAGGAAGCCGCCCAGCTCGCCGCCGCGCGACGGACCGCCCTTTCTGCCGTGGCTCGCGTATCGCCGACCACCATCCTCGAGGACGCCACCGTTCCCCGGAGCCGCCTCGCCGAGACCTTCGCCGAGATCGAACGGCTCAAGGAGAAATATGGTATCCGCGTCGCCACCTTCGGCCATGCCGGCGACGGCAACCTCCACCCCACGGCGGTGACCGACGAACGGAACCATGAGGAGATCGAAAAGGTGCACGCCTTCTTCTCCGAGCTCTACGAAAAGGTGCTTTCCATGGGAGGCACGGTCTCCGGGGAGCACGGAATCGGCATCGCCAAGAAGGGCTACCTGCTGCGTCAGTTCGGCCAGGGGGGAATGGAGGTCATGCGCCGGATCAAGAAAGGCTTCGATCCGGACGGCCGCCTCAATCCGGGAAAAATCTTCCTCGATGAGGGGGTTTCTGCAGGAGTGAAGACTCCGGGAGGGATAAATGGCTGAACCATCCCCAACGGGCCATTTTCATCCGGATGACGCCCCGGCTTATGAATCCATTCTCCAGTGCATGCGCTGCGGCTTCTGTCTCGCGGTCTGCCCCACTTACGCGCTCACGAACCGGGAAAGGTCCAGCCCACGGGGTCGGGCGGCCCTCGCGCGCGCCGTCGCGGAAGGGAATCTTGAATTCACCCCCGCCGTCCGGGACGAGGCCTTCCTCTGTCTCGACTGCAAGGCCTGCTCGACAGCCTGTCCGTCAGGCGTCCGCGTCGGTACGATCATGGAGTTCTGCCGGAGCCAGGCGCAGGTTTTCTACCCCCCTTCCCTCCCTGCCGGGATGCTCCGGGATTTTATCCTGAAGCGGATGCTCCCCTCGCCCGCGCTGATGGAAAACTCCATGCTTCCCGCCCGGCTCTACCAGCGCCTCGGCCTCCAGTGGGCGGTCCGCCGCCTCGGGATAAACCGGTTCCTGCCTGGCGTCCTGGCCAAGATGGAGGGGATTCTCCCGACACTCGCCCCCCCGCTGCGCCTTGAGATCCCCGAGATGATCCCCGCCCTGGGTAAGAAACGAGGCCGCGTCGGCTTTTTTCTCGGCTGTGCGATGAGCCTGGTCTTCCCCGAGGTGTCGCGACAAACGGCAAAAATCCTCTCCCAGCAGGGTTTCGATATCGTCACCCCGAAGGAGGTCAAGTGCTGCGGCGCCCCTCATCTGGCCGAGGGAGATCGGGATACCGCCCGTCGTCTCGCCCGGATCAATATTGACCTCTTCCTTTCCCTCGGGGTGGATTTTATCGTGACCGACTGCGCCGGCTGCGGTTGCGCGCTCAAGGAATATGAAGAACTCCTGGAGGGCCCGGACGATCATGAACGCGTCGGCCGCTTCCGGGCAAAGATCCGCGACATCTCCGAATTCCTTGCGGAGGTGGGCATCCGGACTGAAGAGCTCCGGCCGGTGCCGCTCTCCGTCACCTATCACGAACCCTGTCACCTCGTTCACGGCCAGGGGCTTTCCGGACCGCCGCGCCAGGTCATCCGGGCAATCCCCGGGGTTGAACTGCGCGAAATGAAGGAATCCAGTTGGTGCTGCGGCATGGCAGGCTCCTTTGCACTCAAGGAGTTGGAGACGAGCCGCCGGATCCTCGAACGGAAACTCGCCAATGTCCGGGACACCGGAGCCGACGCCCTGGTGACGGCCAATCCCGGCTGCCACCTCCAACTCGCCTGGGGTGTCCGTGAGCTCGGCATGAAACAGCCCGTCCTGCATGTCGTGGAGCTCCTGGGACGCTCCCTTCCCCCGGCGCAGATATGAACCTCATGGAAGGCCCCTTTTCATGAAACCGACCGACGCGTCCGAAGAGAAATTCCGGGAACTGCTCTCACTGATCGCCCGGTTGAGGGGACCGGACGGTTGTCCCTGGGACAGGGCGCAACAGAAGGCGGATATCGGTCGCTATCTCATCGAGGAGGCCTATGAGGTCCTTGAGGCGCTGGAGGGGTCTCCGGATCACCTCCGGGAGGAGCTCGGCGATCTCCTCTTTCAGATTCTCTTCCTCGCCCGGATGGCGGAAGAGGCGGGTGAATTCACGACCGCCGATGTCCTTACGGAGATCACGGCCAAGATGGTCCGGCGTCATCCCCACGTCTTTGGCGGCGCCACGGTCGATGGCGTCGAGGGGGTCCGCGCCAACTGGGAGCGGATCAAGGCGGAAGTGGAACACAAGGGGGAAAAAGGGTCCCGCCTCTGCGACGGAATCCCCCGCGCTCTCTCCACACTGGCGAAGGCGCAGCGGATCACCGCCCGCGCCTCTGCGGCCGGATTCGACTGGCCGGACGCCGCCGGCGTACTGAACAAGGTCGAGGAGGAGCTGGCCGAATTCCGTGCCGCAATGGAAACAAAAAATCCGGAACGGATGAAGGAGGAGACGGGAGACCTCCTGTTCACGCTGGTGAACCTCTGCCGGTTTGCCCAGGTGGATGCGGAGGCGGCGCTTCGCGCTTCGCTGCGCAAATTCACCGACCGTTTTTCTCATATTGAACGTGAACTGGCCGCACAGGGGAAGACCCCCGAAGACTCCTCCCTCGCCGAAATGGATCGGATCTGGGAGGAGGCCAAGAAACTCGAAGGGAGATCCCGAATCCGATGAAATTTTTTTTCTGCGTTCTGGGGATGGTCTTCGTGGTCGAAGGCCTCCCCTATCTCACCTTCCCCGACAAGATCAAAACCTACCTGCACAAGCTGATGGAGATCCCCGATAGGACACTCCGGATTCTGGGCGCCGTCGCCGTCACCCTCGGACTTCTCCTCGTCTATCTCGGAACAACGTGACACCCGCGAAAAACACCGGTAAAATATCATTTTTCGTTGACTTTCCATCCCGTTTCTGATTATGTGCCGCAGTTTTCGCGGGGATGGAGTTTTGCCTTTAAGATGAAGCTGGAAGAATTCGCATATGACCTGCCGGAGGAGCTGATCGCCCAGGAACCGGCAGCGGTCCGGGACCGGTCTCGGATGATGGTGGTTCACCGGAAGACGGGGGAGATTGAGATCCGGACGTTCAGGGACCTTCCGGGGTACTTCGGCGAAGGGGATGTCTTTGTCGTCAACGACTCCCGCGTCTTTCCGGCGCGCCTTATCGGCCGGAAGGAGACCGGGGGGCTAATCGAGATCCTCCTGCTGAGAAATCATCCTGAAGAGGCTTCGGGGCCCATATGGGAGGTGCTGCTTCGCCCCGCCAAACGGGTCGAGATCGGGACGACGGTCACGTTTGCCCCCGGCTGCAGGGCCCGTGTCATGCGGCGGCTGTCGGAGAAGCAGTGGCTGCTGGAATTCCGGACGGATATCCCCTTCGATGATTTCCTCGCCCGTTTCGGGAGGGCGCCGCTGCCTCCCTACATCAAGCGGAAGAAGGATCGGGCCCGGTCACAACATGATCTGGAGCGCTACCAGACCGTCTATGCGCAGATTACGGGCTCCGTGGCGGCGCCGACCGCGGGGCTTCATTTTACCGACGAGATGTTCGATCTTTTAAGAAGCCGGGCGGTGGGAATCGCCCCCATCACGCTGCATGTCGGCTACGGCACCTTCCTCCCCATCGAGGCGGAGAACGTGGAGGACCACGTCATGGAAGAGGAGCATTTCACCATCGACGGGGAGACGGCTCGGCTGATTAACGGGGCGAAACGGGTCATCGCCGTGGGGACGACCTCGACCCGCGTCCTCGAATCCGTCGCCGATGACGAGGGGAGAATCCGGCCGGTTTCCGGCTCGACACGCCTCTACCTCTACCCCGGCAGCCGTTTCCGGCGTGTGGATGCGCTGCTGACGAACTTCCACCTCCCGAAGTCATCCCTTTTTCTTTTGGTGTGCGCCTTTGCCGGCCGGGAACGGATGCAGAATGCCTACCGACTCGCCATCGAAAACCGTTTTCGTTTCTACAGTTATGGGGATTGCATGCTGATCCTGTAGGGATAATGAATATGGAGTTTACACAGATTGCAAAAGACCCGGGCTGCGGGGCCAGACTGGGGACCATCGGGACGCCGCACGGCGATATCCGGACGCCGGCCTTCATGCCGGTCGGCACTCAGGGCGCCGTGAAGGCGCTGATGCCCGAACAGGTCCACGGCCTCGGCGCGGATATCATTCTCGGCAACACCTACCATCTCTATCTGAGACCGGGACATCGTCTGATCGCGGCCCACGGAGGCCTGCACCGGTTCATGAACTGGCAGAGGCCCATCCTGACCGACAGCGGTGGATTTCAGATCTACAGCCTCGGCAACCTCCGACGGATGGCGGAAGATGGTGTGACTTTTCAGTCCCACATCGACGGATCGAGCCATTTCCTCAGTCCGGAGACGGCCGTGGAGATCCAGGAGGCGCTCGGCAGCGATATCATGATGTGTCTCGACGAGTGCATTGCCTATCCCGCCACCCGGGAAGAGGTCGAACGGGCGCTCACCCGAACCGCCCGCTGGGCGGAGCGCTGTAAGCAGAGCAGGAAAAACCTGACGCAGGCCCTCTTCGGGATCGTCCAGGGCGGCGTCTATCCGGACCTCCGCCGGCGGGGAGCAGAGGAGATGAAGGCGATCGGTTTCGACGGTTACGCCATCGGCGGGCTCAGCGTCGGGGAACCCAAGGAGCTGATGCTGGAAAATCTGGCCGCGACCGCCCCGCTCCTTCCTGATGACCGGCCGCGCTATCTGATGGGCGTCGGAACACCCGCGGATCTCGTTGAGGGGGTCTTCCATGGAATCGACATGTTTGACTGCGTGATGCCGACCCGTTGTGCCCGCAACGGATTGTTGTTTACAAACGGAGAAAAGGTTGTTATAAAAAACGCCCGTTACCGGGAGGATGGTTCGCCCCTTGACAGCGAATGTGATTGTTATACCTGTCAAAATTACTCGCGGGCCTATCTGCGGCACCTGTATGTGTCCGGGGAAATCCTGGCGATGGTGCTCAACACGATACACAACCTCCGGTATTATCTTCGTCTCATGGAGCGGATCCGGGAGGCGATCCGGGAGGGCCGATATCCGGATTTCAGGGACCGTTTTCTCCGGGAACGGACGGCCGCGTGTATCGACGGCAGCGCCGAAACCGGGATTGAAGGAAAATGAAAAAAATAATTTGAATCATAATCATAGAGGGAGGGCTTTACATTGATGAATTCAGCTTATGCGATGGGTATGCCGGGAGGCGGTGGCGGCGGCGCCGCCGGAGGTGATTTCAGTTTCATCATCATGATGGCGGTTCTTTTCGGCATCTTTTATTTTCTCCTGATCCGGCCTCAGCAGAAAAAACAAAAAGAAATCAAGAATATGATAGCCAACCTGGCCCATGGGGATCTGGTGATGACCTCCGGCGGGATTCAGGGTAAGGTCACGGCGCTGACGGATACGGTCGTGACGATCGAGATCGCCGACAAGGTCAAGATCAAGGTCGCCCGGAACTTCATCGGCGCCGTGCTGCAAAAGGCGTCCGGGGAATGATATCGATGATCTCGAATATGAGCTGAATTGTCACGTTTGAAAGGGGTAAACCATGTTTAAAAGCATCAGAATCAGGGCCGCCGTCACGATCGTCCTCTGTCTGGCCGCGCTCGTCTATCTGGCGCCCTCCCTGACGTCCGATCTTCCAGACACATGGAAGAAATACCTCCCGACGGACCGGATCCATCTTGGACTCGATCTGCAGGGAGGGATGCATCTGGTCCTGGAGGTGGAAACCACCAAGGCGGTGGAAAGCACCCTGGAACGGACAGCAAACGACCTGAAGGAAAACCTCATGGAAAACCGGGTCCGTTTCAAGCTCCGTGAACGGACCAAGGACCGAAACGTCACCTTTGAATTCCCGGATGTCGCCTCGCGGGAGGCCTTCGACAAGATTCTGAAGAATCAGTATCCGGATCTCGAAGCCGCCTCCTCGGAGATCGTGGAAGGCAAGGGGCTGGTCTCCCTGAAGATCAAGGACAAGCGCGCCGTTGAGATCAAGAAGATGGCGGTGGAACAGAGTCTGGAAACGATCCGCAATCGTGTCGATCAGTTCGGCATCTCCGAGCCGGAGATCATCCCGCAGGGGACGGACCGAATCATCGTCCAGCTCCCCGGGGTCAAGGATCCGGCCCGGGCCAAGAACCTGATCGGCCGGACGGCCCTGCTGGAATTCAAACTCGTCGACGATGAACACAGCCTCGAAGAGGCCCTCAAGGGGAACGTCCCCGAGGGAAGCGTCGTTGCCAACGAATCCCGGATGGATCGGACTTCCGGGAGGCGGTCCGATATCCCGCTTCTTCTCAAAAACAGGACGCTCATGACCGGAGAGGCTCTGGAGAGCGCGAAGGTCCAGATCGGCGACCGCTTCGGTGAACCGCACGTCTCCCTCAAGTTCAACGCCCAGGGGGCAAAGGACTTCGACCGGATCACGGGAGAAAATGTGAAGAAACGTCTCGCGATCGTGCTGGACGGTGTCGTCCATTCGGCCCCGGTCATCCAGGAGAGGATCTCCGGCGGCCAGGCACAGATCACGGGCGCCTTCACCATGGAGGAGGCGAGCGACCTGGCCATCGTGCTTCGCGCCGGTGCGCTGCCCGCGCCGGTGACCATCCTCGAGGAACGGACGGTCGGTCCCTCCCTCGGCCAGGATTCGATCGACAAGGGGACCTGGGCGAGCATCATCGCAGGCATCCTGATCTTTATATTCATGATCTTCTACTACCGCTTGACCGGCATGGTCGCGGACGTGGCGCTCGCCATGAACATGCTGCTTCTGCTGGGCGTCATGGTCGCCTTCAAGGCAACGCTGACGCTGCCCGGCATCGCCGGTATCGTGCTGACGATCGGCATGGCGGTGGACGCCAACGTGCTGATCAATGAACGGATCCGGGAGGAACTCCGCCTGGGGAAAACGCCGCGGGCGGCCATCGAGGCCGGTTACACGAAGGCCTTCCTGACCATCTTCGACTCCAACGTAACCACGCTGGTGGCGGCGCTCTTCCTCTTCGGATTCGGAACCGGCCCGGTCAAGGGGTTTGCCGTGACACTGACGATCGGCATCGTGGTCAGCATGTTCACCGCGGTTTTTGTGACCAGGATTATTTTCGACTACTTCGTTTGGAATCGTAAGATCGACCGGATCAGCATTTAGGGACGGATGGGGGCGAAACGCCCGGAGCAAGACGTCGCCTTTTGCGATAGAGGAGAATTCAATGGAAATCATTAAAGCGGACACCCATTTTAATTTCGTCAGGCTGATGAAGCCCGCCGTAGCCGTGTCGATTGCCGTGATCATCATCGGCATCGCCTCCCTGATCTGGCACGGGGGGCCAAATTACGGCATCGATTTTGCGGGCGGCACCCTGATCCAGATCAAATTCCAGAACGAGGTCCATACCGACAAGATCCGGACCGCCTTCAAGTCGATCGGGTTCGAGGGCAGCATCATCCAGAATTACGGCCCGAAGGAGGTTATCGTCCGGACGGCCGAATCCGGAATCGATGCCAAGGGGCTCACCTCGCGCGTCGATGAGGCGCTGACCACCGCATTCGGCAAGGGAGCCTATGAACTCCGGCGGATCGAGATGGTAGGCCCCAAGGTCGGCAAAGACCTGACGCGGAAGGCGATTCTGGCGATCATCTTCTCCTGGATCGGAATCCTGATCTATGTCGGGGTGCGGTTCGAGTTCCGCTACGCGCTGGGAGGGATCATCGCGCTGGTCCACGACGTCCTGATCACGGTCACGTTCCTCTCCCTGTTCGACAAGGAATTCGACCTGAATATCGTGGCGGCGCTGCTGACGATCATCGGGTATTCCATCAACGATACTATCGTCATCTTCGACCGGATCCGTGAAAATGCACGCAAGAATATCCGGCAGTCGCTCGATGAGGTCATCAATGCGAGCGTAAACCAGACCCTCAGCCGGACCATCCTGACATCGCTCACGGTCTTCATGGTCCTGATCATCCTGTTTATTTTCGGGGGGGGCGTGATTCACGATTTCACCTTCGCGCTTCTGGTGGGGACGGTCGCCGGCGTCTATTCGACCGTGTTCATCGCGAGCCCGATCGTGCTGATGTTCGAAAAGATCAGGCCGTCGGGGCTGAAGGGAAAGAAATAACATTGACCCCCCTGGAGATCGGAGGACTGACCCTGTTCATCCTGGTGCTTCTGTTCGGCACCTTCTCCATCCTGTTCGGTCTTCCGGGGACCATCATCATCCTGATCGATGCGGCACTGTATGCGGCGGTTACCGGGTTTGAGAGGATCGGTTTCAAGATCCTCATGACCCTGTTGATCCTTTCCATTCTTGCGGAGCTGGCCGATTTTGCCGTCGGAATGGCAGGCGCCGTCAAGTTCGGCGCCTCCCGAACGGCGTTCTGGGCCTCCGTCATCGGCGGACTGATCGGGGCCGTCCTCATGATGCCGTTTTGGTTGGGACTCGGTGCCGTCACCGGGGGGTTCCTCGGGGGATTCGTCGCCATTTTGATCGTCGAGCTGCTCCGCCAGAACCGCCTGAAACCGGCGATTCGGGCTGCTTGGGGGGCGATTCTGGGACGGGCCGCGGGGATATGCGTGAAAGGGGTCTTCGCCCTGATCATGACCGTCATCACGCTGACCAGCGTTTACGACTAAGGAAACATCACATCATGAGCAAACCGAAATCGAAACTGCAGGAATACATCGAGGCGATCATCCTGGCCATCCTGATCGCCTTCTTTATCCGGACCTTTGTGATCCAGGCCTACAAGATTCCCTCAGGTTCCATGAAGCCGACGCTCCTGATCGGCGACCATATCCTCGTCTCCAAATTCAACTACGGGATCAGGTTGCCTCTGATCCGCTCCACCCTGGTCCCGGTCGGGACGCCCAAACGAGGGGACATCGTGGTCTTCATCTACCCCGAGGACCGGTCGAAGGATTTCATCAAGCGGCTGATCGGCCTGCCGGGGGACGTAATCGAGGTCCGGGACAAGAAGATCCTGCTGAACGGCCTCCCCTGGAGCGACGCCCACGGGGTCAATGTGGACAACCTGATCATCCCCGGATCGGTTCAACCCCGCGACAACTTCGGACCGGTCAAGGTTCCGGAAGGTTCCCTTTTCGTCATGGGGGACAACCGTGACGAAAGTTACGACAGCCGGTTCTGGGGTTTCGTCCCGATGAAGGATGTCCTTGGCAAGGCCCTGATCATCTACTGGTCCTGGAACCAGGAGGATTCCGGCGTCCGTTGGAACCGCCTCGGATCGATCCTGCATTAAGATCAGATCAGCGCAAAAACGACCATCGCGATTGAAAGGAAGGTGATCACCGCAACGGTCAGCCAGGAGAGGATGTTCATGATCGGACCGTTCTTGTATTTCCCCATAATCCGCCGGTCGTTGACCAGCAGCAGCATAAAGACAAGGATGACGGGAAGGATCGCCCCGTTGATGACCTGGGAGTAGAACATGATCCGGATCAGCGGCATGTCGGGCAGCAGGATGATTCCGGCGCCGAGAAATACCATCAGCGAGTAGAGGCCGTAGAACTGAGGGGCCTCCAGGAACTTGCGGTTCAGGCTGGACTCCCATCCGAAGGCCTCGCAGATCGTGTAGGCGGTCGAGATCGGCAGGATCGATGCGGCAAAGAGCGAGGCGTTCAGGAGGCCGAAGGCGAACAGCCAGGCGCAATATTCCCCCGCGAGCGGCGCCAGCGCCTGGGCGGCGTCCTTGGCGCTCTCGATCCGGACGCCGTTCTGGAAGAGGGTCACCGCGCAGAGCATGATGATGAAAAAGGCGATCACGTTGACCGTGACCGATCCGAGGATGACATCCATCCGGATGTAAGGGTAATCCTCGGCCTTGAGCCCCTTGTCGACCACGGAAGACTGGAGGTAGAACTGCATCCACGGGGCGATCGTTGTCCCGATCACACCGACGGCCATCGTCAGGAATCCCGCGTCCATCCGGAAGGTCGGCTTCAGCAGGGACGACCCGACGGCGTCCCAGTCCGGCTTCCCCATGAAGCCGGAAATGATGTATGAAATGTAGAAGACGCATGCAAACAGAAACACCTTCTCCACAGACTTGTAATTTCCCTTGACCACGAGCCACCAGACGAAGGCGGCGCTGAACGGGACGGAGAGGTATCGGCTGATGCCGAAAATCTCCAGGCTGGCCGCGACGCCGGCAAATTCGGAAATTGTGTTCCCCAGATTGGACAGAAACAGGAGGATCATCAGGTAAAAGGTGATCCGCGCGCCGAAACGCTCGCGGATCAGGTCGGAGAGCCCCTTGCCCGAAACCACCCCCATCCGGGCGCACATCTCCTGGATGATAATCAGGGCCGCGGTGATCGGGATCAGGGTCCACAGGAGTGTGAGGCCGTATTCGGCACCGGCCAGGGAGTAGGTTGTGATGCCGCCGGCGTCGTTGTCGACGTTGGAGGTGATGATCCCCGGTCCGATCAGCGCGAAGAAGAGCCCGAGCGAACGCCAGTACTTCCTGACGGCCAGGGATAGCCGGAATCTGCCGCTGCCTCCGGGAAGGGAATCAACCATGGTCTTGTGCCGCCTTCCTCATCCATCGTCAACCTATCGGCCCAACTTCGGTGCCACTACCTCGAGAAGATTTTTGAACAGAATGACCCCCTTCAGGCGGCTTTCGTCATCAACAACCGGCATGGCCATGATGCCATACTTGGCGAAATCGTCGGCGATCCGCTCCTTCTTCTCCTCGATGTCCACCGAAATCACCCGCGTATCCATCAGCTCCGAGAGAACCGTCGCCGGAGGCGCAACGAGGAGATCCCGCAGGGTCAGCACCCCGAGGATATGCTCCTCACCGTCCAGCACATAGAGATAATAGATCAGATCCATATCCTCGGCCTCAAGCCGGATCTTCTCCATCGCCTCCCCCGCCGTCACGTCGGGTCCGAAACTGAGGTATGATGTGGTCATCAGCCCTCCGGCCTTTTCCTCCGGATGGGCGAGGAGCTCCTTCATATCCTCCGCCACATCCTTCTCCATCTCCTGGAGGATGCCCTCCGCCCTGTCTCTGGGGAGATCGCCCAGCAGGTCGGCCGCCTCTGAGAGGGACATCTCCTCGATGATGTCGGAGGCGTTCGCCGTCGAGAGCCCTTCGATCAGGCTCACCTGGATCTTAGGATCCGTCTCTTCCAGCGTCTCGGCCGCCGTTTCCACATCCAGAGATCGGAAGACGGCGGAACGCTGGTGGATATCGAGCTCCTCGATGATGTCCGCCAGATCAGCCGGATGCATCTGGGCAAGGCGGTTCTGGGCGATGGTCAGCCGCAGCAGGTCCGGCGAGGAGAGGGGCTGCACGAACTTCCAGGCGATCAGTTGATCCGCCATCTCGTAGTCGAAGAGTTTGCGGAGGAGAAAACCGATCGGCCTCATCAGGCCGATACGCCGCAGGAGACCGTGGAAACCGACATCCACATGGACCAGGTAAAGGATCTTTTTTGCATGGAGAAATTGCAGATCGTTGACCCGGCGGATCTTTGCCCCGTCCGTATCGACCACCTGCTTGTCCAGCAGGGTATCCTTCAGCAGCAGTTCGCCGGGATGGAGCACCGGTTCCCGGAAATCCTCCGGCCGGAGGGGATGGGCTGTAAGCGTCCCGTTGATCGCCGCAATCCCTCTCCAGGGGAAGAGAACGTTTTTTTTATTCTTTTCCAGGCACAGCAGAATTTCCGTGACCGGGGGGTAGATCTCCCCGATGTTCCCGGTCAAGTCGAGGACCCTGCCGATGGGACGGCCTTCGCCATCAACGACTTTTCTTCCCAGGAGTTCACTTAAAAACAAAAACACCTGAGGTTCATGGTTCGCCGCCATGTTCACCGCCATGTTCATTGCCTCCGGGTTGAGGTGCCTATAACACCATTTTTCAATATTTCAAAAGCTTTTTTCCTCACCATGTTTGGGCTTGACACCTCCCGTTTTTATGGTGTAAGAACGGATCATCAAATTGGCGGCGGTAAACCCTTTTAATTGAATCCCGCGAGATTGAAAAGGGACGGTCCATGAGTAAATTATCTCCTATAAGTCCGGTATTCAAGCCTTCACCCGTCGGGGGGAGGCTTTTTTTTTGATTTACTGAAAAAATAGAAAGAGGGAACCCATGGAGAAAAAAAGGATCGTCATGGATGCGGAAGGAATCGACCGATCGCTGACGCGAATCGCCTATGAAATCCTGGAAAAGAACAAGGGGGTTGAGGAGCTGGTTCTCGTCGGGATCCGCACCGGGGGAGTTTTTCTCGCGGGGCGCCTGTGCCGGAAGATCTCTGAAATCGAAGGACGGGAGGTCCCCCTCGGGATCCTCGACATCACCCTCTACCGGGACGACCTGCAGACCTCCCACCGGAAACCAAGGCTCGGAAAGACGGACATCCCTTTCTCGCTGGACGGGAAAAAAGTTGTTCTCGTGGACGATGTCCTTTTTACGGGCCGGACGATCCGGGCAGCAATGGACGCCCTGATCGACTTCGGTCGTCCGAAACTGATCCAGCTTGCGGTCCTGATCGACCGTGGTCACCGTGAATTGCCCATCCGGGCGGACTTCGTCGGCAAGAACCTTCCCTCCTCCCTGTGGGAAGCGGTCATCGTCGACCTGACGGAGAAGAACGGCAGGGATGAGGTGGTCATCGACGAAAATGCATAGGTAGGGCCGGATCTTGCCTGTTCCGCCTTTCCTAAGAATCTCCGCCCCGGGGAAATCCTTTCCTGCGGACGCGATCCCGAACCAGAGAGGTTTGACCATGAAACTGAACCGGAAAGACATCCTTGGCATCCAGGAACTCCCCGTGGATGAGATCAACCTGATTCTTGAAACGGCGGATTCCTTCATCGAGATATCCACCCGGGAGATCAAGAAAGTCCCCACACTCCGCGGGAAGACCGTCATCAACCTCTTCTACGAAGCCAGCACCCGAACGAGGACCTCCTTTGAGATCGCCGGCAAACGGCTGAGCGCGGATACGATTAATATTTCCGCATCGACCAGCAGCGTCGTAAAGGGCGAAACCCTGATCGATACGGCCAGGAACCTGGAGGCCATGAATCCGGATATCATCGTGATCCGCCACAGCGCCGCCGGGGCGCCCCATATGCTGGCCGGCATCCTCCGGCAGTCGATCATCAACGCGGGCGACGGGGCGCATGAACACCCGACCCAGGCGCTCCTGGACATGATGACGATCCGGTCGAAAAAGGGGGGGATCACCGGACTGAAGGTGGCAATCGTCGGCGACATCACCCACAGCCGCGTCGCCCGCTCCAACATCCACGGTCTGACGAAAATGGGGGCCAGAGTCTGCGTTGCCGGCCCGGCGACAATGATTCCCCGTGACATCGAGAAGATGGGCGTCGTCGCCCATACCTGCATCGAAGAGGCGATTCGTGATGCGGACATCATTATGATGCTTCGCATCCAGACGGAACGGGAGAAACAGAACATCTTTCCCTCCCTGCGGGAATACGCCCAGTATTTTTCCCTCAACCGCAGGAACATCGGCCTTGCACGCAAGGACGTTCTCATCATGCATCCGGGGCCGATGAATCGTGGGGTGGAGATCTCGCCGGATATCGCCGACGGACCCCATTCGATCATCCTCGACCAGGTCACGAACGGCGTGGCCGTCCGGATGGCCCTTCTCTATCTGTTGACAGGAGGAAGCAATTAATGACTCTCTTGCTCAAAGGCGGCAGGGTGATAGACCCCTCCCGGAACGTGGACAGGACGGGGTATCTGCTGATCGAAAACGGGAAGATCGTCCAATGCGGAAAGGAACTGCCCCGCACCGGAAAGACCACACCAAGAGAAGGCGCTCCCGACATGGAGGTCCTGGATCTCCGGGGGAAGATCGTCGTCCCCGGACTGATCGATATGCATACCCACCTGCGGGAGCCCGGCTTCGAGTACCGGGAGACGATCGCCACAGGAAGCGAGGCTGCCCTGGCGGGCGGCTTCACATCCGTCGCCTGCATGCCCAACACGAGCCCAGTGAACGACAACCGGTCCGTCACCGAATTCATCCGGAGAAAGGCGGCGGAATGCGGCCTGGTGAACGTCTATCCCATCGCGGCGATCAGCCTGAAGTCGGAAGGCGTGCTCCTTTCCGAGTTCTGGGACCTCAAAGAAGCCGGCGCCGTCGGTTTTTCCGATGACGGCAAATCGGTCATGAACGCCTCTCTGATGCGCCGGGCGCTCGAATACGCCTCCTCCCTCAGTATGCCGGTCATCGCGCACTGCGAAGACCGAAACCTCTCCACGGGCGGGATGATGCACGAAGGTTTCGTCTCCACCGAAATCGGCCTCGCGGGCATCCCCGGGATCGCGGAAGACGTCATGGTCGCCCGGGATCTCCTCCTCGCAGAATTCACGGGGGCGCCCCTGCACATCGCCCATGTCAGCACCTTGGGCGCGGTCCGCCTGATCCGCGAGGCCAAGGCCCGCGGGGTCAGGGTCACCGCGGAGACCGCACCCCATTACTTCACGCTGACCGATGAGGCCGTCCGCACATTCGACACCGCCACGAAGGTCTACCCGCCCCTCCGCGGCGCGGAGGATCGCGCGGCCATCCGCGAGGGGCTCCGCGACGGAACCATCGATGTGATCGCAAGCGATCACGCGCCCCACGCCCGGACGGACAAAGAGGTCGAATTCGACTATGCCGCAAGCGGCCTCACGGGGCTGGAAACCTCCCTTTCCCTCTCCCTTCGCCTGGTGGAAGAGGGGTTTCTCACGCTGCCCATGCTGATCGAAAAGATGACTGTTCATGCCGCCCGGATCCTCCGCATCCCGAAGGGGACCCTTGCCGACGGCGCCGACGCCGATATTACCGTCATCGACCCCGATCGGGAATGGACCGTCGATCGCGGGCTTTTCCGTTCCCGGGGGAAGAACTCCCCTTTTCACAACTGGACCCTGAAGGGAAAGGCGGTTCTGACGATCGTCGGCGGCGTGATCCGCTATCGCGATTGCTGAGATGACCCGAACAAGAACACAGCAGCAGACGGAGGCCATTGTCCTGCGGGTGATCGATTACGGCGAATCCGACCGGATCGTGACCTTCTGCACTGCGGACTTCGGGAAGATCAGGGGAATTGCCAAAGGGGCCAGAAGAAGCCGGAAACGTTTCGTAAACGCCCTTGAGCCCTTTTCCTGCTCCCGGGTTCACTTTTCGCGAAGGGGTCCGGACTCTCTGGCCCTGATCGAGGGGTGCGACATCCTCTCGCATTTTCCCGCCATCCGCGCCGATCTGGAAAAAACGCTGGCTGCTTCCTATCTGATCGATCTCACGGATCAGTTCACTCCGGAAGACAAGAAGAGTGAGACTTCCTTTTACCTTCTGTACAATTTTCTCCAACTGCTGGAGGAAACGGCCATGACGGAGGCTCTGCTGCGTTTCTTCGAAATGCGCCTCCTGCGGATCTCCGGATACGACCCGGTTTTAAACCACTGCCTCTGCTGTAAAACGCCGATTGGAAAACAGGCGGCCTACCGTTTCGACGCTGCAAAAGGCGGCCTGACCTGCAACGTTTGCGAACCCGAAAGCCCGGACGCCATCCCCGTCTCCCTCGGGACCATCCGGACGCTGCTCTTGGGACGCGAGATGGAGATCGACCGTCTGGGCCGCCTGCTCCTGTCGGGCCGGTCCGCGGACGAAAGCCGGCGTCTTCTCGCCTATTTCATCCGCCATATCCTCGGACGGGAGCTGAAATCGGTTCACGTCCTGAATGAAATCCGCCGTCTGGGGATATAGCAGGGCATTGAAAATACCGGCATGAGCAGGCTGTTCAAAAATGGTCAGATGCAAGGCGCACAAAAACCGAGAAGCGAGGCGTATATTGAAATACGCCGAGCGACGAGGTTTGCAGCGCAACGCAGCAGATGAGCGTTTTTCAGCAGCCTGCCGCGATTTCATATTGACATGCGGACAACCACCGTGTTAAGAACATCCCCGTAAAATACTCCATGATATCAAGAAATAACATGTTTTGACCTACAGGAGGAGATGTGACCTTTCAGGAATTGATCTTTGCCCTCGAACGGTACTGGGCAGCACAGGGGTGCGTGATCCAGCAGCCCTACGACGTTGAGAAGGGGGCGGGAACTTTCAATCCGGCCACCTTTCTGCGGGCCCTGGGACCGGAACCCTGGAACGTGGCCTACGTGGAGCCCTCCCGGAGACCCACGGACGGCCGCTACGGCGAAAACCCGAACCGGCTCCAACACTACTATCAGTACCAGGTGATCATGAAGCCGTCGCCCGAGAACATCCAGGAACTCTATCTGGACTCCCTGAGAAGCTTCGGCATCGACCCTCTGGAGCACGACATCCGCTTCGTGGAGGATGACTGGGAATCGCCCACCGTAGGCGCCTGGGGCCTCGGATGGGAGGTGTGGCTCGACGGGATGGAGATCTCCCAGTTCACCTACTTCCAGCAGGTCGGGGGTTTCGATTGCCGCCCTGTCTGCGCGGAGCTGACCTACGGTACCGAACGGATCGCGATGTATATCCAGGGGATCGACAACGTCTACGACCTCGAATGGACCAAGGGGATCAAATACGGCGACGTCCACCACCAGAGCGAGGTGGAGTGGTCGGTTTACAATTTCGAGACCGCCGATATCCCCCAGCTCCGGCAACGCTTCGACATGTACGAGGCCGAAGGGATACGGGCGGCGGAAAAGGGCCTCGTTCTGCCGACCTACGACCATTGTCTCAAGTGTTCCCACACCTTTAACCTGCTGAACGCCCGGGGGGCGATCAGCGTGGCCGAGCGGACGAGTTACATCGGCCGGGTGCGGAACCTGGCCCGCCTGAGCGCCGAGGGTTATCTCCGTCAACGGGAGACCATGGGCTACCCGCTGCTGAACCGGAAATAAGGCGGGGAACACCTGCTTTTCCCCGGCACATTATATCGACAAAGCCCGCGAATCCACCAATGCGGGCAGGATGGGAGAACATTCATGGCCAAGGAACTGCTCTTGGAAATCGGAACCGAAGAGATCCCGGCCGCCTTTCTGCCGAAGGCGCTCAGGGATTTGGAGGAGATCGCCCGCAGGGAAATGGCGGCAAACCGTATCCTGCACGGGGAGATCCGGACGATGGGGACGCCCCGCCGACTCTTCCTCTCGGTGGAAGAGGTTGCCGAACGGCAGCAGGATCAGGTGATCGAGAAGCTGGGCCCGGCCATCAGGGTCGCCTTCGACGAGCAGGGGAACCCCTCCCGGGCCGCCGTCGGCTTCGCCAGAGGCCAGGGGATCGACGTCACCGAACTGGAAAGGATTACGACGGAGAAGGGGGAGTACGTTTGCGCCCGGAAGAAGATTACGGGCGAGGCGACGGAGGGGCTGCTCCCGGTCATCCTGACGAAGGTGATGACCGATATCCCCTTCCGCAAATCGATGCGCTGGTCGGACCTGGAGTTCCGTTTTGCACGGCCGATCCACTGGATCCTCGCCCTCTACGACGGCCGGATCATCCCTTTCCGGATCGCGAATCTCGAAAGCGGCAACTTGAGCCGCGGACACCGGTTCATGAGCCCCGGTTCCTTCACGGTGGCCAACCGGGAAGAATATCTGGCCAAAACGCGCGACCATTTTGTGATCGTCGATCCCGCTGAGCGCCGGGTGATCATTCGAGAGGAAACACAAAAAGCGGCATTGGCTGTCGGCGGCCGGGTCCTTCCGTCCGAGGAGCTCCTCGAAACGGTGACCTTCCTGACCGAATACCCAACGGTCGTCTGCGGGAATTTCGACCGGGAGTACCTGAAGCTTCCCCAGGAGGTGCTCATCACGACAATGATCTCCCACCAGAAGTATTTTCCTGTGGTGGATGAAAGAGGGGCGCTCCTCCCCCACTTCCTCACCATCAACAACACGCTGGCCCGCGATCCCGCGGTCGTGAAGCGGGGAAACGAGAAGGTGATTCGCGCCCGCCTCTCCGATGCGCGGTTCTTCTTCGAGGCGGACCGGAAGATCCCCCTCGATCGCCGTGTGGAGGACCTCAAAAAGGTCGTCTTCCACACCCTTCTCGGAACATCCTATGAGAAGGTCATGCGCTTTCGGCAGCTCGCGGCCGGGATCGCCGGCCGGATCAATCCGACCCTCGCGGCCAGGGTGGATCGAGCCGCATTGCTCGCCAAGGCCGATCTGGATACCCAGATGGTCGGCGAATTCGCCGAACTGCAGGGCATCATGGGTCGGGAATACGCCCTTCTCGCCGGCGAGGATCGCGTTGTGGCCATGGCCATTTATGAGCATTACCTGCCCACGGCGGCAGGCGGCGGGCTGCCCGAAACCGACGAAGGGGCGGTGGTGAGTATCGCCGACAAGATGGACACGATCGTCGGGTTCTTCGGCGTCGGCCTGATCCCGACAGGAACCGCCGACCCCTATGCGTTGCGCCGGCAGGCGCTCGGCATCATCAACATCATCCTTGCGAAGCGCTACTCCCTGCCCCTGGATGCCTTGATCGATGAGAGTCTTGTGATTCTCGGGCCCCTGTTGAAGCGCCCCTCCGACGAAACCAAAGGCGCCGTACTGGAATTCTTCAAGGGCCGGTTCGAAAACCAGCTCATCGCCCAGGGTCATCCCTACGACGTGGTTGATGCCGTCCTGGCGACCGGCGTACAGAACCTGGTCACCGCGGATGAAAAGATCCGGGCGATGGAGACCTTCAAGTCCGATCCGGATTTTCAGCCGCTCGCGATCGCCTTCAAGCGGGTGGTCAACATCATCCGCGGTTTTCAAAACGGCGCTGTTGATCCGGGCCTGTTTTCGGGCACGGAAGAGAAGAATCTCCATGAGACCTTTCTGAAGATCCGCGAAACGGTTTTCATGCTGATCTCCCGGGGGGATTATGCAGCCGTTCTCGTCGAACTGGCGCGCCTCCGGAAACCGGTGGATGCCTTTTTCGAGACGGTTCTGGTCATGGCGGAAGATGATCAAATCCGTAAAAACCGACTCTCCCTGCTGAAGGAGATTTCCACCCTTTTCCACGATGTCGCCGATTTTTCCCGGATCGTGACGGAAACTTAATAATTCATATTGAATTATTATCCATTCTGATTTAGCCTCGCTGGCATATGCACCCCGGGTATCCGACGTCATCCGGAGATTCTTCTGCGCCGCTCAAACGGAGATAGACATGATCGATTCGTCCAAGAACAAAGAGGTTACGGAACTCGAAGAAAAGCTCCAACTGCGCAAGGCCCTTCTTGACATCACCAACCGGATTCACGCCGCACAGAACATCAAGCAGATTCTCGTCGATCTGAAGGACGTCATTCTGAACCTCTTCAACGCCCATTCGCTCACCATCTACGTGGTGGACCGTGCGCGCAACGAAATCTATTCCATGTTCCTAATCGGCACCCAGGTCAAGGAGATCCGTGTCCCCATCAACAACAAGAGCATCGCCGGCTACGCGGCCAACAACGGAAAGGTCGTCAGCATCGCCGACGCCTATGATGTCGCGGAACAGAAAAAAATCGACAATGAACTGACCTTCGATCTGAGCTGGGACAAAAAGACCGGTTTCCGGACGAAACAAATCCTGGCGGCCCCGATTTTTCACAACAAGACCCTCATGGGTGTCGTCCAGATTCTCAATAAAAAAGAGGGTTCCGGTAAATTCTCCGAGGAAGAAAAGGGATTTCTGCAGGAGATCTCGGATGTGCTCGGTGTCGCCTTCTACAACCAGGAGCGGTACGCCAGGCGGCGGAAGACCCGTTTCGACTACCTGATCAGCCACGATCTTCTCAAGGAGGACGATCTGGACAGCGCCTGGGAAGAGTCGCGTGAGGCAAAAGAGACGATCGAAGTTTTTCTGATGAGAAAATACAAGATCTCTCGTGATGACCTCGGTCGCTCATTTGAAGAATTTTTCCGCTGCAAGTTCGTCCCGTTCACGGACAGACACCCTATTCCGGGCGACCTGCTCAGCACGCTCAAGCGGGACTACCTCCGCCGGGAACTCTGGGTGCCGCTGGAAAAGAAGGACGGCATCATCCGTATCATCGTGGACGATCCGAATAACATCCTGAAGCGGGACATGATCGAAAACCTTTTGAAGACAAAAGCGGTCCGCTACGACGTCTCCCTTCCGGAGGACATCATCAAGTTCATCAACTACTTCTTCCAGTCTCCCGAAGACGAGTCCTCCATCACCGATATCCTGGGAAAACTCGATGCGGAAGATGAGGCGCAGGGGGATGAGGAGGATCTGGATGCCGTCACCGAATCCGACAGCGTGATCATGCAGCTCGTCAACAGGATCATCCTCGAAGCGCAGTCCAAACGCGCCTCCGACATCCACATCGAACCCAACGTCGCGAAAAAGAACGTCGAGGTCCGCTACCGGGTCGATGGCGACTGCGCGATCTATCAGACGCTCCCCTACAGCTACCGCGCGGCGGTCATCTCCCGCATCAAGATCATGTCGAACCTCGATATCACGGTCCGGCGTCTTCCCCAGGACGGCAAGATCAAGTTCCGGAAACCGGGCGGCGAGGAGATCGAACTCCGCGTGGCCACGATCCCGACCCAGGGAGGGGTGGAGGATGTCGTGATGCGGATCCTGGCCACGGCCGGGGATACCCTGCCCCTCACCTCGATGGGCATGTCGGTGCGCAATTTCCGGGAACTTCGGGCCATCCTGGACAAGCCCTACGGGATGGTCCTCGTGGTCGGTCCCACCGGCTCCGGCAAAACGACCACCTTGCACGCCGCCCTCCATGAAATCAACACCCCCGACCGGAAGATCTGGACAGCCGAGGACCCTGTGGAAATCACCCAGTACGGACTCCGCCAGGTCCAGGTGCAGTCGAAGATCGGATTCGACTTCGCCGCCGCCATGCGCGCCTTCCTCCGGGCGGATCCGGACGTGATCATGGTGGGCGAGATGCGGGATTTCGAAACGGCCAAGACCGGCGTCGAGGCGTCGCTGACGGGCCACCTCGTCTTCAGCACGCTCCATACGAACAGCGCCCCGGAAACGATCGTCCGCCTCCTCGACATGGGGATCGACCCGCTCAATTTTGCCGATGCCCTCCTGGGCATCCTCGCCCAGCGGCTCGTCCGGACCCTCTGCAAGAAGTGCAAGGAGGCCTACCATCCCGACCAGAAGGAATATGACGAGATCGTGGAGAGTTACGGCCAAGAAAATTTTAAGAAGCTGAACATCCCGTATGACGACAAATTCGTGCTCTATCGGCCGAAGGGATGCGATATCTGCGACAAGACGGGGTACAAGGGCCGGATGGGCATCCACGAGCTCATCGTCGCCACGGACGGTATCAAACGGCTCATTCAGAAGCACGAGTCGGTCGAGGTGATGCGGGATCTGGCCATGGAGGAAGGGATGACGACACTCCTCCAGGATGGCATCTACAAATCAATCCAGGGCGTCACCGACTTCAAACAGGTCCGAAGGGTCTGCATCAAGTAGCGTCAAGTAGCTCATCGGAGGGCGGAGGCGATGTCCGCGATCACCTGTCGCGAAAGATCGGACATCGCCAGACTCATCGCCGCGGCCAGACCTGCCGCCCCTTCCCCGGCAATGTCCGCCTCAAGCCGGTAGGTCTTCTGTAAGACCACCAGAGAGGCGGTCTCCTTCCGGGAGAGATCCAGCAGTGTGATCGTTGCCGTGAGAAGGGCCTTGCGGTTCTTGGTTTCCCCGCTTTCGAGAAACTCCTCCACCCCGCCCGTCAGGGAAAAACGGGCCTCCTCGGCTTCCCGCTCCGAGAGAACCGCACGGAAGAGACCCGCCTCGCGAAGATCTCGCCGAAGAAATTCCGTCACCATGTCCCCCGGACCCACCCGCCAGCGTTGCGCCGGATAGGCATCCCGCAGGAAGGGCCCCTGGCGGTAAAGCATGGCCTGCCCCATGAACATGCGGTCCGCGGAAAAACGCTCTATCCGGACAATCGCTTCGATCGCGGGCCGCCCACCGCCTTGCGGCGGCGGGTATTCCAGTACGTACTGCCTTACGAAGGGCGTTTTCCCCGTTCCACCCATACAGCCGCACAACAGGACGATCAGCAGCAAAACGATCCCGATCCTTTTTTTCATCTCCTCACCTCCCCCTCTGCGGTCCGTCGGCCACGGGAGGCCGGCTGAAAAGCAGATCCGAGGGATTCGCATGCAGGCGGTCCAGAAGAAGCTTGAGGCTGTCCGCCGCCTGACGGATATCATCGGTGGTTCGCTCGAAATCCGTTTTCATCCCGCGCGTCCGGCGGTCGATCCCCTCCAGCAGCCGGCCGGCCCGGTCTGCGGTTTCCGACGCCTTGAGGTTTTTGACCTCTCCCCTGACCACGGCAACCAGTTCCCGGGCATCGGCAATCGTCTTGCGCGACTCCTGCAGCCCTTGCCTTGCCTCCTCCAGAACCCCCTCCACCCTTCCTTCCGCCATGATCCGGTCGATCCGGCGCAATCCCTGGTCGAGGCTGCCCGCGGTCGAATCGAGCTTTGCCAGGATGCCCGTCATCTGCTTACCCGAGAGGAATGTCTCCACCGCCTGTGAGGTCTGTTTGAGCTGATCGGAGATCCCCTTGAGGTCCACCTGTTCGATCCGGCTCATAATCCTGTCCACGCTCGTGATCATCTGTTTGCTCTGCGAGAGCTGCGAGGCAATCACCGGGTAGCGGGTCTCCATTCCCGCCGGGGGGACGAGGATCGGATCCTCCACGTTTCTCCGGTCCAGTTCGATAAAAACGATCCCCGTAATCCCTGCGGCCCGAAGCTGGGTCACGACGTTTTGCACGGTCTCCCCGCTGAGATCGATCTTCATGACGACCTCGACCAGTCTGCGGTCCGGGGCGACACCGATCCTCTGTACCTTTCCGATGTCAACGCCCCGGTATTTCACCCGCGAATCGACCTGCAACCCCTGAACGGACTCGTCGAAGTAGGTCACGTAAAGCTTCCCATTTTCGAAATATTTCGACGCCCCGACCCAGACGATGGCCGCAACACCGATTACAACCCCCACCGTCACAAAAAGACCGATCATGAAATTCGAATTTTTTCTGGCCATCGCTTCACCCTTTCCCCGCCGCAGCCCCGCCCCGGAAGAGAAAATTCCGGACCCGCGGATCGGTTTCCCTATCCCGGAGCTCCTCCGGCGACCCTGCGGCGATAATCCCCCCGGCGTCGCGATCCAGCATCATAATCCGGTGGGCCACTCGGAGAACCAGGTCAACCTGGTGGCTGACGATCACCATCGTCGTCCGGAGACCGGCGTTGATCCCCCGGATCAACGTTTCCAGCTCGGCCGAGTTGATCGGATCCAGACCCGCCGAAGGTTCGTCGAAGAAGAGAATCTGCGGATCCAGGACCATCGCCCTGGCCAGACCGCCGCGTTTCCTCATGCCTCCCGACAGCTCGGCGGGATAGTGGTTCTCATACCCGACGAGATTCACCATCCCTAACTTCATCCGGACAATGAGTTTCACGGTTTCGGCGGAAATCCCCGTGAATCCCGAAAGCGGCAGGGCCACGTTTTCCCCCAGGGTCATCGATCCGAAGAGGGCATCCGATTGGAAGAGGACGCCGATTCCTCTGCGTATCCGGTTTAGCCTTTCGTCATCGACAGCGGCAATATCGTCGCCGCCCACCAAAACCCTTCCGGCATTAGGACGGATGAGACCGATCATGTGCTTGAGGAGCGTCGATTTTCCGCAGCCGCTTCCCCCGACGACACAGAGAATCTCCCCGCGCAAGACCTTGAGATTCACGTTCTCGAGAATTTTCGTCTCGCCAAATCCGGCCGTCAGACCCTCCACGACGATGATCGGATCATCCGGATTCGGAACGTTCTTGGGGTTGCCTTCCATCGATCTCCTTTTAGAGGTAGTGCAGAACCACGGCAAATGCCGAATCCACGACCACGATCAGCAGGATTGCCTTGACCACGGCCGATGTGGTCGCCGCACCCACCTCTTCCACGCCGCCCCGTACCTGAAATCCGCGTTGGCATCCTATCCAGGCAATGATGCAGGCGAAAACCGCCGCTTTGACCAGGCTTGCATTGAGAAAAAATACGGTGACGCTCCTCCGGCTCGCCTGAAGATAGGTATAGGCCGTCAGATCGAGCCCCGCAACCCCGACGATCATCCCCCCGAGGATCCCGAACAGGTCCGCGTAGAGGGTCAGAAGCGGCAGAACGATCACGGTCGCAATCAGTTTGGGGACAACCAGAAAGCGGATCGGGTTAAAACCCATCGTGACCAGGGCGTCCACCTCGTCATTCACCCTCATCGTCCCGATTTCCGCGGCAAAAGCGGATGAGGAGCGGCCGGCCACGAGGATCGCGGTCATAATGGGCCCGAGTTCCCGAACGATGGCCACCGCCACCAACTGTGCCACATAGATGTTCGCCCCGAACTGCTTGAGCTGGAGCGAGGACATGAAGGCGATGATCAGGCCGATCAGGATACTGATCAACCCGACAATGGGAAGCCCTTCCGCACCCACGCGCCGCACCGAGAAGAAGACATCCTCCCAGCGCACCTCGCGCGGGTGCCGGATCAGATGGATGACCGCCGCAACCAGATCCCCCAGAAAGGCCATCATCGCAGCGAAGTCTTTTGAGATCCGCACGCTGGTCGATCCCAGCCCCTCCACCATGCCGACCGGTTCGCTTTCGGCGCGAAGGGGAGATCGGGTCAGAGATTCCCGGTCGATCAGTCCCATGACCCTCCGGATCTCCTCCGGGGTGCGGACCAGGGTAAAGGTGATCCCTTTCTCCCGGATGGAATCCTCCAAACGAAGCAGGATCAGGACGCCGGCGCCGTCCATGTAGGAGACCCCGCTTAGATCAATCCGGACGGACGCACGATTTCCTCCGGCTACCGCATCCTTCATCCGGTCGAGCAGGCTCTCCGCATCGCCCAGCGTAATCCGCCCCTGAAGGTAGAGGACCAGCGCGTTTTCCTCTTCCTTTTGCGTCAGATCGTATTCCGGTTTCGGTGTTCTATCCGTCATCACCCGATCCGCTTTCGTCCATCCTATTCCAGTCTCGTCTTCCAGCCGCTCAGATGATGCAGCGCGTCCAGGGGTGTCAGTCTCAGCGGATCGAGGTTGCGGATTTCCTCAAGTATCGCATCACCTTCTCCTGTAAACAAACTGAGTTGATTGGCATTCTTCCGATCAGCCCTCCTGCCTCGGGCGATCTTCGGCATCCCGGATGCATCGAGTTCCCCCCCCTCCAGATTGCGGAGGATCTCCTTGGCCCGGGCAATCACCTCAACCGGCACTCCCGCCAGCCTTGCCACCTGGATGCCGTAACTCCGGTTGGTCCCCCCCTCCATGATCTTTCGGAGGAAGATGATCTTCTCCCCCCACTCGCGGACGGCGATGTTAAAATTCCGGACCCCCTCTTTCGTGACGGTCAGTTCCGTTAATTCGTGATAGTGGGTGGCAAAGAGCGTCCTGGACCCGAGCGATGGGGCATCGTGGATGTATTCCGCCGTGGCCCAGGCGATGCTGAGGCCGTCGAAGGTGCTCGTTCCCCTTCCGACCTCGTCCAGGATGATGAGGCTGCGCTTCGTCGCATGGCGGAGAATTTCCGCAACCTCGGTCATCTCCACCATGAAGGTGCTCTGCCCCCGGGACAGGCTGTCCGCAGCGCCGATGCGCGTAAAGATCCGATCGACCACGCCGATCCGCGCCCGGGCCGCGGGGACGAAACTCCCCATCTGGGCCATCAGGACGATCAGCGCCACCTGCCGGATGCAGGTCGATTTCCCGGCCATGTTGGGGCCGGTGATGATCAGAAAGCGGTTTTTCCCGGAATCGAGCAGAACATCATTGGGGACGAAACCGCTCCTGCCGGCAAGCCGCTCGACCACCGGATGACGACCGTCCGTGATCTCGATGAGATCTTCGTTATCGACCACGGGACAGCAGTAGTTGTAACGCTCGGCCACCTCGGAGAGCGACGCGACGGCATCCAGATCGGCGATTCGGGCCGCCGTCCCCTGGATCCGGCGGATCTCCGCTGCAACCCGGCCCCGGATTTCGACGAAGAGATCGTACTCTCGCGTCTGACGCCGCTCCTCCGCATGGAGAACCGTCTCCTCGTATCCCTTGAGCTCTTCGTTGATGTACCGCTCCGCATTGACCAGCGTCTGCTTCCGGATGTATTCGGCTGGAACCAGGCGGGCGTTCGCCTTCGTGACTTCGATGAAATACCCGAAGACGCTGTTGAATCCGACCTTCAGGGAGTGAATGCCCGTCTTCTGCCTCTCCCTCTCCTCCATGGCCGCGATCCATTTTTTGCCGTCCCGCATGACCGAAATCAAACGGTCCAATTCCGGATCGTAGCCCTCCCGGATGATCCCCCCCTCGCGGATTGTGAGCGGCGGATCGTCCACGATCGCGCCTTCGATCAGACTCCGGAGGTCCGGCATCTCGTCCAGGCCGTCACGGATCGCGCGCAAAAGAGGGGCTTCGCATCCGACGATGGCGTCGCGGAGTGACGGCAGGACATGAAGCGACGTCCGGAGTGCGGCGAGATCCCGACCGTTGGCAAGCCCGACGCTGATCCGGCTTCCAAGACGCTCCAGATCGTAAACGGATTTCAGAATCGTCCGGAGCGACTCCCGGAGAAGGTGGCCCTCCCGGATCTCGGAGACGGCAGTCAGCCTCTCCCGGATCCGGAGCGGATCACGCAGCGGGTGATTGAGCCACCAGCGAAGCCTCCTGCCGCCGAGGGAGGTCACCGTTTCGTCGAGGACGTGAAAGAGAGACCCGCTCTTCTTCCCCTCGGCAATCGTGGCAAAGAGTTCGAGGTTGCGCTTGGCGACCTCGTCCAGCAGCAGATGGGCGCCGCTTTCATACCATGTCAGCTCGTTGATGTGACCGAGGCGGTCCTTCTGGGTCTCCATCATATAGGCGAGGACAGCACCGGCCGCGGCGGCCGTCGCCGGATGGGATTCGAGATCCATTTCCGAAATTTTTTCCTCCGGGAAATGGTCGCGCAGCGCTGCTATGGCCGCGGCCGGTTCGAAACGTTCCGGCAACAGACGACTGATCAGGCACCCCTCCTTCTCCCCGGCAACGGAAAGGATCAGATCCTCATCCCGAAGATCCTCCGCCACGAGAATCTCGCGGATCGGGAGTCCCGCCGTCTGGACCAGGAAAAATTCGCGGTCGCCCGTTTCGGTGACGCGGAATTCCCCGGTCGAGATGTCGACAAAGGCCAGCGCAAAGAGACCGTTCCGGACGGTCAGGGCGGCAAGGTAGTTGTTCTCTTTGGCGTTGAGATTGTCCGTATCGAGGACGAGGCCGGGGGTGATCACGCGGATCACCTCCCGTTTCACCACCCCCTTGGCCAGCTTGGGATCCTCCGTTTGCTCGCAGACGGCCACCTTGAACCCGTTTTCGATCAGCTTCGCGATGTACCCGGATGCGGCGTGGTAGGGAAAGCCGCAGAGGGGGATGGCGTCTTCCCGATTCTTGTTCCGCGACGTGAGCGTAATTTCGAGGACCCGGGAGGCCGTCACGGCATCCTCGAAGAACATCTCATAGAAGTCACCCATCCGGAAGAGGATGACACAGTCGGGATAGCGCTCCTTCACCTCCACATACTGCTGCATGGCCGGGCTCAGGTCGTTCACTCCCATCGGCCGCGCCTCTGCTTCAGATCGATGGTATCCCCCGTCTCAATCTTCCCCTTGGAACCGATGAATCGGTTGAGCAACCAGCTCGCTCCGCCGATGATCAGGGCGCCGAGAACGGCGGGCCAGAATCCCCGGACATCGAATCCGGGAATCATGGCGGAGACGATCATGAGCATCAGCGCGTTGATCACAAAGGTGAACAGCCCGAGGGTCAGGATGTTGAGGGGCAATGTCAGCAGGATCAGGAGAGGACGTAAGATCGCATTGAGGATCCCCAGAAGGGCCGCGGCCAGAAGCGCCGGGAAAATACCGCTCACATGGATGCCGTCCAGCAGCCAGGAGGCCGTCAGAACAGCCGCCGTCAATACCAGCCAGCGCAACAGGACACCCCTCATCGCAGTCCTCCGATCGTTATCCCTCAGCCGAAGGTTTTGAATTTCTCTTTTCCGGCGCCGCAGACCGGGCAGATCTCCGGCAGGAGGCCGTCTGCGATGTAGCCGCAGACCAGGCAGACGTGGTAGGTCGTCTCCCTCTCCTCCAGGAGGTGGTTCATCGCCTCCTTGTAGAGCTTCGCATGGGTCTCTTCGACATCCCGGCTCTGGCTGAAATGGAGCACCGCGGCCCGGTTTCCCTCCGCCTCGGCCTCCTTGACGAATTTGCCGTACGCGACCTCCGCCACCCCTTGCTCCGCCTGGAAGCTCTCCGCCAGATTTTCCTCCGTCGTCTTGATCTCCTTGAGGACCCGGAGCGCCCTCGCACCGTGAATCTCTTCGGACCAGGCAATCACCCGGAAGAGCTTCGCCATCTGCGGATACCCCTCCTCCTCCGCCTTTTCCGCGTACACCTTCAGGCGCAGGGCCGCCTTGGCCTCACCCGTATAGGCCTGCTGCAACGCATCCCTCGTTCCCCCCATGACGCTTCCCTCCCGAACGCCCGCAATCCTAAAACCGTCCCTCACGACGAAACCCATGGAAAGCGAGGCCGGCTATTCCGGCGCGAACTCATCCTTGGCGGCGCCGCAGAGCGGGCAGACCCAGTCTTCGGGAAGCTTTTCAAAAGGCGTACCCTCCGCAACCCCCGCATCGGGATCCCCCGCCTCCGGGTCATAAACATAACCGCATATTCCGCATACGTATTTTCCCATGATCTTCCTCCATTCAAAAAAGTAATTCGGTCATTGTAACGGAAATCTTCCCGTCCATTTGATCTCTACTCCTATCGCGCCTTCTACAGCCGGCTCCGGACCTTCTCCGCCATCGTTCTCCCGAGTTCGTAACAGCGGGCAAGAACTCCGGCGTCCGGCACGTTTTTCACCCGGATCCCCTCCCCCGCCTTCTCCACCTTCATCTCCGTCAGAATCTCTTCGATCTCCTTCACCGCCTCCCCGCTCCAGCCGAAGGACCCGAAGGCGGCGCCGATGAGGTTCCTTGGCTTCAGCCCCTTCATGTAGGTCAGGATGTCCGCCATGTTCGGGAGAATGTGGTTGTTGAGCGTCGGCGAACCGACGGCGAGCGCCCCGGCGCCCAGGAGTTCATATACCACATCGCTCCGGTGCACCTCGTCCATCGACATGAGCTTCACGTGCAGCCCTCCCGCCGCAAGCCCTTCACTGATCGCCCGGGCCATCCTTTCCGTGCTGTGCCACATCGTCGCATAGACAACAACCGCTTTTGCCTCCGGCTTCTGCGCGGCCCATTTCGCATAGCTTGCGATGATCCCTCCGGTCTCCTTCCGCCAGATCGGCCCGTGGTCCGGGGCGATGGTCCTGAAAGTTAGACCGGCGGCGGTCACCTTTTCGATGAGTTTCAGAACCAATGGCGAGTAGGGCAGAATGATGTTCGCATAGTAGGTCGCCGCCTCGTAGGCCAGTACCGCGGGATCGCACTCGTCGGCAAACCTCTCCAGGGATGCGTAGTGCATCCCGAAGGCGTCCTGGGAAAAGAGGAGTTGCTCTTCGCCCAGATAGGCAAACATGCTGTCGGGCCAGTGGAGCATCCGGGTTTCCAGGAAGGTCAGGGTTCGGTTGCCGAGGCTGAGCGTCTCCCCATCCTTGACGGCCGTGATTTCCCGGTCGAGCGGAAAGAGCTCTGTCAGGGTTTTCGCCCCCACGGCGGAGGCGAATACCTTTTTCGGGTTCACCGCCCGGATCACATCCGGGAGAGAGCCGGAGTGGTCCATCTCCGAGTGGTTGGAGACGATGTATTCGATCTTTCCCGGATCGACGATGGAGGCGATACGGGCCAGCATCTCCTCCCGGAAGGGGGCCTTCACCGTATCGATCAGCGTGATCCGGTCCGCAAGGATCAGGTAGGCGTTGTACGTGCTCCCCCGCCTCGTCTGATAACCGTGAAAATCTCTTATATTCCAGTCGATCGCGCCGACCCACCAGACATCCTCCGTCACCTGGACGGCCTTGAACGTGTTCTTCATCGATTCACCTCATTCCCTAAAGAATTGTCGTATAAGACGGATCGCCGCTTTTTCAGGCGACGGCCGCCGCGCCGATCGCAAAGGCGCGGAGGTTGGCCTCCACCCGGGCGGCCGGCATCCCCTCCCGGATTACGGACTCGAAGAGTTCCCCGTCGATGGGAAGTACGCCCAGACCCGCCACGGCGCCGATCATGACGATGTTCCCCAGGATGGGATTGCCCAGGCGGATCGCCTCGTCCGTCGCAGGGAGAAATCGGGCATCCGCCGCGAGCGCCGCGACCGTCTCCCGGATCGTCGCCTCCGGCGGATATTCATCCTCGCCGGTGATCACGCCGACCGGATAGATCGCGCGCAGGTTCACGAGAACCTTCACGGACGGATTCCCGTAATCCGCAAGGACCCGGATCGCCTCGATCGGCTCGAGGGCGACGATCAAATCGGCCGTTCCCTTCGGGATCTGCGGACTCCAGACCTTCGTCGGCGAGACCCGGATGTGGCTCATGACCGAACCGCCCCGCTGGGACATCCCGAAGGTCTCCCCGATCGTCACCCGGAACCCCTTCCGGACCAGCATGTTCGACAGCACCCGGGAGGCCATCACATTTCCCTGTCCCCCGACGCCCGTAATCACGATGTTGTACGGATCTTTCGCCAGCTGCTGAGTCATCACTTTGCCGCCTCCTCGTTCCGGATCGCCCCTGCCGGACAGATCCCGGCGCAAAATCCGCAACCGGCGCAGATCACCTCATCGATCTCGGCCTTCTTCCTCTCCCGATTCCAGAGCAGCCCCGGACAGCGGAATATCCGCGTGCAGAGACGGTTGCAGCCGCAGGCATCGCCCCGGCAGAGCGCCTCGTCCACCCGCACGAGAAATTTCTTCTTCCCTTTTTTCTCCGGGGAGAGGGCGCAGGACTGCTTCAGGATGAGGACCTTCACCCCCGGCTCCTCGACCAAACGATTCAGGGTCTCCCGGGTTTCGGTCAGCGCGAAGGGATCCCCGATGACGACCGGCGCCCCCATCGCCCCGCAGAGCGCGGCGATATCAACCATCGGAGCGGCCTCTCCCATGGCGTTCACCGTAAGCCCCGGGTGTGGCTGGAATCCGGTCATTGCGGTACCGCTGTTGTCGAGGGCAATAAAAGTGATGTCCGCGTGCTGATGGACGGCGTTGATCAGCGCGGGGATGGCCGCGTGGTAGAAGGTCGAATCGCCGCAGACGGCCAGCACCGGCTGTTCCATGCCGAAGGGTCCCAATTTCCCGAATCCGGAGGCGATGCCCGTCCCCGATCCCATTGAATGGAGCGTTTTTGTGGTGTGAAACCCGGCGGCCTGGAAGAGCGAGGCCATTGCATAGCAGCCGATATCCCCGCAGACGAATCCGCCGCGGTGGTCCCGCTGAAGCGCCTCGCGAATGGCCCAGAAGGAGGCGCGGTGGGGGCAGCCGGGACAGAAGGTCTGCTCGCGCTTCGGCACGGAGTTGGTAAGCGCCTGTAGCTTTTCCCTGTATTCCAAGGGTATTGCGGGCGGGTCGATCCCCAGGATCCGGCCGACCGCGGCGGCAACAAGGTCGGGATTGAGTTCTCCGACCATCGGGAGGGTGCCGTCGTTCTTGCCGTAAAAGGTTTTGATCCCGATCTCGCCCGCCTGCTCCGCGGCAAGGATCTTGACCTGATCTTCGAGGAACGGGAGCACCTCCTCAACGATCAACACCGCTTTCGCCGCCATGAGGCGCTTTTTGAGGAGCAGCGGCGGAACGGGCCAGGTGGTCCCGAGCTTGAGGATACCCGCTCGCCCCTCCGCCCGGAGAAGCGACAAGGCCTCCCGGCTGTAGAGCGTGCAGGCGCTGCTGGTGATGATCAGGAGTTCCGGATTCTCCGGTCCCTTGTAGGTATTGAATGGACTATCATCGAAGAGGGCAACCGCCTTCCGGAGCTTTTCCTGCTGGAGACGGTGCTTGGCAACGACCGGGGTGCTGATCACCGGACCGCAATCAGGGTCGGAAAGCGGACCGTCGCAGCGAAACGCCGCCTTGCCCGCCGCGACCGGCATGGCGCCCAGGACGACGTTCCCGCTCGCGTGCGACATTCGGGTCACGCTGCGCACCATGACGACGTTCCGGATCGCCTCCGAAAGGGTAAAGGCCCAGCGGGTCATCTCTTTCGCCTCCCGGAAGTCCGCCGGTTCGAGGAGCGGGATCTCCATCAGCCGTGCAAAATGGCGGGATTCCCCTTCGTTCACGCTGGAGAGGGCTCCCGGATCGTCGCAGGTGACGAGGACCATCCCGCCCCGCGTGCCCGATCCGGTCAGGTGGAGCAGAAAATCGGAGGCGACGTTGACCCCGTTCTGCTTCATCACACAAAGCGACCGGAGCCCCGCGAACGATGCCGCGGCGGCGACCTCCATCGCCACCTTTTCGTTCGTGGACCACTCCACGTAGAGCCTTCCCGCCTCCGAAAAGCGCGAGAGCGTTTCAATGATTTCCGAAGAAGGGGTGCCGGGATAGCCGGCCGCGACCCGCACCCCGGCCTCCAGCGCACCGCGGGCGATCGCCTCGTTCCCCATCAGCAGAAGTTCAGCCCCTTCCTTCTGTTCCCGATCCAAAGACATCCGGTTCCTCCACGTTTGCCGTACGATCCGAACCCATACGAACCATTTCCATTATTCTGCTGATTTGGTCGCCGCCGCCCTTTTCTTCCCCAGCGAGGCCGTTTTCAGTTTCTCCAAATTCCCTGCCGGCGCCGCGCGGAATTCGAGAACGCCCCGGATGCGGGCCAGTTCCAGCAGATCCATTCCCCGTTGCGTCCGGACGATCACCTGGTTCCAGGAACGGGCCGTCTCCCAGCCCTCCGGAAGCCTGGCCGACCCCACCGAGAGGTCGCTGAATTCGGCCGTCATGTCACCGCAGGTGCGACAGGCCTCACGGACGCAGGGGTCTACCTCATCGAGGGAAATCCGGACGGTTTCCCCGGTCGTGTAAACCTCAAGGGTGTGATAACGGCTGGGCGGGATATCCATCCCCGTCACCCGGACGAGATCCGTTTTTTTCTTCAGCAGAGCCGCGAATTTTTGCCAGGCGAGGGACCAACCGCAGAAGAGCCCGATCACGAGCCGGAGCTTTTCAATGCCGTCAGCGGCGGCTGATGCCGGCAGGGTGCGCATCTTGGCCAGGGCCAACGCCTGACAGGGCGTCGCCACAACGCCGATCTTCGCCGCATTTCCCAGTCGGATCCGGTTGAATTCCGCGACGGTTGGGGAAACGACGAAGCGGCTCCCTCCCTGCACTCCGGCCGCATCCGCATCGGTGATCGTCACGCTGCGGGTGAGAAGCCCCTCCCCTTCCGCTGCGAGGACAGCCGCATCGATGAGACCCTCCCGAAGGGCAAGCGCCATCAGCGCGGTAACGGTTCCGCCGTGTTGCGCCCGCCGCCGGATTCCCTCATCCGTCGCCCGGGTGATAAAAAATCCCTTCACCGCACCGAGTTCGGGTGTGCAATCGGCTTCGTCGTAGAGTCTACCCTGCAACGCGCCCCGGTCCGTCGGCGTCCGCGGGCAGGCGTCATAACACCGTCCCTGGGCCAGATCGCAGGCATGGAGAACCACCGTCCGGTCGTGATAGATGGCCTGATAGGGGCAGAGGCCGACGCAGGCGCCGCAACCCGTGCAAAGACCGGTCCCGAGGACCTGTTCCTGAAGCTCCTTCTGCCCTCCCCGGCCGCTTCCCTTCTCCGCCGGATCAGATTCCCGCTCCTGCATAATGCCGCTCCACCTCCGCCGTTCGAATTTCCCGGGTTGGTCCCGACTTCCCGATTGAGCGCGCGCATTCTAACACGAGCAGCCGTTTTTCTGTCAACACCAAATCACGTAAAAGAGATAAAGAAGATTATTTTGATTTTTTATACAAGACACCTGTTGACAAAGGGCTTCTCTTATATTATGAAGGCCCTCCGATAACCGATCTTCCCCAGTAGCTCAGTCGGTAGAGCAGATGGCTGTTAACCATCGGGTCCGTGGTTCGAGTCCGCGCTGGGGAGCCAGACACAACAAGGGGTTACAGGGTTTATTCTGTAACCCCTTGTTTTTATCGGTTACTTTGTGCCAGTGATTGTTTTGCCCCGGCCGGGTACATCCATCGCCTTCCATCCGCATATCGTTTACCCTGTTGCCTTTTTATTTGCCTTGTGTTAATTCTCCGGCGAGCTTTCCCGTGATGTAGGAGTTACGTCAGCAACGAATTTGCCGTCAGAACCCATGATAAGGTGACAATATGAAGAATTTTACTGCAATCATCGAGCGGGGCCATGGTGATTGGTATGTCGCCCTGTGCCCCGAGCTGGACGTTGCCAGCCAAGGGACTACCGTCTCCGAGGCAAAAGAAAACCTGCGTGAGGCCCTGGATCTGTTCTTTGAGTGCGCCTCTCCGGAGGAAGTCAAAGAGAGAACACGAGGCGATGTATACGTGACCCAGGTCGAGGTGGCCTGTGCCTGAGCTGCGAAATCTATCCGGACGCGATATTTGTGAAATTCTTTCACGTCACGGTTTTGTCAAGGTGCGACAGCGCGGAAGCCACATTGCCATGCAGAAAAAAAATGAAGGGACTACCATAACGGTCCCCGTTCCCGATCATGATGTCATTTTGATTGGAACGCTCCTGTCCATCATTCGTCAGTCCGGACTTTTTAGAAGCGATTTCATGGATTGAATTCGGTTTTGCAGCCCTTTTTATTGTTCCGAAGGTTCCGCAGCATATTCCACATATTCCACATCAGGAGGGAAAATCATGAAAGATTGCGTAATCGTATCGGCCTGTCGGACCGCCGTCGGCACCTTCGGCGGAACGCTCCGGGATCTCAACTGCGCCACCATCGGTGGCGTCGTCATGAAGGAGGCTGTGAAACGGGCCGGAATCGACGCCGGACTCATCGACGACGTCCGCTTCGGCTGCTGCATGGAACCGACGGACACCCTGAACGTCACCCGGATCGCCGCGCTCATGGCGGGCATTCCGGAGACCGTCACCGCCGTCACGGTCAACCGGGTCTGCATCTCCGGCATGGAGGCCGTCGTCTCCGGCATGGCGATGATCCAGGCCGGGATGGCGGATATCATCCTCGCCGGCGGGATGGAGCACATGTCGGGAATCGCCTATTCCGTCCCCACGGCACGCTGGGGCTGCCGGTTTCAGGACCAGGTCTTCGTGGACGACATCGTCCACGGCCTCCATGCGGGGTCGCACCTCCTCCCCGGCCTGGAGAAAGGCCCGGTGAAGGAGGGAGGCGTGGTCGAGCTCTTCCGCGGCAAACCCTACATCATGGGGGTCACGGCCGAGCTGATCGCCCAGATGTACGGCCTCAGCCGGGAGGAGATCGACGAGGTCGCCCTGCGGAGCCACAACAACGCCGAGAGGGCCACCAAGGAAGGGGATTTCCGGGAGGAGATCATTCCCGTGGAGATCCCCCAGCGGAAAGGAAAGCCGCCCGTAATCTTTTCGAAGGATGAACATTTCCGCCCCGGCCTGACGGCGGCCGACCTCGCGGCCCTTCCCGCCGCCTTCGTTCCCAAAACCGGCAAGGTGACGGCGGGAAACTCCTCCGGCGTGAATGACGGGGCGAGCGCCATGATCATCATGTCCGCCGAAAAGGCGACGGAGCTGGGACTTACGCCCCTCGCCCGGATCAGGGCAACCGGCCGCGGCGGCTGCCATCCCTCCGTGATGGGGCTGAGCCCCGTCCCGGCCGTCCGGAATCTCCTCCAGAGATCGGGCATGAAACTGAATGACTTCGAGCTGATCGAGGTGAACGAGGCCTTCGCCGCCCAGTACCTGGGTTGCGAGCGGGAGCTCGGCCTCAACCGCGAGTTGACGAACGTCAACGGCTCGGGCGTCGGCCTCGGCCACCCCGTGGGCTCCACGGGCTGCCGGATCATGGTCACCCTCCTCCATGCGATGAAGAAACGGGGGAAAACCCTCGGCATGGCAACGCTCTGCGGCGGCGGCGGCGTATCGTTGGCCACCGTCCTGGAGATGTGCTGATTGAGGATTTCGGGGCGGGCTTGAAGGCCCGCCCCTTATTCTGCCTACCCCCTGCCTTCGCAAAGGCCGCTTCCGCTCAATAGGCCCAGCCAAAGATCCCCTTGCCGATGATGTTCATGATGACGGGAACGCTGTAGATCAGGCCGACCGCCGCGATCTTGCCGCGGTCCGTCTTCATGCCGATGACGAGGATGGCCGCCACGTAAAAATGGAAATACCCGATCAGGAAAATCAGCCAGACACCGCCGAATGAGAGTTTCCAGAAGGGGTATTCCCAGACAAGGTGCCCCCCGATGTTCAGCAGACATTCCACCACAACGCAGAAGACCGAGTAGCCGATCGCCCAGAACCACCGGTTCGGAACCCCCAGGATCCGCTCTTCCTTTTTGTCGGCAAGGGTATGGTAGTAGATGATCCCGGAGATGGCGAACATGAACATGATCTCGATGTTCCACCCGATCATGGTTCTCAGGGCCGTGTCCCCGGGTGTCGTCCAGAAGGCGGAATAGTTGGTGAAATGGAACACCCAGCCGTTCCAGGTCTCGTTGAAGAAATCCATGCCGAAAACGGTGAGACCGGCGAAGATGGCGTTCCAGTTCTTCGTCTCTTTGGCCTTCTTCATTTCGGTCACATAGATATAGATGACGATGGCCAGCAGGGGGATTACGTACCATTTGATCATCCTCAGGTCCCAGAGCCCGTTCAGGGCAGCCTGTGAAGCTTGTGTCGGCATCGGTCGCACCTCCTTTTGATAAAATATTTCCAAATCCGTCAAAATAACGTTGAAACTATGCAGGAAACTCCGTAGACCGTCAAGACTCTTTTTGTTGACATTTTCTTCTTGACTTCCCTTTTCCACTTCGCTAATGTCGGCTTCCAGTCTTACCGGTCAGACCAATTTTGAGGGGACGGATGACTTTCGAAAAAGTAGCTCAAACCCGGTTCAAGAAGAAGAGTTCGTTCATCGCCGATCAGATCCTGCGAATGATCAACACCGGCCGCTATAAGGTGGGGAACAAACTGCCGTCGGAGCGGATCATCAGCGAGCAGATGGGCGTCAGCCGTCCTTCCCTGCGCGAGGCGATCAGCGCCCTTCAAATCGTCGGCATCCTCGAGAGCCGCCCCGGCGACGGCACCTATGTCTCCGCCCCGGCAGCCAGCGAGGATCTGACGCGCCAGGCCCTGACCGTCCTCGAGGAATGCGACAGCCCCTACGAAAACATGCAGGCGCGCAAGGCGATGGAGATCGGTGCGGCGCAGCTCGCCATCAAGGTCGCGACGGATACCGACCTTCTCGTGCTCAAGGAGGCATGGGATGAGAAGTGCGAACGCGGCCGCCGGGGGGATATCGAGGAATACCTCCGCTATGGGAAGGAATTTCATCTCGCCATCGCCCGGGCCACAAAAAACCGCGTCATTGAAGGGATCATGGAAAAGCTCCTTGACCTGACCATCCAGCCCCTCTGGATCAACATGCGCCGGGAATACTTCCGGGACGACCCTTCCCGGATCGAGCTGATGCTGGATATCCACGACCGGATCGTGAAAGCCATCACCAGTCGGGATACCGAGAGGACGATCCACGAACTGGAGATTCATTTCGACATCCAGATCGAACAGATCTACAACCGGAATGACGAGAACCATGCCGATTCGAACGGCAAACCAAACGGCAAAGAGCAAGGCAAAGGGGGTGATCAAGTCAGGATTCGCTGAGGCAAGAAGCGGGTACCGTTTTTCTGGAGATTTCATCTACCATTCGGCCGCGGAAGGATTACATCGATCCTGCTGCGTACCGGAAAGATTATGGAGGAAAAGAATGAAAAAAAAGTATCAGTTGTCCGTATTGTTTTTGGTTGTCCTGTTTGTTGCGATCGGGGCGGGAAATGCCCTGGCCGCCGGTAAATATCCTGAAAAACCGATCACGGTCATTATTCATGCCGGCGCCGGCGGCGGCAGCGACATCTTTGCCCGCACGATGGCCGCCGGAATCGAAAAGGACAAGTTTCTGCCCCAGCCCCTCGTGGTGGAGAACAAGCCGGGCGGAAGCGGCGGGATCGCCTTCGCCTACGTGGCCGGCAAGAAGAAGGACCCCTACTATCTCGTCACCGCGGTCACAAGCTTTCTGACCACTCCGCTGATGGGTCTGACCCCGGTGGGGCCCAAGGACTTCACCCCTGTCGCCAACTTCGCGTTCGACGAATATATGCTGATGGTGGGCGCCAACTCGAAGTTCAAATCGGCGAAGGATGTCATCGACTTCGCCAAGGCCAATCCCAAGAAGATCACCGTTGGCGGGACGCAGCTCGGCTCCTCCGACTCGATCTGCGCCTACCTGATTGAGAAGGCGGCGGGCGTCCAGTTCAACTACATCGTCTTCAACGGCGGGGGCGAGGTCAACGCGGCCCTCCTCGGCGGCCATATCGACATGGCGGTCGCCAATCCCGGCGAGGCCCTGGAACTCTACAAGGCGGGCAAGGTCAAGGTCCTCGGCGTCTTCGCTGAGAAACGTCTCGCCGGCGCCCCGGATGTTCCCACGCTCAAGGAGCAGGGAATCAACGCCATCTACGTCCAGAACCGCGGCCTCTGCGCCCCGGCGGGCATTCCGCCGGAAGCCCTGAAGACCCTGGAGGAGGCATTCCTCAAGTACACGAAATCGGAAACCTTCAAGAAATACTGCAGGGACAACATGCTGACCGAGGCCTATATGGACGGGGCGGCCTTCGGGAAGTTCCTCGACGAATGGAACGGCAAGTATGCCGTGATCCTCAAGGATATGAACCTGATCAAGAAGAAGTAACGTTCAAGCAAAGCCTGTTCCGGGAGGCCGGGGGCGGAAATCCGTTTCCCGGCCCCCGGGACAGAATATAACGAATTGAGGCGGCAAATGAAAAAGGCAGAAATGATTACCGGTGTTTTTCTCCTGGTCCTGTCCGGTTTGGTGGTCTGGCAGGCCCTGGAGATGCCCCCCTCGGCGACCTTCGGACCCGGTGCGGGATTTCTCCCCTTCTGGCTTGGGATTCTTCTGGCGGTGCTGGCAACGATCCTGTTTGTTTCCGCCTGGCGTCGCGAAATGACTGCGAAGGAAGACGCACCCGTCTTCCCGGGAAAGCAAGCGTTGTTTACAATTGCATTGGTCCTGAGTGCTCTTGGAGGCTATATCCTCCTCATCGAGGTCGTGGGATATGTGGTGGACACCTTCCTGTTCGTATTGTTCCTCGTGAAGGTCGTGGAACGTGAGAAATGGCCGCTGGCGTTAATGCTCGCGGTGGCTACAACTGCCGGACTCTTCATTACTTTCCAGATCCTGTTGAAGATAACATTGCCCTCGAACATGTTCGGGTTTTAGGGGTATGAGGATGCATTATGTTTAATATATTCGATAATTTGATTCTTGGTTTTCAAGTCGCTACCTCGTGGGAGAATATCCTGTTCTGTTTCCTCGGGGTCCTGATCGGGACACTCATCGGGGTGCTGCCGGGGATCGGTCCGACGACGGGAATTGCCATCCTGATCCCGATTACGTTTGGGATGGGTCCGACGACGGCAATCATCACGCTCGCCGGGATTTATTACGGAGCGATGTACGGGGGATCGACAACGTCGATTCTGATCAACCTGCCCGGGGAGTCCGCGTCGGTGATGACCATGCTCGACGGCTATCAGATGGCCAAAAACGGGAGGCCGGGGCCGGCGCTGGGGATGGCGGCTCTGGCCTCTTTCATCGCAGGAACTTTTGCCATCATTATGCTGACGTTGATTGCCCCCCCTTTGGCGAGTTATGCCGTATCATTCGGACCGCCGGAGTATTTTGCGTTGACGTTCATGGGACTCACGCTGGTCTCGGCCCTGGGCGGCGACAAGCCCCTGAAGGCGTATATCAGCGCGGTGCTGGGGCTCCTGATCGCCTGCGTCGGCATTGACGCCATCAGCGGGGTTGCCCGGTTCACCTTCGACAACATGAACTTGCTCGACGGCGTCGGTTTCATCGGAATGGCCATTGGGCTTTTCGCCGTCTCGGAGATCCTGGTGAACATGGAGGAGCCGATCAAGCAGGTCTTCTCGGATGCGAAACTGGGCTTCATGAGTCTCTTTCCGAACCGCCAGGACTGGAAAGATTCGTTTGGGGCGCTCTGGCGGGGCTCGATCATCGGATTTTTTGTCGGGACGCTTCCCGGCTCCGGGGCGACACTTTGTTCGTTCATTGCCTATGCGGTGGAGAAGAAGGTGAGCAAGCATCCCGAGAAATTCGGGACAGGCGTCATTGAGGGAGTCGCGGCCCCGGAAGGGGCCAACAACGCCGCCGCAGGCGGCGCGATGGTGCCGCTGCTCACCCTCGGAATTCCTTCGGGGGGAGCGACGGCAATCATGCTGGGGGCGCTGATGATCCACGGCCTGCGCCCCGGCCCCATGCTTTTTTCGACCAATCCCCAGTTCGTCTGGGGGCTGATTGCGAGCATGTATATTGGGAACGTCTTCCTGGTGATCCTGAACATGCCGCTGATCGGAATCTGGGTGAAACTTCTCAAGGTCCCCTACAAGGTGCTGATGCCGCTCATCATCACGATCGCGGCCACCGGAATCTTTGCCACGGACAACAACGTGTTCGATATGTGGATCATGTTTTTCTTCGGCCTGGTCGGTTATGTGATGCGGAAACTTGATTTCCCGGCAGCACCGATGGTCCTGGCGCTGGTCATCGGGCGATTGGTGGAAATGTCGCTCCGTCAGTCGCTGACGATCTCGCACGGCAGCATCTCCATTTTCTTCACCAGGCCGATCTCCGGGGTGCTGACGGTCGTCGCCCTGCTCTCCCTCTTCTCCCCCCTGTTCCGGATCCTCTGGCTCAGGTACAAGGCCTCAAGACAGGTCGCGGCATGAGAGGTGAAAGGGGAACCGAACCGCATTTCAGGTTATTTTGTCAGAATCATTCATCGAGGAGTCATGCATGAAAGTGATCGGAGTTCATATGGACCGCTGCACAGGCTGCAAGACCTGTGAGCTTTACTGCGGAGCGGAACGGGGAAGCGAGGGAAAGACGCTCCTCGCCGCCGTTCAGGAAATCCCGCCCCCCCAGCCCCGCGTCCGCGTCGAGGGAGGACCGGACGGCGCCTTTCCGCTTCAGTGCCGCCACTGCCTCCAGGCGCCCTGCCTCGACGCCTGCCTCACAGGTGCGCTCCGCCGGGATGAGAAGAGCGGCATGGTGATCATCCGCGAGGATCTCTGCATCGGCTGCTGGACCTGTACCGCCTTCTGCCCCTACGGGGTGATCTACCCGTCTCCGGAGAGAAAGATCGCCCTGAAGTGCGACCGCTGTCTCTACATGGAAAAGCCGGTCTGCGTGGATGTCTGCCCGACAAAGGCGCTGGAAGTGGTCGAGCTCGACGGGATCGAGGAGATGCTCCGGGAAAGGCGTCTCAAAACGACGAATATCATGCTGGAGAACGGCGGAGAAGGAATCCGTCTTCTCGATTTTTAGAAGATCATAAAATCAGACCAACTACTTGAGGGAGTTTAAAGAGCTTATGGAAACGATTCATTTCAAGACGGTGGACCCGGTGAGCCAGGAGCTGCTCCGCGATGCATCCCGCAAGGGGATCGGTCTCAACTGGGAACGGTATGAAAAACAACAGCCGCAGGATGGTTTTCTTCGCCTCGGACTCTGCTGCCCCTACGGCTGCATGCAGGGCCCCTGTCGGATCGATCCGTTCGGACGCGGTGCGCTAAGCGGGATCTGCGGACTCGACCGCGACGGAATGGTTGCGGCATCCCTGCTGCGCCTGGCCCTCCAGGGTGCCCTGGAAACGGCGGCTGAATTCCCGGGTAACGCCGACGAAGCGGTCGGATGGGCCTCCCCGCTGGCCTCCAGGGCCGCAGCCGCCCTGAAACAGACCGGAGCCGACTCCCTCACCCGCACGGAGATCCTCGAAGGCGCCCTGATGCTTTCCCGTCCCTCCGCGTCGCCGGAGGCGCTCGTCCGCAAAGCGATACGCCTCGGACTTCTCAGCGCGGCCCTGCGGGCGGGTAAAGAGACCGACGCCGCAACCCGGGGGGTCTCCGTCGGATACGGCCTTCTGGCCGGAGATGCGATCCGGATCGGCGTGGCCGGCCGGATCCCCCGGACGACGGTCGAGGCGCTGCTGAAAGAGGCGGCGGGCCAGAGTCAGCCTGAAGTCCGCCTCATTTCCCTCGGAGACTGGATCCCCTCCGGAGAGGATTTCCTTCCGATCGCCTGCACCACGGGTGAGGCGGAGACTGTTCTGAGCTCGGGAAAGCTGCATCTGATCCTGGCCGGAGAGGAGAGCGACCCCGGCATCATCTCGCTCAGCGGGAAGCTGAATCTCCCCGTCGTCTCCTGCGGAAAAAACGGCGTGGCGGAAATCATGAAGCGCGCCCGGGGCGCCTACGATCATCGAATCCGGAACGGGTTTGAGCCCGACGCCGCCCTGATCCACAAGGGGCGGGCGAACCTCGACGCAAAGGCGGTGGAGGCCTCGCTCAAGGGAAGCGCGAAGATCGCCCTGCTCGGCGGCGCCGACACCCTTTTCCAGTCCCTGGGGCACCTTCCCGTGGAACTGGCCAAGGCGCTCCGCGGTGAGGAGCACGACGTGGTTTCCTGGGGCGATGCGGCCATCTGGATGATGAAGCAGGATCTCGACGTCGGGATTCTTGATATGCAGAACGGGCCGATGACCGCCGTCCAGGCCCTGGCGGGCACGGGAAGGCTTCCGGCACTGAAGGGGGTCTGTTTTACCGGACTCCGGAATGTGCGGGCGTTCGGCCTTTCTCTCGGGATGGCCGCGCTCGGCCTGAAGGTCCTGGTCGCCACCCCGTTGCCCCTGTGGGGAAGCGAAAAGGTCCGCACGGCGCTTCGGGAAAACCTGGCGGCCGTAGGCGGCATCCTGACCCATTTCGACCATCCAGCCCAGGCCGATGAGATCCTGGATTGGTTCGTCCGGGCGTAAGAGGAGAAAGTTCATGACATGTATCATTGTTGGCGGCGGCGTGGCCGGTTTCCAGGCCGCCATAGCCTGCCGGGCCGCATGGCCCGACCGGGCCGTGACGCTGATCGACGCCGAATCGGAAGTGGGTTATTACCGGACGCTCCTGCCCCAGTTCATGATCGGGGCGCTCCCGGAGGAGAAGCTGTTCTTCCCGCGCAGCGGGGATGATCCGCTTCTGAAGGTCCGGAGCGGCGTTCGGGTGAAGGCCCTGGACCGCAAAGCAGGGCGCCTGTTACTCGAAACTGGAGAGGCGCTCCCCTATGATCGCCTGATCCTTGCCCACGGCGGAGAGCCTTATCTGCCGGGCATCCTGGCCGGCCCACCCTGCCGGGGGATTTTCCCGGTCCGCGATCTCACGACGGCCAGGGCGACGAAGGCATGGCTTCCCGATCACCGGAAGGTGATCGTCTTCGGCGGCTCCCTTGTCGGCGTGAAGACGGCGGTTCATCTGAGGCAGGCCGGCTTCGAGGTTTCGCTGGTCGTCCGGCGCGGCCACATCCTGCTGCGCGCGCTCTCCGAGGAGTCGGCGGAGGTCGTTGAGGCGCATCTCCGGCATATGGGGATCGAGGTCTGCGTCAACGCCGCGCTGGAGGATCTCCGCATCCGCGGCGGGGAGATCGTCGCACTGAAGGCCGGAGGACGCTGGCTTCCCTGCGGTACCATCCTGGTCGCGGCCGGGGTCGCCCCGGACACCAAATTTCTGGAGGGAACGGGCCTCCTCACGGACGGGCAGCTTATCGTTTCGCCTTCCCTCCAGACCGTCGATCCCCGGATTTTCGCCGCAGGGGATGTCACCGTGATCGCGTCCCGCGGGGAGAAGATCAGTCCGAACACCTGGCCGCAGGCCGTTTCCCAGGGGAGGCTGGCGGCCGAAAATCTCTACCGGAATGCCCCTGTGCCGCACCGGGATCTCACGCGCATCAACGCAATGGAACTCCACGGCATCGCCATGGTCATTCTCGGCCCCCCGGTTTCCGGGGCGGAGATGATCTTCCATGCACGGCCGGAGTCCTCCGTCCGGCGGGAGCTTTTCCTCGTCGACGGAAAGCCGGTGGGAGGCGCGCTGATCGGCGACATTTCGGCTGCCGGAACGCTCCATGCGCTGATCAACGCCGGCCGGCCGCTCAATGCCCGGGAGGGCGGGCTGCTCCGGCCGCAGACGGGAAACGTGATCCGGTTTCCGGAACAAGCGGGCCGCAAAGCGGCCCTGATACTGCCACCAAAGAGGTCAATTCTATGATGATTCATGAAGAAATCTGTGTGGGGTGCGGCCGCTGCCAGCCCTACTGTCCCACCGCCGCGATCCGGTACGACGGACTCAAAAGCATGATCGATCAGGAGATCTGCTATGAGTGCAGCACCTGCCTGCGCGCCGCACATTGCCCGGTCGATGCCATAGCGGAGTCCCCCAATGTTTACGACTACCCCCGGGCGCTGCGCCGCTATTTCAGCGATCCGAGCGCGACGCACGCGGCCACGGGGATCCAGGGCCGCGGAACGGAGGAATCCAAGACCAACGATGTGACGCACCGCGTGGGTCCCGGCGAGGTCGGCGTCGCCATCGAGATCGGCCGGCCCACGCTCGGGATGTCGATTCTGGATATCCAGAAGATCACCCGGGCTATCGCCCGGGCCGGGGTCCACAAGATCGAGCAGCACAACCCGATCCACTCCATGATCGCCGACGAGGCGACCGGGGATCTCAAACCCGAGATGCTCGGGGAGCGGGTGCTCTCGGCGATCATCGAGATCAGCGTGAAGCGCGATGAACTCCGCGGCATCCTACGGACCCTCAAGGAGGTCGCCAAGGAGGTGGACAGCGTCTTCTGCATCGACGCCTGCACCATCGTCGAACCGGGTCTCAAGATCCCGGAGGAGGTGTTGGAAAGCATCCGGGCGGAAGGTTTCACCTGGCGGCCGAACGCGAAGATCAACATGGGGTTGGGACGGGCCTGGGAATAATGATGACGGCTTTAAGAATCGTACCTTTTTAGCGAGTATGCAAGGATAAATTATGACTCACAGTCTGCACCGAGAAGGAAGTCTGGAATCACTGGAGAAGGAGTATGTCCTCTTTATCTACCCGGCGAGGGGATTCAATTACAAGGGGAGTCCGCCGAAGATTCGGCACAATGTCGAGCTGCTCTACCAGGCGGGGCCGGTCAACATGATCCCGACGTCTCTGCGCCGCAACATGTACAGCGGGGTCACGAACGAGGAGATCCTCGACAGCATCACCGTCGAGGGGACGCGCGTCTATTCGGTCTTCGACGACCGGGAAAAGCTCAAAAAGGCGCTGATCCTGATCAAGGAGGCCGACGAGGGGATCTCCATCATGGTCAGCGGGGTCACCGACCGCGTCAGGGAAATTGCCGCGGAGTGCGGCATCAACCCCCACATGATCAACTTGTCGCTCGGCATCCACGGGAACACGGATCGCCTTCCGCCAGCGGACATCCGGGAGTTTACAACCATGTGCGGCCACGGCGTCGTCTCTCCGTTCCTGGTGAAGGACATGATCCGCCGGGTCAAGAGCGGCAAGGTGAGCGAGTGGGACGGCAGCGTGCTCCTGGCGGAACCCTGCACCTGCGGGATTTACAACCCCTGCCGTTCTGCAGAACTGCTCCGGGAAAAGGCGCCGCTCTACGCGGTGGACCGCTGGTAGCGGCGTGAGGGAAGGGATGAGGATCGGATTCATCGGTTTCGGTGGTGCAGGATACGGTCTGGCCAAGGGGCTCCAGCAGGCAGGTCTCACGGAAATCCTGTTTTACGACCGGATGCAGCGGACAGAGCCGTTTGCGGAGGTGATCCGCCGCCATGCCGCCGAGACCGGCGCCCTTCCGACGGAAACCGCCGGGGAGCTCCTCTCCCGGGTCGACGTGGTCTTCTCCTGTGTAACCGGAGCCATGGCCGTTTCCGTTGCGGAAGAGACGGCGCCCTTTCTCCATGCCGCCCATCTCTACGCAGACGTGAACACGGCCGCGCCGCAAATCAAGGAACAGGTCGCCGGGATCGTCGAGCCGACCGGGGCTGCATTCGTCGATGCGGCGATGATGGGGGCAATTCCGACCTTTCTCCACCGGGTGCCGATCCTCGCCTCCGGCGGCGGCGCGGAACGGTTTCGGCAATGCATGCAGCCCTACGGGATGAACATCCGCGTGATCGGTATAAAACCCGGTCAGGCCTCCGCGATCAAGATGTTCCGCAGCATCTTCATGAAGGGATTGCTCTCCCTTTTTCTCGAAATGCTCACGGCCACCCACCGTTACGGCGTTGACGAAACCGTCCTCGGTTCCATCGCGGAATCCCTGGACGGCGTTCCCTTCCTGGAGACCGCGCGCCTCCAGATGACGAAAGGGGGCGTCAACGCCGAGCGCATGGCCCACGAGATGGAGGAGGTCATCGCCACACTCGAAGGGATGGGCCTGCCCGCCGGGATGTCCCGCGCGTCGATGGAAAAGCTTCGCTGGTGCGCCGGTTTCGGCCTGCGCGAACGTTTGGGCGGCGAACTGCCGTCCACACTCAACGAGGTTCTCCTGGCGATGGAGAACCCCGCGGAGGGATCTCATGCGTAATACGGGTGGGGCGATTCCCCTTCCCGCGGATTCCCTTCCAGAGCGAAGGGGATGGTTTATTCAACATTTTTCATTACATTTGGAGGGTACAAGATGAAACTGTGCTTCAATGCCGGACCGCAACCCATGGAGGAGTACTTTTCCTTCGCCAAGGAGAATGGCTTCCCCTGGATGGAACTGAGCTGCAACAACCCGAACAACTTTCTGGACAAGTGGACCCCCGCAAGAATCGACGGCATCAAGAGGCTTCGGGACCAGGCCGGCGTCAAATACGGTCTCCATTCCGCCTCGTTCGTCAACGCCGCCGAGATCGAGCCGACCGTCCGCAAGGCGGTCCAGCAGCATCTGATGGATTACGTCGAACTCGCCCACCAGTTGGAGGCGGAATACGTTGTCCTGCACTTCGGCTACCACTTCAGCCTCTTCATGGACCACGTCTTCGACTGCCTGATCAAGACCTACGGGCCCGTCGTCGAACTGGCGGAGAAATACAAGCTCCCGATCGGGATCGAGAACATGAACAAGATCCACGAAGCGGCGGAGATCGCCTATCTCGGCGTCACGATCGAAGAGCTGGCCCGCGTCTTCAACGCCATTCCGTCGAAGTACTTCGGCCTCACACTGGACATCGCCCATGCGAGCCTGCTGCCCGGCGGACCGGAATCGTTCATGGACGCCTTCCCCAACCGGATCATCAGCACCCATGTGAGCGACAACGACATGGTCCTCGACTACCACCTACCCGTCGGGAACGGGAAGATCGATTTCAAGCGGGTCTTCAAAAACCTGATGAAGCTCAACTACAAGGGTACCCTGAACATCGAGCTGCCGCGGTCGAACGATGACCGGGCACTCAGCAAGCGCCGGCTCGAACCGATCCTGGCGGAACTCGGAATCCTCGATCAGGCCCTGAAGCCTTAACCCTTTTCTTCGCCGGGCGGGTGCATCTTTCGCCCCCCTGATGCCCCGCCCGGCTTTTCAGTCCATCCGGTTGATACCCATATAACGGATTCAGGTTACATATTATGGCCGACCGGATGAAGGCCGAATCTTCTTGAAGTGTTGGATTATTGGCTGCCGGAAGCTGAGAATAACCGTAAAAGCAGTCACTCCCAAAAAGAGAAGGGCGATGGGACGAGAAAGGAAAATGTCCAAAGAACCGCCTGACATCTGCAACGTCGCACGAAAATGCTGTTCCAAAGCCGGACCCAGAATAAATCCCAGTATGAGCGGGGCTGCCGGCCAGTCGCGCATCTTCATGAAATAGCCAAGAATGCCGAAGGCAATCGCCGTCCAGACGTCAAACAATGTGTTTCTAACCGAGTATGCACCAATGATGCAGATGGCCAGTGTAATGGGCCCTAAATAACGGTATGGAACCATTGCCAAACGTACCCAAATGCCTACAAGGGGCAGATTCAGAATCATCAGGACAACGTTTCCGATGTACATGCTGGCAATGATCGTCCACGCCATTTCTCCGTGTTGAGAAAATAACAGCGGACCGGGCTGGAGCCCATACATCATGAATGCGGCAAAGAGCAAGGCGCAGGCGGGATTCGTCGGAAGCCCCAGCGAAAGCAGGGGTATCAATCCGGCTTCACTTGCCGCGTTATTGGATGCCTCCACGGATGCCACACCTTCAATGGCTCCTGTGCCGAACTTCTCAGGATGCTTTGATGAACGACGTTCCACATCATAGGCAACGAAGGAAATGACGGAAGGCATCATCCCGGGAAGAATACCAAGGCCCAGCCCCACGGCCGTTCCACGCAGGCTTGCAAACAACCCTTTGGCCAATTCAGCTCCCCGGGGAATCATCCGGCCAAGTTTTCCCGTATAGATAGACACCAAACCCTCATTGGCGCTGGACAGGATTTCTGTGATGCCGAAGAGGCCCATGAGCACCGGAATCACATCGAATCCCTTCATCATCGATGTAAATCCAAAAGTTAATCTCTGCATCCCGGTCATTGGATCAAGTCCAATGCTAGCAATCAGCATACCTAAAGCTGCCGACAATACTCCGCGTAACTTGCTTTTACCGGATACGGCCACCAGTGCCGTAAAACAAAATAACATCAACGCCACATATTCAGGAGCTCCGAATTTCAACCCCAGATCGGCCAGAGGCGGGGCCGCCAACTGCAACACGACGATTCCTACGGTACCGGCAATAAACGATCCGATGGCGGCTATTGCCAATGCCTCTCCTCCTCTACCCTGCTTGGTCATCTGGTAGCCGTCGATGCAGGTGAGGATGGAAGAGGCCTCACCGGGCACGTTGAGCAAAATACTCGTTACGGACCCTCCATACATTGCCCCATAAAAAATACCCGCCAACATGATGATGGCTCCCGTAGGATCCAGATATGCGGTCAGAGGAAGCAGCATGGCCATCGTCGCCGTCGGACCCAATCCGGGCAACACCCCAACAATCGTTCCCAGCAAACAACCCGTAAAACAGTACAATAAGTTGAACGGTGAAAGGGCATTCTGTAAACCAATAAAAAAATTTTCCATTGGTTCTTGTACTCCAATTGATCATTATGGATATGAATGGATAAGATGAGTTCTCTTCACGGCATGGGTATCTTCGCCAGGGAAACAAAAACAAGCCAAAAAACAGTTCCCGATATGCCTGCTACCAGTATCGATCTGACCCATGATTGTTCGCCGAATAAACGTGTACCCACAAAAATGAATGCCGCGGTGCTGATAAAGTATCCGATGTAGGGAAGCAGGGCGCAGGAAATAATCATCGCAACAATGGCAAAAGTAGCGGGTCCATCCCATGAAAATGCCGACTCTGTTTTTTGGTCTCGCCCTCTAAAAGTGGAAAAGAGGTAACCAAGGCCGCAGGCAATCAATACAAGGCTTAAGGCAATGAGATACCATCCCGGTCCGAAGGCATCGTCCGCTTCCGCTGAAAGCCGGTTGAGACCAAGGCCTTCAACAATACCGACTATCCCTATCATCGTCAAAACAAGGCCTTCATTGCAAAGAATAGCAGCCAAGATGCGGATCTCCTTTTCCTTTACTTTTCCCCTGGAAGCGCCACCATGATGAGTGGTGGCGCTTCCAGGAGAGATTCGACCATTGTAATAATACGTTTTATATAGCGATTACAGTTCCTTTAATTCTTTGGCGAGATCCAACACATAGGTACGATAATCCTGGGATCCCGCAAATGCCGGAACAGCCCCGATCTTTCCCAAATCCGCTTTGACCTCCGGCGTATCGATGAAGGCTTTGATGTCATTCTCAATCGCCTTTACGATTGCAGGGGGGAGATCCTTGGGTCCGGCATATCCCACATGACCTTGGAATGTAACGGTTTTCCACCCCTGCTCCACGGTCGTTTGCAGGTCCGGATAGGCTGCATGCCTGTGATTCCCGGTAATGGCGAGGAGTTTCACCTTGTTCGCGCTGACCATGGGCCCTACCGATGTCGTTGAAGCGGACCCGATATCCACGTGTCCACCTGCCAAGGCATTGACCAGGTCTGATCCTCCGGGATAGGTGACCATCTTGACCTTGGAGACATCGATGCCCCGCTTTTTCAGTGCATCCCTAAGCTGCGCTACCGGTGCATCTGCTCCTGCAGTACCGCCAAGCCAACCCCACTTGACATCGCCCGGATTGGCCTTGATCGCTGCAGCCAGGTCATTCAATGATTTCCAGGGCAAGCCGGCGCGCATCGTGAACACCCAGGGGAATTCCGCGATTTTAGCGATGTATGCACGGTCTTCAATCTTGAAGGGAACACCTTTGCCCCAGGCAGCCGGCACCGCATTGCTGCCGTCGGCATCCGCAAGAAGTGTGTATCCGTTTGGTGCGGCACTCAGTGCCTCAACGGTTCCAGGTATCCCTTTTCCACCGGGTTTGGCCGTGACGTTAACGCTGACACCCCACTTTTCTGCCAATTTTTTCGCAGCCACTCTTGCGACCATGTCCGTACTTCCACCCACGGACCAGGGGACGATCACGGTCACAGGTTTATCAGGAAACTTTGCCTGCGCCGCAGCAGTGCTCACACTCAAAAAAACGGCAAGAACAGGAACGATGATCAACAGTGAAACAAGCAATCCGATTTTCTTTTTCATACGAACGCCTCCAAATTTTGATTAAATCTCAAATCGTCCAACCTCTGTCGAGGAACATACGTGTTTCACTAAGTGGAACTTTGTTTTGCTCTGTATACAGGAAGCCCTCTGAGCTTGTCAAGCGAAAAATAGGGTGTGTCAAGGAAGAGAAAAAGTCGAAACGATGCGATCGGGAGAGGCAACCCCTGCAAGCGAGCCGGCCCGGGGTATCGCCGAGTTTATCTGGATTCAAAAACCGAGTGGATCAGACCTTGCTTTGAGACTGCATGCACGGTGACGTCTTGAGTGTCAAGGTGAATGTACGCACAGTCTGTTGTGGCGAGATGGGTTTTTACCTCGGTAGTCTGGAGCAGCCTGTGCAACTTAGCAAATGGAGATTACTGAGACCAAGCAGGGTGGTATCCTCAAAAGAGGTGGATCGCCATCAGCTCCTTACGGCCCTCCTTGGTCTCCGGCTCTGAGTCATATCGCGCGGTTGTCTTCTTTCAGCTCTCTATCCGCTCTTGTAGCACTTCCTTAAGAGCCTTATAGTATCCCATCCAAGCCCTCTGCAACCTTCTCTTTGCATGACCGGCAGCGCTTTGCCCCCCTAAAGAGCGGTTTCCCGCAGGCTGGACAGTGATAGCGCTCCAATTCCGCTCGGGCCCATTCCACACTGCCTTTCTCATCACCGAACTCGGCTACCTTGGCACGCCATACGGGGATCGTCCTTTTCATTACCCGTACCCCCGTGGCCAAGCCGAAGTTTTCTATGATACTGCAAGGCCATTGGCCACATTGATGGCAGGAGTAATAACCTTTCGCTCGCACACAATTCCTAATTGCGCACATGGTGCAATAGCCATAGAGCTTCGTCGCTGGTTCGGATTGCATGCAACCACGGCATTCCGTGTCTTCCGCCTTTGTCCCATAGAGGTTGCCCATGACCTCCTTGAATTTTTCGTTCTTGTCCCTCGTTGCAATATAGACCCCGCAGGCGCCGCAATACAGGCCGCATGGCGCCATCAGATTCTTATCCTTCATTTCCTCTTCTGTCCAACCTTCCACCACCATCGCACCCCCTTGCTAAGATTTTAAAAAGGAGTCAGAAACCCGTCTCGAGCAGTTTTTTAAGATAGGGCATCTGCTCGTTTGCGACGCGTTCGCCCTCCTCGATGATGTAAGGAATCTTGTCCGTATCGAATAGCCTGATGCGCTGCGTGAACTTTGGCAGGATGGGAATCACCTCGCTGTGGTGTGCAAGCTGGTGAAAGGCAAAATTCGCTTTCAGGAGATTGTTGGACATGATGCTGCTGATCTGAAAGGTGTAGCGCATCATCGAATCGATATTTTCCTGAAAGGGACTCTCGAATCCCATGGCCAGGATGACATCGGCCCCCTCCCTGATGGCCACGCCGACGGGCATCGGGTCGCTCAGATATCCGTCCACCAATAGTTTCCCGTCTACGCGGTGCGCCTTGAACAGGTAAGGGATGGCGATGCTGCCGCGCAGGGCATCCACGATCCTGCCTCGGCTCAGGACCACCTGCTCCCCGCTCTCGAAATCGGTTGCGGTCAGATAGAGCGGAATCTTTGCGTCTTCGAGTTTCCGGTCCCCGAAGGCCGCCCGAAAGCGCTCCATCACCACCGTATCGTCCACCGTTCCGAAATACTCGTCGAACCCGAAGAGCCTGGGCAGCATGATCTGCCAGGGTGCCCGCGGGTTGTGTTTGGCCGTCACGTCGCGCGTCCAGAGGCGCATGCTCAATTCCTGCGATTCCGCAGGAGAATGGCCGAGCGCGATGAACGCCGCATACAACCCGCCGCCGCTGCATCCGACGACCATCCCTACCTCGATGCCTTCACGCACCAGGGCTTTGTGCAAACCAATCGCCGCCGCGCATTTCACACTTCCCGAACCGATCACCAATGCAACTTTCTTTTGTCCGTTCGCCATAACCCTATCCTTGGATTCTCGGTTAACATGGGATGTATACGGGCGCCAAATGATCGGGTGGTAAACCGATATTCGGCTATTTCACAAGCAAGGGGAAACCCCGCTGTCTTGCGGACCCTTCAGGATTCCGTTCTGACCGCGACGAAAATCCTGTAGAAGAGCGTCACGATGAGGAGCCCCATGGCCCAGACCCCGACAGTGATGGCGATTTCCGGTCCCGTGGGGTGGTAATCCGTGATCGCCTCCAGCGGCGAAGGGATGAAACCTGTGATCACAAGACCGAGTCCCTTCTCAATCCAGAGTGACAGGAACACGAGGCCGCAGGTCAAAGCCAGGACAGGCTCTCGGCGTCTCATTTTGGGAATCAGCAGCAAAACAAAGGCGGCTACGGCGGTGATGGCCGAGACGCTCATCCAGTTGGCGATCATGTTGTGACCCTCCAACCCCGCAAAGAGGTAAGTCAGATGGTGCATATGGGAGGGGATCTGACTGTAGAAAGCGGTGAAGAGTTCGACCAGGACGAAAAAGATGCTGACCGCCAGGGCGTAGGCCACAATCTTTGCCAGGGTCTGGATCGCCCTTTCCCCGGCATCGAACCGGGTGAAGCGCTTCAGGATCAGGCAGAAGAGGATCAGGAGGGCCGGACCTGATGCAAAGGCCGAGGCGAGAAACCGGGGCGCCATGATGGCCGTGAGCCAGAAACCCCTTCCCGGCAGCCCCGCGTAGATGAACGCCGTAACGGTATGGATGCTGATGGCCCAGGGAATGGAGATGTAGATCAGGGGCTTTACCCAGGCCGGCGGTGGAACGCCCTTTTTTTCGCTCTCCAGAACGGTCCAGCCGGTCACGATGTTGATGAGCAGGTAGCCGTTCAGGACGATCATGTCCCAGAAGAGGATGGAGGTCGGCGACGGGTGGAGCAGCACGTTCATGACCCGGCCCGGCTGACCGAGATCGACGAAGATGAACGTGATACACATGATGACGGCGGCCACGGCCAGAAATTCTCCGAGGAGCGTGATCTTCCCGAAGGCCTTGAAGTCGTGAAGGTAGTAAGGCATCACGAGCATCACCGCCGAAGCCGCGACCCCGACGAGAAAGGTGAACTGGGCAATGTAGAGCCCCCACGACACATCACGGCTCATGCCGGTGATCCCCAGGCCGTAATCGAGCTGCCTGAGGTAAAAGAAAAAACCGATTCCGGTCAGGATGAGCAGAAAGGCCACCCATATTCCGTATCCGCGACTTCCCTTCAATGCTTTTTCGAGCACGGCATCCTCACATGATGTAGAAAATCTGAGGTTCAGTCCCCAGTTCCTGTCTCCGTCTCAGGGAAAACTTTCCATCCAGAAGGCGCCGGACATCGGATCCTGCCTCTTCCAGATCGCCGAACACCAGGGCCTTTTCCTTGCAGGCCAGGACGCAGGCCGGGAGAATTCCCCGGGCGAGCCTCTCCTCGCAGAAATTGCATTTTTCCACCACGCCCCTGGTCCGCGTTGGAAAACTCGGATCGATCCGGGCGATGAAGGCCCGCGGGTCCCGGTAGTTCATGCTTCTGGATCCGTAGGGACAGGCGGCCATGCAGAAGCGGCAGCCGATGCAGCGGTGGTAGTCCATCATCACGATGCCGTCTTCCCTCTGGAAGGTGGCCTTTGTGGGGCAGACTCGCACGCAGGGCGGGTTTTCACAGTGGTTGCAGAAAACAGGAATGGAGAGGCTTTTGATGGATTCCGGCAGCCGGCGGTGGGCCTCTGCCGGGAATACATGGGGCGCCTTCTCGGCAGCGATCCAGTGGACATCGTCCTTGAGGTTCTTGAAATCGGGCACATTGTGAGCCTGATGGCAGGCAGCGATGCAATCGGTGCAGCCGGCGCGGCACTTACCGACGTCGACGGCCATGGCCCAGCGCTTTGCCTTCAGGGCGCCAGAGGGTGCTAAAACCTGGGGGACGCCCCCTGCCCCTGTAGCCGGTTTCCCGGGCTGTGCGCCGTTCAGGACCATTGCCAGAGGGGGCAGAACCAGGCCTGCGGTGGAGACCCCGGCGATGATCAAAAATTCTCTTCGTGTGGGCGCCATCAGCGGACCTCCTCGGGAATGATATGACAGCTCCAGCACGTAGGCTTGGCCCCCGCATAGTCGTGGCAGCGGTCGCAGAACTGCGCCTTGTTGCTGTGGCATTTCAGACAGGTTCCGGTCAGACTGACCTCGAAGACCCGCCCGTCCTGAGCCCTGTAGGTTCGCCTGCCCTCCCGCACGACGCCGTCCCTCCAGGCGTCGAGGAGCTTCATGTGGTTCGCCCTCATATAGGGGGCCGGCTCCACGCAGAGCTTATCCCTGAGCGCCTCGATCGCGGGCGTATCCAGTTTGAGATCGGGCGGGGAGACCGCCCTTCCCTTCCCATACCAGAACGGGACGGTGGCCGCGATGACAAAGACCACGATCCCGGCAAGGATGATACCGCGGTTATAAATTTTCATCGACTGTCTTTCCTTCCAAAGGCTCTCCGCGCAGGTCGGTCGTTCTTTCCTTCTCTCCCTTCATGATCAGGGCATTGGCCACCAGTTCATGAACCCCGGTGACCAGCACCCCCGGCACCCAGTATTCCATCAGCGCTGTCAGGACTGCCCGGTCGATGGCGCACATGCAGGTCAGCCGGTTCACCCCGTGCTTCTCCTGGACCGCCTTGACGGCCATGGCCCGCGGCATCCCGCCGCGCATCCGCATCTCCAGGTTCTCGTCGTTTCCCAGACCTGCCCCGCCGCCGCAGCAGAAGGTGTTTTCCCGGATCGTATCCTCGGCCATCTCATGAAAATAGTTGCAGACGTTGTTGATGATATACCGCGGCTCCTCGAAAAGCCCCATGGCGCGGGAGGGGTTGCAGGAATCGTGGAACGTGACCTTCAGGTGGTCGTTCCGGGATGGATCGAGTTTCAGTTTCCCGTTGCGGATGAGGTCGGCCGTGAACTCGCTGATATGGACCATCTTTGTGGAACGGGCGTTTTCGAACCGCGTCCCGGTGATGGGGGATACGGGCTCCTCGAGAAAATCGGCCGGCCCGTTCATCGTTTCCATGTACTGGTTGAGAACCCGCCACATGTGGCCGCACTCACCGCCGAGGATCCATTTGACCCCGAGACGCCTGGCCTCGGCGTAGATCTTGGCGTTGAGTCGCTTGACCATCTCGTGGGAAGTGAAGAGGCCGAAATTGCCTCCCTCGGAGGCGTAGGTGCTGAAGGTGTAGTCGAGGCCGATCTCGTGCAGGAGCGCCATATAGCCCATGCAGGTGTAGCTCCCGGGGTCGGCGAAGTAGTCTCCCGAAGGGATCACGACGAGGATCTCGGCGCCCTTCCTGTTCAGGGGGACCTCCACCCTCACGCCGGTGCGGTCCTCGACATCATCGGCCAGGAATTCGAGCATGTCCTTGACGCCGCCGGGCTGGATGCCGAGGTGATTGCCCGTCCTGAAGCAGTTGGACATCGGTTCGGTGACCCAGTTGATGTTGCAGCCGACAAGATTCAGGAGTTCCCGGCCCATCATCGTGATCTCCGCCTGGTCGATGCCGTAGGGGCAGTAGACGGAACAGCGGCGGCACTCGGTGCACTGGTAGAAGTAGTAGAACCACTCCTTCAGGACATCGACGGTGAGGTCCCGGGCGCCGGCCAGCTTTCCGAAGAGCTTCCCTGATGGCGTAAAATAGCGGCGGTAGACAGAGCGCAGGAGTTCCGCCCGCAGGACAGGCATATTTTTCGGATCTCCGGAACCGATGTAGAAATGACATTTGTCCGCACAGGCGCCGCAGCGGACGCAGAGCTCCATGAAGAGCCTGAAGGAGCGGTACTTGTCCAGACGCTCCTTCATCCCCGCAAGGATGATCTCCTGCCAGTTTTCCGGCAGTTTCCAGTCCTCGTCCGAGGGCTGCCAGGCTCTGGGGTTGGGAAGGCCAAGGGCCGTCAGGCTTTTGGCCGTGCCGCTGTAGCTCCAGGTGCCCGGCCGAAAGACCGTCGGCGTATCCATCCAGGGCGTCTCCGGCATCTGGTACCGGACATCGATCAACGCGTCGGGTTTGGGTATCTTGGCAAAGGACATTTCTACTCCTTCTCCACCGGCAGTCCTGCCAGTTTCATCTTTTCCCGGAACTCATCCTCATATTCGGTGTAGGTGTGGACCTTGACCGGGGAGTTCCAGGGATTGATATGCCGCTTTGCGCGGTTGTCGTTGGCCATGTTCCGTGTGGGGCTCAGAAAGACCCCGCCCATGTGCATCAGTTTGCTCAGGGGAAAGTACACCATCAGGGCAAAGACGAAGCACAGGTGCATATAGAAGAGCGTTCCCGCCTCTTTCGGGACCAGGGGTGAAAAGGTGACCCACCCCAGGGCCAGATTCTTCACCTGCAGCAGATCGGCGGGGAAGAAATGGCGCATGAGAAGGCCCGTGCCGACCACGGCCAGGATCAGAAGCAGGGCAAAGTAGTCGGTGAAAAGCGATATGTAGCGCACCTGCGGGATGAGCAGACGGCGGAGAAACAAAAAGGTGATGCCCGCGACTACGGCCGCGTCGCTCAGATAGAGGGTCGGGACACCGATTTCGAAGAAGCCGTCCAATGACGACAGGGCCGTGATGCAGGGGGCGATCGGTTCGATGAAGAAGCGCAGGTGGCGCAGGACGATGATCAGCAGGGACCAGTGAAAAGTGAGGCCGAAAAACCAGAGCCATTTGGCGCCGGCGTAGACGGGCCGTTTCGGGCCCATGTCCAGAGCCGTATTCCGGAAGAGCGAACGGAACAGGAAGATCTCCAGGGCCATCCTCCCGATCACCCCCCAAAGAGAGGAGGGGTTGTCCAGGCCGTTGGTCCTGATCCAGGGGAGGGATTTCTCCTGACCGCAGGTGGTCGTGATCCGGAAGGGTACGGGAGCGCCTGCCCATTTCACGATGCGGTACACAAACCCGGCGAGGAATACCGTAAAAGCCGCGTAGGGAACAACGACGGTCAGGATGGTGGACAAGCCGCCGCTGGAAGTGACCCCCAGGGCCAACAGGGTCAGAAGGGTAATGGCCATCAACGATTTGAGCATATTCATGGTATCAATCCTGTTTCCACGACGGCTCGCCGCCAAAGTTGATCATGGGTTTCTTCATCTCTACCATGGCGTTGACGATCAGCTCGACCAGACCGCCATAATGGAGACCGCTGCGCTCCTCGGCCTGGTAGTAGTTAATAATGTCGCGGATGGAGCCTTTGCAGTTGGAACAGGGGGCACAGACATATTTCGGCGTCTCCAGGGGCTCGTTCTTAAAGGCATTTAAGATCTGGAGGAACTTCTTGCGACTGCCGACCAGGGTTCGCCATTCGGCGAAATTGTAGCCCGACATGATCGCGAAACCCGAACCGCCGCCGCAGCAGTAGTTCTCCACGCCGTGGGGCGTCATTTCCCGGAACCGTGGTGCGATCTTGCGGAGGATCCGCCTCTGGGGCTCGACGATTCCCATGGCCCGTACGATGTTGCAGGGATCGTGCAGGGTGACGGGAAAATCGTTCCTACGGGGATCAAGCTGCAATTTCCCGCTCAGCACGATCTCCTCCAGCGTGACCATAGCCGATTCCCGTGGGACATTCAGATCTCCCGTCAAAAGACGGTCGGCAATGACGGTCAGGGCTTTATGAGCATGGCCGCATTCGCCGATGACAATCTTCTTGACCTTCAGGCGCCGGGCGATGTCCGCGTGCTTGACGGCGACGCGGGAGAACTGGACATCGTCGTACCATAAGCCGTAGTTGACGGCATCATAGCCGGCCGCCTCCGAAGACATGGTCCAGGAAACACCGGCCGCCTGAAAAATGATGGCGAACGCCCCGACATTTTCCGGCCAGGCGAGCATCTCCCCGGCGTTGTGGAGCAGCAGGATATCCGCCCCCTCGACGTCCCAGGGGATTTCGACTTTGTAACCCGTGATCTCTTCCATCTCCTCCTGGATGAATTCCATGCTGTCCTTCGCGGCCAGGGGGTTCATACCGGTGGTGGAACCCACCTTGAGATGCTGGACGGTTCCCTTTTCGTGGATCTCTTTGGGGGCGATGCCCATCTCCTGGGAGAAGAGCTTGCGGATTTCGTGGTTGATCAGCCCGTTGTCCACGCCGATCGGGCAGACCGTGGCACAGCGCCGACAGAGCGTACACCGATAGGACAACTCGGCCAGACGCGCGATCGTCGTCCAGTTCAGATCGATGTCGCCGGTGAACTTTGCGGTGATTTTCCCGCCCGGTTTGAGATATTTGTTGTAAATCCGGCGCAGGACCTCGGCACGGAACATGGGACGGTGGATGTCCTTTTTACCGCTCATTTCATAAACGGGACAGGCGTTGGAACAGGTCTGGCATTTGGCGCAGTGCTCCATGGAAAGCAGCAGAGGTTGCAGAAACGTCCAGTTGTTTTCCTTCTCAAAAAGTTTTTTCAGACCGGAGAGAAACTGACGAACCAGCACTTCCTCTTCCTCCCTGTTCGCAGGCTTCGGGATGCCGATGGCCACCGTGTCGTCCAGGGATGTCTCAATGTTTTTGACCTTTTCCGGTTTCAGAGGGGGAATCGTCACCCGATTGAAATCCTCATAGGGAGGCGGCAACGGTGAAAGTTCACTCGACTCAATATGACATAAGCAGTCGGAGGGGTTGGCCAGATCGGAGGGGTTCGGGGATCGGTTCATTTCACCTCCTTGGGTGTCGAAGAGGCGATGTCGAGCCAGGATTTTCGTCCATCCGCCCCGACATGCTTTGCCCCCCAGGTCGGCCTCAGGTTCAGGTTCTTCCGGACGGCGGCCTCGATTCTACCACCCCGCCGGTTCGGGGCGTCGTCCCATTTGACATCGTGGTAGAGGAAATACTTCATGAACATATGGGACATGTGGGTGAGCGGGATATAGGCGACCAGGAACGACGCCGTCACGATGGCCACACCCCCGGATAGGCTTTGCCCCGGAAGATAAGAGGACGGGGACTGCCCCCCTGTCAGCAGGCCGAACGTATAGGCCTTGGCGCCTTCCAGAAACGGATCGCCGGACAGGCAACTGACAAGGGCGGAAAAGAAGAAGATGAGGGTGAAGAGAAGATTAAAATAGTCAACCGGGGAGGAATAGTTCCTCAGTTCCGGATCCGTCAGCCGCCGGTAGAGAAGCCCCAGGGAGCCGATGGTGCCGAGGATCAGGCCGCCCCATCCCAGCAAGACGATGAGGCCGTCCAGGAGAGCCCTGAGAGCGGAGCCGGAGGCAAAGGCGGTCGATCCCCACAGGGTGAAACCGGCGTGTTTCAGCAGCAGCACGAAGGTCGCGATCGTCAGGTAGAGGCCGAAATGGAAGGGAAAAGAGACCCACCAGAGGCTCCGGTTCTCCTTCCACAACCCCCGGATGAACAGGATCTCCGGCACCATGTAGAGCGCTTCGTTCAGCAGCGATTTTTCCTGCTTCTTTTTCCACCAGTCCGCCTCTTCCATATAGGAGCCGCCATAGACTGCCCTGGCGGCCGTTTCATGTTGGACGGGGTAGATCTCCCAGCGGACATGGACGGGCATGGTCATTTGCCGGTAAATCCGGTAACCGGCTGCAATGACAAACACCGCAATGCACAGATAGGTCAAGATATAGAATCCCATGGCCGTTTCCTTTACTCAGGTGAGCGTGCGGACAAGGTTCAGTATTTCTTCCGGGGATATGGGTTTTGAAACAAACCCCTCCGGGGCCGGTATCTGATGACGGGAAGAGATGAAATTCCTGAAGTCCTCGGAGACACCGGTGACAATGATGACCGGGATATGCTTCCAGCGATCGTCCATTTTGATCTCACGGAAGAATTTGACTCCCGATTTCTCCGGCATGGAGATATCGAGCGTAATGAGGTCCGGCGATTCGGCCAGGAGCTTCTGCATCGCCTCCTTCCCATCCTTCGCCTGAACGGTTTGGAATCCCTGATCCTCAAGCAAAGTGGAAATGTAGGTGCGAATATCCTGCTCGTCATCCACAATCAAAATCCGTTTCTGGCTGGCCATTGATCCCTCCTTGATCAGGCTTTGCGACTTCGTAAAAAGTCTTAAATGTATCGCAAACGGGACGGCTTCGTAAAAAATCCGCAGGCAAGGCACGCGAATCCTGAGGAATGAGGCGTACTTTGTCGTACGCCGCAATGACGAGGGATGAAGCGCAACGCAGCATCCGGATTTTTTACGTAGCCGTCAGGCTTTGGGCGCTTCGGTCCCCGAGGATGGACTCTTCCGCGGAAGCTTTACGATCATGCGGGTTCCCTCATTCAACTCCGAATCGATTTTTATTTCTCCGCCATGGGCCTGCGCGATCTTGTTGGAGATAAAAAGCCCCAGGCCCGTTCCGTTTCCCCTTTTTGAAGAGAAGAAAAGGCTGAAGGCCCGCTCCCGAATTTCCTGGTCCATGCCGACGCCGTTGTCCGCCACGTCAAATTCAATATGCTCCGGGTAGCCCTTCAATCCCATGCGCACCTGATGGGCAGTTTTCTTGTTGTCCACCCGGCAGGCATCCATGGCGTTTTCTACGAGGTTGATCAGCAAGGAGCGGACCGCTTTGGAATCGGCATCGAATTCCCCGGCGTTGCGATCGAAATCGCACTTGAAGTCGATCCCCATTTCCGCTGCTTTTCCCCGCATCACGTCACAAACTTCTTCCGCCACCGCCAGAGCGGATGTCTTTTGCAGTTCCGGCACCCGGTCCTTGGAATAATAGAGCAGGTCCAACACCATTCTCCGAATCCGGGTGATATTCCGCTCCACCATCTTCCAGCCTTGTTCGAAACGCGCCCGATCGTTTTTTGCGAGTCCGGTATTGACCAGGTACACCCCCCCGTCGAGACTCGTCAGGAGCCCCTTGATTCCATGGGAGATCGAGCCGATGACCAGCCCGAGGGAAGTAAGCTGGGACTGGAGCTGGCGAATCTGGGTGATGTTGGTGCTCATCTCGATCACACTGTTGATCTGCCCTGTCGCATTGCGCACAGGGGCCGTATACACCAGAACGTTTACCTGGTCCCCCTTTTGGGAGGTCATCACTTCCTCCGCCTGATGGACCTGGCCGTCTTCAAACGTTTGTTTCACAATGCAGGGAACGCACGCCTCCGTCCGGTGCATGTAGACCTGGTGGCATTTTTTACCCGGCGAAGCGCCAAAATCTTCCCGGAGCCTCCGATTCGCCTCCCCAATCCGCAGATCGGAATCCTGAATCGAAATGTAGCAGGGCACCTCTTCGAAAAGCTGGCGGTACCGCTCCCGGCTCTCCCGCAATTGATTCTGCAGGAGTTTGATCTCGGTGATGTCCGTTGCCATTTTCATGACATGCGTTATTTCACCGGCTTCATTGAGAATCGCCGTCGTGTATACCACCAGGGAGATTTCATTCCCCAGGTGGTTGATGAACCTCTCTTCGTTCCCGTGTCTCTTTCCATCCCGGAAGGTTAGCTCTGCCGGACAGTGCTCACAGCGCTCCGACCGTTGCTGATAGATCTGAAAGCATTGCCGTCCCTCAAAATCCCCAAAATCCTGACGAAAGCGCCGATTTGCCTCGACGATCCGAAGATCACGATCCAGGATCGTCAGGTAGGCCGGCATCATTTCGAAGTAGTTCTTATAGGGATTGCCGATCATCAAATACCTTTCCCCCAGTGTCCTTACGCATGTCCATGAGGCTGTTTCAGCTCCAGGATCATCCGAATGTTGGTTAACAGGGTCTCTTCGTTGACCGGTTTGTCCAGATACCCCTCGGGAGGGGCGACGGGACGCTCGTAAATGAGCCGCCGCAACTCCGGTTTCCCGGTAATGATGCAGACCTTTGTGGATGCAATCTCCGGATTGTTCCGGATCTCTTCAAACACGTATCCGCCATTTTTCCCCGGCATGGACAGATCGAGCGTCATCAAATCAGGTTTCTCCCGGATTGTCAACGCCAACGCCTGCTCGCCGTCGGCCGCCTGAATCACCGTAGCCCCCTGGTCCTCCAAAACCGCGGCCAGAAAGGTCAGGATATCCGGCTCATCGTCCACGACCAGAATCTTGAATCCCGTGAGCGGCAAGCTTACAGCCGGGATCAGCACTTCAACCGGGATAACGACCTTTTGCGGGATCACGAGGGCGTTTGCCGTCAGGTTGACCAGTTGCGTCACCTTCATGCCCAGTTTGTAATGCCGGATCACGTCGCTTAAACCGTCCACGCAATTGTGGCAGGAGGTGACCACAACTTTCACACCCGCGGCCTTGAGCTGGTCGGCCTTGATGACCGCCGATTTCAGGCGTTGGGGCGTATATTCCGACATGGACATCGCCCCTCCCCCGCCGGTGCAGCAAAAATTCTCCGCCCGATTCGGATACATTTCCTGGAAATCGGTGACCAGCAGGTTCAGGAGCTCCCGCGGTTCCTCGTAGAATCCGCAGCTTCGGGCGTTATTACAGGAATCATGGAAAGTAACGGCATCCCTGTTTTTTTCTTTATCGACCCGAATCCTGCCTTCCCTGATGTAACGGAGCATGGTCATAACCGAGCTTTCGATGGCAAAGGGCACGTCCTTTCCCGACCAGTTCGGCCCTTCACATCGGGTCGAGCGGTATCCATGCCCGCATTCGGACATCACCAGCTTTTTCCCCCGCAGTTCAATGACCTTCTCGTATACTCTCTGAGCCGCCGCCCCGCCCAGATCATCGTCCCCGGAGAAGAGGCCGAAATTGGTCATGTCCCATCCGTCGCTGGGCATGGTCCAGTTCTCTCCCGCAAGATAGAAGATACGGGCCGCATCGGTAATCGTCCGGGGGTCGTATTTCACCTCCCGGGGATTGATGGTATAAACGACATCGGCATCCATCTTGTCGATGGGAATCCGGGCCGCACCATCCTTAAACTCATTTTCCAATTCGTCGGACAGCCATTCGAGGGTTTCCAGGTAATCCTGCCGTAGAACCCCCATCTGGTTGCCCACCTCCCACTGGTCCTTGCTCACGACGGCGACACCCTCCGGCATGATCCCGACGGAAACCAGCAACCCCCTGGCCATCCTGTTGAGCGTGGCAAAATCCACCCCCATCGGACAATTGATTGAGCATCTTCGACAGTTTGTGCATTTCCCAAATACGATGTCCTTGAGTTTTTCCAAGTCCTCATCGGTGCGAACGTCCCGGGCATGCACCCACCACGGGAAAATCCTTCCCGTCCAGTCAAAGTTGCGTTTGAAAATCTGACGGATTTGATCCGCCTTATAAGCCGGCGCATAGGTAGGATCTTCCGGGTTGGCCAGGACGTAATGACAGGATTCCGTACACATGCCGCAGTGAACGCAACCCGCCAGAGAACCGACCATCTGGCGACTCAGTTTCCGGCCCATCCTCTCAACGACCTTATCGGCTTTATGGGATCTTACATTTTGGGCCATTTGTTGCTCCCGGATCGATTTTATTTCTTTAAATATGGGTCGGTTTCGGCTGCGTAACCCGCTTGACCGGATAGACGCCGCGATGTCCCATGGTTCTCCCAAAGTAGAAGCGGGTAAACGGGTAATAGAGATAGTGGGAGATTTTACTGAAGGGTACATAGACCAAAAAAAAGGCTGTCATGATGAAATAGACCATCAACGGGCCCTCCCCCAGATCGGGGCGGTTCGGGGCCGCAAAGATGGAAACGAACGACCAGACCGTGAGCAGGGCCAGGGAAAAAAAGTCATCGGGCGTACTGATCAGGCGAATCGCCGGATTGCGGAGACGACGGTACATTCGGTAGCAACCGATGGCGCAGGCCGCGGCAAGAAGGATCTGAAGAAGGCGGACAACGATTATGGGCTTCATCAGAGAGGGTGCGTAGGGAATGACAAAAGACATACCAATATTGGCGGCCACGGCCATATGGAAGACCACGAATTGGAGGTAGAAAAAAGACATCCGCCGGGTGCTCTCCATGGACCAGGGCATGGCGATATTCGCCCAGGAATAGACAATCCCTTTGAAAGAAGAGGTACCCATACCCCCGGAGGGAGCTTGCCGTTCCCTGGATGCCTTGAATCTTAAAAGCCAGCGAATACGGAAAATATAGACAATGGCCATAAAACTCAAGGCCATCAGCTGCAAATCGTCCGAAACAAAACGGAGGGTTTCGCTCATTTTATCATTTCATCCCTTGCAGATGTTCCTGAAATACCTTCAACTCCCGGGAGTCCCGAAGACAGAAAACAACCTCACTGGGTTCGGCAGTTTTTTCCAAAAACTCCCTGACCACTTCCAGGGTCACGCGGGCGCACACCTCCAGAGGAATCCCATAGAATCCCGCTCCCATCGCGGGAAAGGCGATTGTCTGAAGTTTATACTCTTCCGCCCTCCGCAGCGTATTGAGCGTGGTCGCCCTCAGTTTTTCCTCGCTGTCCTCCTCCTGGAACCGGGGCCCGACGGCGTGCAGAATGTACCGGACTTGAAGGTTGCCTCCGCCCGTGACGACGACATCGGTTATGTTGGCACTGCCGGCCTTCTTCAACTCCTCCTGTATTTTTGGCCCCCCCTGGGTTGAAATCGCAGTACCGAAACCGGAACCCAACGTCAAATCCGGTCGGGCATAATAGACGATGCCGTCCATATTTTTGATGTCGGTGATGAATCCCACCATCAAGCGGATTATTTTTTCGTTCACCCTTAATTCATTCTGCATACAGGCTTCCTTTTGCATCAATGAATCGAATTACCCCAACGAAAATCCAAGATCGGGGAGTTCGGGCAAGGAATGGCGATTGTTTTCTGATGTCTCCGTTCCTGCGGCAGCCATCCTCAATAAGAGTGCGGGGCGCCCCGCTTCGTGCCGAATCGGGATCCCCTCACCCTTATCTTGACGGTTCTTCGGGAGTCGTCCTTAGACGCACCCGGTCGGTTTCGAAAGGCCGGCGAGCTTGCACGCCCCCTTGGCCGGTCCCGAAGGAAAGAGTTCATAAATCTGTTTGAGACTAAATCCAGTATCTTTACAGACCTTCCTGATCATGGGAGCGATGCCGAACTGGGCATAGTAGCCCCTGATGTAATCGATCAGTTTCCAATGCTCCTCGGTCAGTTGTCCCTCGATACCTTCAACGGCAGCGTAACCCTGTGCAAATTCTCTACTCCAGCTATCCAGGTCCTGCAGGAAACCATCCTCATCAACCTCGTAAGACTTTCCTCCAACCTCTAACGACGGCATATCTTCATTACCTCCCTTACGTTAATTTGATTCTACTGCGGCGCACTGATGAACCCCGGTGAGAACACGCTGCTTGACGTCCCCGAAATCTCCATGACCACCGGCGTCGCCTTCATCGCCATGGATTTCTCCAATGACATCTGTTTCTTATATTGAATCGCCTGTTCGAACAAGGCCTTGGCCCAGCCTTCCGCTCCCACAGCATGGAGGTGGGAATAGGTGGCCAGAACATTCCTGTAACACAGGCCATCCCTTCGTCCATGGATACCGTGCCCCCGCCTCACATGAAAGGCGAAGGAGAGGCTCCCCTCCTCTCCGTCCTCATGGATGTGGGAGTAATGAAACTCATGGCCATGAAGAATCTCCCCTGAGGGGAAATAAGGATTGGGCGTATCCACCTCAAGGATTGTGTAGCCATGACCCTGGGGACTTCCGTCCAAAGCAAAGCGCAATGGAAATACCCCCGCCATGGGAAATGTCTTCCCTTCCACGATCAGCTCTTTCCCCAGATACATCAGGCCGCCGCACTCTGCATACACGGGAAGCCCCGTCTCCACGGCTTCACGGAGAGATTTGCGGAAACCGGCGTTAGCCGCCAAAGATTCCGCATGGGTCTCGGGAAAACCGCCCCCGATGTACAGGGCGTCAACAGGTGGAATTTCCCTGTCGTTCAGGGCACTGCACTCCACAAGAGATGCCCCCAATTTTTTAAGGGCTTCCAGATTATCCGGATAGTAGAACCAGAAGGCTGAATCCCGGATAAATCCGATCCTCGGTTGCCTCGCAGGGCAGACAATCGGCTCCCCTGCCCTCCTGTCCGATTCCTCAAAAGAAACGGCAGGCGCGCCCCGGGCGATTTCCCACAACCGATCCACATTAACGTACCGATCAACAATGCGTGCCGCCTCGTCGACTGCCCGGGCGGCCCCCGCATGTTCCCGCGGGGGGACGAGACCCATATGCCTCTCCGGAAAGACTCCCCCCTTGATCTTGGGAATAGCCCCCAGCACAGCCACGCCACACCGATCTTCTATGGCGGAACGGACAATGGATTCATGTCGCGTCCCTCCGATCCTGTTCAGGATAACCCCTCTGATCGCAACTTCAGGATCAAAATGCTGACAACCGAGAATCATGGCGGCTACGGTGCGCGTCGCCATGCTGCAGTCCACGACCAATACAACCGGAGCCTGCAGCAACTTGGCAAGCTCCGCCGTGCTGTAGCTTCCTTCCCGGTCCATACCATCGTAAAGGCCACGGTTGCCCTCCACCAGGGCGCCATCGGTTTGCCGCACCCGGGCGGAAAAAGAGGAGATGAGCCCCTCCCGCTCCATCAGGAAGAGATCCAGATTGTAGCAGGGCTGACCTGTTGCCATTTCAAGCCAGGCAGCATCGATATAATCGGGGCCCTTCTTAAAAGGAGACACCACCTTTCCCCTTTGGCGAAGACAAGCCCCCACGCCCACGGTCAAGAAGGTCTTTCCCGAATTCCCTCGCAAGGCGGAGAAAACCACCCTTGGACGGTCAACAATCATCTCTCCGCCCTATCTCCTATTGACCACAGTCTTCCGATTCATGCTGGATCCCGGCACCCTTGAGCCCGATCATGGTCGTACTTCCGCTGGACCAGTACTCCAGGAGACCTTCGGCTACCATCGCATTTACAAGCTTGCTGACCTCCCTCGGCTTTCGATCAGGGAACATATTATTGAAGTCTTTCAGATAGAACTTCGTCTTCGTTTTCTTGGCCGTCAGTGTATCGATGATCAGCTTTTTGTCCTCTTCGGCACCCATCAGAAACCTCTTTTCTTAAAATTTAAACTGCGTGCTGGTTCGCCAGGTCGTGTATGCAAACCGGTAATCGTCGATCAGGTGTTCCGTAAAGGGCAGATCTGCTTTCTCGAAGAACCTCTCCCAGCCGATTCTCGCGGCCCAGTCGCCGAGGCGTTCATATTTCTTTGCGTCTTTGGCATAGGCAGCGAGAATTTTCTTGACCGCTTCCACCGTCTGCGGCCAGCGAGGCGCCTCATTGGGAAGGAAAGGAACCACCACCTTGGAAAACATCGGGGCGGTAATCCGGTTCGAAAGCTTTCCTCCCACCAGGATGGCCACCCCGCTTCCCTCTGAATCGGCCAGCGGCATGGAAGGACACATGGTGAAGCAATTTCCGCAGTACATGCACTTCTCGTTGTTAACCACCACGCTCTTTTTGTCGCCCACTGTGGTCGCCTTGATGGCTCCTGTGGGGCAAGACGCAACGGCCAGAGGAATCTCGCACATGTTCGCCAAATTGTCATGATCCACCATGGGCGGTTTGCGGTGAACGCCCAGAATGGCGATGTCGGAGCAGTGAACGGCGCCGCACATGTTCAGGCAGCATGCCAGGGATACCCTGACATGAGCCGGCAGTCTCATCTTCCCGAAATCCTCGTACAATTCATCCATGACCGCCTTGACCACGCCCGAGGCATCGATCGCCGCGGTGTGGCAATGGAGATACCCCTGGGTATGGACGATGTTCGTCACACCGGCCCCGGTGCCGCCGCGGGGAAACTTGAGCGATCCGCCGGCGAATTTCCGCTTTTCCAGATCCTCCATCAGCGGCTTCAATTTCGCTTCGTCATCGACCATGAACTCGATGTTGTTGCGGGTGGTCCAACGGACAAAGCCGTCGCAGTGCTTATCGGCAATTTCGCATATCTCGCGAATATGGGTGACGCTCATCAAACGCGCGCCGCCCACCCGAACGGTGAACACCTTCTCCCCTGTCTCGGAGACATGCACCAGCACGCCCGGTTCAAGAATGTCGTGGTACAACCACTTTCCGAAATTCTTCTTGATGACGGGAGGCAGAAACTCTTTGTAATCCCTGGGACCGATATCGGTGATCCTGTCCTTCATTGGATTTTTTGCATCGTAACCCATTTTTTGAACCTCCTATTTCTGGTGTCTTTTTCTGAAATCTTTGATGTCCCGCTCCCATCCGCCTGGGATGTCCGCTTCTTTCCAGAAGATGTAGGGGTTCGACCTGGGCTCCTTGATCATGCGGGGATCCGCTTTTACTTCGCAAACCTCAAGAAATTTCGCAAATCCCTTGCGCTGCATCAGCTCGCCGAGCCGTTCACGGCTCCGGCCCTCTTCGGACCACCAATCCCAGATCTTGCCGATCAGCTCCTTGATCTCGTTGAAGGGCTCTTCCATCGGCATGAACGGGATGGTCAGGGTCGAAAGCTGCGCGCCTTCCAGAATCGGGGCTTTGGCGCCGAACAGAATCGATGCCCCTGTCTCTTTTCCGATCCTCAGGGCCCGGGGCATCGTGTTGATGCAATGCATGCAACGGGTGCACTCCCTGTTGTTGATCCCGAGTTTATTTCCATTCCAGGCCATGCAATGGGTGGGACACAGATCGATCACCTCTTTGACGATATCGAAGGGACCCCAGTCGCGACCGGCGTGTGCACCCCCATCGGGCTTGAATTCCCCTGCCACGTAAGCCCGAACCGCCTCCTGATCGATACGGATGTCATCTTTCCAGGTCCCGATCACCGACATGTCCGATCTGGCGATCGAAGCAACGCATCCGTTGGGGCAGCCATCGAACTTCATCTTGAATTTGTACCCGAAGGAGGGTCTGTGCAATTCGTCCTGGAATTCCATCGTGAGATTGCGGCAAGCCTCCTGGGTATCGTAGCAGGCGAACTCACAGCGGGACTTTCCGATACAGCAGTTCGGCGACCGGAGGTTGGATCCTGAACCGCCAAGATCCTGTTTGAGATTATGGGTGAGTTCCCAGAAGATCTCTTCGATCTGCGGGGTGGTCGTTCCCAGCAGGATGATATCGCCGGTCGAACCATGCATGTTGGTGATGCCGCTGCCCCGCCTCTCCCACAACTCGCACATTTGCCTCAGAAAATCAGTCTTGTAGAAGTAACTGGAGGGCTGATTCACGCGGAGGGTGTGAAAATCTTTTACCGCCGGAAATTCTTCAGGCCTGTCGCAGTATCGGCCGATCACGCCTCCGCCATACCCGAACACACCGGCGACGCCGCCGTGCTTCCAGTGTCCTTCCCGGTCCTTGAGGGAAAGTTCGAGAAGATCGAGCAGATCATCGCAAACCTCCTTCGGTGTCTGAAAATCAATGTCGGATGTTTTTCTCTTCTCGGCCTCCTGTTTTATATCGGAAACAAAACTCGGCCATTTTCCCTTTTCCAGTTCATCAAGCAACGGAGTCTTACGCTTTGCCATCAAAAAACCTCCTCTCCCGTTAAGTGCTCTGGAAGAATGTCCCCATTCGGTTCATTTTCCCCCAGGTTAAAGAAACGTCTGAGATCTATTTCTCGCTTTATGCTTTTCGTCACCCCTGCCCCACACGATTTTGCAGTGCCGCCAATTCTTCCAGAAACTTCGGATGGACCTCGTACCCATAGGCCGATGCCTTTTCGCAATACGCCATCGCCCTGGCCGGATCTCCCATCTGAAGATAGGCGACGGCCAGGTTATTGTGGGCAACTGCGAACCGCGGAGCGATTTCAATGGCTTTTTTGCTGTGAGCGACGCTCTCTTCGATCTTGCCCTGCATGAGGCAGGCGCTGCCCAGATCGCTCAAGGCCTGGACGAACTTCGGATCCTTTTGAACGGCCTTTTCAAGCATCTCGATTGCCTGGTCGATCTCACCCATCTGCAGATGGGCAAAGCCGATATTGCCGTAAGGAACCGCGTAATCCGGCCGGAAGGCGATGACCCTTCTGCAGAGTTCAATCCCCTTTGCCATTTCTCCCTTCTGGAAACAGATCCCGCTCAGGTTGATATAGGCCTCGGCCAGTTCCGGACTCTCCGCGATCGCCGCCACAAACGCCACGGCGGCATCGTCCCACTGGTGCAGCTTGATCAACGCGATCCCCAGATTGTAATGGGTCATGGCGCAACCGGGGTTCTCCGCCAATTGTTTCCGGAGCTCCGTTACAACCTGTTCCGTGGAAATCGTTTCCATCATCACTCGCCTTTTTTCAAAAAATCACGGTACCAGCAGGAAAAATCGTAACTCCCTCTCCATCGGTCGTCACCGCCGATGATCCCCATACAGGTCTCCCATGCCCCTTGGCCATAAGCGTTGTCGCACCCTTCCTGAGGGCACTCCCGCAAAAACACACTCATCAGGGACAATGCCGTTTCCCTGTGCCGGGACATCCGGAGGTCGATCGGATCCTTCGGTAGCAGAAAGGGGTCCCACTGTTCGTATCCCTTGGCAAGAATCCTTTTACGGCTCTTCTCCGACATGGCATCGAAAATGGCCTTTTTTTTCTGTTCCTCGGGGGTAAGCCCAACCACGAGATGTTCGCCTCCCGTCATCAAAAGGTCTTTTGCAGAAGCTCTTTGCCGGCAAAGGGGTTGTACAGTTTCAAGATGGCGGCTTTCATCACATCCAGGCTCTTCGCCGACAGAATGATACCCATCAAAATGGTCTCTCCCTTTTCCGGGAGCACGTAGGCATTGGAAGCATCGGGGGTCAAATCCGGGAAACCCTTGAGCAGCTTCTTGTGTTCCTTGGCGGTAACACCGACACGAATCGCCTTTTTGCCGTCGATTTCCCTGATCTCTCCGGCCAATCCGGCATCCTCGATCTTTTTGAGCTTCTCTTCATCGAGAAAAATATTGATATAATAGTCTGCCATTCATCCACCTCCTGTTTGAAATATTCTCACTCCAAAACGTAACCTTTATTATCCGTCCATCTATACAATCGGGTCTGCAAGGAAACTGCGGAGGAAGCGCATACGGTCGCACTTCCCAGAACGCCGGTTTCAGCCGTTTGACGACCCGGCGTGAAGCGTGGCCATAACCTTGCGACCATCTAAGGTTACATGATGTCCGTCAAACCTTCATCCGGTAATCCAGAAAGATGACCGTGGAGGGGAAGAAAATACCTGCGGGAACATTTTTCAGGACACCGATGGTGGGTGAAGGCCCCGAACGGCTTCATCGGGTAAGGAATTGGTTTTCACCATATCCCCCCAGATTGAATGCCGGCCATGCCCTTCATGCTTCCCAGCGTCCGGTCTTCTTTTTCTTGGAAAGATCCATGCAGATTCAAGGGATCATCTGCATTTCCTACGCCTTCCCTGGCAAAAACGGATTGATATCCTTTCTTGCCGTTCGACCAGGCGGGCGGGCATTCCGACAGCGCCATCGCCTTAATTATGGCTTGTATACAATTTGAAAAAGGTTGTCAAGAATTTTAAACGGCACCCTGTTTCAGATCGAGTGCTGCCCTTTTCTCCTTTTCCTGCTTGAATCAAGGAATTCCTTGTGCCATAATCTACGGAATTCCTTGACGACAGATTTTCGCCTGTAAGGCGGGACAGACGGGGCGTGTTCCCGTTCCTTTTTTGAGGTGATGGTATGAACCCGGAATTTATCGATACGCTTGTGGTCAAAAATGGTACGAAGATTGTCTTTCTCATCATGGACGGTCTTGGCGGCCTTCCTCTGGAAGGAAAGGATCAAACCGAACTGGAATCGGCAAAAACACCCAACCTCGATGCCCTGGCCGGGAAGTCCGTCTGCGGGCTTCTGGATCCGATCGGATACGGTATCACACCGGGAAGCGGTCCGGCCCACTTCGCCCTTTTCGGCTATGACCCCATTAAAAATAACATCGGCAGGGGAATCCTGGAAGCGGCGGGGATCGATTTCCCGATGACGGATCGGGATCTTCTGGTCCGGATTAACTTTGCCACGATCGACGCAAATGGGATCATTATGGATCGGCGAGCCGGCCGAATCGACAACGAGACCAACAGGCGAATCTGCCGGAAGCTCCAGGAAAGCATCCAAAAGCTCTCCGGCATAGAGATCATCTTTGAACCGGTTCGGGAGCATCGCGCCCTTCTAACCCTGAGGGGGGACGGCCTCCGGGAGGAAATCCTTGAAACCGATCCTCAGCAAACAGGGCTTCCTCCCTTTCTCCCGAAGGCCCTGGTTCCGGAGGCGGAAGAAACGGCAGCCCTTCTCCGGGAACTGATCAACAAAGCCAGGGAAATCCTTTCCGACGAGGGAAAGGCAAATATGATGCTTCTCCGGGGATATTCCCGGTACAGGCGTTTCCCCACCCTGACGGAACGGTATGGATTGAATGCCCTGGCCATCGCCAGTTATCCCATGTATCGTGGCATCGCTCGTCTTCTGGGAATGGTGATTGGCCCGCAGCCCTCATCCATAAAGGAAGAGTTTACCGCTCTTCGCGACCATTACGACCAATACGATTTTTTCTTCCTTCATATTAAACCCACGGATTCCAGGGGTGAAGATGGGAATTTTGACGCAAAGGTCGCAGTGATTGAAGAGGTGGATCGGCTGATTCCCCTTGTCATGGAACTCAAACCCGACGTCCTCGTCGTTACGGGAGATCATTCCACACCGGCCGCTCTCGCCTCGCACAGCTGGCATCCCCTGCCGGTTCTCCTGTCGTCGGCCACCTGCCGACCGGACCGGGTGGATCGATTCGGCGAAAGAGACTGCATCGCGGGCGGTCTGGGGAGAATGCCCATGGTGCACCTCATGGGACTTGCCCTCGCCCACGCCCGCAGACTGGAAAAATTCGGGGCCTGAGCAGCCTATCCCATGGAGACAGGAAATTGGACTGCCACGGGCCGATCATGGGATGGCAAGGGGGAAAAGATGGGGGAGAATCATGGGTAGTCCAAGGGATGAAATCTCTTTTCATAGCCATCAACGGTTGCATCGGCCATGGTTTTTCTGAACGTCGTACTGCCCGTCTTTTTGATCATCGCCCTGGGCTTCGGGATCCGGCGGATCCATTTTGTCGACAAGATCTTCCTCGATAAGATCAGCCAATTGGCTTATTTCGTGGCGGTTCCGTCGCTGCTTACCTGGAAGATCGGCACCTCATCCTTTGACTTGAGCTTTAACCCCCGCCTGATTGTGACCTGCTATCTGACGATCACCATCTGCATGATTTGCGCTTACGGCATGGCCCGGCTTCTGCGCCTTCCCCCCCGCGAGGTGGGTTCATTCACCCAGGGCTCCTTTTGGGGCAACATGACCTATATCGGCCTGCCGATTCTGATGGCGGCCTATGGTGAGGAGGGATTGCAGCGGGGAAGCGTCCTGATCGGCTTTTTGACACCGGTGATCAATATCCTGGCCGTGCTGGCCCTGACTTGGCCGCTGAAGGGAGCCATGGATTGGAAGTCGATCGTCGACCTAAAGAATGCCTTGGTCACCAACCCGATCATCCTCTCCTGCATCGTCGGCCTGCTGCTTTCCTACTTCCGGATTCCATTCCCGACCTTCACCGTCAACGTCCTCCATTTCCTCTCCGACCTGGCGCTGCCCCTGGCCCTGATCTCCATGGGAGGCAACCTCTCTTTCGAATTGATTAAGAAAGATTACAAAGCGACCCTCTATGCCTGCGTGATCAAGCTTTTCCTGATGGTCCTGCTGGGCTGGTTTCTGTTTACAGAGATCGGGATCAAAGGTCTTGATTTCAAGGTGGGGATCATCATCCTGTCCTGCCCTACCGCCTTCTCCTCTTACCTGCTTTCCAGCAAACTCGGGGCCGACAAGAGCGTGATGTCATCGGACATCATGGTTTCCACCCTGCTGTCGATGGTGACCCTTTCTTTCTGGCTGTGGATGCTGCAGTGAAAATCGCCGATCGAAAACCAGACATCCGGCGAAATACGGTCTCCAGAGAGGCGGGCAAATGATGTTGACAGGGCAGGCAAAGTCTGTTAGATGAGCGCGAAACTCGGGGTTATCTGTTATGAATCTGGCAAGATTTCCGCGCAGGCGCTACACCCAAGGTCATACCCCTATTGAAAAACTCCCCAGACTTTCTGTCCTGTTGGGCGGTCCCACCCTCTATATGAAAAGGGACGATCTCCTCGGTCTGACGGCCGGAGGCAGCAAAACGCGAAAACTGGAATTTCTCGTCGCCGAGGCGTTGGCTCAGGGGTCGGACACCCTGATCACAGGCGGAGCCGTCCAGTCCAACCACTGCCGTCTGACACTGGCAGCCGCGGTACGGGAGGGTATGCAGTGCAAACTTATTCTGGAGGAGCGTGTCGCCGGCAGCTACCAGCCAGACGCCGGGGGCAATATCTTCCTCTTCCGGCTTTTGGGTGCCGAAGAGATCCGCGTCGTTCCGGGCGGCGTCGACATGATGCAGGAAATGCAACGACTTGCTGACGACACCCGAAAGGCCGGCGGAAAACCTTACATCATTCCGGTCGGCGGCTCCAATGCCGTAGGCGACATGGGATATGTGGCCTGTGCTGAGGAGATCCTGAACCAGTGCTTTGAGTCGGGCCTGACCATCGATCATATCATCTGCGCCAGCGGCAGCGGCGGGACGCAGTCGGGGCTCATTGCGGGCTTTTACGGCAACCACGCTCCGATACCGGTCATCGGCATCAATGTGGTCCGTCCTAAAAGGGATCAGGAAGATCTCGTATATCGCCTGGTCAGGAGCGTCGCCGCATATATGGGCATTTCCGCCGAGATTCCGGGAGATAGCGTAAACTGTTGCGACGCCTATCTGGGCGCCGGCTACTCCCTGCCCACACCCGAAATGGCGGAAGCGGTCCGGCTCACGGCCAGAACGGAGGGGATCCTCCTGGACCCCTGCTATACAGGCAAGGCCATGGCGGGTCTGATCGATCTGATTCGGAGAGGTTTTTTTCAGAAAGAGGAGCAGGTCCTCTTTCTGCATACAGGGGGCATTCCTGCACTCTATGCCCACATGTCCGAAATACTCGATGGGTAAGCGAGGATCCATAACGGAGCAGGCAGGCAGCCAATCTATCAACTTTGTCACATTTCAAGAAAGGAGATGGAACATGAAGAAATCTTTGTACACGGCGGGCTTTATTCTGGCGATTGTCTTCTGTCTTACCGCTTCCGCCTTTGCGGAAGGCACCCTGGAAACCATAGCCAAAAGGGGTGAGTTCGTCGTGGGGGTCAGAGACGGGGCCATTCCTTTCGGTTTTTTTAATGAAAAGAATGAGCAGGTGGGATTCAGCATCGACATGGCCACCGAATTCAAGCAAGCTCTGGAAAAAAAGCTGTCCAAACCCCTGAAGATGGAATTGAAGACCGTGAATCCCAAAACCCGGATTCCGCTCGTGGCCAACGGCACCATCGACATGGAGTGCGGGTCCACCACACACACCGTCGGACGGGAAGAAACAGTGGATTTCACCCTGACCATCTTCCTGACGGGCTCGCAACTGCTGGTCAAAAAGAACAGCAAGATCAAGGCTGCCAAAGACCTGGCCGGCAAGAAGGTCGGCGCGGCCCAGGGGACGACCAACGAGGCCGCGATCCGGGAACTCAACGCCAAGGGGGTCATCAAACCGCCCGCTACCATCGTCATTTACCAGGAACACCCCCAGGGCATGCTGGCCCTGGAAAAGGGGATCATCGATGCCTACTGCGGCGACGGCACCCATCTGGGCGGCCTGAAGGCAAAGGCGCCCAAGCCGGATGACTACAAGATCGTCGGCACCATGCTCACCTATGATCCCTACGCCTTCATCGTTCGCCAGAACGATTCGGCTTTCCTGGATTTCATCAACGCCCAGATTATCGAAATGATCAAGGACGGCCGCTATATGACCATCTATGAGAAATGGTTCGGTCCCAAGGGTGCTCTGCCGATCCCCATGACCGAAGAGTTCAAAACACTGCTGAAACTCCAGGCCTGGCCGTCCTAAGGACCGATCTTTTTTTGGCCATTTTGCCCGGAGGGTAACCTGAGCCTCCCTCCGGGCTATCCTGTGATCCGGCAAAGGAGCAGCCTTTTTATGCTTTCCTATAACTTCAACTGGTCCGTGATCTGGACCGAACCCTACGGAACCTGGTTGTTGCAGGGTCTGTGGACAACGATCAGTCTCGGGTTCGTCAGTTGGTGCATTGCCCTGACCCTGGGCATCATCATCGGCACCATGCGTATCACCCCCTGGAAGCCCGTTCGTATCTTTGCTACCGCTTATACGGAATTTTTTCGCGATATTCCCCTGCTGGTCCAGCTTTTTTTCTGGTATTTTGCCGCGCCGAGCATCCTCCCCGGTTTTGTCGAAAGATTCCTCTACCGGGAGCTGCCCAACTTCGAGTTCTGGGTGGTGGTCATCGGTCTTTCCCTCTACACCTCATCCCGTGTGGCCGAGCAGGTCCGGTCCGGCATGCAGTCCATCCCCACGGATCAGTACTATGCGGCGCTGAGCACCGGGTTTTCTCACCTGCAGACTTACCGGTACATCATTATCCCGCTGGCAGTCCGGATCATGATTCCGCCGCTGACCACGGAATGCCTGACCGTCTTCAAGAACACCTCACTGGCCATGACGGTCGGCGTACTGGAAACCACCTTCATGAGCCAGCAGATCGAGGCATACACCTTTCGCGGCATCGAGGCGACCACGGCGGCATCCGTTGCCTACATGGTCATTACCCTCATGGTGGTCCTGATCATGGGCCTCATCGAAAAGCGTCTTGCCGTGCCGGGGCTGATCACAAGAAGGAGATAGATCATCTATGGGTGCCTTTGACTGGACCGTCCTCATCAAAAATATGCCCTTCTTCATGAAGGGTCTGCTCACGACCTTCGAGCTGGCGCTGGTCGCCATCAGCGGCGGGCTCTTCTTCGGCATGCTGGTCGGCATGGCCCGGCTGAGCCATATGAAACTGATTTATTATCCGGCAACGGTCTTCGTGAATTTTTTTCGCAGCCTGCCGCTTTTGCTCGTCATTTTCTGGTTCTATTTTCTCGTTCCCATCATCGCCGGCAGACCCCTGGGCGATTTTGTTTCCGCCTCGGTGGCCTTCGTCGTCTTCGAGGCCGCCTATTTCGCCGAAATCGTCCGCGCCGGAATCCAGTCCATCTCCAAGGGGCAGGAGCAGGCCGCCTATTCGACAGGATTTACCTATGCCCAGACCATGCGTTACATCATCCTGCCGCAGGCCATGCGCAACATGGTCCCTTCCCTCATCACCCAGACGGTTGTGGTCTTTCAGGATACCTCCCTGGCCTATGTCATCGGTCTCAAGGAATTCCTGCGGTCCGCCAGCATCGTTGACGCCCGGGAGATGAAGAGTCTGGAAATTTACGCTTTCATAGGCGTGGTCTATTTTATTTTCTGTTTCACGATGAGCCGGTTCAGCAAGAAACTGGAAGCCAAGAGAGGTGCCGCCAAATGATCAAGATCGTCAATGTCAGCAAATGGTTTGGAACCCACAAGGTTCTCTCCAACATCAACGAAGAGATCCACAAGGGGCAGGTGGTCGTCATCTGCGGCCCCTCCGGATCGGGGAAGAGCACGCTGCTCAAGAGCCTCAACGGCCTCGAACCCTTCCAGGAAGGGGATATCATCGTGGACGGCGTCTCCCTGAAGGACCCCGCCACCAATCTGATGCAACTGCGGCAGAAAATGGGGATGGTCTTCCAGCGGTTTGAACTCTATCCCCACCTGAAGGTCATTGACAATATCACGATCGCCCCGATCAAGGTCAAGAAAATCCCCCCCAAGCAGGCCGAGGAAAAGGCGATTCAGCTTTTGGAGCGTGTCGGGATTCCCGAACAGGCCCACAAATACCCCGGAAACCTCTCCGGCGGGCAGCAGCAGCGCGTGGCCATTGCCCGGGCGCTCGCCATGGAGCCGGAAATCATGCTCTTCGACGAACCCACCTCGGCGCTCGATCCGGAGATGATCAAGGAGGTGCTCGACGTCATGATCGACCTTGCAAAATCGGGCATGACCATGGCGGTGGTGACCCACGAGATGGGATTCGCCCGGGAGGTTGCCGACGAGATCATTTTCATGGACGAGGGGATGATCATTGAGCGGGGAACGGACAAATCCTTTTTCTCGGCGCCGAAAACGGACAGGGCCAAGGACTTCTTAAGCAAAATATTGATCTGACGCGGCAAAAAGGCTTAGGTGCGTCCCCGGACGGGGTGACGCGGCCGCCGGAAGAGGGGTCTCATCGAAAAGGGAGGTTTGGAAATGATTTCGGACAGGCTGAAGAAAGTCGCGCCTTCGCAGACGCAGGCCATTGATGCCAAGGCGAAACTCATGATCAAAGACGGGGTGGACCTCGTGGGTTTCGGCCTGGGAGAGTCTGATTTCGACACACCCGAGAACATCAGGGAAGCCGGGATAAATGCCATCAGGGCCAACAAGACACGCTACACGCCGGTGTCGGGAATACCTGAACTCAAGGCGGCGGTGGCTGAGAAATTGA